>Ga0172372_10000014_pt1 | contig 235625 bp, 218 predicted proteins | sample LakKiv5m_2_FD_114544 | JGI IMG/M metagenome (GOLD analysis project Ga0172372, IMG submission 114544) | Freshwater microbial communities from Kabuno Bay, South-Kivu, Congo - kab_092012_9.5m | ecosystem: Environmental > Aquatic > Freshwater > Lake | place: Democratic Republic of the Congo...
ATAAAAATAAGCAGAGGAGCAGCTATGGCCAGTATCTTTACCCGCATTATTAAAGGGGAATTACCCTGTTACAAGATCTATGAAGATGAATATACCATCGCCTTTCTATCGATCCAGCCTATCCATTTGGGCCATACCCTGGTGGTGCCAAAATTAGAAATAGATCACCATCTCGATTGCCCCGAACCTTACTATTCCCGAGTATTTTTGAATGCTCAAAAAATTGGTAAGGCAATCTTAAAGGCCACAGGTGCCAAGCGGGTTGGAACTTCCATCATTGGGCTTGAAGTTCCCCACTTTCATTATCATTTACTACCAATCTGGTCGGCCGAAGACATGGATTTCAGAAGATCCAAATCAAGGTCAGAAAAAGAGATGCAAGAGATGGCAGAAAAAATACGCCACCATCTTAATAACTAAGCTGCAAATGATAACCCTGATGCTTTCTTATATTAAGAGCACCTTCAGGGAAAAGTAGATATTGCCCCCTGATACCCAATAGGACACTTTCTAACTTGGGATTTTTTTCAAGATCGAGGCCCGCAATTTTGGGCCTCATCTCTGACTCCTCAGTCTTCATCATAGGATAGGAAAAGTGATACGGCTTTTCTTCCATTTCCTCTCCTTCTAATGAATCAATAACATCACCGAATTGATCAAAGATTTGTTCTTTCACATCAATGAGAGGAGTATGGTCGTCAATTTCACCGGCAATAAGTTTGCGCCAATTAGTTTTATCCGATACGACCTTGCTAATTTCCTCTTCCATCACTCCAGAAAGGTGGCGAGTTTTGAATCGAAGCAATGGCATCGCTTCAACAGCGCCTTGATCCATCCACCGCGTAGGAATCGTGTGTTCTCTTGTAATGCCTACCTTGACGCCAGAGCTTCGGGCCAAATACAAAACGTGAGAAATATTGCAGTTTTCTTCGCCCCACTTCGAATCTCGACAGGTCCCTTTGGAAAAGTGGCAGAGGGATGGTCTAACAATACACATGTCACACTCGGGCAATGAAATAAAGGCCTTGTAAGAATAGCCTTGCCCATAACTTTTTTTAATTTTCTCACCGGTGGCAATACAATTTATAACGCCACTAAATTCTAGCTTAATTTTTTTCCCAACAAGTTGATTCATGGGAACAAGTTGCTCACTCAATGGCAATTGATATTCAACTAAGGAAATATTTTCTTGCTCATTTTGAAGAACCGCCTTCGTCTCCATTTTAAGTAAGTTGCCAGATATTTGCCCCATGGGTTCTCCTATGCTCTATTAAATTCTTTCGGTTCTTTGCGACTTGGGAAGCAAGTTTTACAAATTTGACACTGAAGACCATCACATTGCCTTGCTTGGCAAAATTGCCTACCGAAAAATATGATCCTTAAGTGCAGTTTATTCCACCGATTTTGAGCAAAAACTTTTTTTAAATCCTCTTCCGTTTTTTCAACAGACTTGCCAGTGGTAAGCTCCCACTGCTGGGCCAAGCGATGGATATGGGTATCAACAGGAAAGGCCGGATGGCCAAAAGCCTGGGCCATGACCACTGACGCAGTTTTGTGACCGACGCCTGGCAAAGCTTCCAATTCTGAAAATGATTCCGGAACATGGCCCGCATGTTTATCAAGAATAATTTTTGATAATTCCCAAATGGCCCGGGCCTTGCGGGGCGCTAAACCACAGGGTTTTATAATGGCCTCAATTTCCGCCACTGAGAGCTTGACCATCGTTTGAGGATTGTTGGCCTTTGCAAAAAGCAGAGGAGTCACTTTATTCACCCTTTCATCTGTACATTGCGCTGAAAGTAAAACGGCGACTAAAAGGGTATAGGCGTCTTGATGATGGAGGGGAATGGGCGTCTCAGGGAAAAGCTGTTCCAAGGTTTTATCTATATATTGGGCACGTGTGAATCTATCTTCGCTTAAATTTTCCATAGATAGGATATACCAAATTTTGGTCCCCCATGACCAGTGCCCTTATTACATCTTAAGTTTACGCTGCTATGAAATTTGGTTATAAGGACTTATGAAAACCAAGAAAATACCGGAACGCTCTTTTCCCACCATTATTCTAGCTTCGACTTCAACCTATAGAAGGGAGCTACTATCCAAACTTCACCTACCCTTTTCGTGTAAATCTCCAGGAGTAGACGAAGCCCTTGCATTGAAGAATCTCCAAACGAAATTAAATAAAAAACTAGATCCAAAAGAAACCGCAACCGCATTAGCAAGAATTAAGTGCCAAGCAGTCGTCACTCAAAGTCCTTCAACTGACCAATTAATTGTCATCGGCTGCGACCAAACCGCTGAACTCATGGGCCGTACTTTAGGAAAACCACACACCGTAAGCAGTGCGATACAACAGCTGGAAAAAATGTCGGGCAAAACCCACTATCTTCACTCCGCTGTGACAATATTTCACCAAGGGAAGTACCAAACTTTCTGCGATTCAACCGCTCTCAAAATGAGAAAATTAACCAAACAAGAAATTGTAAAATATGTTGAGATAGAACAACCACTCGACTGCGCTGGAAGTTATAAAATTGAAGGCCTAGGTATTTCATTATTCCAGAGCATTCAATGTAGCGATTTTAATTCCATCATTGGGCTTCCCCTTCTTCAATTAGGCCAAAAGTTGCGCAAAATGGGGCTCTCCATACCATGACAATTAAAAAGGTATTCCTCTTTATCATTAATGAATCAATTGGCTTTTACCAAACAATGATTTCCCCCCTGCTTGGGAGCAACTGCCGCTTCTACCCAACCTGTTCCGAATACTGCAAACAATGCTTTGAAAAACATTCACCTTTGAAAGCGCTACTTTTATCTATTTGGCGCTTGCTTCGATGCCAGCCAATGGCCAAAGGTGGGGAAGACCTAGTTCCCTAATTAGTAAAATAGGGATCAACATCTATTTTTATGGAAACATTATACTGTGTCGAATAATCTTCGATATAACTTAATGCCTGGTGGAGTTGATTGACTTCTGTGGATTTAAGTAAAATTTCCCAGGTGAATTGTCCGGATCTTTTTTCAATCATGACTGGTGATGGCCCTAAAACTTTTACACCTTTATCAAAGAAATTGGAATTGAGCTTTCTCCCGAGAGTTTCGGCATCTTCAATGACCTGTTCGCGGTGACGGCCACTTAAAAATATGGCCGCAAGTCTAACAAAAGGCGGCAACTCAACCATCTTCCGAACGCTTATTTCTGTCTCATAAAAATCGGTGAGTGAATGTTTTTCCACAGAAAGAAAGAGTGGATGATCTGGCATCATCGTTTGCACCAAAACTTCAGACTCTTTGGAATAGCGTCCTGCGCGACCAGCTATTTGGGCCAGGAGTTGGTAGGAGCGCTCCATTGCTCTGAAATCTGGAAAGTTAAGCTGAGAATCAATTCCCAAAACGAGAACGTGATTTACTTTTTCAAAATTGTGACCCTTGGCCAACATCTGAGTACCAACTAAAATATCAAGCTGGTGGGTTTGAAATTCTTCTAAGCGGTTTTTTAATTTTTCAAAGGTGGTAATTTCTTCGCGATCAAAACGCGCGACTCTCCAATGGGGAAATTTTCTTTTTAAAACCTCTTCTATTTTTTCCGTTCCAAAACCCATTTGCATCAGCTGTAAATTTCCACAGTCAGGACACATATCAGGTACAGGAATTTGGTAGTCACTATGCGCCGAAGAAAGCACATTTTTTCTTTTAAAATAGCGTAAATTTACACCCGTATTAGGGTCCGTCCATTTAAAACCGCAGTAGGAACATTGAACAAAATTGGCAAACCCTAAGCGATTCACAAATACTAAAACTTGCTCGCCCTTCGCTATCGCTCTTTCAATGGAAATTAAACTTTTCTCACATAGAGGCCAATCAGGATTTTTATAGTTAAAGGTCTCTTTCTTTGGCCTTATTTCCTGTCCTGACTCTTCTTGCTCTTGATCTAAGCCTCGGGCATCGAGCAATCCCATGCGAGGAAATTCACCCCTGACTCGATGGGGAAGTTGAAAATAGTTGGCCTGAAATTTAGGGTCATGGCGAAAATGGAAATAATTCTCCATTGAAGGGGTCGCCGACCCCAATACAATAGGACAATGGTGTATTTGCGCTTTTTTAATCGCGACATCCCGACCATTATAAGGACAGCGATCAGATTGCTTAAATGATTGATCGTGTTCTTCGTCAACAATGATGAGACCAAGATTTTGCATTGGTAAAAAGACACTACTGCGCACACCTAAAACAAAAGCAGGACCCGAGTCCTGAGTAAAATGCCGCCAAAGATTAAATTTCTCACTTTCACTCAAGGCACTGTGGTAAGGAAAAATAGGAACTTCTGGTAAAAATCTCTGGAAGAAATCGGTAAATTGAGGTGTTAAATTTATTTCTGGCACCAGAAATAAAACCGATTTTCCGCGCTTAAGCGTCTCTTCAATTAAGGAAAAATAAACCAGCGTCTTTCCACTCCCGGTCACTCCATGCAAGTAGAATCGGTCAAAGCCCTTTTCTAATTTTTGCCCTATAGCTTGAGCAATTTTCTCTTGGGATGGGGTTAATTCCCAATTTATTTTTTCACCCTGTGAAGATAAAATTTTAAGCGGCCTCGGTCTTTTTTTAACATTTGGGAGACAGTCAAAAATCATTAATCCTAAGGAATAGTGATAATACTTGGCCATCCACTGAAATAATTCCATATCTTTTGCACGAAGAGTGGAACGACCATCTGATTTTTGCAATGGTTTGATTTTTTTTAATGGAAGATTATCGGTGAGAATTCTACTTTCACCGCCTATATCGACGATCATTCCCTCATCAAAACGTTTTCCCAGGGGAATTTTAACAATCTCCCCCATTTCAAATTTTTCAGTATCAGGCAGTCGATAAGTTAATAAAGATTGCCGCCCCGGTATGCGAACCGCGACCTTGGCCAGTTGAATCTCTGGCGACTTCGAAATATTTTCTTCTAATCTCTCTTGCGGGCCATGGTCACTCATCATCGAAGATTAACCCTTTTTCACTTCCCAAGTAGTTGTGCCATCGGGATGGTCGAGGACAATTATTTCCATTTTTACCAGCTGGTCTCTAACTTCATCCGAACGCTTCCAATCTTTATTGGCGCGCGCCTCTTTTCGCTCTGTGATTAAAGAGTCTACTAATGAAGCATCAATATTTTTCTTTTTTATAAGAAGAACATCAAGAAAGCGCAGGAAGTCTTTTGAAGGTTCAAGAAATAGCGCAGCCATTTTCCCGTAATGTAGAGTCCAATCGAGGAACAAAGCGGATGCACCTTGAATAGTTGCATCCTTGGCCTTCTTAACTGGTGTTAAGGCATTAAAGACTCTTACGATTTCAAAAATTTGCGCCAGCATTTCCACCGTGTTGAAATCATCATCCATCGCTTGGGAAATTTTATCACTTGCAGCCTTAAGAGCTTCAGAGAAATTACTTGGCGCCTTCTTTTTTAACTCTTCTCTACTCGCGCCCACAGACAAAAGAACTGTTTCAGCATCTCGAAGAGCATTATAAATTCGCGCTAATCCTGCAATCGTTTGCAAAATCTTTTCTTCATTGAAATTCAGTTGAGCGCGATAATGAGAAGATAAAATTAAGTATTTTAAAATTTCTGGATGATAGTCATCCATAAATTGACGACCAGTCACAATATTGCCAAGTGACTTGGACATTTTCTCATCATTGATATTAATAAAGTTGTTGTGCATCCAATGATTACAATATTTAGAACCCTTGCCTGTACGGCCTTCTCCTTGAGCAATTTCATTTTCATGGTGAGGAAAAATCAAATCTATTCCACCGCCATGAATATCAATGGTTGGTCCTAATATCTCATGGATCATGGCCGAACATTCTATGTGCCAGCCAGGGCGACCTTTACCCCATGGGGAGTCCCAATATGGTTCACCTGGCTTTGAAGGCTTCCAAAGTACAAAATCATGGGGCCCGCGCTTTTTGTCGTCTACCGCGATTCGATGTCCAAGATCTAATTCATCCAATTTTTTGCCACTCAATTTTCCATAATCTGGAAAAGCAGCAACATCAAAAAATACTTCTCCCTCAACTTCATAAGCAGATTTATTCTTAACTAGGTCCCCTACAAATTTGATAATTGCGGTCATGTACTCTGTGACGCGTGGGTTATAATCATGCTTTTGCAGTCCCAATCTGGCAAAATCCTTTTCAAATTCTGCAATAAAGCGCTCAGAAATGACTGTCGATTCCACAGCTTCTTCCTTGGCCTTATTAATAATTTTGTCGTCTACGTCCGTGTAATTGTAAACATAGGTGACCTTCAGTCCTTTGCTTTCCAGCCAATGGCGCACAAGGTTGAAAAATATGGCCCCGCGGAAATTGCCAACATGGAGAAGCCCGTAAACCGTTGGACCACAAACATACATTTTAACTTTGTCAGGATTGAGAGTTGAAAACACTTCCTTTTTTTTGGTTAGGGTATTGTAGACAACTAAATCTTTTTTGCTGGACGCATTTTCTTTTGCCGAGACCATGTCAATCCTCATTAAATTTTAATAAATAATTGCTCGTAAATGGACCAAAGAAAGGCCACTGTGTTAAAATAAAACTAACACAAATGCCTCTTAATCGCACGGCATAAATTGGATTATTCGGCCATGGAAACTGGGCTTCTCTTATTCCTGCTTACATTACTTATAATTCTCCTTTTCATTATTATTGCAGGTTTAGGTCTTTTGATATTTAAGGCCTACAAGCGGGGTCTCTTAGCAAAAATGTTTGAACCGCAAAAAGAGCAATCCGCAATCCAATCTGAAAACTCCAACGCGACCCAACCAACAGAGGCCGTCGTCCAGAAAATTGAAAGCAATCACAAAGGATTTCATGAGGATGTACAAGGCATGTGCCTCAACCACAAGGACACCATGGCCGCAGGAATGTGCGCCATTTGCACTGAATTATTTTGTGAAACTTGCTTACGCGAACACGAAACTCTAGCCTTTTGCACCGAGCATTATGCACTTTTTTTAAATCACAAGTGGGTGGAAGTTGAAACCGTTATTACCACCCCTCAGGATCCAGAATCAGCGCTTCACCTTCATCGCCACAAAGAGCGTCATTGGCTTCATTTTAAGCGACCTAGTTTTATAATGACCCACTACAAAATTGACATTGATACTGATCATATTCATTCTTACGTCAAACTTTATTCCAGAGTCGAAGACCAGGAAACAATGCGACCGACATTAGACCTTGGTAAAAAAGTTAAAGATATTGAACACTAAATCAAATTTAATTTAAATCTAAGGCCAAGCAATGGTTCCGAATTCCCCACCGTCCAAAGATATTTTTGACCTCGTCATTCAAAATGTTGATGTTATTTCTCCCTATGCCCAAGGCGTTTGTAACTTAGGAATCCAGCAGGGCAAAATTACCTCATTTCGTGCCGATTCTAAAAAATCAGCGAAAGTCATAAACGGTAACAATTTAACTGTTTTTCCTGGCCTGATTGATTCGCAAGTTCACTTTCGCGAACCGGGACTAACTCACAAAGAGGATCTTGAAAGCGGCTCCCGTGCTTCTGTGCTTGGTGGAGTTACAAGCTTTATGGAAATGCCAAATACAAAACCTGCGACAACCACAATTGAATCCTTGCAACAAAAAGTTGATTTAGCCACCAATCGCTGTCATGCCAATTTTGGTTTTTTCATTGGGGCTTCTGCCAATAATCTTGAAGATCTCATCAGAGCAGAGGAGCAAGCCGGCTGTGTTGGTATTAAGATTTTTCTAGGAAGCAGCACAGGCGATTTGCTGCTCTACGATCCAGCAATTCTAAAAGAGATTTTTCAGAAAACTAGGCTTCCCATCTCTATTCACTCCGAAAATGAAATTCGCTTGCGAGAGCGCGACCATATAAGGGCAAAGGCCACGAATGCCTTGGCACACCCCGAATGGCGGGATGAAGAGACGGCAATATCCAGCACGAGAATGATATTACAATTAGCGCGAGAATGTGGAAGACAAATCCACCTACTTCACATCACCACGGGAGAAGAAATGGAGCTTCTCTCCCAGTATCGCGACGTTGCAACTGTTGAAGTTCTTCCCCAACACCTTACTTTCTTCTCACCTGATTGCTACCAAAAATTTGGTTCCTTAATGCAAATGAATCCTCCAATAAGAAGTCTTAAGCATCAACAAGCGCTATGGAAGGCCATTCACCAAGGTGTCGTAGATTTCATTGGCTCTGATCACGCTCCTCACACCTTGGAAGAAAAAAATAAAGGTTATCCTCACAGTCCAAGCGGCATTCCCGGTGCCCAAACCATTTTCCCTATGATGTTAGATCATGCCCTTCGAGGAAAATTATCCCTCCATCAACTTGTAACTCTCTTGGCCACCAATCCCGCCCGCCTATTTAAATTATCTAACAAGGGCCGGATTGAAATTGGAATGGATGCAGATTTGACTTTGGTTGACCTCAAAGGCGAAACAACTATTCGATTACAAGACATGGCCTCCAAATGCGGACAAACTCCCTATGATGGAATGAAATTTAAGGGTAGAATTGAAAAAGTTTTTATTGAAGGCGAAACGATAGTTGAATCAGGAACCCTCGTCTTACCCGGACGCGGTCGCGCCTTAACTTAACCAATTATACTGCAAGGACTGATATGGCCAAAAAAACAATTGCACCGAAGAAACAGAAGAAAAAAAAATCGACCATTACTGCCATTGACGAAAAATTATTTAATAAGGCCTGGCAATTGGCCTGTCGGGTAAGAGAAAATGCCTATTGCCCCTACTCAAAATTTAAAGTCGGAGCAACAATCATTAGTGAAAATGGACATTTTTTTTCCGGCTGTAATGTGGAAAATGCTTCTTTCGGTAGCACCATTTGCGCTGAAAGAAATGGCATCCTACAAATGGTCGCATCGCTAGGAGCGACCAAAATAAAAGGTGTAGTCGTTGTGACTGAGCCTGAAGCCGTTCCTTGTGGAATGTGCCTTCAAGTTATTGCTGAATTCGCCTCCGCTGATGTGACAATTTGGATGTGCGATACTAGAGGGAACAAGTCAGTCTATTCGCTAGACGACCTGCTGCCAGAGCGCTTTGATGGCGCATTTTTAAGCAATCCTTAAATAAAATTTAGCAACCCTCTGATTTTTAAATCTCAGTTTTTACCCTGCTACTCGACAATTCCGATCATCTATTAGCTACAACATTTATTTTTTACTCCTGCTTGAGTTTGTTACTTTAAACACCGAACAGATCTTGAAGTTTCCTATATTTAGGTTTGACCTAAAAGGGACGCAATGTTTTTTGGAAAACTGACTCTCGCAAAAAAGATTACCATCGTTACGGTGGGTTTGGTGCTATCAACATCAGTGATAGTCATTGCAACTTTTGCTCTAGGCAATAATAAAAATTTAATTCAATCCTATAGTGCAGAACTTGATCAACGCAAACAATACCTATTACCCGAACTCACAAAAAGTATTCAAAATGCGACAACAGAAGTAAAGCAACTAGGACAAGTAGTTCTCGAAGACAGTGTCTTTGAAAATAGCAAAGACAAAATAGCAGTGGCCCTCCAAAATTTTGCTAAAACTGGCCACAATTTATTAGAAGTAAGATTTGATGACCGTCAAACGATGAACTACATTCGTATTCTCAAAGACAACGATGGCAAATGGAAACATATGCTGGAAAGTACGGTGCAAAAGAAAAATTCCACGATTCCAGCGATGCCTCAACTTGAAGATTTTAAGGGCGAAAGTCACCTTCACTACTCACGCATTTTTCCATACAACCTCATTGGCTTTGAAAATAATTCTAGCCCCCAATCTAAAAATGGCAAATTAAACACCTCCTTTGGAGATGGTATATCACCAGAACAATCTGCGATTCAAATCAGCCGGCGCATTCAGCTTCCTAATGGAGATGTTGTTGGAATACTAAGCATCATTATTAGTCTTACGAGCAATATCCAATTTGTTAAAGAGCTTTCAACTCCCAAATATCGAATTTATCTTATTAACCAAGACGGGGAATACTTCTTTAATATGTCCCAGGAAAAAGTATTCTCATCAATTCGTGGAACAAAATATAATGCAGTAACAGATTACGACGATCTAAAGAATGTCCTCACAAAAAATCTTGGCAGCGTAAATTTTCCACAGCTGATGAACAAGACTGGAATGGCCATGAGTTATCAACGCATATATTTAAGTCGAGATACAGAAGAATACTGGATGGGGCTTATTCAAATTGCAGACTACTGGGAAGCTATTGTAGAAGCCGAAGCAGTTCAAAGAAAAACCTATATGTCAGCCATGCTTTTGGTTTTAATGGCCAGCTTTGTTGCATATTGGTTCTCAAAAGTTATCGCTAAAAATTTACACACAATTACAGACGTTGCTGTCCGCTATAGCCGCGGTGAAACGACGGTACAACTTAATGTGAAAGGTGACGACGAAATTGGTGTATTGGCCAACGCCTTTCAGGGAATGATTTACCAAGTCAACGAACGCACGCGCAGAATAAAGAGAAGTGAAGAAAAGGCACAAAAATCAAAAGAATTGATGGAAGAAGCATTGCTCGCCAATCAAGAACTTTTGGAAGATTTAAAAAAACAAAAACAGGCAGTCGATCGGATCAATAAAGAAAAAGATGATCTATTGGCCGTAGTTAGCCATGATTTAAAAAACCCACTTTCAGTCATTGAATCAAGCCTTGATTTATTGGTATCAAGCCCCTCCAATTTACCACCGGACCATCTCGATCTTTTAAAGCGATCTAAAAAGGGAGCACGCTTTGCTATTAATTTGATCACCGACCTCTTAGAAATGGCGCGACTTGAAGGTGGAATAGGCCTAACTCCAGAAGTTTTTGATTTCCAGAAATTGGTAAATGAATGTATTCAATATTTCACCACACAATCTAATGACAAAAAGGTCGTGCTTAAATGCAATGTTAATGAGCCCATAAAAGTCTTTGGCGATTACAGACGTCTGTCACAGGTCATTAATAATTTCATTTCAAATGCTATAAAATTCACTCCCGAGCATGGCTCAATCACTATCGATGCAAAAGAGATTAATCAAGCACTCAAGACCAGCTATGGTTCTACGAAAGTTCTAAAAGTATCAATTACTGACACTGGGATTGGTATTCCTGCTGACAAGTTGGATAAAATTTTTAATAAATACGAGCAAGCACGAACAAAAGATCGTGAAACAGGAACAGGACTCGGATTAACTATCTGTAAAAATATTTGTGAACTTCACAATGGCTCCATTCAAGTTGAATCAAAAGAGGGATCGGGGACAACATTTAATATCATCCTGCCAATTTTAGCTGAGAACACCTATTCTTTAGATTTAAAGCGTGGAAAAGAATTACTAATTTATAGCGATAATCCAAATGTAAGAGAAAGTTTAACTGCAGCACTTTCTAACTACTTTGACTTTATACAATCTAGGCCAGTCCTTGAATTATCATCATTAAGCCGAAGTACATACACAAACCCGATTATCTTGGTTGACGCTGCCAATGAAATTATTCCCGCTCTTACTAATAAAATGCATCAATCTAATGAGTGGGCCGATGTGCCCATTATTGCCTTTACACAAAAATTTAGCCGCGATGTTTTAGATCTTTTACAACAATCTGTTGATAAAATTTTTGAGTATCCTGGCGACACTAACAAGCTTTATTTTATTTTCAAAGATTTTATTCATATGCAAGGGTGGAACATTTCAGATTCAGCCAGGCCAATGAATAATTCCTCGCCTAATGACCATGGTGAAAGTACTAGCAATGCCCAAGTCCTATCACTTAAGGTGGAAGATTCTCTGAAAAATACTTCCGATAATAAATCTGAAAAACATAAATCTACAGAAAAACTACCTGTTAAGGTCTTAGTCATTGATGACTCCGATGACAGCCACCAATTACTAAAAATTATGCTTAAGGGTCAAAACGTGACTCTCTTTCATGCGACGGATGGTAAAAAGGGAGTAGAAATTTATGCAAGTTCTCTTCCTGACCTTGTTCTTATGGATCTTAATATGCCCGTACTCGACGGAGTTAAATCCACCAAAGTAATCCGCCAATGGGAGCAAAAAAAGCAGTTGAAGCCGGCCAAAATCTTAGGAATTACAGCTTCTGATGACGCCCAGACGATTCAACGCTGCATTGATGCCGGCATGGATGGTAATTTCGGCAAGCCTTTTTCCAAAAAAGAACTCATCGAACTTTTAGAACAGATGCAACAACCAAAAATTTCCCTCGCCGCTTGATCTTTTCCTTGCTGATTCTGCATTCAGACAATTAAACTGTTGGGATGAATAAATTCCATTCCCTTGTATTAATTATCATGATCTGTATTGTTACTCCTTGCTGGGCCTTAGGCACTCCCGATTGGCAAACCGAAGCCATGGCGCGAAGTTTTCCTATGGCCGCCTACTATAAGGGAGTTTACGGACACAGTTTTGAAAATTGGAATAAAAAAGAAAAGGCACCATTTCTCTATGGCTTTATTAGACCAAGTGCCTCTCTTCGAACCAGTGCCATTATTAATGCACTTGAAGGAAAATTTGAGTTTTATCCCATTTCAATTTTTGGAATTTTCGTTGGGAAGGAATATGTTTTTCGCCAAGCAAAAAACTTAGACACATTTGACTGTAACCAAGTTGAGTGCAAGGGGACTGTTAACAAAGACTTTTTCGGAGCGCGCTTAGCACTCAAATTTGGCCCTGTCTTTTTACTCAATGAATTCCGCTATTACGATCTCGAAATCAATAGGCAAAATCGCTATTTCACCGATGAGCTTTCAACTTTATTGGCCACTCCCAATAAAGATAAACTTGAAAGCCTAATTTCTATCATTGGCTATGAAATCAATGCCAACCATGCACTGGCCCTGCTGCGAATGAGCAACGATATGAAGCAGAGTCACCAAAATTCCAGTATGAATCTTCTTTTGTGGCAATGGAAACGAACTGACTGGTCCCTCCTCCTTGGACCAGGTATTTTTCATACTCGCGACGACCAAGATATTTTTACAACTTTTGCACTATGGAACTGGAAACCTGCAAAAGGGTTACTACTATTTTAAGGAAATAATTCATGAGAGCCTTTTGCTTTTCCCATTTTATAATTCTGACATTCCTCATTGTTCCGTTCGTGAGCGGTTGCAAAAAATCTAATTGGTCTCCAGACATGATTATTAGCAACCAGCTAGGCGGCCATTTTTCCGGTCCACCGGAAGAGCTACAAGGCCACTTAACACCTGAAGCAAAGAAATTGATTGAAAAGGCCTTTTAGGGAATCGATTTAAAATGCCTTACCGACTACCACGTTCACGTTGCGGCCATTCACCCTTTTCACAAAGAAGATAATCATAGTGAAATTGAAAAATCAGAAAATCAAAGTGAAACAATTTTCAATAGTGAGCCCAACTCTCCTTGGGTAAATCCAAACTCAATGACTTGGAAAAATCCAGCTCATTTTTTAAAACTAAAAGTTTATATGAGCGCCAGCGGACTTAAAGATGCTCATCTTCCGGCCATGACGCCACAAGATTCAAAGGCCATTAATGATGGTTACTTAACTCGACTCGCCTCACTAATAAAAAACGGATTTCCTGAAGGTAAGTTTTATTTATTGGCTTTCGATAAACATTATGATGAAAACGGTAATGCCGTATCCGCACTGACAAATTTTTATATTCCCAATAATTATGTAGTTGAAAGAAGCCCTTCATTTTCTAGCAATTTCGTACCTGTTATTTCCATTCATCCTGCAAGAGCAGACGCACTCAGTGAATTAGAAAAATATGCAAAGATGGGTGTTAAAATTATTAAGTGGCTCCCCAATGCAATGAGAATAGACCCCTCACTCTCTAAATATGATGCATTTTATGAAATGGTGAAAAAATATGACATGGCCATTTTAACTCACGTGGGAGAAGAACGAGCCGTTGATGGAGAAGAATACCAAATATTAGGCAATCCTCTGCTACTTCGACGCCCCTTGGACATGGGTGTAAAAATTATCATGGCACATGCCGCGAGCCTAGGTGATTGCCAAGATCTCGATAATGACAATAAACAAGCAAGTTGCTTTGAATTATTTTGGCGTCTTTTTGATAGCCCCAAATATGAAAAAAATCTTTTAGGTGAAATCTCTGGGATGACGATTCATACGAGAGTGGGCGAGCCCATTTATCGTTTGCTCTCAAGACCCGACCTCCACCATCGCCTTATCAATGGATCAGATTATCCTCTACCCGCAGTAAATTTCATTTACAGAACTTCTCAATGGCAAAAGGAAGGCCTTATTTCAAAAGAGGAAAGAGCGGACTTAAATTTGATTTATGCCTACAATCCCCTTCTTTTTGATTTTGTTTCGAAGAGAATTCTAAAGCATCCAAAAAGCGGACAACAATTTGATAGTAAAGTATTCCAATCTCATCCGATGCTCGGAGGATGTTCACGATAAGTAATTTAGTTAATTTTAAAAGGCGTAATTAAGACGAGCATAGGAAGTATCGTTAGATCTAAAACTGCTCCAATAAGAATTCTTGTTTGGGACTTCGAGCATCTCTAGGCCTAAGCTAGCCGCAGCATTGCGACTCATTTTATAGGTGACAGCGCCGACTAATTGAATATCCCCAAGCTGCCAATCATAGCGATAGCTCACATTGGAACTCCACTTGTCATTAAACAAATAAGTTCCTTGAATTCCAGTCGCACTCTGCCAATGAATTTTTTTCCCAAAAACATTCTCCTCTTGGCCCGGAGGAGAAAAAGATTCAATGTGGTGGACTGCAACGCTAAATTCGTCTTGCTCCAGTTTCAAAGTGTTAAAACCATAAATATAGTCTTCATACACTGGCTCAATTTTGAGTGGTTCGAATTCAAAAGTTGGGTCTCCACCTTTTTCGGGTATGACCGCCATGGCACCTAATTGCCATTGGATATCCCCAAATGACTGCTCAACCTCTGCACCATAAATCCAATGATGATTTACGAATGGTTTAGCACGAACTCGAGCGCGCTCTTCAACATCTTGCTCATAAAAACCAGTGGCATTAAAACGCACTTGGTTTTCTGGCTTATAAAGTCCATAAACACTGACACCGCCCTTTTCATTCCAATTCATAGATAGTCTTCCACCGACGCTGGGTTGAAAAAGCACTGTCTTCATTTCGGGCAATTCTAAATCGTAATATATGGGCACGACCGCATCATTATAAAATACAGAACTAGGTGGTAGCTTACTCCACTCGGTTGGTGCATCAATTTTTCCATCCTTAATTTTATAGGTTGGATTCAACTGAGGAATATAAAGATAGGAACCGAACAACTCTAGAGAAAAATTGTCCTGTTGATGGCGCAATTTAATTCCCGCCAATCCCTCCATGTCTTGCTCCAGAAGGTTAAATCCGCGCTGAGGATTTAAATCGCCTAAAAGCCAAAATTGCTCATGAGGATTCCAATTCATAATCTGTCGGCCATAGGTCACACCTGTATTACCGCGATGAACATCAAAATAAGCTTCTGGCGCTGAAAAAATGGGACCATTTTCTCCTAGATGCCGCGCATGAAATTTCATGTACCCACTATAGCGCCCTTTAAATTCTTTATATTTATCAAAATCAATTCCAAACCAACGATTAGAGGCATTATTGGTGGCCGGTGTGTTCATACGTCCGAGTTCTTGGTAGGAAACAGCTGTGGCTGCCTCAGCTTCGGGAATATTGGGTCTCACCAAACAAAGGACCACCAAAATGAAAAGAACGAGAGAATAAAGCATCTTTCTATCCTGCCTAAGACACAGCACAGTGTCAAATTTGCGTATTCCTACTTTCCAAAACCATTGTCTCAGGGTTTGATAAATTCCTAAACATTTTCAAAGGTATGGAAAATATAACCCTTTGCACAAATACCTGACTCTGCCAGTCTGGAAAGTATGGCCAGGTTTACGTTGAATTTGGTTGGTCGGTAGTTCATTGGTTTATAATAGAGGTAAAATGACAATTTAGGTTTACTTAACCTGGAGCAGCTGCGTGAGAATAATGCCCAAAAGAAATTTGAAATTATCCATCAATTTTTGGTTGCATGGACTTTTAATATTTGGATTGCTTGGTTGTTTTAGTAAGGACTCCCCGATCGATTCAAGTGTTTACGATGTCGGCAACTTTGAGAACAGTTGTAAAATTGATGCTAGCCGCTTAAAAAAATTATTAGAAGTTGATGTTATTGCTGACATCAATTGTGTCGAAAATAACCTAAAACAATTCACAGATTTCGTTAATCGTCCCAATCCAGAAGTTGTGCGAAAACAAGAATTGGAAAGATTTATTAATAAATTTTTCCCAAATGAAGCTGAGCAAATGAACAAATCCCTTAGCTTCCTTTTTGAATTGAATACTCTCCTCCTCCGCGACCAGCGCTACATCATGTCGGTTAAGAATTTAAAAAATATTTTTGACTTGGTACGATTGGCCAATCGCTACGGTGCTCCTCTTAATCAAATTTTTAAAAAAATTAATGATGAAAAACAAGATTATTGGAAATTAAGGCCACAAATCGCCTATCTTCTTTCTAAACTCAGTAAAGAGTTTTTAGAAATCATAGGAAGAGCAAAGGGAGGCAATTCCTCACTAGACGTTATGCAGTTCCTAACTGAGTTTAAAAAAACAATGGAATTGTCGGATGAGCAGCTAGACCTAGAGCTTATTGAGAGCATGCTTTTTATAAAGAAGATCTTTATTGGTGGAGTCCCGCGAGTCATCTCCACTGATGAAGTCGTTCAAATCGTTCCCAAATTGGAATCTGGTGTGTTACTTGCCTTCGATTTTGTCCATTATAGTGATTTAAAATTGGACTCAAAAGAAGAACAAAATTTATTTTTTCTTCACCGAGTCAAAACATTAAAAGGTCTTATTATTGATTGGCCAAGCGATGAACCAATTATGGAACATGACGAGTTAGTCAATGTTCTCGAAGAGTTTATGGAGTCAAAGCTTGAGTTCAAAATAAAAGATATAGAAGAAGCCATTGTAAATATAAAAAGGAAAATTATTACTGGTGATCCAGAGGTATACACCTTTGGTGAACTGATGAGTGTGCTTGATTGGGGTCAGGAATTGCTTGAACAATTTTACTTTAATGCCGTCACCTACCAACACTTTAAAGAAGTTATGGAGTCGCGCGGACCAATTAAAGACCTTGTTCGACCTGAACTTCCCCAATACTCCGAGTTTTCCCGCTCTCGAGTTTTTGACCTGTGGAATGAATTCAAAACCATCACAACAACCTATCGAGCTTTCCATGCACCAGAATATATACAATATTATTCTGATGATTATATTCGTTACATAGAGGGGGTTAACCTCCAATCAATACTTCGCTTTGCATTTAGAAAAGCGCTCAATGCTTATGGGCATGGGAAAATAGACCCCGCAACTGGCAAGGTCATGTTTATGGCCGCAACAATCAATGAGTTGCGAAATTTATTGCTAGACCTTAAATCAGTCATGGTTGAATTAAAATTGTGGCCAAGATTTTTTGAGAGATTTTTGTCTGAAGCAATGAACTCTTCCGACCTATTTCAGTTTCAAGCCGATGGAGATGGCGTTATTCGACTCGAAGAGGCCACAGAATATGTTGCCAATATTGTCTCTTCTAAGAATTTGGCCGAAGACATGTTCGAAGCCTTAAAGGCCCATTGCGATGTGATTAGCGAAGAGGATCGAAGTTTCGAGACCAAATGCTACAGGGAAAACTTTTTTAACACCCTCTTTAAAGACCTAAATTACAAAAAATACTTTCCTAAATTGTATAACTATACGACTTTTTTCCCTCGCGCTGAGATCCAAGACTTTTTAGTCAAAGTCGAGAGTTTTGCTAAAGAGATACGCGACCCAAATGAACCAATGACCATTGTTGATATTGGTCGGCTCATTGTTAGTTTGTCGAACATTGAAATGACATTTATGCGGTACGATTTGAATAAAAATAATTTATTGGATCGGGACGAAATTGAACAAGGCTGGCTGGTTTTCAAAAAGACAATTATTGGATTTGCAAATTTAAAGCCGAGTCAAGAAAGTCTCGGAAAATCAATTTATCTTTTCATTGTCAAAAAAATGCGACCACCAAAAACGGCAGAAGCCCTTTTATTCCACCTTCTAGGCAATAAAAAGAAAATTACCGCCAGAAGATTGAATATTGGCTCTATATTGGCACTTGTCGCCGAAGCCACAATCCCTAAATAATTTACGAATAAAGCAAAACTTGCCTAATTTGCTTTCTCATTAGGATTCTCGAAATTCTGGTAGAATTGCTGTATGGACATTATCTTTTTAATTGAAGATGACCAAGATTTGCGCGAGCTGTACGGCGCCTTTCTTGCCAAAGAGCTTGGCTGTCAAATAATGATGTTTCAGGATGGACTTGAAGCCATTACCTATCTCGATAAAATAAAAGATACCCAACTAAATACTTTCACCCAATTTAATCTAACAGCGGTCGTTTCCGATTACTCTATGCCGAAAAAAAGCGGTGGGGACGTATGGAAATATATTCAAGATAACTTTCCTGAAGTTGCATTTATGATTTTTACTAGTAAACAATTTTCTGAAATGCCCGAATTTAACGAAAAGTTCCTTGCCCCTAATCGTTGCTTCATAAGAAAACCGATTACACCAAATCAACTTAGCAATGAATTGAAAAAGCTCCTCGCAGCTTAAGATGACTATTGCTTTGGTTTTTGACATGCAGCCTGGTGACCATATTCACAGGCCCTTAGATATGATTCTTTAGCCAACTCTTGATGTTGACGATTTTCTGCAAGCACAGCTCTTTTAAAACAAGCTAAAGCATATTGTTGCTTACAGGCCATTTCATAATAATTATCTGCTGATTCAAAAAATTGTTGCTTCTGATTAATCATACCCACTACGGTACACGCAGGTGCTGAATTTTCATTCTCACAAAACCACAAATAAATATCTTCTTTGAACCAAATGTAGATGATGAAAACAAACAATCCGGAGGCCAAGAATTGTCCACTTCGGACCCAGCGGCCACTGATCCTATTTTGCTTTAAATCGCTACCTGAGAGCTGGATAGTCAGATGTCTTCTCCTGCCAATAATTGGTAAAATCCCAAGAACTTAAAGGAGCATTACTACTATTATAGAAGTAAGTTGGTTGATTTCCAATAGCAAGTTCAATACCTGGGAAGCTAGTCGTATCTGCAGGGTTATTACATACCCCACTTAGATTAGTACAAAGGTATGCGGGATTACCAGAGCCAAAGGCATAAACATTGGTGAGAGTTGAAACGCTAGTCCCAAGACTCCAACCCAAATCCCCTACAAAAAATCCAACAGTTTGAGGATCAGTTATTGGTGTTGCCGAAGGATCATTACCTTCAACATTAGCCGCACTAAAAGAATTGACCACAACGGAAGTCAAGGTTGCCCCAATAAATCCCCCGACTCCTGTGCTGGTGCCTACAACATCTTGCCACACGCTATAGGAATTGCTGACGCTTGAACTCTGTAAACTTCCAGCAAATCCACCAACCTGATCAACACCTGTTAATACGCCGGAAGTGGCCTTTACATAATTATTAATAAAGTTAGTGCCATTAATCTCACCTGCAAAACCACCTGCTGGGGCACCAGATCCAGTGACATCCACGAGATGTGCATAGCTTTGCAAGACCTGAGCACTCGCATAACCAACAAATCCGCCAGTGTAGTCATTGCCAATAATTTCTCCTGTGGAAACAACATAGGAATCTATAATTTGCCCACCAACAAGGTTGCCAACAAATCCACCGACATAATCGCCAGTAGCAGAGGTTAAATCATCAAATTCGACATAAACATCTTTTGTATCGCCAGCACTCTGATAGCCGATGGCCCCACCAGCATTATCTCTGCCTGTAAATGCTCCAGTAATTTTTGAATAGGAGGTCAAAATTTCACCGCCTAATTTTGCGCCAACCAAACCACCAACATTATCCACAGCACTGGCATTGATGTTGGTTATTTTCGCATAACTATTTTCAAGAATAATGGCACCAGAATTCATTAGGCCTACAATTCCACCGACATAATTTCCTGAAGTCGCAGTTAAATTCGTAATCTTTGCATAAGAATTTTTTATTTTCCCTGTTGTTGAAATCCCTACGACTCCCCCTGCTCCACCGGTTGTCCCCTGAACCAAGGGCACCTCAATATAAGATCCCTCCACTGTGCAAGTGTCCAATCCCCCAACGACGCCACCAACGCCGTTGTTTCCCGCAACTCGATTAGTAATTATTGAATAGGATTCTATGAGACTTCCATCATCACAATACCCAGCAACTCCACCCATCCAATTAGTTGTCCCACCAACTCTTTCAATAGCGGCCCAACTTTTATAAATCACCCCATCGGTACTTCCAACAACGCCACCAACATAATTCAAACCAGTCACACCACCGATAAGTGTGACTGAACTACTCCGTATTTCTCCATTTTCTTGCACGATACCTGCTAATCCACCAATGTAATTGCCCGTTGCACTAATGGATCTCCCATTCAAGGTTGATAATTGCAAACTACCGCTAACGAGATCTCCGACAATACCACCAACCCATTGATTACCCTGTACACTTGAGACGCTCGCAATAAAATCAACTGAGCAATTACTAATATCACCGTCGTAATTTTGCCCAATCAAACCTCCGACATAATTTCCACCAGAAATATAATTCGCTTGGATGGTAACCCCGGTGACCATGGCTCCTTCATTATATCCGGCCAACACACCCAAATAGTTATTACCTGTGATGGTGAAATTTTTCAGGGTGACATTTTTAACGACACCATTGGCACCTAAAGCCCCAAACAACCCTACATAATTGTTACTTGATATATAATTTAAGTTAAGAATTGATTTTCCCTGGCCATCAAAAACACCTGTAAAAGGCGTTGTACTGGAACCAATTCGTTGATAGGAGGTTGAGTTAAGTGTTAATAGATTTATATTCTGCAAAATTACAAATCGCTTATCCCAGTAAGAACTACTTGAACCAATGGCATTAAATTGGGTTACATTACAAATGGTAAAAGCCGTTTTTTCCGAAAGTCCATCACCACCAATGCCTGAATTGGCGAATGGACTATTGGTTAATTTTGAACCTTGGCAATAGTTGCTAGCGTAGGTGACAGTCTCCTCTTCCGACGCTTCACCAACTTTTGGTGCAGTTGTCTCAAGACAGCCCAGCATACCGCTGGTTAATACCAACAAAAAAAGATGCGAGAATTTTTCTAAAGTGGATGCTGCTCGCACTTGCACACTTCCCCTGTTCATTTCTCTATTAACCCTTTGAGGATTAATTCCCTTCTCTTTTCGACATTTTAACACAGCGCTTTAGTCAACTTTCAAAACCCTCTCTATAGCGATAAAACCTTTTGAATTAAAGCACTTATGCAATTTTACGATGCTCCTTAAACAGGGAGATTTCTGATCGTTGCCCCTAAAATGGGCCAAAAAATGCTGTCTTAGGCAGATGGCCTGGCCCTGTTAAAATAAAAGAACTAATTTCAATAGCTTGCCATTACAAATAGAGCGACGATAATGGCCGGTCATCATATTTATAAAAGGGCATTTTATGCGCGATTTGTTTCCACCTTTTCCCGCAAGACAAACTTTTACTCTGCCAGTTTCTCCTCGCCACACACTCTACGTTGAAGAATGTGGCAATCCGGAAGGTACACCCATTGTTTTTCTTCATGGCGGACCTGGTGGAGGTATCAGTCCTGATTTTCGGCGTTTTTTTAATCCTGAAAAATGGCGCATCATTTTATTTGATCAGCGAGGCTGTGGAAAAAGTACTCCATTTGCAGATTTGGAAGAAAATACAACTTGGGATCTGGTTAGTGATATAGAAAAAATCCGCAAACATCTCCACATCGATCGCTGGCATGTTTTTGGAGGATCATGGGGCTCAACGCTCGCATTAACCTATGCCATTAATCATCCTGATAAAGTTTTAGGACTAATACTCCGCGGGATTTTTCTATTGCGCAAAAAGGAAATTGATTGGTTTTACCAAGAAGGTTGCAGCAAGATCTATCCAGACCTATGGGAAGAATATTTATCTCCAATTATTCCCGAGGAAAGATCTAACATGGTTGAATCGTACTATAAATTATTAACAAGCAGTGATTCAGAAATTCGTTCAATGGCCGCCAGAGCATGGTCCGTGTGGGAAGGTAGTACAAGCAAATTGTATATGGATCCCGACTTGATAAAACGTTTTGAAACTGATCAATTCGCCGAAGCATTTGCTCGCATTGAATGTCACTATTTCATTAACAAGGGATTTTTCCCTCAAGATAACTATCTCCTTGATAACATCGACAAAATTCGTCACATCCCCGGATGTATTGTGCAAGGCCGTTACGATGTCGTTTGCCCATCTGAAAGTGCTTGGGATCTTCATCGGGCTTGGCCTGAAGCAGACTTCCATATCATCCAAGATGCTGGGCACTCTGCTATGGAACCGGGGATTAGATCCAAACTGGTTGAGACGACAGAACGTTTTGCTCAAATCAATAGAGTCATTAGCATTTAGACAAAATTAAAGGACTAAAATATGGCCAAGCAATTAATAGATTTAAATGTAGTCTCCACATCTCTTTTAATAACACCCAATGATTTAAAAACTAAAATACCACTTACTGAGAAAATTTCTGAATGCGTAGCCGAGTCTCGAGAGAAAATTAAAAAAATTCTTGACCGAAAGGACCATCGTTTAATTGCAGTACTTGGTCCTTGCTCCATTCACGATGTTAAGGCCGCGAAAGAATACGGTGAACGCCTTTCTCGTCTGGCCAAGCAAGTCGAAGATACTTTTTTAGTCGTCATGCGCGGATATTTTGAGAAACCAAGAACTACCACAGGCTGGAAGGGACTTATTAACGACCCCTATCTCAATGATACCTTTAAGATAAATGAAGGCCTTGAATTTGCGCGACAAATTTTGATGGATCTAGCAGGAATGGGTTTGCCACTTGGAACCGAGGCATTAGATCCTATTACACCACAATATTTACAGGATTTAGTATCTTGGTCTGCCATCGGTGCGAGAACCACCGAATCTCAAACGCACAGAGAAATGGCATCTGGTTTATCAGGTCCTGTTGGATTCAAGAATGGCACAGATGGAAGTATAAGTGTTGCGATTAATGCTATGAAATCTGCAGGCAGTTCACACCGCTTCCTTGGGATCAATAGTGATGGCCAGGTGGCCATTATTCACACCAAGGGAAATTCCTATGGTCACCTCGTACTGCGCGGTGGAAATGGAAGGCCCAATTATGACTCCGTCAGCGTCACCCTATGCGAGCAAGAACTAAAAAAGGCAGGTCTGCCCATAAATATCTTAGTCGATTGTAGCCATGCTAATTCTAATAAGGATTACTCACTACAACCTTTGGTGCTTAAAAATATAGTGAATCAAATTCGAGATGGTAATAAATCAATTATAGGTTTTATGCTTGAATCTAATTTAAGTCCAGGCAGACAAGACATACCTTTTGATCATTCCCAACTTCAATATGGTGTGAGCGTAACAGATGCCTGCATTGCCTGGGACACAACAGAAAGTGCCTTGCTCGAAGCCAGAGAAAATTTAAAAGGCATATTGCAGCCGCGACTGGGGAAGGCATGAAAAACGAATCTACTCCCGATAAAAACGATGGTCAGAACCATTTTGACAGGACATTTCTAAGCAAATGGAATAACACAAAAAATCATTTCCCCTTTGTTATTGCTGGACCATGTAGCGCAGAGTCTGAGGAACAAGTAATTGAAACGGCAAAAGCGCTTAAAAAAATTCATCACGTCCAAATGTTTCGCGCTGGAATTTGGAAACCCAGAACCAGACCCAATGCTTTTGAAGGAATGGGTGTGGAAGCCTTGCCATGGCTCAAGCGTGTAAAAGCAGAAACAGGCCTCCCAACAGCTGTCGAAGTTGCAACGCCACAACATATTGAACAATGCCAAAAATATGGCGTTGATGCTATTTGGATTGGTGCAAGAACGACTGCAAGCCCCTTTGCGATTCAAGAATTGGCCAATGCTTTACGCGGAAGTGAGCAACTTATCATGCTGAAAAATCCAATCAATGCTGAGTTATCATTGTGGATAGGCGCACTGGAAAGATTCTACGGTCAAAATATTAAAAACCTAGTCGCTATTCACCGTGGATTTTCCGGTCAAGAAAATAATATATTCAGGAATCTTCCCGTTTGGGAGGTTCCACTTAGCCTTAAACGTCACTTCCCTGAGCTTCCAATTATTTGCGACCCATCACATATTTCTGGCAAAAGGGATTTAATTGCTCGAGTTTGCCAAATGTCTATGGACATGGATTTTGATGGCCTAATTATCGAAGTCCATCCCAATCCAGACAAGGCCTTGAGCGACTCAAGCCAACAAATCACACCAGAACAATTAAATGAAGTTCTTTCTAATCTTCATATCAAAAAAGAAACAAGTGTTGTCATGAGCTACGAAGAAGCGCTGGAAAAAGAGAGAGCAAAAATAGATCGGATTGATTCTGAGCTAATCGAACTGCTGATGGCACGAATGAGTGTCGTCAAAAATATTGGAAAAATCAAGGCCCAACATCAAGTCACTGCGCTCCAAGTTAACCGCATGGACAAACTCATGAAAGACCGATGTGACTACGCCAAAAAAATCGGTTTATCTCCAGACTACATAGAGAAAATATTTCACCAAATCCACGATGAATCAGTTAGGATTCAGTGTGAAATTATGAATAAAAAAAATGATTGATTAGAGAAGAGTTATTTTATGATCACCATTTCAGAAAGAGTAAAATACATAGAACCAAGTCGCAGCATTGGTCTGGCCACGAAGGTTCAAGAATTAAAGAATCGAGGACTGCCTATTTTATCACTTATTGTAGGTGAACCTGATATGCCTCCCCCAAGGGAGGTCATGGAAGAAATGCTTGAGGCCCAACTCCGTGGAGAATGGGGATATGGCCCAGTTTCCGGCACTCCCCGCTTGCGCGAATTGATTGCCAAAGATGCAGAAAAAACCTACGGCATGAAATTTGGACGCGAAAATGTCCTTGTCAGCAATGGCAGCAAACAAATTCTCTATAACCTCTTTCAAACGATTTTAAATCCAGGCGATGAAGTCATTATCCCAATTCCTTACTGGGTAACATTTCCAGAGTCTGTAAAACTGGCCGGTGGAAAACCGGTATTGGCACCATCGCTTCCAAATCACCACTTAGATTTGAGTGTCATCAGAAGACTCATCGGTCCCAAAACGAGGGCCATTATTTTAAATTCTCCCAACAACCCCTCTGGCGCAGTCTACGGAAAAGATGATTTGGTCCAAATTCTAAACTGGGCCAAAGAAAATAACTTTTTAATTATTTCAGATGAAGCCTATGCCGCCCTCGTTTACGAGGGAACTTTCACTTCCCCTATGCATTTACATCAAACACTCGGTACAAAAATTTTGGATAATGTCGCAGTCGTACAAACCTTTAGTAAGGCCTACGCGATGACTGGTCATCGAGTAGGTCATATTATAGGCCATCCTGAACTAATTAAGGCCATTGATGCCCTTCAAGGTCATGTTTGTGGGAATGTTTGCACTCCTGCACAAGCAGCAGCGGCCATGGCCCTCACGATGAACCAAGAATATTTTGTATCCATGAAAAAGACATTTGCAATGAGAAGAGAATTGGCATTTAAAGCTTTTAACCCAATTTTCCCTATGAGCAAACCAGAAGGTGCTTTCTACCTTTTCCCCAACTGCCAGCATTACTACAATGATCACATAAGAAATAGTAATGAACTCGCTAATTACATATTAGAACAGGCGCATGTGGCACTCCTACCAGGCCAAGCATTTGGATTGGAAAATCATTTGCGCATTTCATTTGCGGCCAAGGACCAGGACATTATTGAAGCCGCTACACGGATTTCAAAGGTCCTTAAAGGTAACCCATGATCATTGGCATTATTGGACTTGGTCGTCTTGGCAGCCTTTTATGCAAGGCCATTTCAAAAGATTTTCAAGTTGTGGCCTTCGATCTCAATCCTATCAATTTAAAAAATCTTAATCCAAAAAATAAAAATCTTAAGGTTGCGTCGACACTGGATGATATGGCCCAAGCCGACATTATAATCCCCTGCGTTCCGATTAGTGCCTTTGCTCCACTCATAAAACAACTTGCCAAGATTTTGGAAGAAAACTTAAAAAATAATCCTAAGAAAAAATATTTAGTGGCCGATGTATGCAGTGTAAAAGGGTATCCGGTAAAAATTATGAAAAAATTTCTACCCAGGCAAGTTTCTATTCTTGCGACCCATCCCATGTTTGGCCCAGATTCTGCGGGAGATTCATTTTTTGCCAGAAAGCTTGTTCTTTGCCCTGAGCGAATATCTCCCAAGCTTTACAATGCCATCAAATTTTACTTATTAGAACAAGGCCTAATCATCATCGAGACCACCCCACCTCACCATGATAAAGAGGTTGCTCGATCGCTGGTACTCACCCACTTCATCGGCAGGGGACTGCTTAAATTTGGTGCAAAGGATTTAGAAATAGACACCAAGGGATATCGGCGCTTAATGAGAATATTGAGCACTGTTGAAAATGATTCCTGGCAATTATTTATCGATATGAATAAATACAACTCATATGCAAAGAAAGTCCGATTAGACTTTCTAAAATCGTTAAACTTAGTTCACGATTCAATTTCCTTGCCTTTAATCGATAAAAATAAAGCTAAGTCTACAAAAGACTTAGCGAAGCAGAGGGGCAAAAAAGCTCATGGCAAAAAAAGAAAGTAAAAAATTCTTAAAAATTGGCGTACAAGGATTAAGCGGTTCTTACAGTGAATTGGCGGCAAAACAATTCTACAATTTAACTGGTCAGAGAATTATTCTTAATTTGTATGAAGAAAGCGAATCAGTTGTTAATAATTTACTGAGTGGGAAAATAGATAATGCCATCCTTCCGATTGAAAACAGCATTATTGGAGGCATTTCTCTTAATATCGACCTCATCATTAAAAACAACCTCCAAATCATGGGTGAGCATTATTTAAAAATAGAGCATTGCCTGCTCGCCAAAAAAGGGCAGGAAAAAAATAAAATAAGAGAAGTCTACTCTCACCCCGCCGCCCTAGATCAGTGTCGTCTTTACTTAAAAAAAATGTCATTGAGACCAATTTCAACTTTTGATACTGCGGGCGCAGTGGCCCACATTAAAAAGAATGAAGGCATCATTGCAGGAGAACATGTCGCTGAATTATACAACCTACAGGTGCTGGAAAAAAATATTCAAAACATGAAAAATAATTTCACCCGTTTTTTTCAATTGGCTCCGCCATTAACCACCTCAAATTTATTAGAAGGGCTAAATAAATTTGAAAAATGTACTTTGGCATTTGGCACCAAGCACAAACCAGGCTCCCTCGTATCCGTTTTAAAACTTTTTGCAAAGAACGGTATCAATCTAACAAAATTAGAGTCCAGACCAGTTCCTGAAAATCCTTTTAATTATATTTTTCTTGTTGATTTCGAGGGTCCGGTTAAAAAGAGTAATTTTGATAAAACGCTTAAAGGTCTTAGCAAGGAATGCCCTATGTTTACCCTACTTGGTAAGTATCGAAAGTCAGGCGTATTAATTTAAAGATTACTATTCTTTTGTTTTTCAGATATTTTTTGAAGCACAATTTGATCAATCATTGCTTTTCGTTGGTTTCTTATTAACTTTGCCATTTTTATCCTTAAATAAAAATACTCCGCAATGAAAAATATAAAAAAGGATGCATAAAGACCTGCAGTTTTAAAAAAAAGCCACTGCGAGGTGGCCCCGTGTAATGCAATAAAGGCCATCACTCCACCATATCCAATAAAAAATATAGCTACATGTTTTTCTAAGGATAAGATTATTTCTTCTGGTGGAAGAGGCTTTTTCATTTGTTCCATAATCGGCAAAAAAAGACCCCGATTCTTACTGGCCTGATAATAAATAAAGCCTCCCATAAACAAAGAGGTAAAAAACGGTTGCATTTTAAACCAGATACCTTCATTGGCCAAAAGACTTAATCCGCCCAAAACAACAACCAAAATAAAATTAAACTTAGAGAGCGTATGAACTTCTTTGGTAAAAATATATTCAAAGACAATTTCAATGATTGAAAGTGTGATTCCTCCAACAAGAGCAATTCTTATAGGATAGTATTCTTCTAAATACCAATACAGAAGGGCCGGAAAAAAAGACAAAAAGAAAAAAAGTTTTGAGGTAGAAAAAGCATTTTTGGTTTCTGTCTTCGAGTCAGAACTTGAGTCTAGATTGTGTTGTTCAGAAGTCATTTCTTGCCCAATTATTTTTTGCTCTTCAGGCATTCGTTTCAATTTTCATATGCAAAATAAGATTAAATATCGAAGCGATCAGGAGGTCAATTTTTATCCAGCTTTAGATTTGGAAGATTGACTAATTTTTGGTTGAATCTTTTCAAATTCAATAGAAAGTTCTTGAAAGATACGCCCTATTCTAGCAGGATCCAAAATTTCAACATGAGGCGCCATTGACCACAGCCACCAATGTAATTCGATGCTATTTTCTACAGTCGCCGCCCAAATTAATTCACCTTGTCCATTTATGGTCAAAAATGGATTAGTTAAGTGAATTAAATCTGGATTTAAATTTATATTTTGTTGGGAATTAATTCGGAGAACCAATCGTTCTTCATTACCAATTACAAATTTACTTTTTCTTATGAAATCCTCTGCTTCGGACCTACTATGACAAGGTTTTTGGGATGCAAGGGTTTGATTAATTTGAACTTCATCAATATCTTTAATATTGAGGCAATTTAAATAACTCTCAGTATCCTTGGTCTCATTTTTAATTTCCCCTGCTATTGTAAGTTGTCCTCCAAGATGAATTAGTTGAAATGGAAGTACAAGAAATCTTTTATTTCCAACTCGCAAGTTTAAATATGCGCGATTTTTTACAGCATTTTTTACAGTGATAACATTCTTTTCGAAAGTATTTAGAGCATTTGAATTATTTAAGCTTTTAGAAAGGTTCTCCCAATTAAAGCAGGCACCACTTAACTTCATCAAAAATTCGTCTTCAACTGGCAGTAAAATATTTTCTGGATGATTCTTACATGATTCTATTAAATTTTTCTTGCTTCCCTCAAGTTCTGCCAGAGTTACCCTTGAATACTCCTCATTTGAGTGAGATTGAATATAAAGATCTTTATCAACTATTTGAAAGGTGGGCCCATTGCGCGCAATCATTTTAATTTCAACTTTTATGCGCGGATCAACTTTTAATCCATAGATTACAAAATCTGATTTTTTGGTTGTGCGAACTAATTTACTGTTCGGCCTAACAATATCTGAATTGCTCCCATTTAGACTTTCTTGGTCGGAACAGAGAATTTGAACTCCACTATTTGCGAGTCGATATCGCAAGAATTCAAAGTCACTTGTCGTTGCCTGTCCCAGTGCCAGTAATCCATCTAAACTGATTGGACCCTTTAGCTCATGGAGTGACCAAGCAAGCCGCCATAGGATTTCCGGCAGCCAAAGCTCATGATGCTGCATTAAACACCTTCAAAAGCAGGAATTACCCTCCCACTTATTATTTCCTATGCATTCTTGTCGGAATTACCCCGACAATACTTAACTGCAAAAATCAAGTATTGTTATATAACCTAACCTCTTATAAATATGGCAATTTCCACCCCTTTTTTGAAATCTTAGAATTGAGAGATAATAGGGTTATGAGACAATTACTCTTACTTGCAACCAAACACCCGATACTCATGATTGGCATCCTCTTTTTGGCCATTTTTATCATGCGTATTGATTGGAAAAAGCATTATCAAGCGCATAACAATGCTCTTAAGGCCCACTCCTGTAATGCCGTTTTAATTCCTCTTAATCGCAGAATTCCACAAACATGGAAGGCCAACTGTAAAGAAAATGATTTAGAAGTGACTACCACTCTGGACGATCAAACTATCGATAGTGTTTTGAAGAAGGTCAATTTAAATGGCCAAACCGAACGGGAGCTGGTCGTTAAAAAAATTCATTACAAAGAATTGGCCAATTCTCTTGTACACATTAGTCGGCAATCGCCCAATTACACATTGGAAAGAACGGGATATGTCACAGTGTATTTAGCGACTAGACATTTGAAATTAGCGGCCTATACCCACGGCAAATATCTTTTTAAACTGGCCTCACTTACTGATCCACAAATGATTTCTGAGCACCTCAAGGCAACTGTCCAAATTAAAGAAAGCTCCCCATAAATCGCATGGCCGATCTAACCAAGAATAGGTCTTTTCTGAAATGACAATTGAGTAACTAAGAGCATGAAGAAACATCGGCGTCTTTTCTTTAATTGCAAAAAATGATGGATCACCATAAAGCTCATCATGAACAATCGGAAGATGATGGTATGCCAGCTGTGCCCTAATTTGGTGCCGATGCCCGTGTTGCAATTTTATCCCTAGCAAGGCCATCTTTCTAGCCTTGTTATAAGAAATTGGTAAAACCTCTATTAATCCTTTAACTAAGTCCTTTTTCTCACCTAATCCGGCAACCCGAACCTTAGAACCTCCATTGGCGAGCCCAAGAAATCCATCCTCCCATGTCACTGGCTTCAATAAATTTGATTCCGTTTGTCCCTGTTCATCGTAAACCATCGCCAAATAAATTTTGGATTTAAATGCATCCTTGTTATTGCGTATTAAATGATGACAGGATTCATTTTTTGCGAATATCAAAATACCCGAAGTCGGCTGATCGAGTCGATATAAAGCTCCGCGTTCATGTTTGTCTTTATCCACATTTAATGGAGCCGTTTTTCCCCTGGCACGTAGAAAATTATGAACTGTATCCTGCTCGCTGTACTTCAATGGGAATTGGTGAGCACCACTCGGTTTGCTTAAAACCAAAAAATTTTCATCTTCAAATAAAATAATAATTTCTGGACCAAAATAACTGGGATTAATCATACCGTTGTTGAGGTTTGCCAGATCGAAATCTAGCTCACTCTTGGCGACCCACTTTTTTTCCAAAAAGTTTTTACTTAATCCACTTTTTTTAATTTGGGTTCGCGTTTGCCCCAGTGACACTAATAAATCAGTGACTGTACAGTCCGTAATTAGACTCAGATGCCCTAATAAATTTTGTGTTTCAGGAAGTTTGTCTGACACATTAAAACCAATTCTTATTTTTGACCCGAGGCCTTATTTCCTTCCTGATAGAGATCTACTTTTCTTAGCATAAAGTCAACTCGCCGTGACAACCTCTTATTTTCTTCAGCACTGTTTTTATTATTGGAAATCGGTTTGCTATCTCCATAATAAGTTGAAGTTATAAAATTAGGTGAAACACCTCTTCGAATTAAGGATTTAGTGACCGCATTGGCCCGCATAGCGGATAGAAGGTAAGCATCCATTTGCCCATCAACCGATTTTTCACCAGGAGATGCATGCGCCATTACAAATATGTGCCAAGGCTTATCACTCAACATTTTTACTAAACGCTCAAAAATTTCAATTGAGATGTTATCAATCTCAACATTGCCATTTTTAAAATAGATGCTCTCTTTGAGAGAGACCTTTATTCCTTCATTCGTCGTCGAGACATCAACATTTTCGGCCAAGTTATAATTTTTTAAATCTTGTCGCATTTGTCTCAACAATTCAGAGGATTCTCGGTTGATCTCATATTTTTCCAATAAACCTTCTGAAGTTAAAAAATCAATTGGAAAAGGCCTCGCTGGATCTTCTGCTTCTAGCATTGCAGGATCGTTGTCAGCAGTTTTTCCTAACTGCACAGTCTCTCCCGTTTTTAGAGATAAACCGCCGAAGGCATTTCTCACCGAGCCCAAGGCGGCTTCTTGCTTAGCATCTTCGGTCTTAGCAAATGATAGGAGTAAAACGAAAAAGGTTAGAAGATTTGTGGCCAAATCAGCAAACGTACCCAACCAGCCCGGTAAGCCTGGCTTACAAGGAGGACACGCCGGACAAGGTGCTGCTGGCCCATCGCCGCCGCCGCCGCCGCCGCCGCTGCCTCCACCTTTATCATCTTTCTTTTCTTCTGCCATTCTATCCTCAAAAGCTTAATTATTTTTTTGCATCGTCTTCTGGCTTTGGTCTGTCGCCTGGAGCGAGGAACCCTGCCAATTTTTCTTTAATAAGACGCGGATTCTCTCCAGCGACTATCCCTAAAGTGCCTGCAATAATAATGTTCATCTTAGTTACTTCTTCACTACTTCTAACTGACAGTTTATTTTTAAACGGAAGTGCAAAGCAGTTTGCAATCAAAGAACCATAGAATGTCGTAAGGAGCGCAACCGCCATTGAAGGACCGATCGCCGATGGGTCGGACATGTTTCTTAACATCAACACTAGCCCAATGAGCGTTCCAATCAGTCCAAATCCTGGACCATCAGCACCAATCGCGTCGATAACATCCTGACCTGTTTTATGGCGGTCTTTCATATTATCAATTTCTAGCTGCAGAATTGATTGAATGACTTCGGGCGGGCGGTTATCGGCCGCTAAAGTCATGGCCTTTTTCATAAAAGGATCGGCGATGGGTACTTTCTCAAGTGCAAAAACAGACTCCCTTCTCGCCGTCTCTGCCAGCGTGCCAATTTCTTGAATAGTTGCTTTAGCATCGGCCGGCTTGAAGAATAGGACTTTCATCGAAACAGCAACTAACGTTTTAACTGTTTCCATTGGCCACTTTAAAAACAGTGAGCCCATAACACCACCACCTACGCAAAAGACTGATGGTATATCGATGAAAGGACCAATCTCACCCGAGTAGAGGATTGAGCCGACGACCGCGATAATCATGAAAATGAGGCCAATAATTGATGCTATATCCATAGAACATCCCTACTAAGAAATTTTTCTTTTTCAGAATGGCTATCGGAAATAAGAACGAAAGGATTTAAGTTCGAGAACTTAAACAAGAACTACCAGCAAGAATTACCTTATAGGGGAATTTACCTGACTAAGATTGACCAGATAAAGTTGAATCAAGAAAGTTAGCGACTCTATTGCGCAACTCCTGAACGGAAATCTCATCATCCGTCATCACGAGTTCCTTCTTGAGAAAATCAATCGGAAAACCCGTTAGCTCGGACAAAGATGTCAGCTGAACTTTACCGGAAGTTTTTTCCATCTCTAGGTCCAAATCATTTCCATTGCTGTTTCTCCATCCTGCGGATTTAGCAATAGTGCTTGTTACCATAAACACTCCTTTGCATTTTTTCCGGCACAGTGTTGTGTGTTGTCTTTTTTCATCCAGAAAAAAGAAGCTCTCTATTTGGCCGGAAGGCCTTTCCTTGACGTTCAGAAATGATAACGATGGGCTTAAATTAATGTCAAAGCCCTGCATGCAAAAGTAAGAAGATATTAGAAACTTGAAATAGCCGATATCCCCAGAGAGGTTCAAAGTCTTACATTTTATCAAAATCGCTCAAAATCCATCTATTTCCTTATTTCTATTCACTAATTCCCTGAATTTTCAAATAAGTTAAAAAAACTTTTTACCTTATCATTGAGTTCTTTATATTCACCCATCGCGGTTGAACCAAGAGTGATTCCTCCGCCTGCACCGTAAAACCCTTCACTTCTTTTAATCGATCCCTCTAATGTTCTTATATTGAGGGAAGCCGACATACGATCACCCCAAAAGAGTACGGTCGTTCCAGTATAATGACTGCGTGGAGATTCTTCCCAACGATCAATCATTTCCATAACTCGCAACTTTGGTGCACCAGTTATACTACCCCCTGGAAAAAGGGCCGCTAAAATTTCCAGCAAGGTAACCTCTCCAGGCACTTTTATGCCAATTACAGCGGCCAGATGAACTAGATTGGGAACATTTATAATAAGTTTTTTATTTAAGATTTTTGGGAAGCTCATCTTCGAAGGAATTCTTGCAAGGTCATTCCTCACCAAATCTATAATGATATTTAATTCATTCTCATTTTTAATATCTTTCAATAAAATTTTTGAAATTCTACCCCTCTCGCCATTTGATTTTACGGGCATAGTTCCCTTAATTGGCATCGACCATAATTCATGAAAATCATCTGTTAATGGATTCGTTTGAAAAAGACATTCAGGGGAATTACTAACGATGAACCAATCTATTATTGGACAAAAAGTAGCATGAGCATATGAGGAGGGTCTTCTCTCTTGGCAAAAGAGCGTTTCCAAAATTTTATGAAAGGTTTTGGGAGTCCAACTGGCAAATATACGTGTGGTCAAATTGAGTTGGTAGCAATCACCTCTTTGAAGCCCTTCCATAACTTGCGCAACAACATTCTGATAGGACTTGAAACTTATTTCTGAAAGATTGAACTTCAACTTTCTTTTATCATTTGGAGACTCTTTAAATATTTTACAAAAGGTCTTTCCTAATTGATTTAAATCTTTTTTATTCTCCAAAGACCAAGCTTCAACCTTGTCATATTCAATCACTATTAAGAGTGGTGCCAAACTTTTTTTAAGAAATTTTCCGGAATAAAAGATTTGATTTAGCTCGTAGGCAATATGGAAAACTTTCGGCCTATTATAAATCTTATTAAGCTTCGCTTCCTTAAGATTCTCTTGAATTTCTCCAGGGGAAATTTTAGTTTTCTTACCTGTGTTCAGATTTATTTTAAAATCAGAGTAAAAGGCCCACGCCTCTTTTGGGCATGACAAATATTTTAATTGTGCACCCTTATTTGTTCGGACGTAAAAAAAGGAGAAAGGAGAATTAAGAGTCACCATTTCGTTCTGTTAGATTTTCAAAACTTGTATGAGCACCAATCCAGGCCACTTTAACAGGGCCCGTTTCGCCTGAACGGTTTTTGGCCACAATTAATTCTGCCACGCCAGGTTCTTTGGAGTCCTTATTATAATAATCATCACGATAAACAAGCAAAACGATGTCCGCGTCCTGCTCGATGGCTCCTGACTCTCTTAAATCAGAGGTCGTAGGACGCTTATCAGGCCTTGTTTCCACACTTCGGTTCAGCTGGCTCAATGCCACCACTGGACATTCAAGTTCTTTGGCCATTCCCTTTAATGCTCGAGACATTTCTGAAATCTGTTGCTCACGACTAGGATTGTTTGTGTGGCTTCTTAGAAGTTGAAGGTAGTCGATAACGACCAAACCTAGACCATGCTCTGCCTTGATCTTTCTGCAGTAACTTTGAATATCTAATACTGTTGTGCTGCCATTATCATTAATGAAAATTGGTAGCGTACTTAAAGTCTTGGTTGCATTCGCAATACTTCTTAAATCTTGCTCCATAAAATTTTTCATTTTTAAACGCTTTAAATCAACTTTAGATTCAGAACTTAAAACGCGCAGAGACAACTCTTTACCCAACATTTCGAGAGAGAAAACAACAACAGGGAGCTGACTAGCTTTACAAGAACGAACCGCTATATTTAGTGCAAGTGCGGTTTTACCCATACCTGGTCGGGCCGCCAAAACAATCAATTGACCAGGCTGCATACCTAAAATTTTCGCATCTAAACGACCAAAGCCTGTCGGCAATCCCGTTAATTCTCCATTCATACGAGAGGTGTCTTCCAGCTCTCGTAAATTTACTTTGATACAATCTTTTAAGGTCGTTAATTTTCTTCCCTTTGTCTCGTTTGTAAGTTTAAAAAAAGATTCTTCCACGACCTGGATAAAATCTTCAAATTGGCCCTGATGACCAAAGCCCATGTCGGCCACTCTCATCGCTGTGCGAATCAATTCCCTCATTGAAGATTTATCTTTAACTAGTTTACCGTATTGATAAATATTGGCAGAAGATACTTGGTCTTCGATCAATTCATGAACAAAACTATGCCCGCCTACTTCATCCAAAGAACCTGATTCTTGAAGTCGTGCACAAGTTGTAACGAAATCTATTGGCCGGTTACTTTCAGAAAGTTCCTTAATCGCATTAAATATTAGTCCGTATTTAGGATGAAAAAAATCCTCTCGATTAAGACCCAAATCGACAATCTCATCGAAAGCTTCGCCATCAACTAGTAAACATCCTACGAGAGATTTTTCAGCGAGAACATCATGGGGAAGCTCGTGTCCTCCAACTTGACCTTTAGGCTGGTAATTTCCTCTATTTCCCTTGAAAGGATGACCTCCAAAATTAGGGGATTGGGATCCTTGCGGTGTGGAGCCGTAATTTCCGGCCATGGGTAATACTCCAAAAAAAAGGGTCGAGAATTTTATCTCTCGACCCTCTCAGCTTGCCTCAAACTTAGTGCATTAATCAAGGATTTCTCCACATCATTTTCCTCCTAAGTTAAGGAGTTTCGGATGAGGAGCCTAGATTTTAATTAGCCTCGCAAAATTTTGTTTGCTTCTGCGGCCAATTTTTCATCTTCAGTAAGTTCTCTTTCAGGAGCTGCATCTTTAGCAGCAGTTGCATCGGCAGCAACGTCATCTTTCTTAGCCTTTTTTCCGGCCTTAGAACGAGCTTTAAGCTCTTCTGCTTGAGCAGGGTCCATTACTACTTTAACTTGAAATTTAGCTTCAACTTCTGCAAAAAGTTTAGCTTTAATTTCAAAAGTACCCACTGATTTTACTGGATTATTGATGATGAGAAGACGTCTTTCAACTGTTAGACCTTTCCCTTCTAATTCTTTAGAAATTTCTGAAGAAGTAACAACACCAAAAAGTTTACCATTGGCCCCTACTTTTTTCACAAATTCCAACACAACACCATCAAGTTTTCCCTTGATAGCAAGTGCTGCATTCTTTTGCTCTTGAACTTTTTTACCTAAACGACGCTTTTGAATTTCCACTTGTTTTTGTGAACTTTCATCGGCAAAAACCGCTAGTTTATTAGGTGCTAAAAAGTTTCTGAAAAAACCATTAGAAACGTTTACAATTTCGCCAACATTTCCCAAATGGGGAACGCGATCGACTAAAATTACTTTCATATAAGATCTCCTTCATTATTCTTATCTTTTTTTAAAATTTTCTTAAAATCAAACCAATGATCAAACAATCCAACAACGGCGATTATCTTCCACGCAGAGAAAACCATGAACATAAGCAACATGGATCTAAACAATCCAAATATTTTTAAACTATCAAAAAGCTCCAGAACTAATCCGATACCTTGAAATAGATAAAATATTCCAAAGCTATAAAGAATATTCATTCCCCAAACTTCAGAGTTTTTGCCTAGAATATAATCTCCACCAGCAATCAAGGCTAAGCCGATAATCACTGCATAGACAAACCAATCCGGTGCTCTAAATTGAACTAAATCTTTCAATTGGAAGGAATATTTGTAATTCCCACGCCAAACAAAAGAATTTCTTAATACTATAAATAAGGTCGTCCATAGTGTTAGAAATATTGAAACGACTACCGCACTTGGTGCCCATTCAACCATCTCTTTAACTAATGACTTCGGATTCTTAATAAGATCCTGAAGGGCCCGAACCTCATCTCCACCTTGTGCAACGATCTGTGAAAATTCCTGACTCGACTTTATTTCCTCAATCCCGGTATTCACCATATTTTGCAAATGACTCTCAAGTGAAAAACTTCCAAATTGAGTCATGGCCAAATAGGCGCCAAGAACAACCAATCCAATAGCAATTCCAAAACGGAATAGTCCATGGGACGGAGAGAATTGCTTTTTTACAATCAAAAAGACGCAAAAAGCATAGACGATTGAAATAGAAAAAATCACACCGCTCACAGGGGAAATGACTGCTCCACCAATAAATCCTGACAATACGGCACCTGTCACAAGAAAAGCGCTTACCGCCTTTAATGGTCCATAAACTAAAAGTGCCATGGCCAAGGGAGCTGCGACAAAAATTGAGAATGGCGTGAACGTACTTAGCGCTAAACTCACACCCATGAGAAAAAATAATCTTCCCATACTCATCGCAGACCATGGATTATTGTTTGATTTAGGCGCTTCTGAATTAATTCGATTACCAATAGGTTCCTTAGAACCAGAATTTTGGTCTTTCGACATTTCAGAATTGACCTTTACATCAGTCACAATGAACTCCAACCTTCTTTACAAATTACTCAGCAGTTCTATTAGAAAGGTAACTTACTAAGCCCATGTTACGGGCACGCTTGATTGCTGTTGTGGCAAATCTTTGGTGCTTCTTAGAAATACCAGAAACACGTCCTGGAGAAATCTTTCCAAACTCATTGATCAACCAACCAAAAGTTTTTGGATCTTTCCAATCTGCTCTAATATTTTTTGAAGTAAACCAGCAACCACGACGACGGCTAAAGCGAGAGTTTCCGCCGCCTTCGCCTTCGAGTTCTGCATCTTCGCTTTTCTCTTCATCGGCGATTGAGCCATGATATTTTTTGGAAAGCGGAGTTTTATATTTTTTTGCAATTTGATCTTGGTGACGATCTTCACCAAGAACGATAACCATGTGTTTTACAACATCTTCGTTAATGCGAAGACGTCTGGACAACTCTGCGTTGGCAGTTGAACCAGCTCTGTACATGAAATAAACATAGTTACCCTTTTTTTGACCTTCTTGAGTTGCTTGAGCAAAAGATTTCAAGCCCCAAACGTCTTCAATTAACAACTCACCTTTTGTTTCGGCGAGCACTTCTTTTACCATCGCAGTAAGGGCGTTTGTCACACCATCACCAGCGTCGGCCTTGGCAATAACAGCCAATTCGTAAATCATAGTAACCTCCTGGACATAAATGGCCATTTCGCAATAGCGCGAAAGGGCGAGATTTTTGAGAGGCGCCAACTTAACAGTTCACCCCCATTTTGTGAAGCAACATTGGGCAAAATAGACGCTAAAATTTGGGGTTTTCTATTAATGATCTTGGGGGAAGATTTCGTATTGCTCAACGTGATAGTTATTCTCTGATCGAATAATGATACTTTTATCAAACTTATTCTCTAGATTCTCAATAATATCAAGGTCTTCAGCGCACAATCGGGCACTGACTTCTGGGTGAGCATAGACGAATATTTTATGTACTTTTGGACGCCCTACCATCTTTAGAAGCTCGCGGACAATCTCGTAACTCACGGTTAAAGTCGTTTTAACTCGGCCTGACCCTTCGCAATATGGGCAGGCTTCACACATGGTTCGGGTAAGGGTGTCGCGCGTTCGCTTTCGAGTCATCTCAACCAATCCCAACCCAGAAATGGGAAGGACATTGGTTTTTGCTCGATCTTTCTTTAAAACCTCGAGCAGAGATTGATAGACCATCTCCCTGTGCTCGACTTTTTCCATATCAATAAAATCGATAATGATAATCCCACCACAGTTTCTCAAACGAAGCTGATAGGCAATTTCTTTGACCGCTTCCAAATTCGTTTTAAGAATCGTGTCTTCTAAATTCTTTCTACCAACAAATTTTCCTGTGTTAACATCAATTGAAACCAGGGCTTCAGTCTGATCGATATTTAATGAGCCGCCCGATTTGAGATATACTTTATTGGAGATGGCCCTCTCAATTTCAATGTCCACACCGTAGTGCTCAAACAAAGCAATTTCAGCATCGTACATCTTAGCCTTTCCCTTGAGAGAGGGAAGAAAACGTTGGCTAAATTTTTCAACTTCTTTGTAATTTTCTTTATGGTCAACAATGACGGAATCGACATCTTCGTCAGTGATATCGCGCAAGACTCTCTGTACGAAGGAAAGGTCCTTATAAACCAATATCGGTGCTTTCATTTTTTCACTGGCCTTTTGGATGTCTCTCCAAATTTTTACCAGCATATTGAAATCATTTTTGAGGGTCTTATAGCTTTGCCCCTCTGCAACAGTGCGAGCAATAATTCCTTTTCCCTCAGGGCGAATTGAATCCAGGATATCTTTTAATCTTTCTCGCTCTTTTTCATCTTCAATTCTTCTCGACACTCCAGTGTGCTCGATGAATGGCATATAAACCACGTGGCGACCGGCCAAAGTAATATGCCGAGTAACCCGAGGTCCTTTTGATGAAATTGGCTCTTTGGCCACTTGAACCAAAATTTCTTCGCCCTCTTTTAAAATATTTTCAATTGAAGCATCCGGACGGAATTTAAAACTCATTGTTTCAGTCAGAGTAGAAAGCTCATCAGGGATAACTTCACCCACACGGTTCGCGCCCTCGGCCGCATTTTTTTTAAGTAATTCGGCAACACTTCTTTGTTCTTCAAGTGTTGGGATATAAGCATCATCCACATATAAAAATGCCGCTTTTTCATGCCCTATATCAACAAATGCTGATTGCATTCCAGGAAGAACTCGAATCACTTTACCGCGATATATATTGCCAACTCTCGGGCTAATGTCTTCGTCTTTTTGACCACGCTCAAGGAGAAAATCAATGATTTCACCATTCTCAAGCAATACGGCGCGGCATTCATTGAGTGTTTGGGAGATTAAAAGTTCTTTTGCCATGATATTCCGAAAATCTTTAGTGTGAAGAAGTCTTTAAAAAGTCCAATTCATTACAACCCAAGGTGTCTCATCTCGCTTGGATACTTTGTCCCAAAATTGTCTATGTGAAGAGCTACCAATCACACTTGTAGATAAATTGCTTAACTCCTTAAGTGCGTAAGGGGAAGACATAGTCGAAGGTAAGTTCGCTCCACCTTCAGCGGGTGCATCACTTTCGAGGTAGAGGTCGCGGCTTTTACTGGCCTGGTTGAAAGCCACCACGCCAACACCCACTATAATTCCAAGGGCGCCACCAACGACAATATTCTTGATATGAGCACTGGGCTCTTCCACAAATGAAAGTGTCGACAAACCTAAAACAGCTCCAATTGTAGTCGTTCCCAAGACGACGTACATATCTTTTAAACTCTCATCGTAAACGCTCTTCTCCTGATCCTGAGCCATGACCAAGGGACTCAACAGTAATACTCCTGTGCAAAGGCTTAAAAAGATCAGGTTAAGAATTTTAAATTGAAAAAATTTTCTCTTATCTAAATTTTTCATATTGTTGCTCAAAAATTAAGATGGTCTAAAAGACCGCCCAGATGTTTACATCCTTAGTAATTAACTACGATAATCAAGGGTAGATTCTGTATTCTTTTTGACCGTCGAGTCAAGGTTTACGAACCGCGTCTCCCAAAATAAAACGAAAATGGGACTAAAATTATGACAAAAAAGAAATCTCGGACCAAAAATCTGGCCAGCAAAAAAGTTTTGCGGTCCAACATAAGACCATCTCAAAAGCTAAAAAGAGCAAACCAAACAGAAGCAACTCCCGCCCCACAGGAAAAAGATTTAGGTTCTAAATACTTTGTTGCGACAGAAATTATTGCCAAAAAACGTGACGGGTTGGAACTTTCTCCCGAGGAAATTCAGTGGTTCATTGAACAGTATTTAGAAAACAAAATTGCCGATTATCAAGTATCGGCACTTCTAATGGCCATTTACCTAAATGGCATGAGTAAAAAGGAAACAGCAACATTGACTAAGACAATGTTGTACTCTGGAAAAGTCCTACCCTTTGTAAATGAAACCGTTGTTGATAAACATTCGACCGGTGGAGTTGGAGATAAAACTTCATTCATCATAGCGCCACTTGCAAGAGCATGTGGCCTAAAGGTTCCCATGATCGCTGGTCGCGGTTTAGGTCACACAGGTGGAACAGTAGATAAAGTTGAGTCCATTGAAGGTTTTAAAACAGGCTTGAGCTTAGAGCAATTTTCCCAACAACTAAAATCTGAAGGTATTGTTCTCATTGGGCAAACAAATGAAATAGCACCCGCAGATAAACGCATTTATGCTCTCAGAGATGTCACTTCAACAATTGAAAGCGTGCCGCTTATTACAGCAAGTATCATGAGCAAAAAGCTTGCAGAAGGTGCTCGAGGCTACGTTTTTGATATCAAATATGGCCAAGGGGCATTTATGAAATCCCCTAAAAGGGCACGGGAATTGGCAAAAAGTTTGATGAAGACGTGTGAGGATTTTGACAAAGATGTTTGCTACTGTTTAACAGATATGAATGCTCCACTCGGACTGGCCATTGGGAACAGTTTAGAAATTATTGAGTGCATTGAAGTTTTGAAAGGCCGAGGACCTGAAGATCTGAAAGACATTTCAGTTTATCTAACTGCCTGCATGGTCTATCTTGGGGGGAAAGCAAAAACAATTAAGGACGCAGAAAAGATGGTCTACCGGGCCCTAAAATCAGGAGAAGGGCTTAATTGGTTTAGAAAACTTATAATCCTCCAAGGCGGAAATCCAGATGTGCTTGAAGATTATTCAAAATTCCCGATCGCAAATGAGCAAACGGCAATAATCGCAGACACGAAAGGCCATATACATGAAATTTTACCAATTGATTTAGGCATGTTCCTCGTCAGACTTGGCGGTGGCCGCCAAAGGAAAGAAGACAAAATTGACTTTTCTGTCGGAATTCAACTCACAAAACAGGTCGGGGATAAAGTTGAAAAAGGTGAATGTATAGGTCTCATTTTCCATCATGAACACCAAAGAAAGGAAGTTGAAAGTTTTTTAATAGATAGAAAGCAAAAAGTTTTTGTAATTAAAAAGGGAAAAAGCAAAAAAAGAAAACTTATCCTTGAAAGTAAAGTTTCAAAAAACTTTCACAAATAAGTAAAAAAAATTAAAGAGGTACACAATGTTTATAAAATTAAAAAATGCAGCATCCTATATCCAAACAAAAATTAAGACCAAGCCGACGGTTGGAATAATCCTAGGTTCTGGGCTAGGCGCCTTTGTGGAGGTCATTAAAGACAAAGTCATTATTCCTTATTCAGAAATTCCAGGATTCAAACAATGCACCGTCGAGGGGCACGATGGAAGAATGATCATCGGTAAAGTTGGAGATAAAGAAGTAGCAGTTTTACAAGGCCGACTCCACGTTTACGAAGGCCACAGTATGGAAGAAATTGTTTTTCCAACAAGAGTACTCGCCACCATTGGCGTTGAAACTTTAATTCTTACCAACGCGGCAGGCGGAATAAACCTCGATTTCAAACCGGGAGATCTGGTCCTTATTAGTGACCACATCAATCTTATGGGCCAAAATCCCCTGGTTGGACCAAATATAAATGAACTTGGCCCTAGGTTTCCGGACATGACAGAAGCCTATAACAGGGAAATTCAGTCTGCCTTTGTCCAAGCGGGAAAGAATATGGGCATGGATATGAAAAAAGGTGTTTACGTTGGATTACTAGGACCAACTTATGAAACCCCGGCAGAGATTAGAATGCTTAAGGCCATTGGGGGAGATATGGTCGGTATGTCGACAGTTCCTGAGTCTATCGCTGCGAATCACCTTGGCATACGCGTGGCCGGCATTTCCTGCATAACCAATATGGCGGCAGGACTTGGAAGTGGTCATTTAAATCATGAAGAAGTAAAAGAAATGGCCTTGCGAGTCATGCAGACTTTTAGTAAACTTATTGTAGAAGGCATACGCCTATTTAAGTAAAAAATCCCTTTTTACCGAGCGAATGTTCGGGAGTATTCGATGAAAAATGAAAATTGGAATTTAAATTCCCAAAGACCATTATCTGAAAGAGAAGAAAAATCTAAAGAGCTTTTATCCTCACTTAAATTTTGTGTATTTGACCTTGAGACAACAGGTGGGAATCAGAAATCAGACAATATTATTGAAATTGGCCTGGTGAAAATTCAGAATTTAAAAATAACAGATAGGAAAACTTACCTGATTAGACCTGATGTAAAAATTCCCGAATTTATTCAAAAGTTGACGACAATTAGGGAAGAAGACGTCAAAGATGCACCAACCATTGAAAAAGTGATTGATGAGATTCTCCTTTTTATGGAAGACAGCATTTTGGTTGCCCATAACATCTCTTTTGACGTCCCCTTTTTTAATTCTGTTCTCGTACGGCTTAAAAGACCTCCCCTTCCAAATAAAAGTATTTGCACCAACTTAATGACTAAATACCTCATTCCAAATTTACTAAACACGAATTTGAATTACATGAGCAAAATTTTTGATATCGGTCACCACCAAGCCCATCGGGCCCTTGATGATGCTTTAGCTTCTGCTGATCTTCTTTTGACCTATTTAGATATCTTTATAAAAAAAGAAATTACGAAAATTAATCACCTCTATTATCCAAGAAATAAATATGAGCTTGATAGATCACATTACAAAAGTGATGAAATAAGTAAGGATGAGCTTCTTGAAAAAGTTTTGAATTGCTCTTGCCCCATTCTCATTACAATGAAGGGCGAAAATGGAATTATTCAATCTGCACTTCCGTTTTTTACCAGTGATGAAGAAAAAAGAAATTCCTTAAAACAATTTCTGACAACACAGTTTGAGCAGTTTAAATGGGAAACTATTTCCATCAGATTATTTGGAAGTTTTGCTGAGAGCTTCATGCATTTTGCAAGTATTTATCCCAAGGTCGAAAGTCATCACCGGGGTGAAATTATTGCATTTTTAAGAAAGACTATTTTAAATGATGCAAAACCTTTTTTGGGGTCAAATTTCAAAAAAGATTCTAATGAGGCAGAAATCACCAATTATATTGAACAAAAGTTGGGCGATTTCCTTATTATTAAGCACATTGTCCCTGAGCAGCTCATTGTTGTCCCCCTTCTTTCTTTCAGCACGAAAAATCAGATGATCTTTCGTTATCCAGGACACCAAAAGAAGCTTCTTCAATATATAAATTCCAGGGCCGGGAAACTGAGTTCAATGAAAAACAAATCCTTACTTATGCAGGGACCTTTGCGCGATTTTTATTTTGATTATTTAAACTTACAAAATAATATCGAGAGCAAGGAAATAAAAATTTTCCATCGATCTTTGCCACAAAAGAATCCAACATCCTTCCTAGAGACACTAGGTCAATTGTCGGGTCCTCGCACCAATGGATATCAGTTTCCAAAGAATCATCTCTAGCGTTTTTTTATCATTGGACTTGCACTGATAAAATTTTAATTTCTTGTAATCCAAAATTTAGCTTCAGAGACATTAAATCAAGAAGGTGTACCAGAAGTTTGTTTTTTAACAAAATATCTTTAGAAAAGTTTTCTGGTAACTCAAGGGAAGCACTATCATTTTTCAAGTTAAAATTTAGTATCAGTTGACGATGATTCGACCGACTATTTTTTTCGACTAGATCTCTGTGGGATTTAAAACTTAAAATGGCATTCAAGCAAAGATATAGAATCATGGTAAATAAGGAATTATTTCTCAATTTAAATGACCCCTCACCGTCTCTTTGATCCTTTATTTTGACATCCAAATTAATACCTGACTCGACCATCCGAAAATGCAAAAGGTTTAGAGATTGTCCCAAACACGCCATTGGATCAACTTCCTCTTGATGATCAATGTTAAACTTTGAAAATCCTAAAAATATTTTCACCAAATCCCGGCATTTCTCTGCGCACTTTTTCATTTCGAGCAACTCATCTTGAACGCCATGGGTCGGTTTTGCCTTTTGTTCCTCAATTAAAACTTCCAGTGCAGTTAGGATTCCGGCTATCGGATTATTTAATTCGTGCGCCAGGGAGCTTGCAATAATACCAAGGTCTTTTGCTGTATCTGGCTTCTGCTGGGAACTTCCCTTCAAACTTAGATGTTCGGAGCCGTGAATAATGATTAGTTGGAGTTGATTCCCGTCATGAATTATTCTTTCTCTAAATATTTTTATCGCTGTCGACTCTAATAAAATTATATCTTCCTTCAAAAGTCTCGGAATCTCTGTCGGCCCCAAAGAAAGCTTTGAAAATTCCTTATTATGTACAAATATTTCTCCATCATTACTCATAATTAGCATTGGGAATGGTAATGAGTTTATAATGACTTGCCAGGGCGGACTTAATTCATTCTTCAGTTCATAAACTAATTCGATAAAAAAGCAGACTTCTAAGGCCACTAATTGTGGGAAATTTGCATTGTCCTTAATCCTATATAATTGCAACGTTGGTCGACCATCAAGCCATATAACAAAAGGGAACAATTGTTTTTCAGGAATTTTAATTTGATGTTTTCTTAGTAAATTCCCCTCATATACAAGCTCAACATCGTGATGCCCCTGTAAATAGTGAAGGACCATCTCATCCATTTTTTTTGAAATATCAAATTCATCTTTAAAAAACGCTAGGATTCTTCGAAATATCTTTTGCTGTTCTCCAGCAAATGCTTTCAATGAAGTTGTCTCCAATGAAAGCTCTTTTTCTCGTGATATTTTAATATCCTTATGAATTTTTCTTTTAATTTGCCCAATAATTTCTGAAAAACTTTGAGCAACTCTTTCATAGTGAACTGACCAAGTTTTAGAAATGATAAAATCTAACAAAGAATAGTCAGGCTCCCCAGCATTAAAAAAGACTATCCTTCGCTTGTCCTTTTCTAAATCTCTTCCTAAGCCACGTGCATTTGCCTGCTCAAATTCATCCTCATTTAGCAAAACTATAAAATTACAATCGCTATAAATTTCATCTGTAAAATCAGGCAAATCACTTTTAAATATAATTGCAACATTTGATGGATTTGATCTATTTTGATCAATTGAATAACCAAAACTAACTAGTTTGTCTTCGATCCTAAACTGCTTGGCCAAATCGGGATCAACAAACGCTCTTAGTTCTGATTGCTTAATGATTGCCTGTACGGATTTGGTGGCCATGGCCCCATTCCTTTTTTGACAACTTGATTAATTGCATTCCATCAACCAAGTTTGCTCCAACCCTGACTCCCCAGTGTAAATGTGGTCCACTTGATCGTCCAGTATTTCCAGTTTTACCAATTATTCCACCCTGGGGGACAACATCCCCTAAGTTAACAAGAATTTCCGAAAGGTGTCCATAAATAGTAAACAAACCAAGGCCGTGGTCAATAATTACAGTATTGCCTAGATAAAATAACTCCTGGGCCAACACCACCTTTCCCTTATTCGATGTTGGAATGGGGACGCCAACCTTAGCTCTAAAATCGACACCTAAGTGTTGCCCCTTTTTCTCACCATTATAAATTCTCTGAATGCCATAATGACTTGTAATGGCACTATTTAAAGGCCTTACAAAAGGCTTATCAAACAAAATATTTTGTCCAAAGTTAGCATAAATGGTCTGAAGCAATTCTTGTTCCTTTTGGGCCCGAGCGAAATCTTTGGGATCCAGATTTACCGTGCGGGGGTTTACCTTCAAAAATTCTTTAGGATATTCCCTTTCTACAATTTTAAATGAAGCAATTCTTATTGAAAAATCCAAGGGCTCTTGCTCTAAGTCAGATCTCCAAAGACACACTTTTTCACCACCGGTTGAGAAGTAACTTTCAGACACAAGAGTATGAAAAAGCGATTCGTTGCCTACCATTGGTTGAACAACCATTTTTTGATCACCACACCACAAGTGTCCAGGAAGAAATAATCCATCTTTGGGAAATTTTAAATAAAAAACTTCTCCCGGACGGATTGCAAGCTGCTGCTCTGGATAGGAAGCTGCCTTTTCTCTCTGCTCAGTTTTATCTGATAAATCTGGTGTTTTTGGAGAACTAAGATTTCCACCAGCGTCACTTGTCAGTCCAGAGCAAGCGCTAACTGTTAAAGCGATTAAATATAATTTCACTATCTTCTTAACGGCGTACTTCAATTTCGTCGTCATGGAACACCACCTTAAAATGATCTTGATTTTGTTTTTTCATTTCCGCAGCGGAGACAATAATGTCGCCGTTTCTATTTTTTATTAAGGTATAACCTCTGTCTAAAACTTTATGGGGGTCTAGTGCGTGAAGAACCCCTTTTATTGCAGAGATTTTGCCTTTTAACTCAAGAATTCTATCATTCATGGGAGAATTTATCGAATGGTAAGCATCCTCAATCCTTAAAATTTTGTCATGAATTCCTAAAAGTTTATCATGTCGATGCCTTAAATTGCATAAGTCTAACCGCTTATGAAAATTTCTAGTTTTTTGAAGTAGGATATTTAACAGGGACTCATGTGAAGTCATGGCCAATCTATGCAATAAAGTTTTGTAGTAAAGAGAAAATGCTGAGAATAGCCTCTGCCCCTCTTTATTCACTTCTTTAATAATGTCTACTTGAGCTTCGGTCATTTTTTCGGCGGCTGCACTTGGCGTTTCACATCTCATATCCGCTACGAAATCAGCGATGGTAAAATCAACCTCATGACCGACAGCACTTATCGTGGGGATGGGAAACTTAAATATTCTTCTGGCCAATTTTTCATCATTAAATGCCCAAAGATCTTCCAAGCTTCCCCCACCTCTAGCGAGAACTACAACTTCAATAGGAGATTCATTATTTTTTTTATTATATTTCAATACAGCTTCTAATCCAGAGAGAAGGCTTTCAGGGGCTTTGTCACCTTGTACAAGAGCAGGAACAACCAAAATATGACAAAATATACTTCTTCGCGAATAAATGTTTATAAAATCACGAACCGCAGCCCCCTGTGGGGCAGTAATAATGGCAACTTTTTTAGGATAGCGTGGCAAAGGCCGCTTTAATTGAGGATCAAACAAACCTTCCGAAGCCAATTGTCTTTTAAGCTGCTCGAATTTTTCTTTTAAATCCCCCGCTCCTTTTAAGATAATTTGCTTAGCAATTATTTGAATTGAACCCCGCTTAGGGTAAACATTAAGCTGCCCAATGATGACAACCTTGACTCCATCCTTAAGTTGCCTGGAAGCAGGATTTCGAATCGCGTCACCACGAAATAGAACCGCATTAACTAATGAATTGGGATCAACTAAACTGAAATAAATGTGGCCGGAGGAGGAGCTCGAAAAGTTAGAAACTTCACCCTCTATTTTAAAAACTCCTAAATTACCTTCAAGAATTTCAGTTATTGCTTCAATTAAGCTCGAGACTGTAAAAGATTGAATAGAATTTTGATTATCCCAATTAATAAGAATACTCCCAAATTTGACTAAATTTTAATGAATAAAAGCAGCTTTTACAGGCCAAAAGATAGTAAAAGGACAATTTAAAAATCTGTAAATGCTATTTAATTAGGCCTTTTACGGAGTTAATCCCTTTTAGAAAATTAACGGCCTGGACCACTTGATAATCTTGACCCGGTCCCTCTGGAACACTTGGCTCCACATCCTCTTTGGTCTTATCTTTATCTTTTTGACTTCTTTTAGCAGCAATTCTTTTGGCACGCTCTTGTCTGGCCTTTTTCTCTTTTTCTAACCGTTGATCTTTTTCCTCTTCCGTCTCAATAGTTGCAGTCAAATGATTTCGAAGGTCGGCTTCTCTTATGTAATTTAGATCTGAGTTATTTTTTTTCTGCCAATTACCATCCAAGTCTTCCAACTCTATATCAGGCTTAATACCCAATGCTTGAATTTTTCTCCCGCTTGGAGTCATGTACTGGGCAATTGTTAACTTCACACCTCTGTCATCATCTAATTTTGCGACAGTTTGGACTGAACCCTTACCAAAGCTCAAACTTCCCATAATGATGCCGCGCTTGTGATCTTGTAAAGCGCCTGCCACAATTTCAGAGGCCGAAGCGGATGATCCATTCACCAGGACGACTAAAGGTAGCTCCAATTCTTTATATCCAGTCTTTTTGACGTATCTAATTTCTTTGCTTTTTGGATCTCTTCCCTCAGTTGAAACTACGATACCTTCTTTCAAAAATATTGAAGAGACATCGACGGCTTCATCTAATAATCCACCAGGGTTAGATCGTAAGTCCAAGATCATTCCCTTAACTTCTTTACCTTTTAAATTATCTCTAATCTTCTTGATATGCTTTTCGATAGAATCAGAAGACCCTTTCTGGAACTGAGTTAATCTCAAATACACAATTCCATCGATTGGCTCTGACTTAACACTTTCTAATTTTATAATTTTTCTCTTCAGGTCAAAATGCTTTATTCCATCAAAACCTTCCCTAGCAATGCCAAGAGAAATTTTAGTGTCTGCTTCTCCTCGCATTTTATCCACAGCTTCATCTAGAGTCATTCCAAGGGTTGATTCATTATCTATTTCGACAATTTTATCCCCTGCTTTTATCCCGGCTGCAAATGCTGGAGTGTCTTCAATTGGTGTAATGACTACTAAAACACCATCTTTTGCAGTCACTTCAATTCCCAATCCACCAAACTCTCCTTGGGTATCCTCTTGCATTTTCTTGAAAACTTCTTCATCCAAATAGGCTGAGTGAGGATCTAGGGTTTGCATCATCCCTTTGATGGCCCCCTCTATCAATTTTTCTGTGTCGATGTCCCTGTAGTAATTTGATTCAATCAAAAATAACACTTTGTTAAAAAGTTCCAGTTTTTCAAATCTAGACTTTTCTGTTTTTGACTTCTTATCTTGCGGCTTATCTTTGGCGAGAGCGAATTCACTATTAATTTTTACAGTTAGAAATAAAACCAATACCGAGAGAATTATTATTTTCCAATTCCACTTGAGTGGTTTTAAACCTTTTTTACTATCTCTCATAATTTCCCCAAAGTTCAAATCAAGATAAGTTACTAATTGTTGTTTAAGCTTACCTTAAATTCAGAAGTTAGGAAATTGAGAGTATTTTGGGCAAGATTTTTATGCCTAATTTCAAAATATATTTGACCAGTGTACTCGTCGTCACTTCCCGCGGTACCAATGACGCTTCCCCTTTTAACTTCATCTCCAACAATAAGGGAGCTAACAACTCTTCCCAATATAATCGATCGAATATCATTGCCATGATCGATTATAATAACTTCACCAAAGTTACTCAGGGGTCCGAGGTGGGCAATTTTCCCGTCATTGGGAGCACGAACCTGAACCTTTTGGCGGTACGATATATTTATGCCCTTTTTTGTCTTGGAATAATTTATTATGTCTTCCAGCGGGAAAATAAAACCTTCCTTCTTAGTCGGATTGAACTGTCCAGATGCGATCGCCTTATTTTTTATGCCTGGTTCCGTTTGTCCTTTCTTCTCTCCTTTAATTCTGTCTTTTATATTAGGAGAAGATTCTCCGGAACCAACAGCAAAAGATTGAAGAATTAAATTATCTATTTGCCGTTGCATTTCCTCGGCCTCTGCCAAAGTTTCCTGACGGCTTTCTTTCAAAGCATTAACTTGACCATGAAGATTTTCTTCTACCGTTTGGTAATGATCAACCTCCTGATTAACAATGATCATTTTGGATTTTAAGGCCAGAATTTGGACATCTAGTTCCTCTAATTCACCTGAAATCTTCTGAACATTATCTTTAATAATTTTATCCATCACAATTTCTTCGGGCCCAGGTGTTTCATTAAGATTTATTGCTACCTTTGCTCGTGCAAGCTGTTGCAATGCTTTTTGCTTTAATGAATTATGCCCAAGTAAATCTGATAGCTCCTGTGACAATTCTCCTAATTGAATCTCCATCGTAAACTTTGAAGAATTTATAGAAGCAAGCTTACTTTCTTTAGAGGAAAGTATTTTGCCCAACGTGGAAATTTTTTCTTTAATTTCCTCAAGCCTTTTTTTATTGAATTGAACTCTTTTCAACTGCTCTTGAGGAAGACGACTCAACATTTTCATGCCGGGGCTTGAGTTTCCTTTTGAGTTTATCGCAGGTACGGCATGAGCAAAATTACTGCCTACATTTATTGCGAGCAAACATGAAATCCAAGATACTTTAATTTTTAATGATGATCTCAACATAATTCAATCAACTAATTTTGGGACCTTATATTTAATCGAATAGAATTAATTAGCAAAAGTCCAACAACTGCTGCAAAAAATATTGAAAATGCCGAGGGAGTCCTTACTATTGAAACTGCCATGAGGATCATTGGAACGAAATATATAATTAGAGTTTTCACTGCAATATTTTTTCTACGCTGATATTTCTGTGAAAGAAAAGATGAAATCTTAATTAATTTCAAAATCGGCTCGAAAATAAGACACCAGGCTAATAAGAAAAAACTCCATAGAGAAACCCAATAGATGGTATCAAAATATTTGTGCCAAGATTTTCTATATACAATTTCTGGATCGGTTAAGGTCCCCCAAACGATATCATCCTGGTTTATTATCTTAGAAAAATAATCTTTTATAAGGTCGAAACTTCTTTCATCAAAGTTTTGCGAAAATATAATTTTATAGGCCATTGCCTGCTGTATGCTAGGGTTTCCAGCTCCCTGCTGTATATTAAGATCATCAAGGGATTTTTTCACAACTAAATTTAGTCTTTCATTTGAGTGATTTTTTGCATCTTCAATAAGTGGTAAATTTCTTATTTTCTTCAAAAAAAACTGGGTATGCTCTGGATTAAATAAAACCACATTTGTATAAGGTCTTGTATCGCTAATATTGAGCTTATCTTCAAAAAATTTCTGAGACTTTGGATACATTCTTAACGCCATCATTGTAATAATTGGCAATAGAAAGCAAAGCAATACTCTGATTGGATAAGCTTTGAGATGGGTTTTAATGACACCTAAATAAAACATGCGTGTCCCATATGTACAAGTACACCTTTCTCAAGGTGTGCCATTTTTCCACCAAATTTTCTTACTAATTCACGATTGTGGGATGCCCAAATTATCGTCAACTTTCTTTTTTGGTTGTAATAGGAAAAAACATCAAACAATCTTTTTGAATTTTCAAAATCCAGGGATGATGTTGGCTCATCTGCAACTAATATATCTGGGCCAGGAAGGAGTGCGCGTACGATAGCAACTTTCTGCTTCATACCGCCATTAAGGTTACATATTTTTTTATTCATATAATCTTGTAGCCCAAGCGCCTGGCCAATATCCTTAATGCTACTTTCAAAATCCCTGCGGTTACGAAATGTCTGAGGATCATAAGCTAAATCGAGATTGTCACTAACTGAGAGACCATCGATTAGTTTTAAATCCTGGAATATATGAGTGATGAATAATTCATGATCATGGTAATTAATAGTTCCTTGGCTTGGTTTGAGGTCACCAGACATGATTCTCAGCAATGTCGTCTTCCCTGCTCCCGAAGCACCTGTTAGAAAAATGAAATCCCCTTGTCTCAAAGTTAAATTAACTCCGCGAAGGGCCGCAGAATCAGAATATCTATGGCCGACATTAGATAACTCCATCAGAAGTGGGGCAGCCAATTGAGTGTTTATGTCTGAAGACATAAATCGACTTTTAGTATTTTGAAAGGATTGGTTTCCAGAATCTCTTGTCATGCTCAAATCTTCCTAATTTGAGTTTAAATCCCGAAACGGGACCAGATTCATTATAATGCAAGAATTGAATTCAAGCAAAAAAGACTTTTTTACTCAACTAATATTGACCAGAAACAATTCCTGCTTGCAAAAGGCGATCATAAGCAGAGTTTGAACAATACACATTTGGTATGTAATTGGTGCTCCTCTGAAGCTTTGAAATTATTGATATATCAACCTGGGCCAATAGTTTAAGGTCTCCACTTTCATCGACTATCTTAACCGGATCTCGCTCCAAGAGAATATTGGGGCCAATCTTGTCCTTTACGATATTGCCTTCAGACTTTACAAAACTTATGACCTTTTTTGGTAAATCTGCAATTACCCAGTCCTCTTTACTGCCATTCTTTTTGAGAAAATCTTTAATCTCTGAAACTTTAGCCTCAGCTCGCTTAACGATTTTCTCGTTAGAATTTTTATCTTGTGGGTCTAGTAGTTGCTGGGAAAGAGATTCATCTTTAATAGCTTTCGCACCCTTTTGGAAAAGGAGAATACTTGCCATATCCTTTATGTCTGGAGATTTATCAAAAGTACCATCAAACAAACATTGATGTATCTTATTTAAAAAGTAGTTATCATTAAAATTGAAAAACTGTTGGGGACTTTTCTCAATCATCTCCAAAAGTTGCCCATATCGATGGACAAGACCTTTTTCAAGCATGTAAAAACAAATCCGTTCAGCAATAGCATCGTATTTGGCACCACGGGGACTTCGAATAACCTGGCTGTACCAAGCATAACGGGACATCAGGAAATCTTCTACGCAGTGAAGAGCATTTTGCTTAATGGCCAAAACCTCTCTTCCACCAACATCACAGACTCTGAAATGGTAGAGTAGATAGTCTCGGTCATAGCTTCCATATCGAAGGCCTGTGTAGTGGGCGTCCCTTAAAAGATAGTCCATTCGATCGCAATCAACTTCCGAATGTAAAATTTGATTGGCCAGAGGAGAATTACCGACTCCTTTGACCAAATCTGAAATAAGTTGCGGCTCTAAATCATAATCTGTCAGAGTTTTGGTCACTCCACCTTCATAATTAGTGTTCTTTATAATGAAACTTCCAAGATTTTCATGGTCGTCTGGTAGGCCTTTGCCACCACGGGCCTTAGTCGTTTCTGCAAAATCAATATAGGCTCCCTCTGTCGTATGAGAAAAACAAAAGGTCCCTAGATCGTGTAGAAGAGCTGCCATCCTTACGGCGCGATGAAACAGGACATCCTTCGTTTTTACGGTAGGATCAAATAATTCCTTATCTGGCACTGCCCGGTCGCAACTTTCAAGAATCCGGTGCGCATTATGCATAACTCCGATTGAATGACCAAATCGGGAATGCTCTGCTCCTGGAAATACATAACAGGAAAAACCCAACTGCTTTATCCAACGCAATCGCTGATAAAAAGGACAATGAATAATATCCCATTCAGCTGGAGTTAATTTTATGAATCCATAAATTGGGTCGAATATAACCCGAGGCTTTGAAAACGAAGTAACATCCATGTTAGCTCTTTAATTGAAAAGTAAAAACAGTCTAGTGCAACATCTCTGCTTTGCGCTGCTGTTTCTTTCTTTTAATATAAGCTGTCCAGATAGATTCTAAAAGGATTTTTGCTTCACGACGCAAATCATTTTCATACACAAAGCGGTAAAAATTCTCGATGTCAGGCAACTGACGAAAGTTTTTTGATTTACGGGCTGGTGCGTCAGCCTCTGCAGCTACAGGAGTTGTTTTTTCAGTTTGAGTAGTTGTTGTTGTCATAAGTTGTCCCCTCCGGACTAGCGAATCATACTGATAAAAGTAGATAAATACAATCACCTATGAAATCTCTACCTACTTAAAAACTAAAGTATTTCAGAGGGTTACTAGTGCAAAAAAAAAGGCCTTCCGATCGGAAGGCCTTTTTTATGGTTATTCATTCCATTTTGATTACATCATCATATTCTCTTTTTCATCACCAATCATGCCGTAAGTATGAAGCTTATTATAAAGAGTTTTTACTGTGATACCTAACGCTTTTGCTGTTTTTGTCTTGTTTCCATTCAGGAATTCAAGCGTAGTACAAATATGATTTTTTTCCAATTCCTCAAGCGTTACTTCTCTATAGCCTGCAAATTTATCAACTTTTATTTCGACAATTTCCTCTTTCTTGCAAATATGATCCGAAAGGTGTCCTTTATCAACAATTACACTCTCCGCTAAGATATAAGCACGCTCGATAACATTTTGTAATTCGCGTAAATTTCCTGGCCACTTATATTCTTTCAGATGGTTTAGAACACAAGGACTAAGTGATTTCATATCATCTTTTGATTTATCTTTATTTAGGAAATGGTACGCAAACAATTCGATATCTTCTTTTCTTTCACGTAGTGAAGGAATTGAAAGCTGAACTCTACTTAAAGAGTAGAAGAGGTCATTTCTAAATTTATTTTCTTCTACAAGCTTAGTGATATCATCTTGGCTGCTTGCAATGATTCTAACGTCTGTGCGATAAGGGATTTTTTCTCCGACTCTAAACGCGATTGCCTCATTAAGGAAATTCACAAGTTTTGATTGTAATAAGGCCGGGACCTTTGAAATTTTCTTTATGAGTAATGTTCCACCATTGGCAAGCTCTAGTAATCCCAATTTCTCTTTAACGTTACCATGAGAATCTGTTTGAGATATTCCAAAAAGCTCTGCTTCTAATTCATTTTCATTATAAGATGAGCAGTCAAATACTACGAATGGTCCAGATTTTCTCCTAGAGCGGCAGTGAATTCTCTTGGCCAAAATCTCTTTACCTGTTCCAGCTTCACCGAGAAGAAGCACTGTCGATTCACTCTGAGAAGCTTTATCAGCCATTTTAAGAAGGTTTTGGATTGCTTCACTCTTTCCAATAAATTCTTTTTCAGTAACTCGGAATGAATCTGAAACTTTTACACCGTGTTTTCTTTCTTCAAGCTCTCTTTCTTTTTCAGCAATTTTCTTAAGTAAAATTTCGTTAAGATATTTAGCACTTAGATATAATTTGATGTTCGCTAATGGTCTCTTTAAATCAGAGATTATTTCTTGGATAAAATTGATATGATCACGGTTGAATTCATGTCCATCTGCTAAATTTTGTAGATGCAATGTGGCCATTAGAACGCCGTCGTGAGTAATGGGAAAACACAATTCAGATTTAACACCTTCGTGTAGTTCCTTAGAAAAAAGAGGATCACGTGATGTATTATTTGAAAAATAGGTTCTTTTTGTCCTTATAACGTGCCCAGCAGGTCCTTCCCCAATCATCAGCTCTTTTCCATTTAGTACAGGTTGCCCATCTTCACTAATCAATTTGGCTGAAGTGTCTTCTTGAACTTTAAAAATGCGTACTCTTTGGCATCCGATAGAATTCTTGAAAAACTTTGATAATTCACTAAAAAAGATAGTTTCATCTAGTGTTGAAAGCAAAATTGAAGATAGAGTTTCTAGTTCATTTTGTGCTTTAACTAGTTGGGCCTTCATAGTGTCTCCTCGGGTTTAGGGGGGATAAAATGGCCGAGTGTTTCGCTCAGCGTTAAACTTACCCGATGATACACTGCGTCTAAAAAATTTACAAGATATTTTTTATAGTGTTGACTTTTAAAGCAGCCAAAAACGAACTTTCAACTACTTAGACCAGCTAGGAGATGAACAGTTCCCCATCTTCTGAGTTGCAGGGCCAATAATCTCCCCATCCCTGTCCATTATATAGACGTTTTGAATGGCCTCTCTTCTCGAAATAACCCTCTGAGAGGTAAAGGCCACAAACTCTCCATCTGGTGAAAAAACAGGACTTTCATTAGAGCCAAAGTCCTTTGTTAGCCTGACCAACCCAGTTCCACCACTGTTAATCCTAAAAATATCAAAAACGCCGCCTAACCAAGATGAAAAGACTATTTCCCTCCCATCTCTAGAGAATCGAGGAGACGCATTGAAATCACCAACATAACTAATCCTCTTTATACCACTCTCTAACTTGTGAGGGTCCCCCAGGTAAATCTCGGCACGCCCTGGTCTACCAGATAAGAAGACCATGAGATTGCCATCAGGGGTAATAGACGGATCGACGTCTGGAGCAGGGTGATTTGTTATCTGGAATAGCTCCTTACTGCCTAAATCCATTTTGTAAATTTCAGCATTGCCTGTTTTACTTAAAGTAAGGAGAAGTTCCTTATCTCCAGTCAAAAAGACTGCGCCGGAATTAATCCCAGGCAATGAACTTAATATTGAACTACGACCCGATTCAAGGTCATAAATAAGAAGATCTATGTTTCGATTTCTCGTCACTTCATTTTTAATAAGGCTATAAACAATTTTCGTCCCATTGTGAGAAAAACTTGGAGAAATGACGGTACCTCTATGATGAGTTAATTGCTTTAAATTAAATCCATCAAAGTCCATTATATACAGTTCTTTTATCGGATCTCTTCTTGTTCCCTGGATGTCGGAGACAAAAGCTATTTTAGATTCAAACATAGGGGTTTTATTTTGTAGCTTTATAAAGGCAGCAGTCGCTAAACGATGGGCCAATGTACGAGAATTTTCTGCCTCTATCACTGGACTCGTAAAATTAATTTTTTTACTCTTCACATCCCAAATTTTTACATAGGCTTGGTCACTTGATTTACCCTTTTCAATTTGAATAATGGTCTCAAGATTTTTAGTAGAATAAAAATCGATATCAAGATCTTTGCTAAATGAAGACCGAACCATTTCACCAGTGTCAATAACTTCAAACAGTCTTTTATAAAAAGCGAAATCATTCGCGACAATTTTTGCCAAATTGAAAGCAGCACCCTCACCAACAATAGATATTTTTGATTTCAGATCTCCAGCTTCCCCAACTGCAACGACTGTAAGGGCCTCTTGGGCAACAAGCCTAAAACTAAACAAAGCTGCGAAAAATGAAATAAAAATAAAATTCAAAGTAATTTTTTTCATAAGGGAAACCCCAGCACAATATCTCCCCTTAAAACCCTGGCCACCAAAGCAGAAGGTGGAGAAGGAAAAGGAGAAGCCTTAACGACCGCATCCGTAGCCCGGTCATCATACTCCGAACTACCACTTGATTCATATACTTCCGTCTTCAGAATGCTACCATCTTTGCCTAGGAAAATACGAATCCGACATTTAAATGATTTACCTTTTAAATAGCTTGGCAGCATCCAAAAACCACGAACATGATCAGGAAGCGACCATAAGTAGGCTGCAAATTCTCCCTGAGTCGCAGAGCCAATTTCACCTTGGGTCGTACTTTGACCTGCTGAAAGTTTATTCCCTGCAAGAACAAGATTTTTTAAATCTTCTCTTGATTCCTGATTTAAACCTAATCCGGTCTTACTACCATTTTTGGCCTCTTTATTAACTTTAAGAGACGCTTGCTCTCCAAGGTCCTTTAAAAAAGATTTGAAGTTCTTTTTTTCCGTTTCCTTTTTTAAAACAATATCATCTGGTTTTGCCGGTTCCTCAGATTCCTTCTTGGCAGGAGCAATATCCTCGCCCTTCGGTTGAACTGAAGTGTCCGATAAATTTAAATTCTTAAGTTCTTTGACTGTCATTGTGGGCATGGCAACCATATCTACCCTTACAGAACTCTCCAATAAAAGTATATTTTCTTTTTTTAGTGATTCTGATTTATAAAAAACAATTGAAGTAATAATTATCGCCAATAGACCGATTCCAAAATGTAATCCTGAAGAAATGGCCAAATATTTTTTTAAAGATAATTGTGCCAACACAACTTTTCCTATTCTGAAATCTTCTTATCGATTTCAGTGACCAGGGCTATTTTGGTAATTCCTTTAGATTTTAAAAAGGACATCAACGCTGCAACCTTTCCATAACTTAATCCAAAATCAGCTCTTAAAAACAACACGTCAGATTTTTTATCCTTAAACTCTTGCTTAATTTTCCCAATGACTTCTTGCTTTAAAAATTTTTGTTTTCCCAAATAATATTCTCCCTCTCGAGAATAAGACAAAATAACCTGCTCAATATTTAGATTGATAGGGTTAGACTCTCCTGTTTTGGGTAAATTAATTTTTATTCCATTGAGCATAAGTGGTGCCGTAACCATAAAAATTACGAGAAGCACCAACATAACATCCACTAATGGCGTTACATTAATTTCTGAAATTGCCTTTTTCTTACCTGACAGTTGGAAGGCCATGATCCACCTAAATTATTAACGCAAGAATATTCTTTGAATCGTATTGATAAACTCTTGCCCAAAACATTCCATATCTGCTTCAACAGTTGCTAACTTATTTTGAAAATGGTTATAAAACCAAACCGCAGGAATGGCCGCGAATAAACCTACTGCAGTTGCGACAAGGGCTTCAGCAATACCTGGCGCAACAGCTTCCAAACTGCCTCCCCCCTTAGCCAGCCCTGTAAATGAATCAATAATTCCCCACACTGTACCAAATAGACCAACAAAAGGCGTAACTGAACCAATTGATGCCAATATGCTTAATCCTTCTTCCAAATTTGACTTTGCTGTAATTCCACCCTTCTTTAATGCACGATCAATTCCATCCATTCCAAAGATTTCGATATAGGTCTTAAAGTTCTGAGAACCCTCTCTACTTCCCTCTCTACTTCCCTCTCTACTTCCCTCTCTACTTCCCTCTCTACTTCCCTCTCTACTTCCCTCTCTCCTTCCCTCTTTATTTCCTTCTCTTATTTTTCTTAATTCAGTATGCCCCTCAAAAAACATTGTCTTAAGAGGCCCATCTGATAAATTTATAGCACGGTCATGAACTTCTGCAAAAGTGCTGCCTTGTCGATAAATATTCAAGAACTCATTATTTGAATTTTGAACCATTTTGAAAAACTTAAATTTTCTAATTATAATGGCCCATGAGAAAATTGATGAAATAATGAGAGACGCCAAAACTAATTTTACAACTAGGCCTGACTCCCAAATAATTTTAAATAGATTTAGATCTCCTGAATTCATTCCACTCCCTCACAACCCAGACAGTTACTTCCTTATGGAAATTCAAATATAAAAGTGATATCGCAAAAAACACCGCCCAAGTAATTGGCCCGATTATAGCATTAAATTTCAGGACTGAGAAACTTCCGCCCCACAAAGGATCAAATCCTAAAATAAAATAAAAGGGACCTAAAAATAGGAGCAGAAAATAGAAAGCATGAATCCGATCAAAATGCTTCCCACCAAGTAGATAAAAGAAAAGAACACTGCAAAAAAAACTGGGGACAAGATATTCAGCATCCCCGAGGAATAAACCATAAAGGCTTATTGTCGTAGCGAGGGCAAATATTGGAGTGGCAATTACCACGTCGCGCCACGAAATAATTTTGATTCCTACCAGGCTATATATAAGTAATCCGTCTATTCCCAAAAAAAGGAGAGGGGCAAGCAGGGAAACAAATTTTTGCCACCAATATAATTTGATTGGGCCACTGAGGACCGGTCTGCCGATAATGAGCAATATAAGCCCTAAATAAATGATCATGGTAATAAAGATAGGCTGCGGTCGCACAAAATTAAATCGAAAGGTCTTTCTAAAAAAAGCCAAATCATCAATTTGTATTCTAATAAAATATAAACTCCCAAGGCATCCAATAATTTTAGATGCAAAAGCGATTTCCCAACGACGGTGAAAAATCCAATCTTCAATTACAGATAAATCATGTCCCAACTGTAAATGTAAAAAAGTTAAAAAAGAATTAATAATTAAACTACTCAACACACAAATGAACAGGCTCAAGAAAATATAAATTAATAGCTGGTAGGAAAGAGAAACTTTTAACTTCTTCCAGTAATCTGAGATTGTTTGAATTAATTGATATCTCATTTATTTTGTATTTTTTCACCCAACCAACTTAACTGTAATTCGGGTGATGGGTAAATTTTTGCATAATCTTTGAAATTATTATCAGTCTTGACCAATCCATCTAATTTCTTCAATAAAGCGATATAGACCTTCCAACTTTGGGGCTCTCCCTTCAATAATCGCTCCATTTCTTTGGTGACATCGTACTGCTCTTGAAATGTAAAACCCTTCTTAAACAAGACTTGATCATAATTTTTAAGAAGCCCATCAAAGATCTGTGTTTTTAGTGATTTTCCTTCAAAATTAGAACCTACAAGTCCAGATATTTCCTTGGTTATTACCTTTTCTTTGAACTGCCCCATCCTTTCTCTTAAATAGTCCTGAAGCATTAATAAAGTTATTTCCATCTTGCTCAAATCCAAAAATTTCATAAATGGATCTGAGAATAAAATTATTGCGCCATTGCCATCACTAGGCAGGACGACGTGGGGTACAGTCGTAGTGTTTACAAGCAAAATTCTAAATTTTTTCTCAAAAAAACCATACTTCTCAAGAAGCAATTCAAATGTCTCTTCTAATCCATAATCAGGATGCTGAAAATCCCATCGAAGAACTGGAGCGTTTTTAACCAACCAATACTCTGAAATAAAATTCCAAAAATCATCCTCACCTGGAATATTGTAGAGATTTTTTCTATTTTCTTGTTTCTTCTTTTTTTCCTTTTTTGATGAAGCTTCTACTTTTTTTGCTTGGCCTTCAAGATTATCATTTTTTAAGATATCTTTTATTGAATTGAAATCAACCATTTCTGATTCTTTAATGCTTTTTTCATTAACATTTGGTTCAACATTTGGGTTTAAATTTTCCTTAGTAATTTTATCTTCACCCGCTAATTTTATAGATTCCTTACCTTGCCCACCATTTTGGGCAAAAACTTGTAAGCTAATAAATATACTTGGAAAAATGACCAAGAATCTTACTAGTCGCTCCATAAAATTGTTTCCATCCTATTTAACCTTCGACTTTCCAAAATAATAAAGATCCGACAACCTTCCCCAATAATAAAGCTCAGATAGGTCTAAATCAAAATTATCAAAAAATTTTGGATACTTATCCTGGAAACATTCTGGCTTGGAGCTGCTTAAAAAAGATGCCTTTATGTATCCTTCATAAGGTCCAACAGAAACATAATTCCAACTGCTATTGAAGACTGTTTCAGCAGGCAACCCCTCTTGCCTTATCTGCAGTACTTTAATGGGATGACCACAGGCCAGGGTTGTTAAGGAAGCTGAATACCTATTAGGATTTTGGTGTAAATGCGCGAATAAATTCTTTAAATAGAAAATACCAACTACCTCTTTTTTGGCCTCAGCGTAAGTGGCGTCAACGTTTGAAAACACCATCAAGGAGACGATTATTTTAAAAACGTTGGAATGGATGAATAACTTTAGCTTCATCAATTATACTTTCCATCTAAATTGAATCGTTTCCCACTGGTGACATTGCGGGCAACGCCAAAAAATTTCATCAGAATTATATCCACACTCTCGACAAAAATGCCTAGTTAACGATTGGTGGAATCTGTCTAGAAGTAACTTGGTATGGTCAATTGCTTCATCCCTTTTATCCATTGAAATAAGCAGTTTAATATACTCGGCTTCCAATACTTCATTTCCACCCTTATTATTTTTCATGAGATGACTCAATAATTCATAAGCCTCTTTCATCATATTGCTTTCTTTAAAAAAGCGAACTTTAGAAAGAACGACAGAAGGGCTTTCCAACAAGTCTTTATCTGACATTTCTAAGAAGTACTTTTGAAGGAGGACATATGTTTCTTTGTATCGTTGAACCCAAGGACGATCTAGTCGTCGGGCCTCATCAAGTGATACGAAAATGAAAGATGCATAAATGGGGTGTTCTTTTAAAAGTTCTAGCAATAAAAACTTCGCTTGTTCCCCATCTCCCTTAACTAAATGTAATTTTAATCTCAAAATTTTTGCGGATACACTCGGAGCAAACCGAAAGGCATCTTCCAAATCTTCACTACATTTAGAAAAATTCCCCTTTTCAAATGACTGCCGTGCTTTCTGAACCAAAATGTGCGAAATAGTCTCCGACTGATTATCATGGGCCACTTTTGAAAGCATAATCCTGTGGTGATATGCCTGATCCCAATCCTCAATATCTTCATAAATTCTACAAAGCGATTGGATAACTTCAAACTGATCTCTATTTATTTTTAATACATCCTTGTAGGTGTCTATCGCTTTATCAATAAATCCACCCTTGTCGAAATCAACGGCCAATTCTTTCAGTGCTCGCAACCTTGTCGACTCACTTATGTTTTCACGCGCAATCAAAGAACGGTGAATACTGATAGACTTTTCAATTTCGCCATTACTTCGGAACAAGCCACCAAGAGCAAAATATGTTTCAATTGTCTCCCTATTTAGATCTACTGCATTGAGAAATTCCTTAATGGCCAAATCTTTATTACCTAAAATTAAATATTGAGAGGCATTCAAGAATATCTTTGACTGTGCCTCAAATATTGAATTCCGGTAACGTTTTGACAACTTCACGCCAGTATCACGCTCAATCAGGTAGTGATAGATCAATACAAGGGTTAAAGTTACGGCAACAATTGAAAGAAGATTATCCTGCGCCCAATGAAGATAAACTGGATTCATCTTATTTTCCTATTTCTCCACTGAGGTCAAAATATATTTGGCCATTGGTATCGGAGACTCGATTGATCCAAGGATGGATGAGAACTTGTCAGAAACTCCTTCCATATCTTCTAAGATCTCTAATAGTCCAAGCTGCTTTTTTTCTTTTATAAATTTAAAACCTTTAAATTCACCCTTTAATTTTAATTCCTCATGAATTTTTCTTCCCGCTTCCCAAAGTCCACCCAATTCATCAATCAAGCCTAACTTGTGTGCTTCTTCTCCACTAAAAATTTGCCCTTGGGCCATCTCCCATATATCACCTTTGATGACTTCCTTTCTCCTCTTCTCAATGTCCACCACAAATTGTTTGTGAACGCTATCAATGGTGTTTTTTAAAAGTTTCTTCTCTTCTTCAGTCAAAGCCCTTGAAGGCTGCCCCATGTCCTTATACTTACCTGCTTTGACGATTTCTGGAGAAAGCTTTGCAAATTCAAACAGTTTAGATAAATCCATAAACTGCATAATAACGCCTATTGATCCTGTTATTGTTCCCCTATTGCAAAAGATTTTTCTGGCTGCAGCTCCGATATAATAGCCACCTGATGCAGCGACCGAGCCAAATGATGCATAAACAGGAATTTTTTTGTCTAATTCCATAATCTCATCAAAAATTTCCTGAGTTGGCCCGACGGCTCCTCCTGGAGAATCAATACGTACAATGATTGCTTTTAATGATTTATTTTCGCTGGCCTTTTGAAGCATCTCAATTATCTTTTTTGATTCCATAATTGTGCCTTTTACTTCAATAACTGCAATCTTTGCTCCAGAAGACAAACCGGAAGTCGTAACTTCTCCAGCGTCTCTCATTCCTTTGACCGTCAGGAAAGCAAAAACAAAAAGCATAAAGAAAAATACTGCCGTGACTAAAACGAGTCCAACGATTGCCCGATCTTTTTTCACAAGTAACTCCTCACTCGAAAATTTGGTATTAGCCGTCGAATATTGTAACACTATAGAAGTCAATTAGGCATGGAATAATATCCCGATCTTTTCGCTCGGGCTTCGCCTTTTACGCGGAAATAAAATCCACTTTTTCTTTGAATCAACTGCTGTTTATTTGGCCATTTTTTCAAATTCCGTAAAGGGAGGCTAACAAGGTCTTGAAGATAATTTTATTCAAGGATTCTGAACATGAAAATTTTAGCTAACATCCTTCTCAAATTAACTATTTTAGGAACAGTTCTATCTCCAATTTGCCTATTGGCAGCGGATAGTCTCCCTAAAGTTCCAAATCCAAATTTAGAAAAAAATGTCAGTCCAAAAAAGGCACATTGGGAAGAAGAGAACGAAAATAAATTTACATCTGGCCCAGGTAAAGTAAGAAAATTAGCGAGCGGTGATGAAAACTTTGAAGAAGACGAAACCGAAGAAGATATGCCTTCTAACGCCGATTCAATTAGAAACCCAAGTAGTGGTGCTCACATGCCTAAGAGCAAAGCCCCAGAAGCGAATCCACCAGAAAAATCTCATACAGAGATCGAATTTTGGAAATTTAAAAGACAAGACTTTAGGGACAATCGCTAGATCATACCTGGAAAGAAGTCGAATTATTATCCGACTCCCCTAAAATTTTATATTTCTGCCATTCTTCCCACAAATTTATTTTGTCATGCTCGCTCTTCAATTGCCCGCAAGCTGCCAAAATATCCGCGCCCTTGGTTGTCCGCGTAGTGCAAACGATACCTTTGGTATTAAGCTGATTTTGAAACCAAAGGATTCTTTCTTTACTTGGTCGCTTAAATTCTGACTCAGGATATTCATTAAATGGAATAAGATTAATTTTAGAAGATTTTTTATCCAACAAGGACGCCAAAGCATCTATATCCTCTTGTCTATCGTTTAGGCCCTCAATCAAGATGTATTCATAAGTAATAAATCGGTGGGCCTTTAATGGGATAGATCGAATGGCTTCTAGGAGCCGGTCTAGGTCATAAACCTTGTTAATAGGCATCAATTCAGAACGAATATTATTGTGTGCGGCATGGAGACTGATCGCAATATTGACTGGTGGAAAATCTAATAATTTATTTATTTGTGGCACAAGACCTGAGGTCGATAGCGTAATTTTCCTTTGGCCCAAAAACAATCCCTGTTCTGCCATAAAAATTAGAGTCGCTTTTTTCATATTTTCAAAATTATGTAACGGCTCTCCCTGTCCCATATAAACGATATTGGTAATTCGACGTTCCTGGCCTTCATTTAACAAGTGAACATTAGCCGCTAAAAACTGTCCCACGACCTCACCCGGCCTTAAATGCCGCTTAAGCCCCATCGTGCCTGTGTGACAAAATTTACATCCGATAGCACAACCAACTTGGGAACTAACACAAATAGTAATTCTTTCTTTGGCCGGAATCAGGACTGTTTCAATCGTTTGCCCATCCCTAAGTTCAAATAGAAATTTTTCAGTGCCATCAACTGATTTTCCCTGCCACACAATCTTGGGCAAAGAAAAATCAAAGTTGTCGTGCAAAAGACTCTTGGCCTTCTTAGAGACATTAGTCCAAAGGTTCATATCAAAATTAAAGTGCTTATAAATCCATGAATAAACTTGAACCGCCCCGAATGATGGCAATTCATTTTCAACAAAATATTGCTTCAATTCCTCAATAGTAAGGTCGAAAAAGCTCGGCTTAGCTTCCACTGAGGCCAAATGATTTGATCTCTCTTCCACAGGTTGCTCAACAATTGAAAGGTTGCGTATTTTGGTCCCGCCAGCAATAACGCCAAAAACACATTGCGTCAATAATTCTATTGCTTAGCTATCCTAAACTAATGGAAAAAACGGGGACCAGATCACATAACTAACTGATTTTAAATAGCTAGTTCCCAAGCAATCGATTTAAGAAACCGCGCTTTTCTAAAAAGGTAGGATTACAGATTAGGCCTTCTTCAGTTTGATAGGTCTTCAAGGACTCGTGGAGGCCTTGAATATTGTTATTCTGCATGATGAGCTGATTAAACTGGTGAACTGATAAAAGGTTTGCCGTTTCCAATCCCTGGTCTTGCAAAAACTCAACTAGAAACATTTTTAATTCTTCTGTACTGGGAAAGGAGATATTGCCCTCAAAAATAAAGTCTATTGCCCTTTCACTCTTGGCAAAATTTATGGCCCGATTACTTTTATTCTTATCATAATTAATAATTTTTAGTGAAATATCTTCAGCACTATCTTGTGTTGTATCACCAGCAAAAACCAACGCGACAGAATGGGGTGTCAAACCATTTTCAACTTGCTCACTTTGCTTCTTCGGTCCATAAATAAATAACAACATGAAAACGAATCTCCTCTTTTCTTAAGCAAAACGTCCGAAATCAAAGAATACGTGACCACCGGGAAGGAGGGTCATCTCAATTTCACCTTGCTTAGTACTTACCTGAGCACGCAAATCATCCACTATTTTAGTTAGTGCAAAATTTTTGGGTATCGGGATGACTAATTTTTTCTTATATGAAGTTGCATTATAACAACCAAGACGTCTTATCTCTTCAAAATTTAAATCGCCAAAATTTGGTATTTTGGTCCACCACTTGAATTGCAATTCACCATCTCTTTCGAGTTTGAAGCTCGTAAACTCAAATGTGTTTAAAATCTTTATCCAAAACTGCAATTTGTCTTCAAAATTAATTTGATTTGCTGCGAGGTCCCCTATTTTTAAATTCACCATTAATAGCCGACCTTCGCCCAGTACAGCATTTTCAATTTGAGTACCGAATTGGATTTTTTCAACATTAATTTTATTCTCAAGCATGAAAAGATTAATTTTTCTTTTCTGATCTTCAGTGGCATCGGACATTTCTAGAATTATATTCCCCCCGAACATAAATAATTTTATGATTCGAGAAAGCATAGAAGAATCCAAATCCCTAATTTGGAAAATTGAAAACGTATTTTCCAAGTTCTCATCGTCAAGTTGGAATTTATCCAGTCCAAGTATTCTGAAATTCTCACCCTTTAAATGATTAAGTGATTCAAGAAGTCCATGCTTCGTCAGTTCGGACTTTTCGACGAAGTCAGGATTGGGCATGTACCAAGTTAAATAATTCAAAGAATGGAAATTATGGTCATGCTCGGAAGAATGCAGCCCAGATATAAAATGATTACCATAAATAGTATTACTATTAGTATCCTTTATAAACCGCCCCACAATTCCTTTTTTAATTTCATTGGAAATTAAACTCGACGACGTTGGCAGATTTCTTTGTTGAGCATAAATCATCTCATGAACATATTCATTTTTCGTGTTTAAATTTACAGCTTGCCCCATGAAGTACGATGGATGGCTGGCCAAAAATACCACCTTCCGAATATGGTCCAATTTAAATTCCTGCTTTTTATCTAAATATTGATCATTATAGGCCTCCTCAGTCGAAGCCCCGATGTTAAAAAACTTTTCTACAAATGCTTCCTCATAAAGATCAATAATAGATTTCTCAAACTCCGCTCGCAGCTTACCTTCCTCCACAAAATTGATAAATTCTTCTGTTCCATTTTCTTGGGCTTTTTTACCTCTTACAAAACGACTAAAAGCCGTTTCAAAAGCAGAAGAATAATCCCTGATAAAGGGAACAAATTCCCTCTTATTTAAGTAGCCGGGCTGAATTGCAATGATGGCTACTTTTAATTCTTGTAACTTTTGAAACTCCGCTTTTAGAGCAGCAGTCCAACCAATAAAGGCACGAAAGACTCGGGGGTCATAAAAAGAATAGAATCGATTAATACTACCCTCGTTATCCATGAACGCTTGAAGTGTTTGATTGCTATTAAGTGCTGGAATGCGCGCCAGAAGTGCGGGCAATCCACCGTTAACGGCAAATGGTTGAGGCCCCAAAAACAAAAATAAAACGGGATTTTTACCGCATGCTCGAATTTCCTGACATAGTAAAAGTAGGTTCGCTTCGGGTCTCATTTCTCCAAAATCGTAATCTTCACCAGTTTCAGAGTGAAAGGACCAATTAAGGGGAATAAAAACCTTATCACCGCTAATTTCTTCAATTTTACTTTTCCATAGGGATTGAGTGAGACGCCAATAAAAGAACCAATTTTCTCCAGGTAAAACTGACAAATCTTGATGCATATCAGGAGTTATAAGGGACACGCGCACCTCACTGTTTCTTTATTGCAGCAGTCCATTGCAAACAAAATGGTATCAGTGAATTTCATCGCATGGCAAGAAATTGCGACGAGAGTTTCTTTATTCGAATTGGTCACTCTGGATAGAAATTGGGCAAATTTAGAGTTATATTTGAAAACAAAAAATTTAAGGTCCGCACCTATTTTGGAGTACATCAATGTGGTTCTTTAATGACGAAGAGAAAGAGTTAAAAAAAGTCTGTCGATCGTTTGCAGAAAATGAAATAGCCCCCCATGCTGCAGAGCACGACGAAAAAGAAACATTTAATATTGAAGCTTTTCGGAAAATGGCTGAATTGGGCGTCCTAGGAATCACAGCAGATACAGAGTATGGGGGCGCAGGTATGGGAGCGACTGCTGCCACAATCGTCATGGAAGAATTTGGACGAGTTTGCGCCTCTACAACATTGAGCTATCTCGCCCATTCTATCTTATGCGTCAATAACATCCAAATTAATGCAAGCGAACAACAAAAAGCAAAATATTTACCAAAACTGATTTCTGGTGAATGGGTCGGCTGCATGGGAATGAGTGAGCCAGAATACGGCTCTGATGCAGTTGGTATTCAAACCAAGTCCACCAAACAAGGAAACCATTACGTCATCAAAGGTACTAAAATGTGGATCACCAATGCTCAGTATGCTGACATTGCTTACGTGTATACGCGCAGTGGCCCTGAAAAGAAAAATTTAACAACTTTTATTTTAGAAAAATCAGAAGGGCATTTTTATCCGGGAAAACCAATTCACAAGATGGGTATGCGAGCTAGTCCGACCGGTGAATTAATTTTTGACAACATCAAAGCCCCCATGGCCAATCGAGTGGGAGAAGAAGGTGATTCAATTTACCACATGATGAAAAACCTTGAGATTGAACGAATAACCATTAGTGGAATTTCACTTGGGATTGCGAAAGCCTGCCTTGAGCAGTGTACTCGATATGCTAATGAGCGAAAACAATTTGGAAAAACAATAGGCAATTTTCAGCTGATTCAAAAGATGCTAGCGGAAATGGCCGCAGAAACAGCCATGATGGAGCATTTCCTTTATTCCGTGGCAAAATCCTACGACCAGGGGAACCGTGGACCAGATATTGCAGCCAAAGTAAAACTGGCCATCCCAAAAATGGTTACCAAAATTGCACTAGATGCAATTCAAATCCACGGTGGTTATGGTTACAGTCGCGAATTTCCTGTTGAGCGATATTTACGCGATAATAAACTCAACGAAATTGGTGCTGGAACAAATGAAGTCATGATTATGATCATCGCTAAATCACTTTTAGAAAAATAAAGCACACTTTCGGTTATAGAACATTTCACTTTCAACCAATGACGAGGAAATCATGAGCAGTCATTTTGACTCAAAGATAATAGAGGAACTTCGCCTTCAATTGCAAAAATTCCGGATTCAAAAGATTGACCCAACAATAGAAAATGATGAAGAAAAGGGCCTATTTAATATGCCGATTTACTATGAGCTCGGCCAACTTGGTTTTACGGGTCTTTGCATACCAGAATCTTTTGGTGGTGCAGGGATGTCCATTAATCATTACTGCACCATGCTTAGTGAACTTGCCAAAAGCTCCGTAAGCTACGCAGTGACAGTATCTGTTTCTACTATGGTTCAAAGTTTAATTAATTTATTCGGCAATGAAGCTCAAAAACAAAAATATCTGCCGCCTTTAACAAGTGGAAAAGAAATTGGCGCTTTTGCCCTAAGTGAATCTTTTTCAGGTTCAGATGCTGCAGCATTAAGAACGACGGCGACAAAAACACAGGGTGGATATATTTTAAACGGAAGTAAGCTATGGATTACGTCTGGTGGAATCGCCAAAACTTATGTTGTCATGGCCAGGACCGGTGAAAATGGACCAAAGGGCGTCTCCGCCTTTATTGTAACAGATGGCACGCCCGGATTTAGTTACGGAAAAAATGAAAAGAAAATGGGATGGAAATCGAGCCCAACGCGGGAACTTCTATTTCAAAATTGTTTTATTCCCGACGAACAAATACTTGGTATTCCTGGACAAGGATTCACTTTCGCCATGGAAGCTCTTAATCGCGGCCGCATTACGATTGGGGCAATAGCGGTCGGACTCGCCGAAAGAGCTTTCGAAGAATCAATGAAATATTCACTTCATCGCCACCAATTTTCCAAACCGATCTATGAATTCCAAGGGTTGCAATTTATGCTTGCAGAGATGAAAATCGACTTGGAATCAGGAAGGTCTTTAGTGCATGAAGCAGCAAAGAAATATGATCAAAAAGAGAATGATATCGTATTAGCTTCAATTGCAAAGGTACGAGCGACAGATGCGGCAATGAAGATTACGACCGATGCAGTTCAAATTTTTGGTGGTGTTGGCTATACGATGGAATACCCGGTTGAACGGCTCATGAGAGATGCGAAGGCCCTGCAAATTGTCGAGGGTACTAATCAAATTCAAAAGGTCGTCATTGCTAAACATTTAGAAAAACAATTTACGAAATAATTTTTCTCATTAAGTTTTTATCATTATTTTTTTATCTAGGAGTCTTGAGTGAATGTTTCATTTTTTTCCCCCAGTTCTTATAAGAAAGAACAAATCAATCTTTCCACAAGCGAATTCATAAGTGCTCTCGAACATTTACTTTCGAGAGAGGAAATTGGCTTTACAAAACTTGGCCATAATTTAACCTTTTTAAATGAAGTAAGATTCATCTTTAATAAATTTCCTCCTAAAAAATATTTCATTCATGTGGGCATTGGTGGGAGTGGTCTAGGTCCAAGCATGTTAATTTCAAGCTTAGGCAAAAAACCGCATACTCAATTTATTTTTATAAACAACATTGATCCAGACCAAATCGCCATTGACCTTGAAGGGATTAATCCAAAAGATTGTCTTTTTTATTTTGTTTCTAAATCTGGAACAACCGCTGAAACGATGGCCCACTTAGCTTTGTTGACCAACTGGTGCCTCGAAAAAACCAATGGAAAATTTTCTGTATCCGAACACTTTATTTTTTGTACAGACCCTAAAAATGGGGACCTAAGAACCCTTGCAAAGGATGAGAATATTGCATGCCTGGAAGTGCCGCCCAACGTGGGAGGTCGGTTTAGCGTCCTAACTCCAGTGGGACTCCTACCAGCGCTCTATGCCAACATTGATATCCGTGACTTACTTGATGGGGCCAGAGATTGCGTCGAATCGGCTAAAAAAATTGATGCCAAAAATAACCTGTTTCAATTAATTTCTCACACATTATTGTGGAAAAATCTTGGGATTAATCAAACTGTTTTTATGCCTTATTCCAGCAGGCTGAAATCCTTTTCAGACTGGTTTGTACAATTATGGGCCGAAAGCCTTGGCAAAAGACTCAATCTTGAAGGCAGGGAAGTCTTTGAAGGTCTCACCCCTGTACCAAGCTACGGTGCTACTGATCAACACTCCCAAGTTCAGTTGTTCATGGAGGGCCCCCATGACAAAGCTTTGGTTATGGTAAAGCTTGCAAAGTTTGAACGTGATTTTAAACTTTCCTGCAACTTTAAAACACCTTCTCTTGAAAAATTAAAGGATGCGACACTTGCTCAATTGATGGAAGCTGAATGCCTCGGTACTCTCCAAGCATTAAAAAAGGCCGACCGTCCATATGTCCTAATCGAACTTGATAGACTTTCAGCCTATGAGGTCGGCGGACTCATCATGTACTGCGAATTGGCGACTGCTTTAATGGGACATTTCCTAGGTATTGACCCCTTCAATCAACCAGGTGTGGAAGCAGGAAAAATCTATGCTTTCCAATTTTTAAAGCAATTAACCGAGAAAAAAAGTAGGTAATCTTATTGGATTCATCTCCTTAAAAATTATTTTCCCACCATTGAAAACGGCAAGGGTGGAGCTTAGAATGAAGCTCTGAAACAAGAATTTAATCACGACGGGGATCAAATGTCTGACGACTCAACCATTGTTATCACCGATATAAAAGCGGCACTCGACACTGCAGACAAAGAAGCCATGAACAAACCACCTGCACTGCTTGTAGTTGGTGGAGATCTTAATGGAACTTTATTCGATCTCGTCCATGATGAAACTGTCATTGGTCGCAGTGCTGAAAATACCATCGTTCTTGAATTTCAGGGCATTTCTCGTCAACACCTCAAAGTTCACAATAAAGAAAACCAAGTTACCCTAACAGACTTAGGCTCTAAAAATGGAACCTACCTTAACAACAAAAAGCTAGAAGGTTCTATTTTACTAAATCGCGGCGACATAATTAAAATTGGTAGCATTGCTCTTAAGTTTATTCCTGCAGGTGATCCTGAAAGATTGACCTACGATAAACTAAGCCGTGAAGCCAATATGGATAAGCATACTGGCTGTTACAATAAAACATATTTCAACAATGCCATCAATCTTGAAGTTAAAAAATCAAAAGTGACTGGTGACCCCTTATCATTGGTTATTTTTGACTTGGATCATTTTAAATCTTTAAACGATAATTTTGGCCACGATGCTGGTGACTATGTACTAAAAGAAATGGCCAGAGTTATAAGAAGCAATGGTGTTCGGGAACATGATATTTTTGCTCGTTATGGTGGCGAAGAATTCGTAATCTTGCTACCAAAAACAAATTTAAAACAGGCCTTTGAAATTTCAGAGAGGCTTAGAAAACTTATTGAAAGTCATAAATTTATTTATGATTCTAAAAAATTACCTGTTACTGCATCTATTGGCGTTGCCGATTATAGGCAAGGCGTTAATACAGGAACAGACCTTTTCAAACGAGCTGACGCTGCGGTATATAAAGCTAAGCAGGGTGGCCGTAACCAAGTTCAATTTTACCGTGAATAATTAGTTAGGTTTTCCCGCTTTATTTTACATAGCAAATAACGCAGGGAGCCTATGTCCGGCAACATTCCATCACCTATTAAACTCCTGCCACAATACTTAGTTGATCAAATCAAGGCCGGCGAAGTTATCGAGAGGCCGTCTGCCCTAATAAAAGAAGTCCTAGAGAACTCATTAGATGCCAAGGCCACAGCGATTGAAATTAGGATTGAAGATGGAGGCCTAAAATCCATTGCCATTTCAGATAATGGCATTGGTATGGACTCTGAATCTCTCCCATTGGCCTTTACAAGACATGCAACTTCTAAAATAACTAAATTTGAGGACCTCTACAATCTTCATAGCTTTGGATTTCGTGGTGAAGCGTTGGCAAGTATTGCATCTATTTCGCGAGTTACTTGTATTACCAGACCTCGGCTTGAAGGATCACAAGTTGGTATAGGCGGTCTTATTGAAATAGCTGGTGGGAAAATTATCCGCCACATAAATTATTCTGGTGAGCCTGGTACTGCAATCATTGTTAAAGATTTATTTTATAATACACCTGCCAGATTAAAGTTTATTAAAAGTAAAAAGTCTGAAGTTCAGGCCATAAAAAAGATTATACAATCCTATGTCATCAATTACCCTACAGTTACTTTTTCTATCCAATGGGACGATGGCGAAAAGGAAATTTTTCCGGCCATTGTGGCGGAAGGTGAAAATAAATCCACGACGCATTACCAATTGGTTTATAAAAGAATTGAACAATTAGCTTTAAAACGAAGAAAAAAAGTTTCAATTTATCATTCAGCAGAAAGCTTTCAAGGCCATCATATTAATTTTTACGCCTTAACGTCCCATGCTGATTTGGAAGAGAAATCAACAGGAAAATGGCAATACCTTTTTGCCAATAAAAGGCCATTTACAGATAAAAGGATAGGCGCTGTTCTGAATCAACAAATTCAAAATTGCTTCCCGAAATACAACTTTGACTACGTCGTAATACTTGATGTTCCAGAGTCGGAGATTGATGTTAACGTACATCCAAATAAGACAGAATTAAAGTTTTCACAGATCAATATGCTTTTAGCTCTCTTTTCTCCACTGATGAAAAAGCTTCAAGCAAAAATTAATCCAATTCAAGATGGCCTAGACAGACCAAATATTTTGTCTTCAGCAAACGAGTTAATGAAAAGTGACGACCAAAATAATTGGCGTAGTGTAACCCCGAATGACTTAGAAAGGTGGCGTGCTCAATCGCAAAATCAAGATTCTAATAATGAGCATGGAACTGCTTTCTCTGATCAAGCTATACTAGGTTCAAAATTACCTTCAGTTCATATTGAGAAAATAGATAATGATTTATACCTTTATAAAGATGAAGAAAATCAATATTGGTTGGGCAAACCTTTAGAGTGGCTATTTGAAACCATTGAATCACGAGTCAAAAATATCCATTTCCCAATTGATCAAGAATATATTTCACCAATTTTAATTGGAATTCCATTTGAAAGTGACTCCGCCTTAACACAAAGTCTAAAAGCATTTTTAAATCAAATTGGTATCGAAATTGTGCAACCAGATATAAAAAAATCTAAATATTTAATCCGCTCCTGCCCAGACTTTTTAAGTGACCTACCAATCAATTTTTTTCTTGCGTCCTTGTGCCATTTTTTAATGAAACACTCCAAAAACCATTCTTTGATGCCCATTCGCGAATCATTCTCGGAACAAAATAGGATCTTTTTTCATCATTCTGATTTTTGCTTAAATTTAGAATTTAAAACAATCAAAGCGATATTTGCCTCTGCCATTTCCCAGATGATTTTGGCCCGTAAGAGCGGAGCTAATTTAATTTACAAAATTGATAATAATCTCTTTTCTCCATTGAACAAGTTACCTTCACCAAACCAAACAACATTTAATCCTTTGCCTTCGGTTCAAAATTAAAGCCCCCAACTATGAAGAATAATGGATTATCAGGTCACATTTTTGTTATTGGAGGACCTACAGGGACAGGGAAAACTGATTTAGCGATCTCTATTTCAGACCTATTAACCAAAAATAGTCGAAAACCTTCAATCGTTAATTTTGATAGTTTGTGCTTTTATAAAGAAATTTCAATTGGGACAGCAAAACCCTCAGAAGAACAGTTAAAAATGTTTCCGCATTACTTTATAGATAATGCAACTATAAAGAATGAAGTTAATGCCTACGATTTTCAACTTGAAGCTAAAAATTTGATTGAGAAAAAATTAGCACAAAATGAAGATATTGTGTTGGTTGGTGGCAGTGCCTTTTATTTAAGGGCCTTATTAAAAGGAATGTATTTAGAAACGAAAAATGATACAGACGATGAATACTTAGCTAAGTCACATGATGAAATTCTTAAGAAAGAGGGTATTACACCGTTCTTAGAATACTTAAAAAATTTTGATCAAGAGTCTTTTAAACTCCTTCATCCAAATGATCATTATCGGATTTTAAGGGCCGTCGAGTTCCATAAAAAAAATGGATACCCCCTAACCCAACAAAAGAAAATCTTTGAAAACCACAACCCTTATGATCTCTCCCAAAACCAATTTCCCCAGGCTTCCTTTGTTAACTTTTTTCTAGATATTGAACGACCACTTCATTGGGAACTACTAAAAAAAAGAACGACTAAAATGCTCCAGTCAGGTCTAATAGAAGAAGTCCAATTTCTGCTAAGTAATGGGTTCTCTGGCTTAGAAAAACCACTTCAATCCATCGGCTATTATGAGACACTCCAATATCTAAGAGGCACCATAAAATCCAAAGAGGACCTAATTGAAGCGATTTACATTAGCACAAGGCAATTAGCTAAAGCCCAAAGGACCTTTTTTAAGAAATTTTCTCCCCATTTTAAATTAAACCCTCTTGAACAAACACCGTTTATAATAGATAAAGTGCTTTCAACATTGAATTAAATTGCAGGATGGCCCATGGCTCCCAATAAACTAAAAATAATCATCATTTCTGATGGAACAGGTGAAACTGCGACCGCCTTATCGCGCGCGGCAATGAAGCAATTTCCGGACAAAGATGTCTATTTTACGCGATATAAAAATATAAGAAGTAGGGAACAAATAGACGCAATTTTTCTTGAAGCTGCTGTCAATCACGACATTATCGTCCATACAATTGTAAAGCCTGAACTTCGAGAATATATTGCGGAACTTTCTAGAATAAAACACGTTAGGACATTAGACCTAATTGGACCTGCACTAACAGCATTTTCAAATTATTTTGAGCAGGAACCAAAAGCGGAGCCAGGGTTACTTCACGCGGTTAATGATGAATATTTTAAAAGAGTTGCTGCCATGGAATTTACCCTCAACCATGATGATGGTAGGAATCTAGACTCTTTACATCTCGCAGACGTCATTCTTGTTGGTATTTCAAGAACTTCAAAAACCCCACTGTCGTTAGTACTTTCTTTAAATGGATTAAAGGTCGTAAACGTCCCATTGGTTTTGGGTACACCTCTGCCTAAAACTCTCTTTAGTGTCGATCAAAGGAAAATCATTGGCTTGACGATTGATCCTGAAGCTCTACTTGAAATTAGAAAAAATAGATTATCTCGATTGGGGGCCGGTGATCATGCAGGTGACTATGCCACCGAATCAAAAGTTCTAGATGAATTAGAGTGGGCCAATAATATATTTAAAGAAAATAAGAGATGGCCGGTATTTAATGTTACCGATAAGGCCCTTGAAGAAGTTGCGGCAGATATTTTGAAATTACTTAATATGAGAAAAAATAATATTTTTAAACAAAAGGCCAATGAAGAAGCTGCAGAAGAATAATGGCCGTCCTTGCTAGGGCTTTAACAATGAATAGCTCAATAAATTTTGATAATACATTTACAAAATCTATTCATTTTTCCCATCTTTTGGGTGTCCCCATCGTTACAAATTCAGGAAGAAAATTAGGTAAATTGCGAGATGTGTTTGTCGATTTTGAGGAAATGTATCCTCAAATTCTTGCTCTTCAATTCATTCGTAATAATATCCATTTTTATGTTAACTGGACTGATATTTTAACTTTTGGCACCAATCGCATTATAGTCAAAGATGAACTAGAGCTAGGTAGAAGTCGTACCTTGCCTCGAGTTACCCGACAAAAAGTATTAAATAGTTCCATTGCTGACCAATTCCGCGATCAAATGATCGAATATCCTCCATTGGGGAAAATCATACTGGACAGACAGATAGTTGATACGTTTGGAAAGAAAGTTGTACGAGTTAACGACCTTGAGTTTGTGAAAGCTGGAAATCTAATACGGATTACTCATGCGGCGATCGGGCTTCGTAGCATGATTCGACGCTTGGGCTATGAAAATTTAATTGATTCCTTCGTAAAGATTGTAAAACCGAATAGTGAATATTTATCTAAAGAACCACTCATAAATTGGAAATTCGTTCACGCTATACCAGATAAGTCTGTGCATACACACTTGAGACTTAGTTTAAAAAATGAAGAAATTCAAAATCTGCACCCTGCTGACCTAGCAGACATTCTGGAAGATCTAGATAATCACTCTCGTGATGTTCTTTTCAGTAATTTGTCGCCAGAATTAGCTGCAGCAACGCTTTCCGAAGTCGAAACCGACCTCCAAGTTGAACTTTTGGAAAACGAAACTCCTGATGAAGCCGCTAAAATTATCGAAAATATGGCCGTCGATCAAGCAGTCGATGTTCTTTCTGAGCTTGAGGAGGAAAAGGCTTCTGAAATTATCGCGCAAATTAAAGACGACGATATTCAAGAAGATATTCAAGAATTATTAGAGTACGAAGAAGACACCGCTGGCGGACTTATGTCTTCCATGATTTTTGAAATCATGGCCCATTATAAAAAGCCAGAGGTCCTCCGAGTCATTCGAGAAGGCGAGAAGGAATTAGAATCAATTAATAACCTATTTATTATAGATAACAATAAAAAACTAATCGGCCAAATTGCCCTCCCCACTCTATTAATACAGGATGACTCAATTGAAATCGGAAAGATCATGAATGATTCTGATATTAAATTTTTAGGCCCTGAAACCCACTGGAAAGATGTAGCAAGATTTATGAGTAAATATAATTTAATAAATGTTCCAATTGTGGATTCTCAGCAAATCCTCCTTGGTGTGGTTTCCGTAGATGATGTGTTACCTTGGTTATTGGATGAAAAATAGTAAACAAGAAGTGAAAATTGTAAAATGAATGAATTAGCCAACAATAAAAGCCCAGAAGAATCCAAAGGCAAAGATATCGCTGCCAAGGACTTCACCACCAAAAGGAAACAATTTTGGCGAAAAATTGTTTTGCTCTTATCTGTTATTGGTCCAGGCCTTATTACCGCAAACATTGATAATGATGCTGGCGGTATCGCAACATATAGTATGGTTGGCGCGTCTACTGGTCTTAAGTTACTGTGGATTCTAATTCCCGTCACTTTTGCCCTTATTTGTATTCAAGAAATGAGCACTCGCATGGGAATTGCTTCAGGAAAGGGATTAGCCGATCTCATTCGTGAAAAATATGGTCTCAAAACTACTTTTTACACTGTGATACTTTGCCTAATTGCTGACTTTGGGAATACAACAGCTGAATTTGCTGGCATTGCATCTGCTAGTGAAATTTTTGGTGTTTCAAAATATATAGCCGTTCCACTTTGCGCCCTTTTTGTATGGCTTCTTGTCATTAAAGGTGATTACAAAATTGTAGAGAGAGTTTTTATTTTTGGATGTTTTATTTTTGTTAGCTACATCATTTCAGGAATTTTACTCAATCCAGATTGGAATCTAATTATGGATTCCCTCCTCAATCCGAATCTAAAATCAATAACAAAACAAGACCTTCCAATTATTGTGGGGCTCATCGGTACATCTATCACGCCTTGGATGCAATTTTACGTCCAATCTGCGGTGGTAGAAAAAGGGACCAAGTTAGAGGATTTAAAATATAGTCGCATTGATGTTTTTGTAGGATGTCTTACGATGTCCATCGTAACAGCTTTTATCATCATTTGTTGTGCTGTAACTCTTTTTAGCAAGGGCGTAAATATTCAAAGCGCAGGAGATGCAGCAGAAGCACTTATGCCACTTGCAGGGAAATACTCTGCTGGTTTATTTGCCTTTGGATTATTTAATGCATCTTTTTTTGCCGCAGCCCTGTTACCCTTGGCAGCTAGCTATTATGTCTGCGAAGGAATGGGTTGGGAGTCCGGTGTCGACAAAACGTTTAGAGAAGCTCCAAATTTTTTCACAATTTTTACTTTTCTAGTAATTCTTGCGGCAGGCTGCGTTTTAGTGCCCAATATTAATTTGTTTTCTATTTTAATATGGTCCCAGGTTATTAATGGTTTATTAATCCCAATGATACTTCTCTATATAACCCATCTTTGTAATGATCCAGACATCATGGGAGAATACACCAATGGCCCATTTTTTAATGTGATTTGCTATACGATTGCCGCCGTAATGATTCTTACGAATGGAATAATGCTTTATTTTCAATTTTTAGGGTAGTTAATCACTCTGATTGCTTATAAATTGCATTACAAATGTCTATTGAATCATTTTCAAATTTCATCGTAAAAGTAAGCTTTCTCTGTATATCTTCCCCAGCTTTTTGATAAAAGACAGTATATTCTGTTGGCACTGGTTCACCCGTTTGGCCAATTTTAATTGGGAAAGCCAATCCCCCTTTTACTTTAATAGGTATGTCTTCAGTGCGATCTTCACCAAACAAATTAAATGATAACTTTCCAACAACACACTCTCTTGAATTTACCAAATATCCAAACACTGCATATTGCATTGCAGGTATTTTGACTTTGGCCAATGGTGCCTCAGTCCCAAGCTTTACTCTGGTCACGAAATGTTCCTGACCTTGGGATTGAATTCTTAAAGTGTAATCTCCTGGTGACGTAATCTTAATTTCACCAAGAATGGATACACCTACTTCAGCCCCATTTACGAAAGCCCTCTGCTTATATTTATCAAAATTTGTTAAATAAATTTTCATTTCATCTAAATTTGAACCCAAATTGTCTTCCTTTTGAGGATCAGTTTGGGCCACTTGCCTTTGAACTTTGTTGGCATTGGTCGTAACTACTTCTTGAGGTGACTCCGAATTTCCAAATTTGAAATATCCAACTACGCTTAGAGCAATTACCCCAATAATAGCAATTGCAATATTTTTAAGATTACCAGCTCCCGCAGAGAGATCTTTAGAGACAGTACCGGTTTTACCTTTAGATGGATTTTTATGCAGCCCTGTGCTGTCTGATTTAAATGTTTTTGTTGGCCCTGAAGTTAGTTTCTTCTTCTGATGGGTGGCGCCTAATTGAAGTTCACCCTTTTTATCAACCTCACCTACATTCACTTTTCTTGTTGAATTCTTTTTTAAAATCTCGTCGCGATTAACAACCCGAGTACCCTGTGCTGTTTTCTGGGAAGATGATTGTTGATCAAAACCAAAATCCAATACTTGATTCCGACCACCAGTTTTACTTTCAGAATCGCTACCAACAATTCTCTCTTTAGAGGAATCGTTGCTTTTTGGTGTGGGAGCAGGAGCCACTCCACCGGTTTGCTCTCTTTTTAAATCGTCTAAGTAGATTTTTAAATCTATTTTACCAAACTCCATCAACTTTTCACGATCCTTACGAATCTCCTCTTTGAAAAGTTCTTTGGCAAAATAAGAAAGATCAGTGGCATTGAAGTCTGGAAAATGTGAATAGAGAAATTTCATTAACGCTCTATTCATTTGATCCATGTTCTCATAGCGCTTGCTGCGATCCCTAGATAGAGATTTTAAGACGATCTCATCTAGTTCCTTAGGTACGTTTGGATTAATTTTTGATGGTGGTTCTACTTTGCATTCTTGGATTTTTTTCAAGACTGCCAAGTCATTGGGCGCTTTAAAAAGCTTTCTTGAGCACAGCATTTCCCACAAAGTAATCCCAACCGCGAATTCATCATATCTGGCATCAAGATTTTTTCCTTCAAGATATTCAGGGGCCAAATAAGACAATTTCCCCTTTATAGTCCCAGCTTGTGTTGCTTCAGAATTTGTATTGGCCTTAGCAATACCAAAGTCAATGACCTTAACTGCTCCGTCAAAGGTAAGCATAATGTTATGGGGCGAAATATCTCTGTGGACAATATTATATTCTTTACCTGTTAATTTATCTGTTAGTGTATGCGCATAGTGAAGTGCTTGGCATACTTGAGTGATGATATAAACGGAAATCTCAACTGGAAAAACAAATTTTCTATCTCTTAACTTATCTAAGTATTCTTTGAGGTTTCTTCCATCACAATATTCCATTGCGACATAAAGTTGCCCAGTGTGATAACCGTAGTCATAAGTTTGAATAATATTTGGATGCAAAAGACCAAATGTGACTTTGATCTCATCCATAAACATTGTTTTAAATGCTGCATCTTGGGAAAATTGCGGTTGTACCATTTTTATGGCCACGACTTTATCCGCTTGTTCACCTAAGTACCGAGCACGACAAATTTTTGCCATACCTCCATCAATTAGGTGATCGAGGATCAAATAGCGTCCAAAACGATCGTACTTTTTTTGTCCATCGGACATAAGATTTCCCAAGTAAATTCTCTGAATTCCTACATTTAGGTCTAATGAAGGTATTCGTATCGCTACACTTCGGGATTATTTATAAAAAACTTTACTAAAAGAAGCAGAAATAGCGGTCTATTTTTCAAAATCTAATTCTAGGCTATTGAAACCAGGTAAAGTCAGAGTGACTTGCTTCGGTGTACGCTTGTCTCCACAATACGCTAAGTGCTTATAGAATCGAAGCCCATTTTCTTGATAACTCGGGTGGACTGCCAAATTATCAAAAAAATTATTGAGAGATATCCTTACAAAGCCTTGATCTTCAATTTGCTGAGTAACTTGTGTTGGTCGAATTCTTAGCATATCGAAAGTATACATTAAAATAATTAAAGTCTTATCGCAGCTCTTTACTCTATTTTTTTCATCCTCATTAAGCCAACCAAAATAAGGGCCGATGGACAATCCAGGTATGGCCAAAATATCTAAAAGAAGAATCATTTCTTGATAAAAACTACTGCGATTAAACGTCAAGTTAGCATCAGTATTTTTCCCATCTATCACTCCAGATTGAATTACAAGGGTTCCTTTTTTCGTTTGATTAGCGGTATTATGTGTGCATGCTATAAAAGTAAGACCTACTAGCCATAATTTTAAGACACAAGTAAGTGTTTTATGTTTCTGAAACATGCTGCTCCAACCATTTTCTAATGGAACTCAAAATATCGTTATTGAAGTTCGAATACAATAAATTGTGCTTTGGAGTATCATACCTTAAATAGCTAGAGTTATGCGAAGGAATTCCCTTCTGAAAAAGTTGGGCCGAGGTTTGATCAAATAAAATATTGTTATTACCGGTTAAAAAGAGAGATGGCGCATCCACAAAATAGGAAAATTGGCGAATTTCCTTTGCTGTATTAAGGAATTCACGAATTAATTTGTAAGAGTAATCATTCGGGATGAGTGGATCAGCATTATAGTCCTCTGCGTCCTCAAGGTACTGGTAAATATCGTGACCACCAAATGAACGTTTTAGCCGTAATTTTTCAAGTATGGGTGAAACAAATTTTGAATCGAATGAAACTTCAAAGGGCAGGGAAAGATTCACTTTAAAAGATGGATTTAAGAGTATTAACCCGCCCAGTTTAGCATCAATGAGATGTCGATATTGCTCAATGGCCTTTAACACAACCAAGGCACCCATCCCCTGTGCTATTAAAAATACTTTTGTATTATGTTGGCGATTATCCCGAGTAACATTTATTAATGAAGCTAAATCTTTACAGAAAATCGAAAAATCATCGATATGACTGCGAGGTCCCGTGCTCAATCCATGGCCCCTCAAATCCATCAAATAAAAATCATAGCCTAGACTTTTACCTTGGGAAATACCCGAGGGAGTATTTTGATTTAAATCAAAATATTCTTGTAACAAAGGTCGCCACTTCATCGAATGCTCTAAGAAATCATGGACAAGAAAAATCTGTGCCGTCGGAGGGTTATTAAAGTTGTAATCTTCCTCGCACAACCTTTTAACGTGACATTTATCCTTGCTGTTATAGCTATGTATGGAAAAGTTTATTGATTTGATAACATTCCCTTGTATTACATCTCTTCCGATTTCAGATAATCCGAAATTGATTTCTCAGCATCTTTTCCAAGTGACTCAAACCGAATAGAGAACCCTGTGCCCCCTTCCAGTAATCTTACAATTTTTCCCTTCGCTGTGAATGATGCTCTTTGATTTGATGGATGAACATTAAGCTGAATCATATCACCTTTCTTCCCAGGATAACCAGCAACTAAAATCTGCAATCCACCAACGGAAATATCGCGACAAATCCCCTCAAATACTCGGCTACTGTCGTGGAATAAAAGTCGCGCAGTAAAAGGTCTCCGTTGATATTTCCTTCTCTCTTCTGGCTCAATCGTCCCTGGAAATTCTTCCATTTTAATAAAGGGAGTATCCGCTAAGAAATTCCATTTCTCCATCCCCGGTGCAAAAATGAGAGTTTTACCATTTATTCTTTTATCATCTACAAGTTTTTGAACAACATCATGTGTGTAGGGCCCATATTCCTGCTCCGGTAAACCACGATCTGGGCCAATTTTTATGGTAAAAATTTTCTCTGACTTATTATAGGAATTCCAATTGAAAGATTCAGAATTTCCATCCATCAAAGGTGGCAGTGGCTCCATCGGAGGCGGTGAAGATAATTTTTTTAAATCTTCAACCTCTTTAACTTTTTTCCATCCCTCAAATCCTTTGCGCCAAACATATGACTCCTGATTAATCTGTCCTTCCGCTAATAAGTCTTTAATTTTTGACTCATCAACCGGCCCCTTGCGATCATTGCCTATGACATAGTACCAAGCATCCATTTTGCTCTCCAAAATTCGAAAGACCTTTCTACAGATCCCAATATCCTATTCGCTACAATTATTATAACTCCATGAAAATAGGAGAACCTATGGAGATAAAAATTGCCTGTTTTATTTACTCAATTATTTACTCAAGTGAACTATGATCAAGAATTTGGCTCAAGTTTTCACTTACTTATTCCGAGAAGGGTGTTGAGTAGGTTTAAAGGCCTGGCGAATACTATGGAAATGAACTTTTTAAATAAATTGTTAAGGTTGAGAATATTTAGGTCCATCTTGTGCTGGATGCCTGTCTACTTCCTGCTTTTCTCATGCGCCAAAGAGCAATTCATGGCGCAAAAAAAGGAAGATTCTTTTAGTGCTCCACTTACTTTCTCGAGCACAACTTCCGTTTGTTCCCAATTTACTCTCATTAAACCAAATGTCGATTTTCTATTTCTTTGGGACAACACAAGCTCTCAAGTATTTGTGACTAACTCAACAAAGGCAGCTTTGGCCAACGTTATAAGCTATATTTCAGATAGGTTTGATTTTCATATTATGATGGCACCCCTTGTTCCAAGAGTCGGTGCCCCGTCCTATGAAAATACCTACCTAATTTCTTCTAGTACTTATGGACTCGACCAAAGTGCACTTAATATCCGAGTTGAAGAAGCCAACGCACCAAATTTGTTAAATAATTTTACCACTTCTTCTAGCTCTGATGAAAAGGGAATTCAAAGAAGTTATGACGTAATTAATTCGAACATCAACAATGGAATTTTCCGTAGAGGCGCTTATACAATCGTTGTCGTGATGTCTAATGGCAATGATTACAAGAAGGACTCCAACGGCTTTCCAGACGCCGTTTCCACTAATCAGTATATTCAACAATACAAAAATCTTTTCCTTAACTTGAGAAATAACTCATTAAACTCAGCTCAACTTCGCTTCATTTCTCTAGTCCCACATAGAGATGCATGCAACCCCTATTGGATTAGAGGAAATAGTTATATTGAAATTTCAAAGCAATTGTATTCATCACCATTTCCTGCTGGAGATCCTAGAAAATCACCATTTGACCAAGGCAGTGATCCAACACCTGATAGCTACGATATTTGTAGCACAGAATTTTATCACCTTTTTGATGGAATCAATAATTCAATTCAGGACACCGTTATTAGCCACAAATATAATTTCTGGCCGATTTCTGCAGTACAAAGTCCTTTAACGTTTGATCCTAATAAGATCAGGGTACAAAAAAGTAATGGAGATGAGTTTTTTGAGGTTCCTGGGCCACAGTCCGGAAATGGCTGGCGCTATGCTGGCTACCGCACAAATCAGAACACTCGCTTTCAACCTTTCCCTGGAGAACCATTTACTGGTCATATGATTGAACTATTTGGTAATGCGGTAATCACTTACCCAGAGTGTCTCATCATAACAACTCAATCACCAACCTACTTCTATGGTTATGTCGCTTTAACATCTAAACCTGTTTTAAGCTCAGTACAAATAAGAATTAACGGTAGAACCATTCCACAATCACTTATTGATGGTTGGGAAGATGTTGGCTTTAAACCAACCCAAAATTTACGTATCCAAGGCCCAAATTTCCCTCAAGACCCCTATCAAGAGGCACTTCCTGCGGATTCAAGAACCAATGCTTATATTTTGAAACTCCATGGCACGGCAATTTACAAAAGTGGCGACGCCATCAATGTCTTCTACGATCCTGCTGGAATTTAATGACTTTTTTAGCTTGCTGAAGAGTGACCGGCTTTTTTCTCATTTACCTTATCAATTGCATTCATTAGTTTAATTCCCGGAAATGCCTTCTCTAATTTTGTAATGGCCACTTTTGTGGTTAATACGTTTGCACTTCCGACAACAATATCACCTGTAAAACCCGCAGTGTGCGAATCCGCAAGATCTTCTTCGGTAACCGCTATTTTCTTTGCTTTAAAATCGTCCAAAATAATCGATATATTGGCCACTGCAAATCCATCAGACACAAGTATACCCTTTAACTGGTCAAGCATAGCTTTTAAGAAAATTTCACAGCGTGAAGAAATTTTTAAACGTTTTGAGTCATCTAATTGTCTTTGGGTATTGAAAAAGACCATAAGACTTCTATATTGATCAAAATTATTTGACACCATTATTTTAGGAAAACCATCAGCATCTTTTTTCATTTCCAAAATGCCTTGCTGTTCAAAGATTATTTTTAGCTCTTCCCAAATAATCTCTTTCACATTGAACACATCAAGCATGTAAAAACGAAACTTATCTTGGTGGACTTCTGCCTTCCCATCTTTAACTTCAGCATGTGACTTAAAAGTTAAATATAAAAGGCTTAAAATTTTTATAATATCTATATTGTGAAAAAATTTATAATCAGCAATTTTCCCACCTGAACCTAAGGCCACTGAATTACTTTCAAGTTGCTTAACTTTGTCATTGGTTTTTCTTAAACGATCAGCAATCGTATACACAATTGTCTTAAACCAAGGATTCAGACCCTGCATGGTTTTGGCAAAAGCATTAAAGGAAATTTCAACAACTTCAGTAGTAACAATCGCAGCAGCAGAACAACTTCTTCTTCTCGCCTTCTCATCAAAGAAGGCCATTTCACCTATAACTTCACTAGTTCTCAGAATACCAATTTCAACAAATCCTCTACCTTTGGGTAAGTAAAGGCGAACCTGACCCTTCTGAATAATATAAAGGGACTCTGCTGCATCCTTCTCGTTAAATAAAATTTCACCTGGCTTGAATGTACGAATACCAGATTTTGGTCCAGCCCCTGGCGTCGCAGATGGTTTACTTGATTGCCCGGATGAAGTCGAACTCGTCGCTCCTGTAGCTCCTGCCGGTTTCTTCTGAGGAAGAGATGACATCAAATTCTCTCAATTAGCATGGCCAAAGCTTCACCGCCACCAATACACAGGGAAGCCATGCCGTATTTTTCCCCTCGTGCATTTAAACCGTTCATTAATGTCACCAGAATTCTTGCTCCTGATGCGCCAATGGGATGGCCTAAGGAAATTCCACTGCCATACACATTCACACGGTCTCTATTCAATTTTAATTCTTGAATAGCGCTAAGGGCAACTACAGCAAAAGCTTCATTGATTTCGTAAAGGCCGATTTTTTCAAGTGGGATTCCGGCCTTGGCACTACACTTCTTCATGGCCTCTATAGGGGCAGTCGTAAACCAAGTCGGATTTTGCGCATGGGAGGCGTACGCTAAGATTTTGAATTTGGCCTTACTCTTGTATTTTTCTCCGCCCAATACTAGTGCTGCCGCACCATCATTAATAGTTGAGGCATTGGCTGCAGTAATCGTACCATCCTTCTGAAAGGCCGGTTTTAAAGTGGGCATCTTCTCAAAATTGGCCTTTGAAGGACCTTCATCTGTACCCACGACAACTTCCTTGCCCTTTTCTTTTTTTACCACTGAGGTAATTTCTCGAGCAAAAGTCCCATCCGCAATGGCCGCTTGGGCCCTTTTAAAACTACTCATGGCATACTCATCTTGCATTTCACGGGAAAGGTTATATTTTTTAGCACATTCCTCTGCACATTCCCCCATCGCTCGATTTGAATAGACATCCCAAAGCCCGTCCCATTGCATTGAATCCTGCATATCCATCGGCCCATATTTTGCACCAGTTCTCATGTACAGAAGGTGGGGGGCCAATGACATATTTTCCATTCCACCGGCCACGGCAAGCTGGACGTCTCCTGAAGCTATGGCCTGAGCAGTTTGAATAACGGCCATCATGCCTGAACCGCAGACTTTATTAACAGTGAGGGCAGGAACTGATTCAGGACCACCTGCAAACAAAAAAGCTTGTCTTGCTGGCGCCTGACCTACGCCGGCCGCAACAACTAGACCCATAGTGACCTGCTCAACTTGCTCAAGAGAAATATCGGCCTTTTGAGCAGCTCCTTTGATCGCAACCGCCCCTAGTTCGGGAGCCTTTATGGTGGAAAACTGGCCCATAAATGAACCAATGGGAGTTCGACTTCCTGAAAGTATATAAATACTCATAAAAAGCTCCTATTTTTAAAAAAAATTAATTAGTTAACTTAATATTTGTTTTAACTAGTCATTATCTTAGGTTGAGTGGCATTTTCATTCTATTGCCCCCCTAGTCAAAACTTTGTGGCCCAAGTATATACCCATTTTCTTAGGCTACCTAGCAAATTAGCAAGGAACACTATGTTGTCACGCAATCCAAATCGATTAGAAGAAGGTCAGTACCAAGCAAATTTTATGCCCATCCCTGAAGAATGGCTGCAACGCTTTCACGGGGCCTTGGTTGAAACATATGCCATCGATTTGACTGCCACGAAGAGAAAATTTTCTGTCTTTGGGGAGATCTATAAGGATGAAGTTTGTTTAGGCCTTTGCCTTCACTCAGAGGAAGTAGAATCTCTCGTACCAGTTAGCTACATTGTTTCGGCTGAGCTCAACGATAAAATCCAACCACTAGAGCTATTAGAGACCTTGGTTGATTCGTCGGAGTTTTTCTTTGACCAATTTTTTGCCAATGAATCGACGTTTGAATACGAAGTAGATTGGAAAGAAAGTGAATATCGCGGTCAAAAATTCTACTATATTACTTCAAGAGAAAACTTGGCCTTGACAAAAATGGCCAATGATCTTCTTAGTCAAAATTTCTAATTAATATTTCCATATAAAAAAAAGGCCTCAATAAGAAGCCTTTTTTTATTCAAATCATTTTACTACTTATTCTTCTGTGTATTGAATTTTGCTAGTCGTACGAGTTTCGAAGGCAATATCCTGTTCATCTTCTACTACATCGTCTTCTGCATCCTCAAATGCATCATCCTCTTCAGCTTCAATATCCATTTCTTTCAAGACGCCAAGGAATGATTTTTCATCGTTGAGATCATTAATAATGGCCTCAAAATATTTAGGTGGGTATTTTTTAACAAGATCTTCAATAAATTGCTGAAGTTTTCCTTCTTGCAAAATAGTTTGCTTTTTCTTGATATCTTTCCAATTTGCAATGTAGTGAAAACGACAATAATTTCCAGATGTCGCTGGGTTGTCACAACCTTTCTCAAGACATTCATCAGTCGCAGCACCCGTAAAATTGGCATTTTTTATAATCTCAAGGATGTCCTTAAGAGGGAAATCAACCGCTAAAGCTGCAACTTCTTCTGCAATTGCCTCTTTTAGATCATCGTACCCTCTATCGCGACGCTTGGAACGAGGAGCTTCCTTTTCTTCTTCAAATTCAAATTTTGGTCCATAATCACCACCGCCTTCGAATTCATCGTCGCCAAAAAAATCTTCCTCATCCTCGCCAGAACCCTTTTTCTCTTTTCCTTCTTCCTCTTCTTCTTCCTCTTTAGAAGCTGAATCGCGCGTATCTAGCTCTTCTCCCTCTAGATCATCATCGTCTTCATCTTCATCGCCTTTCTTTTTGCCTTTGCCTTTTGCAGGCTTGGCACCCTTGGCGAGAAGTTCCTTTTTAGACTCATCTTTTTTGCCTTTTACATTTTTCTCGGCATCAACTTTGTCTGATTTTTTATCTGCTTTTTTGCCTTCGATTTTTTTAGCAGCATCAAGCTTTTTATCTTCTTTGCCTTTTACTGCAGGCTTAAGTTCCTTTTTAGCATCTTTAATAGCTAAACTTTTCTTCGCATCGGCTTTTACAACTTCAGCCTTAGATGCTTCAACTTTAGCTTCTTTTTTGCCCTTGACCTCTTTAGCAACAGGAGCCTTCACTTCTTTCTTTGGAGCGGCCTTGACCTCTTTCTTAACGTCTTTTTTTAGGCCCTTTTTGGCTTCCTTTTTGACTTCTTTTTTAGCTTCTTTTTTAACTGCAGATTTTGGAGCTACTTTAGAAGCAGGCTTGGCATCTTTCTTCTTGGTCATTTTAATATTCTCCAATATTTTTTTGAGCATTTATTACCAGTCGTCATAAGAGGCGATTTTAAATCGCAGTGTCACAAAAACACGTTAAGCTAACACCTTAAAAATTAATCGACAATACGTCTAATTCAAGAAGTCCTAAAGACTACTTCTTCAACTCTTGAGCTGCGATAACCAAACGTTGAATTTCACTTGTTCCTTCATAGATTTCAGTAATTTTGGCATCTCTAAAATGCCTTTCAACTGGATATTCTTTGGTATAGCCGTTTCCAGCGCAAACCTGAATGGCTTTGGTGGTAATCCACATAGCAGCTTCAGAAGCAAATAATTTAGCGTGGGCGGCCTCTTTTGTGTAAGCCAATTTGTTGTTTTTTAAGGTACTTCCCAACTGAATTAACAATCTTGAGGCTGCTAATTTGGTCGACATATCGGCCAACATAAATTGGATTGCTTGTAAATTTGATATTGGTGCGCCGAACTGAACACGCTCACCCGAATAATGCTTCGCGTAGCGAAAGGCCGCTTCGCCAATCCCTACGGCTTGGGCAGCAATCCCCAAACGACCACCATCCAACGTAGATAAGCCAATTTTAAACCCTTGCTCCAGGCCACCCAGTAAATTTGCCTTTGGCACTTTCACCCCATCAAAGGCCAGCTGAGCTGTTGATGAGCCTTTAATTCCTAATTTGTCTTCTATTTTAATAACCTTAAAACCAGGCGAATTAGTTTCCACGATAAAGGCACTCATACCTTTATGGTTGTCAGTCTTTCGAGTTTTGGCAAAAACGATGGCCAATCCGGCCTCTCTGCCGTTTGTGATCCAATTTTTCATACCTTGGAGAACGTAATGATCACCTTTATCTTCAGCGAAAGTAGTCAGCGATCCAGCGTCCGAACCCGCATTAGGCTCACTCAAACAAAAACATCCAATCATTTCACCGCTGGCCAACTTAGGTAAATATTTTGCTTTTTGCTCAGGAGTACCAAAGGCCAAAATCGGCCAAGTCGCGAGGGAAGCGTGGGCCGAAACTAAAACACCAGTCGAAGCACAGCCGCGAGATAATTCTTCCACAATCAAGGCATACGCATGATAGTCCATGCCAGCGCCACCATATTCCTCAGGAATAAAAATGCCCAAGAAACCGTTTTCGGCCAATTTTTGAATAACACTAGCTGGAATTTTGCTGTCGTGATCAATTTTAGAAGCAATGGGTGCAAGTTCACTATCTGCAAACTTAGCTGCCATATCACGTATTGATTTTAGCTCATCAGACAGTAACATAAATTCTCCTCGCCATTTATAAAGTTATTTTTTTATTCCTACTTACCCTGAAAGTTTGAAGGTCTTTTTTCTAAAAAGGCCCTTGTCCCTTCTTTCATATCATCAGTATTAAAAATGCCCGAAAACTCAGTGAGCTCTGCTTTTAAACCATCTTCAACCGTAAAGTCATTGGCCAAATTCATCACCTTTTTAGCTTTGCCAATGGCAAAACGGGAATTTTTATTGGCCACTTGGAACCAGTCAAGAGCAGCCTTAACCATGGAACTTTTGGACTCAAAAACCTTTAATACCAATCCCATTTCTTGAGCTTCCGCAGCGCTCATTGTTCTACCCGAATAAACCAATTCTCTGGCCTTATTTCTTCCAACGATTTTGGCCAAGCGCTGAGTTCCTCCAAATCCAGGAATTAACCCCAGTTTTACCTCAGGCGCTCCAAATGAAGCATTTTCAGTGGCAAAAATAAAATCAGTGGCCAGGGCCATTTCCAAACCGCCACCGAGTGCAAATCCATTAACCAAACCGATGACCACAAAAGGTAGCGATTCCATTTGGAGCGAGACTCGTTGGCCTAATTGGCCAAAATTAATAGCGTCTTGCAATCCCATATTGGACATTTCTTTAATATCTGCACCGGCAATAAACGCTTTCTCGCCTTCGCCTGTAATCATAATTCCGTGGAGGTTTTGATGATTAAAATTCTGTTTAATATGGTCCAGCAAAGTGGAAAGCTCCGAAAGAACAAGGCGATTAAGGGCGTTCAACCTATCGGGCCGATTGATCGTTATCGTCCCAAGACAATTTTCTACTGTAAATTTAATGGTCTGAAATTCATTTTGCATAATTATAAAATCCTTTACCTGATTTTTTCCCCAACCATCCGGCGGACACATACTGTTTTAGAAGTGGGCATGGCCTATATTTTGTATCGCCAAGGCCCTCGTGCAACACTTCCATAATGGCCAAGCATGTATCTAGGCCAATAAAATCTGCCAATGTCAAAGGTCCCATTGGTTGGTTTGTCCCTAGCTTCATAGCTGTATCAATATCTTCGACCGAGGCAACGCCTTCATAGAGCGCGTACACCGCCTCATTAATCATAGGCATCAAAATGCGATTAACGGCGAAGCCAGGTCGATCATTGGCCTTTACGAAAGTCTTCCCCATTTTTATTGCTAAATCTTCAATTGCCTTAAAGGTTGCATCACTCGTTTGCAACCCACGAATACCTTCAACGAGTTTCATCACTGGAACTGGATTCATAAAATGCATACCGGCTACGAGAGTTGGTCTTTTCGTGGCAGCAGCAATATCGGTAATTGAAATTGATGAGGTATTGCTAGCGAGAATGGTGTCAGGCTTGGCCACACGGTCTAGCTCTCCGAAAATTTTAAGCTTGATGGTTTTATTTTCAGTCGCCGCTTCGATAATAATATCAGCATCCCCTAATTTCTCTAATGAAGTGGCAGTTAAAACATAATCAATACTCTGGTCAGCATGGGACTTATCCCATTTTCCCTTTTCAACCCCTTTCTGCAATTGCTCCTTGATAAAATTAAAACCAAATTGCAAATTGCTTTCAATGGAATCAACCATTAAAACTTTAAGACCACTTTGCGCTGCGACCTGGGCAATTCCTCGCCCCATTTGTCCTGCTCCAACAACTCCAACTCTAATTCCACTTGGATGGCCCATAGGTTTCCCCTATTAATCTTTGAAATTCACTAATAAATTTGGTTGCGGATTGTCTCCTTAGACACCCCTTCTGGTCAACTAAACTATTGAATCTAGGCCTTCAACTGGATTCGGCTGGATAACACCAAAGGTCAAGTTTCAACTTGCCATCTTTAACTTTTTGACATAAATAGTTGCGCCTAAGTACTTGGATAATGCAAAGTTTCACTTGGATTTTGGCTTTCAAGAGTCTGTCTATATTGAATAATCAAGCATATAACCAAATACAATTTGTAGTGTTAATGAAGTAATTTAGTGACCTTTTTAAGGAGTTATCTGTGGCAAACCATAAAAGTGCTGAAAAAAGAGCGAAACAAAATCTTAAGAAAAATGAATTAAACAAACACCGCAAATCTGAAGTTGCCACAGCTGTTCGCAAAGTTAGAACTGCCATTGAAGCAAAAGATAAAACTTTGGCCAAAGGTCTTTTGGTTAAAGCTCAATCACTTCTGGATAAATTGGCCAAAGTTGGCGTTATTAAGAGAAATTCTTCAGGCCGTCGTGTTTCACGTCTTGCTGAGCAAATCTCTTCTTTAAAATAATAAACAAATTACAGCTTTCCATCTCCAGAATTGGAGGGAATCAATGAAAAAGGCCATCGTATCGAAGGCCTTTTTTTTTTATCCATTTTTATTCAATTAGCGGCAAGAAATTAAATCTAAATCATCTGAACTCTTAGATCGAGTTTAAATAAGTTAATCTTATTTCGTTGATGAGCATGGGATCTCTTCTCTTGGCCTTGATTAGCCAACTCGAAAATTTCATCACATGATAATAAAGGTCATTTTTTTGCCATAGCCTAGCATGATCCTGGATTTCTTTATCATATTTAGTAGGTCTAGGTTTTTTCTCTATAAAACTTGGATCGTAGAGTTTGATCAGGTGACCTTCCATGAAGCGGAAAAAATCTAACCATTCCTTTTCCTCCCCTGCATACGACAAAAGGGACTCATAAAAGGCCTTAAATTGCCTTCTTCCATAAAGGTTTGCCATTTGAAAATAGTCCAATTTTTGATTTTGAAGAAAAGGTCCAATCTGCTCAGGACTTAGAACTACTTTTTGGCCATAGAAATAAGTTTTAAGAATATTGATTTGATTATAAAGCGCTCCAGTTTCCAAAGGTAAGCAATCAAGCAAAAGTCTTTGCGAATCAAAGTTGAGATCGAGATCAAAAAATGATGTGACTAAATCTAAAAGTTGAGGCCCTTCCCAAAATTTAGGCGCTCGAATCGTATGTGTCGGTAGCTTTTTTGCAAGAGTTTTCAAACTGCCTTTGAGATCTCCAGGTCCTGAGTAAGAAATATAGACATTGCTAGTCCATTCTTTTAGCTCTGAAAGACGAATGGCAGCCTGCTCATTCATTAATTCGGGAAGATGAATAAAGAAACTTCGAGACTCAGAACCCGCAAATGAAAATAAATCCGCACTTTGAAAATTTTCCTCAATAAACTCTGGAGTAATTTCACTTCCAATCAAGAAAGAAACATCCACAGGCAACTTGGATACATTATGCTTTCGCCATAAAAGAATTCTTTCTACATAAGGATCGGGAAAAATAAAAAAAGTCGGCCCCAAGTCTGTGCGCATGAGAGGCTTGCTCATAGTTTTATAAAATTCCCATGGAGCCCAATCTTCTTTTTGCATTTAATCCCACTTTAAAAAGCGTTAACTACGACACCACGAAACCATTCGGCAGCACTCTGGGCCAAAGAATCAAGGGACTGGTCATAAATACCTTTGGTATTTGTAAAATTAGTTACTCCACCATCATCTGGTTTTGTATTTGGATTTAGCACTCTACTATAATTACCCAAGAGCGAAATTCCCTCATTTAAAATAATATTGGGCGCGACTAAATTGGAGTTTAGCTCACTGACGGCCAATTCCCTATCTTCCCAACGAGGGTTTTTTATCAAAATCAATCTCAAATAGACCTGATAGTTTGTTTGATTGTTAATATAAAAGCCTGGGCGATTACCAATTGAAGATTTTAGGGTTGAAGCATCACCAATAAATCTCTTACTTAAATCTTGATTAAAAGCAACATTGCGATGATCAGATGACTCAATGACCCCGACAAGCACCGCATCGGCCCTGCTATCTTCACCAGTATAAACCGTCAGACCGGGATATCTTGAAAGGGTTAAGAAAATTGAGCGCGTCATTGGACCTGAGACACCAGGCATTATTGAGCGATTCACAAACATAGGCACTGAGATAGATTTTATTCCATAATAATAGAAAGGATTACCTTCCTGACCAAAACGATATCCGCTACAGGAAAATAAAAAACAAGACCCAAGTAAAATTAATATTGTCTGGATTTTTGATGCTCTAAAATTTCTTATATGCCAGAAAGCCATGCGCCATAGTAACAAAATTGCGCCTATTCAGTAAACATTAGTGACCCAGTCGAAATTTATATGGGAATTTAAAATATATAGGTATAGCTTAGTTGTTCAGATGACATCGGGTGACACCATGGGTCGAAAATATAAAAAAACCAAACTTGCTGATTTCCTAGATACAAGCTCGACCATGCCTGGAGGCAAGATCGAGGAAAAAGAATATCGACCAACTTTAAGTGCGGGGAAAGGCCATTTTACAAACACCAAAACAAAGTCAGGGAAATTTAATTCTGGCGAAGTATTTGATTTTTTCTCGCTCATAAAAGAATGGGAAAAGTTGGTTGGACCACGACTCTACTCACATACGCTTCCAAAAAAATTCGTGAGAGGAACACTGACTGTCTTATGTTCTCATCCCGCATGGGCCAAGGAGTTATCTTTGGCCGAGAGCGCACTGCAAGCTCAAATCAAGAAAAAATTTCCCGCCATTAGTAGTAGTTTGAAAAGTATTGTTTTTTTAAATTCGCCAGGTGAATTAAAAAGAATTCAACTTGCCTTCGCAGGCTTTGAGAATGACGATCAGGGACAAATAAAAGAGCAAAATTTTCACAAGCACAATCCAAATTTTCTTAAACTTCAAGAGCAAGCCAAAAAAGTTCTTCATTTTGATAATGATGAAAAACAAATTGAAGACGAAATGAAGGAAATGCTAATTTCGATTTACGTTCAATCAAAAAATAACGAAAATTGATTTTTGATCTGGTAATTCTACACTCTGCCTTATTTTTTTATGTTTCAAAGTTTGTCGGATTAAGTCGGTCCTTGATGCTGGCTGAACACAGAAAAAATAACCTGGTGAATAGTCCCAATCATCTAGTGACCTAAAAAAACTAATACACTCATTCCTGGTCCAAATTCTAGCAACATTTCTCTGCTCATCGGGTGAAGGACGGCTTTCTTCATTCAAATAATAAGGGGGATTGGCCAATAAAATGTTTAGGACGTTAGAACGCTTACTATTTAAATCTAGAGATGAGAGCTGCAATAAATCTCCTATGATAAAATCGTATTTAAGGGGTACTCCGCCATTATTGAAGGGGTTCAGTTCGCTTAAAGAATTTATATTTTTTTCGAGATAGGGGCAGAGCGTGGAGTTTTTGTCGATAAAATAAAGCCCCGCTATTTTATTTAAGAATTTTGCTTTTAAATAAAATTCTATTCCCACAACACCACAACCAGAAAAGAGATCAAAAATTACAGTCTCCTCAATAGGTTGAAAAGCAGGCGCATTATTTCTTATTTCTTTGGAACAATAGTTAGTGGCGAATTCAGCTAGCCATATTGAATCTTGTCCAAATCGAAAAAAATCAGGTTGAGAATAATTAATGTTCATAATTCATTCTGTACTATAATTTTGATCTTTTTTGCGCATATCACTTTTATAAAATTTATTAAAGATATTGAAACACTTTGTTTAATAGGCTCGCGTCCTGATCTCCAAGGGTAATTAAACCATAGACTGATAGGAATGGGGCCCTTCCATTATTAATAAGGTTTTTATAAAAGTTTCTTTCAATCAAAAACAATGGCTTGTTTAACTCTTCAATATCCTTTCCGAGATCCATCTTTAATGAGGGGTATTTTTCCATGGCCTGCAGAATAATTAGTTGCTTTGATACATCATTCTCAAGCCAAGACTTTTTTGCGAAATCAAATAGCTCACCATTTAAATGTGGCAATCCTTTATCATGTACAAAATAAACCATAGCGAGATTATATTCACTTATATTCCCTCTATTCTTATTCGCAAAATTATTGAGAAAATAATTTATTTCCTGCTCAGTACTTCGACGGTAAAAATAATCAAATATAATTAATGGATCATTTCGACTTTTGGTAAACGAATTGGCCAGGTCCCTAATTTCCATTAGAGTTAAAGTTGAAGTAATCTCATCGACATTGGAGTTTAGTTCTCCAAGCAATTTTAGGTGTTCCGTTAATAGCTTTTGCTCGTCAATCATATTCGAGTGCTCTTCTAAAAACTTCATCACTTTGGTGAGAAGGTTTTTATAGTGAATTCTTTCCTCACTCGTAATTTTAAATTTTTGCACCATTGTTTCCCAAGGTGTCACCTTTAATAAGTGCTGATAATAATCTTTCATTTTTCCACGATTTTGAACAATCGAATAAAGAATTAACCTACCTAGCCCTACAATCACCTTGTGATCAGAAAAAGAATCCAGTTTTGAATTCCATTTTTTCAATTCCTCTGGATTAGTTCTTTTCAGAGAGTTCTTTGCAGCATATTCAATGATATTCTCTAGAACGATAAGAACATTGTCTGGAGACGTGTGTGAACTTAGAGAAGATTGCTGGCCCATTTTTCTTTTTAACAAGATTTTCTTTAAAAAATCTAAATGAGTTAACTTCCCAGAACATTTATCTAGCCAAGTTATCCAGGGTTCAGGTTTATTCGCAAATGCAACAAATAGTGAATCATTCAATATCCACTCTTTTTGCGGGCATTCTGCAGGCTCTAAAGAATGGAGCTTTGGCCATACCCCAGTGGTATCGCCTTCAAATTCGACAATCCCTAACTGTGACTGAAGCTCCATTTTATACACAAGAGATTTTGTTTTTTGATCCAAAAAAATTTCACGGGCCTCAACAACACTTATAAATGGAAGTGGCTTATTAAGAATTTTTCGGTAGTAAAATGTTACGGCTAAGATTATCCCGGCCAGGATGACAAAAAGATAAAAGAGATAATTGTCGTTTCTTCCAATAAGGACAAATTTTGGATCACTTTTTGCAGGTTCTTCACTTTCTTCTGAATTTTTTTTATTGAGTAGTTTGGCAGCACGACTTTGAACAGTGTTGGTCTTGCCCTGATTAATTATTTGAGAGATGCCTTCATTTTTTTTTTAATTCTGATTTATTGTCAGATTGCCCATCACCTTGACCATGGTCGTTATCGGAAGTACTAGGATCTGGGTAATCCAAATCCCCATTTTTGGGTAATGAGGGTACATCCTGGCCTGTGTCTTCAAGGTCCTCGCTGCTACTTTTTGCTGGAGCCATTTTCAAAACTAAAGTTGAATCTAATGCACTCTCTTCAGAATTTGACTTCCCATTTTGGGATTTATCTTGATTTAACACATCTTTTGCTTCTGAAATTGGATTAAACGACTGAACTTCACCATTAACCACATAGCGATCAAACAAGTCCGTTTCTTTGACAAAAAACCAATATCCATTGCCAGAGCAAAGCTCATCTTCCTCGCTAAGAACAGGAGGTTGTTGCCCGGATAATTCAATCAACTTTTCACGTGAAATTGGCCCAAGAATTTGCTTTTGCCTTGTTCGTATGAGCCAATTTTTAACCATAGTTCCCATAAATAACCAAACTAGAAAAATAGAGCTAGAAGATTTCGCATATCCTCATCGCTAAATTTAACACCTACCAAACCTGTCGCACTTCTTGTCGAAGATACTGTCAGGTCCTCCCCCATAATTTTTGCAAAAAATACATTCCATAGTCTAAATTCAGTAGAGACACGCAAATTTGGCCCAACGCCACTACGGTAATCAAATAATTCACCTGTAAACGTCGTTCCCCATTTATTCATCAAATACTCAACACCAATACCACCAGTGGATTCTATCAAACCTCCACGAAAAATCCAATTTTGCATTCTCCGTGCCATCTGTATATCGAAGCGAAATTCGTCCTTGTCTCGATAGGTTTCAACTCTTTCAGAGGTAACACCGCCAGCAGTCGTCGTCGTCAATCTAGTATTATCTGGCCCAAATTCTGAAGTAGAAAGACCTAAAAGATAAAATCTTTCTGGTGAGGGCCAAATTCTAATTTGCCCTCTTGTATCCGCTCCATAGTCCGTATTGCCACCAGTAAAGACTTGAACTTCGGTTCTAATGGAATTAAATCGTTGAACCATTCGATTGAGGCTCGAAAGCGTTGTACTCACCTTATCTGCAATTTCATCCTCTACTAAAAACTTCCCAATTGTGCCTCTTCCGGCCCTTACATCTGCTAAAATTTGCTTGAGATCATTTGTCGCTGACTTTGTATTATCTAAAATTTGATTTAGTCCCGTTACTAAGCTTTGGTCATTGTGACGATCGGTCTCAGCTTTAACCTGCTCAGAGAATTTCTCCAAATTGGCGATAAGAGCATTTAATTTTTCTTCATTCCCATTAACAATACGTTTTAGACTTGCAGTAACATCGCTGGCATTCTGGCTAATTTGTTTAAAATCTTTCATGATTTTATCAAGCGGAGCTTCCTGCCCCTCTGGAGCAAATGTATCTTTTATTTTTCCTGTTACTTTCTTTATATCGGCGACAACTTCACCAGCATCTTTCATTAATTTTTCAATTCCAGCACCCTCTTCAGATTCAATATAGTCTCCCGCAACCAAAAACTCTCCACCCTCTGCAAGTGCAACCTCAAGATATTTATCACCCAGAAATCCTACTGTTTTTATTTTAAGTTTAGATCCCTTTGTGACTTTTATTCGACTCAATACCTGGAAGGTTATTGAGGCCTTATTGTTTTCCAGTTCAATGGAAGAGATTCTTCCCGCAACAATACCTGCAACTTTAATGGGCGTTTTTGGAAAAATTCCCGAGGCATCAGTGACAATTGTTTTGTATTCAGTGTGATTTGCAAAGCCAGATTGGTTAGAGGTAATTTTAAAAGACATAAATACCACGGCAGCCATGGCAACGAGAACGAGCAATCCAACCTTCAATTCATTCATAGAAAATAGGCTCAATGCACTCTAAAAATTTGCTGAGATTTAATCTCAATCCCCTGTTCTTCCTGAACAGGCCGGACCAGTCTTCAAAGATGGATAAACTCTTGGACCAATGGGTTCTGAGAGTTCGCAAATTCCTGGGCCGGTAAGTATTCAACAATTCTACCATGGTCCAAAAATGCCACATAGTCCGAAATCTTAAGGGAAGCTTTTACATCGTGGGAAATTATAACTGAGGTCAAACCTCTGTCTTTATGTGCCAATGCCGTAGAGATAATTAAATCATTTACCATTTTAGTCGTGATAGGATCCAATCCAGTTGTGGGTTCATCATAAAGCATAATTTGAGGAGACAGTGCTAAGGCCCGCGCTAGCCCTACTCTTTTTCTCATCCCACCTGAAAGCTCCGATGGCAATTTTCGAAAGGAAATTGGTTCTATACCTACCGATATAAGCAAAGATTCAACCCGACTTTTTCTCTCTGACTCATTTAAATCTGTAAATTCAATTAATGGAAATTCAACATTGGAAAATGCAGAAAGTGAATCAAAGAGGGCCGCATATTGAAAAACCATCCCATAATTTCTTCGAAATTCTCGCAATTCCAATTTCTCCATCAACCTTAAATCTTTTCCTAGAATTCTCACAATTCCAGATGTCGGATGAATTAAACCTAAAATGACTTTCATAAGGGTAGATTTTCCAGCACCAGAAAAACCTAATATCGTTGTGATTTTATTTCGAGGGATTTTAAAATTTAAATCATGGAGTACGGTATGATCACCAAATGTTTTGGTAACATTTTCAAATTCTATCGTATAAGAATTTTCTGTTTCCAATTTTAAATCGCCTTATAGAATCTTAATAAGAAAACTAGTCAAAAAATAATCCAAGACGAGAACGGATATCATCCCCCAAACAACGGCTTGATTTGTTCCCCGCCCTACTCCTTCGGCTCCTTCTGTTACTTCAAAACCAAAGTACGTTCCAATAGTGGAAATCACAAAACCAAAAACAAATGATTTAATAATTCCCTGATAAATATCTTCGATGTACATAAACTCGCCCAACTTTGAGTAAAATACGGCCTCATCAATGAGCAGTGCTTTTGTCCCAACAAAATAGGCTCCAACAGCGCCAACAAATAAAAATAAAATATTCAATAGTGGAAGCGACAAAGTCGCTGCGATAATGCGCGGGTTGGCAAGATATTGAAGCGAATTTATTCCCATAACTTCCAGGGCATCGACTTGTTCAGTCACTTTCATAGTTCCTATTTGCGCCGCCATTGCCGATCCTGCTCTACCAGCGACTATTAATCCTGATAGAACTGGAGCAAGTTCTTTTGCGAGTGAAATTGCCACGACTGGTCCGACAAGCGTATCAACGTTAATGAGCTTAAAACCGAAATAGGTTTGATAGGCCATAACCATGCCAGTAAAAGAACCGGCCAAAATTATAATAAAGACACTCTTGTTTCCGATGAAAAACATCTGGTCGAAAATTAACCTAATCCGATAGGGTGGTTTTATGGCCCAATAAAAAAACCTAAAACTAAAAGAACTAATTTTTCCTAATCCACCAATGCCCTCAATAAAAAAACTACCCAGAGCTTCAATTTTGGTGATTATAAAATTTTTTGATTGGACATCGGTATTCATGCCCTTAAGTCTAACTTAATTTTAGAAAGAGTAAATTCGCGGGACCCGATTATTTAGATTGCAGAACAGCTCGTATGGGATAATCCCTGACTGATCTGATAGGTTGAGAATATTTTGAGGATTATGACCCCAAATTTCTACCCATTCGCCCACCTTGGGAGCTTCTCCCTCAGATTGTTGATGGTATAGCAATTGAGTCATGTCCATATTGATACGACCAAAAATAATTGGCATACCAGGCAGATGCTTTAACTGGCAATTTTGCAATTTTGTTGAAAAACCATCCCCATACCCAATCGCAAGAATCACAATCGTTGAGTCATAGGGAAGAAGTGAAGCACCATAGCCAACAGGATCGCCTGCTTTAAGTTTAAATTTTCTTAGCACCTTCACTTTCAGAGCAGAAAGACATTCGCCAGACCAGGTTTCCTGAGATCGAATTGAAGGAATAAGAGAAGTTGGCCCATACATTAAAAGTCCTGGCCGAACATAGCTACAATCCATACCAAACTTCTGCTCTATCGCCCCTGAATTCGCAATTGAATCTCGCTCAATCACAATTCCGTTATCAATGAAAAGTTTTTTGAGCCCATTTAATTCATGGAGCTGCTGACCATTCATTGGAACTTTTTGGACACTTTCACAAGAACGAGCAAGGTGGGTCATAAAATGATAAATAGTCGTTCTATTGCTCTTTTTTAATTTATTTATGATTTCGAGGCCACGTTTTGGATTTAAACCAAGGCGATTCATCCCTGTATTCCATTTCAATACCAATGGGACATGTTTAAAATTTGGACTAGAAAGAAATTGATCCAACTCGCTTTCGTCCGAAAGAACCGGTATTAGGGCCAACTGTGAGTAAGGCTCACTTTGAGCTCCCGAAAAATAATTCTCAGAAAAGACATAAATATCGAACTGCTGATCCCTGATGGACTGTCGTAAATGAATGGCTTCTTCTAAAGTGGCAACACCAAATTGCTTAATCCCACATTCCTCAGCAGCGTAGCGAGTTACGGCAACCATGCCATGCCCATATCCATTGGCCTTGACCATAAATAGAATTTGCCGATCTCCAACGAGCGATTGGATTTTTTTAATATTGGCCTTCAAGTAGGTGAGCTTAATATCAAGTTGGGCCGCAGTTCTCACTTATAAGTCCATCAAAGTATCTTTCAAAAAGTGAGATTGCTTATTGGCCTTCGGAGTTGGAACCGAATCAACTTTTACAGCCGTTGATTTTTCCATTTTTCCTTGAAAGCGATTTGTTACCGTCGTGTACTGAGTTTCTGGGTTGTCGGCAAAATTTAAAAGGGCATCTGCTGATTGAGGAATTTGCCTTACAACAATTTTTGGACTTTCTAAAAACAATTTATCTGGTGTTTCAAAATATCGCCAAAATGAAAAACGATTGGTGAAATCCCTTAATTGACCTAAGGCCTTGGACAAATCCTTTACCATAACGGCTACGATATAAGTGTAGGGATTGGCCAAGGTAAAATAAGCCTTATCAAATGACGTTAACTGGGATTGCAATCGCCCCTCAAAATCATAGGCAAACTTTTGCCAAAAGAATCTATTTGAGGTCTCTCTCTTAATGAGGCCATCAATGGCGGATAATGAAATTCCCACAAATACCCATTCCTTATCATGGGAAATTTTTGAGTTTTGAAGGTCCGTTTTTGCATCATAAAAATGCCCATCGGCCAATCCTAACATTGAGTGAAACGGCAACCAATTGGCTGCAACCATTGATTTTAAAGCAGTGGGTTTTCTGAGAAAATGAAAATTTCGCCACTGGGCGTAGGCTCCATTTAGCAAATTTTCAACCATGCTCCAGGGCGGTTGAAATTCTCCCTCAAGAACTTGTCCGCTGGCCAAGACTGGATGTCCAATTTGAACAAACAAGTAAATGTTTTCTCCTGCGACTCCACAATTGAGAGTGAAACTAACAACCTGTGCTCCTAAATGCTGAATGGCCATTTGGGACGCTAAGTTGTGCACTAGAGCTTCGTAAGTTGAGTCGACCCTATCTTCGGCGAAATCAATCTCAATCGGATTTCTTGCATAATCTTCAACGCTTAAATTTGAAATGCCGGTGGCAACACCAGCCAGGGGTAAATTTGGTAGTGATTTATACTTTGGAGTTTCAAGAGGTGGCGAAAATAAAGTTTTTCCATTTGCCGTAAAACGATAAACAGCAAAGTTCCGGCACCAATCCCATTGGTCAAGAATCTTTGCCGGCCACTGAATAAAATCTCCAACATCTCTTAGATCTGATAGTTGAAAATTAAACTTATGAATTTCAAGTAGGCACTCATATTTTTCAGCCAGTTCAATTTCCCGAGCGCGGGACTGCTTCAATAATTCTTGATCCTTGACTAGCTCATATTGAAGTTGGTTAATTTTATTTTCTAAATGAAGGTGTTGGTTAACTCGTAAAAGCACCGATTTAATTGGACCTTGGTAGTCAGCTTGTCTTTTAATCAAACCATAGTGTGCAAAATCGAGGGTCGTATTAAGAAGAGGACGATGCTCATCCTTGTAAAAAAAAGTTAACGGTAATTGATGGGACATCACTAACGGGTGTTCTTTCAAGGGAAGATGACCTTGCCCCATTGAAAATACATCCACCACTGCCAAGGCCGGAGGTCTTTGCAAAAGCCCCTGCCAAAACGCTGCAAACTCAGTATAAATAATTGGGTTAATTCCCACTTTCTTAAAAACAGATGCAAGTTCTCTCGCCTCTTTTAGATCGGCCATGAGCAAAACCACATCCATAAATCTTTGGGTGGAATTTTGCGCAATTGGATTTTGCTTTCCACTGAGAAATGCTGCTGAATGATTTTGGCCAAGTTGCTTATTATCTGAAGAGTGGTCTGCCATTCGTTTCTCCTTCACTATTGACACTAGTCATTATGAGGTATCCAACCGCCCTTATCAAGTTAGACCTTATACAAATATAACTTTTCAAACTGATCCCATGTTAAATCTGCTTTTTGATAATAAGGAAGCCGCTTATCAAAAAGGCTTGCCAACTCCTCTGGATCTTTTTTTGCCAAAGGCCGAAGACCTGGAGTCAAACTTTCTTGCTGCCCTATTCGCTTAAGACATTCACCAAGGGGTGTTGCAATCCAGACTAAAAGACAGACTGATCCTAGCTTTTTAATCATTTCTAAATTTTTTCCTGCCAGGGCGCCTCCACCGAGGGCCAAGATATGGGACTCTGAATCATTCAAAATTTGTTCTAATTTTATACTTTCTATTGCTCTGAATCGTTCCCAGCCAATTCGATCAATAATCTGCCCCAAATAACTCTCTGCACCATTCCTTTGTTCGAGGTAAATCTCCTCATCTAAATCCTTTATTTTCCAAGACTTTAAATGATTCTTCAAAGCAACCAAAGCTGTCGTTTTACCTGCCCCCATAAATCCGCATAAAACTATTTTTTTAACTGAAGGAGGTAAATTAGGGAGGGCCATGAGATGAATTTCCTTTTGGTTCTTGCGTTATTAGGTCAATTATCGTACACATAGGCGCCTTAAAACTACCGTTATTTTTAGATATTTTGGAGTCGACAATGGCAGTACCTAAGAAGCGCCAGAGCCCATCACGCAAAGGCAAAAGACATGCAGGACAACATCATAAACTTTACGCTAAATCTGTAGCAAAAGATGCGACAACAGGTGAAATCGTTCGTTCACATCGCATTTCTCCAGATGGCACTTATAGAGGCATGAAGATTTTCATGACCAAAGCTGATCGCAAGGCCCTTCTTGAAGGTCAAACTCAAGAAGCGTAGTCGTTAAACGCGAACGTAAAAAGTGATAGACCTAGGGTCATTTTCTTTTTTACTTGTTGCCAATGCTTTTGGATTTTCAACACAATCATTCAAAATTTTTCGCGATAAAAGCGTAAAAGGGCCCTATTGGGCCCTTTTACTTTTTCTTGCTTGGACCTGGTGATGCTTATGAAATTCAAACGAACCAAAATTCTTTCAACTGGCTGTTATCTCCCTAAAAGAGTTTTAACTAATTTTGACCTTGAGAAGATGGTTGAAACGAACGATCAATGGATCGTTGAAAGAACTGGAATCAAAGAGCGAAGAATATGCGCCACTGACGGTGGGGAATTTCCTACTGACATGGCCTATCATGCAGCAAAAATGGCTTTAGACAAGGCCGGCTTAACTCCCGATGACCTCGATATGATTATATTTGCTTCAGTAACGCCAGATATGAAGCTTCCAAATTCCGCTAGCATCCTTCAAACAAAATTGGGAATCACAAATAAATGTGCTTGCATGGATATCGCTGTTGCGTGTTCTGGTTTTGTTTATGGTGTAAATCTGGCCAATGCTTTAATTCAAACTAGCGCCATGAAACACGTCCTCGTTGTAGGATCAGAAATGCTGAGTAGAGAAGTTGATTGGAAAGACCGTAGCATTTGCATCCTTTTTGGTGATGGTTGTGGAGTGGCCATTCTTGGTCCCGCAACAGAACAAGATAATTCTGAAATTTTTTCTACTTATTTAGGTGCAGATGGGTCTGGAAAAGAATTTTTTGATCAACCCATTGGCGGAGCTGTGACTCCCATCACCGCGCAACATTTAGCAGAAGAAAGTCACTATATGAAAATGAAGGGCGGCGAAATGTTTAAAGTTGCCACCCGCACATTGGCCCAATGTGCAAGGATAGTCCTGGATCGTGCCAATATGAAACTAGAAGATGTTAATTGGCTCATTCCACATCAGGCCAATCTTCGAATTATTGAAACAACAGGCAAGATTCTAGGAATTGCAGAAGAAAAGGTCATTGTTAATATCCATAAATATGGCAACACCTCAGCAGCGACAATTCCCATTGCATTTCATGAAGCAGTGACGGAAGGAAAAATTAAGAGAGGAGATATTGTCTTGTTTGATGCATTTGGCGCTGGACTTACTTTTGGTTCAACACTTCTTCGCTTCTAATTTAGGAGAACTCCATGATTAAAAATTTAGTACTCATGTTTCCCGGTCAAGGTAGCCAATATGTTGGAATGGCCAAGGGACTAAATACGGAATGTGAAAGTATTTTAGCTAAATCAAATCAAATTTTAGGTTTTGACCTTACCAAGCTTATGTTTGAAGGACCTGAAAAGGAGCTAAAATCAACTTCAAATACACAACCGGCCATCCTCACCCATTCTTTCTGCCTTTTACAAAAATTACAAAAATTTTTACAACTGTATCCCGATGTAAAAGTTACTACTGTTATGGGTCACTCCGTTGGGGAATATGCTGCACTTGTAGCGGCAGGCTCGCTTGATTTTTCCGAAGCAGTTTCGCTCGTCAATAAGCGAGGAACTTACATGCAAGAAGCGGTTCCAGTTGGAGTAGGATCAATGGTCGCACTTTTAAAAGTGCCTGAAGAAATCGTTGTTAAAGCTTGCCAGCAAGCTTCATCCCCTGGTTGCGAAATTATGCCAGCAAATTATAATGATCCAGGGCAAATAGTTATTTCAGGCCACAAAGAAGCAGCTACGAAGGCCATAAATTGGCTTAAAGAAAATTATAAAGAACCTCATCGTGCGATTGAATTGCCTGTGTCGGCACCTTTTCACAGTCGCCTAATGCGACCTGCGGCAATCAAAATGAAAGAAAAATTATCAAGGGCCAATGTCAGACCAAACATGATCCCATACGTGGCCAATGTAGATGCGAAAACCTATACCTCCGGTACAAATGGTGACACTATTCGTGAAAATCTTTACCAACAAGTAGAAGGGTCCGTTATGTGGAGCCATAGTGTGAAACAACTTCCACAAGATGTTATCGCTCTCGAAGTTGGTCCAGGAAAAGTTCTCGCTGGTCTAGTAAAAAAAATCCGACCTGATATAAAAATGTTTTCATTGGATAACGAACAAGCATTTGCCGACTTGGCCAATTATTTTGAAGGCAATAATAACTAAAAAAGGTTTTGATAATGACTAATCCTATTTTTCCTGATTTAAAAAATAAAATTGTTTTTGTGACTGGTGCTTCTCGGGGCATAGGCAAAACAATGGCCGAAGCACTTTGTGCTCAAGGTGCCACCCTCGTATTTAATACTCGCGGAAGCGAGGAGCAAAAACTTGAACTACAAAAACATTTTGCCTCTTTCGGTGGTCAAGCGTTTGGACTTCAATTTGATGTCACCGACTATACGAAGGCCAAAGAACAACTCGACCAACTCACCAAAGAAATTGGTCCTATTTCCGGACTTGTTAACAATGCTGGAATTTCGAAAGATCAACTCCTCATGCGCGTTAAGGAAGAAGATATTGATCAGGTTCTAAATGTGAATTTAAAGTCTGCCATCATGCTGAGCTCGATTCTTTCTCGCAGCTTTTTAAAAGCCGAACATGTTTCAATCGTCAATGTAAGCTCAGTCGTTGGTTTAATGGGCAATGCAGCACAGACAGTTTATGCTGCATCAAAGGCAGGTTTAATCGGGCTGACTAAATCCTTGGCCAAAGAATTAGCAAGTCGCCAGGTTAGATGCAACGCAATATGTCCTGGCTTTATTGAAACTGATATGACTCTGGCCCTTGATCAGAAGGTAAAAGAAAGTTATCTTACCGAAATTCCATTAGGACGCTTTGGAAAAACGCAAGATGTGGCCAACCTAACATGCTTTTTGTTAAGTAATGCCTCGTCTTATATAACTGGCGAAGTCATTAAAATCGATGGTGGTTTATACATCTAACCACAATTTGGCACCGACTGTTTTTAAGTGACGTTTAATTGATTTTTAAAACCCATAAGGGTGTTGTTTTAAGGAGACCGAATCATGATGCAAGAAAAAGTAATTAAGTTGATCAGCGATGCAACTAAAATTGATCCATCCAAGATCACTATGGAAACAAGCTTTGTTGATGACCTCAACTTAGACTCACTGGATATCGTTGAACTTATGATGAAAATGGAAGACGACTTCGGCATCGAAATTCCAGAAGAAGATGCAGAAGGTTTGAAAACTGTAAAAGACGTTGTTAGTTACTTAGAAAAGAAGCAATAAGCAAAAAAAGAAGGCCTTCGGGCCTTTTTTTTTATTGATCCTCACCTGCCCAAGAAGGAGCAAGTTCATGGCTAAAAATCGTGTTGCCGTTACTGGAATGGGAATCCTTTGTGGCCTGGGACAAGACCTCAATACCGTATGGAACAATATTGTCGAAGGCAAATCGGGAATTTCCAAATTAGAAACCGTTAATACCGAACCACTTTCAGTTAAATTTGGTGGAGAGGTAAAAAACTTTAGTATAAGTGAGGAAATCCTTCCCGCCAAAGAAGCTGCTCGCTATGACCGCTTTTTGCTGTTTACCTTAAAGGCGGCCCACGAAGCATTGCAAATGACTAAGCTTGAAGATCTAAAAAAGAATTATAGTGCTGAACGAATTGGATCGATTGTGGGTGTGGGAATGGGTGGCTTCCCAGAGATTGAGCGCACTCATGAAATTTTTATGACTAAAGGCTCTCGCCGTGTGTCCCCATTTTTTATTCCTGCGATCATTCCAAACATGGCTCCAGGCCTTATTACTCTCCAGTACGGGTTCCACGGTGTTAATTATCACGTAAGTAGCGCCTGCGCTTCAGCTGCCCACGCCATTACTCAAGCTTGCTATGAAATTGAAAGTGGCAGACATGACGTGATTGTGAGTGGCGGTGTTGAATCAGTTCTATCAAATTTACCTATTTCTGGTTTTGCCAATATGAAGGCCCTCTCTAAACGAGAAGATGATCCTACCAAGGCTTCTCGCCCCTTTGATCGAGATCGCGATGGCTTCGTCATCGGCGAAGGTGGGGGAATAATAGTTCTAGAAAATCTTGAAAAAGCACGAGCTCGGGGTGCAACCATTTATGCAGAGGTTGTAGGCCATGGCGCAAGTAGTGATGCCTACCATATAACAGCTCCACATCCAGAAGGATTAGGCGCACAATTATGTATGAAACGAACCATTGAATCAGCAGGAATTAGGCCTGAGCAAGTTGGTTATATCAATGCTCATGGTACCTCTACTCCACTGGGTGATATTGGTGAAACGAAGGCCATTAAAGCATCCTTTGGGGATCATGCTAAGAAGCTTAAAGTTTCTTCAACAAAAAGTATGATTGGCCACCTACTTGGCGCGGCTGGTGGAGTTGAAAGTATTTTTTGTATTCAAGCTCTCCATACAGGAATTCTTCCACCAACAATTAATTTAGATAATCCTGATCCTGAATGTGATTTGGATTATGTTCCCAACCAGGCCCAGAAAATTCAAGTCGATTATGCCTTGAACAACAGCTTTGGCTTCGGCGGAACAAATGCCAGTTTAATTTTTAAACGCCACCACTCCTAACAAACGAGGTTGTCATGTTTCACTCAAATGCCCACTCGCTTAAGTCAATGGATCCAGCAGTAGCTGAATTAATCGAAAAGGAAAGGAAACGCCAAGAAGAGGGGCTGGAGTTGATTGCCTCAGAAAACTATACCTCTCAAGCAGTCATGGAAGCACAAGGCTCCGTGCTCACCAATAAATATGCTGAAGGCTTGCCAAGCAAACGCTACTACGGTGGTTGCGAGTTTGTTGATTCAGTAGAAAATTTGGCCATTGATCGCATTAAGAAAATTTTTAATGCAGGCTTTGCTAATGTGCAGGCCCACTCTGGGTCGCAAGCCAACATGGCCGCTTACCTCGCCCTTATAAACGTTGGCGACACTGTCATGGGTATGAATTTGGCAGAAGGTGGGCACCTGACTCATGGCTCTCCTGTAAATTTTAGCGGCCGGCTTTATAAAATTGTTTCCTATGGACTTAATTTGGAAACTGAAAGAATTGATTACGACAAACTGGAACAACAAGCTTTAGAGATAAAACCTAAATTAATCATTGCAGGCGCGAGTGCTTACCCGCGAGAAATTGATTTTGCACGTTTTCGTACAATCGCAGACAAGATTGGTGCTTACCTTATGGTAGACATTGCCCATATTGCGGGCCTCGTTGCAGCAGGAGTCCATCCTAGTCCAATGCCCCACGCTCATGTTGTAACTTCGACAACTCACAAGACCTTGCGAGGGCCACGCGGTGGTATCATCCTTACCAACAGTGAGGAATTGGCCAAAAAGTTGAACTCTAATATTTTCCCAGGAATTCAGGGTGGTCCACTTGAGCATGTGATCGCTGGGAAGGCAGTCGCTTTCCAAGAAGCATTACAACCTGATTTTAAAACATATCAGCATCAAGTTGTTAGCAATGCTAAAAAATTGGCCACTAATCTGGAAGCCTCAGGAGTAAAACTGGTCAGTGGCGGAACCGACAACCACTTATTGCTTGTGAAAACAGATTCGGTAAATTTGTCAGGCAAAGAAGCTGAAGCGGCCTTGGAGCACGCAGGTATTACTTGTAATAAAAATATGGTCCCAGGCGATAAGCGATCTCCCTTTGTAACTTCTGGTGTTCGCCTTGGTACTCCGGCAATCACAACTAGAGGACTGAAAGAAAAGCATATGGATCTCTTGGCTGGCTGGATCGTAGACGCCATGCGCAATCCGCAAAATGAAGGCAAATTAGCAGCGATCCGACAGGAAGTAATCAAACTTTGCAAAGAATATCCTGTTTATCGATAAAATTGAGTCCTGACCCTATAAAGTCTTGTTTATTTGACGGGAAATTGCTTGTCTAACTAGCCGGAAGAATATAAAAAGTCCGTTTAAGGACTACCTATGCACTGCCCCAAATGCCAAGCTACAGATACGCGTGTAATTGATTCAAGACACTTGGATCAAGGAAGTGCTGTGAGAAGACGTCGTCGCTGTGATGTCTGCCAATTTCGTTTTACTACTTATGAACAAATTGAACGTGAACTTCCAACGATTGTGAAAAGTGACGGTAGAAGAGAAATCTTTGGGCGCGAAAAAATAATGAGTGGTCTTCAGAAGGCCTGTCAAAAGCGTGCCATTTCGGTGACCGAATTGAATAAGATTGTAGATAAAATTGAACAAGGACTTATCCAATCTGAACTTAAAGAAATCCCAAGTCGAGTCATTGGCCAAATGGTTATGGATGAATTGAAAGTTCTAGACCCTGTTTCCTATGTTAGATTTGCTTCATTTTATTGGAACTTTGAAGATGTTGAATCTTTTGTTTCTGGACTAAGAAAAAATTTTCAGGAAGATTTAAAAAACCTACCACAAAATAATAACAACGAAGGCGTTACTCACGCACAACTTAATGCCACTTCTCCCAATCAATAAGGATTTATTATGGCCGAAGCATTTAACCCCAAAAAAAGTGGTAGAGAATTAGCTTTTCAATTTTTATTTCAATGGATAACCACCGGACAACCTGCATTGCCAGAAAGCGATCTTGAAATGGCCCTCGAATTTTTTAGCGAAATGTACGTGGATGAGCAGGAGCGGAGGCGACATCTCGATCAAAAGGCCAAAAAATTTGCTCTTGAATTGATTGCTGGCTCCCTAAAGAATTACCAAGAGCTTAGTGAAAAAATAAAATCGTTCGTAAAACTTAAAAATTTGGCCCATTCCAACAACGTCGATCAAGCAATCTTACTTTTGGGTAGTTTTGAAATTATTAAAACTCCATCGACACCTTTTAAAGTTGTCATAAATGAAGCTGTTAATTTGGCCAAAATTTATGGTGGCCCGGAAAGCCAGTCTTTCATTAATGCGGTATTGGACAATATGGCCAAAAATCGCGAGAATAAAACAGAGTAATTTAAAAACCTGATTTTGAAGTTTTATACATGGATGTAGAGCAACATTCACCTGAACAAAATGACCCCTTGGCTTTGCACTTCTATCAGGAAGTTGGTCCTCAAGATTTGGGTATTTTCTGGTTTACCAATCATTCTTTAACATCTTTTCCAGAACCATTTTTTGATATTGATTATTTATTAGATGGGTTGCTAAGTGACCATATCGAAAAGGTTGAGAAAAATGAAATTGCAGGTCAATTCCCAAAACATTTTTTTATGTCCAATAACTTTGGCAGACCTTTTTTTGTAGCCCACCTCGTTAAATCTCCTGCCACATTAAAGGATGATATTAAAAATTTAATGCAACTTTTTTCGCAGTCAAAAAATGCTTTAAAAGACCAACAGGACCAAGATCAATCTATAAAGAGAGATCGAATACTCTTAGTATTCTCTGAAGCCTTCTCCAAGAACTCAAATGTCCACGTTATTCCATTCACAAAAATTGAGGGCGAGGAAGTATTAAAAAAGAAACAGGAGATAAATTTTTTACAAAAAAATTATCCGCAATTTGAATTTATTGTTTATGAAATTGCAGCAATGTAGCTAATCCATGAAGAACAAGTCGTGGACTTGCGAGTGGCCTTAAACACACCATCGCCGCCCCCCTTCCCGTCGTCACCTTCCCAATAAATAAGTACATCACTAAATCCAGCTTCTCGCAAAATATCTTCAATTTCACGAATACTCCACATACGCCAATCGTAGCTGAATACTCTTAAGAATTTGATGCCTTGGTATTTAAAATGGATAAAGTAATTCACTTCATTAGTTATAGGGTTGTAGCTATCACAGTCCCAATAATAGGTATGTGTTTTATGTTTTGTTTCTTCCTCTAGAGGTTGGTAGGCTTCAGTTCCACCAAAAATATCAAGGAGAAAAACTCCCTTTTTATTCATGCCCTGCCTTACCATTTTGAAATATTCCAACATAAGATCACGGCTTTTAAAAATGAAATAGCTAAAGTTAAAGGCCACCACCACATCGGTTTTAAATTTTTTTGGTTTTAAAACATTGTCCTGCAAATATTCAACACGCAATTTTTCATCGTTTTTGAGCAAAGAATGGTGGCGTTCTCGACCAAAATTCATTGGGGTCGGATCTAAATCAATCGCAAAAGAAGTATGCTCCTTTGACTGCTTCACCCAGTTGCAGCATAAAAGACCTGTACCACCAAAATCTTCACGGAGGCTTAAAGGCTTCACTCCATGAATTCTCTTGTACTCCCGATTTATAAATTCAATATCTGCCTCTGGATTCTGAACAGAAGCTTCATAAAGCTCATAGGCCAAATAGGGATCAAGTTTTACCTTTGTAGTCGACTTGGTGGGAGGTTTACTGACGGCCATTTTATACCTTTAAATTATTTTTAATTATAAGGACGGTAAGATTTTACTTCAGCAAGAGTGCTTCCATATCTCTCATTAATCTTTTTCTTTAATTGAAATCGTTGATCGTTAATTTTATAAACATCGCGTGCTAATTCAATAAAACCATTATCAAAATTACGATTGCGTTCTTTATCACGAATTTTATCTTCAATATCCCAAAGCATCTCATTGACGACAAGAAGCTCATTTAATAATTCTGCAATCCCAGCAAGATTTAGATCTTGTAGGGTCTTTTGCAATTTTTGAAGTTCTTCTTGCACCAAAATTAATTTGGATTGATCATCAATTTTCTTCACCTTAATTTCTAAGATGGTTATTTTATCGACCAATTCACCTAAGCTTACAGGACAAATTATCTGCATGCGAAGCCCCTCAGGGAATCATTCTAACTCTTTAAAATAATTGGAGATATTAGGCAAAAACTGCGCTGCCTAGAGACTTAAATAGGCGACTTTTGTAATTTCGTATTCAATCATACCGACAGGGGCCTGAACGACGACCAAGTCCCCAATAGATTTGCCCATGAGCGCTGTACCGAGAGGTGATTTCCAAGAGAAATGGCCTAGTTTGCTGTCGACTTCATCGACACCTACAATAACAACCACCCTACACTCTTCATTTTCAATATTTTTAATTGTAACCGTAGCGCCAAATTGAACCACTTTAGAAACAATTTTGTCTGGATCTACAACCACCGCGGCATCCAATCGAGAGCTTAAAAAATTAAGACGTTTATCAATTTCACGCAAACGCCTTTTGCCATACTGATAATCAGCATTTTCAGATCGATCTCCCAAAGAAGCTGCCCATGCAATCACCTTGAGCAATTCTGGACGTTCTAATTTGCCCAGCTGATTTAGTTCATCTGATAATTTTTGAAAACCCTTGGGCGTAATATAATTCTTTTCGGCCATAATTTTGAATCTTACTTACTCACCAACTCAGGATTGTTCCTTTGAATAAAAGAAAATAATCCTTTGGCCCCATCTTGGACAATCGCAATGACCCTCTCAAATCCATCTGATCCTCCATAATAAGGATCAGGTACGTGAGTTGTCGTCTTATCGCTGCAAAACTTGGCCAGGGGTAAAATTTTTGCGACAAATTGACTATTCTTATCCAACCGCTGCAATGTCGAAATGTTGTTATTATCCATGCCAATGATGTAATCAAAATATTCAAAATCTTTTGGGAATCTAATTTGTCTTGAAATGGAGTCCACAACCAATCCATGCTTTTTACCATGTTGAATGGTCCGGGGATCAGCTGTTTCACCGTCATGCAATCCATTGGTACCTGCACTGTCTATTTCAAAAAAATGGTCTACTTGGCCGTCGCTCACAACTTGTTTAAAGGCGGCTTCAGCCGTGGGGGAGCGACAAATATTTCCAAGGCAGACAAATAATACTTTGATCTTTTTGGACATAATAACCATTAAATTTTAATATTTTACAGATTGGTGATTTATACCTATTAAGAGGTAACTTGCAAAGGCATGTCGCCTGAGGCAAATAGGTCTAAATAGCGATATTTATATTATTTCACAGTAGTTAAGCGAAAAATGGCAGGGGAAAAATGGCTGTAAGAGAAGTTATCCGCATGGGTCATCCAACATTAAGAAAAAAGGCCGAGTTGGTGAAGCCTGACGAAATTAACACGCCTGAATTTAAACAATTGATAGCGGATATGTTTGAAACGATGAAGGCCTATGATGGAGTTGGCTTGGCCGCACCTCAAATCAATATCTCTAAACAGCTGGCCATTGTTGGCATTCCTGAAGACAACCCTCGCTATCCTGATCAAGAGTCGACAAAGCAATATATTGTAATTAATCCGCGAATAAAAATTCTCGATACAAAGAAAATGGGATTCTGGGAGGGCTGTCTCTCTGTTCCTGGAATGCGCGGATTAGTTGAACGCCCGCGAAAAATTCAGCTCGATTTTCTCAATGAACAAGGACAAGCAGAAAAATTAGTCTTGGAAGGTTTTCCTGCAGTTGTTTTTCAACACGAACTTGATCACCTTGAAGGCACCCTATATATCGATCGCATTCGCGACACGAAAAATTTGGCCTTCAATGAGGAATATTCCAAGTTTATCGCGAAAGAAGACGAAGAAGAAATCGACTAAGAGAGGATGGCATGCCAGAAAATAATTTGGGCCCAATGGCCAACATGCAATTTATCGGCGTCGTTCACTCTCCCTACAAAGAAAAGTTTGGAACTCCGAGGCAACCTGGTCTCGCAAAAAACATTGCTACCATAGAAATATATTCTGAGTTTTCCCACCCGGAACTCACACGTGGCCTTGAAGGCTTAAGTCATTTGTGGATTATTTTTTATTTTCATCTAGAAACAGAAAAAGGATGGAAGCCACTCATTCGTCCGCCACGCCTGGGAGGCCAGAAAAAAATGGGACTTTTGGCGACTCGCTCTCCCCACCGCCCCAACCATATTGGAATGAGTGCGGTAAAAATTGAAAAGTTCGAGTTTAAACGCGGACAAAATTTCATTGAGGTCAGCGGCGTTGATTTGGTGGATGGAACACCTGTTTTTGATATTAAGCCTTATATTCCCGAATATGACTCCATCGCAGCCAAGAGTGGTTGGATTGCGGAATTGGATCAGTCTATTGAAAATGAGCAATTGGGAGATTTATCCGTTGTATGGAATGACATTGCCAATGAAAAAAAGAAACACCTCAATCCAATACAGGTTGAAGAAATTGAAGGGTATCTTGCTCTCGACCCGCGACCGGCCAACCAAAAAAAGCAGCACCAAGGTGAAACCTACGCCAACTATTTTGATGAATGGAATATTGTGTGGTCCATTGAAGGGCGCCAAGTCACAGTGCTAGAACTCTTACCTCTTCCCCAAACTCTCAATTAATTTATTTTTGAAATTTGCGAAATAAGATTGGGGAAAAATTCCCAATCCCTGCCCTTAAAGCTTCGCGAAAAAATTCTACAAACAAAGAATACTTTGCCTTGCCGCCGGCAGGCAAAACTGCTTTATGAAAAACCCGCGTAAGGAAAAAATGAGTCGAAAGAAAATTGCTCGGCATCAAAGTTGGAACTTCTTTTAAACCATGGTGGGACAATCGCTCAATGGTGTGTTGATTGAGATATAAATTGTGTTTGCTTTGCTCGATGGTTTCCTGGCCCATTTCCTTTTTGGCCTGATTAAGCAAATCAAGGGGTTCTTGATAGCTTTCACTTTGAAGATAAATGCCACCGGGTTTAAGCACATCGCTCAAATTTTTTATAACCAAACTTTGATCCCGTCGATTTAAAATATTAATCACTGCGCGTTCAGTAATTACGATATCGACTGGGGATGGAAAAAATTCGGCCAAGCGGGCATCGCCTAAGGCAATTGAAGTATTTGGCAATTGTCGAGAACTTGCTAGCTCAAATAAGGGTGGGCTGAATTCAATACCAAATAATTGCACCTCAGGAAAACGCTCCTGAATTTGTGCCAAAAGAAAACCATTACCACATCCAACGTCGAGTAAAGTCACTTTTGGGCCAGAAGATCGATGATTTAGAAAATAAGCAATCTCACTTAAAAAGAAATCAACTTCGGCCTTTCTAATTTCTTGATCCTCAATGCTACAAGTGCCCGCAAGGCCATTCATGCGTGCCACCTTCTCGTAGTGGTCTAAAAGGAGCTGATCATATTGACGTGGAAATTTCCCAATGTCGTTGTGCTTAGGATCGGTCATCTATTTCACCACACAATCCGCTTTGCCACCTTGTAATTTAAAAACCTTTTTCTTGGCCTCTTCTTCCAATTTCTTTTTTAATTCTTCCTCCGACGTGCAACCTTCTTTTTTTGCCTTAAGATCAGAAAAATCATCCTCGGCCTTAATCGCGGTTGAACCACTTTCGCTGCCAGCTGGGGGATTTGAAGAATTACTTAAATTTAAAGCAGTACCATTGGTAACGACGACTGTGTTGCTGTCTTGTTTTTGACAAGCCAAGAAAGTAAAACTCATTACGAAAATTAAAACCCTCAATCTAATTTTTTTCATTTTTAATCCCTACAAATCTTCATCTACTGTTTAGAATAATTAATATATTTAAAACCCATCAAAAAGCGATAAAGGAAGCGTGGCATTTTATCTAACAGCGCGATCACTGCGCGCATTTGCCATGGAAAAACATAAAGTGGGCAACGCCTATCGATGGCCCTGAGAATCAATTTCGCCCCCATCTCAGCAGACATGATAAACGGCATCGAGTGATCATTTTTTTGCGTGAGGGGTGTATCAATGAAGCCAGGGCAGATACAAGTAACGTCAACATTTTCGGCCTTAAGATCGATAGACCATGATTCACACAAACGAAGAACCGCTGCCTTTGAAGCGCTGTAAGCACCAGCACCAGGAAGTCCAACAAATCCTGCCACCGAGCTAACTGCCACAAGGTGACCTTTCTTGGCCCGGTCAAATTCCGCCATTGCTGCTTCAAAACTATAAAGAACGCCCAAAACATTGGTTTCCATTATATCAATGGCCGCTTGAAAATCAGGCTTTCTCGTTTTAGCGCCAACGCTTCGACCCGCATTGGCCACCATGCAATCGAGTCCCTGCGCCTTGGCCACGAAGGCCAGCACGGCTTCTTTTACCTGCTCACGCTGACCGACATCAACTTGGTAACATTGAACATTTTTGGCCTGAAAAAGGGCCCTGGCATCACTTGGTATTTTATTTAAATCTCGTCCGCAGATGGCGACGGTATCGCCCCTATTAGCGTATAACTTGGCCAATTCAAGCCCTATTCCCGTTGTTCCACCTGTAATGAAGATCTTCATGCAAACCCTTTAATCACAATTATTTCCAAACCCTATTATGGTTCAACTGGGTCAAATAAAAAACCCCACAGAATTGATAGATGACAACTTTCATCTCTCAATGCGCCACGCATCAATGGGTCGAATTTTTTGGAGAAATTTCTTGACGGTGGAAGCCCCATTTCACTATATTGACCGAATTAAATCGCGGGGGAGTAGTTAAGTTGGTTATAACGTCGCCCTGTCACGGCGAAGGCCGCGGGTTCGAGTCCCGTCTCTCCCGCCATTTAAATTACTAAAAAAGAAAAGCCACCCTTGCGGTGGCTTTTCTATTTTAGCTAGTTTCAGTTGCGTGAAAGATGGATAAAAAGATGGGTAACGAGAACTCATCAAACGAAGTTTGTGTGTGAGAGTCGATTTCAGGATGAAATCGTGTCGCGGAGGCAGGAGCCCACAGCGACCAAGTCTCTCCCCCTCATTTCTTTTCGTTTCAAGTTAACGCAGGATAATCCGTATACCCCTCAGCTCCCTCTGAATAAAAAGTCGCGGAATTAAATTGATTAAATTTTTGTCCCCGCTTGATTCGCTCCACGAGATCAGGAGTCGAAATAAAATATTTACCCCAAGCAATGGCATCAGCCGAATTTTCGGCCAAGAGTTTTTCACCAACTTCGACAGAAATTTCCTGATTAGCGATGACGACGCCACCAAACTGTTTCTTCATGTGGGGAGTAAGGTAACCTTCTCCTTGGGCCTCGCGGGTAAAAATAAAGGCAATTTTTCGTTCTCCTAATTTTTTTGCCACATGACCAAATGTCTCCTGAGGATTAGAATCTCCCATATCATGAGCGTCACAGCGAGGTGCCAAATGAACACCTACTCGTCCAGCGCCCCAAACAGAAATAAGCTGATCGGCAATTTCGAGTAGAAAACGCGCTCGATTTTCTAGGCTTCCTCCGTACTCATCTTGACGATGATTTGTTGATGTTTGCAAAAATTGATCTACTAAATACCCATTGGCGGCATGCAATTCTACGCCATCAAATCCTGCCGCTTTGGCATTGAGACTTGCTTGCTTGTAATTTTGTACAATTTTTTTTACCTCATGTGTTTCTAGCGCTCGCGGTGTGACAAAAGCTTTTTGTGGACGGACTAAACTGACGTGCCCTTTGGGTGCAATGGGACTTGGAGCAACCGGCGTTTCACCATTTAAAAACATGGGATCAGACACGCGCCCGACGTGCCAGAGTTGCGAAAAGATTTTTCCACCTTGACTGTGAACTGACTTAGTAATTTTTGTCCACCCGTCAATTTGTGCCTGATTCCAAATTCCTGGTGTGTCCTTATATCCAACACCCATTGGTTCGATGGAAGTTGCTTCGGTGAGAATTAATCCAGCCGTCGCCCTCTGTGAATAATAAGTTGCCATTAGATCATTAGGAATTCGCTCTTTACCAGCACGTTGACGAGTTAATGGGGCCATGATGATTCGATTGTTTATTACTATATCACCGAGGGTAAGCTTCTCTAAAAGTTTTGATGTCATAATTGAACCCCTTTCTTAATACTATTTATATATTTTTAGGTAAAAAATAATTTTATTATAATTCCTAAAACTACACTCACCCCCATTAGAGTGAATAGTCCCTTTTTAAATTGAAACTGCAATAGAGCAATAATTCCAGCAATACCGAAGGCCCACCAGTCAATCGATGACCAGATTGGCCATTCAAAATTAAATATTGCCCATGTTACACGCTCTGACTGTTGAAAGATTGTTTTAAGAAAAAACCAAAAAGATAAATTGGCCACAACTCCCACCACTGCTGCAGTAATGGCCTGTAATGCTGAATTTAAAATAACTTTTCGCCTTAATGCTTCAACATAAGGGGCAAAAGTAAAAATCCACATAAAGCAAGGGGCAAAAGTCATCCAAGTCGCAAGTAAGGAGGCCAAAATTCCTGCAGAGTAAGGAGCAAGTCCTTCTGGAGCACGGAAAGCTCCAAGGAAGGCCACAAATTGCACGCTTTGGATTAAAGGCCCAGGCGTGCTCTCTGCCATGGCCAAACCATTCATCATTTCTGCGGCACTCAACCAGCCATAAACATTGACTGCTTTTTGGGCCACGTAATTTAAAGCAGCATAAGCTCCGCCAAAGGTGACTAATGACATTTTACTAAAAAAAACATTCATCGATTGAAAGATTGAATAATTCCCAAATAAAAGAAGGATCAAAAATATTGGTAGCATCCAAATTCCAATCCAGAAAATGGCAGTTTTTATAGTACTCAACCAAATAATTTTGTCACCAACTTCACCATAGTTTTTGGTGCCAACGGCAAAAAGGCGACCTTCTAATAGCCCCACGATGCCCGCGCCTAGAACGACCAAAGGAAAAGGAACGTTAAAAAAATAAAGGCCTATAAAGGCCACCATCGCTAACAAAAAATGATAAGTATTTTTTAAAGCCCTGCTGCTTATGCGAATTAACGCACTAGCGACAACAACCACCATGGCCGGCTTGATGCCATAAAAAATTGCTTCGACAAATGGTACATGATGATAAGTCACATAGATTAAAGATAAAAACAATATTGAAAGGAACCCTGGCAGGATAAACAATAACCCAGCACGAAGACCTCCACTCACTCCACCCGTGAGCCATCCTACGTAAGTCGCTAATTGCTGTGCTTCTGGCCCAGGGAGTAGCATACAAAAATTGAGTGCATGAAGAAATTCTTCTTCATTTAATATTTTTTTATCATCAACAACTTTTTTATGGATGACCGAAATTTGACCTGCAGGTCCGCCAAAACTACGGGCTGCTACATAAGACCACATTTTCCATTGTTCTTGCTTTGATAAAGTTATTTTACTCAAACTCTTGCTTCCAGTGATGAATTCAAAGGTCTATGCTCAACTATTTTGCAATAAATTGCCTTAAAATTAAATTTATTTCCCACGATTCTTGAAGTTAAAGTAAAATTCTAACATGTTAGAATCGCAAAATCGCTCACGTTTTTTTATTCCAACTCTGGATGGCTGGCGCGCCATATCTATTCTGGCCGTCATGACCTACCATGCCTCCTATTACTTTTTCTATCATGATGGGATTCATCCTGATGAGCATTGGCATCAAATATTTAAACTCGGTGCCTTTGGTGTTCATATCTTTTTTGGTATTAGTGGTTTGCTCATTACTTCACGAATGTTGGAAGAAGCGCATATCTATGGCAACTTAAGTTTAAAAGAATTTTACATCCGCCGCGCCTTCCGCATTCTTCCCATCTATTTAACTTATATTGCCTTTATTTTTTTACTGGGATTGATCGTCTCAACACGCGTACCGTCTGAAGAATTTCTTTCCAGCACATTTTTCTTTCGAAATTATCGGGAGTATGACTCCTGGTATCTCGGACATTTTTGGTCTCTGTCCTTTGAAGAACATTTTTATATTTTCTGGCCATTATTATTTAGTCTCATTCCTACTCGCCGCTATCTAGCAATTGTTCTCTCTCTCATTGGACTTATTATTATTTGGCGCTTTTTCGATTATCGTTTTCAATGGCTTGCCCCTTACCTCCAAGGCGTTAATCCTCGCTCGCGCACAGATTTATTTCTCGATTACATTTTTTGGGGGGCCGTCAGCGCCTATCTTTTACAAAGCGTGACTTGGCGCGCACGATTACAAAAATATACGAGAGCTTGGATGTGGCCATTATTTCTAGCATTATTCATTGCCATCTTTTTTATCCGCATCCCGCAAGTCGATTTTTTTCGCACTATTTTAATCCAACTGATGCTGCTCTCTAGTATTCTTAACCCTCATACTTCATGGACTTGGATTCTTGAAAATCGCTTTTTTTCATGGGTTGGCCGCCTTTCCTATTCACTCTATATATGGCAACAATTCTTTTTTCCACGCCAGGATTTTATCATTAAGGAATTATCCACTATTCAACAATTGCCCGTAAGCATTGCAGGCGTCTTTGCGGTTAGTTATTTTTGTCATCGGTTTATAGAAAAACCATGTATTAAAATCGGAAAAAAATTAACCACGCGACATTTTTAAATTTCTTTTTTTCTAATTAAAGACATTTGTAGCGATAAAAAGCCAGCCGAAATAAATCCTAGACCCTTCATTAAATAATCTAACCAAGTTAAATGAAGCAATCCACTTAACTTCAAGTGTGTTATTCCAGGTGGAATTAATAACCCGAAAAGGAGTCCATGGGATCTAAATTTTTTTACAGCCGGAACTCTATTATTTTGCAAATCTAATACCTCTATTAAACTAGAATAATTTGTTCTAAGAACTAAACACTGGGTTTCTGTAGTACCATTCTCTCTTTCTAGAAAAAGAGTGTAGGGATTCGTTTGGGATAACTTCCACCCGTCCATTGGTTTTTCAGAAGATGCCTGGCATTGATTGTCTAAAATATCTTTGAATTTTTCCTCCACAGGACCATTTTGCGCGAGATCTGGTAAATTTATTTGCTTAAGGATAATTTCCTTTAAAATATCGCCACTATTATTAAGATAAACTGGTTTTTCTAGAGCGAAAATTGGTGATCTACTTATAATCGATGCCACTTTTCCATTTTGCATGTCTTTTGTGGGAGAGACAGGGAAATCATTGCTATGAATGCTTACCTCCTGTCCAGACTTGGATTGAACGGTTCGAAAAAACCTTGCGATAGAATAAAACTTACTCAACTGAGCAAGCATCACTTCTGAAAAAATAGGATACACAATTCTAGTTGTATCTAAATCATCGCCGCTTTTAAAATTTCCCTCAAGTATGGACCAAAGCTCAGCCTGCTGCTTCAATGGCGGCCAATACCCTTCAATACCATTAACTCCCAATGTTGCCGCGGCATTTTGCAAAAACACACTACCCAATTGCCTGTCAAATATTGCGTATCTTTCCAAGGCCCCTGGCTTAGGAATGGCCCTTTTCATTTGATTGCGAATATTTAATATCTCACCCACTTTATTTTCATAGTTAAAAATTTGCTTTGAGCTCATCAGAGGAATAGAAATGAAAATAATTATAAATATTGATGAAATGATTTTTGCTAATTTTAAATTGCTCTCCGATTTGGTCATTTTAAAAAACATCAGAAATACCCAAATTGATATTGCAACCAATCCTAAAATTTCAAATCCAATGACATGGCCAAACAGGGGTAATATAAAGAAAATGAATAATGAAGCCAGTAGACAAAGTAGCAGCCGCTCTCTGGTCTTAATGTAATAGAGACTATTGAGCCCAATTAAAATCCATGGAGTAGAAAGAATAATTAAATTCATGGCGAGTGGGATCATCATTCTTTGGGGAACACGAAAGGATTTAAAAGCCGGGATGATTTCAATAAAAAAAGTTGAAATAGGCGCAAGATTGCAACTAATCATCATCGCGATCAAAATAAAGGTGGAAATGATTATTCCAGCGATAATTCCTCTTTTTTTCAGGGTCAACAATGTTCCTATACTCAAAACGATTGATAAACCTACTGGATAATGAATCTCATGATATAAAAAATTGTTCTTATCAGAGGGTAATAAATCCTTGCTTAGTGAAAGAAAACTAAGCCAATCTCGCCACTCTCCAGTGTAGTAGGAATGAACCAAATTTTTATCACTCAGCGAACGTGCCGGTCCGTCTGATAAAATGTATTTAAGAAAAGTGCTAACTAGATCATATTGACAAAGAATTGCCGCGATTCCAGTAATCGGTATTAACCATAGTACTTTATTTTTTAAAATATTTTTACTAAAGCATAAATAAAAGGGAATTGAGACCAATAGGAAAACATAAAAGATGTAGCCTGCGTTGAATGCAAACAAATTGATTGCGGCCATAAAATACATTAACCAATCTACTCGATTAATGGTTTTTATGTTTGGCGCTTCAGCTTTAAAAATACTCAACAGTAAATTAATGATTGCCGCGTGAACAACCATCACCGCAACAATATTACTATGCCCATGGAAGAGTCTCCATTGGAATAATGGATGTGCGGTTAAGAATAATGAAAGAAAGAAAACACCTATCTTCCAAGGCGTCTGTATACATTCAGCAGAAATTTTAAAAGATGAGTCCGTAAAACTTTTAACTAAACTACTTTTTTCTACAATTTCTGTCAGCTCCATCCCAGAACGAACCAAAAAATAGATTAGAAAAAAATATATAGTTAAATAATTAAAATTAAGTGACGCCCACGCAGGAAAACCCAATTTTTGTGCCCAAAACTGATAACTAAAATGACCAAAAGTTGGGGCGATGACTCCGCCACCAAACCAACCAAAACTGTAATTTACTGGTGCCATAGTAGCTGCATCTTCAAAGTGGTTAAAAAGTGCCAGATTAATTAAATTTGCATCATATCGCGGAATAAAATCAAAAATTGGAGCACCTAAGACGACAAAAAAAACAAAAATAAATGCTGCCAAGATAAGGCCCATGGTCCAGCAAGATCTTTTTTCTGAATCATCAATTCCTCTAAACATTGCTTCCCCTATGCACCTTTGCGTGTTTCATCTATGGCAATAGAAACGGTCATATCACCTAAAACATTTGTTACAGATCTGGCGCGTCCCAAAATCCAATCGACAGTTAGCAAAATGGGCAAAATATCTGTAGGCAACCCTACTGTCGCAAGGACCAAGGCCAAAGTAATAAAGCCCGCCTCAGGAATTCCTGCGACACCAATGGTACCCATTACACATGTCATTGCGATGACCAAATGCTGCGTGAAACTTAGATCTATCCCCATGGCCTGTGCTACAAAAAAGACTGCCATGGCCTCATAAAGAAGAATGCCATCATTGTTAAAATTAGTCCCTACACATGCTCCAAGAGTTGCTGCCTTTTTTGAAACTTTAAGTTCTTGCAAATTTTTCAAAGTTAAAGGTAATGTCGCAAGGCTTGAATTCACCCCAATAGCATAAATCACTGTTGGACGCACTATCCGCCAAAATTCTTTAATTGAGACACCCTTTATAAATAACCATGAGTGATATACAAAGATAATATGGACCGCTAAACCGGCAAGACCGAGTAGAATATAAAACATTAATCCCTTGAGTGGTGCAAATCCGTACTCACCGATAGTCTTTGCAACAACACCGAATACAGCAAATGGAATAAGATGGACTAACCAAGTTAGAGCGACTTCAAACATTCTTTGCAAAAGTGAAAGCCATTTTGCAAGCTCATCAACCAAAGGAGCTTCATGATAATAATGTTTCTTCACGACCCTCAGTGCTAAACCAAAGAAAATTGCAATTAAAACCAAACTAATAATTGTATTATCCAACAGAGGCCTGATTAAACTTTCTGGGAAATAACTTTTAAGACTCTCTAAAAAATTTATCTCCTTTTGCCCAAAAGTGTTTATTGGCTTTAACTCCCCTTCAGAAGGTTTCATAAAATGGAAATGCTCACCGGCCTTAAATATTTTTGAAAAACTAATCCCAATAACGAGTGCCATTATTCCGTTTAAAGTGCAAATTCCCGCCAACTTTATGCCACTTTTAAATTCAATGTCCGTAGTGATAAATGAATGCAAAATAACTACAAATAGAAGAGGAGCAGCGACGGCCTTGATTAGCTGGATTACAATTTTACCAATTTCACCCAAGCCTGAAGCATTTTGACCAAAGAAGTGACCAACGACTGTGCCAAGTAAAAGAGCAATAAGAATCTGAATGGTCAGGGAACTCAATATTTTTTTCATAATTATCCAAAATATATTTGGCAGTTAGTTTTTAAAGACATCGCCTATTATTGTAATTACAATTACTCATGCTTGATACCAATTTCTCACAACTTCCTTACTACCAGCAATGGTCAATTTATTTGTTTTTGCTGGGCTCACTTGCCTCTTTATTGGGAAGTTTAGTGGGTTTTGGAGGGGGAATTTTTGTAATTCCCATACTCCTCTTGGTTTTTAAAATTCCCTTAAATTTTGCCGTAGGATCAATGACGATATGTCTTCTTGCGAGCTCGAGCTTGAATACGATTGTTAATATTAAACGTGAAACTATTAATTATCCGATTGGTATTGCTATGGAAATACCGACGATTTTTGGCAGTATTTTAGGAACTTTTTTGCTGAAATTCCTACCAGTAAATTTTTTGGCCATTGGTTTTTCATTACTACTTATCCGCATGGCCTTCTCAATGATCACTTCAAGCAAAGTAAAAGGTGAGAAAGAGGCCTCCCCATCAAGATTGAGCAATCTTTTTAATAATTACCCACCTTTTATTACTTTCAAGCACCCTAAACAACAGGGCCTAAAGTTGAAAATAAGTTATTGGCTTGTGGGTTTCTATGGTGGATTAGCAGGAATTATCGCTGGACTATTCGGGATCGGAGGCGGGCTTATAAAAACCCCAATCATGATAAGGGTATTTAATCTTCCTGCAAAAAATGCTGTAGCAACCTCTCTATTTATGATTGTGTTTACGAGCCTAACGGCTTTTATAGGGCACTTCAAATTAGGTAATGTTACCTGGGAAATATCTCTTCCATTGGCCGGAGGTTTTTTGTGCGGAGCAGTTATTGCTACCTTTTTACAAAGAATAACAGATAAAAAATTGGAATTTATTATTGGATGCACCATCATTTTGGCTGCCCTTGTAATCTTGGTGAATTCAATTTTTAAAATTTTAAAATATTAATATGTCAAAAGTAGCAAATTACTCACTCTTACTCTTATTTTTTGCACTTATAATTTCTCTCAATGCATTTTTATTACCGAAATTTTGGATAAGTTTTTATCTCAACAATTTTGAATATTATGGCCCATTTGAAAATGTTCGATTTTGGCATGCTCATGAAATGATATTTGGCGTTTTTTTACCCTTTATAATTTTTGTGTTCACGAGGAAAAACTCAGACTATTTTAATTCCGCCCAAAAAGTCTTACCCTTATACTTTTACTTCGCCACACTAGTTTTTGATAGATTCTTTCTTGCTTTAGCTCCTCCCACTTCCATCAAATCAATATGGTTTAGTATCCTCTTTAATTTCTCTTTTCTAATTTTAATTTTCATTATTCAAAGATTTATTTTTGATAATTATAAAAAACTAAAATATTTTTTTGTAAGCACAAATGTTTTCATCCTTTCATCAGTCATTTTATATTTTCACTGGTATTTGATCCTTGAGTCCAACCAGTTTTCTAATAATGGGGAATTAATTAAGAGTGCTCTTCTAAGACTACTCAAAATTACAACTTTACTGCATTTCTGCCTTAAAATGAAAAAAGGCTTTATTCCATTTTTGGGAATTATATTTTTTGTAATATTTGCGTACTATCTTGATATTAATATTCCCAAAGTTGTACTTGTAATAACTCACCTTTTAAGTGTCCTTTTTTTGGCCTACTACTTTTTCGGGATAAATTTTTGGTCCAAATTAAAAGATATTTCTTTTCAAAATCTATTCAGTTACCAATACTCACAGGCCTTTTTATGGCTCATATTGGCCCTTTTGCTAGATTGTTTAGGCTTCATTTTTAATAGCCCAGATATTTCTATTTTATCCATTCATGCTCTTGGATTGGGTTGCTTAGGGAGTCTCCTCTTTTCGGAGCTATATCAAGAAATTGCCCCTATCACCGTGTGGACCGGTAAATTTTCTTTTAAAAAACAGTATACCTGGGTTAGTTTGGCCATTGTTTTTTTACAATCGGGAACATTGCTAAGAATTTTATTACCGATTATCAACATCCAGATATTTTTAAGTACGCTCCATTCTTCAACAGGGCTATGGGTTGCTGCCTTTTTTATTTCCTCCATTCACTTGGTAAAATCTATTAGATTGGCAAAGCTAAAAAAGAAGGCCCCGCACAAATGCAGGGCCCTCAGTTTAAAAATTAATTTTTAAACGTACCGATTACTTAACAGTAAAACCTTTAAGTTTATCGGCCATCGTATTTGAACGAGAACTTGCTTCATCTTTGCCAAATTCTTTATTATTGGCCATTTCTTCAGCCTGTCCAACAGATTTAATTGATAGAGCAATCTTTTTAGATTCTTTATCAATTGAAATTACCATCGCTTTCACTTTATCGCCTTTTTTAACAACGTCAGTTGTTTTCTCAACGCGATTTTCTGAAAGTTCAGAAATGTGAACAAGACCTTCGATACCAGTTTCAACTTCAACGAATGCTCCAAAGTCAGTAACACGTACAACTTCGGCTTCTACAACTGTACCAACTGGTAAGCGTGTTTCAATTTTCTTCCATGGATCTTCCTCAAGCTGTTTTAAGCCAAGGCAGAATTTTTGGTTTTCTTTATCAACTGAAACAACAACTGCTTCAACTTCTTGTCCTACTTTGAATTCCTCTTCAGGCTTCAAATTTTTCTTCGTCCAAGAAACGTCAGAAATGTGAATTAGGGCATCCATTTCTTCGCCTAGCTCAATAAAAGCACCGAACTCTACTACAGACTTCACTTTGCCTTTAACTTTGCGACCAACTGGATATTTCTTCTCTAGATCGTCCCATGGGTTTGGTTGAAGTTGTTTTAGACCAAGAGAAATTCTCTTGTTTTCAACATCGACATCCAATACTTGGGCTTCAACTGTCTCACCAACATTGAAGTGCTTCGCAGGATTTTTAATTTTGTTTGTCCAGCTCATTTCTGAAACGTGGATCAAACCTTCAATTCCATCAGCTAGCTCAAGGAAAATACCGTAATCTTTCACAGATACGATTTCGCCTTTTACTTTAGTCCCTGGAACATAAGTTTCTTTAGCCTTATCCCATGGATTTGGTTGAACTTGTTTTAGACCAAGAGAAACGCGCTCTTTTTCAGCGTCGAATTTCAAGATCTTAACTTCAATTTCGTCACCAATATTCAATAGATTAGAAGGATGTTTTACACGACCCCAGCTCATGTCTGTGATGTGCAATAGACCATCGATACCGCCAAGGTCGATAAACGCACCGTAATCGGTAATGTTTTTCACGATACCTTTTACAATCATTCCTTCTTGGATTTGACCTAGAATTTCACTTCTAAGTTTTCCGCGCTCTTCTTGAAGAATAGCACGACGAGAAAGAACAATGTTGCCTCTCTTCTTGTTAAATTTAATAACCTTGAATTGCATTGTTTTACCAATGTACTTATCAAGGTAACGTGTTGGGCGAAGATCAATTTGAGATCCTGGAAGGAAGGCCTTCACACCGATATCAACTGATAAACCACCTTTCACTTTTGCAATAACTGTACCTTCAACAGGATTGCCTTTTTCACAAGCTTCAGAAATTTTATCCCAAGCTTTAAGAATTTCAGCCTTGTCCTTAGAAAGGATTAGGTTACCCATCGTTGATTCAAGTTTTTCCAAGTAAACTTCAATGTTGTCGCCAATTTTGATTTTGAGCGATCCATCATAGTTTTGGAATTCTTTTACCGATACAAGACCTTCTTGCTTGTAACCGATATCAACCATGACATAGTCGCCAGAAATATTGACAACTACACCTTTGAAAACTTCACCTTCGGCAAAGTTTTTCGCAACGTTGGAGTCGAGCATTTTTCCGAACTCTGTTGTTTCGGATGTCTCTACGTCTTCGCCTAAGACGACGTCGAACCCCTGCATCCATTTTTGTTTGAGAGACTGTGTTTGTACCATAAGAACCTCGTGCGAGTGTGAATCAAAGATTCTCACTCAAGTGACATTTATTCCCGCAAAGCAGGATATTACGACTCACTCAAAGAATGAGATAGTAACCTTTTGGAATCGCACGAATCTAGGAGATTTGAAGAGGTGAGTCAATCATAATTTCAAAAACTTAAAACCGCTCTGACAACCCTTTTCTTGCCTGAAAGTGGCGTCGAACTCTGACAGTCTTGTTGTAAAGGTCACTTACGCCATGAGGGTCTGTAATTTCAATAAGATCAGTGGCCTTTCCAAGCGAGTTTAATGAATCATCCTTGGTTAGGGTGCTCAATATTTGCTCTACTAAATCCCTCGAATCACCCCAGCGATAGGTGTTGATAAATGAGTTGTCCTGCTTTTTCTTTTGTTCCAAATTGTTATAGACCGGGTAATGCGGAGCCAAAACCATAACTCCATTTTGAATGCCAGATAAACTCAGGTCCTCCAAAGACTCCATCGGCCCAGCAATCCAATACTTTAAATCATGAAGGCTTTCAGTGACAGAATCAATCTGGTGGAAACTAAATTGAAATGCCCCTTCCCAGGTTTTAGCAAAAGTATCGATATGCTGACTAAAATAGCTTTTTTTGATTTCAGCTTCAAAAAACATTTTTAAATGAACTCGGAATTTTTTATTTTCTCCTCCATTAATGAGATCAAGCCTTTGCTGCAAAAGTCTCATTGAGGAAAAAATAAAATTTGGAAGTTGTAGGTCTCGAAGAAAGGGAGGTACAAAAAATCCAATATCAATTTCATCTTTTTTCTCACTCAAGCCAGGATTCAATCCCGAACTTTCTATGGATTTGTTTTGGTCCAAGACTAAAGGAGAAAATACTTCAGTTTTTCGAGGTTGAACTCGCATTTCATGCCAAACATTCTCCACTAACTCTTCATGGGTTAGAATAATTCTATCTATCCTGGCGGTAATTGGTCTTAGCCAAATTTTCCGGTGAGATTTTTTGACCTCATCATTGATAGAGACAATTAAGGGCATGTCTGGTCGAATTCTCAAAGGTATTGCCAAGCTAAAAATGTCATCAATGCTATGTAAATGAACCAATTGGTATTCGGTATTTCTAAATAGCTTCCAGTAAAAGAAATTTTGAGACCAAACACCCAAAAACGAAGACCATAATTGATTTTGAGGAAATACTAATTCTAAATTACTTTTTAAGTGTTCCTTGAAATTCCCCTCAACCCACTGGTGAGAAGGTGAATTGGCGCTTAAAACTAATTTAATTTTAATTTTTTTCTGCAGCTGCCACTTCATTAATCTCAAAGCGAAACGATGAAGAGTATCCCATTCATACCCAGTTAATACATGAATTATTGAGGGATCCTTTCCTGAATCTATTCCATTCTTATTTTTATTTAAACGATCGATCATGGTGAACTATCTATTTACCAGGATTATATTCGATGAGTTCTCCATGAACACTTCCTAGCTTGATTTTGGTGTCAAACCTTAGGAGAATTCTTCGCTCATCACCAGAAAACCAAAGTGCAATAATATCCTTTTTCCCTTCCGGCTTACCTTCAACTCCAGGAATCTCATTAGTCGCATTGACCTTTATCGCATTATAGTTTTTCCCCATTATTTTTATAGTTTCCGTCTTCTCAACATCAACTCTTGAGATATACATCTTGGCTTTGGCGATAATTGGGAATTCATATTTACTTCCAACATCTAAGGGAAGACCACGCATAAAATGCAAAGCAGAGAAGCTATCCTGAAAGTATAAGGGTATGTCTGTTTGTTTTTCAGCCTTAGTAATTTTTCCCTTTTTCTCTCTTTTATACCAATGAAATGTTTTTCTTTTTTCGTAGTCAAAGACCTGAAGATCATCAACATTTTTACCTGACTCACGTTGAACTAAAACATATTTTAAAGGATGAAATCCATCTCGAGCAATGAAAGTCTCGATAACATCATCCAATTTATACAGCATCTCATAATAAGAATCAGATTTTAAATGTCCTCTATAGTGGTGGGCCGGAGTCTCCCCAATCATCATATCTGGCATCGTTGAAATGGTAATATTCCCGACAGATATCCCAAGATATTTAATTTTTATTACATGAGTTTCGCCAACAAATTTCTTAACATTGAATTTTGTCCAAAACTTTTCAGAATTTGAGTCTAGTCCAGAAAATGGGTTTGGCTTTTCTTCAATGCCTTCACCAGTCCCCGATCCAATTCCTGATCCAGTCCCTGATCCAATACCATCGCCACCCTTTTCGCCCTGAGCAGCTCGTTTTATTTCGCTTTTGTCTTTCTTCTGATCTTTAACTGGCTCTTGCTTCTTGGCTCCGGTTTTTTTGAACTCGCTCTTTGTTTCTGAGTCTTTCTTTTCATTTCCAGACGTAGACTGATTTACCTTCTCAACAATAAATTGTTCTTCAATGGGAGCAGGTTTAAATTTCTTTAACTCCTCCTCGTTGAGATCGAAGCTCTTTGATAAATCAGAAAGCTCTTCTTCTGTGAGCGGTTTCTGTTTCCCAGAAGAGCAACCTACTAAGATTAAAATCGATAAAATTAAAATTGATCCCCGAGGTGCAAAGAAGCCACGATGCATGAACATCTCCAAGCAAAACAAACGCGTCAAATAGAACACATTTAGGTTACCACAAGGGAGTCTTTTTCCTGTACTGGAATTTGCCCATTTTTAGGGAGATTGAGAACACTATATAGGAGGTTTAGTAGCTTTTCTTCGCCGTCCATAAACTCTACTTCTACACTCAGATAATATACCTCTAACTCGTCGACCATCGAGCGCATCTTTACAATGTCCTTTTCGGTAGTGATGACAATTGCATTTTGTTCTTTTGCCAAATTGCTTACTCTTAAAATATCTTCATCACTATAAAAATAATGATCTGGAAACACTGCGGTCGAAACAACTTCAGCGCCCATATTTCCCAGCATTTTTATAAAGGAGTCTGGAGATGCTAAGGCAGCGAGTGCGACAACTTTAATACCCTGACATTGATCTGGCGCAAGGAATAGATGCCCTTTTGGATCCAATAGGCCCTTTGGAACATATCGACATTGAGAAATTGGCGTACCTGCAATTATATATTTGTTTATAATATTTTTAAGCGCTTGAATTTTAACTTCTGGTACTAAATCAGCACGATTAATAATTATAAAATCCGCATCTAACAAAGCTGTCAATCCTTCTCGCAAATAACCGAGCGGAGCAACTTGATAGGAGGATAAAGGCAACATGGCATCAAAAACAACAATATTTATATCTCGCTCCATTTTAAGATGCTGGTGTCCATCGTCCAACAACACGACGTCCGGAAGCTCAGTTGGAAAAAAATCAAGTAAGTTTTGAGATCGATTTTTACCTATTAGAATGGAAGCCTGGCTTAAATTTTTAGCAAAAATAATGGCCTCATCACCATACTCTTCAGGGTTGTATCCTAAAACTCTACCCGAGCGTAAAAGTCCGCTACTGTTTTCTCTTAATCCTTTGTAGCCCCTCATTAAAATCACTACTTTTTTATTTTGTTTTTCAAGGTACTTTGCAAGCCAAAGGGTAAATGGTGTTTTGCCTGATCCACCAAATGATAAGTTTCCGATAGAGATGATAGGAACTTTAAACTGATAACGCTTTATAAATCCATAATTATAAAATGTACGTCGCAGGCGGTAGATTGATTCCCACAAAAACGAGATTGGTCTTAAAATAAATCTTAAAAAAGATTTTAGCCACTCTGTAAAACTAAGCCACTTTAATTTATTACGTCTTTTCATGCAGAACCAATTATACCAGAAATTTCCCTAATCCATTGAGGAGATTCTTCAACTATAGGCATCATTTCTTTCATCTTTCGCAATTTCTCTCGCATGAGAGGGACGTGATGAGGCCGAGCCGACCAATCTTTTAGAATTTTTATTATTTCAAAAGGCGTAACTTGATCCTGAATTAATTCTGGGAAATTACCATCGTTTAAAATTAAGTTTGGAAGTGAAATGTGGCCACTGTATCCAATAAAATTCTCAAAAATAAATTGATTAAAAAGTGAGGATCGATAGCAGACAATCGTAGGCAATTCGAAAAGTGCCGTTGCCAATGTAATTGTTCCGCTAGTTGCTATGGCAAAATCACTTTCAATACAGGCTTGGGCCAATTTATCTTCTTCATACGCCTTATTAATAATTTCACGATCCTTTCCAATGAAGGACCAAATAAAATCCCATTGTAAATTCTGGGATTTAACTAAAACGACTTCAACTTCAAAAGTTTTCTTCATTTCCTTAATAGTTTCAATGTAGATAGGTAAATGGTATTTAATTTCCTTACTTCGGCTTCCTGGAAGAATCAAAATTTTAATCTTCTTTCCGAGACTTTTAAAAAGCCTTTTATCTAGATCCGATGAATATTTATGAAGCTCCTTAGCGAATCTTCTTTGCAAAGGATGAGGAATAATCGAAATATTATTAACTCCCCTTATTTCAAACCATTTTTTTTCAAAGGGTAAAATACAATATAATTGTGTTGTAAATTTCTTAATTTTCTCAGCTCTTTTTTCTCTCCAGGCCCATGCTTGAGGAGCAACTATGTAAATCACCTTTACGCCCATCTCCGACAAGGCACCTGCCATTCTCAAGTTAAAATCTTGAAAATCTATTAAAATAGCCGTTTTAGTGCCCGAAGCCTTAACTCTTTCCAAGATTCTTTTTTTGGCATTTAGATAGAATGGAATCTTAGATACGACCTCTGAAAATCCCATGGAAGAGAACTCATTTAAATGATAAAGAAGCTCTACCCCTTCCCCTTGAAGCCAATCACCGCCAACTCCCCAAAACTTTACTTCAGGAAGGAATTTTCTCAATTCACAGAAAAAACTTTGCGCATGTTCCTCGCCTGATTTTTCACCCGCGATGATTAAGCAATTTTTCATAGTTTGTTAATACTGACTGATTTTTGAGTTTGAAGAGACTCGCGAACTTTTTCAATTAAATTAATCGCACGAAATCCATCTTCCGCCCCGATTAAGGGAGCCCTCTTATTTATGATCGCTTTATAAAATTCTCGATGTTCTTCTAAAAGGTGGTCCCTTTTTTGGTAGCTTTGCTCAAATACAGCAGGTGAGGTTTTATCAAAAAGTCTTATCATGCAGTTATGCATATCTACTTGAAGATGGCCTTCACTAGAAATAATATCAAAGGTTCTCTCCTCTTTTACATTATTTCTACCAGAGCTGATGGTTACAATCCGGCCACTTGCAAATTTCCAGATCGCTTCGACATAATCATAGGTACTTGTTCTTATTTTATACCCAGTTGCACTAACCTCAATTGGCCATTCATTAAATAAATGCAACATAAGATCAATATCATGAATCATTAGATCACTCATGACATCGACATCGGTAGCTCTACCTTTAAAAGGCGCGACTCTTTTGAAACTAACTGTTGATTTTGTACCAAGGTAACGGTTCATTTTGGAACTCAGGAGTTCCTGCCAAATTAAATGATAGCGTTCGCTATGCCCTACCTGGAAATTCCCCGTTGATTTAAAAACAATTTCCCTTAGCTCCATGGCCTCTGGCAATGTTTGTGTCATAGGTTTTTCGCAAAAACAATGCTTCCCTTGGCTTAGAATTTCCTTCACCATTTTAAAATGTAAAGAAGTAGGAACAATAACAAAAAATACGTCTGCCAAAGGCAGCATTTCTTGCAATGAACTTTTAATCATTAATTGCGGATATTGAACCACTAATTTATTTTTAACTTCCTCATTAGATTCAACAACTCCAACTAATTTGCACAAACCTTCCTCTTGGCACTTAATCGATTTCTCAACATGCCATTTCCCTAAGAATCCGTGACCAACAACTGCCACTCGCAATTTTTCCATGGAGCCTACCTTAAACTTTGATTACGGGAAGAATGGTGCAATACCAACTTCACTTTCTCGAATCAGTTTTGCCATCTCTTGTACGATTTCATTGCTTTTGTATTCTGCCATGTGTTCTTCATGATTCACAAAAGCACGCGGGCTCAATGCACTTGATTCCATCAAACGATAAAAATCCACAACTTCAGCAATTAAAGTTTTACTCAAACCTAATCGCCGCAAGCCCACAATATTAATTCCTTTTAATTTGACTCGATTTCCATAAGCAGTACAAAATGGAGGGACATCGCGATCAATCGCCGTGGCACCGCCAATATAGGCTCCTCTGCCGAGTGTAATAAATTGACCGATATTGGCACCTCCGCCAATAATTACCCGATCCCCCATTTTCACGTGACCAGCAATATTGACTGAATTAACCAGAATACAGTTACTACCAATTATGACATCATGACCGACGTGGGCCTTGGCCATGAATAAACAATTGTCACCAATTTTTGTGATCTTATTTTCTTTTAAAGTCCCGCGATGAATTGATACATATTCACGAAAAACATTGTTATTACCAATAATTACTTTTGTCTCTTCACCTCTATAACTTGTATCTTGAGGAGCTTCACCGACACTACAGAATTGAAAAATAGTGTTGTTAGTTCCTAATTCAGTCCATCCTTTAATCATGGCATGGGGCATAATCTTGCACCCATCTCCTATCTTTATATTTCCATCTAGAATGGCGTATGGACCAATTTCAATTCCCTTTCCGAGCACGATATCACCACTTAAAATTGCTGTTGGGTGAATTTTATTTTCACTCATATATTTCCTCTTTAGAATTTAACTGTTGCTAGCACTGATGCCTCAGACATCAATTCATTTTGATTAAAAAGTTTGCAATCGCAGGACATCATCATTCCCCGATAACGAGTACATTCCGCCTCCACAATCAGTTCCATTCCAGGAGTAACAGGCCTCCTAAACTTTGCCTCTGACACCGCGACCAGTGCCAACTCTAAATTTCCAGCCAGAAATGGATTAGGATGAATTGTTAAAATAGAAAAACTTGATGCTTGGGCCATCATTTCAACTTGAATAACTCCAGGCAACACCGGACGACCTGGGAAATGGCCACGAAAAATATCTAACTCTGGTTTGGCCAAGAACCTTGCCCGCACCTTAGAGCCAACGGCCATTTTGGGATCACTGAATACATTTTTTCCAAACGTCCATCCCTCTTTTTGAACCTCTAAAACTTCATCAATAAACAGAAAAGGATCACGATGTGGTAAAAACTCCATGACCTTTTTTTTATCTAGCAACATTTTAAAATCCTTTAGTCATTTTTCTTTTCATCGCGTTCTTGTACTAACCTTCGAACTAATGCAACCCCTCTAAACCATTCTTTGAGTGGTCTGGCAGGATGACCCGCGACTTGCTCCTTAGACTCAACATTTCCAGTGACTCCAGACATACCAGCTATCTGTGCTTGAGGCCCAACAGTAATATCAGGTGCAAAATTCGCATCACCTCCTATGACCGTAAAATCCCCTACCTTCACTGAGCCGCCAAACCCAACCTTTCCACAAATCACTACTCCATCACCAATTTTACAATTGTGCGCGATGTGAACTAAGTTATCTATAATAACGCCTTTCCCAATTTCAGTATCTGATATAGTTCCTCGATCAATAGTCGAATTTGCTCCGATTTCAACATTATTCCCGATAACAACATTTCCTAAATGCCATATTTTATGATGGACTCCATTTGCAAATTGATATCCAAAACCATCGGATCCAATAATGGAGCCAGCATGAATGCGACATCGATTACCAATTTTGGAAAATGGATAAATAGTCACACTTGGAAAAATTACTGTCCCCTCACCAACTACGGAATGGGACATAATGGTTACACCAGGATGGATGGTGACATTGGCACCGAGCTTAACGTGAGCACCAATAAAGCAATTTTGGGACAGATGGCAACTTGGATCAATATCTGCAGTTCCCATAATTCTGCCATCCACAATGTCATTACACTCTAAATTTTTTTGGTCGTAAAAAGCGCGAGAAATTAAGGCCAAACAAAGTTGAACATTTTTTGCCGTTATAAAGGACCAATTTTTATTTTTAACTGGGTCGCCATCCTTCGTCCCCTGCTTGATCGCATTTATATATGTTTCACCTTTTTCCTCAGGAATGATGATGCCAATGCCCTGAGGGAGATCTTTAGAGCTTCCCGAGAGGACCAATTCGACAAAACGTTTTAAAAATTTTTGGTCCTTCAATAGAATTATCGAAAAAGAGCTTACTGTTTCAATTGTTGCTAAGGAACGCCAGCTTAGATTTTCAACATTCTCTTTGTTCCAATCTGCGAGAAGAAGTGATGAGTCCAACTTTTTGAGGTTTTCAAAGGCAATTCCCATTCTATCACCTGTTTTTCAAAAACAAGAAGGGGCCAAATGCCCCTTCTTCAAATTACAAAATTCAACTTACCTGGGACTGAGAAAGCGACTTATTTAGGATGTCGCTTGTTGTACTCTTCAATAATTGTGTCAGTAAGATCCTTTTCAACTTTCGCATATACAACAGGTGCAGTTGAGGCTTCAAAAGTCACATCAACAGCTTCCTTTTTTGATACGTCGTTAATTACACCACGCAATCTCTCGAGAATTGGCTTCTTAAGAGTTTGTTCCATGGTTTGAATTTCTTTTTGATAACCCATTGTCTTCTGTTGAAGAGCCATAATTTTTTCTTGAATTTCTTTTTCCTTTTCAACTTTGCCCTTTTCACTCATAACAAGAGCTTGTTTTTGATAGTCTTCTTGTAACTTTCTAATACCATCTTCTTCTTTCTTAATAATTTCTTGTTTTCCATCAAAATTTTTCTTTAGTTTTTCACGAACATCCTGACCTTGCTTAACTGTAATAAGCACTTTTTGAATGTCCACTTTCCCAACCACGAAATCGGCCATTGCATTACTTGTAAACATGGCCAATGCAATTAGAAACAATACTGACCTTTTCATTGCTAAACTCCTTCAATTCACCTTGTAGCAGTTAAAAACCGCTACAATTTCACTTATTTTTGAAATTAAAATAATTGTCCTATATCAAAATGGAATTGGCTACCAGCATCCGTTGAAGAAGGATTGATTGGGTAACCAAATTCAAATCTTAGCACACCAATGGGTGAAAACCAGCGAAGTCCAAAGCCGTAGTCCATACGGGGTTCAAATTCATCAATTTGGCCTGCATCCCCTGCGTCAAAAAAGACGACCCATTTTAAACCTGCTTCCCGTGCCAGGGGATGTTCAAATTCCAGCTGGGTATAAGCCGTAAACAAACCGCCCATATTGAAAGGTCGGTTAAAGCCATTAATGTTAAAAATTTGCCTTGGACCAATCGCCTCAAAATTATACCCACGTAGGTTCCTAGCTCCACCCAAGGTAAATTTTTCAGCACGAGGTACAGCTCTACCATCAACAACCTCAATCTTTGCGCCAAAAAGACGAGAACGAAAAACTAAGTCCCCCCAAACCTTATAGAAATATCTTCCATCAAGCTCGGATTTAAACCACTTTTTCTCACCACCAACCCCAGCGTATTCGGCTGCAATACTTGTGAAATAACCCGCAGTTGGCTCAAAAGCATTATCGCGCTTATCTGTAACGACAGATGTTCGCACAATTGAAGCAAGGCCATTTTCAACATCGGTATTAATAGTAGGATCATTGACTGATCGGATTTGAGTATCTTCCATCCGATAAGTAAGAAACAATCGTGTATAATCGGCAATTGGATGCCCCACTCTTAAATCAAATCCATTCCTCTTGTAACTAAATGAAGCAGATGCCTCATTATTTTGAGAGAAGACATCAAATCCTGCCGTCCATCGGGTGTCAAAAAGGTAAGGCTCAGTGAAACCAACATTGTAAGTTTTGTTGATGTCTGACAAGGAAAGGCCAAATGATAAGTTTTGGCCATAACCCATGAAATTGTTTTGAGCAATTGATGCCTGCATAAAGGCACCAGTCGCTGTTGAGTAACCTGCACCAACTGATATTTGACCAGTGTTTCGTTCTTTTACATTTATTTCAATATCCAAAACATCGTCTTTGTCCTTTCTGGGCACAGTATTAAAAACCACACTCGCAGGTTCAAAAAATCCTAGGCGGTTCACATTTTCCTTACTGCGCCTCATATCTGTACCAGAAAACCTTACGCCTTCGCGGATCTTGAGTTCTCTTCTAATGACCTTGTCCCGAGTTTTAGTATTTCCCTTAATATATATTTTACCAAAGTAAGCGAGCTTCCCTTTTTCAAAAGAATATTCAATATCGACCTTATTTTCCCCAGGAACTACATGCAATGTCCGTAGAACGTTTGCAAAAGCATACCCTTGATCTTGATAAAGCTCAGTCAGCAATTGAATATCTTGCCTTAAAGTTTCCTCAGAATAGGTATCATTGGTTTTCAACTTAACTTTTTCAACCAGTTCGGATTCAGGGAATAACAATTCGCCTCTGAAAGACAATTCGTTAACAGTAAACATAGGTCCTTCGGTAACCTTTATAGAAACAAAAACCCACCTTTTGTCTTCCGAAACAGTAACCTCGGGATTTCCAATGTTAACTTGCAAATAGCCCTTTGTTTTGTAAAAGTATTTCAAGCGCTCGACGTCGGTTTGAAAATTAAATTCTTTAAAACTGCCCGAACCAGACATAAAAGAAAAAAGCGACTCTTCACGCGTTTCCATGATGTCTTTTAGTTGTAAATCTGAGAACGCTTTATTCCCTAAGAAAATGATTTTTTTGACCCTGACTTTATCAAATTCTTTGATTTTAAAAACCGCTTCTACATTTTCATCATTTACGGCATTTACCTTGTAATCAATCGAAGCCAAATAGAAGCCTTTTTCCTCGTAATGTTTCTGCAAAGCCTCGGCATCTTGCTTTAAGGAATTCACATCTAGAATAGAATTTTCTTTAGTCTTTACATGCGTCTTTAAATCATCTGCATCAATTTCACTATTCCCATCAAAAATAATTTTCGAAATAATGGGCCGCTCTTTCACTATAAATATCAGCTGCCCAGGTGTGCCTTGGTCTACTTTTACAGATTCAAAAAATTTCATCGAATAGATTTTTTCAATATCTTTTCGCAGTAGATGATTATCCAAGTCTAAGCCAACTCGAGAGCCAATTTTTTCTAAGATGGCTTCCTTTTCAACTTTTTTATTTCCTTTAATCTCTATACTTGCAATACGAAACAGGACCTTGCGAGGGCCAAGCAATACACTTGCCTCAGAATCTATGAGTGTTAATAAGCACAGGCCCAATAAAAGTTGGGGAATAAGCCAAACAAATAGTCGGCAAAGCTTCTTGGCGAAGCCATTATAAAAAGAAAATTTATACTTCATTAGTCTTCAATAAGTTGGGCAAAAAAGTATCAATAAAAACTTATTATTACAAACGGTTATTTTGCTTCACGAATAGCAAAAATTAATAATGATTGGCGTTTTTTACCCGACGCAAAAAAGAGCCATCGTCATAAGCACTCATTGCCCCAGGGACGGAACAATTCGACCATCTCTCATGATCATTTTATCGGAAAAATTAGCTGCGACTTTGGCGTCATGGGTCACAAGAATTAGGGTCGACTGAAAATGTTCGGATAAATCTTTGAGAAGCCCAACCACCCGGTCAGAATTTTGACTGTCTAAATTGCCTGTGGGTTCATCGCATAATAGGAGCTTTGGCCTTAAGCTTGTCGCCCGCAGAATATTAATTCTCTGCTGTTCTCCTCCCGAGATTTCGTAGGGCATTTTCTCTAAACAATGGGTCACTCCCAAAAACTTAGCATTGGCCCTTGCTTGGCTTTCAACTTGTTCAATTTCTGACCCTGAAATTTTAGCGGGTAATAAAATGTTTTGGAGGCAATTCATCGTGGACAATAAAAAATGAAACTGAAAAACGAAACCGACGGTTTGATTTCTAAATTGAGCGACTTCACTTTCAGCAAGATTTGTTAAATTTTTATTATTAACCCAAATTTGACCGGCATCAGGTTTGTCTAAGCCGCCTAAAAGATAAAGCAGTGTGGATTTACCTGATCCACTGGCCCCTTGGATGACGTACTTTCCCTTTTCTCCAAGCTCGCAAGAAACATTATCCAAGGCCTTTGTTTGACCAAAAATTTTTGTTACTTGTTGAACTTTAATAAAATTATTTTGCATTTTAACTCAACTAAATTCGAAACGAAGTCCAGATAAAACCGATTTCTTCATAATTTTTCTTAAACCCAGATAGGCCAAAACTAATATCTGCACCAAAGCTGGAATAAATACTATCGCATAATCGTTAGGATGCAGAATAATTTTTAGTTGTGAAAGGTGATAAATTTCACCCGGCAGGTTAAAAATCGCAAGATTTTTTAGAAGTACATCAAAAACGGCCACAAACACCAAGGACAAAAGACAAGATACTACCCAAATCAAAAATAAAAACTGGAACCAAATAATTTTAAATTTTCTGCCTGACAGTCCAAGCGCTCTCATTAGAAAAATCTCTTGCAATTTACGATCATGGAGAAAAACTATAAGTCCAAGGACATTAAAAAGAGACACTAAAACAATGATTTGAAGTGATAAGGCCAATACATTCTTTTCAATCTTTACCGCTTCAAACAAAACTGCAAACTCTTGCCAAAATGGATGTACTTGATAGCTTTCTGGCATTTTCTCCTTTAACTGTTGGTATGCGGCATCAATACGCACACGATCTTTTTCTAAATCCTCATGGGGCCAGGAAAGAGTCGCCCAATTCACACTTCCATACTGCCCCTGCCAATCTTCTAAATCACTCTCAGAGGCGCGGATAAGTCTTGAATCCATTTCAAAGAGACCCTGAGTTATAAAACCTGCAATCTTCACAGAGACTAATTTTGGCAATGAGATTTCGCTACCTTCTTGTCCTGGTCTGAGGGTTAGTACCAATTCATCACCCACATCAACATTGAGAAATTTTGCTAAATCCTTTCCAACTAAAACTGTGCCTTTTTTAATTTGCTCACGGTTGCCCCCAAAATCGTAGCCCGATTGTAATAATACCCCTCGCCCATTTTTATCCTTGAGGACATAGGCTTCTGTTTGAATTCCAATGTAAACAGAAACCGCCTCAAAAGTAGGATTAGTTTTAATAACCTGATTTAATTCCTGCTCAAATTGGTCTTTAGAAATAAGACCTTCTCGGGAGGTAAGAGTGATATCACCAATACCAGTCCGCAATTTGCTTTGGAGCTCGGCATCAAATCCATCCATTATGCCTATTGCACAAAGAATAACGGACATGGAAAAACCCAAACCTAAAATGACACCCACAACAAATCTCTTGGTAACCTTTTCTTCTAGGAAAATGGCCATTGTATCAAGAGCAAGGTTGCGGGAAAGTAAACTCATTGTGCACTCGCTTTTTCGGCCTTTTCCTGTACTTGCCACCTTAGAAAAGCATCAATAAAAGGATCTAGATCCCCGTCTAGTACGTTTTCTGCCGTAAAAACTTCAAAATCATTTCGGTGATCTTTCACCAATTTATAGGGGTGGAGGACATAACTCCGAATCTGAGCACCCCATTCAATGTCCTGTTTACCGGCTTCGATGGCCTCTGCTTTAGCGCGACGCTTAGATAACTCTAATTCATAGAGACGCGATTTTAAAATTTTCATTCCCAGTGCGCGGTTTTTAATCTGGCTTCGTTCTTTTTGACAAACAACGACAATACCTGTTGGTAAGTGTGTTAATCTCACTGCTGAATCGGTCGTATTGACGCCCTGACCGCCAGCGCCACCCGAGCGAAAGACATCGATTCGCAAATCCTTTTCCGGGATATTAATCTCAATATTATCTTCAATATCGGGCGAAACCCAAATGGAAGCAAATGAGGTATGACGTCGAGCGTTTGAATCAAATGGGGAAATACGAACCAAGCGGTGAACCCCTGACTCCGATTTGAGGAGACCATAAGCAAAGGGGCCTTCCACTAAAAAGGAAACAGATTTAATTCCAGCTGTTTCGCCTTCTTGGATATCAATGAGACCCAATTTGTAACCTTTGTGCTCACACCATCTCATGACCATTCGATAAAGCATACTCGCCCAATCACAAGACTCTGTTCCACCTGCGCCAGCATTAATACTCACGATCGCATTCAACATATCGTGCTCTTCAGATAGCAGAACTTTTTGTTCAGTATCTTTAAATTGTTTTTGAAATTTATGATAGGAGGTTAAGGCCTCTTCACCTGAGCCAGAATCACCATCTTTGGTGGCAAAATCATAGAGAATTGAAAACTCATCGCGGCACTGTTCAAGTTGTAAAAAATTTGAAGTGATTTCTTTTAAAACAGATTTTTCCTGCTGAACCTTGGCTGCTTGGACTGAGTCATTCCAAAATCCGTCCATGGCCTCCATGCGGGAAATTTCTTCGAGCCTGGCCAACTTCTTTTCAATCTCAAAGAGACCTCCGAAGCAAATTTAATTTTTCTTGATGGTCTCGAAGTACATTTTTAGCTTCATCAAGTTTTATTCTTAGACTTTCGTCCATGGCCATTCCTCATATTTTTAAAAGCTTTACTAATGATTCGTTTTTCAAAATATTGCATTCTTTCTTCTTCTTGCGACGATACCTCATGGTCGTACCCTAAAAGATGCAATAGGCCATGAGTATAGAGATGGGCCACTTCCTCTTCAAGTGAAATATCAAAGCGCTCCGCCTGTTTTTTTGCAATGGGAATTGAAACAAAAATATCTCCCAAATGGACAATGGGTGGCAAATCATCCCATTTTTGCCTTGTTCTTAACTGTTTATGCTTTGAAATATGGTCTAAACGTAAGTTATCAAATAAGGCGAAAGATAAAACGTCTGTGGCCTTGTTTTTATTGCGCCATTCAAGATTGAGTGCTTGAATTCGCTTTTCACCACAAAACGAGAGCTGCCAAGTTAGTTCTTTTATGGTTTGAATTTTAAGGCACTTGCCCAATTCACCTGATTTCAACTCCCGCTCAAAAGCACCATTGATGGCCTTTAAAAAGCGCGACAATTTGCTGCCAGATTGCCCCAATTTGACATAATATTGGACGGTAGGTGCTGTTTTTAAAGTTTTTCGTGGCAAGAAATGAACTCCGGAATATAAAAGATATTTTAACTATCTTAAAATTTATGCCATGGCCATCTTGAAAGGAATAGTCCCTTATCGAACCAGAGCAATGAATCTGGACGCCAAAACAACCTATTTTGACTTTAGAGGAATTTACCGTCATGACAGAACAACAAAAATTATCCGATTCCCTTGAAGCCTTAAAAACTTGTTACCAAGCAATTTCAAAATTGCGAGATCCCGAGCGAGGTTGTCCCTGGGACAAAGAACAAACTCACCAAAGTTTAACAAAATATTTAGTTGAGGAAACCTACGAATTTATTGATGCCGTCAATGGTGAAGATGATAAACAGATGATGAATGAATTGGGAGACGTTCTTCTCCAAGTATTTCTTCATAGTGTAATAGCCAAACAAAGAAACGCTTTCACAATAGCGGATGTCGCCAAAATATTAGAGGATAAAATTATTCGGCGCCACCCACATGTCTTCGCAGGAAAAAATGTCGCAGATGCCGCTGAAGTGGAAAAAAACTGGCAAGAAATCAAACAAAGCGAAAAAGCCAATAAAAAAGCTGAAAACTATTTTTCAGATGATTTGATGAAAATGCCTCCGCTTTTATGTAGTCACAAAATTGGAAAATTATCAGAAAAAATTAATTTTGATTGGGAAAATCGATATCAGGTCACTTATAAAGTTGAAGAAGAATGGCAAGAATTAAAAGAAGAGTTGGCGCCTGAGAAATATAACTTTAATCGAGTTGAAGAAGAGCTAGGCGATTTTCTATTCACCATTGTCCAACTTGCAAGACACCTCCAAATTGATCCAGAACAAGCATTATCCAAGGCCAATAAAAAATTTTTGAAGCGCTTCAAAACCGTTGAAGACCTTGCCAAAAAAGATGGCTTAGAAATTAATAATATGAGTACTAAAGACCTCGATGGCTATTGGTCTGAAGCCAAGCGACTTAGCAAAGGCGAATAGGAGAAAAACCATGGCCACACCATATGCCTCCTTTCAGAATTTAAAATCAGAATTGAAAAGAGAAGATCGCCTTTATCAACTACCGTTCCCAATCATAGGAATAACAGGAGGGATTGCAACGGGGAAATCGACTTTTTGTAACTTGCTTAAATCAATCAGCATGCCAGTACTCGATGCCGATGATATGGTCAAAAAGATATATCGAAGACATGAGGTTGTTGATCAAATAAAAAAAATCATCCCACTCGCGGTAGAGAGTAACACTATTAATTTCCCAACCCTAAGAGCGGCATTTTTTAGTGACAAAGATTTAAAAAAGAAAATTGAAAGCATTATTTATTCGCACTTACCAGACCAATTCTTAAGCGAGATTAAAAATCTTGGACCTAATATTAAATTTGTCTTCTATGAAGTCCCTTTGCTTTTTGAATTAGGTCTAGAGTCAAAGTTTGATCTTGTCGTCTGTGTCTATGCCCCCAAAAAAATTCAACTTGAAAGGATTATGTTAAGGGATGGATCCAGTATTGAGATTGCTGAAAAAATTCTCAATCAACAAGTTGATATTGAAATAAAGTCAAAAAAATCAGATGTCGTAATTACCAACGATGCTTCAGTTGCAGAAATAAGGCCGCAATTTGATAAATTTTTGGTCACCTATTTTAATTAAGATTATCCATTTAAAGATCCGTTATTCAATTCATTGCTTTCAGGATTGAATTCTGGAGCAGCAACGGCTACATTTTCATTTTGAATATCGCTAAATAGCATTTTAATTTTATCTTTATGCCCAGAAATTGATTTCACAGAAGTTACAACAGTCTTAATTGAATCTATCAATTGCCCTTCCTGAATCTCCACCGCACTGATAAGCCGCGCCACCTGAAATTCTTCTGGAATTTCAGCGATATTCGCAAGTGGATTAGATAATTGGTGAAGCGCCTTATCTGATTCCTCAAACGACATTTCTAACTTTACAATACCAAGCTCCAGTTGAGTCAAGGCTTGAGTAAATTCGCTTACGGCTGTTTCAAGGGCCTTCACACCTTTCTTAAGACCAACAAGAGATTCTTCATTTAGCTTTAAACCCTCAGGTGACCGTGCCTTAATTGTCATGGAATCAATAATTTGAATTAATTCACTCTTCGGCATTTCAATATGCTTTCTTCGTACTTTTACATTCTCTTTTAAACCTGCAATTGATGCAAATGATTGTGTCAAATTACTAAAATTATTTTTTATTTTCTCCACATCACTTACTGTATATTTGCATTCTTTTGCTAGATTTTTTAGTGTGCCCTGAAGAAGGTGGGCTAACTTTTCCATTTCTGAACGAGTATAGACCATCTGAATAAAATTTTTCTTCACATCCTTAAAAGTGCTCGAGCAATTCGCAATACTAGTATTCATTTGAATGGTTTCCGCATCGGCGTCTTTTATAATCTTTATCTGGTCAAAAACCTGAGACTCAAGGCGCTCCAATTCTTGAATTAATTCATTCTTTTCTGAATCCCATAAATCCTTTGTTTCCATAAAGCCAGCATACAAATTATCCATCCCAACCACAGCAAAATCATTTTTGAGGATTTCGAAATCTTCTTCACTGGCCGTCCTCTGATTTAACGAATCAATCATTTTTTCGATGGATTTTGTTATTGAATATAATTGCTGATTAAGTGTCTCCTCCATTGCCTTTAGAGGGTAGAGAAAGACCATGGTGTTCTGATTCCCCATATAATCATTCGGCATAACAAAAAGCTCATACGGCATGGAGTCTTCTTTTTGAAATGGCTTAATTCGCACTTGATAAATACCACTTGCCTTACTCTTTAGTGATAAATGAAGTGGGTCGTCGTGAGAAATATTTGTAAATTTCAAAAGTAGATCCCACGTGAGACCATTATCTCCTTCTGTCTTCTTATTGAGATTAAAAATTTCGTAAAATAAGGTGTTGCACCAGGCGACTTTAAGATTGTTATCAAATAAAGCCGTGGCGAAAGGAATGGATTCCTGAACTATGGAGCCAAAAGACAGTCGCTTTTGAGCGAACGTCCGTAATTTTAAAAAACTTTGCGTAAAACCTGGACTATATTCATTAAGTCTTTTCTCTAAAAATTCATCTTGTGACAGCAATCCCTTTCTACTTAATTCGATAATTTCACTTTCAAGGTGAGTTTGCTGCTTCATTTTTGAAAACTTAAAAATGACTCCTCCGAGGATTAAACATCCAATCATCGCGGCACAAAAGATTAGAAGATAATCAATAACTTTGCTCCCAAGTTTCTGAAGCTCAATTCTTTTTTCAGATAATTTAACAAAACTTTGCTTAATCCATGGCCAAGAATTAACTTCTAATTTATTCAAACTTTCCTTTAGTGCATCAATGGTTTTATTGGTTGAATTAATCTCCTCTAAAATTGGCAAGGAGGATTCGACAACATCAGCAACAATCCTCTTATCTGAAGGGGATAATACAGATCCATCGGCGAGCTCTTTAATTTTGGTCAAATCATTAATGATCGACTTGAGCAAACTTGGAAGTTTACCAGTCGAAATAATAATGTCTGTTTTGGAAATAATGGTATCAAGTTTATCCGTGGTCTTAATTAATATATTCGTAATCGTTGGCCATTTTTTAATCTTTGCATATTTTTCCAAACTCTCTGTTTTCGTCCTCAAGCTTTTTACTACTTCGACAATAGATGCTCTCGCTGTCACCATATTGTAGGCAGCCTCAGTTTCCTTTATTGATTCGTCTAGACCAGAGAAATTAGTGCCTGGAAGATCAATCTCATTAACATTTTCATAACTTCTCTTAAATTTTTCGAAGAAATCATTGCTTTCACGAAAATCGCCATGCAAATATGAAAGCTTAGATTTTTGAATATATCTACTTTCAGATATATTGCTTAATTTGTTTTGTATTTCATAAATTGTCGTAAGTATCTCAGGATTAAAGCCACCTCTATATTTAAAATAAAATGCAGCGAAACCACTAAAAGCAATAACAGTAATTATGACAAAGGAATAAAAATAGAAGGCCAAGGAACCCTTTTTCATTTGTAACCACCAAAATGTAAATCGCAAAAATGTATAGTGATGATATCAAATGAAAAATCATGAATGATCATCAAAATCACTTCCTGCGATTTTGTTATAGAGGAATACTACCCCGATCATTCTATTATGGTATAAATTTCCCTATTGGAAAATAAAAGAGTTGATTCTGACTATTCTTGTCCAGAAAGATCGTCTGGAGACTCAACCAAAACTCTTAGGCGACCACGCAAACGAAGCACCGCTTGAGTATGTAATTGAGAAACTCTTGACTCAGTGACGTCCAAAACCTGACCAATTTCTTTCAGATTTAAATCCTCATAATAATATAAGGACAATACCAATTTTTGCTTTTCTGGCAGGGACTTAATCCCATCCTTAATCTTATCTTTTAAGTCTTTATAATTTACGGCCATGTAGGGATTATTATTTCGAGAACTTTCCATGAGACCTGCCATTAGCTTTTTATCGCCGCGGCTGAAGCTGGCAGTGTCATCAATATTTAACAAGCTAATTGATTTTGATTTGTTTAATAACTCATGAAATTCTTCCTGCGACATTTTAAGCTCTTCACACATCTCCTCATCTGTTGCAGGTCGACCGAGATTTGCTTCTAGCTTTGAATAAGTTTTTTCAACTAATTTTGCCTTTTCTCTAATGGATCGAGGAACCCAATCTTGCGCCCTCAATTCATCTAAAATGGCACCGCGGATACGAAACTCCGCATAAGTTTTAAACTTATTATCTCTAGTGGGATCAAATTTTTCGATAGCATCCATTAAGCCAATAACACCACAAGAAACAAGATCATCTAATTCAATATTAGAGGGTAATCGGCTTGCAATTTTTTGGGCAATATATTTGATTAAAGGTGCGTACTCGATAATGATCTCATCTTTAACTTTTGGATCGACAGTTGATCTATAGTCTTTAAGGCCTTTCAATTTTTTTGCAAGAGATGACATCCAGATCTCCTTAGCTCAAACGCGTTAAAGAATCATTAGCAAAGCTTGAGCCCTTATTTACAGGAGATGAATTTGACTCCGATAAGTAAGAACTCGACATTAGCGAGTCTTCGGTTAATTTTGTAACGATTTTTAATAAAAGGCCTTGGTCAAATTTTTCCTCGGAAAAAATATCCCTTTCAAGGTTTTCCTTTTTGAAATTAATTTCAGGTAGCTCACCAAGACAATTAAATTGGACGTTTAAAAAGCGATTAGAAGTTGAAATTAATGTTTTGAAGATTCGTTTACTTTGCGAAGGGTGAGTAATTCTGTTTAGTAAAAAGTAATTTTGATCTATTCCGTGCATGTTTTTGAGCAGTTTTACTACTGAATAAACATCTGTAATCGAGCTAATATCTGGATTCACTACTAAGATTCGTTTATCAGCGTATGAGCAAATCGACAAAACTTCCTTTCCGGCCCCTGCGGGACAATCGAGAAAAATATAATCGTACTTTTTTTCCATACGAGAAATTAGGTCAACTACCTGCATTTCAAAGTCTTGATTCCCAACAAGGCTTTCCTCACCATGATGCCCACATATGAGGTCATATTGAGGCGTAGAAAAAATAAGATCATTGGCCTGGCACTTTCCACTAAAAAAATCAAAAAGCCCATATAACGGCCTAACCCCAAGCTTGAGTGCCGTATTGCTAAGATTAAAGTCCAAATCAATGATTAGAACTTTCTTATTGGTTTTTGCAACCTCTGAAGCCAAAAGTAATGTCACTGACGTTTTACCTACGCCACCCTTACCACTAGCGACTGCTATTGTTTTTGCCAAATGTAAATTTGGTATTTCAATTTTTTTGTTAGAATTCACTTCTGCTGAACGAAATGTGTTCAGCCATGCTGATCTCGAATGGGACATCCTGTCTCCTTACAAAATCTTATAAATTAAAAATTCCCGCCAAAATTCTTTCGGCGGTTGCGGCTTCAATGTCGTCCGGAATTACTTCCCCAGTAGTAAAAAATTTGAATGGAACTTTGTTGAACGCATAAGCTAAATTAAATAATTGCCCATACCCCAAGCATTGATCCAAATTTGTTACCACTATACCATCAGAAATTGCAGCATAATTATTCATTACTCTTCTGTTATAAACTTCACTATGAATTGCACTAATAGTCACCCAAGACTCAACGTGAGCAAATGATCTCCGAAGTGAATCAATCACAAGTTTAACTTCAGATGCTGATGCGGTACTCACTCGTAGGTCCAAAAAAACATCCTGAGAACTTTCGATTTTCTTTCGGCAAATTCCAAGAACTTCATGCAATGAAGTTGCTTCAATTGTCTCAAAATTGAAAATCTGCCCTGACATATCCTTAACTGATTCATCTTTTGTTTTTGGAGTCTCCGCATTGTATTTATTGGGGTTATACTGAATGATCACGGAGTTTTGTTTTAATGTGGCCAGTTTTTTAATTGTAGTAGTTTGTCCCATCGGTGCTTCGCTAAAAAGTACCGTTATTTGGCTTCCTTCACATTCCTCTTTAGAGAAATTTGCTGGCGAAGTTTTAATTACCGTCAACATTTCCTTCAAGGCATATTCAAAAACCAAGTCCGAATTTTCTAGCTGCCCTACTGGTAATTCATATTGAAGCTTTTGCAATAGTTTATGCACATAAGAATGATCAATGTCCAATGAACGCAAAGTATTTCTTAATTGAAATAGTCCTTTTGTTACATTAATTTCACGAGTTTCGACATTCTTTGTAAGCTCAATGATTTTTCTTTCAAGTTCCGTAATTTTATCCAATGTTGCCATACTTAAGTCATATTCTTTTTCTTTGGTAGCATCACTGTGTTTTGTCGCTGGTTTAGGTTGATTTGCCCTCGCCCCACTCACTATGTCTTGAGCCAAGGTTTCTTCTTGGTCAATTTCGAAATTGTTATGGCTAGCAGGCCTTGGGCTTGGTTTGCTTGACTTCGCTTTTGACGTTTTTTCACCTAACTTGACCGGTGTTATTTTTGTTTCAAAATCTTCTTCCTCATCGTTCCCCAAAAATTCTTGTAGTCCACTTCTGGCCGGTATAGATTCCGCTGGAATAGTATTGGCCTTCTTGTTAAGTGCCAAATTTCCATAGCCACCCTTTGGAGTATTCTCATCAAATTGATTTATCATTTTTCCAATATGGGCCGCATCCGCTTGATAAAATTTTTCCTTTGTTCCATCACCTAGTGCACGATCAACATTATTTTTTTTAACAATGCTCTTTTCTGAAATTGCTGCTGTTATTTCAATTTTTTTCTTTTTAAAGGCCCCTTTTATTCCCTTATTGGTAACAGTCTTTAGGATAATTGCATCAGGACCCAACTCCTTTTTAATATCTTTTAAGGCTTCTTCTAGAGAATCTGCTTCAAATTTTCTAACAAACATTTTACAACCTCACCGTTCCTAAAGATCTAATATGTATTTCTGGACTGAGCTCGTTATGACTTACTACATGAAGATTCGGTAAAAACTTTTCTGTTAATCTCTTAAAATGCTTCCTCACCACAGGAGAACAGAGCACAACCATTTTTTCACCCTGACTTGTCGCATCTTCAATTTTCTCATTTAGGCTTGCCAATATTTTCTGAGTAACTTTCGGATCCAAAGAAACCTGAGCACCGTGGTCAGTTTGAATTATATTCTGTGCTAATGTTTCTTCAATTCCTCGATCAAGTGTAAATAGCGGGATATCACCTTGATCCCCTTTTATGCTTTCTGTAATCGTTCTATATAAAGACTGCCTAACTAATTCAGTCAAAGCATCACCATCTTTAAGACCTGGGCCATTTTCAGCAAGGGATTCCAAAATAGTTCTTAAATCCCGAATTGAAACACCTTCACGCAATAGATTTTGCAACACTTTCAAAACTACTCCCAGTGGAAGTATATCAGGAACTAAATCAGTTACAATTTTAGGATAGCTCTCCTTAAAATTGTCTAAAATACGTACAAGTTCTTGTCTTCCGAAAAGCTCATGGAGGTTGGTTTTCAAAATTTCAGTAAGATGTGTGGCCACAATGGTAGACAAATCTACTACGGTATAACCCGCATATTGTGCTTCTTCTTTTTGATCCTCAGTAATCCAGATTGCTGGGAGACCAAATACTGGTTCTTTGGTATCTATCCCTTGAATTTTTTCTACTACGCCACCTGGGTCCATGGCCATCAAATGGTCAGTCATCAGTTCACCTTTTGCAATGACGACACCTTTAATCTTAACCACATATCCAGCGGGCCTTAATTCTAAATTATCTTTTATCCTTACTGAAGGAATTATAATTCCCCAATCCAAGGCAAATTGCTTTCTAATATGCGTAATTCTTTCCAGTAAATCACCTTTTTGAGAAGAATCAACCAAATCAACTAGTCCATAGCCAACTTCTAGCTCAACTAATTCCAAATTAAGCAGAGACTCTAAATTATCTGGTGTCGTTTTCTTTTCTTCAATTTCTTTTGTTTTTGCTTTTTCACTTTCCAAAAGATTATTTTTTTCGATTCGAAAGGCAGCATAACCAAGGGCCAATCCAACTGTCATAAATGGAATTTTTGGCAGCCCAGGAATCAGAGCAAATACGAATAGGACCCCGGCTGAAATATAAACCGCACGAGGATGAATTTTAAATTGAGTGGTGATTTGCCCACCTAAAGCACCATCATTGGCATTTCGTGTGGCCAAAATACCGGCAGCAGTAGAAATAATTAAACCTGGTATTTGAGTTACCAGACCCTCACCAACTGTTAATAGTGTAAACGTTTTGGCAGCATCTACGATTGAGAGATTGTGCTGGGCAATCCCGACAATAACACCTGCCACAATGTTAATTGCCGTAATTAAAATACCTGCAATGGCGTCACCTCGAACGAACTTGGAAGCACCGTCCATGGAACCGTAAAAATCTGCTTCCTCAGCAATTTCCTTTCTGCGACTTTTGGCCTCTGTATCGTTAATTAAGCCTGCATTTAAATCTGCGTCGATCGCCATTTGTTTACCTGGCATTGCATCCAAGGTAAATCGAGCAGCGACTTCAGCAACCCTACCAGCACCTTTTGTGATAACAATAAAATTAATGATAACTAAGATAATGAAAAGTACGATACCAACAAGATAATTTCCTTCCACTACGAATTCACCAAATGATTGGATAATAGCGCCAGCTGCGTTTACTCCTTCGGAGCCACCACGCAAAAGGATAACGCGAGTAGAGGCGACGTTTAGAGACAGTCTAAATAAGGTCACCATTAAAAGTACTGACGGGAATGTGCTAAAATCTAGAGGCCTTTTAGAATAGATCGCCATCAATAAAATAATCACAGACACTGACAAAGTGAAAGCAATTAACATATCCAAAATGAATGCAGGAAGAGGAACAATCATAACAGCAAGAACAAGAATCAAGCCTACTGCAATAGAAAGCTCAGAATTCTTGGTCAAATCTTTTAATCTACCTAAAACCAAATCCATCTATTTATCCCCTCAATTCCTTTTTGGGTGTGGACCTTTGCCCCTTGCTTTTCCTTCTCAGCTTGTAAACAAATGCCAATACCTCTGCCACGGCCTTATAAAGTGTTCGAGGTACCGTCTCTCCTATTTTAACTGTTTTAAATAAAGTTCTCGCTAGTGAAATATTTTCTACTATGGGAATTCCATGCGCCTTGGCAATTTCCCTAATCTTAAGCGCTAGTTCGTCTGGACCCTTTGCAATAACGACTGGTGAAGTCATGGTATTAGGATCATATTTCAAGGCCACACTAATATGCGTCGGGTTGGTCACAATAACATCGGCCTTTGGGACATCTGTCATCATTCTTTTCTGGGCCATTTGACGTTGGATGGCCTTAATTCTTTGCTTCACTTCAGGTGAACCTTCTTGTTCTTTTAATTCTCGTTTGGCCTCTTCTTTGGTAAGCATTAACTTCTTCCTATAGCTCATTTTTTGATAGAAAAGGTCCACTCCCCCGAGAACAATCAATCCAAAAATGATAGAAAATCCGACCTTTAGAAATAAATCTTTGGCGAGGATGAAGCCACCTAGTAAATCAGTGTGCAAAAAACCGGCCATTTTCTGCATTTCATCCTTTAAAAACGCATATGAAATACCAATGATTATAATGAATTTAATCAGGGACTTAATTGCTTCAAATAAAGAGCGAAAAGAGAAAAGCCTTTGGAAGCCGCCGATAGGGTCAATTCGCTCCATTTTTAATGAAATAACATCTGGTGCAAAAAGGACTCCTACTTGGGCCACTTGGGAAATTATACCAATCGTACAAGCAGCTATAAAAATTGGAGCTGAGGTAATCAACATTACCTGAAAAGAGCGACTTAGAATGATTTTTTTACCTTCTTCGCTAAAGGCCCATGTTAAATTTATTCCATAAACCCATTCGAAAAACATGGAGAATTGCTCATAAATATAGACGAGGCTCAATACAAGTGCCAAAAGTGTTCCGGCCAAAACAAGAGCCGAAGTAAATTCCTTCGAAGAAGCAACTTCCCCTCTTTGTCTAAATTGCTCCAATCGGTACGCCGAAGGCTCTTCGGTTTTTTCGGCATCACTATCTGATTCATCGGCCACTTGCTAAATCCTTAAAGTAGTAATTGAAACCACTTTCCTAAAAAATCTGTATAAACCCGAAATCCGACATTAAAAAATTCATGGGAAATATTCAGAAGTACAATCAAGCCTAACCCAATATTAATAATGAAACTCACTGTTAAAATATTAAGCTGAGGCACTGAACGGGCGATAATCCCAACAACTCCAACTGTAAGAAGGTTGCTGATTAAAATTGGACTGGCCAAAAACAATGAAGCGGAAAAAAGACCTTTAAAGATGTCGAAAAATAATTCAGGACTATTGGGAATACTAAAAAATCTCGCAATAGTCACTGATTGAAAGCTATTAAAGATTCCCTTAAACATTGGAAGTAAAGCTCCCGATGTTAAAATCATCATTGAAATTGTAAGAGTAAGTAATTTTTCTAATGGGCCAGTGGTTCCTCCCATGTTCTGATCAAAATATCTTGCAGCACCAAAACCGATCTGCTGTGCCATTAAAGTTCCTGCTGAATTAAAAATACTTAGAAACGAATTGGCGAGAGTACCAATCGCTAAACCAATTAAAACCTCTCCCATGGTCAAAAAAACGAGGTTATCTAAACCAAAGTTTCGAATCTCGTTCATCATGGCGACTTGATTTTGTGGATAAAATGTAAAGGCGATTAAAAGACAAAATAAAATTTTTACCACACCTGGAATGGCAACTTCATCAAGCAGAGGTATTAGAACAAGGGCTGCAGACCACCGACAAAACACCAGCCAGAATGCAACTAGAGCGTTAATGTCAGTAATCGTTATGTCTAACATTTAGCCTCTTTCCCTAATTTCCATGAATGAAATTGGGTATATTAGTTATCAAATCGTGTGTGAAGGTTGTCATCGTATCACTCATCCATGGGCCAAAAATAACAACGGCTCCTGCTACGATAAGAATTTTTGGGATGAAAGCCAACGTTTGTTCATTGATTTGAGTTACAGCTTGAAACAAAGATACGAGTATACCTGTAATCAAAGCACCAAGAAGCATCGGGGCAGAAATAATGAGTCCCACCTTCATCGCTTGATTGGCAAGCTCTGTAATATTATCAAACTCCATAAGGACTCCACCCTAAACCTAACTATTAAAAGATCTAAGCAATGCTCCCGTTACTAGCTGCCATCCATCCACTAAAACAAAAAGTAAAAGCTTAAATGGAAATGAAATAATAACTGGAGGCAACATCATCATACCCATGGCCATTAATACTGAAGCCACCACCATATCCAGAATTAAAAATGGAATATAAAGTAAAAAACCAATTTGAAAGGCAGTTTTCAATTCAGATAAAACAAAAGCTGGGACCAGGTAATGAATTGGTACTTCATCTATTGATTGAGGATATTCCTCACCACTTATGTCATAAAATAGAGCGATATCGCCCTTCCTGACCTGTTTGCCCATGAATCCACGCAAACCCAATTCAATTTCTTTTAGTGCCACTGTTGAGGTTATCTTTTTTTCTAGATAGGGTGTAACAGCGTTGTCATAAATTCTTGTCCCAGTATCTCTCATAACGAAAACTGAAAGGAATAGCGCTAAGCCAATTAACATTTGATTGGGAGGCATATTTTGAGTACCGAGGGCCTGCCGCATAAAAGCTAAAACGACGACAATTCTAGTAAAACAAGTGCAAAGAATGAAAATAGCAGGTGCTAAGGTAAGAACAGTAAAAAAGGCCATCAACTGCATGGTGTCGACAAGATCAGCCCCCTTCCCCATGTTTATTGAAACACCTGGTAAGGCCACCCCTTGAGCAAAAGCTGAGGGGACTATAAATAGTCCGAAGAACAGGGCTAACGACCATAATATATTTTTATTCATTTTGAAACTTTTGAAAATATTCACCACAGTTCCTTACTGAATGGCCCTTAAGCCTTTTACTTTCTTTTTAATTTTATCCGAAATCTTTACTTCATCTTTAATTGGATTTTCTTGCAGAAATTGAGAGAGGTTACTTGGACGATCTCCTTCCTCTGATTCTTTAGATTGATTAATTTCATCATAACTTTTAAGTTTAAATTCTTTTTCTTTAGTGTTCCCACGATCCAGTTCAGTATCAAAATTCTCTCCTGATATTTCCTTTTCTCCGTCTTTAAATAGTGTCGCAGTATCCTTTATTTCTGTAAGAAGGCTAATTCCAGATTCGGTATTTGAGACTAAAAGGACTTGATTGTGCGCCTTGATGAGCATGAGGGATCTTTTTGGTGCCACATAGGTGTTACTTAGGACAACCACGCTATCCTTGGCCGTAATTAATCCTAATTTACCATTTCTTCGCATACCCTTTTTAAAGAAAGTTACCACGCCATAAAAAAGAACTAATACAAGTGCTAAGAAAGCCGTAAACTTCAGGACGTAACTTGCAAGATTAAAAGTATTTGAATTTTTCTTCGTAGTTTGACTCTTCTTAACCCCCGATGCAGATGTCGTTTTTAAGAAGTCTGTGACTTTCTCGTTTGTTGTTTTGTTTTGTACATTATTGTTTATTGTACCTGGGCCGGCATTTACAGCTTCAAGCTTGGTTAAAAATTCTTCGTCAAACTGCTCTGCCTTCTTCGTACCACTTGTTACTGTTGTAGATTTTAATAAATCTATGTTAATCATTTGCCCACTTTGAGCGGCCTTTACTCGCTCCAAAGTGTTGCTTTCCAAAATTTTTGGAAAAATGGCACGCACTCGAACCGTATCTTTGTCAAATTGATAAGCCATTAACTGAACAGAATATCCGTCGAGCTGAACCGTTTTTTCAACTCTGGGCCAAATAGTCGCAGGCTTAAAAGAAAATTGTAAAATATTTTCTCTTGTCGTAATTTCAGGGATTAAGGAATCACCTTCCTGGAAACCTATTTGAAACTGCGGTCCGTTATTTGTGTTCTTAACTATTACACTCTGAATTTTATTAGCAGCCCACGCTGTATCAAAAGAAATGGCAGCTAACAAAAGTGCAAGAATAGAAATTTTTTTAAAGATAGTCATATTTGCCCTCATAAAAATTCCCTTATCTTAATTTTTCAATACGCTCAATTGGACTAATGATATCTACAAGCCGAATGCCGAATTTTTCATTTACAACAACGACTTCTCCTTTCGCGATCAACTTTCCGTTGACCAAAATTTCTAGTGGCTCACCTGCCAATTTATCAAGTTCCAAAACTGAACCTTGACCTAATTGGAGCAAATCACGAATCATTACTTGTGTTCTTCCTAGCTCCACAGTCACTTTGAGCGGTATATCAAGAATAAAGTCCAAATTTTGAACTTTTAATTTATTGAGTGAATCATCACCAACTCTAATTTGATCTGCTAATTTTTTAACCTCATGGATATCAACATCCGAAAAAGATTTATACTTTGATTTCGGTTGGCCGTTACCTGCACCTGTTGGATTTGTCTGCTCTGTCATCTTAGACTCCTATTCTTTTCCTATTACTTGTGTAATCTGTATGGCCCTATTGCCCTTATAAGTTCCAATAAGACATTTCATTTTTTCAATGCCTTCGACTGCGACTGATACTTCGCCAGATGCTTCCTGATTAAGAGGAATAATATCCCCCTTCTCAAGAGTAATTAGATCACCAACGGTCATCTCAGCTTCACCAAGCTTTACAACCATAGTGCCTGGACATTGTTTTATGTGCTTATTCATGGCCTGAGTCCAAATACTATCGGCCATGTCATTGTCAGTTTGAAAAGATGAGCTCAATTTATGCTTGATAGGTTCGATTGTTGAATAAGGAACAACGATCATGATCGTTCCGGAAGCTGATTCAAACTCAACTTCAAGAGTAGTGGCAATAATAACATCTGAAGGTGGTACAACACCGACGAATTGTGGGTTGATTTCAGTTCTTATATATTGGGCATCAACACGGTGAACAGGCGCCCAAGATTCTTCCAAATCATTGATGGCCATATCCATAACTTTTTTCATGAAGGACAATTCAATTTGCGTAAATTCTTTACCTTCAATTTTTGTAAACGGTCTATCAGTGCCGCCAAAATAAGAGTCAATGATGGCATAAGCTAATTTAGACTCGAACACTAAAAGAACTGGGCCTCGCAATTCATTAAAGCGCATAATACACATACAGCTTGGGATTGGTAGTGTGTTAACAAACTCCCCAAACTTAAGTAGGTCGGTTGAAATCATGGAAATAGAAGAAATTTTTCTTAAACTATTCGATAGACTCACTCGAAACTGGCGAATAAATCTCTCGTAAATAATTTCCAAAATTGGCATTCGTCCGCGGATAACCCTGTCTTGGTTTGTGAGGTCGTAGGTTTGGATATTTTCTTCTTCCCCACCGTTGACATCAAAACCACCGCCACCTTCTTCGCTTGCACCACCAGCGTCGTCATTAACGGCATTTAAAAGGGCATCTACTTCTTCCTGACTTAATACTTGGGCCATAACTCTTTCCCCTCCTGGGATCGAATTTTGTTTTCAGAACCACCAAAGACACCACCCTTCCTGGCCAGTGATCTTTGGTCTAAAAATAACTAGTTCACTTGGAACCCGACGTAGTACACATCTATAACAATACTATCGACCAAAAAATTATTGATGGTCGATTTAATTTCTTCTTTCAAAAATTCTTTCCCCTCTGCACTTAACAAATCATTAGGGCGCTTAGAGTTAAGAATCGTAATAATGGCATCTCTAATTTGCGGCTGACGTGCTTTAAATTCTTCTTCGCTTGATGTTTTTTTAAATTTTAATACAGCACTCAAACGAACATATCGACGAGGCCCATCTGTTTGGGCCAAGTTAGCCGTAAATGCATCAAGCGGAAATAATAGACCATCCTCATCTTTGGCCTTTCCTTCAGCTTCATTTTTAGCGGCCTTTTCTTGCTCATCAATTTGTGTTTTCATTTCGGTACGGATGACATCTTTGATGTCTGGCTCAGAAGCTTTTTTCGCGTGGCCACTCCACTGAAGGAAAGCAATTGCACCTGTGATCAAAGTGTTTACAACAACGAGAATTAACAAAAGTGGATTTCTTCCACCCGCCGCCTGAGCGACTTCCTTCTTCTCTTGGAATTCTTCTTTTTTCGGGGTATCCGCATCGGCCATATTTTCCATCCCTAGTAATCAGCCATTGGACCTAATACATGGTCCTGTCAAAAATTATACAGGCATGGGGAAAATACCAGCAAGTGGTGGGGGGGTCCCATGGAATTATTTTCCTACTTTTCATGCTTATTTATTGAGATTTTCCGTCAGGTAGGCAATTTTTTCCCAATTTTCAGGGTAATCGGTGTCAAAAAGACAACACTACAAATAAAAACACCGGCCGAAGCCGGTGTCTTTTTAAATCAATTTTAAAGTAATCGACCAAAAGGCCAAATTACATAATTTCTTTCCAAGCTTTTCCTGGGCGGAATTTTGGAAGAGTTTTAGCTTTAATTTTGATTTTTTCGCCAGTAGAAGGATTTACACCTGTACGGGCTGCTCTCTTCACGCGGCCGAAAGTTCCGAAACCGATTAGAGAAACATCGTCACCTTTTTTTACAGTCTTCTTGATTGTTTCAATCATGCAAGCCAAGAAAGCGTCAGCGTCTTTCTTTGTCATGTGAGCAAGTTCTTTCTCAGCAAGAATCGCTTCAAGAAGTTCTTTTCTGTTCATTCGATACTCCAATTTAAAATTGTTATTAGGTGGGAAAATGTTTGCTCAAGAATTATGAGATGACAACAAAAAAAAGCCCATCTAGTTTAAAGATGGGCTTTTGGTTAAAAAAATCAAAAAAAATTAGAGTGACAACTTTCCGCGCTTCTTAAGCTCTTCCACAATGTTGACAAAGTGTGAAGTTGGATAAGCTCCTCTCACAGGCACTCCATTTATAATAAATCCTGGCGTCCCTTGCATACCAAATTTTGCAGCTTCTTGTTGGTCAGCTTCAATGCGATCAAGAACTTCTTTACTTGTTACATCTTTGGCCAACTTTTTCATATCAGCACCAACCATTTTGGCGGCTTCTTTTAAGAATGCTTCACCATTCTTAAGTTTTCTTTGATTCTTAAAAATCTCATCGTGAAATTTAAAAGCCTTGTCAGTATTTTGTAGTCTGATCGCTTCGTAGTACTGAGAAGCAATCATCGCTTGCTCATGAAAACTTAAAGGCAAGTGCTTGTAAACGAATCGAATTTTTCCTGGGAACTTTTGCATCATTTCCATAACAGTTGTATAGCCTCTGGTACAGAATGGGCACTCAAAATCTGAATATTCAACGAGAGTAAGTGGCGCTTCTTTTGGTCCACGAATTGCTTCGTCAGATCTAATTTCAGGTTGTAGAGGGTTATTAAAACTCTCCTCAAGTTGCTTCTTTTCATCATCTTCACGGGATTTGGCCATGTTTTGTTGAGCATCTTTTACAGCCGTTTGAAATGCCGTAATGATTTCAACTGGATTTTTTTCAATTGCTTCGGTCAAAATTTTGGGATTTTCTTTCAGTGCTTTTGAAAGCTTCTCTTGGAAAGCACTATCGGACATACATCCAAAAAGTACTAATGAAGAAGAACAAGTCACTAGAAGCCTCAATCCTTTAGAGAGAGTCATGATCAATTCCTTTGGCAAAATGTTAAAAAGTTTTTGGTCCAAAAACTTGCAAGTTACAACAATTATAAGGGGAATTTGGCCGGCGTCTAGCAAGAATCCGTCAGATTTGAGTTATTTCTCGGACAATTTTATCCAGGTATTTATTAAATTTTCGACACGAATTCCGTACATAACTGAAACCAATTAAATGGACGCGAGCATCATGATCACCCCTGATAAACGCCCTCATTGTTGCAAATATTCCAAAGGCCGGAGCTGATACTTTGGAGTAAAGGTTAATCGCAAGGATTATATAAAGCGTACTATTTACAATCAAGGAGCCGATAATGAGAGGAAAGAGGATTGATTCCTGTTGACTAAAATAATAGCTGACAATTTTGTTGTGTTTTAAATAATCTAAGGAGAGCTTTACAAGTTCTTGGTGAACATCCACCACAATAACGTAAACAATAACCCCAACAATGCCACTAATAATGGCGCTCATCATAAAAAACTGTAAAAAGAAATTGCTCTCAAACACAGGGGTTCTAATCTTCGAATATTTTAACGGGATGTCATATTTTTCTAGGCTCTTATTTTTGGTCGAGTTTTCTATTATGTTAAAAAAATACTCACTAAAGGTTGATAATAGCTTTAAATCTGTGAAAAAGTCGGGGTCATAGTCAGCTTTTATTCCGTTAGTATTTGATTCACAATAGTCACCGATGAGACGAAATGGCCGGAGAATTATTTGCGCCATATACAATCCAATGATCCATAAAATAAGGGTCAGGATTGCAATGGAAGGTCCAACATCAGCAAAGGTTGAAAAGAGAAATTGGTAGTAAGCGTCTGTTAGTTCAACATAATTTGGAAAACCATTGGCGTGAAAAAAGGCCAGGTTCATGCGCAAAATTATCCATAAAAATACAAAGAGGATAGAAAGAACAGCCAAAGGAATAATGGCAACTTTTAATCCAGTCCAGAGTCGAAATTGCGCCTCATCATCCTTGGAAAAGGCCTTAAGTCCCAAAAATCTCTCAATTTTGGCCCAATTCAGATTACTTCTTATATTAATTAATAAACGTTCCAAGGTTTTACTTCCCCGAAGCTTCTAATGATAAATCACCCTATCCAACTCCCTATCGGCATTTCGAACCAGTAAATAAATAGTTAGGTTAATGCCTAGGAAACCGACACTTTTAAAAATTAGTGATTAAAAAATATACAGGCGCAATCTATTTCACACACACCGAGGCTTACTTATGCCTAACCCTTGCTACGATCACACCATAAGTTATTGATTTTACAGGGATCAATCCGAGGCACTCTTCCCAAGCCTCTTGGCATGAACCCTGCATAAAAAGCCTCAGATTATTAGTGTTATTTACAAAAGAAACCTACGAAGGAGAGAACTATGAAAACAACATTGCAAAACCTGTTAAGGGTATTGCCATTGGCGATCAGCCTCGCGCTGACGGTAGCTTGTGGCAAGAAAAACAGAGTGAACACCTCAAGCCTACCTACTACTGGAACAACAGTTATGGGCATGCCCAATATCCCAGCAGCACAGGCCACACAAATTCAACAAATCATTGCTCAATCACCTTGTTCAACGGGAGCAAGACTTCCTGAACTACAATTTTCATCACAAGGTGCTATGAATAACGGAAATACATCTCTTGTTTCTGGACCATTTAATCAAGGATTCATTGGCGGACCAGTTTCTGCAACCTTTTTAGGGATGAGTAACTTTAAAGACGTCATGATCGTAACGAAGATCGCTAACGGTACTCAAGTTCTGGGCTACAATATCACCATTTCTTTCTGTCAATTTAGCCCACTCTTGATACCTGGTAGACCACTTTCTGGTTTTAGCGCTCCAATGGGTATCGTACTTGACCAAGATACCAATTGCGGAATTGGATCAGTAGATTATGCTGAAGTCATCATGATCGCTGGTCAATACCAAATGTACCCTCAAGCTCAAGTTGCAACAACTTTTACTAAAAGTGCAGCTTGCGGAAGCTTTGGTGGATACACAGGTGGCTACACCGGCGGCTACAATGGTGGATACAACGGCGGCTGGTGGTGGCCGTAATTTGAACTGCTAAAGTAAAGAAAATTAGAAATATCTCTCTTCGTAAGATCGGGCCTCCAAAAGCGGGGCCCTTTCTATTTCAGATGAGCTTAATAAACTCGCTCAAGTCTAAATCCCGGGAAATAATGCTGAAGAATTGTTTTATAGTCAGCACCTCTCGCGGCCATATCCAAAGCACCTAGTTGGCACATGCCGACCCCGTGACCTAAACCACTACCTGCTAACCGAATCTCGCCCTTTGCTTCACTAATAAAAAAATTATTGGAAGCAACGAGGACTCGGCCAAAATATCGCCGAAATAAAGTTTTACTTAACATCAGCATTTTCTCGCCTAAGTAAACCCGGATATTTTTATTCTCAATTTTATCTGGCACGATGGTTATTTTTTCTTTTTGAACCAATTCTCTGATCATTTTTTCGTTGGCATTTTCTTTAAATGCCCAACCAACAAACTCTTTAAATCTCGACATAGACAAGGCATTCTGCCATTTTTTCTCTCCACGATTATTGCAGTTTCCACAAATAACAGCGTGGTATCCTTCAACTACATTGTCCCAGACTTCGCTTGGCAATAGGGTCCTGCCACCACATTTGGCATGAAAAAAAATCGGCACAACTGTGTTAAAGGGAGAAATCAGTATTTCACCGCGGGTAAACTGAGAAGCCTTCTTGGTGGGTAAAGTGATATCCATAAGCCCACCACTGACCTGATGTTTTTCCGAACTCTCCAAGTCATAAAATGCTTCCTGGCCAATCTCCCGTGAAACTTGTTTTGACGACATTTTATGAATAGCATAGGTTCTCGCTGCGACCGCTTGGGCCTTTAAGGCCTCAATTGGCCACTTACTATTCATTTCTTTTGAAAGTAATGTCTGCAAATAGGTCTCAATCGGAAGCTCATTCACCACGTCGCAAGAGTCTTCATTCTTTTTTGCGAGAATTTTTATATCACCCTGATAGTAGTCATCTTTGAAATAAAAAAAACCTTGAGGAGATTTTAGGGAAGCAAATAAAATGGGTCCATTTCCATATCGATTGTTGCTTATTTTAGAGACCCCACGACAATTAAATTCGAGAGATCTCCTTCCAGGAAAAAAACGAATTTCGTTTTTGACTGGAATTCTTCTCTCAATATCTCGGCCTCGAATGGTTATTTCTTTTTCCTTCTGCCCGATCAAGACTCGTATTGTACTTTTTTGAGAAAATAGATTTCGAATCCTTTGAATATGAGTGTCACTTTGAAATTTGGTCTTTGAAATCGCTGCATTTGATATTTGAGAAAGAAACAAAGTGAGCAAGCACACAGTACAAAATAATTTAGAACTATGCCTTTCTAGTAATTCGGTGAATTTGCCCATTTAACCTCGCCTCCCTTCCTGGAAAGCTATAGACACACGGTTATTAGTTACAAATCGTCGTTCTAGAATCCGCGCTCATTCCTTGAGAGCGAAGCCTACAATAGAATTATTCTAAAACACTCCGAGAAATAAACAAGCTATTATGCCGTTGTTTAACTTTTTGAGACAAAGGACATGGCGGATTTCATGTCCTCCCATGTAGATCTCTTCATATTAGGATTGATAGTAAGAAATTCAGGATGATAAATGGGCATAAAAGAAATCATCAGTGGATCAATTTTCTCTGTTTTCACAGAAACTGAGAAAATTTTGCCGTGTATGAACGACAATCTTTCCTTTCTACCAAGGAGGAAATTGGAAGCGAGTGCTCCCATGGCAATAACGAGCTTAGGTCTAAGGAGTAAACATTCTCCATAAAATTTTTGTGAACTTAAGACTCCGTTTTGTGAGTCCATTTCACGACTTTGAGTAAAGGCCACCTTGTGGTTTTCCCCGCCCAAAGCCTTAGCCATTTTGACCAATAGTTGACCAATCTCCGTTTGAAAATCTAAAGTTTGCAATTCAGCATCCCCACTACCTGGGTTGCTCAGTAGTAAAAAGTCGACCTGACTTGTTCCATTTAATTCAGAGCTTTCAGAATTCTTTTCAAGATATTGCTCAATAGTATAGGAAGTGAAATTGTTGATTTCACTTTGGAAGGAAAGAATATGAGAGTTTTTCTTTATCTCATTTAAATCTAAGTCTATGTTTATTTCACCAACAAAATGACTCTGAAAATTTGGCCCTAACGTTTCATCTTTTTGGATTGTTGTTTTATTCAGGGGGCGAACTTCCATGGTCAGTTTATCTAGTTCCTGAGCAACGCCTTTAAACGCTTCCAAAGATTCTAGCGTTCTATCCATTTCACTCGGCTTAATGTCTGCCACTTTAATTTCTTTTGGCATCTCATTTGGCATGTCACTCTCTTTAATTGCCAAATTCTCTACTCGCACCTCTTCAAGTAAATTGTCGGCTTGAAACTCCTCAACCTTACTATTTTGCTCTTCATACTGCTGAAGTGTTTTTGCGAATAAATTTTTCCGATTGATAAGCATATTTTGCTTATAGGTGGCCAAGAACCAAGATTGATTGGCAAATAACTCACGCAGGAATGCCCCACGCCCCACCTCACCGGCCAGATCTGACTCAATCTTTCTTAGATTCTGGAAAATACTTTTAAAGTTTGGATTTAACTGACTCAAAACTCGCTCTCCTGGTCCCTATCTTAGTATTTCTTTGCGGTATTTCTTTGGCGGTATTTCTTGTGAGCCATTTTTACCCAACCTGGGAAATTTTTTACCTTGGCCTGCTGGCCGACCTGCGGCTCACCTTCCCCGATAAACTGCCGACAAGTCCCATGTAACCAAAGGTGAGGACTTATGTCAAAAGATGCTGATTACAAAATCCAACTTCTCGAAGAATTTTATGGCGACAAGGATCAAGTTAAAACAGAAATGGAAAAATGCGACATTTGTGGGGCCAAATTAGTCCAAGGTCACATCACTGATTTTGACCATATGCTGCTAAAGGAGTCCGCCCACTGCCCAGAATGCGGACATCAAAAACGTCGTTATTTGCACGTCGTTCACTAATTTTAAATTTTTCTTGAAAATAAAAAAGGCCTCTTATCGAGGCCTTTTATTTTGTCCAATGGCTAGAAATTAAATTCTACTTAACTTGCCAAGTTTCACCTGACATCAGGAGCTTCTTCATATCCCCTTTTCCTTTTTTGGCGATAATGGCCTCAACTTGAGTTTGCACCTCGCACTCATAACTTGGAAGTTCCACGTCGCGTAAAATACCCAACGGAAGTGGGAATTCTGGAGCGTGCATACGAGATAACATGCTGGCCATATTGTAATCGCTTGAATCGTGAACCAAAAGATCCTTTTCAGTCACTCCATTTTCTCCAATGGTAACCACTTCTGGATTGAGACCTTTTAAGCGAATACCTTTTTTACCATCTTTGCCATAGATCATCGGCTTGCCGTGCTCTAAACGAAGAGTATGATCATCACGCGTATCTTTGCCTGTATATTTATCGTGAACGCCGTCATTAAAGATGACACAGTTTTGTAAGACTTCAACAAAACAAACGCCTTTATGTTTTGCGACTTCGGCAAACAAATCAGTCATGTGCTTTGGATCAGTATCCATGGTCCTAGCTATCAGTGTGGCACCTGCTCCCAAGGCCAAAGAAGCCGGAAGGAAAGCTCGATCAATTGACCCATAAGGAGTCGACTTCGTTACCAGTCCAGGAGCTGAAGTTGGAGAATATTGACCTTTTGTAAGACCATAAATCTCGTTATTAAAAACCACGATGCGCAAATTGATATTTCTTCTTAAAGCTTGAATCATGTGGTTACCACCGATGGAAAGACCATCTCCGTCGCCTGTTATAACCCAAACATCCAAATTCGGGTTATGTAGTTTCAAACCAGTAGCAACGGCAGGTGCACGACCGTGGATCGTGTGCATGCCGAAGGTATCCATATAGTATGGAAAGCGAGATGAACAACCGATACCGGAAACAAAAACGATATCTTCTTTCTTTCTACCAATTTTTGTCATGGCCAATTGTACGCTTGAAAGAATGGCGTAATCACCGCAACCTGGACACCATTTAACGTCCTGGTCGCTGATAAAGTCTTTCTTTTTATAACTTGGTACATCTGTCATAAATTTCCCTCTATAAATTAGGCATTCGTTTAAAATTAATTGTTATTGAGATTCTTATTAATGGCCTCAACCAATTCAGACACTTTAAAAGGAAGTCCTTGAACCTTATTGTAACCAACTGCTCGACAATGAAAGGTCGAATTCAAAATCATGAGGAGTTGACCATTGTTTAGTTCTGGAACCAATACCCTTTGAAACTTGCTAATTATTTCTCCAACGTTTTTAGGCATTGGATTTAAATAGCGTAAGTGCATCAGAGAAACTTTTTTTCCTTGTTCTTGAGCGCGCTTAACGGCTGTATGGGTCGCACCATAAGTCCCACCCCAACTCACAACCAGAAGATCACCAGAATTCGCTCCCTCTAAAGTTTGTAGTGGGATATTGTCTGCAACCTTCGCAACTTTCTCAGCGCGGATATTGATCATTTTTTGATGGTTCATTGGATCGTAAGAAACGTTACCCGTATCTAATGCTTTTTCTAAACCACCAATTCTATGTTCATAACCTGATTGCCCTGGAATGGCCCATGGACGAACTAACGCATTATCGCGTTTGTAAGGAAGATACTTCTCACCTTCACCTAGTTTAGCAGTCACACGGCGAGTTTTTATCTTATTCATTTGTTTGTCTAAATCAGGAAGCTTCCAAGGCTCCGCGCCGTTGGCAATATAACCATCAGTAAGCAACATGACTGGTGTCATATGTTCAAGCGCCAAACGAGAAGCTTCAAAGGCCATTTCAAAACAATCTGCAGGGCGAGAAGCGGCCACTACGATCATAGGACACTCACCGTTTCTGCCATACATCGCTTGCATTAAATCGGCTTGTTCGGTTTTTGTTGGTAAACCAGTTGAAGGGCCACCACGCTGAACATCAACAACAACAAGCGGTAATTCATAAACTACAGCAAGACCCATCGCTTCGCCTTTCAAAGCAATGCCTGGACCAGAGCTGGTAGTCAAAGAAAGAGCACCACCAAAAGCGGCGCCAATCGCAGAGCATACACCAGCAATTTCGTCCTCAGCTTGGAAAGTTTTCACGCCAAAATTTTTAAATTTTGAAAGTTCATGCAAAATATCTGAAGCAGGAGTGATCGGATAAGATCCTAGAAATAAATCTAGTCCCGCAGTCTGGGCAGCTTGCATAAAGCCCCAAGCTGTTCCTTGGTTACCGCTAATCTGGCGGTAAGTTCCTGGCTCAATTTTTGCTGGATTTACTTTGTAGGTAGAAACCTGAGCTTCGATTGTTTCCGCAAAATTGAATCCTGCCTTGAGTGCTCGAATGTTGGCTTCGACTAAAGCAGGAGTTTTAGAAAATTTATCATTAACCCATTTCTCAGTAGGTCCTAAATCGCGGCTGAACATGAAATAAGTCATGCCTAGAGCGTACATATTTTTACAGCGACTTTTCGCCTTGGCATCGAGTTCAACACCCTCAAGGGCTTTTAAAGTTTGATCAGAAATTTGAGCTTTAATAATTTGATAGCCATCTGTTAGTGGAGTATCAAGTGGATTGCCTTCATAACCGGCCTTTTTAAAATTGGCATCATTGAAAGCGTCCGTGTTTACAATTAGTGTTCCACCCTTTCGGAGTGAATTTAAATTTGCTTTTAATGCCGCAGGGTTCATCGCAACTAAAACATCAGGCTCATCACCTGGTGTACTAATTTGAGTTGAGCCAAAATGAACCTGGAAACCAGAAACACCGGCCACAGTTCCTTGAGGTGCACGAATTTCTGCAGGGAAGTCTGGGAACGTTGCAATGTCGTTGCCCATCAATGCAGATGTGTTAGAGAACTGAGTACCAGTTAACTGCATACCGTCACCGGAGTCGCCAGAAAAGCGGATGACGACGCTTTCAATATCTTTCATTATTAACGCCTTTGCTAGTCAGGAATTTCCTGAATGAATGTATCTAAATACTACAAGCCGAAGAATACTCCTGTCGGGCAATTCTGGCCATGAGGAAACAAAATTACCTAGTTATTTTCTGGGTTAAAAGAGTAAAAATTTTTTGGAGTTTTTTATTCAGACAGTTCTGAATGCAGCCAGTCATAAAAAGACTTGGCTTGGGCTTCGGTCAAGTCAAAACGACTTTTTAATTCTTGGATCGAATGTTCCTTTAATTCTTGAATACTACCTTCAAGTTTTTGCAATATTTTTTGCTTAGTTTTAGGTCCTATCCCTGCAATTCCATCAATCCAAGCTCCATGCCTATTCTTCCTGCCCTTATGATGGTGAAGGCGGCGGCTAAATCGATGGGCCTCATCTCGCATAGCAACAAGTATTTTCGACAGGGCCAATGATTGCTTCAAGGGAAGAGGATTGGCGCGCCCAGGAATAAATAAGCGTTCTTCACTCTTCACAACAGCGTCACTTTTGAAATCAGCTTTGGTTTTCTCTTTAGCAATAGCAATCACGGGAATTTGAATTTTAAATTCTTCCATGACCTGCAGGAATTGATTTAATTGTCCCTTCCCACCATCAACCAGAAACACATCGGGAAATGGAACTTTATTTTGTTTTTCACCTGCCCCTTTTTCAGATTCAATTCTTTTTATAAAAGCTTCGCGCATAAAAGCAAAATCATTATTTCCTTCAGGCCTTTCTGTTAAATGAAAGTGGCGATAGTCTTGCTTCAAGGGGCGTCCTTCAACAAATACCACAGCTCCTGCAGTCGGAGCTTCACCTTGCCAAATAGCAATATCAAAACACTCCAAGCGCTTAGGTCGCTCAGGTAAATTTAAAATTTCCTTTAAATAATTAAGTCCTACAAAGGGACCTGATTGATTTTCAATTCGCACACGTTGCGCCTCGCTGGCCTGATTAATGGCCAGGGTCACAAGGGACTTAAGCGACTTTTCCCGCGGCTCATCTTCAAATTGAACTTCTTGCCCCATCACGGTGCTCAAAGCTTGGCGATAAAGATGGCGGGCCAAATCATCTTCCTGAACTCCTTTTGGAAAAATAATTCTTTCAGGATAAATATCATGACTTTCGGAATAGTACTGAAGCACAAAACGCGAAAATTCCTCCGGAATCTCTTCCTGGCAATCTAATTTTGGAAAATGAAAAGTTTTGCTGCCTAAAAGTAAATTATTCCTTACCAAGAGTATGGCCACTTCAACTTCTTGATCGCCGAGGTGGTAAGCAAAAATATCAACATTACCAACTTCGGTTTTCATCTCGGCCAGTGATTGCTCTCTGCCAGTCAAGAATTGAGATAATTTGTTAATGGAGTCTCTTAAAAAAGCCGCATGTTCAAATTCTTCACATTCTGCCGCCTTCAACATTTTTTGCTCTAAAGCCGCTATGGTTTTTTTAGTTTTTCCTTTAAAAAAGGCCATCGCTAACTCTAAATTTTCAAGATACTCCTCATTAGATATTTGGTTTGTACAAGGAGCTTTGCAATGCTTCATTTGAAACAACAGGCAGGGTTCTTTGCGACTGCGAAATTCACTAAGAGAGCAATCCCTCAATCCCAAACTCTTAATAAGCGTAGTCATTATTTGAGAAATTTCACCGGCGTTGGGAAAGGGTCCGAATATGACTTTTTGTGATTCGCGCTTAACTCGTCTTAGATACTGCAACGTCGGAGAAGGCTCCCTCCTATCAATGACAATATAGGGATAAGATTTGTCATCCCGCAAACGGATGTTATAGCGAGGTGCATGCTTTTTAATGAGATTATTTTCTAGCACGAGGGCCTCGGCTTCATTGCCGACCAACATAAAATCAAAAGAATTTATGCGCTCGACCAAATGGAGCGTTTTAGTCGACTTGCTCGATTCATTAAAGTAACTGACAACTCTTGATTTTAAGCTCTTGGCCTTGCCGACATAGAGGACTTCACCCTCACTTGACTTCATGATGTAGCATCCGGGCGCAGCAGGAAGAGATTTCGCTTGATCGAGCAAGCCTAAAATATGTTTATTTTTATTATTGGCCATTGTTGCTGGCACTCCATGCAGGGAGTCTTTACTCTTAGCACCATTATCACATAAGCTAGCCGGATTACTCTTTTTTTCCCGAAGGAAATTTATGACTCAATTAGCGGCCGGTAAAGAAGTTTCATGTTTTTGTAATAAGTGTCAGCTTACTCTTGCTCACACCATTGTGGCCATGAAAGACCACAAAACTCCGGCCAAAGTTGTTTGTAATACCTGCAAATCTCAGCATGCCTATAAAACCGAAAAAAAAGCGGCTACCAAAAAAATTACTACAGGCAAAAAAAGTTCGGCGAAATCTTCTTCAATTCCAGTCGCTGATCTTTGGGCCCAGCAAGTCAACAAAGCAAAAGGTCCTAGTCGCAACTATAATGTAAAAAGCTTGTTCGTTGCAGGAGATCTAATCGAGCATCCGACCTTTGGAACAGGAATTGTTGATCGCGTTTTCGATCGCACAAAAATGGAAGTTATTTTCCGAGACAATATCCGCACTCTCGTTCACGGAATAAATTAAAAAAAAAGTCGCGCTCAAAGCGCGACCCTTTTTATTTTTTATATTTTAATAATTCTTAGTAATAGAAGCCGAACGACCCGCCAAAGCCGGCGTTAAATCCAGTACTCATTCCCATGTTACCCATACCGTATGGTGCTCCACCGTAGGAACCCATGCCCCAATAAGAGTTGTAGAGGTTCGCTCCGGCATTTTGATAATTTTGCATCAAGGCTGACTGTGCTGCTGCTTGAGCTGCAGAGTTTCCTTGGGCACGCGCGAAGCCTGCACTATTTTGTTCTGCCATGGCCTGTTGTTGCGCCATCATTTGTTGTTGTGCTTGCATTTGTGCTTGCATCTGGGCCTGTTGTTGCGCCATCCAGTTGCCACCGGCTCCGCCTCCACCGTTCCAGCCACCTGTGCCGTTCCAGTATCCGCCCATACCGTTACCCCATGGATAACCACCAACTCCCATATTGCCACCTAGCATTCCAGGTCCACCAAAATTTCCAGGCATTCCAAGGCCGCCACCGCCGGGAAATCCACCGAGACCACCGCCCCAGTATCCACCCATGCCACCCATGCCGCCCATGCCACCCATGCCACCCATGCCACCCATGCCACCCATGCCGCCTCCGGGAAATCCGCCAAGGCCGCCGAGACCGATGCCACCATAAATTCCACCACCAGGTAGACCAAATCCACCCATACCAGGTCCACCCATACCGCCCATACCATAAAAGCCGCCTGGGTATCCCATTCCGCCCATGCCTCCCATTCCACCCATGCCACCAATGCCGATTCCTATTCCGCCGCCCATTCCTGGGTAGCCAAAACCTGCACCAGGCATGCCTAAACCAATTCCACCATAAAGACCGCCGCCCATTCCCATGCCAGGGTAGCCGCCCATTCCGCCCATGCCCATACCCATCGGATTGCCCATACCGAGCCCGAGGTTAATTCCTAATCCAAATCCAGGGTAACCAAATCCGCCAAAACCAGCACCTGGATAAGGGCCCATCATCCCGCCCATAAAACCAGGGGTAAAACCGGCAGAAACATAAGGATTGCCGAATCCTCCAAAACCATTGCCCCACATTCCACCATAGCCAGCGTAACCACCCATGCCTCCCATAGGCATTCCATTACACATTCCGGCCATGCTTAAACCCATTTCTGGATTTATAGGATTGGCACCACGGCTTTCGTAATAACTTAAAAATGAATTATAGCGAGAAGTACATTCAGTATGGCCGCGCTCGTAAGCTCCGGCCCAAGCTTCTTGTGTGCGATTTTGATAATGGGAACTAAGCCAAACACTGCCCACCATCGCCAAAGGACCAGCGACGATTCCCAGTGCTTCAACCCAAGGTTCTGGGCCATTATTTTGGTTTCGCGCAGCCTCGCAATCGATACAATCGTAACCTGCATAGGATCCACCGCCGCCGCCAGCATAAGCGCCACCACCGACAGAACCTCCCACGCTTACTTCTGCTCGCATACAGATTTGATAGTCGCGAGGATAAGCTACGCGATCAATATTTTCACAATTTGAAAGTTGGGCCAAACCCGGTGAGGCCATAAACAGCGACAACACGGCCATCGCAACATGCCCTCGGAAATTCCAACCACTAAAATTGTTAGCGCCCATAATTCTTCTCCACTCAACGCGGAAAACATTCCGCTTTTTTAAGGCCCACAAAATAATTTAACGTTTGTTTCCAAATACTCTTTGGAACTATTCGGTCATTTATCGGGGATTCAAAGCAACAACTTGAGGTAATTATTAAGAGTGGCGTTTCAACTGCTGAAACTTATTGAAAATTCGCTGCAGGTTTAAGAGTATCAAGCGAATACAAGGAGTTTTTTGCTCAAGTATCCCCTCTAAATGCCCGACAAGGTTGTTAAAATTTTATGATTAACAGCGGATTACTTTTAGGTCTCTCTGGAGATCTCTTTCATAAACCTTGGCTCAATGGTGAAAACCAAGGTCTCCTAAATTTTTTTTCGTCCCATGAATTGGGCGAAGCTTGGTCCTTTATTTGGCCATGGCTTGTTGTCATCGCCATTTTATCCTTCCTCGTCTTAGCGGCCAAAAGTATTAAAAATGAAAAAGATATTTATGTTAGTTATGGCCAGTGGAAAGAACTTGGACACTTTTTATTAAAAATCCCTCCCTGGTGGACAGCAAAACTCGAAAAGCATGAGAACCTAATTGAATTTTACCGCGCTGATACCCATTACGACTGGAAGGCCCAATTTGAGATTATTCCTCTAGAAGATTTTCCAGATAAGCTGCTCTCCCTAGAAGAAATGGCTAAATCATTTTTAAGAAAGCAAAAAATTGAACTAGACCCCAACGCAATTTCTCATCGAGGAAAGAGTCCCTTTGAAAGCAATTTTCAGGAAGTCACCTCTCCCTTATTTTACAATATTGAAAATACAGGAACCAAAAATGGTCTGGATCGGATTTATTTTCATTTAGTCCTAATAAGCTGGCCGGAAAAAAATCAGCTTATGATCGCGACAAGCGAAGCATCAGTATTAAATGGATGTGTGGAAGGACCTTATTTTGAAGAGGTCATTAAAACGATAAAGCCAAAACTTTAGATTAAGCTCTTTTTGTTGAAAATCCGCGAATCTTTCCAACTAGATAACTTACGATTTCTTCATCAGACCCAAAAACATCGTCGATTAGTTCTGAATCAAGAAGAAAGTTTGTGACTCTTAAAGCCAATTGGTGGAGAGATTCCACAAGGTAAAGACCTGCGATGTTCTCGCCACTAAAAGATTTTATAATTTCTTTTCTAGCATGATTGTAGATTTCAGACTCAGTAACATCTTCAGTTAGACTTTCGACACCTAGTTTTTCTTCAACTTCTTCGAGTGCCTGCTGTTTGATGTCCTCATCTGTAGCAAGACCTACATTAAGTTCTGTCGCAAGAGATTCAATTAAATCGATCCTCGTCGCCACATTAAACTCAACGATATGATCATCCTTGAGATGGTTCACAATAAAACTGGCCAAAGCCTTGAGTGTTTCAAAATCTGTTTTCATGAGTTGGTTTCCTTTCGTTGGCAACAACTCCAGCACATTCGTCGTCCTTCGATCCTTGAAGGAGGATTGTTGTGCTTCGTATTAATACCTTCTATTAGTCTAACCTATTAGGCCCGCCTACTACAAGAAATAACTTCACGAAATTAAAAACTTTTTTTTATTTTTTAAGGAAAAATTTAGAAAATATTATTTTTTTCTGCGCGATTGCCACAAATTTTTTAGCAATTTGCCCTCGCCCAGAAGCAATGGAACCGCCACAAAAGCAATTCCACCCAAGCTGGCCATGCCACTGACGGTTAGAATACGGATCAAAAGTGATTGATCCGAGTTGTAGCAAAAATTTATAAAGTGGAGGGTAGTCAAGCAGGCGGCGACTCCTAGGGTGGCCTTCAAAATAATGGGTCGGCAGAAAAAATTCCAACCGATCTGCAATCGTCCGCGCAAATAGATTGCTTGCAGGATAACATTGATGCCCATACTCAACCCAGTGCCCAGCGCCAATGCGCTAAAACCCCAATGAGGCACCATGACCAGCGAGAATGCAACATTAGTACTAATCGCTATAAGGGAATATTTTACGGCTTTGCCAGGCACATCTAAGGTGTAAAACGTCGGGGCCAAAACTTTGTAGATGCCATAAAACGGTAAACCCAAGAGGTAACATTTAAAAGCCAAAGCCGTCTGTTGACTATCTGCAACAGAAAATTGCCCTCGCTGGTAAATAATCTCAATGATCGGCCCACTAAGCCCATACAATACGGCCATGGCCGGTAGCATCGCCAACAAAAGTAAGTTATAGCTCGATTGCAAAAAAGAGACGGCTTCATCGCGCTCACCTTTTTTCCATGCTTCGGTGAAGTGAACCAAATTTGAACCTGCGATTGAGACACCAAGCATACCCACAGGAAATTGAAACAAGCGAAAAGCATAGGTAAGCCAGCTTACGGCACCAATAACTGTGTTTGTTGCCAAGATTGTATTCACAAGAACATTGATTTGCGCCGCAGCAATACCCACTGTCCCGATGCCAAGTCGAGAAATAATGCGTTTTGGATACTCTCCCCAAAGTTTCCAACCGCGAACAAATTGAATGCGCTTCAAAATTAAGGGAATCTGCACCACCCATTGAGCAATTCCTCCAAGAAAAACGCCGATCCCCATAGCATAGACGGCGTTGTAACCCATTTTAATCAACATGGTTGGTACACCAATCATGCAAAGAATAGTGGCAAGATTAAAAAAGGCCGGAGCGAGTGCCGGAATAAAAAATATTTTCTGCGTGTTAAGAGCACCCATGCAAAGTGCGGCCATAGAAACAAAAAATAAAAACGGGGCCATGATCTTTGTAAGGACTACTGTGGCCTGATATAGTTCAGGATTTTCTAAAAATTTTGGAGCAGCAAATGAAACAATCGGTGCTGCAAAAATAAAAAGTAATAGGGAAATAAAACCCGTTACCAAGGCAAGTAATACGGCCATAGACCAAAATAACCGGTCGCTTTCCTCAACATTTTTTTGGCGTACTTCGGTAAAAACGGGAACAAAAGCAGCACTAAAAGCGCCTTCAGCAAATAAATCTCGCATTAAATTTGGCAAGCGGTAGGCGACAAGAAAAGCATCCGTCATTCCGCTCGCACCAAAAAGATGGGCCATTAATTGCTCTCGCACAAGACCTAAGATCCTGCTGGCAAAAGTGGCCACGGCCATTTTGGCGGAAGAAAGAAAGACCTTTTTGGTCGTATTCGCGTTGGTAGTTTCGCCCACGCTGTTATCTCCAATAGCTGCAAAAATTTTGAACTCAAGACTTTTTAGTCTATCATTGATTAGTTGATTGGATAACGATTTTCCGCTCTCTGATTTGAATCTCTTAAAATTAGGAAAATTGGCCTCTGAATACAAAAGGAGACTCTGTTCATGCAAAAAATAGTGACCTATTTGGACTGGGGTCTTTATATTGGATTGGGTGGCATGCTGTGGTCGATATTCGTTTATATATGGATCGTGCGACAACCAAAAGGCAATAATCGCATGATCTCCATCGCTCGCATGATCGAAGCCGGAGCGATGACATTTTTAAAAAGAGAATATTCTGCTCTCATTTTTTTCTTAATGTTTGTGACGGCCATTTTGGGTCAATACCTAGGTCGAGATACAGCTTTTGCCTATTTGAATGGCGCTTTAAGCTCCATGTTTTGCATATTCGTTGGTTTGAAAATTGCGACAAAAAGCAATGTTCGCACCACTGAAGCAGCTGCCAGCAAAGGATCACGCAGGGCCTTGTCTGTAGCTTTTCTAGGCGCATCCGTGATGGGAATGACTGTGGCCTCAGTTGGACTTCTTGGAATTCTTCTCTACTTTCAATACCTCACTTCAAGCACCACGATTGAGGCACTCAACAGTTTTGCCATGGGCGTCTCTTCAATTGCTCTTTTTACTCGCGTCGGTGGAGGAATCTTTACCAAAGCCGCCGACGTTGGTGCTGATATGGTTGGGAAAATTGAAGTTGGAATTCCAGAAGATGATCCGAGAAATCCAGCATCTATTGTAGACAATGTTGGTGACAATATTGGAGATGCGGCGGGTGCAGGCTCAGATATTTTTGAGTCCTATGTGAGTTCTATTGTTGCAACCATGTTCATCGGCTCAACCTTTGTGCAAAAGTCCACTGAGGCCATGATGCTTCCCATTTTCATGGCCATGATTGGTGTTGTATCTTCTCTACTGGCCATTATCATCATGAATGTTATTCGCGGAAAAAATCCTCAATTTGCTTTGAGATTTTCCCTAATTTTTGGTCTCGGTATTTTGTTATGGGGAGCCTATCGAACCTGTAAATTACTTAGCTTTAATGAAATATTTCCTTATGCTAACGGCCCTTTCTACGCCATTTTGGTGGGGGCAATCTTAGGTGTGCTCATTGGAATTTCCTCTGAATATTACACTTCACACCGCTACCTACCTGCCCGAAAACTTGCTCTGGCCAGCAAGGCAGGAGCTGCCACTAATATTATTACAGGCATCTCTGTCGGCATGTATTCGACAATTCCTTCCATGTTTTTACTATGCACAGGTCTTTTTCTAGCGCAAAAATTCGCCGGACTCTACGGTATTGGACTTGCTGCCGTCGGCGTAATGGCCACCACAGGGATCAACCTCACAATTGAAGCCTATGGGCCAATTTCAGACAATGCCAGTGGCATCGCCGAATTAAGCAAGTTAGATCCAGAAGTTCGAAAAATTACCGACGAATTAGATTTTATTTCTCAAAACACAGGGGCCATGAGTCGAGGATTTTCCATTGCATCCGCCACTCTAACTTCCCTTGCCATTTTTTCTGCCTTTGCCACCTCAGTTGGATTAACCACGATCAATTTAATTGACTCTAATACGATTACCGGACTTTTCATCGGTGCCACTCTACCCTTTTTCGTCGGAGCGCGAACCATGAATGCGGTAGGAGACACTGCTCAAAAAATTGTTTCCGAAGTCAGAAGGCAATTTAGGGAAATTGCCGGATTGATGGAGGGCCAAGCAGCACCTGAAGCATCACGCTGTGTAGAAATTGCCACTCAAAGTTCTTTGAAGCACATGATGATGCCAGGCCTTGTAACCTTTGCCATGCCACTTGCTGTTGGTTTTGGACTTGGCAAACAAGCTCTTGGCGGTGCTCTCATTGGAGCCATTACAACCGGAACTTTGTTAGCTCTTTTTATGGGTCACGCTGGTGGCGCCTGGGAAAATGCCAAAAAATCTATTGAGCAGGGCAAAATATTAGGTGAACAAAAAGGGAGTGAGGCCTACAAAGCTTCCGTTATCGGTGATACCATCGGCGACCCATTTAAAGACACGTCAGGTCCGGCCATGAATATTTTAATTAAACTCACAGCGATTGTGGCGCTAGTGGTAGCTCCTCTGCTATAACTTTTTTTAAGAAGAATATTACCGAGGTTTTCTAATGGTTACCAAGCATTCCAACGATTATTTCACCAACCATTCTTACGACAGTCTCAATTTAGAAAATTTAGACCCCCAATCTCGCGCTAATTTTATTGAAGCAAAATCGGGGTTGAATTGGGATGAGTATTTTATGTTACTTGCGATGATTACCAGTTTTAAAAGCAAAGATCCCGCGACAAAAGTTGGATGCGTCATCGTTGATAGCAATAATCGCCAAGTCACCATGGGATACAACGGAATGGTCGCTGGAATTGATGAAAGTAAATTACCTTGGGGTAAAGATAAAACTGTTCCACTCAAGTACCAAAAATATGGTTACGTCGTTCACAGTGAGGCGAATGCTATTCTTCACGCTCCTCGCTCGCTTGAAGATTGTCGCATGTATGTGACGCTGTTTCCCTGCAATGAATGCGCGAAATTAATTGCTTCAAAAAAAGTTAAAGAGGTTATTTTTCTCTCTGATAAACATAAAGATCAAGAAGGAACTCAAATGGCCAAATATCTTTTCGATTTGGCCGGAATAAAATATCGCCAATTCGTTCCAGGCAAAAATATTTTTGAATCTCTTGAACAACATCTCCACAAATTGCAATCAGAAGCCTAAACGACACCACAACATGGCCAGAGTGACCCTGAAAATAGCGAAATCGCTGCATCACTTTGTTAGTTTCTTTTGCTCTACTTCCTTAAAAAATTTGCTACAATGTAATTAGGTACAGGGACCAAAGGCCTTGTTTTTAGCGCCGAGGATTGGCAATAAAAATAGGGACCCTGAACCAAACACACACAGAACACAGGGAGGCGTTTTATGTACATGGCCATTGCAGTCGAACACCCCAAACATCCTACGCGCCGCGACCAGTACCATATTTGGTATCTGGAAATCGACGATCGCAATCGGGTGGTAGGTGTCGGCAAGAAATCACGGGAAGAGTTAGTAGAATCGTTATTTCGGAGCTACAAGGCGACAGGCCACTCCAATTGGCGCGCATTTAAAAAGGGGGCAGAACAGTCATCGCCAATTGAACTGCATGATTTCATTGCGCAAAATTTATTTGAGAACACTCACTTTGGAGAATTGCCAAACTTGGCAGAGTTTCAGGAAACCCTGGACCTCATTCGAAATCGCTTGGACCTTAAGCAACTTGAACGCAAAAGCGACGTATCCTTAGGAACAGCGCGCACTGCTTAAAAAGTTCCAAGCCCCTTCAAAGCAAGCTGACTGCTGTAGCGCATGAGGCCCTGAATAGGGCCTCTCCTCATTTTTTCAACGCTTAAGGTAATTATATTTTCTTAGGGATTTCCAAATTAAGTCATGTTCATTTTGCTTTGGCCCGACTTATAATGCCCACCGTTTCCTAATCAATTATTTTCAATTTTTGTGAACTGTATTTGCCCTTCTCACCTTGAGCTTGAAGGGTGCCTAAATAGGAGTGTTTTCATGAGTAAACCATTCATCGTTGTCAGTGATGGATTCGACAAAGGTCTGTTTGAACAACTAAAAAAGAATCCAGGTATTGAAGTTCATCCAGAAAGCAAATTAACAAGAGATCAAGTCATTTCCCTTCTTCCAAAAATGAACGGACTAATCGTTCGCTCTGCCACAAAAGTAGATAAGGATCTCTTGGAAAAGGCCACAGCTCTAAAACTAGTTATTCGCGCCGGAGAAGGTGTCGACAATATTGACGTAAAGCATGCCAACTCAAAAGGTGTGAAAGTTGCCAACACTCCAGGAGCCAACTCTAACTCTGCTGCTGAACATGCCATTAGCTTGATGTTTACCGTTTTGAGAAAAACTGCTTGGGCCCATGCTTCCATGTTGAAAGGAGAATGGGAAAAAACAAAATTTAATGGCAACGAAATGGCCGGAAAAGCTGTTGGCTTTGTAGGCTTTGGTCGCATCGGTCAAATCGTAGCCAAGCGCTTAAGCGGTTTTGATATTAAAGTTCTTTTTGCCGATCCATTTGTTAAAACATCAGAACTCTCTTATGCAAAATCGGCCACGCTTGATGATGTTTTTAAAAACTCAGATATCATCACCATCCATACTCCATTGATGGATGCGACTCGCAATATGGTGACTGGCAACTATCTTCGCATGATGAAAAAAACAGCGGTATTAGTAAATGCCGCCCGTGGTGGCATCGTGAATGAAGAAGATCTTTACGCTTGTCTTAAAGAAGGACAAATTCGCGGAGCAGGTTTCGATGTTTTCGCAACTGAACCTTTGCCCAAAGACTCAAAGCTCTTAACTTTAGAAAATTTGGTACTCACTCCCCACTTAGGAGCAAGTACAGATGAGGCACAATTTAGAGTAGGCGAAATGGCGGTCAATCAAATAAGTGAGTTTTTCCTTAATGGAAAACTTCTAAATGAGGTCAAATGAATATGAGTTCAGTGGCAATTATTGGAGCCCAATGGGGTGATGAAGGCAAAGGTAAGATTACTGACTTGTTAGGACAAAAGGCAGACCTTGTTGTTCGCTATCAGGGTGGTAATAATGCTGGTCATACGATTATCGTCGGTGACAAAAAAACTATTCTCCACCTCATCCCCTCTGGAATTTTACATCCTCACGTTCTATCCCTTGTCGGGCATGGTGTCGTTTTTGATCCAGAAGCCTTTATTAAAGAATTAGAAGAAGTTGAAAGTTCTGGAATCAAAATTACTTCAAAAAATTTGGGGATTTCTGAAAATTGTACAGTGATCACCTCCTACCACCGCTTGCTTGATGGTCTTAGAGAAAATCAGGGCCCACGCAAAATCGGCACAACTGGACGAGGAATTGGCCCAGCCTATGAAGACAAAGCTGCACGTCGAGCAGTTAAATTAAAAGATTTATTAAATAAGCAGACACTTCTGTCGCGCCTACAAGAATGCTTAATTGAAAAAGAAGTATTATTTAAACATTTTTATAAAGCCGAATTTCCTAAGGTCGAAGACGAGTGTGAAAGGCTTTACAAACTAGGCCAGCGATTAGCACCTTTTCTTTGTGATACCTTTAGTGCGCTTGACCGAGCGACTCGTGAGAAAAAAAATATCCTTTATGAAGGGGCTCAGGGTGTTCTACTCGATGTTGACTATGGTTCCTATCCTTATGTTACAAGCTCAAACACCAGCTTTGGTGGCATCTATACAGGTGCCGGTCACCCAACAGGCCAAATCAAAGAAGTCATAGGCGTGGCCAAAGCCTATACCACTCGCGTTGGCGAAGGCCCTTTTCCAACAGAACAAATAAATCAAGTTGGTGAAAAGATTCAACAAGTCGGAAAAGAATTTGGTGCCACAACTGGCAGGAAACGCCGCTGCGGTTGGATTGATCTTCCGCTACTTCGTTATTCAATCAAGGCCTCCAACATTACAAGCTTGGCACTGACTAAATTAGACGTCCTCAACTGTCTTGATGAGCTACAGGTTTGTTACGCCTATCGTTATCAAGGTAAGGAAATTGATTGCGCTTACCCAGGCATTGATTTGCAACAAGCTGAACCTCTTTATAGGTCGCTTGCTCCATTCCGCGATGACTTTAAGTCGAACAAAATGAGTCAGGAATTGGAGACCTATATTAAGACGATTGAAGAACTTACCGGTATTCCAGCTGGAATTCTTGCTTTCGGGCCAGAAAGAAATCAGATAATATTTAGAAAAGATTATTTCTAAATCTTATTTTAGAGTTCAACATCGGGATTGCCATGGATTCGAGGCTTCTTGTTCTTATTACCTTTATTTTTTTAGGGCTCACGCTTAATTCTCCTTCTCACGCTCAAAGTGGTGACGGAGGAACGGACTTTGATGAAATTGATTCAAAGGCCGAAAGTAGTCTTGATGCTGAAATAAATGCCCAATCCAATACTGGGGCCGAGGCCACAGAATCCAAGCCGACAGAATCTCTCGATGGCCCTACTCAGCCTGCAGTAGAACAAAAAGCTGAGCCAAAAAAATCTAGAAGAGAACTAAATAAAGATAAGAAAAAATCAAAAAAAGAAAAGGCCATCAAAGGAAAGAAAAAAGCGAAAGAAAAAATGCAACGACAAGGCAATAATAAAAAGAAGTCAGAAGCGCGCCCGGCCGGAGCTCAAAAGAAAAAGGCCGTCAAAAAAGCAGCAAAAAAAGCCGCTAAAAAAAACCAACGGAAAAAGCGTTAAAAAATTACTGGATAATTTGTCCAACCAGTTTGCCATTTATAAATTCTGTCATTTTTACCGGTAGGATTTGATTGTTTAAATCGGCGTCACTTTTGACGGCACAACGAACGTAGTTACTCGTATAGCCTTCCCAAAGCCCATTATCGTTCAAAGTTTCAAATAAGACATTAGATGAGCGCCCAACCTGTTCTTCACTAAAGGCCTGTAATTTCGCCTGACCAAGCATAATGATAGAACGCACACGGGATTTTTTAACATGGTGGGGAATTTGATTTTCAAGTTTTGCTGAAATGGTTTTATTTCTCTTACTAAATGGGAACGGATGAAAGTGAGTTATTGCTGACTCGCGAAGTAAATTAAAAGTATTTTGAAATTGTTCTTCCGTTTCGCCAGGGTGACCTAAAATAATGTCGGCACCCACCGCGGCGTGAGGGAAATAATCCTTCACCATCGCAAGGATATCTTTGTATTGGGGCACAGTATATTTACGGCGCATGGCCTTTAGCACATCATCATCGCCTGACTGTAGTGGGAGATGAAAGTGATCCATGGCCTTGGGAGAAGCGTGAAGAATTTGCAACAGCTCTCTGGTAATTGTATTGGGCTCTACACTAGAAAGACGAAGGCGCTCTAATCCTTTCACATCCAAAAGGCGCGCGACTAATTCGTGCAATGGAGCGCCACTTGCTTCCTCATATTCGCCAATATTGACGCCTGTAAGAACAATTTCTTTGAAGCCTGTTTTCACCAGTTTTTCAGCGTGGGCAATGGCCTCTTTCGGATCGATGGCACGGGAACGTCCACGGGCCTGAGGAATAATGCAAAACGAACAGATATAATTGCAACCATCTTGAATTTTTAGAAAAGCACGGGTGTGAGAATCAGCTGGTGTTGTGGCTGCTCCCCAAAAATCGTTGGTCATATCGACCTTAACCACCTGATCTTTTTCTTCGTCTAGATAATCAAAGACCTTATATTTTTCGGAATTGCCTAAAACCAGATCAACACCTTGAATTGAAGCAATTTTTGCAGACTCCATTTGAGCATAGCAACCCACGACCACGATTTTCGCTTCAGGCGATGCTTTGTGGGCCTTGCGAATAAGGTTGCGGCAAGTTGAATCGGCCTGATCAGTGACCGTACAAGTATTAATCATTACCAAATCAGCGTCCTCACCAAATTCCACCACATCATAACCGCGGTCAGCAAAACCTTGCGCCAATGCACCTGATTCCGCAAAGTTGAGACGACATCCCAAGGTATGAAATGACACTTTTTTCTTAATTTGAGCGCTTTGGATTTCCATAATATTGCCGCACATTATAAAGAAAATGCCATCCTGACAACCACCCCGTTTTTTAGTTTAAATTGAATAACAAGGACCCACTTTTGGTGCTTAGAAAACACTAAAAAAGTTCATCTATCTCTTTAAAAGCGTTTGACAAAGGGGGGTAGGTCCCATAAATTCTGGCGCACGTTTTAAGGATAGTGGTCTCTTAGCTCAGTTGGTTAGAGCATCTCACTTTTAATGAGAGGGTCCCGCGTTCGAGTCGCGGAGAGATCACCACTTTAAACTTTTGCTCCCATCGTCTAGCCCGGTCTAGGACCCCGCCTTTTCACGGCGGTAACAGGGGTTCGAATCCCCTTGGGAGTACCAAATTATAAAAATAAAAGAGCCACCGCAAGGTGGCTCTTTTATTTTTATCATATCGTATTTCCTAAGGGGATTCGAAGCGAGCTTGCCGGCCTCCAGTGGAGGCCGAGGGAGCAGGATGCGACCGAGAGGCAAGCGAGGGGAGGCCACGCCGGGAAGGAGCGTGAGGCGACTGACCATAGTGGCCGAATTCCTATGAAAATATAAAAGCCACCGCAAGGTGGCCTTTTTATTTTCAATCTAAATCTACTGAGAAATTACAAATAGTGGGAAATAAGTCTCTGGATTTTTCTACATACGCGACAAAACCTAAGGCATGGATTGCTTTGCATTCATTTCCAACTTTGATCAAATTCTCATCCAAAGCCTTTTGTAGACGCGTTTGCTTCCTACAAATTTTTTGGCGCGCTTGAGATAAATCACTGGCCCCATCTCCGTAAATATCAACAAATATTTTTAGAAACGCTAAGTATTCTTCTATGCAAGTTTGATCTTTCAAACTTGCCATTTCTTCCTTGGTTACCTGCTTGTTGAAAATCGCAATACTTGAGGAGGCATTTTTTTGAATCCAATCAACATTTTTATTAACCGGTTAAACAGCGGCTTCCCGACTGCAACTATTTCCGCCGATTGGACTTTCAACCACTGACCAATTAAGGCATAACAAAACTGGACCTTCGTTACTTTTTATAAAAGTAGGACCACCTGAATCGCCAGGACAAATTCCCCCTAGTTGCTGATCAAGGACAAAAACATTGGGATCTTGAAACCTCGCAGGGAGCATCTTGGTATGGAGTACGTACTCGTCTCGTTCGTTATACATTTCACTAGAATCATAATCTTCTGTTCTGGCAAACAAATAATCAAAAATTGTTTAACTCTTATCTATGGTGTAGCGACTAAAGCCATTCGCATAAACAGGAAAATTCCCTTCAAGTGGTAAACTAGAGTAAATACGAGGAAAGGATAATGAATTGGGGAGGTCTTGCTCTAATTCGATTAGAGCAATATCGTTAACCACTTCATCTTCATCGCTAAATTGCTCGTAGATTTTAAAAATTCTTTATGGAATAGGAAGATTCTGAATATTTTGCAACAGGACCAATAAAATATTTAATTTCGGAAACCGAAAATCCTACTAAGCAATGGGCACTGGTAAGGATCGTTTTTTTCCAATTGCCACACCCGAGCAATGAATCCTTTCATGCTTCGTATTGCCAAGTGCGATGGTAAATCGAGATGCTAAGGAGCCTTCCGATTGCACCAATCCCCTAATAAGCATTTTGGAGATAAAAGGACTCTGGGCCACAGTGGTGGACGAAAAAATTATGGCCATTATAATTGTCATTAATCGATTTAATTGCATTCACGAATAGTAATACTTTTCCCCTATCTTTCATGCATAAGGGTAAATTTTACGGCCGATATTCCTCAATCTTTTAAGCTACAACCTTCTAAATCTTAACGCTGTTTCTGAATTTAAATCACGATTCAATATTCCACTGTAAAAGTAGGCAGGGAGAAATAAAAGTATTAAAGACTTTGAGATTATTAAAGAGGTTCACCGATCGTTGGACCTCTTTTTTCAAAACTCAATTTATTGCTTTCTTGCTTGGCGAGCGACCACAATTAAGTGGAAAGATTCTTCATTTTTTTCTGTGTGAAATTGAAATTCTGTTTTTCTTTCGTGCCCAGAATAGCTGGAATAGGAACGATTAATCGCATACTGGTTAAGTAATTTTAGATTATCAACCTGGGCAGTACTCATTTCAAAATTTGTTACAAGGATATTTTTCATTTCTTCAGAAGAAATAAAAATTGAATAGTTTCGCTTATTGCTAAAACTGGACGTGCAATTATAAAGATTATTGTTTATCTTTAGCTGGCAGTACGAAACTGTATTGTAAAAATTATTTGAATCATCTGAGAGCACCACATTGGCAGATTCCCTTTCCAAAGTTCTAGTTCCATCAAAAGCAGTAGAATGAGTTAACTTTAAACGCAGCTTGGCCTTATAAAAATTCTTGGCCTCAGCATTTTGAAACAAAATTCCAGTAACCAGTAACGTCATAGTAAAAATAATACGGATATTCAAAGACTCCTCCTCAATTTTTCCCCAAATCCGGGTATCCATTACTTTTGGCAACTTTCGCCACATTCTCTTCAATGGTTGTAGAATTCTGTAAAAATTGATAGGGATAATGCCCTTAATTCAAAATTATGAGGCATCAAAAACATGAAATGCTGCCCATTAAAGGCCAAAGACATAACAAAATTTCTACAATCCTCTAGGAAAGATCAATCATTACCATGGATTGGCCTACCTCAGTTAAACCAGTATCTTTTCAAAAAAACGGAAGGAAGCGTTAAGCGAATTTTAAGGAAAGAGGGGAATTATCATAGTGTCTTTATTGAAAAGGGAAAGATTAAGGCCCTGACTATTGCCCACCCCCATCCAATGTTGGGCAAAAAAATCTGGGTTGCACAGTATTTTGGCCCCTCCGAATTATATCAACCAAACCAAATAATAAATCACTTAGAGAACCAGAAAATTTTAATTCAACTCAATGTCATGGCAAGCGATGAGTCTCTTCTAAAAAGAATTGAAAAAGAAGGCCAATCCCGGGTCGGCGTTTTCTTATTTGGCGAGGTACAAAAATCCTTAAGAAAATTAAGAAAAAAAACAGCGGTCACCTTATTAGAAAATCAAAAATTGGAATACCGAATGCTTCAAAAAAGCGAGTTTAAAGAGATTATTGATTTAGAATATAAGTCCCATCAAAGTGAACCCTCCAGCGTCGTTCACCGATTTAAGAAAAAAGATTTTTTGGGGTTTAAAAGAAATTTCATGGACATGTGCAAAGATAAAACTGCCCTTGGTTTATTCCATAAGAATAAAAGGATAGGGCATATTATGCTTCGAATAGACCCTAAATTTCCTTCCACGGCCAACATTTCAACTATTGCCCTTTTGCCTCAATATAAGGGCAGAGGCTTGGGATTGGATCTTTATCGAGCAGGCTTGGAGCTTCTTCATAGTCGAAAAGTAAAATTTTACTTTGGCTATTCGAATACGCATGGTGTTTTAAAAATTGCCAAGGTTTTGGATCGACGACCAATTTCTTATAGCTATGAGAGTCGCCCTTAAGTTCACTTCTTTTGCATTTAGGGCAAAGTGAGATTATTTAATTTCCCATTCCCGCAAAACTCTAACAAGGAATTGGAATTTAACCTTAGAGGCTGGCAGCCTGCCGTAAGGGATAAAACAGTTCTAGCTCCACCCTGCAGATTAATAATATAACTTTCATACTCACCGTATGGGGTCTTGTTGTGTAATAAATATTGATCGCCATTTACGATGAGACCGTAACTTAAGCCCACAAATCTTTCTGTCTCCTTCTTGGCCACAGCAGAAAATTTCATACTTGCATTGCGCTTGAGCAATTCTTTTACTGTATCAATGGGGAAACTAAAGATAATGTTTTGAGAATTGCCACTTGAAAGCGCCATGAAAATTTTCCCATTAAAATAATCAATGGCACCTGAATATCCTGGGACCTCAGTCATAATCTCTTTAAAAGTCACGCCCGTTTCACTGACAATTTTTAGATAGACCGAGCCAAATTTAGCATTAGGAAACTCACGGTTATTTAAAATAAATACGTGACCGGCTTTAGATGAAAATAAAAAACGTATTGAAAATGAATCCTTCGGGGCCACATCACGACTCAACAACTCGATTTCTCCCTTTTCAATGTCTACTTTACAAGTCGTTTCAGGATTAACGAGGAACGGATAAGCATAGCTGTAATAAGGTCCTACACATTCTTCGTCGACGTGATGAAATTGAGTTACTTCTTGGGTGCCCGTTAGACGACCCAAGTAATGCAATTCCCCTGGCAGCCCCAAGGAAATAAAATGATCGCCTTTAAATTGGTCCTGATAGGGATAAAATTTGAGCGTTTCTGATCTTAACTCAAATGAAAGGAGGAGCAAAAATACCACTAATAATTTATTCATAAATCTTCCCTTTTATTATTCTTCGTTTATGCCGTGGGAAACATGAAACGCATGATTGAGGTGTAAAGCATCGAGATCAAATCCTTCTGCATTCTCACCCATATTATTAAAGTTTTTCCCCGTATCTTTAATCTTTATGTATCGTATTTTTGAAATTCCGATCAGGCCAAGATCAAACTGATCACCACCTTCGTCTGCTGGAACGACTCCTGCACAATCGCGGATAAGCCCAATTTCTGGTTTGCAATCAAACCATCGATACTCAGACTCAACATTGTTATAGGCAACTCCAACACGAGCAAATTCTTGATAGATAAGTCGCTCACCTGAAAATCCGTCAAGATAGCGAAAGGGATTTTCAAAAACTACAAAATCAGGACCAGGCTTATCAATTAAAGTTCCTTCCTGTGACACCCTAAGGACGACTTCTCCTCCGTGGCCTAAACTTAATGTCTTTTCACGCAATTTTTTTATGGCCTCAATGTCTGATTCATCAATGGCCCTAAAGGAGTGATCCGGCCCGTACACAGATTTTCTAATGTCGTCTTCTTGAACAACTTTATTTTTTCCATCATCGCGCAACCCTGGTTGGTAAAAATCCAACAAATAAGATTGGCCACCTAAAGAAATTTCTCTGGCGCCATTAGTGCTGAAAAGGTTTCCCCTACTCGGCTGCATCGACTGACTGACCAAATTTCTATCTTGAATAATCCTTCTCACTGTCGCCTCATCGCTAAGGTGAAGGATTCGATTTTCGGTTTTTCTGTGGCGTAAATAATCCTCACCATACACTAGCATTTCGCCATTCTGATAAAAATGAATGGCCGCCGGAAGACGTTTACTTGATCCACGAATCATCTCAAGTAAAGAATTTAATCTTCTTTCTTCAATCCCTGGGTTTTCATTACTTTTTAGAGAAAATAAATTTAAAGAAGCCTGACTAGAAATAGAATTTTTATCCTTCGTATTTAATTTTTTTGTTTGCTCAATAACCGGACTTTGGTCAGGTAATTGGTTCTTTAAAATAGAATGATTTGTTTCGACTTCTGAGTCCCGTGAAAGAAAATAGAAGCTTAAGGTAATTGCCAATAACGCAATAAAGGCCGGAGTAAGGTTAAAATTTGATAAACTATTTTTAGTCGAAAGCATTTCTATTTCCTCATTGAGCGTGAGTTAATAGCGTTTTTGAGGGGGATCGGACTTAGAGGCCCTTCGAGGCGTCTTTACCGTTGCGCAACAGTTCCAGAATCACACTGGATTCACCCGTGAACAAAAATCTTGTAGCCTCCCCTATAGAGATTGTCAAAGTGTCTTGAGATTTTTTGAAGAGATTTTTTGAAGAGATTATTTGGAGAAATTTATTAGAGCATGCTTAAGGCCACTATTGGCCAGCATTATGCAATATCTTTAAACCTTCTTTTAAAGGTTTTCTGGCCAATACAAAATGCACTTCGCCTAGAGATTTATGAGCTTCATCAATGAAACTGGCAAAAAGTCTCATCCTCCATTGAGCAAATCCATCGCCACAGAATTCTTGTAAAGCATTCATCTTATTAAGTCTGGCCTTCCATAGATCCAGCACGCCTGAAGCAGCAGGCCCCTTAAAACAAATTTCTTTGTCATTTAAAGTTTGAGCCAAAATAATTTCTAGACCAGCTGATTCTAAATATCCCTTTAATTTTCGCCCCATTCTAAAATCATACCATCCAGACTTAAACGCATGATCATAATAATTTTCGATTAATTTCTGCGCTCTCTCATCCATAGGAGCATGCTTAAACATTTCGTGGGCTTCAATGAGGGCAATATGGCCACCAGGATTGAGGTGAGCAACCCAATCATTCAAAACGGGAATGAAATCAGGAAAGTAGGCCGGAACAAAAGAGGCCCAAATAAAATCAACTTTGGGGATGGCCAAATTGTTAAGCTGGTGAACAGATCCCTTAATTAAAATGTTGTTAGGCAAATTGAGATTTTTCGCTTCATTCAACAATTCATCATCTTGATCAATACCTATCGTTTTAGCACCGACATGGGAAAAATCTTGCAACTGGCCGCCAACTCCACAGCCTAAATCCAATACTGTTTTTCCCTTTAGCCCTGGAAGAAGAGAATATACCGTAGGCCAATCACGCCACTTGTATTGCTTTTTTTGATATGAAACCTTGTCCAATATTTTTCCCCTGAATGGAAAGATTGGACAATGATAAGGGCTTACTTGTAAAGATCATTTTCTTTTATGTAGTGGACTAAGGCAGGGTCTAGCAATCCATCAAGTGGCTTGCCAACTTTCAACCTATTTCTAATTTCAGTGGAGGATGTCGATTTTTGCGACACATAATTAATAAAGGTAATAAAGTCACTGTGCCCAGCTGGAACAGTGAAATTGGTTGATGCACTATCTCTTGGGAAAACCACATGGGGAAAACCATCATTTCGAACCTGCCCAAGACTAATTAACTTTTCCATGGAATCAGTTCCTTGAATAAGCCTTAAATTATCTGTTCCATACAGCTGCATTAATCTTAATAGCAAGGCCTTGTTGCCAAATTGATCCACCAGTTCACCGGAACTTCCAATATAAACATTAATGCCTTTTTCCTTCATGGCCCTTCTGGCCAGCATATTAAGGCGATGATTAAGCGGTGTAATATTAGGTTTGTGTAACGGATTTTCATTGGGAATTAAAATAACTTCATCGAGTCCCAATTTTTCTTTGGCCTTGAGAGCAATATCCATATGGCCTTCGTGGACAGGGTCAAAGCTTCCAAAATAAACTCCCACTTTTAATTTAGGCAAGGCCATTCGATCCTTAATCCCTTGAACTGTGTAGCGAGAGCCTAAATCAAAATTACTTAAGCCTCCATCAAACGAAAGCGTAAAAGGATCATCTCCACCTGTCACGCGTGAATGATTTGGATTACTTTTTAAGTCAACTCCCTGCGCCGGTAACCAATGCGCCCATTTCTGTCCATTCTCAGCATGACCATTAACTAGAATTGTTAAATTATTCAGACCCATTTCTCCAATGGTTGTCTTGCCGGCTTCAAGGTAAGCAACCAAGCGATGATGCCCATTCCAACCATCAATATGAACAATTTGCTCTTGAGCGTTGGTAATTATGTTGATGATGAGAGGATCGTGAGAAAACAAATTGTCTGCAACATTTTTTCGAATAACATCGGCGAGCGACTGTATTTTTTCAGGACTCCGCAAAACTGAATGTCCTGGGGCCGCAATAATATCGGCAATCCTAAGGTCTTTTATGGACTGAAAACGCCCGTCTTTATTTTGCCAAATATGGGCCTTCACACTACTCTTGAGACCTTGATAATTTTCGGGCAAATCGGGATGTTTTTGACGGTCAGGAATGACTTTTAAAAGATGGGACTCCAGATTTCCCTTTTTAAACCTTTCACGGACCAAATTAATAATCCGCATGAGACCATTAGATTCTTTATTATAGGATATACGTGAATTGACCAAATCTCGAAGATTGGAGCTGCAATCACCCGCAAACGCTGATTCACCAACAAACCCAACACAAATGGAGAATAAAATTGTCGCGAAAAATACACGCCCTAACATAGTTGCCCTACCCCGCTTATAGTTCAAATACCTGAGATTATAATGCCCCTTATAATTAGTAGGTTGAAATTTGTAAAAATTACTTATTTCCCTCTAGCATCCTGGTGCTTAATGCTTATAATTATTAACAACTTATGCATAAATACAGAGGTACGCCATGAAGTCTCTATCGATCTTGTTGATCACCCTTTCATTCTGCTTAGTCACTTTTGGAGTTTCAGCGCGAGAGATGACCGCCACCATTTCTTTGTCCCCAGCTGGTTCTTTTGAAGTAAAATGTAAAAGGGTTAGAGGTCAGGCAAAAAAAGCTGGCGATAAATTAACCGCTGAGGCGATTGAAATTCCAGTTAAAAGTTTTGAAACGGGCATTGAACTTCGCGATGAGCACCTTAAGAAAAAATTAGAATTTGAAAAATATCCCAATATTACTGTTGAATCGGCTACCGCTTCAGGTGGACAAGGAACGGCCCAAATAAAAGTTCGTGATATTTCAAAATCCGTTCCTTTTACTTACCGCCTTTCAGGCGATGGGCAGAACGCCGAAGTAGAATTCTCCATCGGCCTTAAGGAATACCAATTTGAGGGCATTAGCTACATGGGAGTCGGCGTAGAAGATAAAGTAAAAATTACTGCTAAAATTCCCGTGAAATAATTATTATGAAATTACTGCTGCTAATTTTCATGATTCTTTTGATCTCTTCTTGTGGCCAAAGCTTTAATTCGAATTCGAGTGATAATAATCTTGTTGATTATGCTGGTATAGATACCAGCACTCCTGCAGGGCAAAGGCTTCATAGTGCCTTTAATGTCATTAATGTACGATGCATCAGTTGCCATACTGGTTACCATTCGACTTGGTCATCCTACCGAACTGATGCTGCATGGAGGACTGCGGGTCTAGTACAGAATGGAAATCCGATGGGATCAGCTGTCTATAGTCGTCTTAAAAATGTCGGGGGCGATATGCCTCTACAAAATCCACAAATTTCAGATTCCGAAAGAGGACTGATTGAAACTTGGATTAATCAACTTTAAAAATTAAAAATTATAAGCAAATCCAACTAGTATCGTTGAAGAGGGCATCGCCCACATTTTTCCCATTTTGGCCTGCAATTCGTACTTACTAGATTCACCATAGCGCCATCGTAGAGAAACTAATGTCGACAATGTTACGATAGTATCGCTATCAATTCCCGTCGCAGAAGCTGGAACTTCGTAGTCCCCACGTCTGGCAACGAAACCACCTTCGAAGCCGATTCCAACTCCACCACTATAAGGTCTGTGATGGTAGCTTCCGGCCAAAACCAATAATTGGACAGGTACTCCACTTTGAAAATATTGTACTGAGGGATTGTCATTTCCAACAGTCGCTGTAGCTTGAGCAAAACCAACAAGCCCCTCCCACTCATGATATGCATTGGTCCATTTTCTTCCCATGCATACAAGCGCACCGGAGTTGGTGCTTCTTATTGCAACTTCTGCTCCACTGCCGGTAATTAACGTTACTTCATCTCGCCAGGTAATGTAGGAGGTTCCCAAAAACCAACTGCCCTTTACTTTTATTGCTTCTTGTTCTTTTAGAATTTTACCCAAACGATCCTCTAATTCATCTGCAAAATCCTCTTCCATGCCCTTTTCAATTGCGGCTCCACTGGCCAAATGAATCATTAAAATCATTGTGTTTCGTTCTTTTTCAGACTGCTTCCCCAAATCGTTTTCAAGAATATCGAGATAGACTGAAGCCTTTTGCAAATATAACTTCAACAGATCTACATTCATGTCACCAAGTTGTGATGCTCCATCTTTTTTAAATTTTAAAACCGCATTATGGTGCTCTTTCAAAAATTTCTTTTTAATAAAATAATTAATTGGTTTCATCGCTTCAGCATATTTGCCATTTTTTTGCGCCTGCTTTGATTTTGCGAGAACATAATCCAAAGCGGAAATTTTCTTTTTGCTCCCTAAGTCTTTAAATAGGTCATTCTCTTGAGTATGATCAGACCCATCAAAGGATTCTAATGTCTCTGAATAGACAGGACTTTGTAATAGGAAAATAGCGAGCATGGCCGCCATTAAAATTCCCAATTTAGATTTTTGTTTTAAAACCATAAGTGCATTTGTCCTGTAATATCCCAAGTATCTTCAGTCACCAAGCTATCGCTGAAAATTCTTGAATTATATGCATCAAATCTTAGCTCGATCCTTTGCATAGGAAAATATTGAAAACCTGGTCCAAATCTCATGACGTAACTTTGTCTTTCAACATTTTGCCTATAATACTCTGTAGTCAATAAAACAAAGGAACCTCGGGCCACATTTAAATAGCCCTGCCCGAGAGCATATCTACCTCGAACCTCATTTCCTGTTTTAATGGTTGTCTTGCTCGATTCACCAATTTCCAATAAGACAGCAGAACCTTTCCCTGCTCCAAAACTTCCGTGGAGTGCATAATTTAAGTACTCTAGAAAATCTGATTTAGAACTTAGAACTGAAGCTCCTACTCGACTACTGGACGCAATATGGTAATCAAATTTTGATGATGCACCGACTTGCCTTAGAGGCGCATCTTGAACAAGATTGCCTATAAAAGGATTTATACCCCACTCCCAATTTTCGCCAGCAAAGTGAAGTACCAATCCGTGACTTTGATCGTTCATGGCCAATCCGGTTATCGAGCGAGAAAAGGCAATGTGATCTGGAATTCGCTGGCCAAAAACTTTATCCATGAGCCCGGCATAAATTCCAAAATGAGGAGTAAATCGATAACCAATATAATGCTCTCGGGAGCGATAGTTGGGTTCATCTTCAAATCCACGGCGCCCCCTAGGTTCAGGTGCATAACCGAAGTTATAAATAAAAACCAATTTATCTTTTTCCAAAAATTTGAGGGCCAATGTCGCATTCGCATCCATATGAATGATTTCGGACTCCGATTTTGGTTCACCAAAATTCCTTTTTAAATACAGACCTCGATAATCAAGATTAGGTCTAAACCATGTATTTTTTGGAGTCGAAAATAAGAAGCCTGATCGCTGACCTAATGTTTCATCACTTAAACTGTCATTATGCAAAGGTTTGGCAGAAATAGCTGTCGCAGACACAGCACGACCATAATCAGTTAGAGGGCCATTCCCAAATGGATTATAATGACAGGTCAAACAGGATTGATAACCATATCCAATAAATTGAGGATAGGCGTGAGCCAATTCCAGTACACCGATGTTAATGGTGAATAGGATAATTCCTAAGTAGTGCCACTTTTTGAATGATAACAATTTCATATTAATGGCAGTAATTGTGTCAGGAAATTACCAGTTTTGACTAGATAATAAAGAATTGAATCTTAGGAATTAATTAAAACTAGATTGAATATTAGTCTTCAGATCAGCGGGATTGATTGGTTTTAAAATAATATCTTTCGCTCCAACAAACTGAACATTTATCTCTTTTGCGAATTTTTTATCAGAGGTACAAAATAAGAGTGGAACATCTTTAAGTGTTTCATGGCGTTCTTTTACCGGCATAAAAGCTTCACCATGAACAAAGCGATTTGAATTAGCACTAGACTTGGATCCAACATGGTAATTGAGATCCAATAAAATTAAATCAGGCTTACAGTTTTTAACCTCTTTTAATATTTCTTCAGGATGATCCATCACAAATAGATTGTACGGTTCAGACTTTAAACTATGCCTTACGAAATCAATAAAGTCTGGATCATCATCAACTAGGAAAATTGTAAGATTTTTATTTGTCATATGATTAACATTATCAACCAATCCCAAATATGTTTCACCTATTAGGCGAAAAGCGCCTCATCGTACTGGATATTGTGATAAACCTTATTCACATCGTCGTCTTCTTCTAACATATTAACGAGCTTCATGATCTGATCGAAGGTCTCCTTATTAACTTCCTTATGGTTTGTAGGCACGCGCTCTAAACCGGCCGAGGAAGCAGTGACTTTGAGTTCATCGAGCTTTTTTTGAATGGCCCCAAAAGAGGCCATGTTGCCGGTAATGACAAAATCTCCATCTTCAACCACGATGTCATCAGCACCCGCATCGATAAGCTCCAAAGTAAAACTTTCTTCATCAATACTGCCAACAGGTACTTCGAAAACTGCCTTATGATCAAAAACAAATTGCAGGCAACCACTGGTGCCTAAAGAGCCTCCAGATTTATTAAAATAGCTTTTCACATTGGCGGCAGTTCTGGTGACATTATTGGTAGAGGCCTCAACAAATACGGCCACACCGTTAACGCCATAACCTTCGTAAGTAATATCAAAATAATCGTCCGTCTCGCCACCTAGGCCGCGTTTAATGGCCCGCTCAATGTTGTCCTTAGGAACGTTGTATTTGCGACACTTATCAAGTGCAATTCGAAGCATGAAATTGGAATCGGGACTTTCTCCGCCCTTCTTCGCTGCAATCGTTACATCGCGAAGCATTTTTGTATAAACTTGGGCACGGCTGCGATCTGCTGAAGCCTTTTTTTCCTTAATATTATTCCACTTTCTTCCCATAAGGGTTCCTTTAATGAATGGTGTCAAAATATCCGGCATTCTATCGGGAGGAACGCTTCTTTTCAACCCTGAGGATGCTGATCCAATAGATACTTAGTCGGTAAACTTAAAATAATAAAAGACACAATGACGAGAAGCCCCCCCAATAGTTGAGTCAAGGACAGGGCTTCGCCAAAAAAAAAGTAGGCCAAGAGAATTCCAGTCAATGGTTCTGAAGTACTTAACAGGGAGGCTTCCCATCCCTTTAGTTTCTGCAATCCAGATTGAAAAAGACCCATTGCAGCAGCAGAGCAAATAATCGCCATCATTATTAAAATTGGCCAAATAGTTTGAATCACCAAAAGTGAGCGCTCCCAATCTTGAAAGGATAAAAGAGTAAGCGTTAGTCCGGCAAAAAATTGGATGTAAACAACGGCCGTAAGCGGATTAACTCCCTTTAAAAGACGGGCAGAAATAAGAATGTAAATGGCATAGAAAAATCCCGAACCTAGGCCGCACAAAAGAAATGGAAGGCCTCCCCATTGAAATCGATCCATGACAAGCAGGGCCATCCCGATCAGGGTCAAAGGAAAGAGAACAAGTCGCGACGCTGGAATTTTTTCTCTTAGAAAAATCCATCCACCAACAGAAACCCAAACTGGAAAGGTATAAAGCAACAAAACAGCTAAACCGATACTTAGTCCTTGAATGGCCTTGAAATAAAGTGAGGAAAATAAGGCATAGCCAAAAATCCCTAGCAAAGCGCAAAGAATAAATTGAAACCAGGTTAAGGCCAGTCGCCTTGGTCCTGATTTTAGCATGAGTGCCACGCCTAGTAGGACTCCCCCGAGCATAAACCTGAGTCCAAGGAGCTCATCGGTGGCAACTCCCCTTTGCAAGGATAGCTTTCCAAAAACTCCTAAAAATCCAAAACACATCCCGCTCAAAAGGATTTGAACCAGGCCCAAATTCCTTTCGTTTGTAATTTTTAGCTTCATGGCGTGAAAAACCTCAATGGTTTCCATGGACAATAACAATCGAAAGACGATAATTAAGGCCATGCTTCGTGTACTAAATCTAAGTAAACATTACGGTGGTCAAATCTTATTTGAAGATGCGTCCTTTGTCGTGGGCCTTGGCGAGAAAATTGGCCTTGTTGGCCGAAATGGCGCTGGAAAATCAACTCTATTTAAAATTATTCGAGGACTCGAAGGTAAAGATGGTGGAGAAATATCTTTTCCTAAAAATTATACTATCGGTGCGCTAGAGCAACATCTGAAATTCAGTGAATCCACAGTAATTGCAGAAGTGATGACAGGCTTCGTGGCCGAAAAACACCGCCAAGAAGAAGTTTATCTTGAAAATGAAAAGTATCGCGCAGAAAAAATACTCATGGGATTAGGATTTAAAAAAAGTGATTTTGAGCGATCACCTTCAGAGTTTTCTGGTGGATATCAAGTCCGCATCCAGTTGGCCAAAACCTTACTGGGCAATCCCTCGCTTTTATTACTTGATGAGCCCACCAACTATCTTGATATTGTATCTATTTATTGGTTAAAAAAATTTCTAAAAACCTACCCCGGTGAAGTTATCCTTATTACCCACGACCGCTTCTTCATGGATGAGGTCGTCACTCACGTCATGGGAATCCATCGTAAGAAAATAAAAAAATTCCCTGGCAATACCGGCCATTTTTATGAACGAATACTTGAAGAAGAAGAAATCTATGAGAAAACTCGACTTAATATTGAAGCCAAAAAGAAGGAACTAGAAAGCTTCATTGAGCGATTCAAAGCCAAGGCCTCTAAAGCTGGCCAGGCACGATCTAGAATGAAGCAATTAGAAAAATTAGATGACTTGGACGCCTTACAACAAGAAGACAATGCTAGCTTTCAGTTTAACTTTAAGGAATGTCCGGCCAAAGTTCTGTGCCAAGTTAAAGGGCTAAGCTTTCGTTACACCCCAGACGATTCAGATTTATTTAATCAATTAACTTTTCCCATTGAAGCGAAGGACAGAATTGGAATTATTGGAAAGAACGGTAGAGGTAAATCGACACTTCTCAATGTCATTGCCGGAAACCTAACTCCGACGACAGGACAATTCAAATTTCACCCATCCTGCCTTCTTGGTTTCTACGGGCAAACGAATATTAAAAGACTCAATGAAAAGAATACCATTATTCAAGAGATCGCTGAGGCCGGCCCCAATTTAATCGACCAACAAGTTCGAAACATCTGCGGGACAATGCTATTTAGTGGTGACCAGGCAAAAAAATATATTTCTGTTCTATCGGGTGGTGAGAAGGCCAGAGTTCTATTTGGAAAGGTAATGGCCAACCCTAGCAACTTACTACTTCTAGACGAACCAACCAACCATTTAGACATGCAATCCATTGAGGCCCTCTCTGATGAAATTGACTCCTACCCAGGGGCCCTAGTTGTCGTCACCCACAATGAGCACCTGCTGCACGCATTTGCAAAAAAATTAATTATTTTCAAAAATGGCAATGCGGAATTTTTCCTCGGTACTTACCAAGATTTTCTGGACCGAGGAGGATGGGATAAAGTTGAACAAGAAGAAGAAGCTTTTGAGACCGCCCAAAATTCAGGAAAGAACGTAAAAAAATCTAATGAAAAATCTATTGAAAACCCTTCCAATGAAGGACGCATTCCTCCTTCACGAAATGAAAACGCCATCATCGAAAAAGAAATAGCAACACTTGAACAAAAAATTATAGAACATGAAGAAATTTTAAAAAAAATTGAAACTTCCCTATTGGAAGCCTACACACAAAATAATTCAGTTAAAATCCAAGAATTCGCTCCACTCGCGGCAAAAATAAAAGAGAAATTAGAAAATCTCTACTTTGAATTTGAAGAAAAAGTGTCAATGCTTAGTCATTAAAAATTAGGAATCACGACTGGCGGAAGATTAGAACATGAGGTCCACAATACTGGAGTCCCACCACTTACATCGATGAAGGCGGCAGAGGTAAATTCATTTTTTCCACACGGCCCTTTTTTTACGACACACGATATCCCGGCGCCTCCTGTCAGGACTCTCTCACAAACTTTGCCGGCCATTGCATTTCCATTATTTACAAGTGCAGGTGTTGGAGCATTGGGTGGTGCATTTTTGGCCATGTTCTTTAGGAATTCCTGTTGTTTTTTATTTAAGTCATCAAAGTTAACTGTTCCACCGAAAGAAGAATTAGCGCTTCCGCCATAGTTATTGCCCCCGCCTCCTGAATTATTCATTTCAAGTGAGGTGCGAACAACATTTTTTGAGTTTCGAGGATTTCTAGGACTGTTGAGGAATGGTCGTTTTTTTCTACTGGTAATTTTAGTTAATACATTACCCAATTCCTTTTGCCTCTTTACTGCGAGATTTTGCACACCTGACTCCATAGTCCCGGTAGTTGGGTCAAAATTCCATGTGAGCTCACCAACCCAACCAAATTTTGCTGCTTTTGAAATTTTTTCTCCTTCAAGCAGAACCATAGAATTTCCTTCTTCAATTGGCTCCGAGTCATCATTGCGGTAGTCTAAGGCCTCGACAACCCCCTCACGCACAACCGTCCAAATATCTTCAGACTCCAACTCTGAAAATGTGTAAAATTGAGTTCCTCTAACACCAAAAGCAATGCCTTTTTTCGTTTCTACTTCTAAAGGTGGTGGTCCGCTTAATTTTTTGGCCACGTTCACCATGACGCCACCAATTTCCATAATGATCCTAGTCGTGCCAATTAAACCCTCTTTCGATTTTAAAATAAGACCCTTCACTTCTAGCCTAGTGTTGGGATCAATTTTTAAGGTACTACCGTCTTGCAGGGATAAAATTGCGTAAGATCTTGCAAGAGATTCAATCTTATCTCCTTCAAAAAAATTATCTTCCCTTTTTGCCTGGACTTTTTCACTACCACCAGCTTTCGTTATAAAGACATCTCCCCTGACGTATCTTATAAATCCAGTCGCATCGGAAGCCATGGCGGGAATATTCAAAAATAAAGGAACAAATAACAACAAGAAATTCTTCATGACAAAATACCCCGCCAAACTCTGGGAATACCATACTCATTAGTGGCACAAATTATAGTCAGATCTTTCCTCAGCTTTATTTTATTTTCCCATGAAAAATCCACCGGTTACAATATGAATTTTTTGCCAAACAGATAAATAAAGTTGAGAAAATCAATATGTAGTAACATACCAAGAAGTAGGTTACTCGCTTACTTTAAGTCGGGGGATTTTGTGATTGCTTATAGAAATTCAACAAAAATTTATGTGTTCTTTTTAACCATATTTGTAGGCCAAATTATTTTTACTGCCTTTACCCCCAATGCAGAAGCAAGATCGCGACGCGGTGACAGCATGACTACCGCCCAAAAATTAGCGACCTGTCAAAATGCTGCTACCAAATTAGGCCCAAGAGATTTTTCTAACCCGGCAGAATTTCAAAATTACCAGGAGATGTGTAATGGCAACGCCATACAAGGAATAGGGGGATCATCACAAGGGTCTAAGCCCTCTGATCCAAGTCGAGGTCTGAGAAGACCGGAAAACGCAGGGCCTAGTGGCATATCCTCTTCCAGTAATTCTAAGTCAGGAAACCATGGCACCTTTGCTAGCAAAACGAGATCAACAACTGGTTCGGCAACGACAGGTACTGACACTGCCGCAGCGGGAGCAGCTGCAGTTCTCAACTCGGACCGCGCAGTAAGTACTTCAGCTGGGGCCAACACCGGAATAACGGCTACAATTAACAGTGGCTCAGTAGTCCCGGGATTTAAGGGCGTTTCGGCTCCGGCCCAAATTTTGGGTGGCGGCGGAACAGCGAATTCCCTTGGCCAAATGGGAATTGCCAGTAACAATGCTCAATTGGAAAATATGTTTAACAAAAATAAGGTCCTTTCAAATGGTTTTGCTGCTAAGAAAGCTACTTTTGGAAAATTAGGAAAGAAAGGAATGAAAGACGTTGATGCTGGCGGACTGAAAATTAAAAACGATTCCCACAACGAGTCAAAGGATAAAGAACAAGAGGAAAACACCGATTCACTTGCAATGGCGGGTCGCCAATTAAATAATCCCAACCCAAGTAGTAATCTCATCAATGCTCTTTCTAATGCTAATAGAAGTGGAAGTGGTAGCGGAAGTGAAAATAATAATGAAAACGGCAGCAATTTAATAATTGGCAATAGCAATTTACCTAGCGAGAGAGGAAATAATACACCCAATAACAGTAGCGATCCGAAACGAGGACGAGATAGCAAATTCCAAAAGGCAGTCGAAACAGTTACCGAACTAAATATGCCAACACCGATGGATAGTTCGCTGAATAGCATGTGCACATCGAATTTCCAAAATGCAATACCTTTTAATGAAGAACAAAAACCCTATTGTTGCACCTTTATTTACTCTTCTCTCATGGCAGAATTAACCATTCTTACAGCTGGCTCCAGTGCTATCTCCCATCAAGGAGCGACTAGCCTTACTACTGGTGAAATTAGTTCAACAGGGTTTGTAAACTATATGAACGAGGCAGTCAGATCCCAAATTATGAAAGCTAAAGAAATTTCAAATAACCATAGTTATACATTTGATCCGGGTTTTATGACAGCAGGTACTGATATGGAATTAGCTAATAATTTATATAATTATGCCTCTCTTGTTTCAGGCCCAGTTAAAGCGAAGGAAATTAAAGACTCACTATTAGCTAAATGGAATCATGCCACCCATGTTTCCCAACTCCACAGGACCTATAAGGAAGATATTGACCACCAACTCGAAAGCATAATTCGTTTTGCCGAAAAAGAAAGGGCTGATGGAGAAGCGAGAAGAAGCTCCCAAAGCTACCAGCAGACCAATCCCACAGCTTCTCCCGGGGTGTCTAAAACACCTTTCAACGAAATCGAACAGACCACCCAGGCACTTAATAAATTATCCAATATTTGCTCAAGAGACAATGTCGCTACAAACAGCCCCCGCTAAAGCCTCATCGATCTGATTTCTGGGGTACGCATTGTTTTAGATGGTATGCTCCCTTCCCCGCTCTTTTTTATAATAGCTTTTATAATAGCTGGCCAAGCTTTCCAAATTTTCATTGGCAATGGTGATTCTCATATCCAAAATCAAATCGCTGCCTCTTGGCCCTTTGCCTTTCAGCCGAAACTTTTTGCCTGAATCAGTCCCCTCTGGAATTTTCAACATGAGCTTAATCCCAGGCAGAGATATAAGCATCTCGCCTCCAGCAACGGCAGAGGACAGAGGTAAATCATACTGAACTAAATATTCCTTTTTACCATCCCCTGTTTTATTTTCCCGGACTCGAGCATCTTCAATCACTTGAATGTAAACTAGCACCGTTTCCTTTCCAGATTTTACCGACAGAACATTTCCATCTTCCAAACCTGCCGGTATTGTGACTTCAATGATCTGACCATCGGGCAGGCGCAGCTTTTTTGTGCCACCAAAAAGAGCTTCATAGGAATCCAGACGCAAATTAACTTCTAATTGAGAAGAATCCTTGGAGGCCCTTTTCTTTTTTGACCGCTTCTTTTGGTGCCCGCCCTGCATTTGTTCAAAAATTCCACCCAGACCCATATTACCAAATAATTCTTCAAAGGTCTCAGGATCTATTTGCTGTCCAAAACCATTATCGCCATTCGTAAAGCTATAGCTAAATCCTTGCCCGAAAGGATTACCTTGCCACGATTGACCTTGGCCGAATTGGGAGGAGTACTCTTCCGCATATTTTTGTTGCTCAAATTGTTGGCGCGCTTCTGCTGTTCCTATTTTCTCGTAGGCATCATTGATCAATTTAAACTTTTCTTCAGCATTTTTATTTCCTGAGTTTTTGTCTGGATGAAATTCCTTCGCCAACTTTTTATACGCCTTTTTAATTTCTTCATCCGTGGCACTTCGACTTACACCCAACAGGGTGTAGGGATCTTTTACGACGCTGTCTTTGTCTTGTTTCTTCGCCACGGGAACCCTCCTTGAAAACCAGGTATAATTACAAGGTGGTAGAGATTTAGGCGAGATCAAGGGGCCCTCAATTTCTTTATTAATTACGGTACAAGATTTTAAATAGTTACATCTTTCCAATGCCAACTATTGAGGCAAATAAAACCCCTTCTGACTGCTCTAAGTACCTGTTTTCTAGTAGTTTTTAAGCAGAAATCAAATTTCTTTCGCAATGCTCAATTTCTATAGGATAATAGAGGCTATGGTAAAACCAAAATTCAATCCATCCGGGCAATTACTTGCTCGACTTATCTATGCCCCAATGAAGGCCTTGACCGATACCATTCAAAGGTCTTGGCCATTAATAACCATTTTTTTGGCAATTTTTTGTAACAACGTTGAAGCAAAAATTGAAGGCGAAGTCTGTAGCGTATCAACACAGGATTGCGGTGGAAATTTATTTTGCACTCCCACCAACTACCGAAAACCACCGCAAACGAAACCACACTTTGGGGGCTTTTCTGAAACTGGGGTTTGTGCAAAGCCTGCGCTATTGGGTCAATATTGTGCCCAATACATTCCCTCTAAATCGTGTTCAGCAGGATTAGCATGTATCCCACAAAATGCCAGCGATAGTCAAAGCATGAGAGGTATTTGCAAACCAATTTTGCAGGCCAACCAAGAAGAATTACTTTTGTTAAGCCTCCCAGCTCCTCCGCTCAATTGTGAATATCTTCCAGGAAATTATATTAACGTCGGCTTTAATAGTAATGAAGGCACAGATAGATGTTGTGGCCGATCTCGTCCCATTGCCAAACCTGGTGCTACGGGAGGCAACCTCACCAATCTTTCTTTTTGCGATTATGCTAGGCCACCCGATACGAAAAATGTCTTTGTGACTAATTTCTGTGGACCCAATGAACAAACAGGCATGTATTCACTCTGGGAAGGAAACTTTGCTAATGCTGCCACGACTCCGGAAAATAGGAAATGTGTAGAACCTCTACCCTATGACCCAACTATCTACACCCATGACCCGCCATCATTTGGACAAATAAATCAACAGTGTGAGGCCAAATTTAGTGATACTGATCTCGCGTCTTATCAAGGCCTGGCTTCAGATTGGACGGGCGAAGGTTACCTTCGCTGGTGGTTTATTTCTTTTCCTGGGGAACATCATTACAAACTTGGGGATGAAGCCTTTATTCTTTCTTATATCTGGCTTTTAAAAAATACCGACAACGATAGTAGACACGGTGGCAACTTTGCCATGCGCGATCTTTCCCAAAAATTGCACACAATTTTTAATAATGGAGTCAGCCAAGGTTATCGCGACTCATTTACGCTCATGAAAAAATTAGATCAGATCAAACAATGTATCGATCAACAAAAGCCGATTGCATTTCAACTCCGCTATGCTTTCAATGCCATTATGATTGAAAAATTGCGCAAGACTGTTTTGGCCTATCAATGCGGCGAATGGGATAAAATGAATACGGAAAACACTGGTTGCGCCGCGGACTTCGATCAATATTTTAGTGTCGCCATGGTTCGAATAAACTCTAAGTTAGAAATAGAGCACGGAGATTGCTCCTATACCTTCGGCGGCGGATGTCAGCGCCAAGGAAGTAATCTAGGCATAGAACTTAACTGGGGAGATTCTAACCGTCATCAGTGGATTAATCGTGCAGCATCAAGAGATTTCAATGTTTCAAATACGGGAATAAATAACGTCGGAATTGATTGGCTGATTGATCCTCCGTGGAAAAATGATTGGGTACAGCCGAAACTTAAAGAAAATAAATTAGCTGAAGCCATCACGGCTGCAAGTGCTGGTGGCGGCGCAGGCCAAATTGTTTTCCCCAGTGGGGATGGCAAAGAGCCAAATTTTAATTGGCGGTTGATTTTAAAACCAGAGAAATATGCAGAGGCATTCCCAGTTGACTCTGCTTTTAATAGTCCTGCCTTTCTTCACTTCCACGAGAAAATGCCATTTAACAACCAAGGTGAGCAAACTCAATTTCTAATGTCTCGAAAAAATCCAGACGTCGATGAAACTACGACTTGGAGTGGAACCCACACCGTTGCTGGTGAAGCAGTAAGAATTATGGAACTTATTTCAATGGCCGATGAGGATTTGACCAATAAAAATCGCCAAGTTCGCATTCATTTTTTTCGCAATAACTTTCGTCAACGCCTCTCCCGTTTGATGGCCTATTATGAAGCAAAAGCAGATGCAATGGAGATAGAAAATATATGCTTAGAAGCTCAAATAAGAAGCTTAATGGCCGGATTGGGAACACCACTTGCAGCAGACGCAAACGTTCTTGATATTGCACTTCAAAATACCGCCGAAAGCAATCCCGCTTGTGCTGGGGCCATTGCCAGCAGTGGATCACCTAATCGAAATGGCTCCGCCCCTGTCAGTGGAAGTGTCGCCGCCGCTACAGGACTAAAAACTACTGGGGCAAGTCTGTCGGGAAGTGGGACTTCGATTAACAATCAAAACAACAATCAGAATTTAACATTTGTTGGAATTGAAGGTGGCTCAGCAAATCCTTCTGGTAAAGGTACTCAAAACAATATCTCACTCATGTCTCTTTCGGGGAGCAATAATAGCCTCAACAATACAGGCCTAGGTGCTCTCGCGAGTGCGAACAAAAAGAATCGAAAAGACCAAAGACAACAGTCGCTTCTTTTTAAAGAAAAACAAAAAAAGGATTTACCAAAGCATGTTGAACGCTTGGAAGAAGAATTGGTAGCGGGAATGATGGCCGGTAAACGTATTCAAGTTCCCCAAGGAAAACCGGTTGGGAATAGTTCTTCTCTTGCAAATCTAGTTTCAAAATTAAGTGATAAATCCGAAGCAGGAGGAACTCCCTCCTTAGAAGAAAATTCCAGTGGAGCTAATTCTGTTGTCATGGGGAAACTTGGTGACGAAAAACTCACGCTCACTGGCAATGTTCCCTCAATAAGGGTTGAACAAAAAACCGCTTCAGCGGCCAATCAAGTGTCACACACTGGCCTGGATGAAGAAACGGAAAACAACATCCTCCAAGGCATCCAAGAAAGAGAGCTGGTTACATCAGAAGATGATACACTTTGGCAAAAAATCACCAAGACCTACATCAAAAGCTACACAAAACTATTCCGCCCCAAGTCACGCAGGTAGTTTTTCCTTGAAATTACGTCAAATTTTGGCGTATTTATAATCCCAACATTGAAGCAATGTGAGCAAATTTAATTGAGGAGAAAGTCCATGGGCACGGCACCAGGTTTAGGTCTTGTAAAACATGTTATCGCAGTCGCAAGTGGCAAAGGTGGCGTAGGTAAATCGACGGTCACAACTAATTTAGCACTAGCGCTGAAAAAGTCAGGATTTAAGGTTGGATTGATGGATGCCGATCTCTACGGCCCAAGCCAACCAGGACTTCTTGGTAGCGAAGATAAACCAATTGGTCAGGATGGCTTTATTCTCCCCGTTGATAAGAACGGCCTAAAATTTATTTCCATGGGAGTCATGAATCCTTCAGGCAAGGCCATGGTTGTAAGAGCACCTTTGGCCATCAAGGCCATTTCTCAATTTCTTCAAGGTGTGATTTGGAGCGAACTGGATTTTCTACTCATCGACCTTCCACCAGGCACCGGAGATATTCAATTAACATTGGCCCAGCAAGCAAGACTTTCTGGCGCCATAATCGTAACCACTCCTCAAAGAGTCGCATCTGAAATTGCGCGAAAAGGCGCAGAAATGTTTGAAGCGGTCAATGTTCCCATTTTAGGCATCGTAGAAAACATGAGTGGGTTTGCGTGTGTCCATTGTGGTCAAAACAACGAGCCTTTTAAAAAGGGCGGCGGCGAAGTTATGGCCAAAACTCTCAATGTACCATTTTTAGTATCACTTCCTTTGGATCCTGACATTATGATGAGTGGTGATGAAGGAATTAACATTATTGAGACTAAGCCAAACTCTCATGCCGCGCAGGCCTTTAATCAATTGGCCAAACTAACTTTAAAGAATCTCGAATCAGCTCAGGCCAATAGTTTAAAATTTGAAGCCGATAAAATCGAAACCAATGAGTCTATCCTTAGAATTTCATGGAAAGATGGAGCTCAATCAGAAGTCGATGCTTTTACTCTAAGAACGGAATGCCCTTGTGCAAGCTGCGTCGATGAGAATACAGGTAAAAGAATTTTGAGACCAGATCAGGTCCCTCTAACTATTCGGGCCACGCAAATTCGCCCAGTCGGTAGATACGGTCTTTCTATAACTTTCTCAGATGGCCACAACACAGGTATTTATAAATTCACTCGATTAAAAGAAATGAAGAATACCCACAACGAAACAACTTTTAGCGTTTAAACAATGAAAAAAGATTTAGAAATAGTTGCGAGCCCTGCGTCCCAAAGTAACCTCTGTTATTTTGCAGTTTCAATTCCTTTGCTACCTGGAGGAAAAGCCACATGCAAAAGTAAAGAAGAAGCCCAAGGCTCGGAACTTTTCACAAAAATATTTCAACTTGACTGGCCTTCCGAAGTCGCTGTTGAGGAAAATAAATTAGTCGTGAGAAAGATGGTCGCGGGACCTTGGCAGGCGCCGGCTAAAGAAATTGGCCAAATTATTCGAACACTTCATCATGAAGGAAAGGATTTTTTCTCATCTGAATTTATTAGCAACGCCAAAGTAAATGAAGAAACGGATAAAAAATCTTGTGGTCACAACCACCATCTTCATATCAATCAAAAAAATGTTGAATCAGAACTTGGAAAGGCCATTAATAAAATTATGCACGATCAAGTAGCACCAGCGCTTGCCGCCCACGGTGGCTCTGTGACACTTGTTGATGTCCAGGATGGAAAAGTATTTTTATCATTTAGCGGTGGTTGCCAAGGCTGTTCACAGGCCTCTGTCACGGTTAAAGATGGAATTGAAAAACTTCTTTTAAAGCAATTTCCCGAGATTAAGCAGGTCGTGGATATAACCAACCATACCGAAGGCCACAATCCTTACTATCGTTAATATTTCTAGTTATTTCAACTACTTGAATTGCGCAATTGCATAAAAACGAACGATCGTGCTAAAATGGTTTTATGAATATTTCAAAAGGTATAACCACCAAAGAAATTATTTTAAAAGAAGCCTTCAAATTAGCTTCGCGCTTTGGCCTAGAGTCACTTTCAATTGGTGAATTGGCAAAAAGCGTTGGCATGTCGAAAAGTGGATTATTTGGGCATTTTAATTCAAAAGAAAGACTTCAAATAATGGTCCTAGATTATGCGGCTAAAGACTGGGTTGAAAAAGTCATCCACCCTGCAACCAAAATGACGAGAGGAATCCCTCGCCTACTGGCCATCATGGATAATTGGATTGTCTGGTCGAGTACCTCACTACCAGGCGGGTGTCCCTTTATTTCAGCGGCCATTGAATACGATGACAGACCTGGTCCTGTGCGCGACCATCTTGTATTACTACAAAAAGAAATGCTTTCGGCATTTAACCGATCGGCCACCATTTCCATTGAAGAAGGTCAATTAGCTTCAGATATTGATTTGGACCACTTTAGCTACGAACTGTATTCCTATATGGTGGGGATGCACGTTTTTAATAGACTCCTTAAGGCGTCTGATGGCCAAGAGAATTTTGTGAAATCGGTCACAAATTTATTGGCAAGATCTTCTTCAGAAGCTGCTCGCACTGCCAATCAAAAACTAATTGCAGAATGGGTGTTAAAGAGATTGAATCGAACGCCAAAAACCAAAGCTGCTTCGACCAAATCATTAAACAGCAAATCTCAAACAACTAAAAAAAATAAATCTTCAGACCCTTCCGATTCAGGAAAGGTTTAAAGCAGGGTGAATTGTGAAGACAACAAAAGAAAAATTAAAAACAGGATTAGACTTTCTTAAGAAAAGTACGAACGTTCGCTTGGATTTACCCCTTGCCGGCATTTGGAAGAAGATCACGCCAATTCTTTTTCATTATCCCTACGAATTACCAAAATCTTTTTTCCTCAAACCTCCAGTTTACCGCCTCAATGACGAAAGCCTTAATTGGCTCAAAGAGGCCAATCGCTATCACTACCGTTTAAAAAAAATTAATCGAACTTTGGAAATTTATGAATTTGGACAAGGCCCCACAATCCTTATGATCCATGGTTGGGGTGGACGAGGCTTACAGCTTGCACCCTTTATTGGGCCACTTCTAGAAAAGGGGTTTAAGGTGGTCACCTTCGACCTTCCTGGACACGGCAATTCTACGGGTAAGGGCTGCACCTATTATGAATTTGTCGAAGCCTTGCGAACAGTCTCAGGACTATATCCAAATGCAAAGGGAATCATAGCTCACTCCATGGGAGGAGGAGCTGCAACTGTGCTTGCAAGTGAACATCCAGATCCAAAGTTTAAAACAATTCTTATCGCTCCTCACTACGACCTTCGGGAGGAATTTTATTCTTGGGCAAAATCGGCAGGGGCCTCACCCCACCTCATAGCTTCTTTCATTCATCTCTCTGAAATCCGCTTTCATTACTCATTCGAGGACATCAATCCAAAAAATGTTACAAGTAAGATTAGAGGCCCCTTCCTTCTTATTCATGATACTCAGGATAAAGCAGCTAAATTTTCCAGTTCCGAATTACTCCATCAATCGATCCCTCACTCTCAATTTATAAAAACGGAGGGAAAGGGTCACAATAAAATATTACAAGATACTGAAATTATAAATTCAGTAGTGAAATTTCTAGAAGGACAAGTTTAGAACCATTGGGCCAGGAGGTTTTATGAAACTGAACTATTTGACATTGAAAACTAATTTAAAGGGGCACCTAGGAAGCAGAGTTTTGATCAGTGACAGCCATTTTCTTCACAAAAATTTCAAAATTTCTTTTGCTGATGTCATGGATGCTTTCCAATTTTTACTGGAGGAAATTACCTTTAGACCTGAATGGGCCACGGTAGATTGGGATATTCTAAAAAATGAAGAAATGGAGCGCCCCACTGGTCTTCTCCAGTAAAAATTGATTATTAGCTAAATTCTCTTGCTTGAAAGATTTAGGGTAGGCCATACCCATTCAAGAATTCTAATGCTAGCATCCGGCAATGAAGCTAGCGAATCTCAATGGGACCTACCTAGCGGTTTTGGCCCATCCAGAAAATACTGAAATGCTTAAGTCTGAAATTTCAAGACATAGGGCTGACCTGCGTCCTAGTTTCAGCGAAGAAAATTTCATGACATTTAAATATCCCTCAAGCTTCACTCTCACGGAAATAGAAAAAATACGACCAATTCTGTCGCTTAAGGCCGGTCTTTTTTATGCCAAAATAAATCGTAAAAATTTAGGTGAGAAATTTAAGCAGGCAGAAAAAGAGTTGGGGCAGAAATTTATAATAGACCCTTCTAGTGCTCCCAAGCTAGAAATCGAAACATTCCTTAAAAATGAAGGAAGAGACTGGGAAGGTGAAATTTTAAATTGCACTCAGGGAGATGTGATTGCTTGGGTTCAGCTCGTCAATCAAAAGGAATGTTGGATTAATTTCTATCAATTTCGCCATGGACATAATTCTGTCTACCCATTGCCAACCACAATGCCTCGAGAGGCACCCTCTCGCGCCTATCTGAAAATGGCACAAACTTTCTCCCTTCTTAATTTGGGGACTTTACCTAAACCACAGACATTTTTAGAAATTGGATGCTCGCCTGGTGGGGTTTCATACTTTTTATTATCGCAAGGTCATCGCGTTCTCGGTCTCGACACTGGTGAAATGGATTCAAAACTCATGCAATCAGAGTTGGCGATCCAATTTAAGCACATTTTAAAGCCCATCCAAGAGTTGCGAAAAGGTGATCTGGAAAAACCTATGCAACGGTTAAACATTACAGATTTTGAATGGCTGGCCAATGATGTAAATTTACCTTTGCCTATGGCCGCTAATGAAGTTTTAAGAGTGTCGCAATATGGCTCTCAATTACTAGGAATATTGGCCACCCTGAAACTACCAACGCCAGAATCGATGGACCAATTAATGCAACTAAAGCAACGCTTGCACCAAATGAATACGCCCTTTAAAGAATTCTATTTTGTCCACCTACCGGCCCATAAAAAAGAATGCTTAATGGTTGCGTTGACTGAAAAGGCCATGGAGCAGCTACAAATTTTGCCAGTCTCCTAAAAATGACCGAGGGCATTTTTGGCATTTCTCTTTGGAAGATTGGGAAAAAATCGACCTTTTGAAACGACAAGAATTGCTCCAACCACGATGGATGCTGCACCTAGAATACTCAATGCACCCAAGTCCTCGTGAGGAAGCCAATCCAATCCCGCATGCTTCAGAAGTTGCATCAATATAATCGTGATAAGTGGATTGCAGGTTATAATGACGCTCACTTGATTCGCAGGAAGTCGCTTTAAGGCTTCAGGCATAGAGCCATAGGCTACAAAAGTATTTATTCCTAGAAAAATCAAGACTGCCCAGTCTGTCCCATTATATTGCTGAAATGCGCCAAAGTTACAGAAGGGTAAAAATACAAGAGCACTAAATCCATTGATGAACCAATTAAGGCTTTGTGGATGGGATGAGGAAAGCATTTTCTTTTGCACAAAAGCATAAATGGACCATAAAACAGCGGCCAAAACAATCCACAACACGCCAGTCTTGTAATTTTCCATATGGGCGCTCACACTTTTGCCATTTTGATCCCAGAAAAAAAGTCCAAAGCCCACAAGAAATAAGAGCAGTCCAAACAATTGAATCCCGCTTAATTTCTCCTTAAAGTATGCGACACCATACAGCGCTAAAAGCATCGGCCCCAATTGAATCACAATTTGGGCGTTGCTAGGTGAAGTTAACTGGACACCAATGAGATAGGTCCAATAATTTAGTAATAGGCCTGCAACGGCGAAAAGGGGGCCCGCCGAAATGAGACTTTTTATTTTAAGCGCGGTGGGATCGGTCCAAAGAAGATAAATAGTTAAAAGGATGAAGGCCAAAAAAAATCTGGCCCATACAATCGTTAAGGGGTCATTTTTTTTTAACGCATACTTGAGGAAAATTGCTAAGACTCCCCACATCAATGCTGTTAAGTAAGCAAATATTAATCCCTTGGTTCGCTGTTCTATGGCATCTTCCTTTTTTTTGGAATAATTGAAAAAGACCCTTGGATGAATCCTTCGGCCAATGTTATGACTTCACCGGATTGTCTCCGAAAATCAACTTTTTGTATATTGAAGACTGAAAGTAATTTCTTTATTGATTTCCAAAAGATGAAAAGAGACTAAAAAAATTGATAGAACAAAAAAGTTATCAATTAAACTGAAAGCAACGCCGGGAAAACTATGGCCAACAATATAATTGATCAGACTACTAATGCTAAAAATTTTTTTCCGATGAAATTATCCCCAGTTGGTGTCGGCTGTTATCGCTTTTCAATTAAATCAAAAGAACATGAAGAATGCTTAAACAAGGCCATTGATCTAGGTTGCAACTTAATCGATACTTCGAGCAATTATACTCACGGTGATTCAGAACTCCTTATTGGTAAAGTTTTGGATGCTCGCGGACTAAGCCGCAAATCGGCTTTTCAAAATGAAAGACCTCTTATTGTCACCAAAGCAGGTTATGTTCAAAGCCCCAATTTAAAAGTCCTATCCAATTTGCAACTTCAGGGAAAAGCCAAAGAAGATCTGGTTGATTTAGGCGATGATCTTAAACACACCATCCACCCTGATTATCTGGAACAACAAATTACCCAATCCCTTGCTCGACTGAAGGTTGAAGAACTCGATGTTTTTTTACTGCATAATCCAGAATATTTTTTCAAGGACCCAGCATTCAATGCCTTAACAAAAGAGGAAGCCCAAGAAAAATATTTAACCCGTTTAAGGAAGGCATTTCACCACCTTGAAGAGGAAGTATTTCGCGGCAGAATAAAGAGCTATGGAATTAGCTCAAATACTTTCGCCATTGACCCTGCCAGCAAAGATAAAAGCCACGTTGATATCATTTTAAAAACGGCGGAAAGTGTTAGTAAAAACCACCACCTTAAGGTCCTTCAATTCCCTTTGAATCTTCTTGAGAGAGGGGCCCTAGACAAAAATTTAGATGGACTCAATCTTTTTCAATTTGCGAAGCAAAAGGGATTACTAACTCTTGCTAACCGTCCACTCAATGCTTTTAGTCCAAGTGGTTTTGTCCGGATTGCTCAGTATGATAATTCAATCCCAGACCAAACAATGTGTAATGCTCTTCTTGAAGATGCACTCGATTCCCTGAATGAAGAAATACAGAACAACCTTGAGGAAGAAAATGGCTTGCTGGTGAGCAAGACCAAATCTTCCTCATCTGGGCAAATCCAGGGCGATGTTAGGAAAATACCTATTGTTCAGCAGCTTACTAAAATTTGGTTGACCCTTCCGACTCCTGATGCCGTTGACCAAGTATTTCTGGCCCACTTTTTTCCACTCGTTAGTCAAATATATGGTCGCAACCTTAGCTTTGAGGAATCGAAGGGATATTACAGACTGTATGAAATCGCCGAAGCCATGGCCCGCAGACAAATGACTAATACTGCGTCCAATTTTCGAACAAAATTGGAAGTCGAGGGAATTATTCAAAAGCAAGCCGAAATTCCCCTCTCCGTTTTGGCCGTTCAAAAATATTTAGATTGGGGCGTGAACCACGTGCTTGTAGGCATGAAGCGAATGCAATACGTTCAAGAATTACAACATTTTTTCTTATAACTTAAAATATTAATTAAAAATTAGATATGGAACAAAAGGCTTGGCTTTGTATAAAACAAACAAGACAGATCTTAGCTGAAGGAGATGTCGGCCGAGACTTTGTGGTTATAGGTCAACATTGCTATATAAATCAGCCCGCATTGAAATATCCCTTTTCCGATACGGACTTATACCAACGTTCACTATTAAAAGGCTCAGGACCAGTTGTCGATCTCGGTCCTAAAGATGTGCCAATTTTAAAAAAGGCCGGGATTCGAATAAACACTCCTGGAATATTCTTTCTTTTTGGCAAAGGGAAAATACTTTTTGATTTGGGACATCCACAAATTAAATTATTAATATTGGAAAAATCTCTCATTGCAAATTATCCAAAGCCTCTTTATCACGAATCAGAATTTCGCTTTTCAAAATCTGACACCAGTCTTAATGCGACAAAAGAAAGAATACTCCTCATTTGCCAAAGCTTTATGAAGTTAGCAGAAAGACCTGGAGCTGTTTTTTACAAAGACAAAAATGATGAGCGTACTTGGCAATTGGTTTTTGACCCCAAGTGCAGTCCAGTTGACTCAGATTGGTTAACCTTGGCAACAGTCAATCACAACCAATGGGCCTATGAGTTTCTAGAAACAAAAGAAGCTAGGAGGCGTGGAGAAAGTTCTTTTGAAGAGGATAATTATCGCGAATATTTAGAAGCTATTGATTTGGACCCACGCAATCGTAAATGCCAAGAGCCTGAATGCCTACAAACGCGCATAAAGGGTTCGGATTTTTGCCAGGCCCACCATTTTGAAATAGTTACCGGAAAAAAATTCTAATTGTGCCACAAAGGATTTACGACACCACTTGATCCTTCCTTAAACCAGCGTTGCATAATGGTGTGCTTCTCAGTAAAAAATTCCACAGAGCTCCGACCGTGCACTTTGACGTCACCGAAAAAACTTTGCTTTGATCCACCAAAAGAGAAAAAGGCCATTGGCGCAGGCACGCCGAGATTCACGCCAACCATACTAGGATCTATTTTTTGAATAAATTCTCTTGCGGCTCCGCCATTGTTAGTAAAAATGGAGGTCGTATTCGCAAATTCTGATGAATTAATAATGGAAATTGCTTGTTCTAAAGAATCTACTTTCATTAGTCCTATAACAGGTCCAAAAATCTCTTTAGTGGCCATTAATGTTCCAGGCTTCACCTCATCTAAAACTGTCACTCCCAGGAAATGCCCTTTTAAGCCACCCACGATAGAGGGATTTCTCCCATCCACGATCATTTTTGCACCTTCACCAATTGCAGTCTCTATATCAGAGAGAATTCTAGTTTTAGCTTCAGCGCTAATCACGGGCCCCATATTAACTTGGGAATTTAAACCATCACCAATGGTGACGTTTTTAACTTCTTTCAAAACTTCCTTTTTCAAAATATCGTAAGCTGGTCCAACTCCAATTAGCACAGATCCCGCGAGACAACGTTCCCCCGCGCAACCAATACAAGATTCAACCATGGCCTTCACTGAACGATCTATGGCAGCGTCAGGCAAGAGTACTAGAAAATTTTTTGCACCACCTAAGGCCTGTACTCTTTTTCCATGAAAACATCCTGTGCGGTAAATATGTTGAGCAACAGGAGTTGAGCCAACAAAATTTATCCCCTTTATTCGTGGATGAGTTAACAAAGCATTAACAACATCTTTTCCACCTTGAATCATATTTATAACTCCAGGTGGAAATCCACACTCGTGGATTAATTCGAAAATTCTGGCCTGAGTAAGGGGCACCCTCTCAGAGGGCTTTATGACATAAGTATTTCCTGAGGCAACGGCAAAGGGCCAAAACCAAAAAGGAACCATCGCTGGAAAATTAAATGGATTGATGCCAGCAAAAATACCAAGAGGGCGCCGGTAAGTCTGGCAGTCAATCTCTCTGGCCACATTATCCATGCACTCACCCATTTGAATTGTTGTCATGCCGATGGCGGCCTCCACCATTTGCACTCCGCGTAGTAAGTCGCCTTTCGCCTCTCGCAAAGTTTTGCCATGTTCCTTCGTAATGATGGCAGAAATCTCATCGAAATTTTTATCGAGTAGTGCCTTTAATTTGAATAATGGCGCTACTCGATCCACAACAGGAACTTGCCTCCAATCAACAAAGGCCTTCTCCGCGGCCGAGACAGCTTGCTCTAATAATTCCATGCTTGCGAAATGGGTCACTGCTAATTCTTCAAGCGTTGCAGGATTTTGCACAATCATGGACTGATTATTTTGACCATGCGGTTGACCTGCAACAAATTTTCCGTTGATATAATGAGGTACGACTGAATTTGAATTTACTGGCATGACTTGAATCCCTTGATCGTTTTGGTCAATTAATAAAATGCCTGCTAAATCATAGCCCTATTAAGGTTTTCAAAGCAAGTCGAAGAAGATCGATTTCCAATTTTTGGCCTGAACAAAGGGAATTTTGACACCACCAGGCTCCAAAGTCATAATTATTTCATTATTACCAAAGAAATAAAAAATCCTATGAGTGATCAAAAAACACCCTACACCTTAGTCTATGATGGTGACTGTGGTTTTTGTCGCCGAAGCTTGGAATTGCTTCAATCTTGGCAATCAGAACTTATTTTAAAAAATAAACTTTCAATTGATTATATTCCACTCCAATCTACAACAGATCCCTATAGGGACATCGCGAAAGCAAATTTTCACAAAGCTGTTTACCTTTTTAATATGAGCGAGCCAAATTCAGCTCCGATGGTTGGAGCTGAAGCCATTTTATTTCTCCTAAAAAAGCATCCATTCTGGGGGTTATGGTTCTTTACCTATAAATATTTCTCCCCTGCGAAATGGTTACTTGATTTTGTATATCAATGGATTGCACAACATCGCCACTTTGCTGGAAAATGTTTAAAAACTCTTTTTAATTTTGAAAAAAGTTTTCAACAACATCAAATTGCCACACGCCTATGGATTAAAATCCTTGCGATAAGTCACTTCTTTGCATTTTTTTCACTCTTTAAAGAAGCGAAGGGTCTCTTCGGTCATCAAGGCCTTGCCCCAATGATTGAACTCATGAATTATTTAAAAAAACTAGTTCCGTCTCTGTCATGGATCGAACTACCCTCGCTTTTCAGATATCCATTGGTCAATTTTGGACAAGAAAATAGCGATTTATTAATTGGAACAATAACCCCTTTGATCGGAATGACTTGTTCAATTTTATTACTCTTTTCAATCGGGGAGATTTTAAATTTAGTCATTTGTTTTTTACTCTACCTATCTTACGTAACTCTTGGACAGGAGTTTATGTCCTTTCAGTGGGATATTTTGCTATTGGAAGCAAGTGCTTTAACAATGATTCTCCCTCAAGAAAACTCGCGCTTTAAATCTGGGCCAGCAATTATTTTATTAAACTTATTATGGATCAAATTAATTTTTAGTTCGGGCATTGTTAAAGTTTTAGCTTCAAATCCCGCTTGGATTGACCTAGAGGCCTTAAAAGTACATTTCGCAACGCAACCGCTACCTGGACCTCTCGCAATCATATTTCATTCACTGCCAAATTTGGTTTTATCCATTTGTTGCCTAATTGTTCTTGGGATTCAAATTTTAACCCCCATTTTTTTAATATTATTTCCAAGAATAAGATCCGCTATTTTTTGGGCAAATTTATGCTTGCAGACTCTTATTTTTATTTCTGGCAATTATAACATTTTTAATTTAGTTGCGACTGGGCTTACATTCCTCATTTTGCCCGATAAATCACTTGTAAGTATATTTGGCATTCAATTTTTCAAAAATCCAAGAGTTCCTGATTTGACTTGGGCGATTTTTAAATATCCGCTTTTACTTTTTTTCATCTTCATTAATTTCACTTTCTGCTTCCTTCCCTTGACAAGCTTTGATGAATTCGCTTCGCTTCGAAATTATAATATTGCTATAACAATGCAGCGATTGGGACTTCTTGGGAACTATGGACTATTCGCAAACATGACAATGACAAGACCTGAAATAATATTTGAGGCATACTGGGATAAAAATTCTGCTTCAACCAATAAGCTTGAAAATGGTGAATGGCATGAGATAGACCTCAAGTACAAACCCGGCAATCCAAATGTAGCGCCCACTCAAGTTGCCCCTTTTCATCCGCGATTAGATTGGCAACTTTGGTTTGCTGCGCTTGGTGAAACAGCAGTTCGATCACCTTGGATTTATCGCTTAACCAAAGAAATTTTGCGGGGGAATCGAGCTATTTATTCGTTTTTCCAGAGCGAAAGTTGGCCTGAATCTCCTCCAGATGGTCTTCGCGCATGGATGTATGACTATGAAATGAATTCTCTTGGGAATTACCTAAATAAAAAAAATTTTTGGGCCAGAAAAAACAAGAGGGTCTTTTTAGACCCCCTCGCTTTACAATCTTCTTCCTTGAAACCATTCATCCCCAGTGCCAATCCCTAGCCTGAGTACTGGTTTTTATTTTACGCGGCCATCTTACTCACATTGCTTGATGTTTTCTCTGGATCAACTCCTTGGGCAGCAATGTCGGGAGATTCACCACCCATAACTTTTTCAGTCCATTGAGTAACAATGTTTTCATATTCTCCTGCATTACTCTTATCTGCACGAATATTCTTTCTGGCGTAATCGACAAATTCTTTCCAAATAAGGTCCGGCGTTTCGCGGATTTTTCTCTGAACTTCCAAATCAGTCTCAATTTTTTCCAATTCCAATTGCAACATGTCACTAGATTTTGATCCTTGCGGAGCAAATAGATTTACAAATCGCTCACGTAAATCATCTTTTAGCATTGAAACTAATTCGATTTTTTGTTTCATTGGATATTGTTGCAAAAATCCTTTCAAAATCTTATCTGGGATAACCGGAACAAGGACAGCCGGGAAATAATCCATTGCAATCTTTTTCAACATTTGAGAGTCATCCCCATTTGAAGCCAAAGCTTTAAATAAAGTATTTTCCTTGGATGGCATCGATATTGGAATAAGTTCCAGAATCTTTGACATAAAAGGTACTTTTGATTTGGTATCTTTGTATTTAGCAAGCTTGCTCTTAAATTCAGAAAGCATTTTATTCACGTCTTCCTTTCTATATTCAAGACCTCTAGAAACAGCAAGCTCTACGTATTCATCTTCCAGAATTTCAAAGATTTTTGCTACGAACTTTGTCGACATTACATTCAGAAGAATCTTGCCCAACTCTGGATTTTCTTTTATAAATTGTGCCGCTTTGTCCGGCGTAATTCGCATGAGTGTGTCGCATGCTTCTGCATCAACAATCGCTGAAGGTACTAAAATATCCTCCACGATTTGATTGGAAATAAACGCATTTGAATCAATCAAATCTTGGCCAGACACCTGTTTGTCCAAATAAGATTTCCATTGCTCGCGTTCTTCTACCGTTAGTTTGGCAAATATTTTAACCAAAGTATCATTTTTCAAATGCTGAACTAATACCCTCAAGGCATTTTTATCCTTGGTCTCACCATTACCAATCCATTTCTTTAATAATAAAATGGCTTCCAGTGGATTATTATCTAGAAAAGTCTCATAGCGCTCGACTCCGGCAGCTGTATTGGTATTTTGCGCATCAAAAGGTCCACCCGCGCCAGAGGATGAGGTATCTTCCGCTTCTTCTTCCTCCTCCTCTTGTGGGGCCTGTTGAGCTGCGGCCATCTGTTGTGCAGCCTCCTCTTTGTCTTTTTCCATGTTCGCCCATTTGTTAAATAACATGTAGGCAATGGCACCTAAGAGAATTGCGGCCAAGACCAAACCGATAGAGGTAGAAAATTTTGATAAGAGAGTTAATAGCTCACCCAATGAAGAAGGAAGTCCTAAACCAGATTGTTTTTCCTCCATATTGATGTAGGTTATTTCCAATTCTGGATTAACTTCATTCAAATTAAACTTAAGGGAATTTAAAATTTTCTTAACATTTTCCCGTGTCGATGGGTGCAATTTTTCACTTAATTGCACCATTATTTTAACACTTTCAAGATTGTTAAAAATATCCAAGCTTTTGTTGTATTTCCATAATTGCTCAAATGGTGGCAATGGGTCTTTTTTCTTGGAAGGATCTACAACATTTCCATCCTTGTCTTTAAAATTATCAAAATCATCAATTAATGGTGCTTCAAGACCTAGTTTTGAAAATACAATATAGTCTTTTGGCAATTGATCAGGCTTAACATCTTTTATTTTTATCTTGCCAGCATCTTCATTTTTATCACCATCTCCATTTCCTGCACCATCATCTTCTCCCTGTGGAGTAAATTTAGGTTTTGTAGGCGGGTTTACATTTATTTCAACATCGACAACAAACTCATTAGACTTGATCACCTTTGATAAAGCCGTTTTAATCTTATCACTTACGGCCCTTTCCAAATTTACCTTTTGCCAGTCCAATGAAGGAAGGAAGGAACCCGATGTAGGAATATCCTGGGCGTGCAGGTTATTAGCATAAGTGATGAGTCCGATGGGCAAAGAAATTTGCGCCACCATCATCACAATACTTAAGAACCAACTTAGAATTTTTTTCATACATTCACCTATGATTGCGTAGCCATTTAATTAAATGCCTCGTTAAACTTTTTAACTTCCGGTATTTGTTTTTAAATTAAATTTCTCTTCTAAATATAATTTCATGACGTAAGCATCACGATTCTCTGGGTTTATACTAAACGCCTTTCTGTAGTAGCTTAGGGCCTTCGCAAAATCCTTATTTAGGTAGTAAGCGCTCCCCTTTAATTCATAGACCACTGAATAGTGTGGAAAATCCTTTTCTAATTGCTCTAGTTTTGAAATGGCATTAGTGTAATCCTTCACACGAATTTGGCGTTGTATATCAAAAAGTTGATTAACTAAATAATCTACATCTTTAACCATTTTTAAATTTTTTGAAACTTCCATATTTACTGCCAATTCAATGTCATTACTTCCTGTTCTTGTGAGAAGAAGCCTATATGTTTCAAATCCTTCTTTCACAATTTCCAGAATGAAAACGTTACTTTTGGCGTAATTATTCACAACTTCATTCATGGATAGCTTTAAAGGTGTCTTTCCAATCTTTACACCCGGATTATTACTATTTTGCCTAACCCAAACCTCCGCTTGCTCCGGGTTGGAGGTAATCGACAAATCTTCGGCCCATGAAAATTGGGTCATCACAAGTAATAAAGACATGGCCAACAAACGTATTAACCATGACTCTTTTAGAATTCCAGCTCGCATACCAATTCCTTATGTAAAGAAGGACACTCCTAATCCTATGCATGTTCGGAAGGAACTGGCCTGGCCATAAAAGATGAAGTGCTAATTAAATTAAATGGGAAAAATGTTTCTACTTTTGTAAAAGAGCTGTTGGAAAAAAGTCCGTTATTTTTCTAAATAGTAGCTAAGCCCAAAGAAAATTTTGATACCAATAGTTGAGGAAGATATACCAGTTCCTCGACTTACTGCCGCCTCCCCTCTAAGACCCCAATCACGTTTAAAATTTAAAACTCCACCACCGTGAATTTCCAAATCAAAAATTAAATCTGATTTTTTTGCGGTTTCAGTATTATATACAACAAAGCCAATTCCCGCGGCTGGTCCCCAATAGAACCTCATACTCGGTATAAAGGTCAGCGATGTACCAGCATCATTATATGAGAACATTGAACTCAAGGAATTAAGGTAGAAATTGGTCCCAATACCGCCAAGAAACACACCCGAGCCATCTGATGATAGCAAAGGAGCAAGGGCCCTAATGTAATAGGACTTATTGGTGTAATTCATAAATTCATAATTAATATCAATTGAAATGACTGAGGCTGACGTAGAAGCTGCTTCTGAAGTGTTAGAAGCTGAGCCTGAGCCAGTAGCGCCGCTAAGGCTAGAAGCATTTTCAGTGATACTAATATTCGTTATCCCGGCAGAAGTTGTTAACACTTGATGAAAATTGCTATTGGCAAAAATCAATTGCCCATTTGCAATTTTTGAATGCATTAATAAACAAAGAACAAATAGCTTTAATCCGTTAGATAGAAATAGGCGACTATAGTTGACAAAATTGTACAAGCAACGACCTGATGTTAAGGGACTCAGATCAATTATAAGGCATTTAAAAAGGACTGCAATTTCAACTTATTGAAAATCTCGCGGATTATGACTTCCAGTCGCTTTTCTGGCCCCAATTTTGGAAGGATTGGCCCTACTCGGCGCCATTCCTCCTGCTTTTAGTGAAACTTGGTTTAATTGTGGACCAGTTTTAGTACTTTTTGATTTCGAATCTGCATTGCCAACCTTGGTATTGTTTTGAGAAGCCTTTTCCGCAACTTTGACGACTCTGGCAACTCGTCTTCTTTGCTCTAAGCTTTGATAAGTTAAAAGAGCATCATCACATTCTGTTAACTCGACGGTTAAAACTGCTTCTGAATTGCCATCAGTAATGACATTTCTCATTTCAATCATGGGGTGGTACTTTGCCAATAGTTCTTCCACTTGTTCTAAATAAGAGCTCAATGAAGGGTATGTTTTTTCTTCAAAGTTTAGTGGCCTTATGACTTCCTTAAATTTATGACCAGGGATTGTAAATGTTAAGGTCACCTTCTCTCCATTTTTCCGGTACGCGACCTTAAGCCTTTTCGCATCTTTGGTGTGACAATAAATAGTTAGACCGGAGAACAGAGATTTAATTGTTCTGCGAACGTCGTCCTTTTTAAAAGCGACATAGGCAGGTCTTTCAGTATCAAATTTTAAATTAAGACCCACTGAATTTATAAGATAGTCAATTTCAGTGGAGACTTCGCTCAATAAATCGCCAAATTCATACACTTCTAAACCTGGTATTTCTCGGTATGTTTTCATACGATCAACCATTTTTTGATATTCAAGTCGATAGTGATGTATTGGTGCGATTTCAATTAATCTATATTCTGAAGGAAGGCTTTCTAATCCTTCTGCACCAACATTAGCCGTTTTGGTGTTTAAAATATAATCCTTCTCACCATGACCGATAATTTGAACTGCATTTTCGATCGCTAATGCATTGTTTGTACGAATCAAGTGGCTACTTAACAAATCTCGCCAGTTATAACTTTTGGCCCGATCAAGTCCTAAGAGCTTATAAAAGGACTCTGTTGCCCACACGACCTTATCATCTCTATCAGTAACGGCCATACAGGATTTTGAATTAGTCATTAAAAATTGTGACAGGTTGCCTGCCATCTGCAATTCAAATGGTGAAGAAGGCGTCGCGATGACTTGACCTTCCATTTTTTGTTCTTCGTCAGACTTGGCTTCGGCATAAGAACTAGCATTAATAATCTGACTTCTGTTATTAAACACCCTCATAAATGCAAGAATCATAAACCCCGCAAAAACAAGACCCAATTGCATAAAGGTATTAAATGCAAACTCGTCATGAAGTTGAATATTGGCATTAAGTATTGAAATTCGATCATTCAATAATTCGCGAACCTTACTAACTCTTGCTACAAATTCCAGTACTGAATTTGTCTCTGATACAATAAAACTATTTTTGTTACGAAGCATTCGCAAATCATCAGTCAAAGTCTCAAAAGGGTTCTCAATTCTTTTTTCAAAACCATCTACTTGTTTTTTAAATAACGGGTTTGACTTCGTTTCTTCCAAAGCCTTCTTTGCCTCTTGGAAGGATGATTCAAGTGACTCTAACTTCTGGTGACCAAAATTTTTACTTTTTATCTCCGCAATAGCTTCAGACATTACTGCCATCTTTTTTCGAATTCCCATAAATGCAATAGTCGCCTGCGGGGATTTAAATTCCTTGTAAACTTTTTCTGCTTCATTGGCTAATGCTCTGAATCCTTTTATAACCTGGGACTCCATCTCGTAAAACTTTTGGATATCTCCCCGCCCCTCTAGATAAGACTCATAATTATGTACCTTAACATAAGCTCCTTTTTGCTCAATAACTTCCTCGGCGTCTAAAATTGCTCTTTTTATATTCTTAAAATTCTCAGCGCTTTCAGTAAAAATATTTTTAATATTAAAGCTCTTATCAATTCGAATAAGTGCTTTTTCATTGGCCATTTGCTCGCGCCTTAGCGTCTTCATTTCCTTGTCATTCAAGAAAATTGATATTGTTAAGGCAACTGTGCTTACAGCAAGAACCACCACTGAAGTTTTACCTAGCGTATTAATCAATTTGGTGATTTTTTCCTTAGCCGTATTTTTGGCATCCACCTCGACAGGATTTTCAGTTGAAGTCGATTGGTTATTTGAGTAACTACTATTAAGACTCATTATATCTCTCCAATTACCAATTTATTGTGGTCTTTTTTACTTTTTGGATTTGATTCATTTTTTACAACAGGTTTTTTCTCAGCAATATTTAAAGTAATTTGCTCTTTAAACATTATCCCCACACGATTTGAGGCTTCTAAGGTCGGCTTGTTATGATATAAATTAATTTCCAAACCCTTTTTCTCTTCTCGGCATTTAATACGATAAAGCGCTTTCAAAACTTGAAGCTTTCGATCTTGGGTTTCTTTAATTTTCTCCAATTTTAAATTAGGAGAAAGGACTGGTACCGTGAAAGAAATTAAAACTTTTGAAGGAGTACTGCTTTCCACATCCTTCGGAAGGTCCACATCAACAAGATAGGAATTCTCATCACAGAGACAAAATAACTCTCCATGACGTGAGATGGCACTAGCAACCTCATCAAATAAATTAATCCCCAAATCTGGACATTCAGGAGTTTTAACGAACGAAAGATCCACCTTATCGGGGGCAATGAATCTCAGGTTTTGGATGAAATTCATCCACGTATCTTGATTTTTAATTGGTCCTTTTTGGTTACCAACAACTGAATTTTCCTTTGTGCTATGACCTGGGAAAATTGATTGATGATTAAAATTGCTCACTGGTTTTTTCCAAATAACAACTTCCTCAATGGCCTTTAACTCATCAGTTGTCGCTGTATTTTTATCAAATTGTAGATTGCTATTTGGTCGCTCAAATTCGTCTGCAAATTCCTGGCGGATGTGTTGTAGATTTTTCTCCGTCGCATCCATCGCCTCCATCAAATCAACTGCTTCATTGAACTTACTTTTGAGCCTTTGCTTTGATTTAGCTGCACTAGGGATTTTGTTTACCATCTTCGAATGAAGTTTTGTTGCCATGTAACCTTCCTGGTCGCCTTTTCGACAAATCGGATTTACCTGACTACTAGGCAGATAAACCCAATTAACAGTATGGCCTATATTTAATAGACAGGAGAGAAGGTCAAAAATTACCTAGATGCTTTATCAGCTTGGTTTCATGGGTACTAGAGAGGATAAACCATTGAAATATAGGTAGAGGTCTGATCGTTGACCAAATTACTCAGCCCTTGTGATTGCATGCGTGCTCTCTGAGTAAGGATCTCAATAAAGGAATTTCTAATGAATTCATAACGAACCCCAGCTTCTATTCTGCTGCCATCAATCGACACAGTCTTCCCATCGCCTCCATAGTCTGTGCTACCCACAAAAGTTCGCGCCATTCCCCCTAAAAGATAAAGTTTTCTACTTTTTACAGGGATAAAAATTTCTAAGTTACCCTTATACCAAAGCAGAGTGTTTTGATTGACTGAAAGGCCGCCGCCTTCTGTATTTAAATTTACAAAGGACTGAGTCTCATATTCAAATCCTGCTGAAGGATAAATACTTAAGACTGGAATAGACTTGCGATAAACTAATCCCAATTGCTTCATTCCAGGAACATCATAATCACCACTAGAAACCACTTGAGTTATTCTTAGATTTATTTTCAAAGCATCTTCCGACTCAGGATTAAACTGGATAAAGGCCATTCCATTTAATCCGAAATGAGTAAATGTGTTGTTGACTGTAATTAAATCAGTACTTGTGACCTGCTGAACTAATAAATCAAATGAAACTTGATAACTTTTTAGGGATTTTATTTTTTCAACTTGACTGGTTGAGTTTGGCTGAGCTGCCTGAGGAACCAGTGAGAAATCGGATTCCGCACCGGGCGGCGCTTTTTTCTCTGCAACTTTTCCCTCATCCTCCTCCTTAATTTTATCTTCGAGAGTCTTCTTATCCTTCTTCAGTTTTGCTTTTTGCTTCTTTATTTCCTCTTCAATTTCTTGTGCTAACTTTTCTGGTTGCTCTGCATCCATTTTATCTTTAGGCAATGCCTTTTCTTCTTCAGGAGGAGGTTGCTTTTTCTCTTGTGGGAGCTGAGGATCATTCGAAGCTGTTTTATTTGCAGCATCGTTTTTTTCCTCTGGTTCCTTTTTATTCGAAGCTTCCTCTTCTTCCTCTTCTTGAGGTGGCTTCGGTTCTTTTTTTGGTACTTGCAATTCTGGAGGTGTCTTTTTTGGAGGGGTCACATCCTGCTTGACTGGAGGTTTATTTTTTCCCTTCTGTGGAGCTTCCGGATCTGTCTTTTGTTCTTTATTTTTCTCTTGAGGTACTTCCAATTTTTTATCTGAAGGTTTTTGAGCATCCTTATCTTCCTTTTTATCCTCAGCGTTTTCTGCAGGAGATTTTTTGTCTGAATCCTTCTTATTCTTTTGATTGCCCAACTCCTTTCCATAAAATACTTCATAGAGCATTGTGCGAGCAGTATAGACTAGATGTCTGTCAAATATCCTTGTGCGATGGGCTTCCGTAATCAATTTTCCAGTTTTACCATTAAAGAGTAAAAAGTCTAAATCGTAACCCTTTTGGTCTTTACCCCACGTGACTTCCTTACCCAATAAATGGAGTTCAAAAAATAAGTAATTGGCTTCCCGGTAAGCCTGAGTTGAACTGAAAACCAATTCAAATTTCTGGGTGCGAATAATTTCATCCATGGCCACTTTTAAAATTTCACCGCGCGGGTAATCATTTTTTGTTTCAATCTTGGGCCCTTTGACAGCAATATAGGCCAATTGTTTATCTTGGCCTGCTGGACTCGCTGTTCTTTGTGAGTCACCTGCCCTAGCGGCTGGCTCTTTGTTTTCCATTGGCGTAGAGCTTCCAGACTTAGCATCTGAGGCGTCTTTGGATGGCCCACCAAAGGCAAAGGAATGCTGAATGTTTATCAAAAAACTAAAAGATATAAAGACCAACAAACTTGTTAGCAATTTAATTCGACTCAATAGATAGGGTACATTTAAAAAAGTACCGCGATAAAAAGAGGCCATCCTAATTAAGTATTCTAATCCCACGCCATAAAATCCGATGCTTGGGAAAAAATTGCAGAAAACAAGAGAGCTGCATCCAACACCGACGAGAAATAGTCGGATAATTTAACTTCTTTTGTTCCTGAGCAAAACAATCAGCGCCATCAATTTAATCCTTTTGCCAAGAACAACCGATAGTTACCTTGAAATCCCATATTTAGGATTCTGATTATGAACATAGTTTCAATTTTTGGTTTAATACTTTCAATCGTGGTGTTCTTTCTTGGACTCAAAATGAGCTCCGACAGAATAGACATCTTTATCGACTATCCTTCACTCTTCATTGTTTTGGGAGGCAGCTTTGGTGCAATAGCTGTTTGTTATCAAATTACAAGAATTTTTACACTATTTAAAATCTTTTTAAGACATATCACCGGTGCCAACAAGGTCGATTACTCTGAAATGATTGCTGACATTATGAAAATCGGTGATGCCTATCGGAGAGGTGAATCCCTCGAGGGCCATATCAACAAGGTCCGTGATTATTTCTTAAAAGAAGCTCTCGAAATAGTTAATGATGGGATTCTGGAACCCGACCACATTACACGACTCCTCTCGGATCGCGCCAACAATATGAACTATATGCACATGGAAGATGCCACAAAAATTAAAACGATGGCGCAGTTCCCCCCTGCCTTTGGAGCGATTGGCACGACAATTGGTATGATCGTTCTTCTGGCCAACCTTGGTGGCGAGGATGCGATGAAAATGATTGGCCCTGCCATGTCGGTTGCTTTGATTACGACTCTGTACGGTGGTGTGTGCTCTAACATGGTTATTATTCCCATCGCCGAGAACTTAATTGAAGCATCCAAACAAAATCATATTAAAAATCTCATTATCATTGAAGGCATAAAACACTTACTTAATAAGGCCAACCCCGTTATTGTGGCCGAAGAACTAAATTCTTTCCTACCTCCAAGCCAGCGCTTAGATTGGAAAGAAATTATTGGGAAATAATTAGAGGTTATAATTATGGCCGAGCTGAATAAAGGCGGAGGAAGTAGCGGACCAGATACAAGCTCTCTGTGGCTCGTAAGTTACGCCGACATGATGACTCTCATTTGTTGCTTTTTCATCCTTATGATGGCCTTTGCCAATTACGACCCACCAGGTATGAGTGTTAAGATGGAGCAAGTCTCCAAAGCATTTGGGAAAGACAAATACAAAAGCTCGAGCACTAAGTTTACCCAACTACAAGAGGAAGTTGCTAAACACCCTGAACTGAAAGATTTAATAAAAACTTCCATTGTAGATAACGCCTTACTAATTACTTTTTCAGGTAGTGTTTTGTTTGATAAAGAGGCCCACGAATTGACTGAGGAAAGTCGCTTTCTGCTTGATGCTTTAATTGATCTCATAAAGATCAAAGACTCCAATTATAGGATATTGGTTGAAGGACACGACGACAACCAACCAATAACCAAAAGCAATAAGTATCCTTCACATTGGGCACTGAGTAGCGCTAGGGCCAGTTCGGTTGTCACGCGCTTTGAATATTTTGGATTTGACCCACAAAACTTAGTCGCGATTGGCCTAGGAGATACTAATCCTATTGCACCCAATGAAGATGAAAAGGGCGATCCAATTCCAGAAAATATGCGATTAAATCGTCGCATTGTTATTAAAGTTCTTGAGCCTATGAACAAGGGTAAAACGCAAAAACTCGGTTTAGGGGTTTATTTCACCAATGACAACAAAGGCGAATAGTTTATAATTAACCACAGCACCCGTTTCAAACTTTTTATGTGGTTAAATTATGAATCCTACCTATCATTCCAATGTTGATGTTTTAAGTACTACGACCTGGTTAGATTGGACTGTTTTCTTTTTAGTCCTCGCTGCCACTTTTGCCTCAGTTCTTTATGGTGAATTTTTAAAGAAAAAATCTGAAAAGATTGCTGGCCCCTTGGGTGATACATTAGAACTCCTACTTATGGGAAGACAACTAACTCTCCCACTTTTTGTTGGAACCATGGTTGCTACTTGGTATGGTGGTATTTTTGGTGTCACCCAAATAGCTTTTGAAAAGGGAATTTATAATTTTATTACACAAGGTGCTTTTTGGTACGTGTCCTATATTGTATTTGCGCTTTTCTTGGTGGATAAAATTGACTCGTATCAGGCCTTGACCTTACCAGATTTAGTGCACAAGATGTATGGCCCAAGATCTTCTAAAATTTGCGCTATTTTAAATTTTCTTAATGTACTGCCTGTCGCGTACGTCCTTGGTGTAGGCATATTTATTCAAATAATCACTGGTTGGCCGATGATTGCAAGCATGGGCGCAGGAGTCATTGTTGTTATTTTATATTCCTCACTTGGAGGACTGCGCGCGATGGTTTTCTCCGACCTCGTCCTTTTTGTTGCCATGTGTGCCAGTGTATTAATGATTTTAGTATTTTCAGTTGGAACTTTTGGTGGGCTTCCATTTCTAAAAGCAAATCTACCTGCTAACCATTTTTCACCCACGGGTGGTGAATCTATTTGGCATATTATGGTTTGGGGGCTGATCGCCTTCTCGACCTTGGTTGAGCCGGCATTCTATCAACAATGCTTTGCTGCTAAAAACAAAACTGTGGCCAAAAAAGGCATCTTAATTTCCACGCTCATCTGGTTTTGCTTTGATATCTGCACCACATTTGGGGCCATGTATGCTCGCGCTGTAATTCCTGAAGCCAACTCTGGACACTCCTACCTCATTTACGCACTACAGCTTCTTCCTGATGGATTAAGAGGATTTGCCTTGGCAGGAATTTTGGCCACCATCATTTCCACTCTTGATAGTTATCTCTTCATTGCAAGTACAACCCTCACGTATGATCTCGGCCCTAAAAAAATCCGTGGAGCTGCTTGGGCCCACCATCTTGGAGTTGCCGTCATTTCTCTCTTCACCATTTTATTGGCGACGCGGTTTGAGGGTTCTATTAAAAGTGTATGGAAAACCTTTGGAAGTTACTCGGCAAGCTGCCTACTGTTGCCTGTTTTAGTCGGATACATCACCAAAAGGAAACTACATGACTTCCAATTTATTTGTGCGGTTAGTTTAGGAATTCTCGCAGTAACCTACTGGCGTTTTACAAAGCATACTGGGATTTGGGCCGATGTTGATGAAATTTATATTGGGGTAACGGCCACATTAACTGGATTGTTTATCATTGCGCCAATTCTCATTCACTTTTTCCCTAACTCACCACTTTTGAGTGACAAAGAAAACGCATAGCACTGCGTTTCATCACTATGACATTTGGCCACTTTCTGGTGTAATATTTCACTCATAATTTACTAAAGGATCGCTTGTGGAAAAACAAGACACTGACCAAAAATACAAATTGGCGCTCGACTACCATTCAAACGGCAGACCAGGAAAAGTTGAAATTAAACCAAGTAAACCTTTTGCCACTTCTTCAGATTTAAGTCTTGCTTATACTCCGGGAGTCGCAGCTCCTTGCTTAGAAATAGCCAAAAACCCTGATGATGCTTACAAATATACTTCGAAAGGAAATCTTGTTGCCGTTATTTCCAATGGTAGTGCGGTACTGGGTCTTGGAAATATTGGCGCTCTTGCTGGAAAGCCGGTCATGGAAGGAAAGGGCATTCTCTTTAAACGTTTTGCCGATATTGATGTCTTTGATATTGAAATTAATTGTGAATCTGTTGATGAGATGGTGAATACCATTAAAGCATTAGAGCCTACTTTTGGTGGTGTAAATTTAGAAGACATTAAAGCGCCAGAATGTTTTGAAGTTGAAAAGGCCCTCATCGAGACGATGAATATTCCTGTTTTTCACGACGACCAACATGGTACCGCCATTATCGCAAGCGCTGCTTTTCTCAATGCCCTTGAAGTTACCAAGAGAAATATTAAAGACGTAAAGGTGGTTTTTTCGGGTGCAGGTGCTGCGGCGATTGCGTGTGCCAAATTATTTTTCCACCTAGGCGTCAAAAGAGAAAATCTCCTTATGTGCGATAGCCAAGGCGTCATTTACCAAGGTCGCACAAAAGGTATGAATAAATACAAACACGAATTTGCAGTAAAAACCGATCTCCGCACATTGGGTGATGCCATGAAAAATGCGGATGCCTTTGTGGGATGCTCTGCCAGAGGTCTTGTCACGCAAGAAATGGTTAAATCAATGGCCAAAGAGCCTATCATTTTTGCCATGGCCAATCCCGAACCTGAAATCTATCCCGATGAAGTTCACCAAGTGAGAACCGATGCCCTCATGGCAACCGGTCGTTCAGATTTCCCAAATCAAGTTAATAACGTTCTTGGTTTTCCTTTTATTTTTCGTGGCGCCCTCGACGTTCGCGCAACACAAATAAATATGGAGATGAAACTTGCAGCAGTCCGCGCCCTCGCTTCATTGGCCAAAGAAGAAGTTCCTGAAGAAGTTAAAATGGCCTACAACGGACAAAATTTTACTTTTGGAAAAAATTATCTCATACCAAAACCCTTCGACCGCCGCGTCCTCACTCGATTGGCGCCTGCAGTAGCAAAGGCCGCCATTGATAGCGGGGTAGCACGTTTAAGTATTAAGGATTTTTCTGAGTATGCTCAATCCCTTGAGGCGAGACTAGGTCAAGGTGGGGAATTCCTGAAGTATTTACGCGACACACTTAAGGCCCTCAACAACCAACTTGGCAGAAAAATTAAAATTGCCTTTGCTGAAGGCCAAAACAAACGGGTCCTTCAAGCCATAAAACTACTCCTCGATGAAGGGGTTCTAGAACCAATTTTACTTGGCAATAAAGACCGAATTCTTAAAGTGGCAAAAGAAACTTCTCTGGATGAAATCCAATCATGCTCCATCATTACTCCAGAGGAAGCACCCAATTATGAAAATTATTTTCGCGAATATTTAAAAATGCGCCAAAGAGATGGTGTTACTATTGCTCACGCCGTAGAACTAATGGGCCAAGAAAATTATTATGGCGCGATGATGGCACTCAAAGGTGAAGTTGATGCATTTATGAATGGCCCAACAATTAGTTACCCAGAGTGTTTTCGCCCCCTCATGAATGTCGTAGGTACCAATAATGACTCTCGCTCTTGCGGGATTTATATAATGGTTTTTCAAAATAGAATTTTATTTTTTGCCGATTGTACGGCACAAATTAATCCAAATGCAGAGGATTTATCAGAAATAGCTGCTTCAACCGCCAAGGTTTTCACCGACATTATGAAAAAAGACCCGCGGATTGCCTTCCTGAGCTTCAGTAATTTTGGCTCTAATAGCGATAATTTAAGCCGGAAAGTAAAAGATGCTGTGGCCATTACCAAGAAAAATTATCCCAAGCTGGTGTGCGACGGAGAAATGCAAGCTGACGTTGCCATCAATCGCCAAATCATGTCTAACCTGTTTGGATTTTGTGACCTAGATCGCGCCGCTGATATTTTAATTTTTCCTGACCTCAACTCCGCAAACATAGCCTATAAGCTATTGACCCAACTTTCTGATGTTCATGCCATTGGCCCCCTATTGGTTCCAATGAAAAAAACGGTCAATATTATTGCTCGTACAGCATCCGTACAAGAAATTGTTAACATGAGCATTTTAACGGCAATCATGGCACATAAAAGGATTAGTAATGAAAAAACAAATCGTACAAACTGAATTAGCTCCAAAAGCCGTGGGAACATACTCTCAAGGTGTTCGAGTCGATAATACTTTTTATTTTTCAGGGCAAGTTGGACTGGATCCTAAAACTGGTGATCTTCAGAATGGGTTTGACGCTCAATTGCAAATGGTTTTGTCTAACATCGATGGTCTACTCAAATCCCAGCAACTTACTCGGGACAACATTATTAAAACGACTATTTTTATGACGGATCTTTCCAATTTTGGCAAAGTTAACACCGCTTATGAGAATTTTTTTAAAGCTCCTTATCCTGCAAGATCAACAGTTCAGGTGTC
>Ga0172372_10000018_pt1 | contig 211731 bp, 207 predicted proteins | sample LakKiv5m_2_FD_114544 | JGI IMG/M metagenome (GOLD analysis project Ga0172372, IMG submission 114544) | Freshwater microbial communities from Kabuno Bay, South-Kivu, Congo - kab_092012_9.5m | ecosystem: Environmental > Aquatic > Freshwater > Lake | place: Democratic Republic of the Congo...
CGATATTAGATCCCCATTAGGTTTAAAATTATATAATCCAAAATTATCCCAATACTTTCTCCTGCTTGGTTTCTTAAGCTGTGGCCTTCCCGGTGGCATGGTTTTCGTAGGGGAGGATCTTCTCTTTCATTCAACCATCCACCATTTTCCCATCCTTGGCTTTCTAATTATTTTGGCAACTGCTTTAAATGGAATAAATGTTTATCGTATGTATACCTTAGTTTTCTGCGGCAAAAGCAAGGATGATTCAAATCAATTTGACTTACAACCCCATGAGCATAGATTTTTCCTTACTCTTGTAATTGGAATTTTCTTGTTTGGGATTTTTCCAAATTTAATTTTAAATAATTTTGATCAGGTAAAGCCTTCACTTTTCCAGGAAGCCACTGAAGGTCATTAGATTTAGTATAAAATGGCGGAGAACATGAGATTCGAACTCACGAGGGGTTGCCCCCTACACGCTTTCCAAGCGTGCGCCTTAGACCACTCGGCCAATTCTCCGCATAGATTTTATAGGGAAGATTTAACATATTTAATCATAAGCAGTCTAGGCTCTATAAAACTGCCTTTTTTCCCTGAAAAATTGGCTTAATAACTTAGAGTTTTCATAGTCCATAACTCCTCCACAAACGGCAAAATTATGGTTCAACCTTTTATCCAAATTATATTTATAACCAAGACTTAATGCGCCCGTCTTTAAATCAAAAGCTCCAAAAATAACTGTTGATAGGCGAGCATGGACTACAGCTGCCATACACATTGGACATGGCTCTAAAGTCACGTACATTCGGCAACCTGTTAGCCTCCAGCTGCCTGTTACTTTCGCTGCTTCGCGCATTGCAATTATTTCCGCATGGCCAAAAGGATCATTATTTTTTTCCTTAAAGTTATGGGATTTCCAAATAATTTTGTCGTTTTCAGAAACAATTACTGCACCTACTGGTACCTCATCTAGGCTGTAGGCCTTTTGCGCTTCTTCAAAAGCAATTTGCATGAACCAATTATGTTTCATTTATATGCTTTTTTGAAAATTTTGAAATTTTATTATTAGCTAGCTTATTAAAATAATAATCTTTCAATGTTTTAAACTCGGATCTTTTTTCTTTTTTAAATATAATGCCATAAATAAATGGTCTACCTGGGATATTATTTCTTCTAGTTTTTAATTCTAAATCTCTAACATTGAATTCTGTTTTTAAATTGATATTAAGACTTACGAGCGCTCCAATATCGAATCTCTCAAATGAATACAAACAACACTGGTTTCTTCTAAAGTCACTTAAACGCCCTTCAATAACTTTGCTACCATCCAGAATTTTACACTTTAAATCGCTTCTAAATCTAAAATCATACTCCCACCAATTAATTCTTGGGTAATAAATTGGCGCAGCAATTAGGTAATTGAAAGGAATCAAAAGACCGATCAGAACTACGTAACAAATAAAATAATTTGGATGTATTTTAAAGGATGAGATTACATCAGGCGCCAAAGATAAAACGAAAACAAAAAGGAAGGTCCAATAGGTATAGTATAGTTTTTTTAAGGTATTAAGAGCGAACAGGGCCAAAGTTAATAGGAAAATTAAATAAATCCAAGGAAATGATTTAAATGGCTGAAAAAGATTTTTAAAAATGAAAACTAGCAATACAAAGAAGAATACCAACAGAATTAGTTTCTTCAAGATCTTTATCGAATCTGATTTGAAATAATCGACACTCACAAACACCAAGAATCAAATGTGGAAAATGGCGCAACCGGCAGGAGTCGAACCTGCGACCTCTTGATCCGTAGTCAAGTGCTCTATCCAACTGAGCTACGGTTGCGTATTCCCAACAATGGCGGAGACGGTGAGATTCGAACTCACGGTACGGGGTTAACCGTACGACGCCTTAGCAAGGCGCTCCCTTCGACCACTCGGGCACGTCTCCATAATATGGCGGAGGACACAGGATTCGAACCTGCGGAACCTCGCGGTTCAACGGTTTTCAAAACCGCCGCTTTAAGCCACTCAGCCAATCCTCCATCAATTCGTCGCATAATAGGAAAAGGCTGAGATATTGACAAGACTTAATTCAATCTCAAGGTCTTTTTGCCTTGCATATAAGGCCATAAAACTTCAGGTATATTTACCGAACCATCTCGCTGTTGAAAATTCTCTAAAATAGCTACCAAAGTTCTGCCTACCGCTAGGCCAGATCCATTTAAGGTATGGGCAAAGGCTGGCTTTCCTTGCGCATTGCGATACCTAATTTGCGCACGGCGAGACTGAAAATCCCAACAATTTGAAATAGAACTTATTTCCCTATAGGTATTTTGAGATGGCAACCACACTTCCAGGTCAATGCACTTCCTCGCACTAAAACCTATATCACCGCTACAAAGCAACATACCCCGATAGGGCAGACTTAATTTTTTTAAAATGCTACAAGCCCTTTCAATCATCTCCTGGTGATATTTTTCTGAGTCCTCCTCAGCAACAATATTAACAAGTTCAACCTTGTTGAATTGGTGAAGCCTTATTAAGCCTCTAGTGTCTTTCCCGTATGAACCAGCTTCAGATCTAAAACATGGAGTGTAACTTACATACCTTAAAGGGAGTTCCTTTAAATCAAAAAGTTGTTCTCTCTTTAAATTAGTAACAGGTACTTCTGCCGTTGGAATCAAATACCAATCCCTGTCAGGCAAATCTAATCGAAAAAGATCTTGCTTAAATTTTGGTAATTGCCCTGTTCCAAACAAAGAATTTTGATTTACGATTAACGGAGGCAAAATTTCTTGATAACCACAAGAAACGTGCTCGTCTATCATAAAGCTAATAAGCGCCCTTTCAAGCCTTGCTAAATCCCCTTTATAAACAACAAATCTAGATCCAGTTATCTTTGCAGCAGAATCAAATTCTAAAAGACCTAAATCTTCGCCAATTGCAACATGATCCTTTACTTGAAAATCAAACTTTTTTGGTTCTCCATAAGCGAAAACTTGCTTGTTGTCCTGATCACTTGATCCCACAGGTACTTCATCAGAAATTATATTTGGTATCGTTGAAATATTATCATTTATCTCAATTAGAATCTTTTCAAGTTGTTCCTCTCGCACTTGGATCTGAGATTTTATTTCTCCAACTCTTGTGACAAATTCCGAAGCATCTTGCTTATTTTTTTTTAGGTCACCAATCTTTTTACTTAGTTGATTTGCCTCAGCCCTTAAGTTATCAACTTGCAGGGTAAAATCTTTTCGCTTTGAATTAAGGCTTGCACAATGATCAAGAATACCAATATCAAAATTTCTGCGGCCCAAATTAGCTTTAAAAAAGTCTAATCTCTCGTTGAGAGAATTTATATCATGCACAAAACACCTACTGTAAGTTTTTAATTTCAGCTTCTATTGTAGACCTGTCCTCTGCATTAGGGGACAAAGTAAGATAAACCTGAAATGATTCTATGGCCAGACCGCTTTGACCCATATTCTTATAACAAAATGCTAACTCCCTATGTAAATCGGCATTACTTTGATCTTCCTTTATAGCTCGCAGGTAAAGCTCTCTTGCCGCTGCATGGTTATTCTGTTTTGCCTTAATCCATGCCAAACCTGCAAGAGCTTCTACTGATTTACTATTCTTTGAAATTCCAGTTTCATAATTCTTAATTGCATTTGGCCAATCACTTTTATCTCTTAAAACCCTACCATAGGCGATATAACCAAATTCTAAATTAGGATTATTTTTAATTTCTTCTAAGGCTGCTTCCTCTGCCTTTTCTAAGTTTTTAATTCCATAATAACTTCTGGATAAATAAAAATTTACCTTTGGATATGATGGTAATCTAATCTTAACCTGTTCAAATTCTTGAAGCGCATTCTCATATTTACCATTTGTAATGTAAAACTCACCCAATTCAACCCTAGTATTTAAATTTCCTGGATCTATTTTCAGTAATTCTTTACTGTAAAAAACTACATCCTCAAATTTATCTTCTCTTCTCGATGATTCTATCAAAAACATATAAAAGCTTGGATCGCGATTGGTCATGCCTTCCATTTTTTCCTTATACTGTAGAAAAAATTTAGTCTGACCTGATTTATAATAATACTTTGCAATTTCGCCAATAAGCTTTGGATTTTCCAGGTGTTTATCTAGTTGCTCTCGCAAATAACCAATAGCTGTGTCTGGTCCCTTCTCCTCATATAAAATTTCAGCATTTAATGCTGCATAATCAATATTATCTGGATCTAAAGCCATTGCATCCGCAAGCATTTTTGCGCCATCCTTAAATTTTTTCATGTAAATCAAAATTTCAGCGAGCTTAAAGTAATCACGATCATTCAATGGGTTTCTATTTATACTTTCCTGATACCACCTAATTGCAAAAGGAATATTTTTTTGTTTGTGATAAAAACGTCCTAAGAGACTTGCATACTCATAAGTTTTAGCAAAATTGGATCTGGTTAAAATGGATATTTCCCTTTGAGCGTCATCTATCTTATATGCTTCAATAAATGCATATAATAGTAAGTAATTTATTTTATTATTCTCTAGGTTTGTTTTTTGTAATTCAATAAGAGTTTTTAATGCAAAATCGTAATAGCCTCGCTCAATCTGAATTTCGGCCAACAGTAATTTTGCTGGAACATAAGTTTCAGACAAATCGCTCGCCGAAATAGCATGAGCAATTGCTTGCTCCCAATTTTTATTATCTAATTCTCCCCTTGCTTTACTCATTAAATTTAGAATTTTACTTTCTAGGATTAAATTCTGAACACTATTAGAACCACCGACCTCAAGGGAAGCTAGCTTTGACCGCAACTCTTCCGAATCTTTAACTACTATTGCCAATTTAAAAAATCCCAGCGCCGTATTCATGTCATTATTCATTGCACTCAATATGGCCATATATTCCAAATACTTTGCATAATAACTCGGGGAATACTCAGCCTTCAATGCGTCTATCATCTGAAGAGCATTCTTGAATGTTTTAAAATCTTGGGCCTCTAACTTCAACTTTGCGTATTCCAAAAGCAACGCTACTGATTCTTTAAATAGTTTGCTTCCTTCTTCTAAGATTTTCACAGCTTCCTCATTTTGCTGATCAAACTGATAAAACCTCGCGAGCGAAAGATATATTTCAAGATTTTTGGGCCTTATATTGGAAATTTGTTCAAACAATTTTCTTGCGTGAACAGCGTCACCGGTTTTCAAAGCAGTATCTAACCATAACAATAAAAACTTGGGAGTAAGCCCCTTATTTACCCTTTTATAATTCTCCAATATATTTCTTGCGGTTTTATATCTTCCTTGATGGAAATAGAATAAAGAAGATGCCATTGCTATATTTATATCACTCAAACTTTTTACGTTGGCAATCTTTAACAATCTATAAATTGTCTTGAGTGCATCTTGTTCATTGGATGCGTTTGGTAATAATTCGGCATACAAGAGAACTAAAGAACCAAAGGATGGGTTGTCTTTAAACTTATAACCCAGTGACTTTTTAAAGTGGTCAACAGCATATAGTTTAGCTGGATAATCATTTCTTACTAAAAGAGCCTTACCCTTTTCATATTCCTCTGATGCCTTATTGGCATCCTCATTTTCCAAAATAACTGGAAATTCTATTTTAACAGCTAGTGGCTCATAAGATTTTTTTTCCTCTGAATCATCGATGAAAAGAAAGTAAAGCAATGCCAAAATAGCAAAAGCAGCAATAGGTTTTATACTTTTTTTCTTTGGAGTCTGATCTTGGCCGCTATCAATAACCTTGCTCGTATCAGAAATTTTATCTTCCTTAGTATCTTCATCTATGGCTTTGATTAAGTCATTTTCTTGTTGGATAAATTCCTGTTCACTTTCTTCTACAGATTTTCTTATTTCCTTTAAATAATCACTTAGATCTTCAACTCTAGTGGATTGATTTTCTGTCTGTTCTTTTACTTCTTCTATCTTTTCAGGCTCAGCTCTCTCCGAATTCTCAAGAGCCAACTTCTCTTCCTCTTCTAATTTTCTTTTTCTTTCATCCTCTTTATACTTAATACTCTCAGGTCTTATAATGGTCTTATCTAAATCAACATTTCTGCTTTTCTTAGAATCAATGACGGTTTTTTCGTTTCCATGTGTAATATTTTTGGATGGTTGGCTATTAGTTTTTGGTAACCTTTGACCTTCATTTTTTTTAGGACTTATTTCAAATTTAAATTCTTTGAATTGGTTTGTGTCTTCCTTCTCCACTACTTCCAAATTTTCAGAGCTCAAATTTTTAATATTTACTTCTGAATTAGTTTGTTTATCATGAATATTTACAGTATTTGCTTTTTTATTCCCTCTAACTGAAATATTTACTACCGTTTTTGACTCTGCGTCGCCAAGTGTTGCTAGTAACTTTTCTGGGTTACTTTTAATATCACTTAGATAATCCCAAAGTTCAATTTGTGTTGAAACTGGAATCCAGTCTCCAGTAGGGAAAATTTGTGCATGAATTTCTTTTGATATGTGACCCTTTAAAAAAAGCTCGGCTACTTGTTCTTTTTTGAAGGGGCCAACAATTCTTCCATTAACTAATTTTAATCTGTATTTATACATTTTTATAAAAGGTCATGTTTACAATAATAATTAGCAATCCAAACATTATTGTAACCCAACTAGACCTCTTAGAGCCAAATTCATGCTTTTCAACGACCAATAATTTTAGGTTTTCATAGCTGAAATAGGATATCATTACAAAAACAATCAGGTAAACAACCAGATAAGGACTAAAGCCATTGAATACCTCTTTCAAATAAACCCCAAGACCCAAAGATAGAATTGGTATTGTTGTTAAAATGGCATCAACTATCCTTGAAATTGAATTATTTAATTTCTTAATCTGTTTGTAATTATTACAACAGAGATATAAAAAAATTCCAAAAATATTGATATTTAATAGTTCACTTGATAAGGCCACGCTTTTATGAGGCAAAATAGTTAATAAGATTGAAAGAAATGAAATCACCCAATGATTACTTTCCCAATTTGTAAATTTGAAATGAAAAAAAATAAAAAACAAAAAAACTAAATAAAACTCTACTCGTACTGTATGCATTGAGTTAATTAAATTTAGGGTTAGGATATAATATCTAGACGAAAAGTAAATCAAACAAAGCGAAACGAGAATTCTTGCGCCAATCGAAATGTTTTTTTCCATAGATAGCTTAAATCCAACCATCAAATCAATAAAGGCAAATGCCATTATAGTTGTTGCAATAATTTGATTATTTAAACTTCTCACAAAGAAAAATTGCAGGAATAAGAACATAAATGATACTAAAACATAAAATTCGGAATAAAAGTTATCCTTTTTTAATTCATAATTATAGATATATAAAACAATTAATAATCTCAATACTGCAAATAAATCATAGTAGTGCTCCCCTTGAAGAACAATAAAGAACACCAATAACGACGCTAGATATTTATTTGTATTTCTATCTTTGTACTCCCACAAAAACATTCCGGTCACAGCAATGGCAGCAACAACCAAATACTCTGCTTTTGTTAACACGATTATCAAAATGGAAACAGCCAAAAGTAATATTTTAAAAAACGGGAAAAAGCTATTTATTCTAGAATTTTGGATCATTTTTTATTTACCTAAACAAGAAGGCTGATGTGAGTAGAATAATTAAAAGATTAAACAACTTCCTTTCCAATAGTTTTTGACCATAAATAAATAATATGGGTAATAGTGTGAGTAAAAATACATCACTGGCATAATGGAAAAATGAAATAAAGAAAAAAGCGATTATCAACCCCTTAACTGCTAACATTTTTAATGTTGATTGACTTGTATCAATTTCATCAACCTTATTTATGTATATAATATTGATGAAAATAAGGAATGGTAACAATCCTTCTTTAATTGTTAGCATCGCTGCAATAACACTCAAACTTAATAATATATTATTACGACCTATTTTTTTTGTAAGTGCAAGAGAAGCCATAACTATTAATAAAATTGCACATAAAAATAATTTTTGATTAAGGGGAACCATGCCAACCAAGCTGAGTACAGTAATCACATTTAATGATTTTTCGATTATTGGAAATTGGTCATCTTGAAAATAAATCTCGAATATTTTCAAACAAATGCACACCAAAACCGTGTAGGAACTAAAGATTACAAGGCCCTTAAACAGCAATGGTATTAATAGGATAATACATAGAAAATTGGATAATTTTAACTTTGCATTATCAACTATTAGGGGAGCCAACAATTGAATAGAAAGAAGAAAAATTACACTTAAAACATTATTACCAACTAATAAACTCAAAATTACCAGAGGAGCTTGGATCAACGATAGTTGCAAAAGGGGAACTATAAAAAAGAGATGCTTAATATCAAATGTTAGCTGAATGTTTTCATTGTATTTAAGAGATAAAATTATTATAAGCAATGTTAAATATACAAAAAATATAGCTGGGGTAAATTTTTGTTTAATGGAATTAAAAAAATTCATATTAAAACTTTAACTTATTTTTTATGATGATATTTAACTGACAAATATTATTTTCGAATTTTTTATGTAATAGCCTTGCTACTAGAACTACTAGAGCCATCATTGCGAAAAAACTTAGTCCAAAAATAAATTGTTCAAATTTTTGGTTATACACCATTTTCTGACTAATAATTATTGGTGAAATAGAAATAATCACTCCAAAAATTAAGACTTCAATATAATTAAATTCCTTAACTCTTTTTAAATATTCCATGTTCATTATTCTTTCAATCATAAAACATAAAGGAGTTAGCGCTAAACAAGTAAACAAAAGTGGTTCCGCATATTTTTTCTCAAAAATTATATATATGTTCAAATATAACATTGGGATATAAACTAATAAGAAAGTAACCAATGGTAATCTTGATAATTTCCTAGTATTTAAAGCATAATAGATTAACGGCAACAGCAAAAACTGGGTTGCAATTGTTTCAAACCCCATGACAGCTAAATAACATGAAATAACTAGCAATGATTTTTCATTTTCCAATTTATTAACTTTGGATGAATTTTTAAAAATTACGAGGCAATAAAGCAAGATCGATATCAGCACCATAAACTTAAAATAAAAAATATCACTCTTTTCGATAAGAAAAAACAACAAAAGGGGTAGAGGAGTTTCATTAGAGTCGGATTTTTTAAAAGTCAAAAAATCCAGAAAAAATATAACAAGCAAAGCAAGAATTGAATACTCACTCAGTTGCAAACTCTTAAATACTACAACTAAACAAGCCATCGCCATTAAATTTTTTATTTTCGAAATCTCTTTTTTTTCGAAAATATCATTGCATAAATATAAAAATACCGCTATTTTCCAACTATACTGAGAAACCATGAGCGAAGCGACGACCATTACTATTCTTTTTAAACTAGATGGTAGTTTAAAAAACTTCTCGTACAAAGCTATGGCTACGAAAAATGGAAGGATTCCAATTATTTCCCTGTTAGGTATATCAATCGCCAAATCTCTCCATTTATTAAGCAATACATAAGTTATTAATAAAAAATATATAACCAAAAGGAGTATTTCATTCCTTTTAATTTGATTTAGAACCTTCTCTAGAATTGAGCCCTGCGACTCATTCCCAGATCCAAAATTAAATATAAAATAAAAAACGATTGAAATTAATATAATCAATTAACTCGCCTTTTCTCATTAACAACTTTTAGTAGAAAAAATAAATTGATAGGCACTACAAATGACAAAAAATCCTTTATAAGCTGATCATTTTTTACATCTAAAAATATCGAAATTATTATCTGTACACATAAAATTTTGGTTAAATTATTTTTTGTAAAAATAAACATCAGAATAAAAAATAACGCCAAAACCGCAACCACTTAACGCTCTCCCTTTTCATTAATTACTAAAACGCAAATAAAGATTACCAAGAGAGACATGGCATACCTAAAGGCATTAGATGGCACATAAGAAAAGTCCATCCTTATTAAATTTGCCGATAAGGCAAATTCCTTTTCAATAACAAACGCAAACAAAAGCATAAATCCAGTGCCAAATACACCAAACTTATTCATTTTTAATACGGGTAACACAGCCAGAGCATTTATTGAGAGCATTAGATAGATTACCAAATCTTTTTTTACCGCTTGATTTAAAAAACAAGCAACACCTGTTATGCATATACTCAAAAATAAAATTGTGGTAGCGGACCTATTCCATCGTTCTCTTTTTTTAAATTCTAATATTACTAAGAATAATCCTAAAACCAAATAAAAGGATATCATCTTCCAAGCTCTACTAGTATCAATGCATTCATTACAGATATGAAAAAAAGAACTGTAAAAATTCTATCGATTAATTTTTTAGAAAAATTTTCCAATATTAAGTAAAATAGGTAGGTACATAAAAGTAAAAAACTTAATTTCAAAAAAATCGTAAAATACTCAATGAAAAGACCATATCCAGAAAAACCCGCAATAACTTCAGGGAGATGCAAGATAGGATTCCCGGCTCCGATAAAGTAAAATATCAAAACCAAAGTTACGATTATAAATTTATTGACGGTTGCCACTATAGGGGCCCCATTATGTAACTCATTTTTTAGCTTCCTAAACTGAATAGCTAAATATAGTACGAAAGCCACGAAAAATGGAAAATGTGTAATCATTCCAATTGAACTTTTAAACAAATAAAATGAATTTTTTTGTAATCCCATAATCATATTATAATCTTCTGTAGAAAAATAAATCTTTAATGATTCTCCAAGTAGAATCAGAAGCATAGAAATCATTATTTCTACCTTGCTTTCCAATCCACCAGCTAGTTCTGATACGACTCCATCAACGAATATAATAACACCAGCTGAAAAAATTAAGCTGTTTTCAAATATTGTATTAAATTCCAATACCTCTGATGAGCCGTAATAATTTATTATCTTCAATCCAAACATTGCAACCAAAGTTAAACTCGTTAACAAGGCCAAATAAACCTTACTAGGATTTGGCATAGATGCCATTATCATTGATTGGTTTCTAAGGCCTTTTAAGCTAATTACCTTCGATACGGTTAAAAAACCCATTAATGCTGAGTATATTGAAAGAATAAAGAGAATTTTATTAAGCATTTTTGTCACCCAACTGACGAAAAAGCATATAAGATAAAAATGCGAAAAATATATAAACTGTTAGTTTCTCGTTTAAACTTTGAGATGGTGTATTTCTTAATAAAAATATTGCTACGAGTGAATATCCAGTGATCTTGTAAAGATACGGTGATTTGCTTAACAAATCACGATTGCTTTTATTATTCTCCCTAGCAACCAATGCTAGTATTAGAAAATAAAATAAAATAATCGTCATTTAATGATTTACTGTTATGTTAATGCCCAAACTTGTTAAATTATACAGCCTTTCCCAAAAAATACCTGAAAAAATAATGAATGCAGTAAAGCAGACCATCATTATTTTCATTAAAGTTGTAGAACTATATAATTCTTCATTGCTATCAGGTTTTTTCAATACCATTAATCGAACCAATCTCATGTAATAATAAAGGGAAATTACTGAGTTTAAAACTGCAACCACTGCAAGTGTATAAAATCCATTTTTAACGATACCTGAAATTATATTAAATTTGGCCACAAACCCAATAAATGGGGGCAAACCAGCTAAAGAAAATAATGCTACAATTAATGCAATTGCCAGGATTGGGTTTCTGTATATTAGCCCGTTAAACCTATCAAAATAGTCATTACCATATTGATCAGACAAGACCATTGTTACGCCGAAGGCAACAGCTGTCATGGCCACGTAAGAATAAAAATAGAAAACAACTGCCTGTGAACCTACTTGATCAATAACAAGTGCTCCCAGCATAATATTACCAATCTGAGCAATTGATGAATAGGCAAGCATTCGCTTAACAGATCTTTGTCCAATTGCAGTTACATTACCAACGGTCATTGTTAAAGCAGAAACCACGGTCAACACTCCAACCCATGAATATTGAAGTACGCTTTTTTCAATAAAAAATACCTCGCTTATTCTAACTAGCGCAGCCATCCCAGCTATCTTAGGGACCATTGAAAAAAATGTTGTAACTGGTATTGGTGACCCTTCGTAAACATCCGGAGTCCACATATGAAATGGAACACTTGATATTTTATAACCTAACCCAACAAAGAATAACAAAAATGAAGGAATTAAAATCGCTTTTTGAAGATTAGTTAATATGTGAAGCTTTTCAGTAATTTCTCCAAATTGAATTGTTCCACAAAGTCCAAAAATTAGACTAATACCAAAAAGCATTATTCCTGCAGAGATGCCGCCATATAATGCGTATTTCAATCCCGCTTCAGAGGACTTTTCATCACTTCGTTTTAGAGCGGCTAATGGATATGATAAAATAGATAGTGTTTCTATTCCTAAATAAACGGTCAAAAAATTATTTGCGCTGATGAGTAACATACCACCAATTAATACGCCTAAAACAAGAAGATAAAATTCAGATTTTAAGTAACCGTAAATATCTTTAGATTTATACCCTAGATATACACAATAAAAAGTAGCGATCGCCGCGATAAGTTTATTAAGCGTTCCAAATTTATCAATTTTTACTGCGTTGTAAAAAATTGCAGTTGGTTCAAGACTTAAATTGTATGTGAGGGATAAAATGACTAATAACAAACCCAATGAAGTAAAAGTAAGAGACAAGGTCCGCTTTTCATTGTTGTTATTATAAGTAACTTCTAAGAACAGTACTCCTACCATTGTTAGGAGGGCTATACATTCAGGTACATAGTAAGAAATACTGTATAAATAATTTAAGCCAATCTGCATAATTCCTTCTTTGTTTTAGTGGAATTTAGCCATTAGGTTTACTAATGCTCCAACTGATTCTCTCATCATATTTAGTAGTGGACTCGGGAATATTCCAAATACAATAACTGCAATACAAAGTGGAATCATATAGAAGACTTCTCTTGAATTCATATCATCGTATTCTGATACTTCTGGATTAACTTCTCCAAAAAACATTCTTTTAAACATCCAAAGTAAATAAGCAGCACCAATTAATAACCCTATTAATGCTAATACTGTTATTGATGTAAATTCCTTATAAATTCCTAGGAAAATTAGTGCTTCGGAAATAAACCCTGACAACCCTGGTAGCCCCATTGAAGCAAACATCGCGATTATGAAAATTATTGAGTAGATAGGCATCTGGGTATAAAGACCACCAAATCCTTTTGTTCCATCTGGCTTTACAATCCAACGATGGTGAGATCTTTCATACAGAACTCCAATCATTAAGAACATCATAGCTGTCGAAGTTCCGTGATTGAACATTTGTAAAACTGCGCCATTGGTACCTTGGATCGTCATTGCAGCAAGGCCAAGCATAACAAAGCCCATATGCGACACCGAAGAGTAAGCAACAAGTTTTTTAACATCCGTCTGGGCCATAGCACATAGTGCGCCATAGATAACGTTTATTAAACCAAGCCAAGCAATACACTCTCTAAAATAAACAGACGCTTCTGGAAAAATTGGGAAAGCTATTCTCAAGAATCCATAGGTCCCCATTTTCAATAGCACCCCAGCCAGAATAACTGATACTGCAGTTGGCGCTTGAACGTGAGCATGTGGCAACCATGTGTGGAATGGAAAAACTGGTACCTTAATTGCAAAACCAATGAACATCCCTACAAATACTATTTTGGCAAAATTCCAATCGCTGCCAAATAGCCTAAGAGTTAGATCGCCGAATTTACCGCCTTGCAAGGCCATAATATTAAATGATTCAGAATTTTGCCCACTTACAAAGTATAATGCGATCATACCAACGAGCATTAGCACAGAGCCTGCAAACGTATAAAGAAAGAATTTTATAGCTGCATATTCTCTATTTTCTCCACCCCAAACTCCAATGAGGAAAAACATTGGAATAAGCATGACTTCCCAAAAAACATAAAACAAAAAGAAATCTAGTGATAAGAAGACACCAAATACTGATGCTTCAAGCATTAGAAAAAGTGCAAAATAGCTTCTTACTGATTTTTCAATTGTCCAACTACTTAAAATACACAAAAAGAATAATAGACCTGTTAATAGAATCATTGGCAGTGAAATACCATCAACTCCCAAGCTGTAAAAAATGTTAAACTGCTTAATCCAAGGCATCCTGACACTAAATTGTTCTTGCATGCCAGGAACTGTTTGATCAAAGTTCAAATAAAGAACTATTGTTAGAGCAAAAGTAATCAACGTATTTAAAAGGGCCCAATATCGAATAACATTTGGCTTACTATTTGGTAGAGCCAAAACACCCAACATTCCTATGGCAGGCATCCAGAGTATCCAACTTAATAAATGATGCACAGTATCTTCTCCTTAAAAATTTAATATCTAAATTACTGGTTTAAAACTTAATAAATAACTAACTAATACAACAATCAACACAATAAAATAAAATTGAATTCGTCCGTTCTGAATAGTCCTCATGATTATATTAAAAAATCTAACAGAAACACCTGAGCCATCAACCAAGACCGAATCGATAATGAGGTTATCAAACCAGCGAGAAACGCTGTATAGCCATTGGTTTACTTTGGCCCAGCCATCAATTGCGATTCGATCATATACACCCATATCAAACCAAGACAGAAAATTATTGAATGGAAGCATTAACTTCTTAATTAATCCGTCGATGTAAAAGTTATCAAAGTAATATTTATTTTTAAGCGCCTTAGTCCATCCAGAGAATGCATTTGTCCACCAACCAGGATTAACTTTAAAAGCAACATACATTAAATAGGCCAAAAATATACCAGAGAAGGCAATTATTATTGATGCTATTGCACCAAGGTGGTGAAGGTGATGAACATGGTGCGCTTCTTCTTCACTCATTCCATGATTTGGATCATAATGAGAGTGTTCAATAAACTCTTTAGACTCTGGCTCACTAATGGCAGTTGAGGTACGACCAATAAATTTATTCAATTCTGGCTTCTCAACTAATACTTGGAACCATTCATACTTAGACTCCGGAAATACTTTGACTATCCCTTGACCTTCCAGTGAGCCGCTGAACCATACTCCAAATGTAAATACTGAAAGTATTAATAGTGGAACATTGCTATTGAATTGAATGTGTTCATGGTGCGCATGTTCATATAGATCCTTATCTCTAGGCTCACCAAAAAATGTAAGGAAAATCATTCTGAACATATAAAATGGAGTTAAAAAAGCTCCAATAAAACCCATTACAGCTGGAGCCCAATAAAGCTTACTGGATGATGCCATTACCAAAGCATCCCCTAAAATACGGTCTTTGCTAACAAAGCCTGAAAACAGGGGCACACCTGCGATTGCCAATGTACAAAATAACATAGCTAAAAATGTGTATGGAAGTTTCTTTCTCAATCCGCCCATTCTTGGCATTTCTTGAACGTGGGTATGGGTGTGATGGTCATGCAAGGAATGAATTACAGATCCCGCTGCCAAAAATAGGCAGGCTTTAAAAACTGCATGAGTAATTAAATGCATAAAAGCAGGGTTATAAGCACCCACTCCTATTCCTAATACCATGTACCCTAATTGTGAAATTGTAGAAAATGCGAGAACTGCCTTAATATCCGTCTGCACCAAGGCTATGGTTGCTGCTCCCAAAGCAGTTATCCCACCTACGTAAGCTATAATAGGCAATAAACCACCTAATTCCATAAGTGGGAACATTCTAAGAGATAAATAAACACCAGCAGCTACCATTGTCGCGGCATGGATTAAGGCCGAACACGGTGTTGGCCCAAACATGGCATCAGGTAACCAAACTTGTAGAGGAAATTGAGCCGATTTTCCAACTGTTCCCATGAAAATCGAAAAAGCAGCAAGTGTGGCAACCGGCACACCTATGCCAAAAATTAAAATAGAATCTTTTAGGCCACCAGTTGCAATCGCTTTATAAATGTCTACAAAAGTAACACTTCCAACCGTAGTCCAAAGGGCGACTATACCAAGTAGAAAAAATACATCACCTACTCTAGTAGTCATAAATGCTTTTATAGAAGCATTGCCCGCTCCTTCTTTTTCATAGTAAAACCCAATGAGGCTATAAGAACAAAACCCCATGATTTCCCAAAAAATAAATACTGAAAGAAGATTATCAGAGAGAACAAGACCGAGCATTGCTGAAGTAAATAAAGAAAGATAAACAAAAAACCTTCCATATCTTTTGTCATCATGCATATAAAAGGTACTAAATAAATGAATTAAAAAGGCTACACCTGTGACCATTAACAGCATTATTGCTGCCATATTATCTATATAAATACCCATCGGAACTTTAAAAGTTAAACCACCACCTGAAATATCAAACCATGTAAATGTTTTGTGAATATAATAATCAGAATTATATTTACCAAAAACAAAATCTCCAAAAATTCTAGCCGCAAATAAGAATGAGCCAAATATGGCGCTACAACTTAAAATTACAGATAGGGTAGTAAACCTTTTTACAATAAATGAATTTACAGCAAATGCGAAAAAAGGCAGTAACACTATTGGTAGTATAGAAGCTATTGAATAGGTCATAAGTTAAAATTCCTTTATTAACTTTGTAATTGAGTCGCACTATCAATATGAATACTTTCACGAACTTGAAAGAATCTTATTACTATTGCTAAGCCAACGGCAGCTTCTGCAGCTGCCACTAAAATGATAAAAAGTGAAAAAATGTGACCATCTATATTTGAATTAAAATATTTGGTAAAAGTTACGAAATTTAATGCCGATGCATTTAAAATAAGTTCAACACCTAAAAGCATGCCGATAATGTTTTTCCTTGCTAGAATCACAACCAATCCGCAAATAAACAAAATTAAAGATATCGAAATATAAGAAATTAAGCTCATTTCATTACTCCTCGACTTCAGTAGACCGTTGAGGTCTTGCGATTATAGCAGCCCCGACTAGAGCTCCTAATAACAATACCGAAGATAATTCAAAAGCTAAAATATGGTCAGTAAGTAACTTAACACCCACATCTTCAACTGTTGTGAAAAAATTATTAGACACCGTACTGCTCTTTAGGAGACTGCTAAACAAAATCTTTATTAATACAGCTGCAAGCACCAAACCAGATAGAGCTGCAAAAATATAAGTCTTAAGGTTTCCCATTAAAGGAGTTGATTCAAGACCAAATTTATTAACCAAAACTTTTAAATTTGATCCACCAGTTAACATTATTGCAAAAAGCAACAGAACAACTATTCCGCCAACGTAAACAACTAACTGTGTTGCTGCAATAAATTCTGCGTTCAATGTTAGATAAAGCCCGGCAACACCAATTAAGCTAAATAACAAATAAACACATGAATGAATTAGGTTTCTCGTGACAACTACAGAAATTGCACCAAAAACTGTTAAAAAAGCTGAAATATAGAAAAGAAATTTAAGAAACATAAAAAATTCCTCAGTAATTCTTAATGACCACCGCCAACCATATGTGCTTCTGCGAAATGCTTTAAAATTAAATAAATTGATCTTCCTTCAAAAAGATATACCCAAAGAGTCGCTCCAACTAGATTAAAGAGGGCGATAGGCGTTAGGTATTTCCAGCAAATTACCATAAGGTGATCGACTCTCAATCTTGGCAAAGTCCATCTTACCCAAATCACCACATAATATAATGCAAAGGATTTGCTAAAAAAGATTACTAACTGAAGAATTTGACCAATTGGCCCATCTCCACCGACATTGAAAGGCACCTTATATCCACCCAAAAAAAGAGCAGTTGCCACAGCACAAACAACGAAAACTTCGATATATTCTGCGAGTGCAAAAAACGCGAATCTCATACCGGAGTATTCTGTATGGTAACCACTAACTAATTCTGACTCTGCTTCAGGGAGGTCAAAAGGCGCTCTATTTGTTTCTGCTAAAGCGCCAATGAAATAAATAAAAAAGCCAATAAAAGAAAAAGGATTATGAAATATGTACCAGCCATGTGGAAGCGCAGTTTGCCCACTAATTAGTGTATTAAGGGATAGTCCCCCCGCAAGCATTACCATCATTAGAATGGTTAATGTAACAGGCACTTCATAACTAATAATCTGACTTGCGCCTCTCATTCCACCAAGCATTGCCCACTTAGAGTTAGATGCATAGCCTCCAAGAAATACTCCGACACCGACTAGCGAAGTCACACCTAACAAATAGAATATTCCTACATTTAAATCTGACAGAGTAAAACCAGAACTAATAGGTAACACTGCCAACGAAGCTAAAACCCCTGAAAGGCAAAGTAAGGGAGCAATTGTAAAAATAAGCTTATCGGCCTGCGTAGGAATAATGTCTTCCTTCATAATCATTTTCACGCCATCAGCTAAAAATTGTAAAATGCCATAAGGACCAACTCTATTTGGACCTTGCCGCATTTGAATATCAGCAGATATTTTTCTTTCCGCGTAAGTACCAAGACCACCTATTATCGCCATAACATTTACTAATAGAAAAACTGCTAAGAAAAATAATGCGACTGTAATGCCAAAGCCAAATTGCTTATCTGTGAGGTGCTCTATATATGAGACTATTGTTTGATTCATTTCAAAATCCTTGATTTACTTTTTCAGTTCCTTGGGAGACCTGTAACTCTTAACCCAATCTAAATCTCCCTTTTTCCAGCAATAAATAACACCTTGGACTAAAACACCAATAAAAATAAGAAGCGACATCAAAACTGCACCGCCGGATCCAACTTCCATAAATTTTCTAAAGACTGCCACTACTGGAAACATTAGGGCACCTTCTACATCAAAAACAATAAAAACAAGCGCTATGACATAGAAACGAACATTGAAATTTGCCCAAGCTGTACCTACGGGATCTTCTCCGCATTCATAAGCCATTTGTTTGAGCTTATTTGGATTAGAAGGTCTTAAAAATTTACCGACTAAGAGTGCTCCGAACACCATTAATGTCGCCATTAAGATTAAAATAAAAGTAGGTAAATAAACATTCGCTGTTTGAGATGGTTCCACCAAGCCTCACTTGTGCATAGGTTATGGATTTAAAAAGATTTTCGTGCAAGAGATTATCCTATTATTTAGCATATGAAAATGGTATGAAGAAAAAGTCTTTTTGAAATGCACCACATCATTAAATACTTGTTATGTTAGACGCTGCGCAAATCAAACTTCTTCAATGGATCAATACTCGCTCAGATCGATTAAATGTTAACGGCTGCAGTGTTTCTCTTTTTGGCCAACTTATGGCGAAATTAATAGAGGATCAAAGGGCTAAAGATCAAAGATTTTTGTTTTTGTTTAGCAGCGAGCAAATACTTGAGGAATTTTCTCTGACATTTATCTCTTCATTAGCAAGCTCCAAAGGTTTTATTGGCTCAGATAACGAAGATTTATTCTTTTCTGATATAAACCAGGATATTTATGAGAATGTTTTACCAAATGAAACAGAATTTTTAAAAAGAACTATCATAATTCAAAATGTTTTAAGAAATCAGAATAAATTCTTTGGCATGACAATAAGGGAAGCCGCAAAGCGAATTCCTAAAAAAGCCTGGTATCAAAATTCAAACATTAAGATTTGTGTTGGGGATATCCTTTCTCCTAATGATCTTGTTTCTAAATTGCTAAGTATTGGGTTTAGAGAAACTTTTACCCTTGAAGAGCCTGGCGTATTCACGCGAAGGGGTGAAACCATAGATGTTTTTCCTTTCTCAGGAAATGCATTTCGTATTCATTATTTTGAGGACCTTATTGAAAACATATTCTTATTTGATGATGAGAATAAATTAGTAAATAAATCTAATCCAATCGATAATATCGAGCTTACAGCCGGCCCACAATCTGTACTCACAGGTGAAGAATTTAGGCTAAATTTCAGAAAAAATGTACCTCTCCCAACGACTGGTCATAAACTAAAACATGATTCAAGAAACCTAGCGTTATCTGAAATTTCCAAAGGCAGGATGTTTGATAAGTTCAGCTTTGCTTTTCCGCTCTTTTTTGAGACAGAAAATACAAATAGTATTTTCGAATTTTTTGTCGAGTCTGGATTTCTTCCAGTTATAATAGATGAAAGATCGTGTATTGATGCCTTAGAAAAATTTAAAGAAAATTTATTTGCCGATTATAATAGAATACTTCAAGAAAATACTTCCTCTATTTTTTTTCCTAACCCAAATTTGTTCTTTAACTTTGATTTTATAAATAAGTTGGAAAATATTATTTATTTTTCAAATCTTAAAATTGGTATTGATTCTCCAATAGAAAGTAATATCGAGCTAGATTTTAAACCCGTTAAATTATTATGGAACTCCCCAAGTTACCTTAATGATGATTTAAATTTACCTATCCTCGAAAGAAAAATCTTGAAAATTGATGAGTTACTTAAAAGCAATTGGAAAATTTACTTTTTCTATTGTGCAGAATCAATGAAAGATGAATTTTTGCACTTGTTGAAAGATAAAGTTGCACTCATTCATAAGATTGAATTTAAAACCATTCCACTTGGCGAAAGTTATTTTTCTGAGTCAGAAAAATCTTTAATCTTAAGTGAAAATGATTTCTTTGGAGATAGAAAGATTAAGAAAAGAGCAAAGACCAGATCAAATAAGGACATGTTTGCAGAAATTATGTCTTCCCTTGAGGCAGGAGACTTTGTAATTCATAGCCAGTTTGGTGTAGGAAAATATTTAGGCATAGAAAACATTACTAGTGGAGGAACTACTTCTGAATATTTAATAATTGAGTATAGTGATCGAGACAAAGTCTATGTACCCGTGTTCAAGGTTGACCTTGTTCAAAAATATTCCACCGCAAGCTCCCCCAAAAAACTTGATAGCCTAAGGAATACAAAATTTTTAGTTGTAAAAAACAGAATTAAAGAATCTGTAAGAAAACTTGCATTCAGCATAGTAGAACTGGAAGCTAAGCGGAAACTTGCCAAAGGATTTTCTTTTTCACCGCCAGATCATTTATTTCGTGATTTTGAATTGTCTTTTCCCTATACAGAGACTGCTGATCAAGTTTTGGCCATTAATACTGTCATCGACAAAATGCAACAAGAAGCCCCCATGGATGTATTAATCTGTGGCGATGTTGGTTTTGGGAAAACTGAAGTCGCGATGAGAGCTGCCTTCAAGGCAGTGTTAGATAAAAAGCAAGTGGCTATATTAAGCCCAACAACTATATTAACCCTGCAACATTTTCATTCCTTTAAGAAGAGGTTTAAAGATTTTCCAGTCGTCATTGAATTTGTATCACGCTTTAAATCAGCAAAAGAAACCAAAGAAATATTTATTAAGTTAGAATCAGGCGAAATAGATATATTAATTGGTACTCATAAAATTTTATCAGATCACTTAAAATTCAAGGATCTTGGACTATTAATTATTGATGAAGAGCACCGTTTTGGAGTTGGCCATAAAGAAAAATTAAAATTACTTAAGGAAAATATTGATATATTATCGATGTCCGCAACTCCCATACCACGAACATTGCAACTATCTTTTTTAGGTTTACGTGATATCTGTTTGATCAGGACTCCTCCTCCGAACAGACAATCAATTAAGAATTATATTATTGAAGATGATCTTCATATTATTAAAATTGCCATCGAAAACGAGGTTAGCAGAGGTGGTCAGGTTTTTATTGTTCACAACAAAGTTAATGATATCGAATTATATGTTTCTAAAATTAGAGAACTTCTACCAAATATTTCTTTAGCATTTGCGCATGGTCAAATGAGAGAATCAGAACTCGAAAAAATAATCAATGATTTTTATGAGGGTAAATATAAAATTCTAGTTTCTACCACAATTATAGAATCAGGTATTGATGTTCCTAATGCAAACACGTTAATCGTTGATCGTGCTGATACTTTTGGATTATCTCAACTTCATCAATTGAGGGGCAGAATCGGACGCAGTGATCGTAAGGCCTATGCTTATTTCAGCATACCAAAGAAGGAATTGAGTACTGAAGCTGAGAAAAGAATTAAAGCATTACAGCAATATTCAGAAATTGGCAGCGGTTTTAATCTGGCTTCAGCTGATCTAGAAATTCGTGGTGCTGGAGATATCTTAGGGCCTGAACAAAGTGGACATATAGAAAGTGTTGGACTTGAAATATATCTAGAATTACTTCAAGAATGTATCAATGACATTAAAGGAATTGAAAGTCACTTTAAAGACATCGACATTAAAGTCCACTTTCCCACATTTATCCCAAGTTCTTTTATCTATGATTCAAAAGAGCGATTGAAGCTTTATAAGAAATTGAGTCGGATTACCATTGAGAATGAATTGGATAGTGAGCATAAATCACTGATAGATTTTTATGAAACAATCCCACTTGAGGTCGAAAACCTTTTTTCAGTTTTGAAAGCCAAGATTATTCTTTCCCGAGTTGGAGTTTCTAGTATTAATGTAAATCCAGGCCAAATAACTATCAAATTTACAGACTCCATTTTCCAAAAATTTCCTAAGTCTAGGGATAATTTACTCGAGCTCGTTATGAAATCACCTAAGGTATACAAAATTAATCAGGATTACCGTTTTGAATATTTTCCAAAAAACATGATAAAGGCAGATGAGATGGTCCAATTCGCAAATTTGGTTGCTGGGAAAATCATGTTATGTTAGCGTTTTCTTTGACAATTTAATTTTAGGGTAGACCATGAAAATATTTATCGCACTCTGCTTGCTTTCAACCAACCTCGTTTTCGGTCAAGATAAGGACAAAATTGTTGTTGCTGAGGTAAATGGCAAAACTATTTTGTTAAAAGATTTTGATTCTACTTATCAACAGAATTTATTATTTATTTCAGATAAAATTGTAACCAAAGAGAAGATTTTAAACGACCTTATAAATAGAGAGCTTGGTATTGAGAGAGCAAAAAGATCAAAACTCCAAGACGATCCGGTAGTGCGACAAAAAATGGAAGACATCCTTTATCACGCCCAAGTGAGTAAGGATCTTGAGCCAATGTTAAAAAAGATTGTCGTAACTGATGATGACGTCAAATTGTATTATGAGAAGAGCCCTGAATACCGTACTGCGCATATTTTGTTTAGAATGACCGCCAATCCTTCTGATAATGAGATAAAGGGTGCTCAAGAAGTCGCATTTAAAGTATATGATCAATTAAAAGGTGACCCTAAAAAGTTTGCTGAGTTGGCCAATAAATATAGCCAAACATCTGCCGCCCCTAATGGTGGAGATATTGGTTATCAGCCAGCTACTCGCCTAGCACCTGAGTATTTCTCTGCAATAAATGGGAAATCAGTTGATTCTATAACGCCTCCCGTCCGCTCACAGTTTGGGTACCATATAATTAAAGTCCTTGCTGTGCGCGACTTTAAAGAAATTAACATGCCGCTCTATAAAAAAATTGTTTATGATAAGAAGAGGGATGAAATTCTAGACGATTATTTTGCCAACCTGAAAAAGGGTGCAAGTATAAAAGTTGAAAAAAAGTTTCTTCAATAAGTTAGAGAAAAAGGCTAGTCTTTCTTCCTATGAAAATACTAGCACTAGTCCTTTTATTTTTAGTAGCCCCATTAAGAAGTGAGACCCTGGATTACATTCTAGCTGTTTTTGATGACAGTATTCTAACTAAACAAGATCTTGATAGAGTGAAAAATTCTCTTAAAGCCAGAAACGAAATATCACCACAAATTTATTCTTCCCCTAATTACGATACTCAAGAACTGGTTAAAATATTTATAAATAAGCGGTTAATCAGGGATAAATTGAATAATTTGGGTTACGTCATAACAGATGACCAGGTAGAAGCTCAGATTAAGACAACTGAGGAAAGGTTAGGTCTTAACAGGGAAGCATTACTTACTTTTTTGAAATCTAACCAAATTGAATTTGAGGAATACTTTGAACTTACAAGGGAATCCATTGAGTATAATATTTTTATATCTCGTATAATTGCCCCCATGATTAACATTACTGAGCAAGAAATTAAAAATGAATATTTTAAGTTTAACGAGAAAAACTCAACTATTAGCTATAAATACACCTTGATAGATTTTATTCTACCTAAAAATAAAGTTACCAAGGATGTGGAAAATAGCTTTGCTGATTATTTAAAAGAACTTCAGCAAGGTAAAAGCGCTAGGGAAAATTTCCCAGAGCCAACATCAAACATAATTACCGATATCACAGAAGATGGTATGGCCAAAGAGATTAGGCAGGCATTGCAAGGTGCTTCCATTAATGATTTTAGCAATGTTGTCACGCTTGGTGGTTTTATTCATGTATTTTTCGTTAAAAATAAGGAAATGATCGATAGTGATAATTTTCTAAAGCAAAAGGAATCACTGAGACAAAAGATTTTTTCTGACAATGAAAAGCAAGTTACTAAATTATGGCTCCAAAGAGAGGAGTCTAAGCACTATATTAAAACCTTCAACAATGATAATAATTAGCCAAGGTAGTACCGATTCAATTGGCTTAGAGATTTTATTAAAATCCCTAATTTCTAATGATCTTAATCCTAATAAGATTCAAACAGTTTGCAATTTTAATGATTTAATGAATTCAGCAACTTCCATTGGTGTTAATTTAAAAATTGATGGTGATTTTTTGTTAATTAATGGCAAAGCAAAATCAAAAATAATTTCTTTAATGGGTAAATCTTCAACTGCAACATTAGATTGTCTTAAAAAAAGCTTAGAACTAATTAGCCAACACCAGAATCAGGCTTCCCTGATTTGTCTTCCTGCAAATAAAAATGATTTTAAGGAAAACGAACAAATTTTTAGCGGATACACTGAATATTTAAGATACAAATATAAGAATGAATTAATGATGACATTTAGATCTAAAGAACAATCAATTGGCTTTATAACAGACCATATTCCCCTAAAACTAGTACGTGATTGTTGGTTAAAAGATGTTATATCGAAGTCAAAAAGAATGATTGATCTTCATATAGAACATAAAATACGTATTAAGGATGTTTTTATTTTTGGACTTAATCCACATGCTGGTGAAAATGGCATCTTGGGTGACGAAGAATTAATTCTAAAAAAGCAGATTAATGATTTAAAACAAACATACAGAGATTTAAAACTACACGGTTTTTTACCAATTGATTCTTTTTTCTTAAATGGTTTCCCTAAATTTAATGATTCTTTATTTATATTCCCATTTCATGATTCAGGTTTACCTGTTTTTAAAAATTTCTTAGGTCTTAATAGTTTTCAATTAACTTTGGGCCTTCCGTTTTTAAGAACATCTGTAATGCATGGCTCTGGTAAAGATATTTACTTAAAAAATACAGCCGTTGAAAATAGTCTAAATGAGTGCCTTAACTTTTTAGCGAGATGACCATGGATAATCTAATAATAGAGAAGGCTAGAGAACATAATTTAAAAAATGTAAGTGTAAAAATTCCAAAAAATACAATTACTGTAATTACTGGGCCGAGCGGTAGTGGAAAAAGTTCATTGGCCTTTGACACTATTTATTCTGAAGGTCAACGTAGATATATCGAGTCTCTATCAAGTTATGCCAGGCAATTTTTGGGTAATTTCCAACCAGCAAAAGTTGACAGGATCGAAGGTTTATCACCAGCAATAGCTATAGACCAAAAGACTACATCAAAAAATCCCAGATCCACAGTCGGTACGATCACAGAAATAATGGACTACCTCAGGGTTTTATTTAGTCGAGTTGGTGATTTTATAGATCCTGACACTGGAAAGCGATTAAAAAAATACAGTCCTACTTCAATTGCAAGTGAACTTATTAAATTGAATGAAGGCGCTAAGCTATTTATATGCTTTGAATGGAAGTCAAATCCCAATGATAAACTGATTTATATTGAAAATTATTTTTCAAAGAACGGCTTTAGACGGTTTTTTTATAACGAAAATGAAATTTTAATTGAGGATAAATTTGATTTCAAAAAATACCACAATAAAGAAATTTTAATTGTACTTGATCGAATTTTATTAAAAAAAGATTCTCGTGAAAGAATTGCAAATAGCTCTGAACAAGCTTTAAAATTTGGTCAGGGAAAATGCGTAATTAAAGTAGATAATAACTTCATAGAATATAATGAAAAATACTATCTCTCTAGTAAGAAAATATTTGTCCCAGAAATGGACCCTCGTTATTTTTCATTTAATTCGCCTCTAGGTGCTTGTGTTAAGTGTAATGGGTTAGGGATAAGCAAAGGATTTTCTGAAAGGACAATAACTGCTGACAAATCATTGCCCCTACTTGAAGGCGCGATACCACTTTTATCAAAGAAGAATAATTTTATTCATAAAATGATCCAAGATGTACTAACACAAGAAAAGCAGTCTATACGAATTACCTTAAAGGACATTGATAAAAACTTAAAGCGATCTCTTTTTTATGGTTCTGATAAAGTTTATAAGTTCTCATTTAAAAGTAAAAATTCAAAGTTTGAATTCAAAAAACCCTTTTCTGGCATTATTCCTTGGCTTGAAAAAAAGTACATTGAAACAGCTAGTGAGAAAGTTAGAAAGGAATTGGAAACTTACATGGAAGAAGACATTTGCTCTTCCTGTAACGGAAAACGGTTAAGTGAATTGCCACTTCTTGTAAAAATTTCCGGCTTTGATATAAATCAAATTGGGGATATGCAGGTAGATGACTGTATTTCTTTTTTCCAAAACCTTCATTTAACTTCTGAAAAGGAAATTATCGCAGAGAAGCTTTTAAAGGAAATAAAAAGTCGGCTCTCCTTTTTAAGTGAAGTTGGCTTGGGTTATTTAACCCTAAATCGATCTAGCCAAAGTCTTAGTGGTGGGGAAAGCCAAAGGATAAGGCTTGCTACACAAATTGGATCAGCTTTAACTGGAATTATTTATGTTTTAGATGAGCCTTCGATAGGTCTTCACCCCAAAGATACAACTCGACTTATTTCCACATTAAAACACTTAAGGGATTTAAAGAATACCGTAATAGTAGTTGAGCATGACGAAGAAACAATCGAAAACGCTGACTATGTAATTGATTTAGGGCCGGGCTCTGGTATTCATGGGGGGCAAATTATTGCACAGGGAACTATTCCTGAAATAAAAAGTAATCCGAATTCAATCACAGCAAAATATTTACATAATTCTTCATCTATTCAACTTGATAAGGGATATACATTTAAAAAATGTAATTACATTACAATCAAAAAAGCTAATTGCCACAACATTAAGGACGTTAATTTTACAATACCTCTCAATGGATTAATATGCGTTAGCGGGGTCAGCGGAAGTGGTAAAAGTACTCTTTTAGAAGATATTCTAGTTCCTGCATTGGATAATAATTTTTCTGGCTCTAAGTTCAAACAACAATTTGAATCAATTTCAGGACTTGAGAATATTTCAAGTTATATACTTCTAAATCAAAATCCAATTGGTCGAACACCACATTCTAATCTTGCTACCTACACTGGTATTTTTGATTTAATTAGAGAAGTTTTTTCAAATACAATTGAAGCCAAAACAAAAGGTTATGGCCCTGGTAGATTTAGTTTCAATGTAAAAGGTGGAAGGTGCGAAGAATGTGAAGGCAATGGTATTAAAAGGATTGAAATGCATTTTTTACCTGATGTTTTTGTTACTTGTAATGAGTGTCAGGGAACTAGATACAACCAAGAAACTCTTAATATTTACTATAAGAACAAAAATATTTCCCAAATTTTGAATTCTTCGGTCGAGGAAAATCTGGAGTTTTTTAAGCATCACCCCAAAATAAGTAGAACCTTAAAAGTATTACTTGATATCGGGTTAGGATATTTAAATCTAGGCCAACCTGCTACTACATTATCAGGCGGGGAAGCCCAACGCCTCAAACTTGCCAAAGAACTATCTAGAAGAGTTTATGGATCTTGTCTTTATATATTGGATGAACCCACTACAGGGTTGCATGCTAGTGACGTAAAAGTGTTGCTAAAGGCTCTTCTTGACTTGGTCGAGCTAGGACATACCGTTTTTGTTATTGAACACAATTTACACATTATTAAACACGCTGATCATATCATTGATCTTGGGCCAGGTGGTGGAATGCTAGGCGGGAAAATTGTAGCTCAGGGTACTCCTGAAGAAATAATAAAAATAAAGAATTCTTATACAGGAGAATATCTAAGAAAATTTCTTTAGTAATAATTTTAAATTTGCCATTTCTACTGCTGCTGAAGCGGCCTCCCAACCCTTATTACCAAGTTTAGTTCCAGCTCTTTCAATTGCCTGCTCAATTGTTTCTGTAGTCAATATACCAAAAGAAATAGGGATTCTTTGTGATAATGAGACTTTAGAAATTCCAGAAACACTTTCTCCTGCAACAAAATCATAGTGAGAAGTTGACCCTCTAATCACAGCGCCTAAACAGATAATTGCATCATAGTTATTTGTGAATGCAACTTCCTGGGCTGCAAATGGAATTTCATAGGCTCCTGGAACATAAAATATTTTTAAATCTTCTAATGAATTTTCATGCTTCTTTAAAAAATCAACTGCACCTTGCACTAAATTTTCAACAATAAAATCGTTAAATTTTGACGCTACTATTGCAATTTTTAAATTTTTTGCATTTAAAACTGATTCGACTTTTTCCATTTTACTCTCATTGGATATTAATTATATGACCAAATTTTTCAATTTTAGTTTGTAGGTAGTGACCATTAAACTCATTCTTTTGCGATACGACTCTAATTAAATTCTTGATTCTTATTCCTGAATCTTCAACTGCTCTAACCTTTTTGGGGTTATTGGTAATTAGTTCAATCTCATCTATTGAAAAATATTTAAGTATTTTAATTGCATCTCCATAATGTCTACTATCTGGATCATGGCCCAATTTTAAATTTGCATCAAATGTATCTAGTCCACCATCTTGTAACTGGTATGCTTTAATTTTATTTGATAATCCAATACCTCTTCCTTCTTGCCTTAAATAAATAATTACGCCACTTCCATGGTTAGATATTTTTCTCATAGATTCTCTAAGCTGTTCACCGCAATCACATCTCAAGGATCCAAAAGCATCACCAGTTAAACATTCAGAGTGTATCCTAACCATGGTTGAAAAACCTTTTATCTGTCCCATTGTTAATACACTAATCTCTTGATCAAATTTATTTTTAAAAATATTTATTTCAAATTGACCAAATTCTGTTGGAAGACTAGCTGATGAAATAAATTCAACATCTGATCTTTCAATTAAATGTTTTTTGAGTTGTTCTATAGAAATTATTTTAAAATTAAATTTTTTTCCTAATTCCATTAGCTCTGGCATCCTGGCCATGGTGCCATCATCATTCATTATTTCACAAATTACCGCTACTTCATTTAAATTTGCTAGTCGACAAAGATCAATAGAAGCTTCAGTATGCCCAGACCTTTCCAATACCCCACCATTTTTGGCAATGAGTGGAAAAATATGACCAGGACGATAAAAATCTTCTGAAGTAGCATTCGGGTCAGATAATTTTTTTATAGTAAGGAATCTATCATACGCGCTAATGCCAGTGTCACAGGAAACACTGTCGATTGAAAGTGTAAAAGCAGTGCAATGATTGGAAGTATTCTTTTCAACCATTAGTGGTAAATCCAATTTCTTGGAAATTTTTTCTGAAATTGGAGTACAAATTAATCCACGAGCTTCTTTACAAAGAAAGTTAACCAGTTCCGGTGTAATTTTTTCTGCCGCAATTACAAAATCACCTTCGTTTTCACGATCTTCATCGTCAACAACAATTAAGGGAATCCCTCTTTTGAAATCATGCAAAGCGTCATCTATTGGGGAAAACTTCATCATAGGTAGTTATAAATTATATATTTATATAAGCCCGTGATTACTACGCTTCATAGTATGGAAAAGCAAATTTTCTACATACTTTGATAGTACATCTACCTCTATATTTATTACTGTACCTGATTTCCAATTCTTAGCGGTCGTTTTTTCAAGAGTGTGGGGTATAAGTGACACCGCAAATATTCCCCGGTCTGTGTTAAGATGGCTTATAGTTAGCGATATACCATCTAAACAAATGGATCCCTCTAATATTAAATACTGCTTAATATTAGAAGGCATATTTATCCATATAATCTTCCAACCATCTAGAAATTCAATATTTATGACTTCAGTAACGCAATTAACATGTCCCTGAACAAAGTGGCCTCCAATTCTATCTATCGGTGTTAAGGCCAACTCCAGATTTACTTTTTCCCCTTCCTTGAAGGAATAGAAATTTGTCTTTTCTAGAGTTGTACCAATAGCTTGCACAGTAAATTTATTTTCAGTTATATCAATTGCAGTCTGGCAGACTCCATTTACGGCCACCGAATCATTTACTCTTATTTTTTCAGCCAGCTCTGATTGAATAATTAGCTGTAAACCAGCATTATTTTTTTCAATCTTTATAATTTCTCCAATATCCTGAATTAATCCCGTAAACATTTTTAATTCCTTATTTGCACCAAAAAATTATCGTCAATCTTTTCAATTTTAAAATCTTTATATTTTTTAATCTCTGAAATTTTAGAATAATTTTCACTTTCCCCTGCTACACTTATTCCAGAACCAGCAAAAATTGGGGAATAAAATAACGAATACTCATCCCAATAGTCCTTTTCTAAAAATGTTGCTATTATTTTGCTACCACCCTCAACTAAAATTGAGGTAATTCCTATTTCAACCAGCTTGCTTAAAAAATTCTCAAAACTTAAATCACTAGAACAAAAATTTGCTTTGCATTTCTCTTCAATATAAAAATCATTTGTATATGTAATAAAATCGCCTAAGTTTTTGTAATTGCTTAAGCCATTTAAAACTTTCTGCCGGCTACCCATTACAATTTTAATATTTTCCTTTAATACTCCACCGCTTTCATCTCTACTGTTTAATTTTGGTCTATCGTGAATAAATGTATTTGCCCCAACTAAAATAGCATCTACACAAAATCTTAAATCATGAACTCTTTTTCTTGCCTCTACATTTGAAATCCAATTTGATTCAAAATTATTTAAAGCAATCCTGCCATCTAGTGATAGAGCTGACTTTAAATGTATGTAAGGTCTCTTCTTAACCATCGCTGTGAAGAAATTCCTATTTAATTCCCAGCCCTCATTTTCATATATCCCAAACGTGACATTTATATTTGCATCTTTTAATAACTTTACTGTGCGTCCTGAGACTTCAGGATTTGGATCTAGGTTTGAAAAAACAACTCTCTTAATTCCAGAATTTATAATTAAATCTAAACATGGAGGTGTTCTTTTATTTATGTGGCAGCAGGGCTCTAAATTACAATATAGGGTAGAACCCTCTGGAGATTGATTGCAATTTTTTATTGCTTCTACCTCAGCATGAGGTAAGCCGGCCTTCTTGTGATAGCCAGTTCCAATAATTTTATTATCTTTTACAATGACCGATCCAACTAAAGGATTTGGTGAAGTAAAACCTATCCCTAGAAGAGCAAGGTCGAATGTTTTTTTTATATACTTAAAATCATCTTCCATAAAAAAAGGGGAGGTATTTTACCTCCCCTCAAAAAATATCTAATCTTTATTTCAAATTAGATCAAGAAAACAGAAATTAGAGTGAAAATAACCAATGATTCCATAAGAGCTAGACCAAGAATCATTGGAGTCATAATTTTATCAGCAGCACTTGGATTACGAGCAATACCTTCTAGTGCAACTGATGCAGCTCTAGATTGAGCAGCTGTGCCACCGTAAGCAGCTAGTGCTACAGCCAAGAAATAGAAAACTGCTTTAGTGTAGGTGTTAAAAAGAGCGCCTGTAGCAGCAGCTTCTTCAGCGTAAGCAACAGAACCTAAAGCGAAAAGAGCAAATACTAGTAACTTTTTCATGTATCCTCCAAAAAATTGGTCTATTTAGTTTAATGATGTTCATCACCATGATCGTGGTGAGCTGTCGCCAAACTAATATAAACCATTGATAAAACTGTAAAAACATAAGCTTGAATAATACTTACCAGGATTCCAAGTACCATAAATACAATAGGTACTGCAAAAGGAGCTAAATCAGAAAAAGTTTTTAGAACCAAATGGTCACCGTACATATTTCCTCTAAGCCTTAATGCTAGAGAAATGGGACGAATACAGTTGGATAGAATTTCGATCGGGAAAATTAAAATAGCCATGTACCAAAGGGGGCCTGCAAAGTGCTTAAGGTAATTTATTGTACCGAGCTCCTTACATCCTTTTAAATTATAATAAATAAATGAAAAAATTCCCAGGGCAAGGGTTGTATTTAAATATTCAGTAGGAGGTAAGAATCCTGGAATTAAACCTAATAAATTGCTCACTAAAATTACGGCAAAAATTGTAGCTAAAAAATTAAAATATTTTGGGCCTTCTTCCTCTCCTATAACTGCTTTACACTGAGTCATTATAAATTTTCCATATACCTCAGAAATGTTCCTGAGAGTAATTCCAGAATCTGGTATAACAATATTTTCGACTGTATTGATTTTTGCCCGATAAACTAATCCGACAATCGTTAGTATTAAACCAACTAAAATAAACGTTATTACATAGTCAGGAATTGATAAGTGGTAGGCATGAGTTAAGGTACCAATCCAAGTAAAACCACCGCCTGCATAAACTGAAAAGGGTAAACAAACTAAACCAAGGAGGGAAAATATTTTGAATGATTTCATTTAAATTACCAACTTTAACAATTCCCTTTTCTACCTATGCTTTGCGCATAGAGTAAATAAGGACAAAGATTTGATATACATAAAACAACACCGGAATGATTACTTTATTTCCTATAAAATGTACACCTGCAGAAATGCCAATAAATAAGATTCCTGCTTTAAGTAAAAATAAAATTAAAATTTTTCCACTATCTGCTTTCGTTTCTTGGTAGATCATTAAGCTTGTCACATAAAGAAGCATTGCATGATTTACTATAACGCAAAGAAATATAATGCCATATGCTAAATATGCCTCACGTGTATTTTCCCCTATTGCTCCGCCCAAATAAGGAAATGCTGAGTAAGCTAAGTATTTTAGAATATTAATTTTTTTTTGGGGTTGCATAGATAATCAAGGTAAATACCGTGCTTATAAGAAAAAATACTAAAATTCCAGAACTAGAATTCTTGGTAATTATTTTTTTTTCAACTAACTGATCTAGAACTAATGTAATACCAAATATTGTAGATGGTAATCCGAGAGCAAAGGCCATTAATTGTTTCCATTTCCCACTTATTTTCATCTCTTTCTAGCTATTCGCCGACTATAAATGCTATTCAATCTTTGTTTTAAAACACTTGTATTTGGGTATTCTCCCATTAAGGAATAATAAAGATTATAGGCCTTTTTTAGCTCCTCCATTGTCTCATAAGCATTTGCAATTAGAAATTTTGTTTGAACAATTTCCTCCTTGCTAGTTTCAATTTTTAAATAATCTCGCCAAAAAGAAATAGCATTTGGATAATTAGACTTGTAAAAATTTAACAATCCTAAAAAATAAAAAGATTTCGCTGCTAAACTTCTATCCTGTTCTTTTGATATTTCCTTAAATACTTCTTCTGCTTTTAAAAAATCTTTAACATACAAATAGCTTTGGCCAAGCCTAACTATAAATGTATTGTAGTTTTCTAATCTCGGTGAAAATGAAATCAATTTCTTGTATATTACAATGGCATCTTTATAATTTCTAAGAAACAAAAAATAAATATCTGCCTTACGTTCTTCAGCTTTAATTTGCCATTTAGGATCTTCGCTTTCCCGTGCGAGTTTGTCGTAATAAAAAATAGCTTGCTGATAATTTTTAAAGTTTAGTGAATTTATTTCGGCTAACTGGTAATAAATTTTAATTTTGAGATCTTTCGGGACATTTCCATGAAGAATTCTTTCAAAAATAAATGCAGCCTCTTTGTAGTCTTGAGACTTTACTCTTTCTTGGGCAGCCACTAATTCTTCATTAATCCTGGGACTTAAATCACATCCACTTAAAACTATAAAGAAAGCACTACTGAACAGGAGGTAAATCGGAATTTTCAGGAATTTGTCCTTCATCATCAGATTCTACCACCTTTTCAACAGCAACCACATTTTCGCCTTCCTTGAGCTTAATGAGTCTGACTCCCTGAGTTGTTCTTCCCAAGAGAGAAATACCACCAATTTTAGTTCTGATGACTTGACCTTTGTCTGTGATAATCATCAAATCTTCTTTGTCGGTCACTGGTTTTATGGCGATTATATCCCCATTTTTATCATTCAGCTTCATCGCCAAAATTCCCTTACCACCACGCGACTGCTTCCTATAGTCAGATGATTCTGAGCGCTTTCCGTATCCATTGGCCGTAATAGATAAAATTTCTACCGAATCATCAATAATTTCCATCCCAATGATTTTCTCGTCATCATTTAGGCTAATGCCTTTTACACCCTGAGAAACTCGACCCATTGGGCGACAATCTGATTCTGGGAATCTAATTATTTTCCCGGACGAGCTACATAAAAGAACGTCCTTCTTGCCGTCTGTTAGCCTAACCGTTTTTAACGAATCGCCATCAACAACTTTAATTGCCTTAATACCGCTTTGCTTTATCTTAGTGTACTCTTCAAGATCGGATTTTTTGACAATCCCTTTTTCAGTAGCAAATATTAAAAACTTCCCTTGTACATCCAAGTCAGTTTTGAGGCATAAAATTTCTTTTAAGTGTTCACCTGGTGGAATGTTAACTAGATTTGCAATATTTCTGCCTTTGTTCATTCGGTTCCCTTCTGGAACGTTATAAACTTTTAGAGAAAGGCAGGTTCCCTTATTTGTAAAGAATAACAACGTGCTATGAGTATCAGCCGTAAACAATTGAGTATAGAAATCATCATCAGATTGCTCAGCACCTTTTACTCCAGTACCACCTCTTTTTTGAGTCTTGTAGGTATCAAGGGCCATCCTTTTTATATAACCTTTATGAGTCACCGTGATGATTTGTTCTTCTTTTTTAATTAAATCCTCAATTTTTATTTCATCAGCGACACCCTCAATTACTGTTTTTCTATCGTCACCATATTTTTCTAAAATTTCTTTAAATTCTGCCTCAATGATCCCCTTAATCTCTTCCTCGCTTCCTAGAATTTTCTCTAAACGAGAAATTTCTTTTAGTATTTCCTGGTATTCATTTACAATTTTATCTCTTTCTAAACCTGTTAACCTTTGCAATCTCATTTCTAAAATCGCAATTGATTGCCTTTCAGATAACTTGTATCGAGAAATTAATTGTTCTTTTGCTTGCTGTGGTCCTTCTGAATTCTTAATTAAAGCAATAATCGGGTCAATATTTTCCACGGCAATTTTCAAGCCCTCCAGAACATGGGCCTTTTCTTTAGCTTTTTTTAGCTCATAAACAGTTCTTCTTATTACTATTTCTCTTCTATGATCTAGAAAAGATTGTAATTGATCTTTTATGTTTAAAATTCTTGGTGAACCGTTGCTTATTGATAGGAAAATTATCCCAAACGAAACCTGCATTTGGGTTGTTTTATATAACCTATTTAATATTACACTTGATGCTTCACCCTTTTTCAGATCTAAAACTACTCGAATTCCTTCTTTATTTGATTCGTCTCTGATATCGCTAATACCAGTTAAAGTTTTTTCATTAACCAATTCTGCAATACGCTCAATTAATTTTGCTTTATTTACTTGATAGGGGACATCTCTAATTACAATTCTTTCTCTGTCTTTCCCATGAGTCTCTATTTCAGCATTAGCCCTAATTTGAATTATGCCTTTTCCAGTATGATAGGCTGATTTAATTCCTTCAATTCCATGAATTGTTCCACCTGTTGGAAAATCTGGACCAGGAATTATTCTTGCTAACTCATCTACAGAAGCTTCTGGATTTTTTAGTAGAAAAATCAATCCACTTAATATTTCTTTTAGATTGTGTGGAGGTATATTTGTTGCCATTCCAACTGCAATACCTGCTGAACCATTAATTAATAAATTTGGAATTTTTGTAGGCAATACTTTTGGCTCTTTTAATGAACCGTCGTAATTTGGACTCCATTCAACAGTTTCTTTTTCAAGATCCGTTAGCATTTCCTCAGCGATTTTATTCATTCGTATTTCTGTATAACGCATCGCTGCTGCCTCATCTCCGTCAATCGAACCAAAATTTCCTTGGCCATCAATCAATGGATATCTAAGGGAAAAGTCCTGAGCCATTCTAACTATCGTAGAATATACCGCTGAATCACCATGTGGATGGTATTTACCAATTACATCACCAACTACTCTGGCAGACTTTAAAAATGGTCTATTGTGATAATTGTTTAATGTACTCATGGCATAGAGTACTCGACGATGAACAGGTTTCATCCCATCTCTTACATCAGGCAATGCACGGCCTATAATTACAGACATTGCGTAATCTAAATAGCAATCTTTCATTTCTTTTTGGATTGAAACAGGAATTATATTTTTTTGATTTGGATTTTCTTGAGTCATTTTAGCGCTCCATTAGAACTTTTTATACGTCAAGGTTTCTTACACTTAAGGCATTCTCTTCTACGAATTGCCTTCTTGGTTCTACCTGATCTCCCATTAAAATAGAAAAAACTTGGTCAGCCTCTAAAGTATCTTCTATGTTAACTTGAAGAATTCTTCGATTGACTGGATTCATAGTAGTTTCCCACAATTGATCTGGGTTCATTTCACCCAAACCTTTATATCGCTGTATGTAGGCACCATCTTTAGCGCCTTCGATTAATGTATTTGATAAGCTTTGCAGACCCTGCAATTGAATTACTTCACCCTTTTCAGAGATGATTTTGAAGTTTCCATTAACATAGCTTTTTATTCCATCAAAACTATTTAGCAACCCATTAAAATCAGCACTATCAAGAAAACCTGAATTAATTTTAACTTTCTTGTTTCTTGCAGTTGTTTTTATTGTGACTTTTATTATTGATTTATTGCTCTCGCCATCCATATCAAGTGAAAAACTATAAGATTTAAGCAACTCAGACTCTTTCGATTTGAAATAATTAGAAACTTTTTCTATTTCCGCTGTTAACTGGTTTGTACTTGCAAAAGTTGACGATTTTATAGCTCCATCTTCTACGATTTTTTTCAACAACTCTTTGTCAAAATGAACATCATAGGATTGAAGAGTCTTTTCATATTGCAAATATTTTTTTACAACTGACACAAATTCGGCTGGATCCAATTGCTTTTCATTATGAAATATTTTTTGACCACTTACCGCGTTTGAAATTAAAAATTCTTCAAGCTCCTTGTCGTCTTTTAAATATTTCTCAACCTTTCCTCTCTTAAATTTATATAGAGGAGGTTGAGCAATAAATACATGACCCTTCTCGATCAAGAGAGGAAATTGTCTATAAAGAAGTGTTAAAATTAATGTACGAATATGTGAACCATCCACATCCGCGTCGGTCATAATTATTAGTTTGTGATATCTTAATTTGCTTAAATCAAAACCATCTCTACCTATACCTGTTCCAAGTGCTTGAACAATCATTTTTATTTCTTGGTTTCCAAGCATTTTGTCGTATCTGGCTTTTTCTACATTTAAAATCTTTCCTTTTAACGGCAGAACCGCTTGAGTTTTTCTATCTCGGCCTTGCTTTGCTGAACCACCCGCAGAATCACCCTCGACAACATATAGTTCACAAAGTGCAGGATCACGCTCTTGGCAATCAGCCATTTTCCCAGGCAAACCACTAAAATCCAAGGCGGTTTTTCTTCTGGTTAATTCTCTGGCTTTTCTTGCTGCTTCTCTCGCGGTGGCTGCATCTACGCATTTTTTAAGAACTATTTTCGCAACTCCAGGATTTTCTTCAAAGAAAATTTTTAAACCTTCACCAACGAGTGAATTAACTATACCTTCAACCTCTGAATTACCTAACTTGCTTTTTGTTTGTCCTTCAAATTGAAGTTCTGGAAGTTTAACTGAAACAATTGCCGTTAAACCTTCCCGCATATCTTCGCCGACTAAACTAAGCTTAAGGTTTTTAAACATTCCATTATCTTTTCCGTAATTATTTAAAACCCTCGTCAAAGCAGTCTTAAAACCACTTATATGAGTTCCTCCTTCTGGAGTTGAAATAGCATTGGCATAGCCAAAAATTGTTTCCGAATATGAATCTGTCCATTGCATTGAGATTTCTACTTCGTAATCAGATCTACTTTGAGAAAAATAAATGACTTTATTATGAATTGGCTCTTTCCCTCTATTAATCCATTGTACAAACTCAATAATACCACCCTCATAATGGAAACTATCTTTCCTATCAGACCTTTCATCATGAAGTGTTATTTTCAGACCTTTATTTAAAAAAGCCATTTCTCTAAATCTTGTTGCCAAAGTTTCGTAGTCAAATTCTAGTACTTCAAAAATTTCATTATCTGGTTTAAATGTAACTGATGTTCCGGATTCTTGTTGATTTGGTAATCGATCAAGTGTTTTTAGAGGCTCTACTGCTTTCCCTTGTTCAAATTTCAATTTGTGGAAATAACCATCTTTTCTAATTTCTAAGTTAACATATTTTGAAAGGGCATTTACAACAGCCGCACCTACACCATGAAGACCGCCTGAAACTTTATAGGCACTTCCTTCTTCATTGAATTTTCCACCTGCGTGTAATTTTGTATAAACTAGTTCAGCAGCAGAGATTTTTTCTGTTGGGTGTATTTCGACTGGAATTCCTCGACCATTATCTATAACAGTAACTGAATTATCTGCGTGAACTATTACATTTATCGTATCGCAATAACCTGCCAGAGCTTCATCAACAGAGTTGTCTACTATTTCATAAACCAAGTGATGAAGACCTTTAAAATGTGTGTCACCAATGTACATGCCTGGACGTTTTCTTACCGCTTCTAAGCCTTCTAATACTTTTATTTGATCAGCAGTATATTTCTTGTCTACCTTGGATATAGATGTTTGATTTTCCAATCAATTCTCCTTAAGATTCTTTGCAATTTTTGCATCTAGGTAGTGTATATTTCTCCGTATGAAACGAAAATGTTTTTAGTACCTAGATTTTGCTTTAATGAGTGATTAAAGGCTTCATTTGCCGTCGTAATGATGATCTGTTGTCTTCTTTTACTAAAAAATTCAGTTAAGTTACACCATCGCACCGAGTCAAGTTCTCCGGATATGTCGTCAATTAAGACAATTGGCAGAATATTTTTCTCTTTCTCACACAAATCAAGAAAGGAAAATAATAGCGCCAAATAAGCCATTTTTAACTGCCCTAATGAGCAAAATTCACTTGCCACATAATGATCATAATAAAACGTAAAATCATCTCTATGTGGCCCCTTTAAGGTGTATCCTAAAATTGATTGTTTCTCTAAATCAGTTTCAATTTCTTCCGCTATTGCCAGTGTATCCTTATAATTTTCTAATGCTGGATTATATTCAATTTTAAGATCCGCTGTTGTTAAAAATAATTCCTTAAAAGTGGAACGAATGTATAAATTTACAAGTTTTGTAAACTCTAATCTTTTTATAGAAATAATCGACATAAGAAGAGCTAAATTTTTATCGCTAGATTTTATTTGATCAATATATTTATAGGGCTTTTTTTGTAATAAAACATTTCTAAATCGAAGCGCACCTGCCAACTTTCTCAAGTCTCGTTTATAGTCACTGTCAAATTGACTTATAAAATCATCAAAAATATCTCTTCTTTCGGTTGTTGAATTAAAAAAGGGTTGAGCATCCCCTGGTCCAATAAAAAGTAATGGTATATTTGGTATTTTTTTTGATTCAATAGAATTCACGAATAGATGATAGGTGCTTTGATTAATTCTTGAGGAAATTGTAGTTTTTAACTTTTCCTGTTCTAGCAAGCATTGGAAAATTATTTCTGGTTTTTCAGCATCAAAACTTAGAAATTGTGGAAAAGAAGCATTTTTACGAAATGATTTTTTTTTAGCCAAATAATAAATGGCCTCTAGAATATTTGTTTTACCATTTCCATTTTTTCCAAATATAACATTTAGCTTGGGACCAAAATCAATGACTGTCGGTTTTAGATTTCTAAAATTTTCTACACTTAGTTTTGAAATATTCAAAATATTATAATTTTAGTGGCATTATAATGCCTAAGTAATTTGGATGATTACCGGATTTAATAATAACTGGACTTAATTCATTATTTAATTCAAATGAAACTTCTCCCTCGTCTAAGGAAGATAAGGTATCCAAAAGATATTTTGCATTAAAGCCAATTGTCATATCTTTACCATTATAATCGACATCAATTTTTTCTAAAGCGTTACCAAGTGACGGATGATTTGCTGATAATATTAGTTCTTTTGCTGACAGTTTAATTCTCACCCCGTTACTTTTTTCATTAGACATTATTTTAATTCTTTTTACAGCATTAAATAACGACGTCTTGTCTGCGACTAATTTAAATGATGTTTTTGAAGGAATGACTGCTTGATATTTAGGGTATTCCCTAGCGATTAATCGAACACTTAAAAAATAATCATTATCTGAACTCAAAATTAAAAAAGATTCATCTAATGATACTTTTATAGGACCATTAGCGTTTTCTGCCATTTTCTTAAGTTCGAAAACACCTTTCTTGGGAATTATTATTCCAGTAGTTAATGTATCCATCTTTTTTACATCAACAAGTTCGGTTTCATACATAGATAGACGATGGCCATCTGTAGCAACTGCTCTTAATTTAGAATTAACTTCTTGAAAATAAATTCCATTAAGATAAATTCTGGTTTCATCAAGAGATATAGCGTGTGATGTTTTATCAATTAATTCAGATATTTTTGCAGGCTCGATTATGAAGCTAGTTGGATTGAAATTAAATTCAATTTTAGGAAAATCATCTGGAGAAGCTATCACCAAAGAGTATTCTATAAAATTGCAGGTTAATTTAAGATTATTTTCTGAGGCTACTATCTCTATATTAACATCTGCATTTGGTAGCTCACGTAAAATATCAAATAAATTTTTAGCATTTACACAAAATGTGCCCGTTCCATTTATTTGGGTTTTTAGTTTAAGCTTAGCCGATACTTCTAAGTCAGTTGCTGTTAATTCAAGGTAATCGTTTTTTATATCGAATAGAATATAACCAAGGATTGGGCGGGTGTTTTTTTTATCGACTACGCTAAGTAGTCTGTTTATAGAATTTCTTAATATCTCTGAATTAATCAAAAGCTTCATATGCGGCGTAGATTAACCTATTTTTATGGTAAATTGACAATAGGCTTAAGATTATTTGTATTTTTATGATCTAGATAAGCTTTATAAATATATTTATTTAATAATATTATGCTTGTTAATTTATGAATAAATGTCCTAAGGCTCTGAATTTATATTGTTTTAGTGCTTTAATAGTTCCTTATTTACGGTTTTTATCCTTAAATTTTATAATTTTAATTTCCATTAATTTTTAACAAGTTTATTTGTGTATATCTTTATTTAGTCGAACTATTTTTTTTTATAATTTTAATTTTGGCGACCAGGTTGTCCACATTTTCTCCACTTTTTGGCCATGTGGAATAATTTATCTAAGGTATTTTTCTTTAATTGTGAATAATTTCTAGAAAACCTCTGAGGGGTTGCGCATCATATCTTCTATTTTACGAATTTCATCAAATAAAAATGTGTCTATTTTTATCTCAGACTCAATTTTTCTAATTCCATGAATAACTGATGTGTGGTCTCTACCTCCAAAGTATTGGCCAATTTCTGCGAGGGTAGTTCCTGTTATTTTATGAATTAGGTACATTGCGACGTGTCTAGAGGTGGCTATTTTTTTCGTTCTTGATTTTGATTTTAAATCTACAATCGGAAGATTATAGAAATTTGCTACTGATCTAGATATTGAATCAATAGAAAGTTTGTCTGATTTATTAGATGCCCTAAGGTCAAGAAGGTTTTTGGCCATATCAAGGTCAATTTCAACTTTCAACATATCTCTATGTACAGATAGTCTTATTAACTGGCTTTCAAGTTCTCTGATGCTTGTCGTTATATTCGATGCAATTAGGTTAAATATTTCGTCTTGGAGATATAAATCTAATTCATGGGCCTTTTGTTTTAGTATTGCTAATCTTGTTTCAATATCAGGTTTTTGGATATCGATAATTAGTCCCCATTGAAGTCTTGTTCTTATTCTTTCAGGGATACCATCGATTTCGTTTGGCATGCGATCTGATGTAAAGATCAGTTGTTTTCCTCGGTTATGTAATTCATTAAATATATGAAAGAACTCGTTTTGAGTTGCATGCTTATTTTTTAATTCATGAATATCGTCGATTATTAGAACATCAACTACTTCGCAATATTTTCTCTGAAAATCATTTAATGTTTTACTTTGCATTGCACTAACCATTTCATTAAAAAATTCTCGAGCAGTTAGAAATGAAACGACTAAACTAGGGTGGCTTTGCTTTAATTTATTTGCGATTGCACAAAGTAAATGTGTCTTCCCAAGTCCTGAGCTGCTGTGTACGTAAACAGTCTGGTATTTGCTATAAGAACCTGGTCTACTTGGCTCCTTTGCAATGGCCAGGGCTATGGCCTGCGCAAAAGCATTTGAATTTCCAACAATAAAATTATCAAAAGTTTGATTTGGATTTATTGCTATATTGGTAAATTGAGGTTTCGTTTGTTCAATTACCTTTGATTCTGCAGCTTCTACCAAATCTTGAGTTGTTGGTTGGTAATCTAAAGTAAATTTAAACTCACCAGGCTTTCTAGCTTTTAAATCTTTGCTTTGGTTTGTTAATCCATCTCCAGCCAAAGAGGCGTGTATGTCATCCAATCTGTCGAGATTTATTTTCGTACTTGTCTTAAGAATATTTTGATCGTTAGAACTTAAGCTTTTGCTTTGATTTTCTATATCAAGCTTTATACCAATTTTTTTGCCTAATAATTCAGAGACTGCCGACGCAAGATGGCCAATATATTGACTCTCTATAATATGTTTTACGAAATTCGTAGGGCAAGTAAAGGTAATTTCGTTTCCTTTAATACCTTTTAGGCTAATCGTATTTTCAAAAAATGCGCTAAATTTGGATTTTGGGATTCTATCCTTTAATAAATTTAAAATACCTTCTGATAATTCTTGAAATTCATTTAAATCTAAAGAGTTATTGTGATGTAATTCCCTTTCAAGTGTTTTAGTAGTTTCAGTGTGTTGGCTAGTTTTTACTTTTTTTGCAGGCAATTCCTCTTGTCTTGAGCCTTGAAAATTAAATTGTGTTATATTGCTTTGAGTATTTGTGAAAAAATGCTCAAAAGGAAATTCTGTAGACATGGCGCACCATCCTTAACCAGTCAATCTAGCAAATGGGTGGTTTGTTTATCACTTTGGGAAATGTCGGGCAATCTAGATTCTCAAATTAAATTAATTCAATTCTTGATTTTCCTTCTACTGCCATGTAAAAGAACGCCTCGTTTTTTACTAATTTGGAGCAGTTATGGAAAAAGGCACCTGGCAACCGAAAAAGAAGAAAAGAATGCGTAAGCATGGCTTTTTAAAAAGAATGGAAAGTGCAGGTGGGCGCGATACTCTAAAAAGAAGAAGAGCAAAGGGTAGAAAGCGCCTAACCGTTAAGACGGGTTCAAAATAACCATTATTTCTTATAAAAATTCAAGGCGATAACCATTACTTAGAAATTAGGTCCAGGGGCAAGTTATTTGTCGTTGGACCTCTTTTTATTAAATTTAGGTCAAATAAGAGTTTCGCGTATGGAATTTCGGTTCCTGCAAAATTCGGCAAGTCTGTATTGCGCAATAGATTCAAACGAATATTAAGAGAAGCAATTAGGGACTCTGAGGTATCTGAGGTTCCTGCCGCAATTTTGATTAGTCCTAACTTGAAGTTTGAGGGTGATTTTAATACTCTTACCGCTCACGAAATTAAAAAATATTTTATTAATTTCTTAAGGTACATAAAATTGTACCGCTTTAATTAGAGGATTGTATGGATCAAGAGCAAAAAAGGGCTTTGTTTGCTGTAATATTGTCGGGGTTTGTGCTTTTTACTTGGCAATATTTTTTTACTCCAAAGCCAGCTGATGTTTCTACACAGCCAGTTGAGAAGACTTCCATTGATTCAAAGTCAGCTAGTTCAACTAATAATGAAATTTCGGCTGATAAACAGAGCAACGTAGTAGCAACTACCAACCTAATTAAAATTTCTGACGTAGTTTTAAATAATAAGGAATATTCAGTTACGATAGATTCAGATCTAAACTTTAAGAATTTTAAAAGCTCAAGCTATAGCTCTAGTTTTCCTCACATTGTTGGGGAAAAATTCAAATTCTCAATGTTAAAAAATAATGAATTACTTACCGCCACTAATTTTAGCCAATTATCTCCAAATGAAATTCTTGTTGATACAAACAAGAATTTCAAAATTAATTTTAATTTAAATGAAAAGGGCAATCTTCAATATAAGTTAATTGCGGATACTTCTTTTGAAGGTCTTAAAGTTTCCCTTTTTTCTGAGCCAGCTAAATCAGAAATGAATAAGGAAAGAAAATATCTTGTCTATGATAAGGAAGTTTCCTTTACAACCCTAGGTAGTGATAGCAATCGAGAAGGAAAGGTTAATTGGTTCGGCATAGATCATGATTATCATATTTTCGTTATGATTCTGAATGACTCGATTCCTGCAAAAATTAATATTAATGATAATGGGAAGATGGATGTTGATTTTTCACCATCTGGGAAAGAGATTTCTGGTGAATTTGTTTTTACAAGGAAAAACTATGATCAGCTTCTTAATGCTGGAAATAAGCTAGAGTTAAGTGTTGATTTCGGTGCGCTTGGAGTAGTTGCTGTTCCGATATTACGCGGGCTACAGTTTTTTTATAAATATATTCCCAATTACGGCTTGAGTATTATTATTTTGACTATATTAATTCGTTTATTAACTTTTCCTCTGCAGTATAAATCGTTTGTTTCAATGAAGAAAATGCAAGTACTTCAGCCAGAATTAAATAAGCTAAAAGAAAAATACAAGGAAGATCCCCAGAGAATGCAAAAAGAGACGATGGAACTTTTTAAAAGAACCGGTGCTAATCCACTTGGTGGTTGCTTACCAATGATTCTGCAGATGCCAATATTTTTTGCATTTTATAAAGTTTTATATGAAGCCGTCGAACTCGTCGGGAGTCCTTTTTATGGGTGGATACACGACTTAAGTATCAAAGATCCATTTTTTGTGCTGCCAGTTTTAATGGTTATCCTAATGGTGGCCCAACAAAAACTCACACCAACAACTACAGTAGATCCGACCCAACAAAAGATCATGATGCTCATGCCTTTGGTTTTCGGTTTCATTATGAAGGATTTACCGTCTGGATTAGTGTTGTACATTTGCGTGTCGACCTTTATCGGAATTTTGCAGCAGATGATTGTATTTAAAACTGCCAAATGACGAATTACGGTTTAAGCAAAGATGTAATAATTGCTTGCTCTACTGCAAGTAATGTAAAGTCTGCTATTGGAATTATTAGGATAAGCGGAAATTTTGATCTTTTAATTCTTCAACCACTTTTTAGTGCTAACCTCAGAAATGTAATTGAAAGGAATGTTTTCCATTCAAGGCTTTTAGATAAAGATCTTGTGCTAGATGATGCTTTATGCACTTTTTTTCAAAATCCAAAGAGCTATACTGGTGAAAATGTTCTTGAGTTAAGTGTTCATGGTAATCCAATCAATATATCAAAAATTATAAATGTATTTGTTGATAGATTTGGTTTTAGATTGGCAAAACCAGGTGAGTTTACCCAAAGAGCTTTATTTAATAAAAAATTAAATTTGTGCCAAGTTGAGGGTCTTGATTTACTTTTAAATGCGAATAGTGGCTTAGTTTTTAACAATGGACTTCGTTCACTTTTATCTGAATTATCAGACCAGTATCGCTTACTTTATGAATATTATAATCAAGTAAGAACCGATCTAGAAATTTTAATTGATTTCTCTGAAGATATTGGTGAAGAAAATTCCTTAAAAAACTTCGAAAATAATTTTATTAAATTACATGCCCATGTTGAAAATTTAAGGCATAAATGTGTTTTTTCTCCTGACGCTTTATTAAACCCGAAAATTTCTCTTTTTGGGCCAGTTAATGCTGGTAAAAGTAGCCTTTTTAACCAATTAATTGGCAGTAAGCGATCCATAGTTAGCTCTATGGAAGGTACAACTAGAGATTTTATTTCTGAAAATTTGAATTTTGAGCAAGCTAATTTTCAGTTAATCGATACTGCTGGTTTGCGTGATACCCCGGGTGACATAGTTGAGGCAGAAGGGATTAAAAGAACCAAAGAAATTCTTGTTAAGAGTTTTTTCAAAATTCTAGTTATTTCAAAAGAGCAGTATTTTAGTGAAGTTTATAGAGAATTTTATTCTATCGCTGATCTAATAGTTATTTCTCATTGTGATTTGGACTTGGACTCTAATAAGAAGATTGAAATTAGTGGTAAAAAGTATTTATTAATTGGTTTTGGTTCTATAGGACCACAGGGCCAAAACTCTGGTTCTATAGGACCACAAAACCAATTTTCTGGTCCCATAGGACCAATTGATAATAGTTTTAATTTTTACGGTGGTTCTATAGGACCAATATCTTTAGATATAACTACTTGTATTTTAAAGATTGTTTCCTCCAGACTTGCCCAAGTTTTTGCAAATAATCCTATACTTATTAATCGGCAGGTTGATGTAATTACAAGTATTTATGCTGATATAAGCGAAATAAAAAATATTTATAAGACTGGTGATGTTGGCCTGATATCTAATGAAATCAACAATATAGGGTCTTTAATAAAAGAGCTTATAGGAATAGTCCCATCTGAAGACATTTTGAATAATATTTTCGATAACTTTTGCATAGGGAAGTAGACTACCTCTAAATTGTTTTATAAATGACTTGTTCCACGTGGAACAATTATGAAGTCTTCAAAGAATAAGAAATATGATGTTTGCATTATAGGCGGTGGTCATGCCGGTGCAGAGGCTGCATGGATTGCTTCTCAGTTTGAAAATCTATCTATATGTCTGGTCTCTTCTGACTCTGTTGGTATTGCAAGTGCTCCGTGTAATCCTGCAATAGGCGGCGTAGGCAAAGGTCAGGTTGTTCGAGAAATTGATGCAATGGGTGGATTGATGGGGCGCCTTGCAGATTTTGCAGGGATTCAGTATCGGGTTTTAAATGAATCAAAGGGCTATGCTGTCCAGTCTACAAGAGTTCAAATTGATAAAGAACGCTATTCGCAAGAAGCAGAGCGACTGCTGGGGAAATTACAAAACTTAGACATCATAAGAGATTTGGTAATAAAGATATCCAGAAATTCCGAAGATAATTTTGAAATCGTTACTCAGAAATGCGATAAATTAATTCATTCAGTAAGTCTCATTGTAACAACGGGTACTTTCTTGGCGGGCAAGCTTCATACCGGTGAAAAAATTTCTTCTGGTGGGAGATTTTCTGTTTCTCCATCCTTTGGGCTAGATGATCTATTTTCATTTATTAAATTTAGGCCCCAAAGATTCAAGACAGGTACACCTCCAAGGCTTAAAAATAGTTCTATAGATTTTTCCTTAATGAAAAATCAGCCTTCTGATGACGAAGCTCTTAATTTTCATCTGGAAAATGATTGCAGCACGAGAAATCTTAGGCAAGTAAGCTGCTATCTCACTGATATCGGCTTTGAGTCGCTGGAAATTATTAGAAAAAATAAAGATAGGTCACCTATTTTTAATGGTCAAATAAGTGGAGTTGGCCCTCGTTATTGTCCTTCGATTGAGGATAAAGCGTTTCGATATCCTGATAGAGATAGCCACCGTATATTCATTGAGCCTGAGGGTTTGGATATTGATACTATTTATCCAAATGGCGTAAGCACTAGTCTACCTGTCGATGTTCAAAGTGAATTTATTAGAATGATCCCAGGACTTGAGAATGCTGAGATTGTAATTCCTGGATATGCAGTTGAGTATGATGTTGTTGATACAACTGAGCTAAATCATGCGCTTGAGCATAAGAAAATTAAAGGTTTATTTTTTGCTGGGCAGGTTAATGGTACTTCTGGCTATGAGGAGGCTGCTGGGCAAGGGCTTGTTGCCGGTTTAAATGCAGCATTGAGTGCAAATTCGAGAGAGTTATTGTTCTTGAATCGTGAAAATTCATATATCGGGGTTATGATTGATGATTTGGTAAGTACTAGGCGCGATGAGCCCTATAGGCTGTTTACTGCTAGAAACGAGAATAGATTAATATGTAGGGAAGATAATTCTTTCATCAGGATGTACACCTATCGAAAATATTTAAATTTAAATACTAAATTTGATCGTTTTTTAGGTAATTTAGTGGAGCAATATGAATTCTTGGCTAAATTTATTAAAAATCGTATTTATAAGTCCAATAATTCCAACCAAAGTTACTTTCTAAAATTAAACTATGGTCCAATTAACGATAATATCAGCCTTAAAGATCTACTCAAAAGAGCAGATCTAGATCCTGTTAAGGTACTGTCTAGAGAATTAGAAGAAGCTGGATTATTCATTAACCCGCTTGCGCTCAGAGCAGTTGCCATTGAGGCAAAGTATGGTGGCTATATTACAAGATCAGCAGAACTAGTAAGTAAATTTTCTAAGTTGAGCCAAAAGCCACTAAATTGGACAAGCCTTGCTGAAAATAAAAATATTAGTTTCGAATGCAGGCTAAGAATAAAAGAAATAAGACCTCAAACATTTTTCCATCTTCAAACTATTGATGGGATAAGAGCTGCGACATTGAGTTATGTTGCAGGTTTAATTTCATGAACGTACAAGATTTTGCTCAAAAATACTTAAGTATTGTAAAGGGCCCTTTGTCTGGATTAAACCTGACGCGAATTTTAGATCTCAACGAATTTTTAGATAAGCAAGTTTTAGATAGTTTAAGGCCTTTCAGGGAGTCAGATTTATTAGCTGAGGAAATTAGAAAAACGAGCCTTGTGATAGATGTTGGTTGCGGGGGTGGATTTCCAATTTTCCCACTGGCCATTTCGTATCCCGATCAAAATTTTTTAGGAATTGATTCAATTGGGAAAAAGATTGAAGCATGTAAATTTATTCGTAATGAAATCAAAATTAGTAATGTCAAATTTTATAATAGTCGCATTGAAAATATTCTGATTGATAAGCCTTGCATAATTTTATTTAAAGCAGTGGGTCCTATTCCAGAATTGTTAAGATACTTGAAAATTGCACCTGGCATTGAGGTTAAAGTTCTTTTTTATAAGGGTCCCAAAGTCGAAGAGGAATTATCCACTTTGAAAAATAAGGATTGGAATTTTCTTGGAAAGCATGAATATTATTTGGCTGATAGGTCCTATAGAACCACGCTCATGTATCAATTTGTTCCACGTGGAACAACAAACTTAAATAAAGTCCTTGTCAAACTTTCTGAACTAAATTTACAGTAATCTAAAATTAAACAAGGCAAGGCAAATGGCTAAAATCATTGCAATGGTAAACCAAAAAGGTGGCGTTGGTAAAACAACTTCGTCGATTAATCTTGCAGCGTGTCTATCAGTGGCTGAGAAAAAAACTCTGCTACTCGACCTGGATCCGCAAGGTAACGCCAGTGTGGGAATGGGATTAAACCCAGAAAATTTTAAAGATAAGAATATTTATCACGCATTAATTGGTGAATGTTCAATCAAGGATGCGATTTATCCTACAGAACTCCCCTTTCTTCATGTTTGTCCATCAGATAACAATTTAATTGGTGCTGAAATTGAATTGGTTACAGAATTTGCTCGTGAAACAAAATTAAAAAATGCGTTAGCTCAAATTTCAGGTGAATTTGATTTTGTTATTATAGATTGCCCTCCTTCGCTGGGACTATTAACGGTTAATGCACTTAATGCAGCTGATAGTTATATTGTTCCAATGCAAACTGAATATTTTGCAATGGAAGGATTTGCACAATTATTAAATACAGTACGCTTGATAAGATCTTCACTAAATCCAAAATTGGAAATGGAAGGTATATTATTAACAATGTTTGATGCTAGAGCAAATTTGCATAAACAAGTGGCTAACGATATTCAGACTCATTTTAAAGAGAAGGTATTTGAAACAGTAATTCCAAGAAATGTTAAGTTGTCAGAGTGTCCAAGCTTTGGGAAGCCAATTATTTTATACGACATAGAATCTAAAGGTAGTGAGGCGTATCTAGCTTTGGCGAAAGAATTAATTATTAGACAAAGAATGGCATCATTAGAGCTAAGCCAAATTCAAAATTAAATTAATGGAAGAAAAAATGAAAAAACAAGTATTGGGAAAAGGAATAGCATCTTTATTACAAGAAAGTTCAGGGCCCAAGGTTTCAAACATAGAAGCTCTAAAGGCAATGCAATTAAATAACGTATCAGCCAATCAATCGCAGTCGGCAAACATAAATCAGCAAAAAGAAAATGGCCCACTGATGATTGCTATAGAGCAAATAAAAACAAATCCGAATCAACCAAGAAAAATATTTAAAGAAAGAGAATTAGAAGAATTAGCACACTCAATTAAAGAAAACGGGATAATTCAACCAATACTAGTTAGAAAATCGGACTCTGGTTTTGAATTGATTGCAGGTGAAAGAAGATTAAGAGCTGCGAAAAAGGCTGGATTAGAATATGTACCTGCAATAATTAAAAATACGACAGAAAAAGATAGAAGCATAATCGCTCTTATTGAAAATATTCAAAGAGCAGATTTAAATTGTGTAGAAGAGGCGTTAGCCTACTACCAGTTATTAAATGACTATCAAATGACACAAGAAGAACTAAGTAAAAAATTAGGAAAGGATAGATCGACCATTGCTAACTTTCTTCGTATTTTAAAATTACCAAGACAGGTAATTGAACAATTACAAAAGGAACAATTGACCTTTGGTCATGCAAAAATATTGGCAGGATTAGAAGATAGAGAAGAAATAATTAGATTTGCAAATTTATCCATAACCGAGCAGTGGTCTGTAAGAGAGCTCGAAGAAAAAACAAAAAGAAAATCAAAAGCAAAATTGAAGGATGAGAAGGAAAACAATTTTGAACAAAAATATGATTCTTTAAGACAAAAAATTGAACAAAAATCTGGCCTTCATGTTAAAATTAAAAGCAACAATAAAGGTGCTGGTTTATTAAGCTTTGTCTTTTCAAATGAAGCAGAATTCAATGATATTTTTACTTATTTTATGGATAAATAATGTCTAAAACTGCATCAGTAGTAGCTATTATAGAAGAAGGATGCCGATTTGAGGGCAGTTTATCATTTAGTGGCGTAGCTCGAATTGCCGGAATCGTAGATGGGACTATTTACAGCAACGATACAGTTATAATTAGTGAAACAGCAATAATTAACGCAGATGTAAATGCTAATGTAATCCTTATTTCTGGGACTATTAAGGGAAACATAAGAGCAAGTTCAAGAGTAGAAATTCTTAGACCAGCAAGATTTGAAGGTACAATAACTACCCCTTCCCTGATCGTTGAGGAAGGCGTTATTTTTCATGGTACTACTAAAATGAAAGATGATGCGTAGTGACTTATAGAATAAATTAAACATCACGCTATAAATATTTTCAGGCTTTTACTTGACTAAAGTTTGCTCAAGACTTATTCATTCCCATTAAAAAAGGGATTCAAAATGGATCAAATCATAGCAATTTTCAACAAGCTAGGTGTTGACCAAGCTGTGTTTTATCAACTGATAGTATTTGCATTTATTTATCTTATACTTAGAAATTTATTTTTTTCGAAATTGAAATTCGTAGTTTTAACTAGAGAAACAAAAACGACTAAGCTAGATGATGAAGCTAATAAAAAATTGCAAGAAGCTAACCAGCTTCAAGAGCAATATAAAAAAGAATTGAATTCAGTGCACGCTGAAATTTTTTCAAAATCAAAAGACCAAAAAGAATCCCTTTTATCTACTCAGAAAGGTCTATTAAAACAAGAAGAACAAAAAGCGAATTCGATGCTTGAATCAGAGGTTGCGACTTTTGCACGGGAGCTTGATCAAAAAAAGTCACAAATTCTTCAAACCTCAGATCAGTTGAGCAAAGAATTACTGGAAAGGTTAGTTTAAAATGTTTGCTAAAATAAAATACACAATTTTACTGTTGGGTGCGCAAGCTTTTTTGGCGTTTGATCTATTGGCTTCTGGGGAGTCGCATGGTGAGCACCTTGTACCAAGCGTTATGGATCTTAAGTGGCCAGCAATAAATTTTTCAATTCTATTTATTTTTATTCTGGTAAAAATAAAAAAGCCGCTTAAGTCTTTTTTCGATCAAAATAAAATAGATGTAGAATCCCTATTTAAACATGCTGCTGAAAAAGATAAAGATGCACAAATGAAATTAGATATGTATCGGGAAAAATTAAAACATTTACCCGACCATTCTAAGAAAATGAATGAAGAAGCTAAAACTGATTTGCTAAAATTTGAACATGATCTTAAGGAGCAAACATACGCTCAGGTCGAAAAGATAAAAAAAGAGAATAAAAACAGAACAGAAAATGAAAAAAAACTTTTGTTAAATAAACTTGGTGCTGAATTGTTTGATCAAGTAGTAACAAAAGCGAAAGATAAAATATCGAAAGATGCAAATCTAAAAACTAGTATTTCCAAGAATTTAATTCAGAAGGCAAAGTAACTTATGAAAGCACAGAAGATTAGCAAGGCTTATGCAAAGGCAATTTATGAAATTGCTAAAGATAACAAGCTAAGCTTGGTTAAGGAATTAACCGACTTCACAGAGTTAATTAATAAATCAAGCAATCTTGAAAATGTATTATTTTTAGATTTATTTACAAACTCAGAGAAGTCGGAAGTATTAGAAGGGATTTTTTCTAAAGTTAAGTTTTCAAATGAAACGACTTCATTCATTAAGTTTTTGTTACAAGAAAAGAGATTAAGCTATTTCCCTACTATTTTTAAAGAATTAGTAGTTATTGAAGACGAAGCTAAGGGCTTCCTAAAAGGTACAGTTGAAGGAAGCGAAGCAGCCATTGACCAAAAATTACTTTCTGAATTACAAGCTCTCTTGGAAAAAAAATTAGGATTTTCTCCAAAGCTTGAATATAAGAAAAATGAGAAAATCACGGCTGGCTTTAGAGCTACCGTTCAAGATTTACAAGTAGATGCAACAGTAGATAAACAATTGGATCAATTAAAAAATAATTTTTTAACAATCTAAACTAAAGATTAAAGAGGTTAAAGATGTCTCTTCATCCAGAAGAAATCACAAGTATCATCAAAGAAAGAATTTCAAACTTTGAAAGTCGTTTAAAGGTAGATGAGGTTGGAACAGTCCTTACTGTAGGCGACGGTGTAGCTAGAGTTTTTGGTTTAAAAAACGTTATGGCCGGAGAACTTGTTGAATTTGAAACAGGTACTCGGGGAATGGTTTTAAACCTTGAAAGCAATAACGTTGGTATTGCTGTTCTGGGTGATGACCCAAGGATTAAGGAAGGTTCTACCGTAAAAAGAACTGAGCGTATCGTGGATGTTCCGGTTGGTGATGCTCTATTAGGTAGAGTTGTTAATGCGATTGGCGAGCCAATTGATGGACAGGGTGAAATAAAGTCTGCTTCTAAGAGGCAAATTGAAATTAAGGCTCCAGGTATTATTGCCCGTAAATCAGTACATGAGCCACTTCAAACAGGAATTAAGGCCATTGACTCCATGACTCCAATTGGTCGTGGTCAAAGGGAATTAATTATTGGTGATAGAAAAACTGGAAAAACGGCAGTTGCTATCGACACAATCATCAATCAAAAGGGTAAAGACGTAGTTTGTATTTATGTTGCTGTTGGACAGAAGCAATCTACAGTTAGACTAGTTCAGCAAAAATTGAAAGATGCTGGAGCGATGGATTATACAATTATTGTATCTGCTACTGCTTCAAATTCTGCGCCATTGCAATTCCTAGCACCATATACTGGTTGTACTATGGGTGAATACTATAGAGATAATGGCAAGCATGCTCTCGTTATTTACGATGACTTAACTAAACAAGCCCAGGCTTACAGACAAATGTCATTATTATTAAGAAGACCACCAGGTCGAGAAGCCTTTCCTGGGGATGTTTTTTATCTTCACTCTCGCCTTTTGGAAAGAGCAGCTAAGTTATCTGATAAATTGGGGGCTGGCTCTTTGACTGCTTTGCCAGTTATCGAAACTCAAGAAGGTGACGTTTCTGCTTATATTCCAACAAACGTAATTTCAATTACTGATGGTCAGATCTTCCTTGAAGCCGATTTATTTAACTCTGGTATTCGTCCAGCTGTTAACGTAGGTATTTCCGTTTCTAGGGTTGGTGGAGCTGCTCAAATTAAAGCCATGAAGAAAGTTGCTGGTACTCTTCGACTGGATTTGGCTCAATATAGAGAACTTGCTGCTTTTGCGGCTTTTGGTTCTGATTTAGATGAAGCAACTAGAAGACAGCTAGACAGGGGTGCACGACTAGTAGAACTACTTAAGCAGGATCAATATAAGCCAATGGAAGCAGTAGATCAGGTATTTGTACTTTTTGCTGCTACAAAAGGGTTAATGGATTCAGTACCTGTTAAATCAATTAGAGTTGCAGAGAAAGATATCTTAGAGCATTTGAAGTCAAGATATGGTCAACTTGTTACAGATATTACTAAAGCAAAAGAAATATCTGGTGAAAACGAGTCTAAATTGATGGCAGCAATTAAAGATTTTCTTTCAACACAAAAATACAACTAATTTGGACAGCAAATGGCCAGTGTTAAAGATTTAAAGAAAAAAATTAAGAGTACAAAAGGTACTTTAAAAATTACTACAGCAATGAAGCTGGTTTCTGCAGCAAAGCTTGCCAGGGCCCAGCATGCTATTACTTCAACGAGACCGTATGCAGAGGAATTGGAGAATACAATTCGAACTGTATCGGCTTTGGCGACTAGCTATAAGCATTCTTACTTACAGCCTACTGATAATAAAAAATCCATTCTTCTTGTAATTTCCTCCGATCGTGGTTTGTGTGGTTCATACAATTCCCAGCTTGGAAAAAAGGTTAAAAGCTTTTTAAACGAAAATACAAATGAAGAAATGAAAGTTTTATTCATTGGCAAAAAGGTAAAAGAACTAGTTAGGAAAGAAGTAAAAAATGAAGGGAAGCAATATAAGTTTAAAAAAGCTGAACCTACTTACGTTGAAATTAAAGACATAGCTGATGAGCTTGCGAATCTTTTTTCTACTGGTGAAGTTGGAAAGGTTTATATCGCTTACAATCAGTTCAAGTCTGCTATTAGTTTTATTTCGACTGTAAAACAGGTACTTCCAATAGCTTTAGATCAAACAGTTCAGGAAAAATTAAAATCTGAAATTCCTTTCGATTTTAAATATGACCCTTCACCTGAAGCAATTCTAGATGTATTAATCCCTGAAGCATTTAGAACTACAGTATACACAAGTGTACTAGATTCTAATGCAGCAGAGCATGGGTCTAGAATGTCGTCGATGGATAGTGCTTCTAAAAACTGTAAATCAGCTATTAAATCTTTAACAATAGAAATGAATAAAATACGGCAAGAAGATATTACAACTGAACTTATTGAGGTTGTGTCTGGCGCCGAATCGCTTAATGCATAAGGAGTAAAAAATGGTTACTGAGACCCATGGTATTCTAAGACAAGTAATGGGGCCAGTTGTTGACGTAGAATTTCCTAATGGCAAACTTCCAGCCATCAACAACGCCTTGAAGCTTACTAACAAAGTTATTAATGAAAAAGAATGGAATCTTGTTGTTGAGGTAGCACAGCATTTGGGTGACAACATGGTTCGTTGTATTTCTATGGATACAACAGAAGGTTTAGCTAGAGGTTTAAAAGTTGTAGATACTGGAAAAGCAATTCAAGCTCCTGTTGGGCGCGAATGCTTGGGCCGAATTTTAAACGTAATTGGTGATCCAGTAGATGAAATTGGGCCAGTAACTGCCAAAAAAACTTATGGGATTCATAGAGAAGCTCCTAAGTTTGATGCCCAATCAACCAAATTGGAACCATTCTATACTGGGATTAAAGTTATCGACCTCCTTGCTCCTTATCTAAAGGGTGGAAAGATTGGTCTGTTTGGTGGTGCTGGTGTTGGAAAAACAGTTTTAATTATGGAACTTATTAACAACATCGCAACTCAGCACGGTGGATTTTCAGTTTTTGCCGGTGTAGGTGAAAGAACTCGTGAAGGAAATGACCTTTACCATGAAATGAAAGATTCAGGAGTTATTGATAAAACTTGCCTTGTTTACGGACAGATGAATGAGCCACCAGGTGCACGTTCAAGAGTTGCTCTAACAGCTCTATCCATTGCTGAATATTTTAGAGATGAAGAAAAACAAGACGTTTTATTGTTCGTTGATAATATTTTCCGTTTTACTCAGGCTGGTTCAGAAGTTTCGGCTTTGTTAGGTCGTATTCCATCAGCCGTTGGTTACCAACCTACACTAGGTACAGAAATGGGTAACCTACAAGAAAGAATTACATCTACAAAAGATGGATCAATTACTTCTATTCAGGCTGTTTACGTTCCTGCGGATGATTATACGGATCCAGCTCCCGCTACGACATTTGCTCACTTGGATGCTACTACAGAATTATCTCGTCAAATTGCTGAGCTTGGAATTTATCCAGCGGTAGATCCACTTTCATCTTCATCTGCGATTTTAACACCTGCTATTGTTGGTGATGAACATTATGGTGTGGCAAGGGGTGTTCAGCAAATTTTACAGCGTTATAAAGAACTACAAGATATTATCGCAATCTTGGGTATGGACGAGTTATCTGAAAGTGATAAGTTGATTGTTGCTAGAGCAAGAAAAGTACAAAAGTTTTTAAGTCAACCATTCTTTGTTGCTGAGCAATTTACTGGTATGAAAGGTCAATTTGTTAAAATTGAAGATACCATAAAAGCATTCAAGGCTATTTTAAATGGTGAAGTAGATAATTTGCCAGAGCAAGCGTTCTACATGGTTGGAAATTTAGAAATGGTCTTAGAAAAAGCAAAAACTCTTAAGGCATAAAAAATGAACTATTTTTTGGTTGATGTTTTAACTCCTTACAAAGTTTTGGCCAAAGCAGTACCTGCAGAATCTTTATTGGTTCCAACTGTTAGAGGCCAAATTAATCTTTTACCTGAGCATACTCACGTTATTGCTAAATTAGACACCGGGACTCTCTCACTTTTAGGAGGAGCAGATGACCCAGATCGTCATTTTTCAATTACGACTGGTGTTCTCAAGGTATTGGGAAAAAAAATTACAATTCTGACCAATGTTGGTGAAGAAGGTAAAGAAATCAATCTTGAAAGAGCTCAGCGTGCTTTTAAAAATGCTAGTGAAAAATTGTTAAGTGAATCATTGTCTGACGATGAATTACTTAAATACCGTAGAAAGGCAGAGCGTGCCCAGCTTAGAATTCAGATAGCGCAGAAGTTCCAAAAATAATTATCTGACCATATAGCTTTGTTGAAAATTTTATAGATGGCCCTAGAATGAACTTATGAATTTTAGGGCCATTTTTAATTTAATTGATATAAAAAAAATTATAATTATCTGTTATATCATTTCACTAAGTGCCTATGGCCAAACGTTTGATCTATTAGATGAATTTTCAAAAATAGAAATAATAAATATTCCAAGGGTAAATTTAGAAATTCCAGACATCGGCTTCATTGATGAGGTTTATATAGACCTAAAAAGTGAAAGCAATGGAGTACTAAGTAAAAATATGGATCAGACGATACAGAGAGAAATTTTAACTCAAGAAGTAAAAACTCAGTCAAGTAGTATAAAAAGAGCAAAAAATTATGTTGAAGGAAGTAAATTAGAAAAAGATATAATAATAGGCTTCAAATGCTTTGATTTTTCAGATGGAAAAGTATTGGCAAGTGATCAAGAGCAGTTTGATTTTATTCGAGCTGCAGATAGTACCAATATAGTTAAATCTGAAGCAAAGAAAATTGGTTTCAACAAGGACGAGCAAGTCGTAGGGATTATAAGTAGTAAACTATGTTCGGGAAATATCAAATTTCGACGCAGTGAAGAAGTCCTGGAAAAGTTTTCATCATTTTCTGATTCCTATATGAATTTTTTATTGAAGGAAAGCGGTCAAAATGATCAAGATGTTAAAAGTGATAATGGAGCTATTCTTTTAGAGCTTGAGAATTCTTTTGACCGGATTGATATAGATCAAGAATATCAATCACAAGTTTATATAGATGAAAATGGTGAAGTAACAAAACAAAAGGATAATGCAAAGTATATAGCTTTTCTTGGGGTAAAGCCTGGAAATGCGCTTTTGACAATTAAATTTGGTAATGAGGAAATTGATCTCTTCACTGCTGTATATTCAAAAGAAATAACCATAGAAAAATTAGCTCTGATAAAAAGAAGTAATCAATTTACATTGCTGGAAAAAGACCTATTAACTACTAATCCAACTGCGATTGATTTATCGGAAGATGATATTTGGGTTTTAAATTTCCCTAGAAAAAAAGCGTATAAGAAAAGTAATTCGATGTACGAGTTCAACTTTATTAATTTTGCCGAAGGTGAAAGATTATATTTTGAATTAGAGAAAAATTCTTATAAATATATAGTTGGTATAGATAAAGCATTAACTGTTGAAGTTCCGAGTGATGATATGAGGGACTACATTTTTAGCACGCTAAATATCCGAAATCCAAAACTATCTTGTATTATCCAATTAAATTTAAATAATCCATATGGGGCCATGAAATACCAGGTATCAAATGGATATAATTACGAACCAATGGAAATGTTTGCACTCGATTCAGATGGAAAATTTTCAAGCGAAATATCAGACTTAACTGAAAAGGTATTTTTAATTGGGAATTCAACGAGTGCAGTAGATATTAAGTTAAGCAGTGGTTCTACCGAGTCTTACTTAAGAACTTACTGTGCGCCCAATGTTTATTTAATTGAACATTTGTAATTTGATATCAATTTTGAAAATTGATTAGGAAGAAGGTTTGCTATTTCTTTGTCCGAAATTTTATAAAACTTTTCTTTGTCGAGATTATCTTTTGAAATTATGGAGCTCCCTCTTCGAACTCTTCCATCAAGAAATTGAGGATTCCATAATTTAAAATTGGGGATTTGACTTTTATCTATTAAAAAATCACAAAGAGAAACATAAATGTTAAACTCACCATCGCTAGGGAAGTTTAGGTTAAAAACTTCAGGATATAGATACTTCTTGTAAGCAAGCGCATAATTCAGAGCATAGAATTCAAAAATATAATTTCTGCTAGCAAAACCAAAATTATCATGATCGTAGTTTAACAGATAATCTCTGACATTTAGAACCTTACTTTTCTTTTGATATTTTAAAATATGACTTATTCCGCTATTGTAACTGATTACGGTAAAATCCCAATTACCCAAATAATCAAAATTTTTCTTAAGCAATCTAAAGCTTGCTAGGCTACTAATAATTGGATTTAATCTTTGATCCTCAAACTTGTTGATGACCAAAAATGCCTTTCCAACAGTCTCCATTATTTGCCAGACTCCAGTTGCCCCTACACTACTTTTGGCCTTGTAATTAAAACTACTTTCCAAAATTGAAATACTTTTAAGATCTTGAGGCATTTTGAATTTTCTTAAAATAGAATCTATGGAGCTTAAATAAGGGTACATATTGGAGAGCGCGTCTATTACTCTATTTCTTTGTCCCATCTGATATCTCAGATTATCCTTAAGACCTTTGAAAAAATTACGTCTCATTTTTTTATTGTCAGGTATTTTAATTTTGTTTTCCGAGAGTACTGTTAAAATCTGTTTTGTTAGTTGAGTTTCCTTTCCGCCGCTGATTAAGGCATCAAAGGCATTGTTCATTTGATCCATACGAGATTTCACCATCTCTTGGCTAATAGCATCTTTGGTAAACTTATTGATATCCTTGTTGTATAGAGTGTCTGCACTGAAAATATCGTAGATAACTTTTAAGTTATTCGAGTCATGAAAAATAATTGTGCTGGACCTAAAAGTCGCAAAAAGATCAAACCAAAAGCTAATTTCGTAAAAGAAATCACCCTTAAATTTAAAATCCTTATCAATCAGACTTTCGTTATCTTGACTATAGAACCAAAATTTTTTACTAGCACTATGGCTTTGGGATTGGCTTTCTGGTGCAGATAATTCGAATCGATCAATTGCAAAGGCATTTGAAATCAATAAAAGAATAATGAGAGATCTTACCATTCTACTTCTCTTAGAATTTCAAGAGTTCGCTTATACCCACTCTTCACAATAAAACTCATCTTATCTGGGTTCAATGTAAAACTATTTGTAAAAAATAGTTTAAAATTATCACTGCTTGGATAAATATCAATTAATTTCAAATTAGCTTTATAATTGAGCTTCCTTTCAAGAATGCTTATCAATTTTTTGGTTGTTCCTTTGCTAAAATTATGGCCAACCATAAAATTATTTACGGTCTCTAATATGTCCTTTGCTGTGACTCTTCGTGCACGAGATTCAACAATTTTTTTCTGAATTAAAAGGTAGATGGACTGGACTACAATTGCAGGTAGACCATAGTTTACAAGGCTACCGATTTCATCTTGGTAGTGATACGGTGTATGCGTCCAGCTAGAAATAACAATTTCACATCCATTATCAACAGAAACATGAGTACTTAAGGTTTCTCTGATTTCACCATCAATATAATAATCAGTCTGATTAGTATGGCTGTTATAGACGGGGTAAGGCACATAAAATGGGGGAACACTCATGCTGGCACAAACAGATTCAACAACTGGAATTCCAGTATAGTAATGGGCAGTACTATCATGAATCGGTGAAGGATAATTGTATTTGCTGAATATAACCTTTCTACTATGATCCAGTTGCGTGGCGACTACAAATAAATCAGCTAAATAATCTTTGAAATCATTATGCTGAACGACATTTTTAAGTAAATAATGACCGAGACCTTTTGTACTGAAAAGACCAGAAATATTTAATAGTGGCGAAAGAATCTTTTTAGCAAAAAATGGGAAATTTTCAAAAGGATCGTATTCTATAGGCCTAGGCGGTTTTTTCTGAGGACTACCAAAATGTAACATGTCCTTGTAGGTAACAGGAAGAATTCGAGCATTTTTTGGATCCATGGAGGCTTGAATTATGTCAATAGGCTTAAATCCTGCCGCGAAATATAGGGAAATAAGCGAGCCTGCACTACTACCAACATAGGTACCAATTTCGTAGCTATTTTTATTCGGTGTTTTATTGTTTTTAAGAACAAAACCTAATTCCTCAAAGGCCAAAGAAACACCCAAATGCCAGGCAGCGGCTTTTACAACACCACCACTTAAGACTAGTGCGATTTTTTTATTCTTAAACGGCTCAATATTGATGCTTTGCATTTAAAAATTAAAACTCCTAAAAAGTAAAATTGATGCAAAAACTCATGTCATCTATAATAGGTAATAATCTCAACAAAGAATTTATGAAAATATTAATTATAGCAATACTTTATTTTACTCTGCAGTTTCCTTTATTGGCACAAGAAAGTGAGCCGGCAATAATCACTATGCGACGTTGTTTGCTCCTTCCAATATCTGACGAATTAAATAATTCAATTGGATTTAAAGTCTTTGAAAAATTGGAAAAATATTTACGAGATAGCAATTGGTGCTATTACAGGCCAAATTCTGAAATATTAAATATCCTAAATAAGTACAGGCAAAATTTACAAGAGCATTTGAATAATCCTCAGGTGCTAGAAACTATATCTGAAAAGACTAAATCAGGATCGTTGATTAGAATTATGATAAAGCCCAATCAAAGTGGAGTGAATTTAAAGATTTCCATATTTGGAAATAATGGATCAGACCTATATTTCAATGAAACCACTACACTTAAAGAAATTGATATTGAGTTAATAAGCCAGGCATTGATTAATTGGCTCAATGAATATCAAAAGCAAATACCCTACGATGGATTAGTACAAGTAATTATAGGTGACCAGGTTTCAATTGATGCCGGAGCGGATAATGGACTGTTCCAGGGGACTAATTTTAAAGTAAAGAGACCAACCAGAAAGAAAGCACATCCTTTACTAAAAGAAATTGTTGACTATGAAACTACAGAAGTAGCAACGGGAACTGTTTTTCACTCAAATTCGACACTGGCACAAGGAAAAATTAAGGGTCTATCTAAAAATGAAAGGGTTCAACCAGGCGATTGGATTATAAAGGAAGCTGTCCAAGAGCAGGAGATATACACGGACAATAAAAAGGAAAACAACCATGGTGCATTTGGTAAATTGGGCGAGGCAAGTGTTGGTGTGAGTTTAAATAGTGTTTCTACAACAGTTACAAATTCTGGTTCTGTAAAAAAATTAAGCGGTCCAGGCTTAGGTGTCTATTTTGGATCTGAGTTGTGGGTGACGAGAATATTTTGGAGTTCAATCTATTTAGATAAAGCACTAGCTAATTTAAAACAATCAGAGGGTTCATTTAGCAATAGTAGCTACACTGCTGGGCCTTCAACATTCAAATTAAAATTTGGATATAAATATTTACCACTAGGATTTTTTTACGGTCCTCAATTAGATGTAGCAATTGGATATGGTAGATTCGGTTTCAACCACGATAATAGTACTCAAGATGGAATAACATCATTTTCTTATAAAGGTCCATTGTTCTCGATTCGAGGAAATGTTCCATTGAAAGGATTATTTAGAATTGGGGCTGGATTGGATGTGTTGATTTCTCCATCCTATTCTGAAGAAATGGTTATCTATGGTGAATCAGAATCAACATCAAGTTATGATTTAATGTTTTTTACAAAATACAATTACTCCGGCTCGATAACTATAGATGGTGAACTATTGTTACATTCAAGTAGTGCTGATTTTCCCAATCAAAAAAAGATATCAAACAAGAGAGCTGCACTAAAAGTTGGCGCAACTTTTTCATTCTGAGGATCAATGAAAACAATCAAAGAATTAGAAATGCTAATTTTAAAGCATAAGGCCCTATATTATAGCGGACGCCCAGTGATTTCAGACGAAAGTTACGACGAAATTGAAGATAATTTAAGAAATTTAGATCCTAACAATCCAGTTCTGAGTGTGGTTGGATCGGCCCAAGAAAATGAAGGCAAGGAGAAGCACGACAAGAAAATGCTTAGTCTTGAAAAGACATATGTGATTGAAGAGGTTATTAGATGGTCCAAGGGTGAAGAGCTTGTAGTTTTGCCCAAGGTTGATGGGATGAGCTGCTCAATAATTTATGAAGACGGCATATTTGTAAAAGCAAAAACTCGAGGAGATGGTGAATTTGGTGAAAATATAACAAGCAAAGTTCGTTGGATTGCTGATATACCTAAAAAAATAAATTTTTCCGGTGAAATCAGAGGTGAACTATATTGTAGCCTTGAAAATTTCTTAAAATTATCTGGGGAAATGGAAAAATTAAAACTGCCAAAACCATCATCAAAGAGAAATATAGTTGCAGGCTTAGTCTCTCGAAAGGATTATAATCACCTTTCTGCTTTTCTAAGCTTCTTTGCCTTTGATTATATTGACACCGAAAAAACCATATCAATGGAAAGTTTAAAATTAGAGAAGTTAAAATCGGAAGGATTTTCTATCCCAGAATATGAAATAATTTGTTCAAATGAGGAAATTACATCGCAGGAAAAAAAACTATCTTTTCTAATGGATAACCAAGATATTCTTTATGATGGCCTAGTATTTACTGTAAACAATTGTAAATTGCACGATGAGATTGGTGAAACAATCCATCATCCAAAATATAAAATTGCTTTCAAGTTAAGGGGAGAATCAAAGACTACAACAATTAAGATGATCAATTGGTTTGTCTCCAGAAACGGTGTTTTGACTCCCGTGGCCCAAATTGAACCTGTAGAGCTGTCAGGGGCAAAAATTGAAAATGTTACCCTTCATAATTACGGTGTGATTAAGCAATTTAACCTAAAAAAAGGGGATAAAATAGAAGTAGTAAGATCTGGTGAGGTAATTCCAAAGTTTATTCAGGTTGTTAGCCAGAAGGATGGAAATTTTGAAATTCCAGATAAGTGCCCATCTTGCGAAAAGGAAATAAGCAAGGAAGAAATAAGGTTAATTTGTAAAAACAAGGAATGCCCAGAAAGAAAACTTGGTTCAATTTTGCACTTTGTATCTACTATAGGCATAGAGGACTTATCTGAAAAAAGACTCAGGGAAATGCTTGGAGTTGGTTTGATAAAAGAAATTCCAGATATTTATGAGTTAAAAATGGAAGATTTATTGAAACTTGAGAAAACAAAGGAAAAGTTAGCCAGTAAGCTATTTCAGAATATCCAAGCAAGTAAGAAAACAAGCCTTCCTAAGTTTTTGTCTTCTCTTGGCATATCGGGTGGGGCAATTGGCAAATGTGAAAAAATTGTTAATGCTGGGTTTAATACAGTTGATAAAATTCTAGGGATGAGTATAGAAGATCTGATAAAAGTTGATGGCTTTGCGGAGAAAAGTGCAACTGAGTTTGCTCTATCAATTAAAGAGAAAAATGAACTAATAAAAAAATTAATTAAAAATGGTGTTGAAATAATCAAGGAAGAGAGAGGGGATGCACTTAATGGAGTATCTGTTGTTATCACAGGTGAATTGAGTGTAAATCGAAAAGAATTTGAAAAATTGGTCAAGAAAAATGGTGGAATTGTCTCGTCTAGTCCAGGTAAGGAAACAAGCTATTTAATATGCAATGAGGAAGATTCTTCTTCATCTAAATATTTAAAAGCAAAGAAATTGAATGTAAAAATTATAAAGGAAGACGAATTTTTAAATTTGTATAAGCTAAGGATTTAAAATGAAGAAAGACCAAACATTTTACTGCACCTCTTGTGGATATAAGTCGGTAAAATGGGTTGGTAAGTGTCAGTCATGTGGTCAATGGAATACGTTTAGTAAATACGAAAATGAAATTGCTAATCTCCCAAAAGATAAGAAAAAAATTTACAAACTTGATAATGTCGAAAGTAGTTTTAGAGAAAATCAATTCTATAAAACTGGTTTACTGGAATTTGATAAAATATTTGGTAATGGATTGGTTGTAGGGAGTTTTAATTTAATTGCAGGCGAGCCTGGTGTCGGGAAATCCACATTTCTGTTAAACTTAATAGATTTAATTCTTCAAAAAAATGAATGTAAAATAATATATTTAAGTGGTGAAGAATCAATTAACCAAATTTCGAATAGGTGCAAAAGACTAAAAATTAAGTCATCAAATTTTTACATTTCTAATGCTTTAACAATTGAATCTATTGTAGAAATAATACAAGAGAATGAACCACAAATTCTTGTTATCGATTCAATCCAGACAATTAAATTTGATGAACAAAATCTTAATAGCTTAACAACCAGTAATCTTCGAGAAATAGCATTAAAAATTATAGAGATTACAAAGTTAAAAAATATAACAGTAATAGCAATTGGGCACATAACTAAAGATGGTAATGTTGCAGGGCCAAAAGTGATTGAGCATATGGTTGATAGTGTAATTCTTTTTGAAAATGATAATGCTACTAACAATAGAATCGTTAGATCAAGCAAGAATAGGTTTGGAAAAACTAATGAAATCTGTGCTTTAGCCCTCGAGGAGGAAGGATTTAAAATAATAGATTATGCATCTACTTTGTTTCATGGAAAAAGAAGCATTAACAACTTTGGATATAGTCTTTCATGTATTACCCTAGGAAGCCGTTCTTTAGTTGTTGAGAACCAGGGTTTAGTTGTTCACAATAAATACGCAAATGGAAAAAGGTATACGCAGGGGATTGATTTTGGACGTCTAAATCTTCTGGTCGCAATAATCGAAAAATATTTAGACTTAGAATTATCACATTATGATATTTATATAAATATTTCTGGTGGATTAAATATTCACAACCGAGAAATTGATTTATCAATCATTGGCTCAATTCTGGGAAGTTACTTTAATCGAACGGTAAAAGAAGATCCATTATTTTTGGGTGAAGTTGGTTTGGATGGAAACATAAAGCCTGTATCAAACTTAAGCCAAATTATAAATGAAGCTAAAAGAATCGGTATAAAAAGTATATATGGCTCTAGATATCAAGATGGAATAGAAAAGGTTGGTATTAATGAAATTTCTTTTAGAGGTTTCGAATCAATAAAAGAACTCAAAGATAGATTTTTTCAATAAATTCAGACCATTTCTGCTCTTTAATTGAGTAATATTTCTTCCAGTCTGAAATTGGTTCAAAGGATTTATCTATTTGCCATAGTTTATTGATGTCTTCAATTTTCAAAATGCCCACACCTACTGCGGCTCCCAAAGCTGCGCCATAACTGGTTGTCTCAATAACTTTTGGTCGTATTATTTTTGTTTGCGAAACAGTAGATTGGATATTCATTAGGAGATTATTAACGACTGCACCACCATCTACTTTGAGAGATTTGATACCAAGCTTTGTTTCTAGCCTCATTGTTTTAATAAGATCTTGTATTGAAAGGCATATACCTTCAAGGCAAGCTCTAGCAACATGTCCTTTGTGGGTACCTCTACTTAACCCTGTAATGGTTGCCTTAGCTTCACTTTTCCAATAAGGTGAGCCAATCCCAGTAAAAAATGGGAAAAAGTAAATATCCTTCATCTCATTAAGATTGTGAGCAGTATTGGCAAGGCTTTCAATTTCCGAACTGTGATTTATAAATTGAAAGGAATCCCTTAGATATTGAACAGCCGCACCGGCAATGTAACAGCTACCTTCGAGGGCAAATACATGTTTCCCATTATACTTGTATGCGACTGTTGTTAGTAATCCACGTTTGGAAAAAACAGGAACTGTACCAGTATTTAATAGTAGAAAAGCTCCTGTTCCGTATGTGCATTTTAAATCACCCTTTCTAATACCATTTTGGCCAAAAAGGGCAGATTGTTGGTCACCAATCAAGCATGATATTGGAATACCGTCCGGCAAGAAACCAAGAGATTGAGTGAATCCATGAATCCCGAAAGTATCTTTAATTTCAGGCAACATGGATTTCTTAATCTTAAAAAATTTAAGGAGCTGTTCAGACCATTCACCGGTTTTTAAGTCCATAAGTAAAGTTCTGGAAGCATTGCTTGAGTCGGTTGAGAAACTTTTGCCATCTGTTAATTTGTACGTAAGGAAGGTGTCAATGTTACCAAATAGACAATTATTTTGAACGGAGGCTTTCTTAACAGAATCGACGTTTCTCAACATCCATTGCATTTTAGTTGCAGAAAAATATGGATCAAGCGGAAGTCCAGTTATCAATTTCAACTTTTTTATAAAACTCTTGTCTTTACCGATTTTCTGGCAAACATCAGATGTTCGACGATCTTGCCATACAATTGCATTAGTTAATGGATTTCCCATTTTATCAAAGGCACAAGTTGTTTCTCTTTGATTGGTTATGCCAATTGCAATGATTGAGGATGTATTAACATGATACTTTTTAATCAGATCGGTTATTGTGATTTTAACTGACGACCAAATTTCATTAAGGTCGTGTTCAACCCAGCCAGTATTTGGAAATATTTGTGAGTGGTCTCGATCAGATGTGCCGATAAATTCAAATGTTTCACTGTTAATAAGGCACGCAGTAGTACCAGTGGTACCTTGATCGATCGCAATGATGTATTTCATAAAATTCTTAGGCTAAAACTCAATGGTGGAAGTAGTTGGAGCAGAGATTGTTGTAATCATTTTCTTCCAAGTTTTGCCAACTCCTTTATTGAGTCCCAATATTAGCGTAAAAGAAAGTACCAATAAAACTAAAAGAAGAAACATAAACTCGACAAAGGATTGTCCCTTTTGGTTGTTTATTTGACTTTTAAAGTCTGGTTTATTTACAAAGTGGTGCATACGAAATACCTTGGAAGTGCTTATAATCCATTATATAGTAGAATGTTATGCAAAGCGAAAAAAGATTGAAAATAATTCCACTTCTAATATTCTTGATAACCTTCAGCGGTTTTTTAGCCGGGCAAATATTATTTTCTAATTTTAAACTCATAGCCGGTCAATCTACTTTGGAGAATTCTAAAGCATCTAAATTGGAGTCATTATTTAAAAATTTGGAAATTCCAATTAAGAATAAAGCACCGATTAAACTAAAAGATCTCGGCTCCAAAATAGTTATTGTGAACTTCTGGGCATCTTGGTGTCACCCGTGCTTAGAAGAAATTCCAAGCTTAATTAACCTTAAGAAAGCATTTAAACCTGGGGAGATTGAAATAATAGGAATCAATGAGGACACTGAAGATCAGGATTCAAACGCAGCAAAAATTATTAGCAAGTATAAGATAAATTTTGATATTGCATATGATACAGATGGAAAACTGGCCAATGAGTTTTTTGTATCAAATATTCCTCATACCGTAGTTTTTTATAAGGGTAAAGTCAGGGAAGTTATTCAGGGGCAAAAAGACTTTTCGTCGATTGAATTTCTTGAAGGCTTAAAAAAAACGATCGGTGGGAATATATAAATTTTCTCCCCAACGATAAAACAAATCATCTATTTGATTTGTATTAAAGATACTAAATCTTGGTTCAAATCCTTCAATAATTGCCCCACTCTTTTGAAGTCCAAGTGAATAAGCAGCATTCAAGGTGATAGCAGTAAATAGTTCCCCGATATTCATTTTTAGGGATGGTCCAGAAATGGAGGCTATATTTAAAATATTATCACAATGGGAACTGCCAGGGTTAAAGTCCGAAGCTAAGGCAACCCTGCAACCGCTATCTAAAAAAACTCTAGCAGGAGGAAGTTGTTTTCCCAAGAAAAATGCAGTCCCTGGTAATAAAGTAGCTACTGTATTTGAGCTAGCAAGTAGTTTAATGTTACTTAAATTGCTACGTAATAAGTGATCACAAGATACAGCATTATAATTAAGGGCAATTTGTATGCCATTACCATCATTGAATTCATCAATGTGTGCCCTGATTGGAATTTTAAATTTGTTACAAGCCTTAGCAAGAAGAATAAAATCAGAGTCACTGAAGTAACCCTCTTCATGAAAAATATCTAAGAAATCAATAATCCGATCCCTTGCTAATATTTCAAGAGATGGGATTACAACCTGACTGACATAACTAGCACTATCTTTAAATTTCTTTGGGACAGCATGTGCGGCCATAAACGTATTAAATATTCTAAGCTTTGGGGAAAATTCAATCTTTAGTCTATTTATAATTTTTGAAAGTCTTACTTCTCCATCAAGATTAAGTGAATAGCCTGATTTAATTTCAATTACACCAACACCATAACTGGCAATTTTAGCAATTCGCTTCTTTGCCAACTCGTAAAGATCCGAATCAGGCAAAGAATTTGTTTGGTCGACGGTGTAAAGGATGCCGCCCCCTTCATTCGCAATCTTTTGATAATCCTCACCATTTAGTCTTTTGACATATTCGGAGCTTCTATTGCCACCAAAAATTAGGTGGGTATGGGAATCGACTAATTCAGGAGTAAGAATAGTTCCAGAAAAATCTCTGATATTAGAAAAATTATAACTTGGAGTATTATCACTTTTCCCAACCCATAATATTTTTTTATGATCAAAAATAATTGATGCGTTTTCAATAATCGAAAGATCGCCAGAATTTAAACTTCTACCTTCCTTTTTCAGGGCCCCTTCTAATGTAATAATTTGTGAAAAATTTTTCCAAAGAATCATATTTATCTCATTGGAATATTTATTTCAGTCTTCATTGCAAAATTTTTGGCCTCATCATAACCAGCATCAAAATGACGAATCACCCCCATTCCAGGGTCTGATGTTAGAACTCTTTCCAGCCTAACATCCATTTCTTTGGTGCCATCAGCTACAATAACCATGCCAGCATGTTGACTATATCCAATTCCAACCCCTCCACCATGATGGAAACTTGTCCAACTTGCACCGTTTGTGGTGTTAATCATTAAATTTAAAATTGACCAATCGGAAACCGCATCTGTTCCGTCTTTCATTGATTCGGTTTCACGATTTGGTGACGTTACTGAGCCGCAATCTAGATGATCTCTTCCGATTACTATTGGTGCTGAAACAATTTTATCACGAACCATTTTATTGAAAAGTAGGCCTGCTTTGGCCCTTTCACCATATTTTAACCAACAAATTCTAGAAGGAAGTCCCTGGAATTTGACCATTTTCTGCGCTTTATCAAGCCAATTGTGCAGCTTTGTGTCTGAGGGAAATAATTCTTTGATCGCCCTATCTGTTTTATAAATGTCCTCTGGATCTCCAGACATGGCAACCCATCTAAAGGGTCCATAACCTTCGCAAAATAGTGGCCTTATATAAGCGGGAACAAAACCAGGAAATTGGTAGGAGTTTGCAAGTCCACCTATTCTAGCGCCTTCTCTGATGTTGTTACCATAATCAAATACAGGACATCCTTTAATTAGAAATGAATTCATTAGTTCTACATGTGTTGCCATAGATTTATATGCTAGATCCACATACTTTTTAGAATCTTTACTTCGAAGTAATAAAGCTTCTTTTAAATTCATTTTATGTGGGACGTAACCGTTCAGAGGATCGTGGGCACTTGTCTGATCGGTTAATAAATCAGGAATAAAATTATGATCCCTTAAAAAGCTCAAGAAATCACAGGCATTTCCTTCAACTGCAATAGTAATAGATTTTCCGAGATTCTTGCTATCAATGGCCAGAGTAACGGCTTCTTGAAAATTTTTTGCAATAATATCCAAATAACCAGTCTGAATTCTCTTTTCAATCCTTAGGGGGTCGACGTCACATCCAAGAAAAATACCATCTGCCATCTTAACAGCGAGGGGCTGCGCTCCTCCCATTCCTCCAATACCAGTTGAAACAACAATTTTATTTTTTAAGCTTGCTCCCTTGCCGAAATGTTTCTCAGCAGCGGCCATGAAAGTTTCGTATGTTCCTTGCAAAATACCTTGGGTTCCTATGTAAATCCAGCTTCCGGCCGTCATTTGTCCATACATCATTTTGCCTTCAGCTTTTAATTTATTGAAATGATCCCAGGTGGCCCAGTGTGGAACTAAATTAGAGTTAGCGATTAACACTCTAGGTGAGTAAGTATGTGACTTAAAAACGCCAACGGGTTTACCGCTTTGGATGAGTAATGTTTCATCATTTTCAAGGTTTTTTAAGGATTCAATAATTGAATTAAGGCAATCGTAGTTTCTTGCAGCCTGTCCATTGCCACCATAAACAATTAAATTATCTCTATCTTCTGCGACATCTGGGTGTAAATTATTTAACAGACAACGCAAAGCAGCTTCTTGGTGCCAGCCTTTGCAATTAAGTTTATTTCCAGTAGGTGGTAATGGAATATTACTCTTATTCACTTTAGCTCTCCTGTAACTTCTTCTACTACTTTAATGATACTACCATCTTTAATTAAATCAGAAATAGTGAGGATGTCTTTACTGAAAACACGATCGTCTTCAATTGGTTGTATGTATTTTGATAAAAATGCAAAAGCAGCCTCTATAGCAGGTGAGCTTTTTAGTGGTCTTCTAAAATGCAATGCTTGAAAGGCACAAAGAGCCTCAGTTGCAAGAACATTTCTTGTGTTTTCTACAATGCGAAGCAATTTACTTCCAGCAGTTACTCCCATTGAAACATGATCCTCTTTATCTGTACTAGTTGGAATTGAATCTACGCTTGCTGGGAAGCAAAGGGTTTTATTTTCTGATGCAAGAGCAGCACTTGTTACGTGAGCGATCATTAGCCCGCTGTTTAGACCTGGATTCTTAGTTAAAAAGGCAGGTAGCTCCGAAAAAATAGGATTCATCATTTTTTCAATTCTTCTTTCAGAAATGGCACTCAATTCTGAAATACCCATTGATAAATAATCCATGCACATGGATACGTGTTGACCATGAAAATTCCCACCAGATAAAACAAGGTCATCATCTGGAAATATTAATGGGTTATCAGTAACAGAATTAATCTCAGTATTGATGACGTTCATGGCATGAATTAAGGTCTGTCTTGCCGCGCCATGAACTTGAGGGATGCACCTAAGGCTGTAAGGATCTTGTACTTTAAGGCAGTCTTCATGACTATTTAAAATTTCTGAGCTTGGTAGAATTTTAAATAAGTTCTCAATAACTGAAATTTGTCCCAAATGAGGCTTGAGGCTAGTTATCTTTGGATCAAAAGCTCTAATGGATCCTTTAACGCCTTCAAGAGTCATCATAGATACAATATCAGCAAATTTAAATAAATTTGAGGCATCATGGGTTGCTAGGCAGCCTAGTGCAGTTAACACAGAAGTACCGTTTATTAGAGCAAGCCCATCCTTTGCAGCTAATGAGACTGGTGTCTTGCCGATTTCGTGGATAGCAAATGATGAATTAACAAGTTTTCCATTATAAGTAACTGTGCCTTCTCCAATAAGGGTTAGTGCCATGTGTGCTAATGGAGCAAGATCTCCGGAAGCACCAACTGAACCTTGGCAAGGAATAGAGGGGACAATGTTGTGGTTGAGAAAATCTTGCATGAGAAAAACTGCTTCCGGACTAATCCCACTATGACCTTTGCTTAGGCACACTGCTCGCAAAAAAAGAATTGCCCTTACAATTTCTTCCGAAAAATTTTTACCAACACCAGTACAATGTGACCGCACCAGATTTAATTGAAGTTGCTTAAGCTCCTTCCTATCAATGATTTTATTACTTAAGGCACCAAAACCAGTGTTGATTCCATAAACTAGCTTATTACCCTGGATGATTTTATCAACATAGTTACGGGAAGCTTTCATTTTGGAAACTACAGATTCAGATAATTTAATATTTTGTGAATTTCTAGCTACGTGAATGACGTCTTCAATTGAAATACTGCTATCTAAAATAAAAGAGTTTTTCATAATTAACCTAATTTAATAATGCTTTAATGGCTTCCTTGTACATGCCCTTCTTTTTAAACAAATAACTACCAACAACAAAGTTATTGGCACCTAAACTTTTTAAGCGTGAAATATTTTTATCACTCACACCACCGTCAATTTGAACGTGGAAATCAAGGCCCAATTTTTTTCTTCTATTAACTAATTGCTCTAATCTTTCCCACGTCGTTTCTATAAATTTTTGACCAGCAAAACCAGGTTCAACAGACATAAGTAGGAAAAGATTAATTGACTTCAAAATTGAATCACTTACTTTAGATAAATCCGTTGAGGGCCTTATGCTTACTCCAACTGAGGGATACATTTTTTTAGCTTTGAGCAAAATCTTTTCATTAAAATGAGAAGATTCTAGATGAAAAGTAAGGTGATGAATTCCATAATTTACAAAGGTATCAACGTAGAATTCAGGATTTTGAACCATTAAATGTGCATCAAGAATAAATCTATTTCTCTTTCCAATAAGTTCAACGATTGGATGACCAAAGGTCAAATTTGGAACAAAATGTCCGTCCATAATATCGAGGTGTAACCATAGATTATCAATTGATTCTAATTGTTTTAATTCGAATTCAAGGTTTAAAAAGTCAGCAGCTAAAATACTTGGGCTTATGATTGTTTTATAATTCATAGAAAACCTTCGTTAAGTAAATTTTAAATCATTGGATTGGCCTCGTAGTCCATTAACTAGGTCTTTGGGTGACATAACAGACTTCCCTTCTGGCTGGATAGAAGTGATTTGTAATGGACAATCTAAGGTACCAACTAAAATACTATCGCCTATAAATTTTGTTTCACCAGGTAAAAGGTTAATTTTTTCATAAGAAATATTAGCCTCTAAAATTTTTAAGCGTTTATTATTTAAAAAAACAAATGTAGATGGCCAAGGATTTAAAGCCCTTATTTTGTTTAAGATTACTTGCGCTTTATTATTCTTGAAATCCAGTTTCCCATCGTCCTTTAAAATCTTCGGAGCGAATGATACTTCACTTTCATTTTGAGGCTTCGGGTTAGAAATAAATTTGTCAAAATTATCTAAAAATCGATTTAGAGAAACGGCACTTAATAATTTTAATCTGGAATAAAGTTCAGGATATTTTTCACTTGGGTCAATATCAATTATCTCGCTAAATACCACGTCGCCAGCGTCCATTTTTTTAACCATCTTTTGAATGGATACGCCAGTAGTGGTGTCTCCATTAAGAATTGCTGCTTGAATTGGCCCTGCTCCTCGATATTTTGGTAGAATACTTGTATGAATATTAAAAAAACCGTACTTAGCTTTAGCTAGAAAATGATCCGAAATAAAATAAGAAAAAGCTATTACTACGCAAAAATCAATAGAGTTTTTATCAAAAAAATCAATTAATTCAGTGGATTGATTTGGGTTGTTAGTTTGGATAATGGGAAGCTTATGATCATTTGCAAATTGAGCTATGGGTTGGATTTGGATTGATAAACCTCTCCCTGCATTTTTATTTTCGCTACAGACAACTAACTTTAGATCAACACAATCATGGCGCGATAGCATTTCCAATGTGGGCACAGAAAAGTCTGGTGTGCCAAAAAAGACTACACGATATTTGTGCTTGCTCATCAAATAAAAACCTTTGAAATTATTAGGTAACTGTTACCAAAAAAATAGAGAAGAGTCTAATTATGGATGTGTCCATTGTTGCGATGGAGCAACACGTAAGAATCTTTGAGTGAATTCAAATTTCTCATATTTATAGCAAGTATAGCTTCCTTGAAGGTAATTCCCCTTTTCCAGATCTGCCACTCAGCTTTTTCGGTATAATTAGCAGTACCTAAATTGGCTGATTTAGGTGCAATAATAAATTGGTGGAGACCAGAAATTTGAGCTTGGTGGGCGTCACCGGGCGTCAAAATGATGGTAGGATTAGAAATCTGTTGGGAAATAAAGTATGGCTTCCTATAAAGGATACCAACTTTTTGATCGGGAAATTGACTTAGTAAGTGACTGGCCTGCTCTCCTATTATTGGCAAAGAAAATTGCGGAATCAAGTGATACCATAAAAAAGTAAATGAAAGTGAAAATGCAATTAAATAACTATTAATGCTCTTATGCTTTCTGGAGAAAATATTAAAGACCAAAAATGAAACAGAAAAAATTAAAAAGCAGGAATTAACAACATTAAGACTGATAATTTTAAAATATATACCAAGAATAAACGCAATAAATGAAAGAGCGAGAATAAGCCAAAGATTAATTTGATAAACTTTTTTAACCCGGTTGAAGTCTTGGCTTGCTATGAATATAAGTAACAACGAAAAATAAAAAAATGCTGGCATTGAATAATGGTGACTTCTCTGTTTTGGTATAAACCAAACAAACCAAAATCCAGCGAAGCTGCAAGCAAGAAAAATAAGAAAAGGATCACTAATAAATTTTTTAAGTGTGGATTTTGTTGAATTAAAATTCAAAGTAAAGATAAGTGGAATAGAAAACAAGATCAAACCCTGAATGATAACTATTGGAGAATAATATTTGGAAGTTAATTTTCCAATGTTTTCACGCCAAAAGAAATAATCAATAAATTCTGGCCCATGCTTATAAATACAGAAAACATACCAAATAGATGAGATGAGTAATACTGGGATTAATAGTAGCACAACGTAATATAAATCCTTTGGCTTTCTCATTAGAATAAAAAATAAAATTAGAGAACATCCGACCATTGCTATGGAGATAGGTCCCTTTATTAAACTTCCGGCCGATAGAAATAGAATAGAATATAGTAAGTAAAAATTATTTTTGTTTCTCCAAAAGTAAAAGAACATTAAAAGGCCAACGCCATTAAAAAGTGTCAAAAGGGATTCCATCATGTAAATGCGATCAAATTTTAGATATCCAAACAAACTTAGTAAAAGTAGGAAATGCGTAGAGAGTTTTATATTTATTTCTCTGTAAGTTAATAAAGAGCTTATAAAAATCAAAATTATTGAGACAACAAAAATGGATAATCTCGCTGCTGTTAGGTTATTTCCAAACATTGCTAAGAAAGGAAATGATATCCAGAATTGAAGAGGTGGCTTGCTGAAATGAGGTTGATTATTGTACAGCGGTGTTATTATGCTATCGCTATTGAACATTTCCTTCAATATTTGCAAATAAAAACCCTCAGTTCCTTGACGGGGTACATTTATATTTCCGATGTCATAGAGACTAAAAAATAGGAAGAGGACAAAAAGAAAAAATTCTAGAGTTATGATTTTTTTAATAAAAGTCATGTGAGCTTTCGGTTTTTGAAAAAGACAATTGTTAAATAAACAATAAATGAGAAGCTAATGAAAAAGCAGGCTACTATCGGATTAACTTTGGATGAGTTTCCAAGTTCTTGAAAATAGCTATTTAGTAACCAAAATAATAGTGTAAAAACAAAAACAAAAGATAAAGTTTTTCCAAATGAACTCTGGCGTCGATTAGGTTTAAAAATTGCGATACTCGCGAAGACAGCCAAGAGAACACAAGAAATTGCTGAATTTATTTTGTCAAAAAGCTGAACAAGATATTCATCAATATTTATTCCTGACTCCGATATTTTTCTAAGGTGGTAATACAATTTAAATAAATTAAGTCCATTTATATCTTCATTGAGCTTTGAAAAATCCTCTGGAAGTTCTTCCAAGTTCATAACTTTGCCTTCTCCTTCAAGGTTTTGAGGAAATTCATTAGAGTTTAATTTTTCAAAAGAAGAAATTTTGGTGGTATTCCACTTTTTGGTTTTTGGATTAAAGACCAATTTGGGCACAAAAACTTTAGACTTTAATAAAAAGTTTTCATCATATTCGTACTTGCTAAAATCGATTAAACTAAAAGAATTTTTATCAAAGTGGGTGAAACTAAAAAAATAATTTTCACCTTTGAACCAAATTTTCCCAGAACCGATTGTATTTGATGCGATTGCTTTAGATTTTAAATTTCTAAATTTTTTTTCACTTTCAGCTATGTATTGGTTTTTTTTAGATTTGGCCCATGGGTGAACAAAACCAGAGAGATAAATTTGTAATATGGCCATTAATAGGGAAGTAAAAATTATCGTTGCTACAAATTTTAACCTACTAAAGCCGCTTGCAAAGATAGCAACAAGTTCATTTCTGGATTGGAGTTTGTTAATTGAAAATATTGTGGCAGTAAGACAGGAAACTGGAAATATTTTAGTACTATTGCCTGGCAGCTCAATTAGATGATTTAGCAGAACTTCAACGGCGGTTACATTCGTTCTTAATAAACCGCTTATGATATTAGCTATTGATATTAATAAAATAAATATTATTACTGAGCCGATAAAAAATCGCATCCATTCAGAAATAATAAAGCGTTGTAATTTACTCATCTGCTAATTATAGAGTAATTAAACAATTTTTGAAAGAAAACGAAGAAAAGGACGTAATAAAATAGAATTAGCAACGAGGGAAAAATAGAAGTTTGAATCAAAAAATTCAAGTATCAAAGGTGACAATTGATAATATTTTTCAACTAGATTTGAGTGCCCATTATTCATTAATTTAAATTTGAAATTGCGTAAAGAATTTAATGTAATTGGATCATTTTCTAGTGAAAAAGTTGCGATATAGCATGCCTTTGAATTCATTTTAAGCTTTTCAAAAGCTGATTCAAAAAATTTTGGATTATATGCGGCCTTTTTCTTTACGAATTTTCTTAACATCTCGCTATTTATAAATTGAAATTTAAACCCAAGTGAAAATTTCACAAATTGATTTAGGCACCGTTCGCATTCCTTTTTTAATTGCGGACTTCTATCATATGCCTTTGCAAGATCCCAATAAACTTGACTCACAAGTAGCACTTCCGCTAAATTTTTATCCTTCATGAAAAGATCTGGGTGCAATTTATCTTCTGTGATTTCATAATAATTTGCTAAGGACTCTAGATATTTATTATATGAGGCAACGGCTTTAGGAATTTCGTCTTTTTGGCTAAAGTCTTGTGCTTGTCTCAAAACAGATAAACGATCCCTGTACCTTTGCACGATGTGTTTAGGTTTTTCAGGAGTTTCATTTTGATCTGGTTTTTTTTTACTTTTTGATTGCATCACTAATTGATCGGATACTTAAGCAAAAAAAGTAAATTAGTAAGCTTTGTTAAAATCTATAGGATAAGCTAAAGCAAGTTTCTTTTGAGTTTGAACTATTAATTGCCAGCTGAGGTACATCACCATTTCGAATTCTTTGAAAGGCAAAATCAAGCATTAAGCGCGGCTGAACCCAGGAAAGGCCAATACCAGAATTGTTTTGGTCAATTTTTTTATCCTCGCCAGTACCTATTCTTAAATATAAATCTTTAACCAGGCTAAATTGAGCGCCGACCTTGTAGAAGCTGCTTTGGCCAAGCGAGTCATCTTTATAATATGAGCCAAAATCGCCCATTATTGAAAGGAAACCCTTAAAAACGTACTGAGCCCCAATAGTTCCCTTTGGGCCGTAAATATCTTTATCTAGAAAATCATCTGATATAATTCCTAAGGAAAAACCATTCGTGAATACATGGGCAATTCCAATTGTTGTTGTGTTGTATTTTTTCTCATTTGTGAGGTCTCCATTAAGGGAGCTATTTTGAATAATACGATGACTAATACCAATTGAGCTTTGATCAGCTGCCCTATAGGCCATTGATGTTCCGAAGCGTTTAACGGAAAATTTATCATCTTGGTACTTATGATAACTAAGCGAACCAGCTGCTCTCTCATTAGCATCACTTAATACAACTCCTAGCTGTTTGCTTTCTTGGTCTACGCTTAACTGGGAATTGTTTGATTGCTCGCTTGTATTACCCTTTTGTAAGTATATAGCTGAAATATTAAAAAACGCTTGGGTTGCAGGATTTAAAACAGTGCCCTCATCAAGTAATACTGACCCAGCGCCAGCTCCAGCTGTAGATTTTAGACGGGTTGTATCAAAAACAGATGAACTATAGGCCAGGCAAACATTATTAAGGAGTAATAGAGATAAAACAAAAAATAGGGTATATTTTGACATTACAATTCCTTTGTATTGGAAAATTATAATGAAGATTAGAAAGGCCGTCATCCCTGTTGCTGGTAGAGGGACAAGATTTTTACCTGCCACCAAAGAAATACCTAAGGAAATGATTCCCATCGTTGATAAACCCATGATCCATTATGTGGTTGAAGAAGCAGTTAAATCAGGAATTGAACAAGTAATTTTCGTGAATTCCTATGGTAAGCATAGTGTTGAAAACTATTTTGATCGTAACTACTCACTAGAAAAATTCTTAGATGATTCAAAAAAAGAGTCTGATTTGGATCTAATAAGAAAAGTGTCTAAGATGGTTGAAGTGGTCACAGTACGTCAAAAAGAACAATTGGGTTTAGGCCATGCTATTTTATCGGCTGAAAAATTGGTGGGTGACGAACGATTTGCAGTACTTCTGGGAGATGATCTAATTGTTGGAGATGTTCCTTGTACAAAACAACTTATTGATTTTTCAAATAAGCAAAACAATTCATCAGTAATTGGAGTCATGGAAGTTCCTAAAGAAGAAGTAACTAAGTATGGAATTGTTTCAGGAAGTAGATGCAAGGAAGATACAAGAGGTATGCTGATGACCACAATGGTGGAAAAGCCTAAAGTAGAACTTGCACCTTCTAATTGGGCAACTCCAGGAAGATATGTGTTAAATTTCACAATTTTTGAATATTTAAAAAGAATAAAACCAGGTGCTGGAAATGAGTATCAACTAACAGATGCAATTAATTTAGAGTGCCAGGAAAAACAGGTTTTTGCTTACTTATTTGAGGGTAAAAGATACGATACTGGGCAGGTAATGGGATATTTGGATGCAACAATTGCTTTTGCTTTAGGCGACCCTAGGTTTACAGAGGGAGTTAAAAAGCTTATTTCAAAATATTCTTCAAGGTAAATATATATGGTAAAAGTTGTTTTAATTTTTATTCTCCTTAGCAACAAATGTTTCGGAGCAGTACCAAGTGTTGATGGGTTATTTAAAAATTTAAATAACCAACCTGTACAGGAAAACACTGCGATTGTGTCGGGAAGAGTAAAAACTACAAATCTGAGTGGAGATGCAGAAGATTCAAAATCCACACTATTTTTAAAAGTAATTATTAGCGAACGCTCTGGATTGGGATTGGATGCCTTCCATTTAATTTCCACTAATTCAGATTTCGGACAAAATCATATAAAGAAAAGGGAATTGGTTGATGATTTAGTTGCCCGAACACAAAAATCTGCCCTGAACTCACAGCTTTTGTTTAGCTCAATAATGAGTATGTTGACGATGAATAACTCGAAGCCACTTCAGAACATTTTAAAAAAATCTAATCAAGACTACTCCTCAAATAAAGATTTGGTTAATGCAGAAAAAACAAAATTATTAGAGCAATATTTACATTTTCTTAAAACTAATAAGGATATTGATTCATTTCATAATCCAGTTAAACCAAATAATGAGTCCGAAAAGAATAGAGTCAATGACCTAATGAATTCTAGGTTTTATAAAAACCCAGGGACCATTAAATTGGTAAAAGTTGGACCTGATTTAAATTGGCATTTAAAACTTGAAAATACAGATGCATTTTTTGAAAATGAGAGCTTAAGACTTAGGAAGCTTAAAATAAACTTAAATGATCAGGTAATAACATATGAGTTAAGTAACTACATTCTGATGGATGGAGTACATGAATTCCCAAAAACTATAAAAATAGCAGTTGAGGGAAAATGTGAATCTCTTTTTGAAATAAAGGATTACTCTCTAAAAAATGACAAAGAAGGTAAGTTAAAAGAGGCGATATTTGGAAAGCCTGTTAAAAAATCAAATAAAGACCAGACCCAAGAAAATGTTGACCATTCAGATCAGGAAGCTTTACCTGCATTTCTTCAAAAAATTTAAACTTAGTTAATTTTTGTCCGATTAGCCCATGAGGTAGGTATCAAACCATTGTGGGTATTGTATGAATAAAGTAATCGGACTAATTTCATTATCACTTGTAGCTTATGCGATTGATGCTTTTGCTATAATTTCTAATCCAGGGGAAAGAAGAAGAGTCGTTGTAGGTCCTTCACCTTCCTTATCAGGTGGCAGTCCAGTCGTAAGCGTGTCTCCATCGAGGCCATCTTCATTGGGAACAACTGAGTGCAGCGATGGTAATAATGTTCCTCTAAATTTAATAAATCTGCTAAGCGAAGGGAATACTGGAATCGAAATTACCAAAGAGGTCGTGGCAAATTCAGGTGGTGAAAACCCTGTCTTGAGATTCCAAGTTAAAATTCCAGCTTACCTTAAAACGTGTACAGATTTTAAAGTAACATCAGACAAATCTGGAAATAACCTTGTAGTTGGAATAAGAAATGAATTTAATTTTGATTCATTTTTACTAGGGAAAACAGTTACCGATTGGAATTCCAATCAATCAGTGGTTACCAGCGACACTTTGGCGTCTATGTCACCAAATGATAAATATGAAGCATGTTTAAAATTAAAGGGAATATTAAAAAGGGATGAAAATGGAAGTACATTTTTAGATAGACCAGCTGATCTAAACGAGTATTCTCCTCTAACAGTCTCTTCTGCTTTTGATTTTACATATTCACCTGATCAACCTGTTAAAGTTCTTTTTAGTTCACCTATTGGATTAGCCAATCAATATGGGGCCCTTCATCATTTTGATGTCGTTTCCCCTTATAATGGTTGTTATAAGCTAGAAGATATTTCAAATGAGGGGATGTTTGCTTATGCCCAGGATGATGTCAGACGACATCGCTTATTGGAAATATGTCAGAGCCATGATGTAGCTGCAATAAGGGCTACACTAAATAGTTTGGGTAATGCTCCTGAGTTAAGAAAAATTATGGAAAAGGCCCTAGATAGAGCACTGGACCAAGAGGCCGCAAAATCGTATGAAAAATTAGAAGAATACGCACGTCTTGTAACTTCCTCTAGTGATGAAGAATCTGTTAGAGAGGCAGGAACGAAATATTTAGACTACTTAAGAAGGCTTGATGAATTGGTAATAAAGCCCTCTGTAGAAGAACTAAAACAACTACTAACAAGAAGATCAGAGGCTGATAATGAGGACGAGCGAAAAGAGATTGATAAAAGGATAAAAACTCTAAATGATAAAATTGGTCATTATTCTAAGTCTTCAAGTCGTTTTAAGACTGGGTCAGTAATTGACAAACTTTTGGAATATGGAATTAAAGAAGAAGCCACGGGTATTGCGGAAATAAAATTAAGATCAGATTTATTTAGTAGAGTTTATCGAGATACGAGGCCACTAGGTAGAGGTGAAAGACTTTCCTTCAATCAGGCAGAGTCACTTTTACAAACTGAGTTAAGAAAATTTGAGAGTCGAGCTACAGAATCAGAGAGAGTGTATTTAGCCAAAACAGGTCAGCAAACCTACACCAGGGAAATAGGTTATAGAATAGAGTCAACTCGCAGATCTAGAGATCGTGCTTGGCAAGATGATATGTCTAATATTCAACGACAAATGCAAAGTTGTCAGAGAACATTTTTTGGATTTATGCAAAATCCAGCCAGGTGTAATTATGCAATGAGGAACCAATCCCTCTGGCAAAGACAAGCACTGACTCGTCGTGAGCGTTTTAACAGATCACTTGGCACAGATATGGGAAGATATGAAAGATTCAGCCAATATGAAACTGAAGCTCAAAGAAGAAGAGCATCGGAGACAAGTGCTTCTGGTGGATTTGCTACGGATGGATTAGGAAGCTATGGAATGTTTGAAGATTATTCTGGATATGATGCTTCATCGATGTACATGATGGGCGGCATGGGCGGCATGGGCGGCATGGGCGGCATGGGCGGCATGGGCGGCATGTACGGCATGGGCGGCATGTACGGCATGGGCGGTAACCCCTATGGAATGGGTGGTGGAAGCTATCCCATGGGGTACTAGTTAATAATCAATTTAAATTAGAATTCTAAGCTAGATTTAAACACTACAGCGAAGCTATTTTGGGTTTGGTTTGGTGTTGATGTATTGCTAAATGCGAAATAGTCTCCAGTAAATAAATACCCCATTGATGCTCCAATATGGGTTTCATTGTTCCAACGATAATCAAAATCTATGTCAATTTCAGTGCCCAAATCATCAGATTGGTCACTATTTGCTGTAAAAATTTTATTTTTCTCATGATTAAATGAACTTGAGCCTGATTTGGCCACTTCATTTGCTTTTGCATAAATAGCTGCAAATGTCCAAGTCGATCGATCACTTCTTAAGTTTGTTCCAAGTTTAAAAAAGCTGGCGTTTGTTAGGTAGCTATCAAAAACACTTTTAGAAGTGTCCGAGATGGCATGAAGATTATATCTAAAGAGCAAGTTTGCTATTTGATAATTTGGATTAAGATACATTGCGTCAAAGCTTGATTGAACTCCAGAATGACCACTGACATTTCCAAAATTGGTAAAAATATCAAAGCTCTCAGAGATTTCTTGCTTGGCTTCAAATAAGAAAGCCTTAGCCTTGTACTTACTATTGGATGTCGTGTTGTAAAGTTTACCAATTTCTCCACTTAATAAAGGGATTTCCGTCTGGATGGTAAATTTCTTAAATGATTTTCTAAAATAAAAATCTGTAAGTTTTGTTTCTGTTTTTCCAAAATTTGTGTTGGAGCCAGAACTGTTTACATCTGCGCCGACAGTCCCGTTAAAGGCATTATTTTCTTTTTTACTATAATATAAGCCGAACGCCATATCTTTATCTGGATTATCATAAAGAAGAGAAGTACCAAATTCTCTAACCTTGGTTGCCTTTGTGAGAGACTCAGATGATCCAATTTTTGAGAAAAATGGAGAAATTTCAAAATTACCAATTTTAAATTTTGCAGTTAATCCATCTCTAACATAAAGATGTCTATCCCATAATTTTTGACCATCATTTATGACTGCGCCAATACCCCAATAATAGGAATGCCTTCCAATTACGTATGTTGCTGTGTCAGAATATAAAGTCATATTAAATTGGGTGAAATTTAAATTTGTAGAATTGTCTTTATTGGTGTTGTAGTAATAAAGACCATTAGCCAAATTATTACCTTTGTCAGTAGTAGAGTTGTCACCCAATCGACCACCTCGACCATATCCAGTCGTGATTTCTGCTTTAAAAGTGGATGAATCATTTACAATAATTTCTGGTGATAATCTGAGTAGGTAGGATTGGAAACTTGAATTTGCATGACTACCGTTTGCAAGTGATGGTTCTTGAGTGCCAGGGCCGGTGCTATTTGTTTGCTCAGCATCAATTCTTCTATAGGAATCGATCAAGGTGGAATCTACTCCAAAAACTCCATGCCAATCAGCTGGAAGAGCGAAGGCATTATGAGTCGAAAGAAGCAGCACGAAAAAAAGTAATATTTTTATCACAATAATATCCCTATAATAATTAAAAAAATGCAGTAAATAGTAATGTTTATCACTTATGGTGTCAAAAGACCTTTTTAAAAGAAATTTATTAATAAAGGTAATAGCAGTTGCTTTTGTTATTTTTCTGTTACCGATCATAATCACGGGTGCATTTCTTTTTGTATTTCACCAAGAATATTCAATTTTAGATTGGACAATTCAAAGACCAGAGACCCGGAATTTGCCTTCTTCGATTTCTTTTGAAAAGGATGGTTCACTTTTTCAAAAAGATTTCGAAATATTTAAGATTTTTTTTAAAGACAATGTGGATTTAGAAAAAATAAATCAAGTATCTAATTCTGAAATTGTAATTAAAAAGGATTTTTCATTAAAGGAAAAGATAGTCAATGATTGCAAGGAAATAAACTGCTTTCAGCATAGGGTCCACTTAAATCAATATCCGGTTCATCTTTGGAAATCATTAATATCGGTGGAGGATATTCGCTATTTAGATCATACGGGAATTGATGTTCACTCAATTGCGAGGGCGGCACTTAAAAATATAATTTCTTTGAAATTTAAAGAAGGTGCTTCAACTCTGACCCAACAGCTGGTTAAAAATTTATTTTTAACGGGTGAGAAAACATTCATTAGAAAATTAAAAGAAGCATTTATTTCTATATATATTGAAATTAAATATACAAAAAAGGAAATCATTGAAATTTATTTAAATGAAATGTTCTTTGGTACCGTTCAGGACATAAGGATAAAAGGTGTTTACTCTGCTTCTATATTTTATTTTAACAAAAGGCCATCAGAGCTAAGTCCATATGAATCATTTATACTTGTGTCTTTGTTGAAAGGACCATCTCTTTACTCACCTCTTAAGAGAAGTGAACTATTAAAGAAAAGGATAGATTCTGTAGTTAGTTTGATCAAAAAGTCTGATTTTTTTCAACAGGCAGAAATAGAAATTTGGAGTCAACAAAAATACGATGACTGGATATTAAAGTTGCAAGAGGAAAGTATTTATAAAAGGCAAAGATGCTTTCTTGAAATATCAAGTAGTGAAGAAAATATTAATTATGACTCTTATGCATTTTGCATTCAGTCAAAAGTCATTTTGGGTAAATTAACAAAAGAAAAAATAAAATATGATTGGTCAGTAAAATTTGCGGCCAAAAACTTAAGTACAAATAGAAAAATATATTTTTATAGTAAAAATGAAAGAGATCAAAATAAAGCACTGAAAAGCGAGAGACATAGTATTGGCAGTACAATTAAACCACTGGTGTATTCAACATTTATAGATTTGGGATTAAATATTTTACAGCCAAGGAAATTTAATAAAATTGAAATGAAATTGAAATCAGGGACTTGGTCACCAAAGGAAGCATCGAAATTTGATTTTCAGGAAGAAATAACTCCTCTAGTTGCTTTAAAGAAGTCCCTAAACAATCCCATAGTTGAAATGGCTAATGAATTTGGAATGGATCGAGTTCAAATAGGATTGAATTCATTTTTTATCACTCAAGAAGTAAAGGATTTAATAGAATACCCATCCCAAATTTTGGGGACTATTGAACTCTCATTGGAAGAATTATTATCTGCTTATGAGTTATTAATTGAGAAAGACTGTGAAAGATATAAGAAAAATGAGCAATCCATACTCACTTTGATAAGCGATACAGAGGGGACTACATTTTTTAATAGGCTAGCAAAGCCATTGGTAGGGGCAAAGTTTGTCGGTAAAACTGGGACTACAAATAATGGTCTTGATAATTGGTTTATTTTTATAACAGGAGATATTTTAGGCGCAATATGGGTAGGTATTGAAAGTCGTAGGCCGGCAGAAGATACAAAAACTTTCGGCTCTAGTACTGCCTTTGAGATTTTTCAAAATTGGCAGCTTCATAGAGGCAATAGAATCCACGATTTTTCGTGTAATGCGACGAGCAATCTGTAGCCAGGCAGGGTAAAAGTGACTTGATTTGTAGCACTTGGAATAGTATAAGCTATGAAATTCCAAGTAAATTTTGTTGGGGTGTCGTCAAGTGGCAAGACAGCAGATTTTGATTCTGCCATCCGTAGGTTCGAATCCTACCACCCCAACCACTTTCACAAATGAGGCAGGAGCTAGTAAATGAAGCGTATTGTCCTTGTCTCCGGAACTTCAAACAGTTCTCTTTCTAAGAAAATTTCCGAATTTTTGGATGTTCCTCTAGTTAATCCACAAGTGGTTAGGTTCGCAAATGGTGAAATCTTTTGTGAAATAGAGAAAAATGTTCGAGGGGCTGATGTATTTGTAATCCAATCGGTATGCCCTCCTGCTAATGATAATTTAATGGAATTGCTAATTACGATAGATGCTTTAAAAAGAGCATCTGCAGAGTCAATAACAGCTGTGATACCTCATTATGGTTATGCAAGGCAGGATCGAAAGGTTAGTCCAAGAACTCCAATAACGGCAAAATTGGTAGCCGACCTTATAACAGTAGCTGGCGCTACCAGGGTCATAACAATGGATTTGCATGCGGGCCAAATCCAGGGATTTTTCAATATTCCTTTTGATAATATTTATGCATCGCCAGTACTTTTAGATTACATAAGGCGTGAAATTTTTTGCGATAAGACTATTTTCGTTTCTCCTGATGCTGGTGGTGTTGAGAGAGTTCGTCATTACGCCAATAAACTAAAGGCGGACATTGCAATGATAAATAAGCAACGTACTGCTAAAAATGTCGCAAAAGCAATGAATATCATTGGAGATGTAGCCGGTAAGGAATGTGTCATTGTGGATGACATGATTGATACGGCAGGTACCTTAATTGAAGCCTGTAAGGTCTTAAAAGAGAAAGGAGCTACTAAGGTATATGCTTGTGCAACCCACCCAGTATTTAGTACCCCTGCTCTGGAAAGAATTAAAAATTGTGAAGAACTAGATAGGGTTATTGTTATGGACACGATCCCACTACAAGAAGAGGGTACGAAAATATCAAAAATTGTAGTCCTTTCGACCGCGGAAATTCTTTCTAAGGCAATTCATAGAACTTTTAATAACGACTCTGTCAGTTCCCTTTTTATTTAAAATGCCTTCATTAATTGTAGGCCTTGGCAACCCAGGTACCCAATATTCTAAAACACGACACAATATTGGCTGGATGGCGCTAGATTATTTCATTCAAAATTTTTTAAAGATAACTCCTAATTGGAAAAAAAAATTTAATGGCGAGTATTTTGAAGTTAAATTAGGTTCAGAAATTTATTATTTTCTAAAGCCTCAAACCTTTATGAATTTAAGTGGGGAATCAGTTCAAACTTTGGCTGCTTTTTATAAAATCCAAAATGACAAAATATTAGTAATTTACGATGAGCTTGATTTACCTTTTGGCTCGTTAGGATTCAGACCCAAAGGTGGAGCAGGAGGTCATAACGGTATAAAATCAATAATTGGCCGATTGGGAACTGAACAATTTAATAGATTAAGAGTAGGCATAGGCCGTCCTCCAATTCAAATGGATACTTCGTCTTATGTGTTGGGGCAATTTTCAAATGAAGAAAATCAAAAACTTGAAAGCCTATTTAAGCTTTGTACAGAAAGCATAGATTGTTATATTAACGAGGGCTTTGATAAGGCATCTAGTAGATATAGTAAGAAGGCAATAATCTGAGGTATTTTTTATGGGTTTAAATTGTGGAATTGTAGGTCTTCCAAATGTCGGGAAATCAACCATTTTCCAAGCGATTACATCAGCTCCTGCAGAGGCAGCTAACTATCCCTTTTGCACAATCGAACCAAATGTTGGGATTGTAAGTGTCCTAGATGAAAGAATTGATAAATTAGCAAAAATTTTTAAACCACAGAAGATCATTCCAGCTGTAGTTGAATTTGTGGATATTGCAGGTTTAGTAAAGGGTGCCTCAAAGGGAGAAGGATTAGGTAATCAATTTTTGGGTCATATAAGAAACGTAAATGCAATTATCCACGTCGTGAGATGCTTTGATGATAATGACATTATCCATGTTCATGGAAAGGTTAATCCAGTTGATGATATAGAAACAATCAATTTAGAATTAGCACTCGCAGATTTAGAAGTCGTTGAGAAAAGAATTCAAAATATCCCTAAACTAATAAAGAATCAGAATAAAGAAGTGAGTACTTTAGCAAAAATTCAACTTCCAATATTAGAATTGGTTGCAAAAAAATTAGCAGAAGGCATACCAGTTCGAAAGATGGGTTTAACAAATGAAGAGGATTTGTCGATAAGGGATTTGAATTTAATCACTCATAAGCCAATGTTATATCTATGCAATGTGAGTGAAGATTTTATTCATGAAGATAATTCCTACATTAAACAAGTGCAGGAAATTGCAAAAAAGGGAAATGAGGACGTTTTAAAGATTTGTGGAAAGTTAGAGTCGGAAATTTCTAATCTTGGTTCAGATGAAGAGAAAAAGGCATTTTTAGAGGAATTAGGGCTTAAAACATCAGGCTTGTCGCAGTTAACCAAGATAGCTTACAAAATGTTAGGCTTAAGAACATATTTTACTGCTGGCGAAAAGGAATTAAGGGCTTGGACATTTACAGAAGGAACAAAAGCACCACAAGCAGCTGGAATAATCCATAGTGATTTTGAGAAAGGGTTTATTCGTGCTGAAGTATATCATTGTGATGATGTTTTTAATCTGGGGTCGGAAGCAAAAGTAAAAGAAGCCGGTAAGTTTAGACTAGAAGGCAAGGAATATCCTGTTAAGGATGGCGATCTTATGCACTTCCGTTTTAACGTCTAGTCTTTTTATTATCCCTGGCCAGTTAGCCAGCTTTTGATCTTGGTTGGTTCCTTAGGGCCGTACAAGAGATTGTAAAAGTAGAAATTTCTATAAATATATTTTACGTAATTATTTGTTTCTTCAAATGGAATAAGCTCAATCATTAGAAGTGGATTTGATTTAAATCGATCCAATACGTTGTTCCATCTATTAACCCTATTTGGCCCGGCATTGTAGGCTGCTAAGCTGTAAATAATATTCCCATCGTATTTTTGGATTAAACTTTTTAAGTATTTTTGGCCAATCTTTATATTTAATCCTGGGTTTAATAGGTGTTTTTTCGATACACCTCTTTGAACTGCCCTTCCCGTTGCTGGCATGATTTGCATAAGTCCCAAAGCTCCAGCAGAAGATTTAGCGTTTGTTTGAAAGGCGGACTCTTGCTTCGTTAATGAAAGAGATAAGGTTGTTAGAAATTTGTCTGAATTCTTATTAAATAACCCAAAATATTTTTGTGGGAAACAATATTTAATTATTGAGAGTAAAGTTGAATTTGGATTATGTTTTATAATTTTATTAAAATTACTGGTTAAGTGAATAAGGCCATCGTTATCATGAAGGGTTTTGGCAAGATTTTCAAACATTACATCTGAATGATCTGGTGTATTTCCTTTGGTAATTATATCAATATTCCGTTTTACTTCACGATCAGAGAATGAATGACTTTTAATCTTTAACCAAAGCTTGAGGCGCAATAAAGAATTCTCTAAGTTATTATTTTTTGAAATGTATTTAGCAATAATTTTTTTATCAACAGGGGCTATTGGCTCTACCTTAAAATCAAGAATTTCATTTGAAACAATACCATAAAACTCAAATTTATGGTCGATTGCAACTTGTTTAAGATATTCAGGATTATTAGTATGCTTAAAAATTACATATCCAATCCAAAATTTTAACTTAGTAGGGAGCGCTTCAAAAGAATTTAAGAGTTTTTTGGATAATATAAATTTATAGGCTTCACTTAAATTGTTTTCTAGAAGTAATACTAAGATTGAATAGAAGGCATTGTTTTGATTTGGCACACTGTCTAGGTTGTTGAGTGTGAAAATTTCTTTTGCAGCATTAATATTCTCATTAATAATTAGAAATCGTCCTGTTTTCCCGATGAAAGCTTGTACTGCTTCATCCTTTAGAAAATCGCGATTTCTGAATAAATAGCTTAGAACATATTGAGGCAAGTCACTTGGAGAATTAGAACTTGTTGGAGCTGCAGAAACTTCCTTTAAAAGGCTACTCAATTCAGTTTTAAAAATCTCTAAATTGAGTGATTTTTCTTTTTGAAAATAAAATCGACTTAAATCATATCCCTCAATTTTGAAATTACTGATAAGTAATTCGTCGGGGCCAATTTTGTTTTCTTTTAATTGAGTTAGATACCAATTGGAAAGTTGCTCTTTGGCCTGGATACTAATTTGTTGGGTGGTTAGCAATCTTAATTGCTTAATTTTAACTTCATTGTTGGGTAATGAGGAAAAATATTTATCAATTAAGCTATATGAATAGTTAGTGTCTGGCCTTGAGAGATAAGTAAAAATTTTATTTATGCATACTTGCTGAAATTTTTTTGAAATTTCATATATTAAAAAATCTTCATTAGATTTTATAAAATTACATAGACCTGTATTAGGGTCAAACTTGGCCATTATATGATGGCTTTCTTTTATATAAATATAGTGCTCAGAGAAAATTGAGTCCTTATTAATTTTCTTATTTAGTAAGTTAGTAATGGCAGTTATTGAATCGCCACGTATGGCCCTTTCAAGTTCCTCGCCAAAAAACTGGTCAATTTTGGCTTGTGAAAATCCTGAGGTTGTGTAAAAAAATATAATTAGGAGCAATAAATTATGTATGCGCATAGATCAAAGACCTCCATATCTTTGAAATACAAGGAATGAATGTATTAGAGCTAAATTGAGTTAAACCTTTCCTGAATTTCAGAAAGCTTTTTGCTAATTTCATTTAGTACGGCTTTCTTGTCGTCAGGGACAACCATGCTAAGGTTGTTCAAATAGGAATTAACTTCACTTAAATAGACTAGATCTTTCTTATAATTTTCATGAATATGATCAAAGGTATTATTAAATTCATCTGCTAATTCAGGAAAATAATCTCCGTCACGAAATGAAAGTCTTCCTGGGTTGTCACCATTTTTAATTGCCTTAAAAAATTTCATAGTTTTATAAACTGGACCAGCAATTTTATGGCTAAAGAAAATACATACAATAAACATCATTCCAGTAAAGCCAATTTGCCAAATTGAAAGAATCATTAGTAGTTCACGTCTTGTCGCTTGAACGTTTATTGCTAAGTTGGGAGTGGCCATTGAATATTTATTAACTAGTTCTGTGAGAACATCGTAGATAACGAGAGGATATATTAAGCTTGAAATAAAAATTATCAGACAAACATAGAGGCTGAATTTAACTTGAAAAGCAGGATTAATTAGATAAATTCTTCTCTTGTTGGTACTCACCTAAAACGCTCCACTATTTGCCACACAACACGCAACCATTAAATTCTAAATCATATGCAAATTATGCGCTATTTAAAAAAAAATTCCTACCAATAAAGAAATATAGTCAGGTATAAAAAGTGTATTATAATGGGAATGGTAATATGAGGAATTATGGTTCAATCACTTTTAGATATCATTTCTGAACAGGCAGATTTTTCTTTCACTGGGAAAATAAATATTTTGAGCAAAGAAAATAATCAATTTATTGCAGCCGTCTATCAACTTGATGGCCAAATCATTAAATGCAACTATGGAAAGTTTGAAGGTAAAAAGGCACTTTTTAATTTACTGGTGGCCTCACTACGACCAAGTGTTTTTAGATTTGTTTCAGAGCCTGAGCTAGTTTCAGATGAAATGGCTGATTTTAGAATTGATAAGACCCAGCTGATAAAAGAACTCCAGTCCTATATTAATGAAGTACAAGAATGCCAAAGGTTAAAACCACCAGCGCATATAAAAATTGCGATTAATCCTGACTTTATTAGTCATGGTGAAAATGTATCTCATAATGAATTTGAAATTCTTAAATTGCTCACAGAGTATAGTAGCGTAACTGATATTTATAAGAATTCGACATTGCTAGAAAATGAGGTTACTCTCGGCCTTGTAGGGTTGAGAAAAAAAAGGGCCTTAAGAGTTGTTTCCTAATTGGTTAATCTATCTTTGGTTTTGATGGAGCATAAGAATGAAGTCACAAAAGCATAATCAAGGTGAATTGAAAAAGGTAACGGTAACTATTGAAAAAGACGTAGCTGATGCGCTAGAAATCATGGCGAAGAATGGTAAAATGACTGTCGATGATATCGTTGTTATTGCCTTAAAAAGATATAGATCATCTCATTCTGAATTAGAAGGAAATCTTCCTAGGATCGATTAATTCAGCCACATTTTGAATAGGTGTTTAAATTTTAGACAATTTTAGATTGGGTTTTTTTGCAATATCCAATTAACAGAATACAACAATATCAATTATTTAGTCTATTTCTAGCCTATTGTTAGCTACTTAACGCTGCCAATCAATTTTGGCATTGAATGTGCAGAGAATCTACCAAGTGGAGATTCTCATGAAGCGCAGTCTGAAAAAGAATTATTTAAGAATGGCACTATGCTGGACTGCTGGTCTTTCCTTCGCGGTAGCATCCCTCGGGACTATTCATGATATAAAATTTCATTCCACCGCTTTTATGGATTCGCTTCCGCAGCTACCTGTTACAAAACGTCGCTTGGATGACTCAAACAGAATACTTGCTTCGGACCAGAAATCTGGCCCATCAATTCTTTATTTTCCGCTAAATAAGAGCAACTACGAGAGAATAAAAGGCAAATGGAAAATATATAATTTCATAGATCACAAAGATCATGACAACCCAATAGATGTTCAGGCTTCATTGGAATTGATTGGAAATGGTCAGGTCAAACTCGATGAAGATTCTGAGCAATTATTCTGGATATCATTCTTGTCAGAAGAAAATACAATTGCAATCTTTAAAAGATATAAAGATGGTTTTGAAATATTAGAGGCGAAAAAAATAATCACTGATGGAATTGTAGCAAATTCCGATAAGGTCAAAGCTAAGCTCGGCGATAAAACAAAATCAACAACGTCCAATGGTATTGTAATGTCAGAAGTGGATTTGGTTTTGGAGAAGGCTTTATTACCAAATGTAACAAATGCTGTTTTAGAAGGTTCTGCAATATCAGGATCTGCTTCCATTAAAGAAGGTGCCTTGCAGAACTTGCATGTAAGTATACAAGTAAACGGTCAATCATTTAATTGTGATGTTGATTTTGCTGAAATTAATGATGGTGGGCAATTTAGCTCTGAAAGCAACAATGAAGCAATTACAGGGATTTTAACTAATAATGGGCAACATGGTTTTAGAATTAGATTTGCAACTGGTCCAATGAATGGTGCAATTCTGAATTTTATTTCTCAAACAGAGTTCGATAAGCAACAAGAACTTTCTGAATTTAGGGACCAACCAGCACAAGCAAATGTAGAAAGTCAGGTTGTAGAACAGCCATCAACTACAAATAGGTTAGCTAATGTCGAAGAAATGGTTAAGCAAAAGACAGAAGAACAAGATGGTGCACAAGCTGAAAGAAATGCAGCAAATGAGCAAGTTGCTGATCCAAACGTTGAAAACATAAGTCCTGAAGAGATGGCAGCAAAAATTCAAGAAAGTGGATTTGAGTTTGACAATAATGGCCAACAAAACAACGAAGAATCAACAGTTCGAGATATCGCTAGCAAATAAAAAGGGGAAGTATTTGTACCTCCCCCTCTCATTTAAAAAAATTGAATACTTAATTTATTTTCCTAGTAGAGATTTCAGCTCTTGGGTCAATACTGGTACAACTTTAAAAAGATCACCAACGATACCATAATCTGCTTTTGTAAAAATAGGCGCGTCTTTATCTGTATTAATCGCAACTATAACTTTACTTGTTCTCATTCCTGCTAAATGTTGAATCGCGCCAGATATCCCACAGGCAATGTAAAGTGAAGGTGATACAGTTTTACCAGTCTGGCCAACTTGCATTGCGTGGGCTGCAAATCCAGAATCTACAGCAGCACGACTCGCTCCTACAGTAGCTCCTATGACATCAGCAAGTTGATTTAGAACTTTAAAATTTTCAGCATTTCCCATTGCTCTACCACCGCTCACAATAATATTGGCTTCGGTGAGATCAAGTTTTTCAGAGGCACCTTTAACTATTTCTTTAATTGCAGCCCTAATGCCATCAACATCAACAGTATCTTCAGATGTAGATGTTGTTGTTGCATTTGGTGCCGCCGGCATTCCTAAGGCATTTGGCCTCACTGTTACAAAGTGTGGTTTATTACCAGTCAACTCGACCTTAGCAAGACATTTACCGGCGAAAAGGGGCCTAGTTCCAAACCACTTGTCACCTTCAAAAATAAAGTTAACCACTTCGCTTGCCATGCCTGAGTTAAACATTCCGGCTACTCTGGGCAGAAGATCCTTGCCAATAGAGGTTGCTCCAGCAAAAACATAATCAAAGCTTCCTTTGGAGATTATGGTATGTAATGCTTTTGCATAGCCTTCAGGAGAATACTTATCTAGGTTTTTTCCCTTAACTACGTGCAGCTTTCCACAACCATGATTTGCTAAATCTGTAGCTCCATTAGGACCTAGTCCTCCAATTGCGGCTACTTCAACTTGATGACCTTTGAGTTTTCCAAGTATTTCAAGAGTAACGGCTTTTACGCTATTTCCCTGTTGCTCAGTAAAAACTAATATTTTTGCCATAAATCCTCACTAAATTAAAATTATAAAACCTTAGCCTCATTTCTTAGTAATTGAACAACATCCTTAACAACCTTATTGATGTTTGTTTCTTCGGATGCATCAAATTTTTTACCTGCTGGCTTTTCAGGGGGTAATCTAAAATCGGAGTATAAAACTTTTCTATCGTTAGTCGAAACACCTACATCAGAAAGTTTGTATTGGGTAAGAGGCTTCTTCTTCGCTTTCATTATGCCAGGCAATGAGGCATATCTTGGTGTGTTGATGCCCTTATTGCATGCTACTAGCAAAGGAGTTTTGGTTTCATAAACCTCAATTGCACCACCTTCAATTTCTCTTTTTAGTAAAAGCTTTTCACCAGTTTTTTCAAAACCTACAACTACTGTTACTGATGGTAGATCTAGCATTTGAGAAAGTAGTTGTGGCACTTGCAAGCAATCAGAATCGATAGCTTGCTTACCGGATAAAATTAGGTCTGGCTTTTTGCCAGACTTCTCAATTGCAGTCTTGAGTGACTTTGCAGTCATATAACTATCTAGATTATCTTCGGCTTCAACAAGAATAGCATCATCGGCACCCATAGCTAATGCTGTTCTTAATGCTTCTGATGATTGTACTGAGCCAACTCGAACAACTGTAACGTTGATACTTGCATCGGTACCTTTAATTAATAAAGCCTGTTCAACAGCAAACTCATCATAAGGGTTCATTATCCATTTAACAGCACTTGTTTCAATATAAGTGCCATCCTTATTGGGAATAACTTTTGTTTCTGTATCTGGGACTTGTTTAACGCAAACGAAAATATTCATTATGCACCTCTGTTGTCAGACAAAAATAGGTGCAAATAATAACCAATGAGAAATCTTAAGTCTAAGATTTTGTATTTGAAGTAATATTTTAAGCTAGGCTTTCACGCGCGATGATGAGTCTTTGAATTTGTGATGTGCCCTCATATATTTGGATGAGTTTTGCGTCGCGCATAATTTTTTCTACAGGATATTCTACGCTATAGCCATAGCCACCAAATATTTGGACAGCGTTAGTCGCAACTTCCATACAAGTGTCGGCTGCCATTGCTTTTGCCATAGATGCAAACTTTGTATTTTTCTGACCTTGATCAAGTAAAAGTGCCGATTTTTGAACAAGAAGACGACTAGCTTCAATTTTAATCTCCATATCAGAAATCATCATTTGGATTGCTTGGTGATTAGCGATAGGTGTATCAAACTGAAGCCTTTCCTTCGCGTATTTTTTAGAGTGATCAAGTGCAGCTTGGGCGCCGCCGACAGCACTTGCAGCTACAAGTGGCCTTGAATGATCTAAGGTTTTTAAAGCAATTTTCCAACCCTCTCCTGGATTTCCTAAAATATTTTCTTTGGGGACTTTTACATTTTTAAAGCTAATCGCTCTTGTGTCTGAACATCGATGTCCCATTTTCTTTTCTGGCTTTCCAATTTCAATCCCTGGAAATGATTTTTCCAAAACTACAGCGCATAAACCTTTATGTTTTAATTTAGGGTCAAGTGAACAATAGACTACAAAGAGATCTGCATAGCCAGCGTTCGTAATCCACATTTTATTACCATTCAAAATAAAATAGTCACCCTTATCAATCAATGTAGTCTTGAGTCCTGCAGCATCAGAGCCATTTGAAGGTTCAGTTAGACAAAATGAGGCAATTTTAAAATTCTCCGTAAAGGGTTTTAAAAATTTAAGTTTTTGCTCATGAGTACCTGCTAAAGCAATTGGTAGAAGAGCGAGGTCATTCGACATAATACTTGTATTGATACCTAGGCAACCGTAGGCAAGCATTTCGGTAATTATTGTCGCATCAGTAACTGTAAAGCCAGTGCCACCGTATTCAACTGGAATGCAAGTATTAATTAGCCCTAATTCCCAGGCTTTTTTAATAATTTCATTAGGAAATTCACAATTCTCATCAAGCTTTTGAGCAACTGGCCTCATTTCATTTAATGCAAATTTTTTTGAGGTTTCAGCAATAGATAATTGTTCTTCAGACAAATTAAATGACAGCATAAAGTTCCTTTATAGAAATCCTAGTGGGAAACAATCATTTGAACTAAATTCAACTTTCACTTTAGTATTAATTTCATTATAAATTTCTAAAACTGGCAAATAAACAAATGGTCTTTTTGACCACGAAGGGTGAGGTATGGTTAAATCTTTACCATTTAAAGTAGAGTTTCCGTAAAAAATAATATCAATATCAATTATTCTTGGTCCCTTATCAATAATTTTTTTCCTTCCAAATTCATCCTCAATTTTCTTTAACTGTTCGAGTAAAAGAAATGGAGAGATGTTATTTGAATCTATGCTTACAGCACAATTTATAAAATGATCTTGTTTTAAATAATCAACAGGATAGCTGTAGTATAAGCGACTAATAGATTTAATTGGATGAATTCCTTCAATTCTAAAAATAGCTTCTCTGATATTGTTAGTTTTATTCCCAATATTTGAGCCTATTCCTAATATAATCATGGTCTAAAATTATCATCAGCATCAATTTTTGCTTTGGAATCATTTGGCATAGGTATAAATAAGAACTTTTTTTCATAAACCGGGAGCGAAGAATTATTGGGAGGAATTAAATCTGACTTTACTCCGCATGCAGTAATAGAAACAAAAATAATTGTAAAAATAAGTTTAGAACTCAAGTGAAAAGCCCAAATTCATAATGTCAGTACCTAGATCAACCTTTACAAACCATCCTGGTACAAGTCGTTTTAATATTGAAACACCAAATACAGGCCTATTTTGAGCTATTTTATCCATTAACTCATCTTCCCTTTGAAGTTCTTCTGGAGTCGCAGACCCATCCTCTTGACCGGCTTGATCACTGCTAGCACTTATCATTTGGTAGCCAATATAAGGCTGAACATATGAGTAAAAAGGAGCTGGAACTGTATATTTAGCTCTAAACGTGATATTCCTTAAGGTTGTATCAAGACCGGTTGATGGAAAGTCTCTAACAATATTTTGTCCATAGCCACCCTCAACCCATATATTGTCGTCAATCTGGTAGGCCCATTGAAGCATAAACTGGCCATAGTAGGTGCTGGCCTCATTTTCATCTATTCCCTCAACTCGGCCATAAGCACCAGTCACGATGTTGTCGTTCTTGATTGACCGATTCTTCTTTTCTTCCACTGAAAGATCATCGTCAATTATTTTTGTATCACCATATAAATCGTCCTCGTCGACAACTTTCTCATCTTTGGCCAAGTCCTTTTCTTCTGCCTCAACTTTTTTTTCTGGCTTATTAAAATAACTATCATCACCTCTTAAAATTTGAATTTCAGAACCATTTCTTAGTCCATTCCAAAGCGATAAGGAGTGGATTCTTAGAATTTTAATGCCAGCAATCTCGTTGGACATTTTCGCAACAAGTGCCCTTGCGACTAGTTTGCTTCCTTGAATAATGGAAATAAAATCACCCTTATCAAAACTATTATTAGAATTGCTTATAATAAAAATTCTTTTTGATGGTGAAATTTTTTGAATTTTTTCAGTGGGTAAATTTCCAACTGATTCAGCCAGGGAGGACGAGGAGCTATCAATTTCATCTACAACTTGTGAGTAGCTAGGGGAGAGGATAAATATTGAGGTTAACAGTAGAACACTTTTTAACATCCGAAAATCCTGCCACGGAGCGTTGTTTATGGCCAGAAAAAAAATTTTCCGCGTACTTAATAATTTAGAAGTGTTACACAAGAAAGGTCAAAGTAAAAACAAAGGGTAATTGACGAAGCGAACCTATTCCATACTAGAATTGATGGTTATTATAGAGCATTTTAAAATACTTGGAATAGATATGCTTAAAAGCAGCTACTTAGATAATAATTCAAAAATTTTTGTGGCCATTGCTGGTAATATTGGATGTGGAAAAACCACTCTTACTAGAAAATTATCAGAAAGACTTGGATGGCGTGCCCATTTTGAATCTGTTGAAGATAATCCCTATTTGTCTGATTTTTATGGAAACATGAAGTTGTTTTCATTCCCTCTTCAGGTATATTTTTTGACTCATAGATTTAATAGCCACAGAGCTATTGAAACATCTTCTGGTAGTTCTGTTCAAGATAGATCGATCTATGAGGATGCACACATTTTTGCAAGAGCTCTTTTTGAGACAGGCGAAATGAGTGAGAGAGATTATGAGAACTATAAAAATTTATACAAGACGATGGTTGATTATTTAAATCCACCATCTGTGATGATTTTTCTTCGCCGCTCTGTAGATAAATTAATGGAAAGAATTGATCTCAGGGGGCGGGATTGTGAAAAAAACATTCCGAGGCAGTATATAGAGCGCTTAAATCAATATTATGACGATTGGTATAATTCATATAATTCTGGTCGTGCATTGCTTATTGATACTGATGAGCTTGATTTTTTGAATAATGAAGAACATTTTTCAGAGTTGGTGAAGCGTATTCACGAATCAATTGACCAAAAAGATCTGTTTTATTCTCACTGGCAGTAAAATTAATATCACTAATATTTTTTTGATACGAGCCGAGTAGAACTCCAGATGTCCGAAGGAGTTTTTATGTCAGCAAAATATCTTTTCCTTATTTGTATACTTTCACTTGTAGTCTCCTCTTGTAGTTCAAATGAGAAAAAATCAGAAGCAAAAGGGAGTGGTGGAAGCCAAGCAAATAAGTCTGCGCTTGAAGGCGGAGATGATGAAATGTTTGATGACGAAGATGAAGAGTCAGATGGTGAAGGGGACGTTGAGTTATTTAAATCCTCAGCGGCACCAGCAAAAAATAAAGAAGTGGAAGTTCAGCCAGTGCAAATTACTGGTGATGCTGGTGAGTACACTGTAGAAAAAGGCGATACCTTAATGTTGGTTGCTTTTAAGCTATATGGTGATTATGGAAAATGGAAAATGCTAGCTGGATATAATCCTGGAATAAAGCAGTCTGGTTTGAAAGAAGGTACGGTATTAAAATATCAAATGCCAGAGCAAAAATTTTCATGGAGTCCACAAGGAAACCCCCACCTTATTTCTTGGGGAGAAACTTTAGGTTCGATTTCCAACGATAAGTACGGTACTATGAAGCGTTGGAAAGAAGTATTTGACAACAATCAACCGATGATAAAGGATGCAAATTTAATTTTTGCAGGTTTTACCCTATATTATGTTCCAGATGATAGAGGACTTGCTTCGGAGAAGAAAAAATAATTCAAGATTATTTTTTCTAGTCGCGTTTTTAACGTTAATAAGTTCGTGTAGCAATTCATCTATAGATCAAAAAAGTTATAATGTAATTCAAAAACGATTAAAGCTACTTAGGTCTGAAACAGTTATCAACCAATACGGTTATTTGAATAATTTATACATCTCCAGCCACCGTGAAAAAATAATAAAACTTGATAAGAACACAAAAAAATATATAGAGAATATTATCTCTAAGCTTTATAGGTTTAATGAAACTTTTTTACCCAATGTAGAGAAGATAGAAATAATTGTCTTAGATGAGAAGATTCCTTTTTTCTTTTCTTTGCCGAGTGGCCAAATATATTTATCAAATTTGCTTTTTAAAAAGTATTTTAAAAGTGAGAGTCTCTTTAATGCGATAATTGCAATTGAATTGTATAAGATGGCTAACAAGATATATTTAACAATTCCAATTATTCCTCTAGGGCATGTTGATATAAATCAGTTAGTGGCGATATCAAGGTTGCCCACAGAGCAGAAATTTGAAATATATAAGTGGGCTTACCACGTTTTAAATAGGAGTGGATACGACCCTTCCGCTATTTTGAGTACAATTCAGTTAATTAGTAAGCATCATTTAGAGTTTTATTTTCAAAATGGCGATGTCGGGAATCCGTCAAGGGAAGAATTTTTGTTTAAAAGCTATATAGTTAAGGAGCAATTAAATTTAAAATTGCCCAGTGAAAATGAAAATTCCTCACAGGATTTTTATAAATTCATAAGGAGTATAATGTGAGGCCCGAGCAAACAGAGAAAATTTATGTAGAGGAAATGTTTCGAAAAAGTTGTGAAAAACATAGTTGGCCGATTGATGGCAATGTCTCAGTGAATAGATTAACTGGTGATGCTTCAACAAGGAAATATTTTAGGATAAATAATTCGAAGATTAGTTTTGTAGCGTGTCTTGATAATCCAATAGATGAGCCTGAAAACGATTTTATTTATGTTGATAAATTATTAGAAAGCAAAAAGGTAAGAGTGCCAAGAATATATGATTATGACTTAACTCGTGGGTATATTTTAGAAGAAGATTTAGGTGATGAGACTTTTATTAGAAACCTTTCAAATGTTGCGGATGTAGGAGAAGAGCTGCAGTTATACACGAATGCTCTTGATGAGATTATTAAGATTCACAAGATTAATCTTGAAGAAATAACAAGAACAAACATTAGAAACAGGTACTTTGATTATGAGAAATTATATTCAGAAATTGAGCTAAGTTTTAAGCATTTCATATTTGGTTTGCTCAATGTAAATAATTCAGATGAAAGAAATTTTGTTTTGGAAAAATGTTTTAGACAGATTTGTAAAGAATTAGAAGGATATCCAAATAAAGTTTTGTGTCATAGGGATTATCACTCAAGAAATATAATGATAAAAAATGGTGAGTTGGTCGTAATTGACTTTCAAGATGCCAGAATTGGTGCGCCATTCTATGATTTAGTCAGTTTGCTTGAAGATTGTTATTATTCGATAGATGAATCAAACATCGCCTCATTAAAAAAGTATTACTACGGTATCTTAAAAGATCATTTGGGAATTAAGAGTAGTTCAGACTTTGATTACTATTACGACCTAAGTAAATTGCAGCGACTATTTAAGGCTATCGGTAGTTTTAGTTTTATACATAATACAAGGGATGATAAGCGGTATTTAAAATATATTGGTTTTGCAATGGAAAAAATAAAAGTAACTCTGATGAAAATGCCGGAATATTCAGAATTGAGAAAGGCACTATTTAGTCTTTATTATGAGCGTTAAAACTGGATTTATATTGTGTGCAGGCCTTGGAACTCGAATGGGGTTAATAGGACAATGTTTACCCAAGCCGCTCTGGCCAATTTTTGAGAAAACAATTTTAGACTTTGTTATTGCTCAAATGATGGATCTTGGAATTGAAAAAATTTATATCAACACCCACCATTGCAATGAAAAATTTAACAATTTTGTTGAAGAAAAATACAAAAATTTAATTACGATTTTATATGAGGATAAGCTACTTGGAAGTGGAGGCGCATTTCATAATTTAAAGAGAAGTTATCCAAATTTAAGCGAAGTATTGGTCATGAACGGAGATATGCTTTTTCTTTTAACTAAAGAGGATTTAGATAAGGGAATGGCCATATGTAAAAGATATGGTACTTGCTTGTTTGGAATGCCTGTAAGCCCAAGGCAAGAATATAATCTAACATTAGTTAAAGACGGAGTATTAAGAGAAATATTAAAAAAAGATGATGCAGGAATGGCCAAAATTATCGATTCCAAAATGACCTTTTCAGGTGTTTCTTTGATCAATTTAGAGCGTATTGAATATAGAGCTGGTGTGAGCTCATTTTTTGATTCTGTAGCAAATTATCGCGATAATTTAGTTGGGTTTTATTTTAATCCAAATATTAATTATGAAGATTTAGGTACTAAGGATTTATATAAAAAATTTATCAGAGAAATTACTTCTAATAATTTTGGAGACGTATCGGATGAGGTTAAAAAGCGGCTTTTAAAAGGTAATTTCATAAATTTAAATTTAATTGGAAATAATCAATACAATAGTAACAAAAATGGAATTTTCAATTTTTCAAAAGAAAAGTTTGATTGTACAGGATATGAAAGCGATACCTTTCTCTTTGAAAAGCCAAATAATTGTAAAGGGAAGGGAATTTATTTCCAAGGTGTTTGGGATTCTAATTAGACTCAATTATTTTAATGCATTCAACAGGGCAGATAGCCAAACAGTAATTGCAAATTGTACAAGTGGAAGTTTCAATGGAATAAGACTTGCCATCAAAAAGGACAGACCCTTCTGGACAAATTGCACGACAATTGTCACAGCCAATACATCGAGAAGTTATTTCTAAATTATACATAATTTGGTATTATACAAGGACTATGAAAATCGTAAAAAGGGAAATAATTGTCTTTAACTGTGCATTGTTTATCCTCGTCGCATTTATACTTGTACATGTATCGAATTCAATTTCAATAGGTCAAACTGCGATATCTATCGCTAAGATTTTTGAATATATTGTTGAGAATTGGATGTTTGTATTTTTTGGCATGTGTACGCTAATCTCAATTTTATATATCAAAAGATTTTCTAGCTGGCTCTTGGTAGCATTTAATTTATATACCTTAATTCATTTGTTGGGCCTTTTCTTTACTACGTTTGATAAAACAATTCTTTTCATTATTTTTATATTTTCAATCTCGAGCTTTTTGATATCGCAGATTTGGATGATTGAGCTAAATGATCCTGTATTCGTTACGAAAATATTTAGTGGTCAAATTAGAAATTATAAAAAATTTAATATCCCAGTAAAAATTAAGGATATTTATGGAAATGAAGCTAATGGATGGATTTCTAATTTGGGCATTAATAGTTGCTTTGTAACAGTGCCAATGACGCCAAAGTTGAAGCAAGTTGTGAGCTTGGAGGTTCATTGGCTTGGGAAAAAATTTCAATGTGTTGGTAAAATCCTGTCAGAGTGCAACAATGGATATGGAATTAGGATAGAAAATACCGTTTCCCACATGGATTATTGGTCATGGGAAGTGTTATGCCAAATTGCTGGCGAGCGTGGGTATTTAGGCGGAGCTACATGAAAGTTTATATTTTGATCATTTTATTTGGATTACTTTCTTGTACGCCAAGTGATGAATCACCAAAGGAAGTTTTGGTTAAATTTGTTAATTTAAGATTTTCCAACAATCAATCCCTAGAAAAAATAAAGAGCTATCTTGGGCCTGATTTAAGTGGTCAATTAGAGAAGCTGACCCAAGAGCAAATTGATAACTACATTGGATTAAATAAACGAAAGCTGATGAAAATAAAAATCAATGCAGAGACCTGTGATGGAGTAAAATGCCTTCTTACTTATACTATTACCTATGAAGAAAAAATGGACAAAAATGATCAAGTAAGCGTCGAAACCAAGAAAATTGCCGAGCTTCAGAAGCTTGATGGCAATTGGAAAATCATAAACATAGATGAAGTAAAGTCGTATTTAAATTATAAAGAGCCTATTTAATATCCCAAGTTATATTTTGTTAAATTAAACCGATAAGAATTAGAGGTCCCCCCATATGGCTTCAAATTCTGGTGATGATTTAATTTCTAAAATGCTAACAGAAACATTTAGCCCTGATATTTCAAGCCCAGATAGTTTTCCAGAGGCAATAGACTATTTAAAAAAAGAACTTTCAATTGAGCCCCAGACAATAACTCTTCTTGGAAAAAACTTTTGGAATTTGGAAATTTCAGGAAAGGTTATTACTTTACCGCTTAACTGGTCATTTGTGGCTGACTTATCCAATTCATCTATGGATCCACCACTATACCTTTCTAAATCAAGAGATTTAGAATACTTTTGCAAAGTACTTGATGTCGAATGCTTAATTTTTTTTAAGCATAATGGGAAAGTCTGGTATTTCTATACCAAAAAAATGGGTAAAGAATTAGCATCCTTTCTTCAAGAAAACATGATTTCCCTAAGTGATTCCGTTCTATTGGCGGCTTAGTTGGCGGATAAAGATAAATAATATTCTTTAAGCATTAAAGCATCTTTTTCCAAATTAGGGCTATTGCAGATGATGTAGCCCCTGCAATCTTTGTCTTTTAGGGCCCTAATAAGGTCTTTCCAATTAAAGTCTGAATTATTTAGGTTTAAATGCTTAAGATCGCCCTTGCTATTGGAGCTAATGCCAGAAATGTGTATGTGCATATTTTTAAGGTTCTCTTTCCCAAGTTCCTCACCAAGACGATCTATAACCTTACAAAAATCATCATAAGAATTGTATTCACCTGTTCTTGCATAAAGATGAGAAAAGTCCATGCACGGATGGCAAGCATTAACATTCTTGGTTAGAGTAATGAGTTCTTCTAAGCTTCCAAACTGGCTTGTTTTGCCAGTTAGTTCAGGGCGTAGTTCTATTTCAATATCAAGTCTGCTTAATCTTTCCTGAATAACATTTAAACTTTTTTCAACCAAATCAAAAACATCAAAAGGTGAGTCTTTCATGTAAAAAGCAGCGTGAAATGTCATAGATTCAGCACCGCAAAGATCTGAAATTTTTGCTGTTTGAATGATGCGCTCTACGCTGGAATCAATCTTGTCTTGCTCTCTTGCATTGAGATTAATGTAATAAGGTCCGTGGCTGGTAAGAGGAACGCCCAATTCGTAACTAACTTTGCGCAATCCAGAGGAAACCTCATCTTTCATCCTGACGCCGTGAGCAAACTCGAGTTGCATGCAATCAAGGCCCAAGGCGTGAATTTGTCTTACGCCTTCAATGGGGTTATTTTTCTTTGGGGTGCTATGTGGAATACCAGCAGTTCCAAATAAAAGTCGTTCAAATCTCATATGTTCTCCAATTTTGGTGTAAAATCATTTCAATTGTGAAACGTGTACTCCATTGACGCGATGCGAATCAAGGGTAATTTTTTAAAATTTTATCGAGCCTTGGATGCTTGTAATTATTACAAAACCATATAAAATCAAAAGGTTACGACTGATTTAGAGAGTTTTATGAAGCCAGTAGTTTATTTAATTTTTGTATCATGTGGACTTGCCGGGGTCATTTGGTTTCTTTTTTTATCAGAGATGTTCGTACCTCTTCTGTTTCTAATCTTACTATTTTTATTAATTTTTATTGTCCTAATTATGACTCCATCTTGGTCAGTTTTCCTTATGGGCTTGCGGCCAATTAAAACCATATCACGTGAGAGTCAAACAATAAGAAAGTTATCAAATCGTTACGGGATAACAAGCTGCAAATTATTTTTAGCACCACTTTTCCCGAGTAAAATCTTTTTAATGAGGCCAGTATTGGGGTCACCGTATTTAATTTTAGGCAATAGACTCATTGAAGAAATGACTGAAGATGAATTAGAGCTATTAATTGAAAACTTAATATTCCAATTAAAGACTGAAGCTGTTTATATAAGAACTATTTCTTTGGGACTTGCCTTAATAACATCATTACCAATTTTAATAATTTATTATTTAGTAGAGTTCCAAAGCTTTTTCAAAAAGGAATTTGATCTAATTTTAAGATTTACAATTTACCCATGGAGATATTTTAGCGAGACAATACTTCTTAAATATCAATTTGATAAAGCAGTCTTCTTTAGCATTCCTAAAATTTCCAGGAGTCAAAATCGGGAGGGAGATAAAATTGGCACGATTGGAGATCTTTTTTCATTGTGCGAGCTTAGAAAGTAATGAAAATTAAGTTAAATGAAAAAGTCTATGATTTAAGTAACTACTATCCGTTACTCTTTACTGTAATTTTTATCTTTATTTTATTTCAATATTCATTCTCAAGCATAGAAGCAATTTTTTATGATTTAAGAATAAAATATGACGTAGGAATTTCAAAATCTGACAATATAGTCATCGTTTATATGGATGAAGAAAGTGATGAATATCTAGGTGAAAAATATCCATATTCATATGCAAGCTTAGACCGAATGTTGGGAAAGATAGTACAAGACGGTCCTAAAATTATTAATTATTTTGGAATTGTCCAAGATCCAGAAATTGAAAGTCATGGTGAAAATTTTAAGGAATTTTTAGACACTTTATCTAAATATGTAAATGGTGGTGGAGGGTTTCGGTTTGCGACAGAGATGGATGCATGGGGTGAAATCAAACCTCCAAAAGAATTGCAGCAATTTGGTTATTCACTGGCCTTAATCAATATAGATAATGACTCGTTTTCAAAAGATGATGTGTCTAGAAGGGCCATACTTAACATATCTGGAGAAAATACCTTACATGCATGGACCGCAAATCAATTTAGGAAAATAAATAAATTGAATGGTTTGGATCCAAGTAAGATTCTCGGATCTTATTATGTTAGGGAGGCTGACGCTATTTTTACGATGTATAGATATTCCCAAAACCCAATTGATGGAAAAAACTTAATAATGCAAATACCTTTCCATCGAGCATTGGTTGGAAATTTTCCGGCAAATACGTTCAAAAATAAAATTGTGTTAATTGGTCCAAAATATTTAGCGAACCCTAGTGATTTTGTATTAACTCCATTTGATAAAGAGCAATATAAGGCATCCAGGCTTATGGTGCATGGACAAATAATAGAATCCTTAATTCAAAATAAAACAATATTGATGGTGCCTCGATGGGTAAGTTATTTATTAGCGCTTGTGATTGGGCTTTTTCTTTCAATTGTAATTAGCCAAGTTAAGCCAACGACTGGATTGCTTGTTACCTTTTTTACAATCCTTGGTGTTTTTAGCTTGAGCTACATCCTATTTAGTGTTTTTGGCCTTTGGATTTATATTACCCACCTAATATTAACAATATTTGTGGTCTATTATATTTGGGTCCCGTTTAGAGCTATTGCTGAGTATCAAACAAGATATGCTATCCAAGAAGAAGCAAAATTATTAAAAAAAGTTGAAAATCTAAAGCAGAATTTTATTTCATTAATGTCGCATGATTTAAAAACCCCAGTTGCAAAAATTGCTGGGCTATCGGATGTTTTGATCCAACAAAACAGAAATTCTCCCGAATTAGTACAGGGTTTGCATTCAATAATAGATGCAACAAAGGAATTGAATAAATTTATTACTTCTATTTTGGACTTAACTAAAATTGAAAGTCAGAATTTGACCTTAAATAGGACCCCAAAGGACATAAACCAAATAATTCAGGGTGTCGTAAATGGCTTAAAGTTTGAGGCCAATAGCAAGAAGGTCCAGTTTAATATGGATTTAGCTGTATTGTACCCTATAGAAGTAGATCAAAATCTAATAACGAGGGTTTTTCATAATATTGCTGAAAATGCTATTAAATATTCAGGAGAAGGGTCTCGAGTTACAATCAAAACTTGGGATGATCCCCAATGGGTCTACATTAGAATTCAAGATGACGGCAGAGGCATCCCCAAAGATGACTTAGTTCATATCTTTGATAAGTTTTATAGGGTAAAAAATGACTCGACCCATACAATAAAAGGTACGGGATTAGGATTGTACCTAGTTAAGTACTTTGTAGAATTGCACGGCGGCACTATAATTGTCGAATCAGAATTGGGCAAGGGCACATCATTTGAGATAAAATTAAAAAATGCCTAAGCAGAGCATAAATCGGAGATGGATATGCATAAAGTACTTGTTGTGGATGATGATCAGGTTTTAAGAGATAGTGTTAAAGCAGCACTGCAGTTTCACAATTTTTTAGTTGATACCGCAACAAATGGAAAAGAGGCTCTGCACTCAGTCTACAAGCAAAAGTATGACATGGTGGTCATGGATGTGAATATGCCCGAGATGGACGGCATTGAAGCATTAAGGGAAATGAAAAAGTATGATCAATCTTTGATTGTACTTATTTTGACAGCTTATTCTAATGTTCAGGATGCAGTAACAGCTGTAAAGGAAGGCGCTTACAATTACCTTGAAAAGCCTATTACGTCTGAAAATTTGGTTGCATTAATAAAGCGAGCACTCAAGGCCAGATCCCTAGTAGAAACGTCCGCATTTTCAGCACCTCGATTAAGTTTGGGTGGAAACTCAGATGATAAGTTTGTTGGTGAATCAGATGTAATGCAAAAGGTATTTTCGGTAATTTCTAGGCTGGCGCAAGTTAATACACCGGTTCTAATTAGGGGAGAAAGTGGCACTGGTAAAGAATTGGTGGCTAAAGCTATCCATTTTAACGGACCTAGAAAGGATAATAGATTTGTGACAATTAATCTGGCAGCAATACCAGATAGTTTAATTGAATCAGAATTGTTCGGTCATGAGAAGGGAGCATTTACAGGGGCCACTGAAAGGAAAATTGGTAAATTCCAATATGCGGATGGAGGGACTATCTTTTTAGATGAAATTGGAGATGTTTCTTCAACCATGCAAGTAAAATTATTAAGAGTACTTCAAGAAAAATGCTTTACACCCGTAGGTTCAAATAGAGACGTCAAGGTAGACGTTAGAATCATTGCAGCTTCCCATAAAAATTTTGAAGAGATGATAAAAGAGGGTTCATTTAGAGAAGATCTATTTTATCGATTAAATGTACTACCAGTGTTTTTACCACCTTTGAGGGAGAGGGTGTCTGATATCCCTGTTTTGGCGCAGTATTATATTGATTATTTCAACAATGTTCATAATTTGAATATAAAAGGTTTTACGACTGATGCCAATGAACTTGTAAGTAAATATGGGTGGCCAGGCAACATAAGAGAATTAAGAAATGTAATCGAACATGCTTTTATTATCGAATCAAGTGATTATATTACAGCAAATAGCCTACCAGATTCGGTAAAGAAAAATTCAAAGAACATACCTTTATCTACAAATGCATTAAATCAGATTCAAGAAGATGATGAAAATACTGTTATTGATTTTAAAGGTATCAAGGACTCAGTGCTTGATTCTGAAATGGTTGCAGATGCTGCAAAAGTCTATCAATTTAATTTTGGGACACTAACTCCTGAAGATAAAAGAATGGATTTTCAGGTTGCAAAGGAAATGTTTGAAAGGGAATTTATAATTCATGCCTTAAAAGTTAATAAAGGAAAAATAAATCAAACTGCCTTGAGGGCTAATATCCCTAAAAAAACGTTACTAAGAAAAATTGAAAAATATGAGATAAACCCTAAGGAATATTATTAATAGGTAATTATGGGAAAAATTTGGAAAATGCTTGTAATGATTTTTGCTTTGATAATAATGGATCAAATTACGAAAGGAGTAATTCAAAGTAAGTTTTATCACGGAGAATCTATTCCAGTACTCGATGGATTTTTTAATTTTACTTACGTAAGAAATCCTGGTGCAGCCTTTGGCTTTATGGCCAATGCACATGACTCAATTAGAAAGCCTTTATTTTTATTAATTCCACTTATTGCATGTGGTTGGATAATGACCCTTATGTGGAAGGTTCGTAATACAAATAATATTTTACTTATGAGTTATAGTCTCATTTTGGCAGGAGCGATTGGTAATTTGATTGATCGATTTTCTCTGGGGTATGTTGTAGATTTTTTTGACTTTTATGTTGGAAATGCCCATTTCCCAGCTTTTAATATCGCAGACAGTTGTATAACAATTGCTGCATTTTTATTAATTCTTGATTTCTTTTTGGAAATTAAAAATAGAAAAAAAGAAATACTAAGTGATCAACCAGCAGCCAAAGATAATTTAGTCCAGTGATTCCAATTATTACCTTATTTGGACTACCAATATATACCTATCCCTTGGTGGTAGGTTTTTCTTGGGGGCTCGCATCTAATTTATTCATGGCCAATTTTATTGGTACAGAAAAGTATAAAGGTTATTTTTACTTAGCTTCATTATTTTTGCTTTCTTGGGTTGGGGCGAAACTATTTTTTTGGGTCTTTTCAGGTGAGCTTAATCAGCAATTACTTCAGTCTAAAAATTTTTGGTTAGGCGGTGGTTTTGTTTTCTATGGTGGACTAATTTTGGGATTCTTGTGGACAATTTTTTATTTTTTTATTTTTCCTAGAAATATAAAATTGGAAATTATTAAGGAGTTAATACCTCTACTTGTTTTGGGGCATGCGGTTGGAAGAATAGCCTGCATACTAGCTGGCTGTTGCTTTGGTATATTACTAAAATCACCGCTCCATTTGTTTGGCCATGAAATTTCCAGACAGCCAGTTCCTTTCTATGAATCACTTTTTTTATTTTTCTTATATTTTATTTTGCGAAGGTATAAAGCAGAATTGAACACAAAGATTTTAATGCTTTCTTATACATTAAGTTACGCTACATTTAGGTTTCTAATTGAGTTCTTAAGAGGGGATAAAATAAGAGGACTATATAGCCATTTATCATCTTCTCAATGGATTTCTCTAACAATAATAGTAGTTAGCCTAATTTTTGCTAGTTATGCTAGGCGAGATATTAGGAACCAGAAGCCTTGTTAACTTTTTCCAAAGATTCTTGGCTAATATAAAGTTCACTTTTGAGAGTTTGGGAGCACCAAGCTGAAAAGGCATCATCATGCTGATACATGGTGATGGTTTCCCAGGGGCAATCTTGGCTACAGTTTTGGCAACCAATACAACGATTAACATCAATTTCTACAGTTTGCCTAAAGGTTGGATTTAATGGGTCAGGTCCAGGCACCAGCTCAATTGAATCTACGGGGCAACCCGCTATACAAACTTCACAGCCAGTACAACCTGATTGGTGAACAACAGCAATGAGCTTGGGCGGTTTCTTACCCTTGCGCTTAGGTTTCAAGCGGGCGGAATGAAATGGATTTTCTACCAAAGTAGTGTCTGAATCGCTCATTTAGGATGCACCCTGTTATTCGTTCTATAACAAATACTAACCCAATTCGGCTTTTAGGTGAAGATGTTTATGAGCCGAGTAACTTAAGGTATAGTATATAAACAGGGCAAAATAAATTATATTTAGGCAAGAGTCTATGGAAAAATTAAGATTTGTTACAGCTGCGAGCCTTTTTGATGGTCATGATGTTTCTATTAACATTATGCGAAGAATTTTACAGCAAAAGGGCGTGGAAGTTGTCCATCTTGGACATAACCGCTCAGTAGGTGAATTAGTTGATGCCGCGATTCAAGAAGATGCTCATGCTGTTGCGGTAAGTTCTTATCAAGGTGGTCATAACGAGTACTTTTCTTATTTAAGAGAATCTTTGGATGCAAGGGGTGGAAAAAATATTCGCATTTTCGGAGGCGGCGGAGGAGTTATTACTCCTGATGAAATAAATCTGCTGCACAAAAAAGGAGTTACCAGAATTTATTCTCCTCAGGACGGCGTTGAACTTGGTCTAGAGGGTATTATCTCAGACATGGTTTCAAAGGCGACTCATTCAACTTTAGAAAATTTTAAGGAACTTAATTGTCCTAAAAATACTGATCATTTCTCTATTGGAAAAATAATCACCTACGTTGAAGAAAACGGAAAAGTACCCTTCGCCTGCGCACCAAGAGAAGTACCAGTTTTGGGATTCACAGGAACAGGAGGTGCTGGAAAATCAAGCTTGATTGATGAATTAATCCTTCGGTTCCAATTGCTCTATCCAGAAATTAAAATAGGGTTAATATCCATTGACCCTACCCGCAAAAAAACAGGCGGAGCTCTACTTGGGGATAGGATTAGATTAGGAAGTGTACTAGGCAAAAATTTATTTGTTAGGTCTCTTGCCACTAGAGATTCTGGTGGAGAATTGAGCCCGTATATCAAAACAGTTTTAACTTATTTAAAAAGTCTCGATTTTAATTTAATAATTGTAGAGACATCAGGAATCGGCCAGGCAAGTCACGCAATAACTGAAGTGGCTGATAAAAGTATCTACGTTATGACCTCAGAATATGGGGCCCCTACTCAATTGGAAAAAATTGAAATGTTAGATTCAGCAGACTTTGTTGTGTTGAATAAGTTTGAAAGACCAAGAGCAGAGGATGCTTTAAGAGATATCAGAAAACAATATAGAAGAAATAAAAATTTATTCTATGAAGATGATAATTCCCTTCCTATATATGGAACAATCGCATCTAGATTTAATGATGATGGAGTAAATTGTTTATTTGGTGATTTGGTAACCAGTATTCAATCAACTACTAAATTTGATTTAAAGAAATTTGAGAAATTAGAAAAGTCAAAGAGCTCTACAAAAGCAAAAGCTTTAATTGGAAGTGATCGAGTTACTTATCTAAGAGATATTGCTCAGTCTGTAAGAAAGTACAATTCTGCTACCAATGAAGTATTTATAAATTTACAGCGATACAGCTCTTTAATGTTAGCAGGAGAGATTTTAGGTAATTCTGTCGTTGAACAAAAAATAAAGGATATTAAATCTAGTATTCCTGATGACGCTTTTGTTCTTATAGATAATTATATTAAAAATATTGAAGTAATTAAATCTGGGAAATTTAAGTATAAAGTTCGAGATATTGAAATATCGGTTGATACAAAATACAAATCCCTATCAGGTACAGAAATTTCAAAAGTAACATATCCAAAAACCAATAATTTATCAGAATTATTTTTATTTTTGAGAAATTATAATTTACCAGGTTTTTTCCCATTTTCTTCAGGGATATTCCCATTCAGAAGGACAGACGAAGATCCAAAAAGAATGTTTGCGGGCGAGGGTGGCCCAATTAGAACAAACAAAAGATTTCATTATTTATCTGCACAAGATGCTGCAAAAAGGCTTTCTACTGCATTTGATTCAGTAACCTTATATGGTGAAGATCCTGATTTGCGCCCAGATATATTTGGGAAAATTGGTGAGGCTGGAGTATCCATTGCGACATTAGATGATATGGAAGATTTATATCGTGGGTTTGACCTAACATCATCGTCTACTTCGGTATCCATGACAATTAATGGTCCAGCACCAATTATTTTGGCCATGTTTATGAATACGGCCATAAAACAAAAATTGGGTGAAAAGGAATTTTGGGATAAGGAAAAAAGGTTTGAAATTTTAAGAAAGGTTCGTGGTACTGTTCAAGCAGATATTTTAAAAGAGGACCAAGCTCAAAATACTTGTATATTTTCATTGGATTTTGCACTATGTATGATGGGTGATATCCAGGAATATTTTTGTAGAAATAAAATAAAAAATTACTACTCAGTTTCAATTAGTGGTTACCATATTGCGGAGGCCGGAGCTAATCCAATATCTCAAGTCGCATTTACATTAGCGAATGGATTTACATATGTTGAGTACTACCTTTCTCGGGGTATGAAGATAGACGAGTTTGCTGAAAATTTATCATATTTTTTCAGCAACGGTTTAGATCCTGAATATACTGTCATTGGAGCTGTCGCTAGGAAAATTTGGGCAGTATCCTTGCGAGACAAATATGGGGCTTCAGAAAAATCTCAAAAGTTAAAATACCACATCCAAACGTCTGGAAGGTCGTTGCATGCGCAAGAAATAGATTTCAACGATATCAGGACTACCTTACAGGCATTTATAGCCTTAAGTGATAATTGTAATTCCTTGCACACAAATGCTTACGATGAGGCAATTACAACTCCAACGGAAGAATCGGTAAGAAGGGCAATGGCCATTCAACTTATTATTAATAAGGAATTCGGATTAAATAAAACAGATAACCCATTACATGGGTCTTTCCTCTACCAAGAGCTATTTGAATTAGTTGAGGAAGCAATTCTTTCTGAGCTTGAAAGAATTTCTGATAAGGGCGGTGTACTGGGGGCCATGGAGGTCATGTATCAAAGAGGAAAAATTCAAGAGGAATCCATGATATATGAGATGCAAAAGGACTCAGGAGCGTTACCAATTATTGGAGTAAATACCTATTTAAGTGAAAAGTCTAAAAATACAAACGTTTTAGAAATTCCAATCAGTCGATGCACAGATGAAGAAAAGAAAAATCAAATAGCCAGATTAAACAATTTTAAAAATAGAAATAAAAATAAAAAAGCAGAAGCACTAGATAATTTAAAAAAGGTGGCTATTTCAGGTGGAAATATTTTTGAAGAGTTGTTAACTACAGTAAATTATTGCTCACTTGGCGAAATAACAAATCTGTTATTTGAAGTTGGCGGTAGATATAGAAGGAATATGTAAAATGGCCAAAATTTACACTAAAACTGGTGACGAAGGAAAAACTTCCCTTTTAGGCGGGATTAGAACAGAAAAATGCTCAATGATTATTGATGTTTATGGAACAATAGATGAATTGAATTCTTCTCTTGGTGTCGTTGTATCTCATTTAATAAGCAGTGATAAGGCCCATGGACATTTGCTAGTTATTCAAAGAGTACTGTTTGACATGGGAGCTTTATTTGCTACGGATCCTAAAGACAGAGAGAAATATTCACTAAAAAAAATTGTTGAAAAGGATATCTTAAGTTTAGAAAATTGGATTGATGAAATGACTAGTGAGCTTGGAGAATTAACCAATTTTATACTCCCTGGTGGCTCTGTTCCATCGTCATTTTGTCATGTTTCCAGAACAGTTTGCCGCAGACTTGAAAGATTAATGGTCGAGCTGAATCAAGCAAACCCTGAATGGAATGTGGAAAACTCAATAAAATATACTAACAGACTTTCAGACTACCTATTTACCGCATCAAGATACATAAATTTTAAAAAAAATATTAAAGAAATAAATTGGCATTAGTTTGTCAAAACAGAGGTTCAAATGGAAAACATAGTTTTACTTACAGATAGGGCAATTAAAAATATTGAGCAAATTCTGAATGAAATGCCTGACTCAAAAGGTAAATGCGTCAGACTATCAGTCATCGGAGGGGGTTGTTCTGGTTTGTCATACAAAATGGATTTTGACTTTGAAAAAGAGAAGGATAGATTAATTCCGTATGATAATTTTAAAGTTATCATTGATCCAAAATCTTCAATTTATCTAAAGGGAGTAACCCTTGATTATTCAGAGGGACTAATGGACAGGGGATTTAAATTTATCAATCCGAACGCCAAGAACACCTGTGGGTGTGGAGAATCATTCTCTGTATGATTCTTAGCCTAAGTGAATTTTCGTTATTTGAATTTAAGGGTGCAGACCATTTAATTTTTCTAAATAACCAAGTTTCAAAGAATTTAATCTCGTTAGAGTCCCAAAAGGGGCTTTTAGCAGTAAATTTAGAGTATACCGGCAGAATAGTCTCAATTTTAATTATAGTGCGAGATAGAGATAAGACCCTTGTATTCGCACCAAATATAAATGCTGATAAATTCAAATCCCATATTGAAAAATATATAATTTCCGAAAATGTCGTGATTAGCAAGAAAGATACAAGTTATTATTTAGACTTAGAAATACCAAATAATAATTCCGAATTTATGGCAGAGATTAGTTTAATCGATCGTTCTTTTTATCTAAAAGAAGGACATCCTAAAAATTCTGTTCAGCTCTTAGATTGGTTAGAGGAATATGGAGTTTTTTATAAGAAAAATGAATCAAAGGGGATAATGATTAACGAGTCTTGCCTAAACAACTATATAATGGATTATAACAAAGGTTGTTTTATAGGTCAGGAAACTGCCAGAAAAATAAACAACAATCGTGAAGCTAGCTATTTCCCAATGTACCTATTTCTTGAGGATGGCCATAATCCAGATCTTTGCCAGTTTAAGATTGAGAATGATTTGGTAGAAATGATTGGGTTTAGAAAAGAAAAAGAAGCCAGCAAAATTACTTTGAAAGTACCCAGGCGATATCGGATTCAGGGGAAAGAAATAAATGTGTTATTTGAGGGTGGAGTCAATATAAGACCTTTGCATTTATTCCCATCTGAAGAGGAACTCAGAAAGTCTTACGCAGAAGAAATATTTGATAAAGCTCTGAATCTCTATAATTCAAATAATGAAAGTGAAGCGCTTGGCTTAATAACTAATGGCCTGAAAATATTTCCTAAATCGCAGGATCTCTTAGAGTTGAGAGGTGTCATTCTATCTAGAATGAACGATTTTAATGAGGCGATTCTTTGTATGGATCAAATAATTAAAATAAATCCAAAACATGTAATGGCCTATACCAACAAATCCTTTTATCTCATGAAGCTTGGAATGATTGAAGAAGCCGAAAAATATAAGGAATTATCCACCTTGGTATCTATGGGGGGAGACCCAAATGGTATACTGTCTCCCGTCCTTGAAAATGAAGACCAGAAGAGAATGAGCATGTTTTTGGAAGTTCTAGAAATTGATCCTTTGGATATACATGCTAATCTCCAAGTCGTTGAGCTAGAGTTAAAGCAAAAGAATTACGGTGATGCTTATACTCGATTATCGATCTTGCCACATGATAATGCTGAAGTTTGCTACTATATGGCCTATGCTAGCTTTAAAACTGGTAAAATAAAGGAAGCTAAGGAATATCTCAGTCGGTCGAAAGAACTACATGGAGAAGGTAAGTCTCCGAAGCTGGCAAATAAAATAAATTCTCTATTTCGTGAAATAGAATCTATTTAAATACTAATTTTTAAAATAGTTAATGTATTCTACAATCCAAGTATTGATAGTCTTATTGTCTCTATATTTGTCGGTGAAGTCTTTCAAATTGGTAATATCCTCTGGCTTCAAACATGAACTACTTGAAAGTGCCATCAGAGTTAATTTTCTGGGAGATATGTCTTCAAGGAATTGATTGTTGTTAAATGACTCAAAGGTATCTATTCCAAAAGTAAGTAACCAAATTTGGTTGTAAATATCCAGCATTTTAATTGCAATGGTAAGGCCATCCATTGAATTGTTATAAAATAAAATTGTAGTAGGGAAGTTTCTTGTGGATACATCGAAATCATTAGAAGTTTGAAATTTAAAAAGAATGTCACTCTTTAAAAAGGATTTCAGTAAATCTTCAACTTTTCTTGGGAGATTTAATTTTTCAAAATTGTAATTAAAAGAATTATCTAATGCTTTAGAAGCATTAGAAGTTTTCCACTGTCCATCATAGAGGTAGGTTAGGGTTTTGCCAGTTGTGCTAAAGTCCTTAATAACAATATTGGGAAATGTTTCTTCTGAAATGCTTACAGGAAACGTTTCATTTTTCTTTACCCTTAATAGATAAGAGTTGTTTTCAAAAAAATCAGGATTAACGGGATAGGAAAGTGAGTCAATAAGGATATTTCTTTCTTCGCATTGTAGATAATAAAATCCAACAATTTGAGAATTCAAATAATTCATGCAGTGGTAGCAGTCGTCAATTAATGTAGAAGAGTCATTATTCACCAATTCATCTAAACCAGTCTCAGATAGAAAGACATCCAACTCTTCAAGGAGTTCATCATCACTTGCTTCGTCTTCAATTTCCTTAAGCATGCTTCCTAGGGTAAGCAAGTCGCTTATTTTTTGCAGTAAAACAAAATGAGTGGGATGATATTTTTGGATAAAGGGTTGATCTAATAGGTGAATTATTTTCTTATATTCCTCAAAAGACTTCCTGGGCGTGAAATCTGTATCGTTAAGTTCTCCGACAATTTCTTTATAAAACTCTGAATAAGATTTGATTAATTGATTTGTAATACTATTAATATCGAGTAGGGCCTTCATAATTTACCGTAATTTTTTTAATTTGAATGAAAAGGTGGCTGGGGCGGTGAGATTCGAACTCACGACCAACGGATTAACAGTCCGCTGCGCTACCGCTGCGCCACGCCCCAACGAAGATTGCTTGTGACCTGCAATTTATAGATTTAAACCATTTAGTTTGTCTAGCCTAAATGCTTGATTTATTTATTTGTTCAAGTCTCAAAATGAGTGTTAAGTTATTGAAATGTTATGGTTTTGTCGCATATTCAAGAAGGTGGCATAATATCCGATAAGATTAGGCGGAATACATATGAGTCAAATTAATCTATTGCGCATATTGCTAAGGTTATTAACACCAGAAGAAATTTTGGAATTAACTACTATTTCAAATGGTAAGAATAGGTTACTAGCTACCCAAATTTTAGAAGAAAAAATCACAAAGAAGCGAGAAGAACAGTTATCAAAATTTAGGCCCTTTATTGGTGAACCATTTACACCTTCCCCGGAAGGTCAACAAAATCAAGAACAATTGAACTCGGATCAGGAAGGCGAACAAAAAAAAGGTGTAGTTTTTATTTTAGACTTAAAGAGAAAATTAGAGGGTGGCCAACGTTCACTTAAGGAAATTGAAGTTCGAGATCTATATCAAAAAGCAGCAGGAATGGACGTAGATTTTTCCAAGGCGAATAAGGATGATTTAAAAAAATCATCCAACCTTGGAGTATTGATAAACAAAAAGCAATCTTAGAATTTAATACCTTTTATTTCTTCTTTTATTGCACCCTCAAAATTTTTCAATTCTAGGCTGGCCATTTGATAAACAGTTCCATCAATATTGGTAAGTGCTGCGGGTCTGTAATTGCCAGAATTTTTTACGCCTCCAAATGGTAATTTTGAACTCGCTCCAACAGTTGATCGGTTGAAATTAACTTGACCAGCATCAATTTCATTTAAGCATTTTTTGTATATTTCTGAGTCGCTAGAAAAAACGCTTGCAGCTAAACCAAAATCAGTTCCGTTGGCGATTTGAATTGCTTCTTCAATCTCATCAAATGGTATAAAAGTGCAATTTGGACCAAAAATTTCATTCATTAAAAAATGAGAAGACTTGTTAAAGCTTTTAGAAAAATGGATGGATGGACTTACATAGTAACCACGAAATTTCCTTTGCAATTGTTTTCCTCGCATAATTTCGTCTATGCCTTCCCTCTTTGCCATTCCCATAAAAAGTAAATAATTATCAAGCGATTGTTGATCAACCAAAGGGCCCATAAATGGCTCAATCTCATGTTCTATTGGGTGATCTATTATTATTGTCTTCGCAATTTGGTGAAAATTTTCAATAAATTGTTCCATAATCGATCGATGTATCGGAACGATTGATGTGGAGATACATCTTTGTCCAGATGTTAAAAAGCATGCTTTGATTAGTTCCTTTGTTGCTAATTCTAAATTTGCATCCTTATGAACTATAGAACTATTTTTACCGCCAAGCTCCAATGCAACTAATTTAGATAAATCAAGATGTGTTACCGATAAAATTTTTCTTCCAACTTCAACACTGCCGGTAAAGTAAACTCCTTTTATTGCTTTCTCTTTTAAGATTCTTCTAGCAAGTTCACCATCGCCTTGAGCTAGGTTTATAACACCATTAGGAAAGCCTGCTTGATGTAAGCATTCAACAAGCAGCTGGCCACTATAACATGTTTTTTCGGATGGTTTAAAAATGATGCTATTTCCACTAATTAGACATGCTGTAATTTGTCCATTAGCCAAGTGACATGGAAAATTGAATGGACCAATAATTAAACAAGGACCTATTGGTTTGTAATAAACATGTCCATCTGTATTAGGCAATATGTTTTCAATATGTCTTTCTTTAATGCGAGGTAATGAATCATTAATCGTGACATCAACTTTATTCATTATAGCCGTAACTTCAATAATAGCTTCCCAGTAAGGCTTTCCCATTTCCAAAGAAATAGCTTCAGCAATTTCATTTTTACGTAATGAAACTGATTCCTTAAATCTGCTGAGGACTTGTATTCTTTCCTCAATGGTTGTTTTGCGCCATTTTTGGAATCCCTCTACCGCACTACTTAATATATTATCAACTTCATTATATTTAACTGGCACATCCCATAGGTGCAAATCCAAATCACAAGGGCTAAATTTACCCATAACCTTGTCTGGATTTTTTTCAAGATCTTTGTTTTGAAAACTCCCGTTATAATAATTACCAAGAATTTTAAATTTCATGTATATCCTTTATAGATAAGTACCAAAGCCCTGATAGTTAACATTAGGTTTTATAAAATCAAAAGAATCAGATACAAGATAGAGTGTGGCATTTTGCTTATCAATTATTCCAGAAACTCTTGCTGCTTTAAATTTTCCCTTTTCCGCTGGTATTGTAATTAACATTTGCTTAATTGTTGTTTCACTTTCAAGCAATATAATTTTATTAAAATTGAAAAGCTCTTTAATAGGGGTGATATCTTTTTGATTTGCTCGATAGTGCGGACCACCATCAAACGGATCAACTTCTTTCATATATTTAAAACCTATATTCTCCAACATTTTCTTAACTGGTCTTGTATCTTCACCCACGTTGCCAATTGCATCTCTAGCTTCAATTGGAAGAAGTGATGTGTAGATTGTACCAGACGGATAAAGGCTCAAAATAAATTCTTTATTTTTCCGACTTAAAATATCTGCCTCTTGATAATCCATATTAAGGAATTTTCGGCCGATAGCTTCCCACAGCGGACTATTACCATCCTTGTCGAGAGGTGGCATTAACTCAGAATGGATAACAGGAGTAAACTGACTACTATGTATGGCAATAAACAAAAATCTAACAAAGGAAATTTGCTTTCCCAGTTTATCAGGGTTATTTCGGTAATTAGGGTGGATGACTAATCCTCCAATTTCAGTGTACCCATTGCATTCGTAATCTAATTGTAAAGTGCCGTGTATAAAGCCTGTATTTATCGTTTCGCTGTATTTTCTTTCTTGTCCAACAGATAAGTAATAGTGAGGTTCCTCATCTGTACCGTGTTGTCCATGAATCATAGAAACACCAATAACTTTTTTGGATTCGGTGTCCTCTAATACAAAAATATAGTTATTTTTTGCTTTTTCTTTATCAGGCTTTTTAAATGTAGAAACGGAGCTTTGAATCTTTTTCTGAATCAATTCATAATCGTTTGGAAGATTTATAAAGGAAACCAATTTACTCAATTCGAATAAGTCGTTTATATCACTTAAGTCAACACTTCTAATAAGAAACATACAAAATCCATTGAATTAAAAAGCAAAAATTATCTAAAAGTAAAATAAGCGTCTTGAATTAAACACCAAAGAATCTGATAATTTTCAGAACAGGTGGAAGTTTAACATGAATGAGACATTGAAGTCATTACAGAGTGATTACGCTTCAGGTAACTATCAAAAATTCATCGAGAATTTAATAGCCAATAAAGAAATGTTTGATAGGGGTAATTTTCACTTTAATTTAGGTAGCGCACAGGCCCATTTGGGAATGCTTGGGCCATCGCGTTACAATCTGGAAATGGCGAGAGCTTACAATGGATTGCAGTCAGGCTTATCCAATAATTTAGAATTCGTGGAAAAGCAGGTTGGTCAAAACCAGTCTTACAACCAATCATTATTTGACGCAATTTCCATTACAACATTAGAAACCAACTTCGACTTAATCATCCTGATATTATTGATCCATGCAGCGATTTTTTCTTTGCTGCTTCGCTTTAAAAAGGTGAATAGTAAGGTATTTGGTCTTTTAATTGCGATATTAATACTACCCATTGGTTTTAAGTATTATATTGATCACAGTGTGAAATTGGGAATTTCTATTACGAAGGTCAAAAGTTTTGAAGGGCCAAGTGGAATTTATAAAGAAGTTGGAGAAATTACACCTGGATATAAATTATATCTAAAGGATATTCATGAAGGATGGGCATTCATCTTTAGTCCTTCCTACCTGAGTGGTTGGATAAAAATCTCAGACATAGGAATTATAGAAATATGAGTGATACTACTAAACATAAAACAGAAGAGAATCTTTCAACTACTTTTTCTAAATTACCAACTTCTTTTACGAAGTTTCTTTGGCAATCAGGACCCTTTTCAAGTGAAAATGGACAAAATTTACCAAAATTTTTAAGAAAAGTTTCTGTATTTAAAAATTTTACGGACACAGAGCTATACATTTTATCAAAATATCTAAATGAGAGAATCTTTTCTAAAAGTGAGGAAATTTTTTGCCAAGGTGACATTGGTATTGGTTTTTATTTAATTTACCAAGGGCAAGTAAAAATTTTGATCTATGATGAAATTGGAGAACATACAGAAGTGGCTACAGATTACGAATTAAGTCTTGAAAAATATGATTTATTTGGGGAATTGGCACTCCTTCAAGAAAATTCAATAAGAAATGCTACTGCCGTAGCAAAATCAGACACAATTCTTTTGGGTGTATTTAAGCCAGACTTAGACGATATGATTCTTGAACAGCCAATAATTGCAGCAAAGTTATTACAAGCAATTTCAATGATTGTAGCCAATAGACTCTTTCATTTAACACAAGAAATAATTCAATTGAAAAGTAAGATTGAAAAAAAATAATGGAAAAGATGATTAATAGAACATTACTTCAAAGTATATTTTTCTTATCCTTTTGTTTATTATCTATCTTTGTCATGATTTTTCTGCCAAGAATTTCCATCCCGGTAACATTAGCCTATGTTAACTATTTAGTGTTCTCACCACTACTGGGGCCATTGGTTAAATTAACAAAAAATAAAAATCTCTCCGTAATTTTATTATTTATTGCTTTTATTTTAAGTTTCATAATTCCGCTTTTGATAGTGTTCCCATCAATCAATGATCAAATTCAAAATCTTCAGTACTACATTCCAAGAATAGAATCATTGGCACAGCAAAAATTTATAGAAATTAGAAATTTTATAACTTTGAAAACAGGCTATTCAATGCCTGAATCATCATTAAACGAGGCCATAATATATATTGGTAGCTTTTCGAGCAAGGTACTCAAATCGGTTCCAGCCTTCCTAGCAAATGCATTAGAGTGGATGTTTCTGGTGCCTCTTTTTTATTTTTTTATGTTAAAGGATGGAAACAAAATCATAAAAGTGGTCCTTAAAATTACCCCCAATAAGCTTTTTGAGAGATTCTATAATATTGCTCACCAGCTTAATGTGAAGGTGGGAGGATACATTTTTGCTAAAATAGTCGAAGCAACAATAGTAGGATCCATTATAGCTATTGGTTGTATGCTTCTTAATTTAAAATTTCCAATAATACTTGGCTTCGTAGCTGGAATTACAAATATTATCCCATACCTTGGGCCATTGTTAGGTGCAGTACCAGGTATTCTCATTGCTTATTATGAGTTCGGATTTGATAGTCAATTTGGTTTTGTTTTAATGCTATATTTACTCGCGAATGTCGTTGATATGGTTCTCGTATTCCCATTACTGGTGTCTAAAATAGTAGATTTGCACCCACTGTTAGTTATTGTTAGTGTTATTATTGGATCGCAATTAATGGGCTTTGTTGGAATGATTATTTCAATACCACTTACGGTTGCATTAAAGCTAATTATCATAGAAATATATAAAGAAATTTACTCCCCACAGTAATTTTGGCATGATAGGAAAAAAACAAATCCATGGGGATTATTGGTGAAAAATCTTATCATTCTGACCCTCTTTATTCTTGCGATTTCAGGGTGTAGCTCAAGTAGACCAGACGGCAATACTGAAGCTGAAAAGCTATTTAAAGAAGCGCAAAAATTCATGGACAAGGGCCAATATATTTTGGCCAATGAAAAACTCAACAACTTAAGATCTCAGTACCCATATAGTTATTTCGCAACGCCTGCTGAGCTTATCCAGGCAGACATTTTATACAAGCAAGAAAACTTTGTAGAGTCTGCAGCAGCTTACATTTTATTTCGAGACTTTCATCCAAAGCATGAAAAGGTATCTTACGTTGTATGGATGATCGCAGAGTCCTATTTTAATCAATTGCCATCAACATTTGATAGAGATCTTTCTCAGGGCCAAGAAGCAATTAAATATTACCAAGAAATAATAGAGAAATACCAAACAAGTGAATACCTTCAAACTTCGAAGGAAAAAATAAATTCTATTAATGATATGGTTAAAAAGAGGGAAAGATATATAGCGGACTTTTACTTTAAGACAAAAGTTTTTGATGCTGCAAGATACAGATATTTACTAATTCTTGATGAAATACCGGATGCTGATTACCAAGATCATGCCAGCATTAGAGTGATAGAATCTAGTATTGCACTTAAGGAATTTGATGCTTGCAAGAAGTATATTACGGAATTGCGGCCAAGAGTCAGTGGAAATTTTCTTGAAAGTTTTGATAGCCTTGGGAAAAGTTGTAACCAAAATTAATATTAAACATCGTAAGGTGAAACATGAATTCAGAAAGGGAAATCCTAAATTTTGCTACAAAGAGTCAGAAAAAGGGTAATGAGGCTGAGGCTCTAAAATATTTTCAAGAAGCATTAATCTTGAATCCAAAGTCGGTTGAAGCATATTTCAATGTTGGTAATTTATTTTTAAATAGAGGTGAAATTGGAAAGGCCATTAAGGCATTCTCCAAAATCTTAGAAATTGATCCATGTCATACTGAGGCTTCGATATCATTGTCTGTTATATACAATGATATCGGCAAATATGATGAGGCAAAGAAGATATTTGAAAATGCCTCAGAGCGAGTTAGAAACCAAACAACTGGCGAAGCTATTGGCGACACTCATTTGAGCAAAAAATTTGCCCAAAAGCATTTTGAAATTGCGGAACAGTATTTTACCTATGGACGTTATGATGATGCCTTATTTGAGTATACTAAGGCAGCCTCATTGGATCCAAATAATGAAGAAATAAGGTTAAAAATAGCGAAAACCTTTGCGAAAAAGGGCTTTATTCAAAAAGCGTTAGAAGAATTAAAGAAATTAAAAGCTGAGAAGCCACACTATTTTCCAGCTCGGTTGGCCCTAGGATTAATACATTATGGCTCGGGAGATGTTGTAAGTGCTCAACAGGAGTGGATGAAAATTCTCTCTTTGGATCCAAATAATAGTGAAGCAAAGAGTTATCTTTCCCTTTCAGAAAGCGCCACTGAAACAACACTTAATTAGAATTCATCAATTGAGCTTAGATATCAGCTTCAGATGTATTTTTTGATTTTGCTTTTTCTGTAACTGCAGCCGGCTTATCTGTTGTCGTAGCAACAGTTGCTTTATTTGTTGTTGCAGTTCTGCGTGAGTCGTCAGAGTTGTAGGCGACAATATATCTCTTTAATTCAAGATACATTGGGTGGCGTACTTCTAACTTGTTATCCTGAAGGACAATTTGTCTTGCTTCTTTTGTTTTATTATTAATGATCACAGGTGCTTTCAAATTTGCTGACATTTCTGTGATATTTTGTGGAATAGTTAGGATTGTATAAATACTGGCTTCCGAAATTGTTTCGAGGGCCATAGAAGTCATTTCACTTGGTAAAAGCTTCACAACAAATTCTGGGGCAAAGATTTTTGGCTCTAAAATTGGGAAAGCAACGTTCCCATCTTCCACGCTTTGAAGCCATAAGATCAAAGTCTGATCACCTGGATCCACTATAAAAAATTTCTTATGATTATCAAATCCAAGCAAACCTTCTTTGAAGTTAATAACATCCTTTTTATCGACTTCAAGTTCACCAAATCGTGTTGTAATGACTTTCACCTAGGCCTCCGTTGAGCAGCCAACAGCTTAATGCTGTTCGCAAGATTGTACCAACCAGCAAAATGAAAGTGCAAGTAGGAAATTAGTGCTTAGATTCTTCTAGCATTAAGATTTTTGCTTATTTAGGTCTTCAGTTATTTTACTTAAACCCTCATAATCAGATTGAGAGGCAAGTTCATTTTGATCCTGAATTGCCTGATAAACCTCTTCGCGATGAATTTTGGTCTCTTTTGGAGCCTTAATTCCAAGCCGAACCTGTTTACCCTTAATTTGAATGACGATAATTTTTATATGATCGTCAATTGCTATGCTTTCTCCAAGCTTCCGTGTCAAAACCAGCATATTAGAACCTCTGTGTCCAGACCCTCCTGATCCAGGGCGAATGGGCAATCTATATTACTTTGAAATTAGAATTGCAAATAAAATTGTTGTAATTGTTGGAGAATGACTTATCGCAGAAAGTCGAGAAGGCTTTGATTAAGGATTGCCTGACCAGATTGGTAGGTGGTTTTTAGGACCTGTTGTTGTTTGGTAATATCGCTAAAAATTTCAGCAATATCAGCGTCAATTAATTTGCTTTTATGGGTCTCGAGATCAACATTTTCTGATTCAAGTTGTGCGCGGGTAGTCATAATTGAATTAACAATAGACCCGACTCTGGTTCGGAGTGTAATTATTCTACTTTGAGCATCATCAAATTTTTCTAAAAGATCTTGAATTAGGTTTGAATCTCCATTTTCAAGGCCATTCGTAAGCATTTTTAAAAGGCCAAATAAATTTTCTCTTTTGTGAAATTCCTTATCTGGCGTTTCTGATGCAAGAGTTCTTTGAAATTCAATTGAATTAATATTTTGATTAGGTTTGTTATCATCAGCAAAAAAAACTTCACGACCGTTTAAATTAATTTGTACGAAAAAGTCTTTTGATGCTTCTACTTTAATTTTTCCATCATCACCAAAATAATCGCCCTCGATATTAAATGGGTGCTTCAAAGTGTCAAACCCAGCAAATATGTGTCTATTGCCTATTTTTTTGTTGGCTATTGAAAGCATTTGGTTTTTAAGCTGGATTATTTCATTGGCGACATTTCTTCTAGTGGCCACATCATAAAAATCAGAAGATTGTTGAAGAGCAATATCCTTTGCCTTTAGCAAGATATCAGATAATTGATCAAGAGCTTGTTCAGTAGTATTTAATTGTAAAAGAGCGTGGTCAGAATTTCGAAGAAATTGCCTGTTACTAATTGAAGTACTTCCAATTGCTAAAGCTTCAACATTACTAAGGGGGTCGTCAGAAGGCTTTGTAACTCTTTTAAGTGACGTACCCTTTATCTGGAGATCCTCAAGCCTTTCCTTTGCCTTGCCTACAGCAAAGTTTAAAGCAGCTTTATTAGAATTTTCAGATACCCTTGTCATTTAATTATCTCTTTATGCCTAGAACAACTTGAAACATATCATCTGCGGCTTTTAAAACCTTTGCAGATGCTTCATATGCTTGTTGAAATTTAATCATGTTGGCGGCTTCTTCATCGATCGAAACCCCTGTGATTCTTTCTTTTAAACTTTTGGTTTGAGCAAGGAGACCTTGTGATTGCTCAGTATCTAATCTGGCCTTTCCTGTTTGTAGTCCAATATTACCTATGCTTTTCAAATATTGTTCTTCAAAGGTCGCTGTACCATTAGCAAGAATTTTTGCGCTCTCAAGTTTGCTAATGGCCAAAGCTATTCTGTTATCGCCTGGGTTATTTGGTTCAAGAGCCGTTACGATGTTAGTTAAGTCATTTTCAACATCGGAACTTAAAGCTATTTCATTACCAGCATTTTCACCATTGGAAAGATCTTTAAAAAATAAAATCCCAGTATTTTTATTAGGATCTTCACCTTCAATCTGAATAGTATGTTTAAAGGCATGGCCGCGAGAGTGAATCGCGTTAACACCTTTGGTTAAGTTGAATGCAATTTCATCAACTTCCTTTTGTAATCGTTGGATATCGCTATTCCTTGCAGTCAATAGTGAGGTTATGCGACCATTTTGGAATTTCTCAGAAATATGGCTTGCTGGCCTATTTTTAAAATATATTTCAACGGAGCCAGACATGCCATTGGAGCTAGAATCTTTATCTTGACCCCTAAAAGCTAACTCTTGTACTTCTGTTGCGGAAACAAGAGTTCCAACACCCTCTGCATTTACTACGAAATTATTTCTATTATCTAGATAAGTTGTTATTTGAAAATACTCACTAAGTGACTTCAAGGCAATATCGCGTTGGTCTCTTAGGTCACCAGACTCACCGCCAATTGCTTCTAAGCTTCGAATTTTTTGATTGAGTTTTGCGATTTGATTTAGGGATTGATTTATATTAACAATTTCGTGCTCTAGCTTTTTATCAATATTATATGCTAGAGAATCTAGGGTTCCACGTATTCTCCTAAAATCCTTAGTGATCATTCTGGCGCTATCCCTGACGACGGATCGTATTGTTTCATTTTCGGGTTGATTCGCAAGTTCCCTAAAACTATTAAAAAATCTATTAATAATTTTATTCAAACCATCAACGCCTGATTCATTGAAAATATGTTCAACTTGTTCGAGCTGATTCAACCTTTCTTTTTGATATTCATTTTCGGACAAGGATGACTGAAGTCGTTTTTCCAACAATCCTGCATCGATTCGTTCAGTACCTAAAATACGTGTCCCAGTTGATGCGATCATACCGTCTTTGATTAACGGTATGCCTGAAGTTTGACGAACTCTCTGTCTGCTATATCCTTCCGTGTTGGCATTTGAAATGTTGTGGCCGGCCACTTCTAGTGACTTTTTACTTGCTGCGAGCCCACTTCGGCCTATACTTAAAATATCAGTCAAAGTCTAATCCTCAATAGGTTACGGCCCTGTGGCAATCCTGCCTTTAGCATTATAAGTTTGATTATTGCTTGTGCCAGCAACGATACCCTTTAAATCTTGCAGCTGATTTACCGCTTTATGTAAAAATATTTGATTTTTCTTGTTTTGCATTGAAATTTTTGTAATGAGATCTTTTAGTAAATTATTGTAACCAGAAAAAATTTTAAAATCAGTTGAATGTGAATTATTCTCAAGAAGCTGAATAAGTGAATTAATACTCGAGATTGAGTTATTGGATCTAGAGTTAATTATTTCAATTATCTCCTTCCGCTCACTTTCTAGTTTTCTGATAGACTCGACAATATTTTGTTTTTTTATCGAATTCTCTTCAAGCTCCTCTATTTTGCCACTAAGTAAATTGATATACTCAGTTGAAGTGAGATCAAATAATTCAAAGTGAAGTTCACAAAAACCCTTCCAAAGATGCAGTAAGTTTTGAATTTCACTTTGGTTAATCATGTTTTCTTTCATCCATTAAAAATCATTTGCCATCATACTATCAGCAATTTTATCCGGATCGATTTTATATGAACCAGCTTTTATGCTGTCCTTTAATTCTGCAATGCGATCAGCCTTATCGATGGGGCTTGAGGCGTCGACAGCCTTTTTAATTTTGGAAAATTCTTTGATCCCATCGTTAATATCTAACTTAACATCTCGCGCGGCAGTTTTATCTAACTCGTCCTTTTTAACGGGGTTATTTCTTGAAAGGGTTGGTCCCTTTGTTTTAGCTCCTCCAACCTTTTTATCAGGGAAAAAGCCTGTTTTTGAAGATGAATCAATAATATTAGACATAACTATCCTTTAGCTTACTTCTTTCCCTTTTGTGAGATCTGGTAAGCATTGTAAGTTTCTTGGTTTCTATATCGCTGGGGATAAATTTGATCTAAAACCAAATTTTTAATACCCAATCCCTTTTCACTTTTTGACATGACCTTGACTCTCTCATCTACTAAGAAATCTTCGAAAACTTCCTCTGCAGTAGATTTTTCTTCAGCACGATCTATAGATTTTTCCATCTCGTTAATCATTAATTTTGCAAAAGCGGCTTCTTGAGACTCTGCTATGTCCTTAAAGTCGTCAGGAATAAACTTAGTATTATCAATACTTTTTTGACCGTTTCCAATGAATGTAGTGTTTGGTGTAACTTTCAATCTCCCTTCCTGGAAAATATCAGTTTCTCTATTAATTTTAGCAAACTTTAGTGTCTATCTCAAAAAATGGAGGGAAAGGACTATATTGCCTAGATTAGATAAGCTCAATTTCTGCTAAAAGAGCTCCGTTTTTCTTAAGTGCTTGAAAAATTGAAATAATATCTTCAGGTCCGGCACCAAAAGCATTAAGCGCTTTTACTAAGTCACTGAGGGTAGTTTTTTTATCAACAAAATAAAGGGAGTCACCTTTCTTTTTATTGTTTCCACCTTGATCGGATGATTGATCCTTGACCTCAATTGTAAGGCTTCCATGGCTAATTGCGACTGGCTTAAGTATGATTTCACCACCTGCTACAATTGTTCCCGTCCTTTCATTAATAATTATTTTTGCCTTTGTGTCTGCAGTGACAGAATAATTTTCAATAAGTGCAATCATTTGTACTATATTTCTTTGATATTCAAAGGGAACTATTAAATCTACAGTGGTTGCATCTCTAGCCAATGCATATTTACCACCTAGTTCGGTATTAAGAATTTTTTCAATTCGAGCTGCAGTCGTGAAATCAGGTTGGTTTAAGCTAAGTCTTAATGACTTTTTCTTCTCAAAATCAAATGTGAATTCTTTTTCAACAATTGCACCTCCGGGAACGAGACCAATTGTTGGGAATTTGCTACCTTGAGTTAAGCCTCCAATGCTAATACTACCACTGCCAATTGCATAAATCTGACCGTCTCCACCCTTAAGTGGTGTGACTAGCAAGGTTCCTCCTGCTAATGAGGATGCATCTCCAATACTTGAGACTTTAATATCAACTTTTTGTCCTGCTCTTGCAAAGGGTGGGAGTTCAGCAGTGACTATTACTGCAGCAACGTTTTTGGAAACAATTTCTCTCTTTGGGTCAAGACCCAGTTTTTGAAAGAGAAGTTTTAAAGAATTATTAGTTATTTCTCCACCGCCATCTCCTGTGCCGTTAAGACCAATAACTAATCCATAGCCAACAACGCCGTTTGTACGAACACCCTTAATTGAAACCAAATCCTTTATTCGGGATTCAGCATATGATGAGAACGAAATTAAAATTGCAAGGGCTGAAATGAGTGATGAACGCATAAATTACCTCAATACACTGATATTGGTTTCAATTACTTCATCCGAATTAATTTGATCTTCGGTATTAATATTGCGACGATGCGCAAGTGCTTGTACTTCAATTAAGTGCTTACGATTTCTAAATAAAATATTTTTCCTTCCACTAAGCAACACATGATCTTTATTAATTTCTTCAATTATAACTGTTGAAATTTTATCATGAACTTGGCCTTCAGCAGGAGAACTAGCATCTTGATTATCCTTTTCTTCGCTCTCTTTTTCCTTTGAGCTCTCATCCTTTTTCCCGTCTTTGGCATTCCCCTTTTTATCCTTTTTTGAAGTGATTGCTTGTGGTGCCGGGAAAACACGCTTAAGTTCTGCTGTAATATCATTCTTCAAACGATTCATTACATTGATTAAAATAATGTCACCTTGTCTTTTCTTAGAGTCCTGCGTAAATAAAAAGCTATCCTTGCCTTGGCCACTCCAGAGACTTTGTTCATTACCGTTGTCGTAAAGGTCATCAGAAGTATATCTCTTTTTCACTTCAGTATCTGGATTGTATTGTCGTTTTATATTTGGCTCCATGGCCTTTTGGTTTGCAGTGGATAATAGGTTGGTATTGTTATTTCTCTCTCCTTTTCCGCGGTAAAGATCAAATTGATTGTGTGCTTTAGTTGGGCGCTGTTTAACCCCAGACTCTCTGTCAATTTGACGGTGAAGTGAATCAACATAGCTGCCACAAGAATATAAGAAAGATGAAAAAAAAAGTATTTTAAAAATTTTCATAAAGAAATAGTAACCTCATTAATATTTGTCACTGTGCCTGTCAGAACCTTTTTCATAACTTGTACATTTATAGAATCTCCTAAGCGACCAAAGGATTGTGGCCTTCCTTCTCCATTCAGTTGTAGGCCTTCTGATTTAAAAACAACTTTTGTATTTCTGCTTGGGCTGACTAATTGTTTTGAAACGAAATGCGAGTTCTCAATTGGGGCACCCTTGCTAATATTTCTTGTTGGTGTAAAAAAATTAATACTTTGGTCAGGCGAGAAAAAGAGGCCAGGATCTTTTACGAAAATAATTCTTCTTTCAAAGTTTTCTATTTGAAGATTTTGCCCAGGTGATAGATTGGTTAATGGCACGAGTGCAAGGATCTGGGTAGAGTTAAATATGCTAAATATAAAACTTGAACTAGTAGTTTCATTATTTAGTTTAAATATTCCGGTAATTTGATTGTCAGAAGAGGTGTCATTTTTATCAAATGTAATTCCATCGGGGGAAGTGCAATATGAATCAAAAATGGGTGTGGTTCTTATTGAATCTATTCTTTGATTAGGAGATAGATATTTATCTTGGAAGATTTCAGAAAGAGAAACAATACGGATTCTATTAGGCACAACTTTTATATCTTCAAAATAACGGGTGATTGGGTCAAGGTTTATCCAACCGGACTTGCCATTTAGAAGTTGAAGGACTTCATTCACTTTCGAGTCACTGCAATCAGTCTTTTTGATTAAATTTTTATTGCTTAAGCTAGTTTTGTTATTGAAGAGGACTAAGTTTTGACATAGTGAAATTTCACAGGCATGAACCATGCCAAAACTAAGAATATTTAAAAATATAAAGAAAAAGGATATTTTCATCTTATATTATTAACGGTCTGTAGCATTTGGTCAGCTACACCCATTACCTTTGAATTCATTTCATATGCACGTTGTGCTTTAATTAAATTGGTCATTTCAACCATTATGTTTACGTTACTAGACTCAAGGGTTCCCTGCATGATTTTTCCCGCATTATTGCTTCCTGGAATAGCTTGAACAGGTGGACCTGATGCTTGGGATATTTGATAAAGATTACCTCCCTCGGATTTTAGACCTACTGGATTGGTAAATGTAAAAATTGGTAAGATGCCTAAATTAATTGGTTCAACCTGATTCTTTACATAAGCTTCAATATTCCCATTTTCACCGATGGTTACATTGAGTGTTGCTTGTGGGAAGGTAATTCCAGGGAAAATTTTGTGCCCTAGTTTTGTAACTAGGTTCCCCTCTGCGTCTATATTAAATGAACCGTCCCGCGTGTATTTAATTTCGTTGTTGGGTAGGATAACTCCAAAAAACCCATCTCCATTGATCATGAGGTCAAAGGGGTTATTGGTAATCATTGGGTTGCCAGTACTAAATTCTTTTCTAATCGCAGAAACTTTAGCGCCGGTTCCAATCTGGGTGCCTACATTATACCGAGTATTGGTAGATGATCTTCCGCCTGGTGTGGTAACAGTTTCATATAAAAGATCTTCGAATTCTGCTCGATCCTTTTTAAAACCAATCGTATTTATATTGGCTATGTTATTTGAAATGGTAGATACGTTAGTTTCCTGAGCGGCCATTCCCGTTGCGGAAATGTTAAGGGCCTTCATCATTGCAAAGCTAGAAGCTGGTAAAAGGATGGTTATTACAGTAAATATAATTTTCATATAATCCTCTAAAATTTTGTTAACTCTGAATGGCTTCGACCAGCCATGCTATCGTAAGTTTTAATGGCCCTTTGAATCGATTCAAAATTTCTGTTCGCCTTAATTAAGTTTGTCATTTCCTCAAGTGGATTTACATTTGATCCCTCAAGAAACCCTTGAAGAATTAAACTGGAATGTTCTCCTGCTAAAAGATTGGCAGGATCTTTGTTAATAAATAAACCATTCCCTTCCTTCGAAAGCGCTACAGGGTCGTTAAATTCAGCGACGGAAATTGTGCCAACCTTAACGTCATTTACGTAGATATCACCATTTTGTGTAATTACGGCTTTGCCTTGATCTATTTTGATTGTACGTTGTCCTGGAGTGGTAGCACCTTCATTGTTTCCAGTTAATACGCCTTCATACTTAGAAAGGATTGGGAAACCTTCCTTTGTAACAAGCGTACCATCTCTATTTAAAGAAAATGCTCCGTTTCTAGTATACCTAATGCCATTAGGGCCAAGAACCTCGAAAAATCCCTTTCCATTTATTGCTACATCAAGTGGGTTATTTGTTGGTCTAACATCTGATTGTGTATGATCAGTATAGGTACCATCAACTTTAACAAAGGCATTTTCTGAACCATAGGATTTATAAAAGTCACCTGGGGCCCATTCCTTATTCGGAAGATCAATTTCGTCGTGTCCCTTTTCTAAAGCTGTGAGATACTCTTTGAAGATAATCTGTTCTTTTTTAAAGCCTGGAGTATTAATGTTGGCAACATTATTTGAAACAGTGTCTAGCTGCTTTTGCTGTGCAATCGCTCCTGATACTGGTACCCATAGTTCTTTCATTGATCAACCATCCTGGTTGAGGACCTCATATATAGAATGGTAATATTTTTCAGTCTGATATTGTTAGTAGGCAAATTTATCCAATGGGTGTAAGTAGCAGTTATCAGATAGATTTTTGAAGGAATTGGAACAAATGAAAAAAGAAAAACAGCAGGACTTAAATTTTGAAGAAAGTTTAGCCAAATTAGAAGAAATTGTTGGGAAAATGGAGTCAGGAAAAATGAAGCTTGATGAAACTGTTAAGCTTTATGAGGAAGGTATTAATCTTTATCAATTTTGCAAAAAGAAACTTGAAGAAGTTGACAAAAAAGTTTCACAATTAAATGAAAGCTTGGAAGAGTCTGAATTTGAATAAATCTATTTATCTAATTACTCTTTTTTCTATCTTTAGTGCTTGTTCTTCTAGCAGCAAGATGAATCCCGAAAGAGATCAAGTTGAATTAAATTTAGAAAATTCATCAAAAAGAATTGAAATTAATAAAGATGAAACAACGTACGGCCCAGTGACCAACGATCAATCTTTCCAAGAAATAAAAGTTAAAAAAGAGATTTCAATTGGCATAATTTTGGGTGCTGGACTTGCAAGAACACTATGCGGGATTGGCATTTTAAAGGGTGCAGAAGAAAGAGGAATTAAATTTAAGGCCATTTCAGGCTATGAAGCTTCCATCGCGGTAGCGTCATTGAGTGCAATTGATGATGATTTTTCAAATTTGGAATGGAGCTTATTTGAAAAATATAGTCGCAAAAGTTCAAAGGAAATTTATTTACAAAGTTACCTAGAAAATGAATTATCAATTTCCAAAGTGATAAACTCAAATATTAAAATCGAGAATTTAAAAAATTTTTTAATTATTCCTAAACTAGCGCCTGACATAGGAATAGTTAATAAGGGTGGTTTGGCATCCGCGATTCAGAATTTGCACTTACCGTATTGGTTGCCAGAAGATAGACCTGTAAAAATGAATTTTTTATCCGATAGTTTTGATCGGATTTATGAATATATGCGAGAAATCGGAATTGATTATATTATAGGAGTAGATTATTTAGGAAGTTCCTTAAATTTTAAACGCAGGGGAGAGAGTCTTGTAGGAAGGTTTAGTAGAATTGCTGTTGCTGAAAAGGCATTATGGAATAGATTGGATTTTGTAATTAGACCTCCTATTGATGAATACTTCCTAGATGAAATAGAAAAACCAGAAAATTTGATTTCGAAGTGTTCTGGATTTGCAAAGGAAACGTTTCAATCTTTGAGCGAATTAAAAAATAGATAGGGTACTTACTTGAAATTCTCTAAATTAAAAATTATTTATGCAATGGGTGCTGTGATTTTTCTAGCAATTATTTCAGTGGTAGGTGCATTTACCTATTTTTCATTCGTTTTGCCAAAGATAGATACATTAGCTGACTACGATCCACCAACAAACTCCCTTATACTGTCGAGAGATGGAGTTGTTTTACTTGAGATCGGAAATGAGCGAAGGGAAATTGTAGCGTTTGAGAAGATACCAAAGCAAGTTGTGAATGCTTTTCTAGCAGCTGAAGATGATTCCTTCTATCAACACCATGGTGTAGATTATTGGGGTGTTCTGCGTGCGATGCTAATGAATCTTAAGGCCGGAAAAGTAGTTCAAGGCGGAAGTACAATTACCCAACAGGTTGCCAAATCACTTTTATTATCAAAGGAAAGATCAATTGCAAGGAAAATTAAAGACTTCCTATTGGCTTTAAAAATTGAAGAGAAGTTTACCAAGGACGAGATTTTATTTCTCTATCTAAATCAAGTCTATCTAGGCGGTGGTTATTATGGGATTAAAACAGCTGCAAAAGGATATTATAACAAGGAGCTAAATGAGGTAACTAATGCAGAAGCAGCAATGCTGGCTGGATTGTTGGTTGCCCCAGGTAAATATTCGCCATATCTCAATCCTGAATACGCTACCAAGCGACAACATTATGTTTTAGGTAGATTGTATGAAACTAAAAAAATTACAAAAGAAGAATATGAAAAATCGCTTAAGGAAAGGATAAAATTTAAAATAAGAAAGAAGAATGAATTCAAGGCAGGATATTTTACTGATTGGGTTCGACAAAGATTGATTGAAAGCTTCACTGAGGAGAAGTTAATTCATAATGGTTTTAAAATTGTAACAACGATTGATTTTGATTTGCAGGCAAGGGCCGAAAAGGCGGTATTGAAAGGGGTTAGAGAAGTTGACAAGAGACAAGGATATCTTGGGCCGATAGGGAATCTCAAGGAAGTACAGGAAATGGACAATTTTGACTTGAAAATCAGAAAAGAGATTCTTGAAGAAAAATCAACCTATTTTTATCTTGCCGATAGAGGCGAAAGAACCAACGAATACCCATTTTCTAGTGAATTTTTTACCAAAATGAAGGCAAGCTATCTTGAATTTAATTCTTTGCACCCTGAAGCGATTTTAGGATTAGGGATCCAAGAGGGAGATGATCTATATAAGAATCTTCAAGAAGATAACCTTTATAAAGCCTATGTAACCAAGGTAGATGATGAAAACAAATTAATTCATATTTCATTGGGTGGGACTGCCGCATTAATTTCTCAAGACTATTTTAAATGGCTGCGAGAAAGGGAAGTTTCTGAAAACCGGGAATTTTATGCAAATCAAAACAAGCCATCATTATTTGTAAAGCGTGGTGACTTGGTTTGGGTGACCTTAGTTGAGCGCGATGTTCCACTTAGCAAAATATTACAACCAGGCGCAATTAAGAGGATTGAAAGTTCTAAGTATTATCCCACTATAAAAAATCAAAAATATTTGCTTTGTTCTTTAGAACAAAATTCCGAGGTTCAAGGTGCATTAATTTCCCTTTCTCCGGATAGTGGCGAAATAATATCTTTTGTTGGCGGTAATGATTTTTCAGTTTCTCAATTTAATCGCGCGATTCAAAGCTTAAGACAACCAGGGTCAGCAGTTAAGCCTTTCATTTATGCTGCAGGATTAGAAAATGGTTATAACGCAGCTTCAATTATTCTGGATTCACCAGAAGCTTTAAGTGGTGGAAATGAAAATGATGTTAATTGGAAGCCAAAAAACTATGATGGAAAATATTTAGGACCAATAACATTTAGGCATAGCCTAGAACAAAGTCGTAATATTCCAACCATTAAACTTGCTGAAGATATTGGTGTAAGAAAAATTATGAATATCTTGCCCCGATTTGGATTAGAAGTAGTCGCGGAAGAAAATCTTAGTGTTGCTCTTGGTAATGTGGGCGTTAATCTTATAGATTTAGTTTCTGCCTATGCGATTTTCCCCAATGGCGGTCGTTTAGTAGAGCCTGTTTCAATTTTATCAATCACTGACAAGTCAGGTGTTGCATTTCAGTTAGATGAAAAAAAGAAAGAGAAGCAATTAATTGAAAAGGGTATCATTAAAACAACTCCCAATAGTGACACCTCTCCTTCGGAAGATAGCACCAAGCTTGATTTCTTTGCGAATCTTAGGGGGAGGCAAGTATATGATCCGAGACTTTCATTTGTTATGACTAATATTTTAAAAGGTGTAATTGCGAATGGAACAGGCCGTCCAGCAAGAGCATTAGGTAATAATATAGCGGGTAAAACGGGGACTACTTCAAGCTATGTAGACGCCTGGTTTGTAGGATATAGCTCAAGGCTTGCGACTGGGGTTTGGGTAGGCATGGATAATAATAAAACAATGGGATATGGAGAAACGGGTACTAAATCCGCTCTTCCAATTTGGATAGATTTTATGGCTGATGGATTGAAAAAACATAGAGAAGGTGAGTTTTTTCAACCGAATGGAATAATTAATATGTACGTAAACAAGGAAACTGGAAAACCAGTAAATATGAACAACCCAAATGCAATTCTCGAATCGTTTGTAGAGGGTACAGAGCCAGGTTCAGAAAAATCTCAAACAGTTACTCAGCCTGATAAAAAAGGTCAGTTGTTTGAAGAAGAAGAGCTTTACGACTAAAAGGGTAAAATCTACCTGAGATTTTATTAAATACAAATATTCATAAGTCTCCCTATGCTTACTCCGATATTTCACTAAGCATTTCCATATTTGGGAGAAGTTTTGAGAAGCTTTTTGAGAAATCCATTAACAGTATGCCTGGCGATATCTATCGCTTTTCACGGAATACTATTATTCAACAAGCTGAAATCAATTAATTTTGAGAAAAAATCTGTGGATGGCATTAACAAAAAAGAACTACCTCCAAAGCAAGAAAAAATGAAAGTCGTTCTAGTTCCAGATCATAAAAACAAATCATCCATGCAAATTGTTGCCACAGAAGATTCTAAATCCAGAGATAACATTGTCGAAACGCGGTTTTTAGGGAAGCAAGATCAAGTCGTTGATAGACAAACAATTGCCAGAAGAATTGATAAGTTTAATGAAGGTGGAGGCGGGGGAAAAATAACCAAGCAAGCAAGTTCTAAAACTCTATCGCAACCCAAAAATTCCAAAGTACCAAAGGGATTAAAATTGGCTGATCTGGCCCAAAAGCATTCAGATGAAAGCGAAGTAACAAAGGCATTAGAAGCAACAATTACTGGGACAGGGAAGAACGGTAGAGGCCTATCATCAAATAATGATTATATTGAAGATGTTTCCCTGGGAGATATCACTTTACTAAATACAAAAGAATACAAATTTTACGGTTTTTATTTTAGAATTCGGCAACAGTTAGAACAATATTGGGGTAAAACATTAAGAGAAAAAGCCGACCATATTTACAAGTCAGGAAGAAGACTACCTGCTAGCGAGGATAGAATTACTTCTTTGACAATTTACCTAGATCCAAAAGGAAATATTACTGAAGTATTGGTAAAAAGCCCGTCAGGCGTTAAGGAATTAGATGATGCAGCAGTAGAAGCCTTTAACAAAGCAGGCCCTTTCCCAAATCCTCCTAAGGGTATGATTAATGGAGGCAAGGTTAAGATTGAGTGGGGATTTGTAGTGAAAAGCTAGTGAGAGTGAGGACCTTTCAAAATATTTTTAAGGTTGTTTATACCTTCCATCATCACGTAATCAGACCAAACAGTTTCTAATTCCTTAATCGTTTCAACAATTTGAATTGCCGCTTGGTCTCTGGAAATTCTTTGTGTCTCTGCTAAATGAGAAACAGCAATTCCAAGAGCTTTAATAGCAGGTTTTGAGCAGGCTTCTTTAAGTCTGTCCTCATAACTTGTATCAATACGCCTTTCTTTCGTTTTAATGATGGCCGTATTTAGTAGCTGGACCGATTCTTTATTCTCAGTCATTTTCTCACCGATTCATGGGCTATTTTTAGTTTAGTGAGTATCAAGATTTTACCTTGTTTCGTAAAGAGAAAAATCTGATTAACTCCAATTTTTTCATTATAAAATTGCAAAAAATATAAATAATTTTTTACAAAATTATTGACTACAGATTTTAGAGTTTAAATTAACTTCTGATAATCCTGTGAAGATAAAAGAGATTTTAATTCATCTTGATTTCCGATACGAATTTTAATCAGCCAATTATCGTAAGCGCTTTGATTAATTAATTCAGGTTGAGAAAGTACATTCTCATTTCGAGCTATTACTTCACCAGACAATGGAGAATATAAGTCACTCACAGATTTTATTGATTCAACAACTCCAAAAGTTTTTCCGCAATTCACCTTGCTTCCAACTGAAGGTAATTCAACAAAGACGATGTCTCCTAAGGAAGACTGAGCAAAATCAGTAATTCCAACAATTCCTGTGTTGCCTTCAAGGTTTATCCATTCATGTTCTTTAGTATACTTAAGTGAAGATGGTACATTTGAGCTCATTATTTATGCCCTCCAGTGACAAAAGGTTTTTCAATAATTTCAATCGGAACTGACTTATCCCTAATTACGACAAAATATTCATTTGGGGTAACAAATTTTTCTAAATTGACTAATGCTAAACCAATTCCTTTTCCCAATGTTACGGAATGAGTTCCAGAGGTAACACTGCCAATTGCTTCTCCACTTTTATTAGTAATACTATAGCCTTGGCGAGGAATACCACTAGAGCATATAAGTTTAATTAATTTTGTTTTTGGCTTGGTGTTAAGTAAAGTATTCTTTCCAATAAAATTTTCTTTCTTCAGTTTAACGGTCCATTTTAAGGCTGCGTCGAAAGGTGTATTTGCGTCTGAAATTTCATGGCCATAAAGCGGGTAACACACCTCTAGCCTTAAAACATCACGGGCTGCTAGGCCACAAGGCATTACACCATTTCTCATTAGTGTCTCCCAAAATTGAACAATAATATTATTTGGAGCAAAAACTTCAAAGCCATCTTCTCCAGTGTAGCCAGTTCTGGCGATAACAACTTGATAGCCAAGGTTAAATTCTTTTACCCCGTAATAGGGCATATCCAAGCAAGAATTAAATTTTTCATTCAATTTAATCAAAAGGTTTGCACTTTCTGGACCTTGAATAGCGAGTAGTGAAGTATTATCGCTATGGTTTTCTAATTTAATGTTAAAACCATTTGCGAATTGTTTAATCCAATCCCAATCCTTTTTTATGTTTGAAGCATTGACACATATAAGAATTTTTTCATTTGTGATTTTGTAAGCGATAAGATCGTCTACAATGGTCCCATCTTGCCTACACAAAGGACTGTAAACTGCCTTTCCTTCTGGTGAGGAAGCAAATTCGTTAGTAATAATATGGTCAACAAATTTTGAAGCATCTGGTCCAGTGACCCAAAATTCTCCCATGTGACTTACATCAAAAACACCAACAGACTTTCTAACTGCAAGTACTTCGTCCTTAACTCCCGAATATTGTATCGGCATATCAAAACCTCCGAATTCAGCCATTTTGGCCTTGAGGTTAAGATGGTGCGAATGAAGAACAGTTTTCAATAAAGTCATAAAAAAATCCTAATTTATAAATTTTGAAATTCAGTTGCCTGGATGAGGTTTTGAATCAAGGTCGCAACTGTCATTGGTCCAACCCCCCCGGGGACTGGTGTGATAGAATTAACCACGGCTTCAACTTCATGAAAATTAATATCACCACAAAGTTTACCATCTGAATTTTTATTAATTCCAACATCAATAACTATTTGAGACTTATCATTTCTAAAAAATTCTTTGCCAAAAAAATTAGCTCGACCAACAGCAGCGATCACAATATCTGCCTTTTTTGTGATTTCAGGTAGATTTTTGGTCTTGGAGTGCGCGAAAGTTACAGTGGCATCTTCGTTAAGGGCCATTAGCCCAAATGGTTTACCAACAATTTTGCTACGTCCAATGACGACAATATTTTTTCCGGCCAGCGGAATATTATAATGGGCAAGCAAGGTCATCATTCCCTTTGGGGTACACGGCTGGAGGTAGGTGTTAGATTTACTTCCATTAAATATTCCAAAAATATTCTGTGGGTGGAATCCATCAACATCCTTACTTGGGGGAATAAGCGTTTCAAATGGTAAGTATTCTAATTGTTTAGGAACAGGCAATTGAACAAAGATACCGTGAACATTTGGGTCCTTGATACTTGATTCAATCTTACCTAATACCTCTTTCTCTGAAATATCGTGTGCCAGATGGTTAATTATGCAATTTGCCCCAACCTTTTCACACATTTTCTTTTTGTTTCTGACGTAAACCTTACTAGCTTCGTTTTCGCCAATCAAAAAAACATGCATTGTTGGCAAGAAGCCTTTGGCACGCAAAGTTTGAACTCGCGCTGCGAGTTTTGGAATGAGAGAATCAATAACGACATCACTTCTTAGATGGATTGCCATTTACGTATTCTTATTGGTAAGGGAGTTGCAGGCATATTAATGAAACAAGCATTGTTTGGCAGTAATAAAGTTTGTTTTTGCTACGCGTTTTTTTGGAGTAGTTTCAATGGCTAAAGCTGGCTACATATTACAACTTATTGGAATGTTACTTGTCACAATTTGCTTAGTAAGTGGAATGATACAGGGCGACTACAACAAAACAAATCTCGTACAATTTTTAGCAGGAGCGGTATTTTTTTACGGTGGTGGCTTAATTCGTTCAAAGGAAGCATAGGCCAAAAGCTTTTCTTTACCGCCTTTTCACAAACCCATAGAATAAACGAATGATTATTTTGGGAATTGACCCTGGGTCTCGCGTAACTGGTTATGGCTTCATAAGGGTTGAAAATAAAAAAATTTCGTATGTGTCGTCAGGGATCATGAAATTTGATCTTGAAGTGAATTTTTTTTCAAGATTAAAAAATATTTTTGAAGAATCAAAAAACTTAGCCAGTTTATACAATCCAGATGTTATTGCATTAGAGTCGCTAATTTATGTAAAAAATGTTTCTTCACTTTATAAGTTAGCACAAGCACGAGGTGCAATATTGTCTGGGCTTTTGTCAGTCAGAGAGAGAGAAATTTTTGAATATTCTCCTAATTTGGTGAAATCCTCCGTGACTGGATTTGGGCATGCTGATAAGCACGCAGTTGCAAAAACTATGAAAGTATTATTAGGCAAATCAGATTTTAAAACTGCAGATGAGAGTGATGCTTTGGCTATAGCAATCTGTCATTATCTTAATTCAAGGCCTAAGAAAATAGGGAGTCAAAAGTGTTTGGATACATAGAGGGAGAAATTATTTTCTCTGATGGAGAACAGTTAATTGTTAAATTAGAAAATGGTTTAGGAATGCAGGTACACTATGGCCGCATTCTTCCTGTGGGATCTAATATTAAACTTTTTCTAACCCATGTCGTTAGGGAAGACAGTCAAACGCTTTACGCCTTTTCTGAATTTAGTGAAAAGAAATTATTTGAGTTGCTATTAACTGTAAGCGGGGTTGGCCCGCGTACGGCTTATTTATTGATTAAAGAATTGGGACAAGAAAAAATAATACAAGCCGTTCTTTATGAGGATAAAAAGTTGTTATGTTCAGTGAGCGGAATTGGACCTAAAACAGCTTCACAAATCCTCTTGGACCTTGGGCCAAAAATGCCTAAGACATTTCAAAGTTTGCAACTAAAGAAAACGATCGCTTCGGTTAAACCAGATATTGCTAACGTTCAAAGTGTAAATTTGGCCATGGATTCATCTGTCTATAATGAAGCTATTTTGGCTTTTAGAGAGTTAGGATTTAAGGATGATCAATTTATTCCAATCATACAAAAACATATAAGTGCTAATGGCATTACTAAACCAGAACAATTGGTACAAAGAGTACTAAAAGAATTATAAAAACAGGGCCGAGAATTAGTTATGAATGATGATATTTTGGAAAATGAACGCGTGTTTGATCCATCTGAAGATAATAGTTCAGGCGAGGAGCGGAAAATTGATGCTCAACTTCGTCCGACTAGCTTTGATGAGTTTATTGGCCAGGAAAGAATAATTGAAAATATTAAAATGATGGTTGGAAGTGCTAAATTAAGAAATACTTCATTGGACCATATATTGCTTTCGGGTCCTCCAGGCCTTGGAAAAACCTCATTAGCAATGCTCATGGCTAAAGAATTAAATGTTGAACTCCATATTATAAGCGGCCCATCTTTGGATAAAAAAGGTGATTTGGCAGCTATCTTAACAAATTTAGAACCAGGCGATGTTCTCTTTATTGATGAAATTCATCGTATGCCAATCACTGTCGAAGAAATTTTGTATTCTGCGATGGAAGATTTTAGACTTGATATTATTCTTGGCCAGGGACCCTCTGCTAAGACAATGAGGATTGATATTAATCCCTTTACTTTGATTGGTGCGACAACTAGGGCGGGTTTATTAACAAATCCACTTAGGGATAGATTTTTAGCACATTTCCATTTTGATTTTTATAATGATCAGGATTTAAGTAAAATTATTACCACAAACCAATATAAGCTAGATCTTGAGATTGATAAGAGGGCCATTAACCAAATGGCTTCTTGCTCCCGAGGAACCCCTCGAATCGCTAATCGTATTTTGAGAAGGGTAAGAGACTATATGCTTGTGAACCAAAAAAAATCTGGTTCTCTAGAAGATGTCTCTGCAGCTTTAACTTTAATGGAAATAGACCAGGGTGGTCTGGATAGAATGGATCGAAAAATCTTAACAGTAATAAAAGACTATTATCAGGGTGGACCTATAGGTATTGAAGCCCTGTGTGCCACGCTTAATGAGGATAGAACAACGATCGAAGACGTTTACGAACCATTTTTGCTTAAGCAGGGCCTTTTAATTAGAACTCCACGAGGTCGGGAAATATCCGATAAAGCGCGCGCACATTTGGGCGAAGAGATTTAAATAGTTTTATCCAGAATCCTAACAGCAAGTTCTCCATGGGAAATTTTTTCTTTTCCTGAATTTTGGATTTCAATTTGCCAAAGGTGAGAAGTTTTACCCAAATGAATAGGTGTGGCAGTTCCAATCAAAATCCCTGTCTTAAAACTTTTGAGATGATGGATTGATAAATGCGTACCAACTGGATATTTATCACTTGGGCAATTTAGGCCAGCGCCAATACTAGCGAGAGTTTCAGCCAATACACCAGAAGCGCCGCCGTGCATTATGCCATGGGGCTGATGATGTTGCTCGCCAACCACCATTTCCCCGACTAGTTTTGAGGACTCGGCGTGAGTAATTTTAATATCGAGGTGGGAAACTAGAGTTCCTTTACATTGTTTATTGATGAGTTCTATATCAACCATTGAATTCTCCTGAAGCCGGCCAAATTGAATGGAAAAAAGGTACGGTATTGCTTTAATTTTTGCAAATAGTTAAAATCAGGTTTTAGCCCAAAGAAAGCGGAAGAATAATGTTATATCAACGTACCATTGCCAAAAAAGTTCAATTAACAGGAATTGGAATCCACTCAGGGAGAAAAGTTGCCTTAACTTTGTACCCTGCTGAAGCAGATTTTGGTATTCAATTCAAACGTACTGATATTTCTGGGTCAACGGTCATTAAGGCTGACGCATTTTCTGTGGGTGCTACAGAAAATAATACTACTCTAGGACAAGGCTCAAATTGTGTTCACACTGTTGAACATTTATTGGCAGTTTTTTATGGCCTAGGAATTAATAATGTTTATTGTGAAATTGATGGACCAGAAGTTCCTATTATGGATGGTTCTGGGGCATCATTTGTTTTTGTGTTAAAGGAAACAGGTTTAGCGACTTTAAATAAGTCGAAAAAGTTTCTTGTAGTTTTGGAGCCAATTAAGGTTCAAACTGGTGAAAAATGGGCCACGATTGAGCCATCCTCTAAATTAGAAATCCAATCGACAATTATCTTTCCTCATCCTGTTATTAAAAAGCAGGTCTATACCTTTGATTTTAGCTGCGAAAATTTTATTTCTGAAATTAGCAGGGCGAGAACTTTTGGTTTGTTGAAAGATGTTGATAACTTGAAAAGAAAAGGCCTCATAAAGGGTGGCTCTCTAGATAATGCAATCGTTCTTGATGATTTTAATGTCATAAATAAGGAAGGACTGCGATTTAAGGACGAATTTATAAGGCACAAAATTTTAGATACAATCGGTGACATTTCATTGGTTGGTTTTGAGATTGCAGCCAAGGTTACTACTTATAAATCGGGTCACAATTTGCATAATTTATTATGCAGAAAGTTGTTGGAAACTCCATCTGCCTTTCAGCTTGTTTCGGCATCATCACTAAAGAAAGAGGTTCTTGAGTCTTTTGAACTGCCTAAGGCCATGATTCCTACATTTCACTAAGTTAAACCGAGACATTTTTTCATTTTAAAGTTAAATAAAGAAATAATCTGGAGAATCAATATGAAACTTTCAAAAGTTTTTTGGCAAACCTATAAGGATAATCCTGCTGATGCGGAAATACCTTCTCACCAATTAATGTTAAGGGCTGGCTTAATGCATAAAGCTGGTGCAGGACTTTATAATTTTTTACCATTCGGTTTAAGAATTGTTAAAAAAATCGAAAAAATTATTCGAGAGGAACATGATAAGGCCGGATGCCAAGAAGTTTTAATGACTGTTGTTACTCCTGGTGAACTTTGGCAAGAATCGGGTCGATGGCAAGCCATGGGTGGGGAAATGGTCAAAATGAAAGACAAGGCCCATAGAGACTTGTGTATTAGTCCTACAAATGAAGAAGCAATTACAGACATTTTTCGAAGTTTAATTAAATCCTATAAGGATCTCCCAGTTATCTATTATCAAATTAATACAAAATTCAGAGACGAAATTAGACCTCGTTTTGGATTAATGCGAGGTCGCGAATTTATAATGAAGGATGCCTATAGCTTCCATGAAACCAAGGATTGTTTGGAAAAAACTTATTTCGATCTTTATAACGTTTATTGCTCGATCCTTAACCGCATCGGAGTAAGTTATAAAGTGGTAGAAGCTGATGCAGGGGCAATGGCTTCTCCTGACCAGAAGACCCACGAATTCCAACTTATTGCAAAAAATGGTGAAGATGTTCTTGTTTACAATGAGGGTTATGGGGCAAACATAGAGAAGGCCCGAACCATTCGAAGTGATGTAAAACCAAAATTAAATGGTGGGACAGCGAAGGAAACTCCGACTCCACAGACTTCAACAATTGAAGCCGTTTCAAAATTATTAAACGTAGCAACTGATCAAACGATGAAGACTTTGGTGATTCACGCCATTAAAGGGCAAGAGTCAAAGTTGGTTTTGCTTTGCCTTTTGGGTGATGATACATTGAATGAAACCAAAGCTAAGAATTTTATCAATGCAGACCATATTGTTGCGGCTTCAGATGACCAAATTGCATCTGCAGGATTGGTAAAAGGTTTTATTGGGCCACACGGACATGGTGATCAAATTCAAGTGGTATTTGATAGCGCCATTAATTTAGAAGCGTTTTATATAGTAGGCGCTAACAAGAAGGATTTCCATCTTGTTGATTTTCAACCAAAGAGGGATTGTAAAAAAGTTGAAACTGCAGATTTACGATTAGCAAAAGAGGGTGACTTGTCCGTGGCAAATAAAATGCCTGTCAAAGTTTGTAAGGGCATTGAAGTGGGCCATATTTTTCAGCTAGGGGACAAATATACCAAATCGATGAAAGTAAAAGTATTGGACCGCAATGGTAAAACGGCTACTCCTTTAATGGGATGTTACGGAATTGGTGTTACAAGAATAGCAGCAGCGGTCATTGAACAAAATCATGATGAGAAGGGAATGATTTGGCCACCTAGCATTGCTCCTTTTAAATTCCATGCAGTATTAATTGGGCGTGATGAAAAATTTAGACAAAAGTGTCTAAATATATATGATCTCCTTATTAAAGAAGGTCATGAAGTATTGATAGATGATAGGGATGTTGGACCAGGTTTCAAATTTAAGGATGCAGATTTATTGGGGTGCCCTTACCAAATTATTTTTGGTGAAAAAGAGTTTAATGAGACTAGTAAATTTAAAATTGTAAAAAGGAAAGATGGCACCATTAGCGAGATAGAAGAGGCAAATTTATCAAGTTACATGGCTAATCTGGAATAGAAATGGATTTAATTATTGGTAAACATTCAATTGCGGAAGCGATAAGAAATCCTCTTCGATCACGATTTGAGTTAGTAGGTGTCGCAGACTCTCTTAAAACTTTTTTTAATGAATATAAGGACTGTAAAAAGCCATCTATTGATATAAAAAGTTTATCCAAGACGGACTTTGAGCGATCGTGGGAAAGGATATTGAATGAACATGATAATCAATTTTTGAAATGTCCTTCAGATGTTTTCTTAATATCCGATGAAATTTTCGCAAATGACCCTTCTTCTGCTCTTTTAGAGCTTTATAAAAAGCCGAATGCCAAAATTCTTTGTTTAGATAGTCTGACTGACGTTCACAATGGAGCAGCAATAGTAAGAACAGCCGCTTTTTATGGGATAGATGCTGTTATAACTTCAAGCAAAGGTGCTTTTTCATTAAGCCCTCAATTTTTTCGAGTATCGTCAGGTGGCTTTGAACATTTAAGATTTATTCGTGTTTCTTCTCTTTCTTCTACGATTACTAAGCTAAAAGAAAACAATTTTCTATGCATTGGACTTTCGGACAAGGCTACAATTGATGATTCTGGAATAAGAAGTTCACAAAAATTATGTCTTGTTGTCGGAAGCGAAGATAAGGGTCTTTCAAATGCTGTTGAAAGATTGTTAGACCACTCCATATGTCTTGTTTCGCCAGGTCCGCTTAAAACTCTTAACGCATCAGTTGCTGCAGCGGTGGCAATGGAACGTTATTTTGCTTAGCGCAAAAGATAAATTCCTTGATTTTAAAAAAATGAACGATTATAAAGCTCCATCGGATTTTATATTCTCGAGTGCTGGCTTAGCTCAGTTGGTAGAGCAGCGGTTTTGTAAACCGCAGGTCGTAGGTTCGATCCCTATAGCCAGCTCCAGAATAAAAATTGATTAAGTGTAGGCGAGATTGCCGAGCGGTCAAAGGCAACAGACTGTAAATCTGTCGGTTTTTAACCTTCGATGGTTCGAATCCATCTCTCGCCACCATGCTTTTAAGAATTTGAGCGGGTGTAGCTCAGTTGGTAGAGTGCCAGCCTTCCAAGCTGGATGTCGAGAGTTCGAGCCTCTTCGCCCGCTCCATTTCTTTTTGCGACTAATCAGAAAATGAATGCTCACGTGGCTCAGGGGTAGAGCACTCCCTTGGTAAGGGAGAGGTCACGGGTTCAATTCCCGTCGTGAGCTCCATCTCTCGATTTAGTGTTGCATTTGATTTGAGACTACAACATAATGTTGACTCATTTGAGCTTAAGTTATATTAAAGGCATCGTTTTAATTCGATAAGGCCAAAACTTTTAAGGAGACCATGTCATGGCTAAGGAAAAATTTGACCGAAAAAAACCACACGTAAACATTGGAACCATTGGTCACGTTGACCACGGCAAAACTACTTTAACAGCCGCTATTTCTACAGTTCTTTCCAAAAAATTTGGTGGAGCTGCGAAAGGTTATGCTGATATCGATTCAGCACCTGAAGAAAAAGCTCGTGGTATTACAATTAATACTGCTCACATTGAGTATGAAACTGATGCTCGTCACTATGCTCACGTTGATTGCCCAGGGCACGCTGACTACGTTAAAAACATGATCACTGGTGCTGCTCAGATGGACGGCGCTATTCTTGTTGTTTCTGCAGCTGACGGTCCAATGCCACAAACTCGTGAACACATTCTTCTTGCTCGTCAGGTTGGTGTTCCACGTGTTGTTGTATTCATGAATAAAGTTGACATGGTTGATGATAAAGAACTTCTAGAACTAGTAGAAGCAGAAGTACGCGATCTACTAAATTCATATCAATTCCCTGGAGACGAGATTCCTATAGTTGCAGGTTCAGCTCTTGCAGCTTTGGAAGGCCGTGACCCAGATATTGGCGAGAAGAGAATTTACGATCTTATGAACGCAGTTGATACATATATTCCAACTCCAGTTCGTGATATTGAAAAAGATTTCTTGATGCCAGTTGAAGACGTTTTCTCAATCTCTGGTCGTGGTACTGTTGTTACAGGCCGTATTGAGCGTGGACGTGTTAAAGTTGGTGAGGAAATTGAAATTGTTGGTATCAAAGATACAACAAAAACTACAGTCACAGGCGTTGAAATGTTCCGCAAACTTCTTGATGAAGGTTTAGCTGGTGATAACGTTGGTCTTCTTCTTCGTGGTACAAAAAGAGAAGAAGTTGAGCGTGGTCAAGTTCTTGCGAAATCAGGTTCTGTTAAACCTCATAGAAAATTTAGATGTTCTGTTTACGTTCTTACGAAAGAAGAAGGTGGACGCCATACTCCAATTTTCAAAGGTTACCGTCCTCAGTTCTACTTCCGTACTACTGACGTGACTGGTTCAATCACATTGAACGCTGGCGTTGAGATGATCATGCCAGGTGATAACACTGATTTTGAAGTTGAATTGATTACTCCAATTGCAATGGAAAAAGGTTTGCGTTTCGCGGTGCGCGAAGGTGGTCGTACAATTGGTGCAGGTACAGTTTCTGACATTCTAGACTAGTCCTGCTTTCATAACTTTTAGTTAGTTAAAGGCCGGTCTAACATTTAGACCGGCTTTTTTTTGGGGCGTATAGCTCTAATGGTAGAGCGGCGGATTCCAAATCCGTAGGTTGCAGGTTCGAATCCTGCTGCGCCCGCCACTTTAAGTGGCAAATTTATTGGTAGGAAACACTAGACATCTTTCATATTTTTTTGCATAAACAACCACTATTTCTCATTAATTAAGGCTTTTGTATGTCAGGGATTCGGACTGAAGACAGTAAAAAATGGATTAATGCATTTGTAGTACTCTCATCCATACTAGTTGGTTTTCTCTTTATTAAATTCTTCGATCAAGTTGGAAATTGGTTTGATCTTGAAGCCAAGGTTGGTCATTACACGCTTGTTTCTCAAGGGTTAGGAATAGTTTTGGGAGTCACGACGTTTATTTTTACAATTAAAAGCAAGGCTGCTTTTAGTTATCTTGAAGAAGTATTTGGTGAACTAACTAAGGTCGTTTGGCCAAATAAAGATGAGGTTACAAAATCAACTTTTGGTTTGATTATCGGCTTAGTCATTATCAGTGGAATTTTTGTATTTTTTGATTTTATTTTTAAGAAGTTACTAGATTTATTCTATTAATTTAGACCCAAAGGTTTTTTTCTTATGACAGATAAAAAAGAATTTGAAATTGCGAACATAAATGAAGGCCTAGCTGACGGAGCTAATGTCGAATTTCGTTGGTTTATTGTGAAAACATTAACTGGACAAGAAAATAAGGTTCAGAAGACCCTCAAGGAGAGAATTGTTAATCATAGAATGAACAATTACTTTTCTCAAATCCTTGTTCCTGAAGAATCAGTAGTTAGTAGCGGCGCTAATGGAAAAAAAAGAACAACAAAAAGAAAATTTTTCCCAGGCTACGTCTTGATAAAGATGATCTTGAATGATAGTACCTGGCACCTTGTTAGAGGTACGGACAAAATTACTGGCTTTGTGGGAGGTACTCCCGACAAACCAGCGCCTATTTCTGATGAAGAAGCTCGTTATATGACTTCTCAGGCTGAAGATGGGTTTAAACGTCCAAAAACAAGTGTGAATTTCTCTGAGGGAGATTCTGTAAAAGTGATCGAAGGTCCTTTTACTTCTTTTGTCGGCACAATTGAAGCTGTGAGTGACAAAGGTAAAGTAAAAGTAAACGTATCGATATTTGGTAGACCAACACCAGTGGAGCTCGATTTTACACAAATCGAAAAAGTTTCATAAAGTTGGGAGATATTTTATATCGTTAAGAGGAGTATTTTATGGCTAAGAAAGTTGTCGGCTTTATTAAGCTGCAAATCCCAGGTGGGAAGGCAAATCCATCTCCACCAATCGGTCCTGCGCTAGGTCAGCGCGGCGTTAACATTATGGAATTCTGTAAGGCTTTTAATGCCAAAACACAGAAGGACATGGGTGTTATTCTGCCAACGATCATCACTGTTTATTCTGACAGAACTTTTAGTTTTGTTACGAAAACACCACCTGCATCTTATATGCTAAAGAGCAAATTAAAGCTTGAAAGCGGCAGTAAGAAGCCAGGTCATGAGTCAGCTGGAAAGGTTTCAAAAAAGATCGTTCAAGAAATTTATGAAACTAAAAAGCCAGACATGACAGCAGCCTCTCTAGAAGCGGGTATGCGCACTATTGAAGGTTCTGCAAGATCAATGGGATTACAAAAAGACTATTAAAAATAATATTGGGAGACGAACTTAATTTTTAGTTTGTCGAAGGTACCAATTTAGGAGTTTCTCATGAAACAGCGTTCAAAAAAATATACAGAAGCGCTTAATAAAATTGATAGGACAAAGTCTTATACTTTTGAAGAAGCAATTAAACTTGTTAAATCTGCAAATTTTGCAAAGTTTGATGAAACAGTTGATCTATCTTTTAGATTAGGTGTTGACCCAAGACATGCCGATCAAATGGTTCGTGGTGCTTTGTCACTACCTGCCGGTACTGGTAAGTCAGTAAAAGTTTGCGTTATTACTAGCGGCGAAAAATTGAAAGAAGCCGAAACAGCTGGGGCTGATTTTTTTGGTGGGGACGACCTTATCAATAAAATTGCTGGTGGTTGGTTGGAATTCGATAAAATGATCGCATCTCCAGATATGATGGGTAAACTAGGAAAGATTGGTCGTGTTTTAGGCCCTCGCGGTTTAATGCCAAACCCTAAATTAGGTACAGTAACAACAGAAATTGGGAAAGCTGTATCTGAGCAAAAAGCTGGTAAAGTTGAATATAGAACTGAGAAAGCTGGTATTGTTCAAGTTCCCATTGGTAAAAAATCTTTTACTGCGGATCAACTTCAACAAAACTTTTTGGCTGTTACAACAGCAATTCTTAGAGCAAAACCTTCAAGTGCTAAGGGTACATATTTAAGATCTCTTACGATTAGCACTACGATGGGTCCTGGTATCAAAATTGATACAGTTCAAACCGCTGCTCTAGTTTAATAATTTATTTTCGGGGTTGAAGACGGTCGGTGGTGTGCTATTGATGGCACCATAAATCCTGCCTGAAATCTCCCTCCGATATATTTGAAAGGAGGTATACATGCTAAACAGGTCAGAGAAAGAGGCCATTATTAGCGATCTCAAGCAAAAAATTGAGAAATCGCAAGCCGTATTTCTCACAAACTTGGTGGGGCTTCAGTCTAATGACGCTGTCCGCATCAGAAAAAATGTACGTGATGCAAAAGGGATGTTGGTAATCACGCGAAACTCTTTGTTTGAAAGAGCTGCTCAGGGTACTGAGGTTGAAAGTGTCTTCAAATCTTTAAAAGGCCCACATGCTGCTGCTTTTGCTTATGAAGATGCTGCGGCAGTTGCAAAATGCCTAAAGCAAGCTTCAGAAGAGTTTGAGGGATTAGTCACTATGAAAGGTGGCGCTCTTGAAGGTAAGTTATTGACTGCCGCTGAATTAAAGCAGTTAGCAAACCTACCTGGACGCGATCAAATGTTGGCAACAGTACTTGCCGGCATGATGGCTCCAGCTTCAAGTTTTGTAAGATTGCTTAACACAATCAAAGAAGAAAAAGAAAAGGGTACTTTAAAAGTTTAATTATTAATATTTAAGGAGAATCATATGTCTTTATCAAATGACCAATTAATTGACCACATCGCGAAAATGTCTGTTCTTGACCTCGCTAACCTAGTTAAGCAAATGGAAGATAAATTTGGTGTGTCAGCTGCTCCAGTAGCTGTTGCTTCTGCTGCTGGCCCTGCTGCTGCTGCTGAGGAAAAAACTGAGTTTACAGTTGTTCTTTCAGACGGCGGAGCTAACAAAATTAACGTAATTAAAGAAGTACGTGCAATTACTGGTCTTGGCTTGAAAGAAGCTAAAGACCTAGTTGAAGGTGCACCAAAAACTGTTAAGGAAGGATTGCCAAAAGCTCAAGCTGAAGAAATGAAAAAGAAACTTGAAGCTGCTGGTGCCAAAGTTGAACTTAAATAATTCAGCGTTTTTATAGTATTTAGGCGGCGTGATGGCTTGACTTGTCATCACGCCGCGTATTATTTTTAGTGGCTTTAATCCCACTATATTTTGCAATTTTTAATCTTCTCTTTTAGGAGATCCGATATGACCCAGGTTTTTTCTCCAAACGAATGGTATCGTAAGAGTTTCTCAAGTACCCAGGTTTACATAGACACTCCTCCTCTTATGAGGCTTCAAATAAATTCTTATAATGAATTTCTACAAAAAGATGTTCCCCCTGCCAAAAGAGAAAGTAAGGGGTTGCAGGCAGTTTTCAATTCAGTTTTTCCAATCACTGATTTCAATAAAACTGTTTCGCTTGAATTTGTTAGCTATAGCTTGGAAGAGCCAAAATATAATGTAAAAGAATGTCGCCAAAGAGGTTTATCTTTTGAAGCACCTCTTAAAGTTGTAGTGCGTTTAGTATTTTACGATGTTAATTTAGACAAAGATCAAAACGAGGCTCGAACAGTTAGCTCAATTAAGGAGCAGGAAGTTTACCTAGGTAACATTCCTTTGATGGCTGAGACAGGCTCATTCGTATATAACGGGACTGAGCGAGTAATTGTGTCACAATTACATAGATCCCCTGGTATTATTTTTGAGCACGATAGCGGGAAAAAACACTCAAGTGGCAAGTTGTTATATTCAGCTAGAATTATCCCTCACAGAGGGTCTTGGTTAGATTTTGAATTTGACCATAAGAATATTCTTTTCGCTCGAATAGATAGAAAAAGAAAATTGCATGCCACTGTTGTTCTTAAAGCAATGGGGTATTCAACCCAAGATCTTCTTTCAATGTTCTATCAGTTTGAAACAATACAAATGAAAAAAGATGGCACCTATTCAAGGTTGCTTGATTTTAATTTGCTAAATGGAACACGTGCTTCTAGTGATCTACTTGATCCAAAGTCGGGCGAAGTAATCATTAAAAAGGGCAAAAAATATTCGAAATCTACCATTAAAAAAATGGAAGATTTAAACCTTAAGGCCCTTCCTGCTGAACTTGAAGAAATCGTAGGGAAAGTTTCTGCCCAAGACGTATTTAATGAAAAAACTGGCGAGGTAATTGTTCTTGCCAATGAAAGCTTAACCGAATCAAAAATACATGACTTAGTTGCCGCTGGCGTTAAAGAAATTAAGGTTCTTTACATAGACATGATTAATTTTGGTGATCAGTTAAGAAATACGTTGTTGATCGATAAAACTGAGACAACTGAAGAAGCCAAATTGAAAATTTTTGAGCGTCTTCGTCCAGGTGAGCCACCACATTTAGAGTCTGCAGATGCGTTATTTAATGGTTTATTTTTCGATAAAGAAAAATATGACCTTTCTCGCGTCGGTAGGATGAAGATCAATTATAAGTTTGGAACTGAAGTTTCAGTTGAAAACACAACATTAACCAAAGAAGATATCATCTTAACTATCCGGTACCTTGTTGATTTAAATAATGGGAAAGGAAAAGTTGATGATATTGACCATCTAGGTAATCGTCGCGTTCGTGCCGTGGGTGAATTATTGGAAAACCAATTTAGAGTTGGTTTAGTGAGAATGGAAAGAGCCGTAAAAGAAAGAATGGCTATCCAAGAACTAGAAACAATGATGCCTTACGATCTAGTAAATCAAAAACCAATAGTGGCAGCCATTAAGGAATTTTTTGGCTCGTCACAGTTAAGCCAGTTCATGGATCAGACAAATCCATTGTCTGAAGTAACTCATAAAAGACGCCTTTCAGCTCTTGGCCCAGGTGGATTGACACGTGAGCGTGCAGGATTCGAAGTTCGCGACGTTCATAGCACTCATTATGGTAGAATGTGTCCCGTTGAAACTCCAGAAGGACCAAACATCGGTTTGATTACTTCACTTGCCACTTTTGCAAAGGTGAGTGAGTACGGGTTCATTGAAACTCCTTACCATGTCATTAATAGCGATAGAACAATCTCAAAAGATATTAAGTATTTTTCTGCCTTTGAAGAGGAAGGCAAAATTATCGCTCAAAAGGATAAGGATTATATTAAAGGCGACAAAATTTCAGGTGATCACATCCCCGCTAGAAGAACAGGTGAACTTGCACTTGTTTCTCCAAATGAAGTCGATTTAATGGACGTTGCTCCGACACAAATGATTTCAATTGCAACTTCCCTCATACCATTCCTTGAGCATGACGATGCTAACCGTGCCTTGATGGGTTCAAACATGATGAGGCAAGCAGTACCTGTTGTAAGAACAGATGCTCCTATCGTTGGAACTGGTATTGAGCGAGTTATTGCATCCGATTCTGGTGCAGTATTGACTGCTAAAGAAGATGGTAAAGTTATTTTCGTTGATTCTAACAGAATTGTTATTCAGCGTGATAAATTCAAAGAAGGCGAGTCAGGCGTCGATTTTTATAAATTGATAAAATACCAACGTACTAACCAGAATACATGTAACAACCAAAAAGCCCTCGTAAAAGAAGGTGATGTTGTTAAAAAAGGAATGGTTATAGCTGATGGGCCAGCAACTCAATTGGGTGACCTAGCTCTTGGACAAAACGTCCTAGTAGCTTTCATGCCATGGGGTGGTTACAACTACGAAGACTCAATCCTTATTAATGAAAATATTCTTGCAAAGGATATTTTTACTTCAGTTCATATTGAAAGTTATGAAATTGAAGCAAGGGACACTAAGCTAGGCAAAGAGGAAATCACTCGCGATATTCCAAACGTAAGCGAGGATGCTCTAAAAGACTTGGATGAGGCTGGTATTATTCGGGTAGGTGCAATCGTAAAACCGGGTGATATCCTGGTTGGTAAAATTACACCTAAGGGTGAGACACAACTCTCTCCAGAAGAAAAACTTTTAAAAGCAATCTTTGGCGATAAAGCTGGTGACGTTAAGGATACATCTTTGCGTTCTCCTTCACATGTTCGTGGAACTGTGATTGATGCAAGGGTTTATACTCGCGAAGGTGTTGAATTAGACCCTAGGTCTAAGGAAATCATTGATCGTGAAACTACACTTATTAGACGTGACGAGAGAATTGAGATTAAAGCAATTCAATCTTCATCAATTGTTCATATTGCTAAGATGTTAAAAGGCAATAAGACTACCGATAAGTTGATATCAGAAGATGGTTCAAGCGAATTGTTACCAAAGGGCGCAGATCTAACTGCTGAATCTTTGAGCAAAATTCCTTTTGAATTGATTGGTTATTTACCTCTAGAAGCCGCTTTAGAAGAAAAGCTAAGCGAGTATTTTGCAGAAGTTAGAAACCGTATCAATCGCGTAAGAACGAAAGCCAACGAAGAAATAGCTCGCCTTCATAGAGGTGACGAACTTCCTCCTGGCGTAATTAAAAAAGTTATAATTTACATCGCTATTAAACGTAAGCTTCAGCCAGGTGACAAAATGGCTGGTAGACACGGAAATAAAGGTGTTATTTCAAACGTTCTTCCCGCAGAAGATATGCCTTACCTTGCTGAAGGTACACCAGTAGATTTAGTACTTAATCCATTGGGTGTTCCATCACGTATGAACATTGGTCAGTTACTCGAGCTTCACTTGGGTTGGGCTGGTCGTGGGTTAGGTGAAAAAATTAAAGCTCTTCTAGAAGAACAGCGCGATCTTCATGAAGTGAAGGACTTTATTTACAAGATTTACAAAACTGAAGAAGTAAAAGAATGGCTCAAAAAAGCGTCAGATGCCAAGGTTAAAGAGATCGCAAATCTTCTTGGAACTGGTATTCGCTTTTCTTCAACAGTATTTGATGGTGCTAAAGAAAAAGACATTGAAGAAATGCTTAAACTTGCTGATTTAGATCCAAGTGGCAAGACCACTCTGTTTGATGGGATTACAGGTGATGCATTTGCTGAAGATGTTACTGTCGGAACAATGTACATGTTAAAACTTCACCACTTAGTTGATGAAAAAATCCATGCACGTTCGACTGGTCCTTACTCACTTGTTACGCAGCAACCTTTAGGTGGTAAAGCACAGTTTGGTGGACAGCGTTTAGGTGAGATGGAGGTTTGGGCCCTTGAAGCATACGGTGCTGCCTATACATTACAAGAATTCTTAACTGTGAAATCAGACGATGTAATCGGTCGAACTCGCATGTATGAATCGATTGTTAAGGGTGAGCAAGTACTTGAGCCAGGGCTACCTGAGTCTTTCAACGTTCTAATCAGAGAGCTACAAGCTTTATGCTTAGATGTGAAACTAGATGAAAATAACGAAGAAGAAGTTTTAAATTAATAATAGTTACTCCTTTTAAGAGGCAATAAACATGAAAGACCTTCTTAATTTTTTTGATAAGCCAAAAGATCCCATTAGCGTAGAAGCAGTTTCTATAAAAATGGCATCGCCAGATACCATTCGTGAGTGGTCGTTTGGAGAGGTAAAAAAACCAGAAACAATCAACTACCGAACTTTCAAACCTGAAAGAGATGGTTTGTTTTGTGCCAAAATCTTTGGACCAATTAAAGATTATGAATGTATTTGCGGAAAATACAAAAGAATGAAGCACAGAGGTGTTGTTTGTGAAAAATGTGGTGTTGAAGTCACATTATCAAAGGTTCGCCGAGAGAGATGTGGCCATATTGAATTGGCTACACCTGTCGCTCATATTTGGTTTTTGCGTTCACTTCCATCACGTTTAGGTGCTCTTTTAAATTTAAGTTTAAAAGAACTTGAAAAGGTGCTTTATTACGAGAACTATATTGTTACGAAGTCAGCGACAAATGATGCTGAAGCTGGTTTAGAAGTTGGTCGAGTAATTAATGAGCAACAGTATTTTGAATTAAAAGAAGCTGGTGTTGATTTCGAAGCCGGAATGGGTGGAACAACAATTAAAGAACTTCTTAAGAAATTAGATATTGATATCGAAAATAAAGAACTTAGAAGAGGTCTTCAATCAGCTACGACGGAAGTTGCTAGGACAAAATTAATTAAAAGATTAAAAGTTGTTGAAAGCATTATGAAGTCTGAAAATAAGCCTGATTGGTTCATGATGGACGTAATTCCAGTACTTCCACCTGATCTAAGACCACTAGTTCCACTTGAAGCTGGTCGCTTTGCTACCTCAGATCTAAATGACCTTTACAGACGTGTTATAAACAGAAATAACCGTTTAAAACGCTTAAAAGAGCTTAATGCTCCCGAAATTATTATCCGTAACGAAAAGCGCATGTTGCAAGAAGCAGTAGATGCACTTTTTGATAACGGTCGTCGCGGTAAAGTATTTACAGGCGCGAACAAGCGTCCACTTCGCTCGCTCTCTGATATGTTGAAAGGTAAGCAAGGTCGCTTCCGTCAAAACTTACTTGGTAAGCGTGTTGACTACTCTGGTCGTTCTGTAATCGTAGTTGGTCCAAGTCTGCGTCTTCATCAATGTGGTTTACCAAAATTGATGGCGCTAGAATTATTTAAACCGTTTATTTACAACAAACTAATTGAAAAGGGTCACTGTACAACCATTAAAGTTGCTAAACGCATGGTTGATCAGCAGAAGCAAGAAGTTTGGGATATATTGGAAGAAGTTGTTCAGGAGCATCCAGTTCTTCTTAACCGTGCGCCAACACTTCACCGTTTAGGTATTCAAGGCTTTGAACCGACCCTGATCGAAGGAAAAGCTATCCAATTACACCCTCTAGTCTGTACTGCTTTTAACGCAGATTTTGACGGTGACCAAATGGCAGTTCACGTCCCACTTTCTTTGGAAGCTCAGGTTGAGTGTCGCGTTCTTTCTATGTCGACAAACAACATCCTTTCACCGAAAGATGGTACCCCAATCGTTGTTCCAAACCAGGATATCGTTTTAGGTCTTTACTACATGACAAGGCCACGTCCATTCGCTCGTGGTTACAACAATGTGTACTCTAGTAAAGAGGAAGCCCAATTTGCGTATCACACTGGTAAGTTGCACCTTCAAGCACCTGTAAAAGTTCGTATTGAAGGCAAGCTTATTGAAACAACTGTAGGTCGTACTTTCGTTTATGATGCCGTTCCAAAGTGTTTAAAATATTCTGATATCAATAAAATATTAGACAAGAAATCAATTGGTAAATTAATTGACCTTGCCTATCGTGTTGGTACTGAAAAAGACACTGTGTTGCTAGCAGATTCAATCATGAGATTAGGGTTTGAAAATGCAACCAAAGCCGGGATTTCTATCAATATCAAAGATATGATTATACCTGAGGAAAAAGTAAATATTCTTGGCGAAGCTTACAAGGAAGTAGATAAAATTACCGAAGAATATAACGAAGGTTCAATCACTAATGGCGAAAGATACAATAAAATCGTAGACGTTTGGGCACAGACAAATGAACGTTTGACCAAAGTTATGATTCAAAGAATATCAACTGATAGCTTTTCAAATGAGAAAGGCGATAAGTTGAGTGCTCCATCGTTTAACTCGCTATTTATGATGGCGGACTCAGGAGCCAGGGGTTCTACTGCTCAGATGAGACAGTTAGCCGGGATGAGAGGCTTGATGGCCCGTCCAAGTGGCGAAATTATTGAGACTCCAATTACTTCAAATTTCCGTGAAGGATTGTCGGTGCTCCAATACTTCGCATCTACACACGGTGCACGTAAGGGTCTCGCTGATACAGCTCTAAAAACTGCTAACTCTGGATACTTAACTCGTCGTCTTGTTGATGTTGCTCAAGATGGAATTATTAGGACTATCGATTGTAATTCACAAGATGGAATTATCCTTCACTCTAGAATTGAAGGTGGAGATGTCGTTGAGCACGTTGCCGATAGAGCAATGGGCCGTGTGACCGCAGCTCCAGTTATCAATGCAAAAGGTGAAGAGGTTTATCCAAAAAATACTCTTATTACTGAGAAGGAAGTTCCAGTATTAAAAGATCAAAGCATTGACCAGATTAAAGTTCGCTCAGTACTTACTTGTGTTGAGCGCCATGGCTTCTGTGCAATGTGTTTTGGACGTGACCTTGCACGTGGTGGATTGGTAAGCGTAGGTGAAACAGTTGGTGTTATCGCTGCTCAATCTATCGGTGAACCAGGAACTCAGTTAACCATGAGAACTTTCCACGTAGGTGGTACTGCGACAGCAGGTGCTCAAGTCAATAAGACCGAGGCAAGGACAGCTGGTTTCATTCACTTTAACAATGTTCAGACTGTAACGACCCCAGAAGGTTCAACAATCATCATGAACAAAGTTGGTGAAATCGTTGTTAAAAATGCTCAAGGTATAGAAAAAGAAAGATATCCGGCGGTTTACGGTGCGGTACTATTCTTCAATGAAGGTAAGCAAGTAAATGTTGGTGATACCATTATGGAATGGGACCCATACGCGCAGCCAATTCTTACTGAAGCTTCTGGTTTCGTAAAATTTGAGGATTTGATTTCTCATGTGACTGTAAGTGAACAGACTGACTCAGTTACAGGATTAACACATAGAGTGGTAATGGAATCTAAGGATCCATCTTTACAACCTAGAATCGTAATCGTTGACGATAAGGGCAAGCCAGTACTTGTTCCTGGTACAAAAAGAAATGCATCTTACCGACTTCCAATGGGTGGACACATTATCGTAACTGATGGTGATCCTATTTCAGTTGGTACAGCTATTTCAAAAGTACAACGTGAAACAACGAAGACAAAAGATATTACTGGTGGTCTTCCAAGAGTTGCTGAATTGTTTGAAGCAAGAAAACCAAATAATGCTGCACAGATTGCCGACATTTCTGGAACCATTGAGTTTGGGCCAGAGTTAAGAGGAACTAGAAAGATTATAATCAGACCTCAAGATGGTTCTGAGCCGGTTGTTTATTCTGTTCCAAAAGGTCGTTACGTTATTGTTAACGAGGGCGATTATATTCGTGCCGGTGAAGCGATAATGGACGGTCCAAGCAATCCTCATGATATTTTACGTGTTATGGGCGCAAAGGCTTTAGCAAACTACATTGTTAACGAAATTCAGGAAGTATACCGCCTTCAAGGTGTTAAAATTGACGACAAACACATTGAAGTTATTGTTAGCCAAATGTTGAAAAAGGTAGAAGTAACCAATTCTGGTGATTCTCAATTCATTGTTGGAGACACGATAACAAAAGGCGAGTTGACTGAAGAAAATGAAAAACTAATTGCAGCCGGTCAAGCTCCTTGCGAAGCTAGACCAATGCTTTTAGGTATTACAAAAGCTTCGTTAACTACAGAATCATTTATTTCTGCTGCGTCTTTCCAAGAAACTACTAAAGTCCTTACTCAAGCTGCTTTAGAAGGTAAGAAAGACAAGTTACGTGGATTAAAAGAAAACGTTATTATGGGACGCTTAATTCCTGCGGGAACTGGTATTCCAAAATATCGTGATTATGAAGCTGTTAACCTCGATCAGCTGGATGAAGCTGCAGAGAGTGTAAACGCCCAATTTTAAATTTAGCTTGTTATGGTCGGTCTGTTGTGCTACACAGGCTGGCCATACTTTAAAAGTAGCACTGAAAGCGCCTATTGGCGTTTGTTTGAGGAGAAGTTGAGCAATGCCTACCATTAACCAGTTGATTAGAAAGGGTAGAACAGACAAAGTTGATAAAACTAAGTCACCAGCTTTGAAAAGCTGTCCACAAAAACGTGGTGTTTGTACAAGAGTTTATACAACCACACCAAAAAAGCCGAACTCTGCTTTGAGAAAAGTTTGTAAAGTTAAGCTTACAAGTGGTTACGAAGTTATTTCTTATATTGGTGGAGAAGGACACAACCTTCAAGAGCACTCAATCGTGCTAATTAGAGGTGGAAGGGTTAAAGACCTACCAGGTGTTCGTTACCATACAATTAGAGGTACTTTGGATGCCACAGGTGTTGAAAAAAGAAGAAAAGGCCGTTCAAAATACGGTGCTAAAAAGCCTAAGAAATAATTTTTAAACAAAACTATTTACCAGTTTTAGGTAAATGGGAGTAAAGGGAATTTTCCCTTGAAGAGGAGATCATATGAGTCGTAAACATCGCGCGCCAGTAAGAGAAGTTCTTCCAGATCCAAAATATCAGGATGTGGTAGTAACAAAATTTGTAAATTGCTTAATGAAGCAAGGCAAGAAATCTGTTGCAGAATCAATTTTTTATGGTGCTCTTAAAATTGTTGAAGAGAAGACAAATGAAGAGCCGATGAAAATGTTTAAAAAAGCATTATCTAATGTAAAACCAGCTGTAGAAGTAAAATCTCGCAGAATTGGTGGTGCTACTTATCAAATACCTGTTGAAGTAAGACCAAACAGAAGACAGTCTCTAGCTATTCGTTGGATTAGAGATTATTCACGTGAGAGATCTGGTAAAACCATGAGAGAAAAATTAGCTGAGGAAATTATCGATGCAGCTAATAACCGTGGCGGAGCTGTAAAGAAACGTGAGGACGTCTATAAAATGGCTGAAGCCAACAAGGCTTTTGCTCACCTTAAATGGTAGTGATATAGTCCATACAATTAAAATGATTATAAAAAGGGCCCCCATGAGGGGCCTTTTTATTTTTTAGGCAAGTAATATGAAAACGCAAAACGAAATTCAAAATATAAGAAATATTGGAATCATGGCCCACATAGACGCTGGGAAAACCACTACTACTGAGCGGATTTTATTTTATACTGGGAAAAATTATAAAATTGGAGAGGTTCATGATGGCACGGCCACCATGGATTGGATGATTCAGGAGCAGGAGCGGGGAATAACAATTACCAGTGCGGCGACAACCTGCAGTTGGCAGAAAAAAACGATCAACATAATAGACACTCCTGGACACGTAGATTTTACGATTGAAGTTGAGCGTTCTCTTAGAGTTTTAGACGGAGCGGTTGGTGTTTTTGATGCAGTTTCTGGAGTGGAACCTCAGTCAGAAACCGTTTGGACGCAAGCAGATAAATACAAAGTTCCAAGAATTGCTTTTGTAAATAAAATGGACAGAGCTGGTGCAGATTTTCAAAACTGTATTTTAGAAATTAGAGAAAAATTGGGAAAGAAGGCAAATGCGATCCAATTGCCTATGGGATCCGCGGAAAATTTCAAGGGAATAATAGATTTAATTAGCAATAAAGCTCTTTTCTTTAGTGAAGATGACTTGGGTTCAAAGGTAGTGGAAGAAGAGATTCCTTCAAATTTTCAGGAAGAAGTTTCTCAATATAAAGAAGAATTGATTTCTGCATTAGCAGATTTTGATGATTCGTTAGGTGAAAAATATTTAAATGGAGAGAATATTTCAGATAGTGAAATTAAGTCTGCAATCAGAAAGGCATGCATTAAGGATAATTTTATTCCCGTACTTTGTGGTGCTGCATTTAAAAATAAGGGAATCCAACCTTTGCTGGATGCAGTGGTGGAATTCCTTCCGTCCCCGATTGATAGAGGTGCGATTTCAGGACATAACACAAAGGACTTTGAGAAACTAGAAACTCGTGAGCCAACTTCAGAAGAGTCGTTCAGTGGTATTGCTTTTAAAATCGCATCTGATCCTTTTATGGGGAGCTTAACATACGTAAGAATTTATTCAGGCGAATTGAAAGTTGGAGCTACAATATTTAATTCCGTCAAAAAAAAGAAAGAAAGAGTTAATAAAATTCTGCAAATGCATGCCAATAAGAGAACTGAAATTAGCGAGGCCTTTGCAGGAGATATTGTAGCAATAGCAGGTTTAAAATCCACGACAACTGGAGAGACATTGTGTCTTGAGCACCGATCTATTATTTTTGATTTAATGGAATTCCCTGAATCAGTAATTTCAGTAGCAATAGAGCCCAAAACTACAGCAGATGAAAAAAAATTATTAACGGTACTAGAACAATTAAAATTAGAGGACCCATCTTTTTATTTTAAGAATAATCCAGAGACTGGTCAGTTACTTATTTATGGCATGGGAGAGCTCCATCTTGAGATAATTGCAGATAGGATAAATAGAGAATTTGGCGTAGGAATTAATGTCGGAAAACCACAAGTTTCCTATCGTGAATCTATAACCAAAGAAAATTCAGCAGAGCACACTTTTGAAAAGGAAGTGAATGGCAAAATTCAATTTGGTAATTGCGTGATACAGGTTGAACCTGCAGATTTTCAAACAGGAATAAAGTTTGAAACAAAAGTTTCCAAGAGGGAATTATCTCAGGAAATATTAGACGCAATTGAGAAATCGATATCTGATACTGCACCTGGTGGGTGCAGGGTTGGTTATCCACTTATTAATATAAAAGCGACTTTGCTATCGGCTAAATATGATGAAAATTCAAGCGCTCCACTTGCCTACACTATCGCTGCAGCCAATGCTTTTAAGGAGGCTTGTTTAAAAGCTGGATTTCAATTACTCGAACCAATAATGGCTTTGGAAGTAGTAACACCAATGGAATTCTCCGGGGATGTTATTGCAAAGATAAATATGAAAAGAGGCCAGGTGACTGGAATGGGTACAAAGGGGAACAAGGAAATAGTCCACGCCACCGTCCCCTTAAGTGAGATGTTTGGATATAGCACGGATTTGAGATCTTCTACCCAAGGTAGAGCAAATTTCACGTTAACTTTCGATCACTATGGGTCTATGGAATCAAATATTTCTAAGAAGGTTTTAGAGTCTAAAGGCATTTATTTAAATTAATTATTACCTTATTGTGATTAAAAACACTTAACTATTTGAAATTAAACAGAATCAGTGTGTCATAGGTACTTAAAATTATTGCGACAAAAGATTGACAAAGGGCCGCAATCTAACTAAATATCTGCTTCACTTTTTTGAAAATATAGGAATTAAGAATGAAAGCAACAAGATTAAGAATTAGGTTGCGCGCGTATGACCACAAGCTTTTGGACAATTCAGTAAATGAAATTGTTCAAACAGCAAAAGAAACAGGCGCTAGAGTTGCTGGGCCAATCCCTCTTCCTACTGAGATTAATAAATTTACTGTTTTGAGATCACCACACATTGATAAGAAGTCTCGTGAACAGTTTGAAATGAGAACACATAAAAGATTAATTGATATTTTAGATCCTACCCAACAAACCATTGATAGCCTAATGAAGTTAGACCTATCTTCAGGTGTTGACGTAGAAATTAAATACTAATAACCCTAATTGAACCATGCATGCATCCCTCAGAAGAGGGTGATGCTGTGGAGGTCGCATGACACAAGAGAAAGAAAGCGCAACAGCAGTTGCGTCTTCAGGTACAACTGCTAACTTAAGAGCTTTTTACGGTCTAAAAGCAGGCATGACTAGAATCTTTGATGAGCAAGGAAATCATGTTCCTGTTACTGTGATTAAGTTAATCCCAAACAAAGTTTCCCAAGTTAAGACGAAAGACAAAAATGGTTATGATGCTTACCAATTAGCCTACCATGAAAAGAGAGAGTCTCTAGTTTCAAAACCTACTGCTGGCCACTTGAAAAAAGCAAGTGTTCAGCCGTTGTTTACAGAATTTGCCGAAATTAAAGTAGAAAAGGCCGACCCAGCATTAGTTGGTAGCTCGGTTGGTTACGATAATTTTAAGGCTTCAACTTATGTTGACGTAGCTGGTGTAACAAAGGGTAAAGGCTTCCAAGGTGTTATGAAGCGCCACAATTTCGCCGGTGGTCCAGCCGCTCACGGATCTATGTTTCATAGAAGACCAGGTGCAATTGGTAACCGCGCAACTCCTGCCCGTGTTTTTAAGCTTAAGAAACTTCCTGGCCATATGGGATCTTTAAACCAAACAGTTCAAAACCTGGTGGTTGTAGAACTTAATTTGGACAAGGGCTATATGCTAATAAAGGGCTCAGTACCTGGTTCAAAGAACTCTTATTTAAGAGTCCAGACTGCTGTGAAGAAAGCAAAGTAATAGAGGTTGGTTATGACAGAATTAAATGTATTAAATAGCAAATTCGACAGCACAGGGAAATTAAAGACTGACGTTAGTCTTACTCCTGAAGATATTAATGTTCCTGTTGTCCACCAAGTTGTTAAAGCAATTCTTGCTGGTCGCAGACAAGGTACAGCTTGTGTTAGGGGTAAATCTCTTATTGCTGGTGGCGGTAAAAAACCATTTAAGCAAAAAGGCACAGGCAATGCACGTCAAGGTAGCAACCGATCTCCATTGATGCCAGGTGGTGGCTCAGCGCATGGTCCACAACCTAGATCATATGAGCAAAAGATAAACAAAAAAGTCGGTTTGATTGCAGTGCAGTCCGTACTTGCAGACAAATTACAAGCAGGCAAACTTACTGTTGTTGATTCACTTCAATCAACAGGTAAAACAAAAGATATGTTTTTGGCTTTAAGTAAAAAAGGCTTGTTACCTGGTCTAGTTGTAACAGAATCAGAAGATTCTTTGGCGCTAAGAGCTTGTCGTAATTTGAAAAACGGCAAAGGTATTCCAGTGAATGGATTTAGCGTTTACGAAGCTCTGAAGTATGAAAATCTAGTAATTGAAAAGAAAGCATTAGAAACCATTTTAAAGAAGTTGGTGTAATATGGCTCAGTTAGATAATGTTATCGTAAAACCTCTTATTACTGAAAAAGCCACTAGAGCTACTGAAAAACTTAACAAGTATGGGTTTGATGTTGCTCCTTGGGCTACTAAGACCCAAATAAAAAAAGCAGTTGAAGATTTTTATGATGTAAAGGTAACCAAAGTTACAACTACAACTTTGCCTGGACGTCAAAAAAGATTTGGGATGCAGACTTTCAAAACTCCAATGAGAAAAAGAGCATTGGTGCAAATTGGTGAAGGTCAAAAAATTGAATTTTTTAAAGGTGTTTAAGCCAAATAGGATTTTAATATGAGTATTAAAAAATTTAGTCCAACTACGCCATCTAGAAGATATATGACCGTGACTCATTCATCGGTTTTTACTCCAGATGTAGTTGTTCCAAAAAAATTAATTGTTAAGAAGAGCGAAAAATTTGCAAGGAACCACCACGGACGCATTACTACGCGCCACAAGGGTGGGGGCCATAAGCAACTTTACAGATTAATTGATTTTAAAAGAGATAAACTAAATACTCCGGCTAAAGTTGTGGGTATTTGCTACGATCCAAACAGAACTTGTCACATTGCGCTTCTTTCATATTTGGATGGCGATAAGAAATTTATTCTTGCTCCACTTGGTTTGAAAGTTGGTGACACTGTAGTTAGCTCTGATGAAGCTGATATCAAAGTTGGAAACTCTAAACAGCTTAAAGATATTCCGGTTGGTACGCTTGTTCATAATGTGGAGCTTTATCCAGGTGCAGGTGGCCAAATTGCTAGATCTGCAGGTTCCTATGTTCAAGTAATGGCGAAAGAAGGCGATGTTATCCTTCTTAGAATGCCATCTGGTGAGCTAAGAAAAGTAAAACCAAACTGCCGGGCAACTATTGGTCAAGTTGGTAATTTAGACCACGAGAACATGGTAATTGGGAAAGCTGGTAGAAGCCGCCACATGGGTATTAGACCTGCTGTGCGTGGTGTAGCTCAAAACCCGATCGATCACCCATTGGGTGGTGGTGAAGGTAGAACTTCTGGTGGCCGTCACCCTGTTACGCCTTGGGGACAACCAACTAGAGGTTACAAGACAAGACAGAATAAACGAACAGATAAATATATTGTTAAAAGAAGAAAATAATTTTACGTGACTTTAGGAGTCTCTTTTTATGTCCAGATCACTTAGAAAAGGTCCATTTATAGATTTCAAACTGATGAGAAAAGTTATTGCTCTTCAGGGAGAGAAGAATAAAGCTGGCAAGGTAATTAAAACATGGTCAAGAAGTACGACCATTGTTCCAGAATTCATTGGATTTACCTTTGCAGTTCACAATGGAAAGAAATTTATTCCGGTCTATGTCACTGACAATATGATTGGTCATAAATTGGGTGAATTTTCGCATACCCGCCAATTCCATGGTCACACAGCAGCAGACAAGAAAGCTGACAAGCCAGCTGAATCTGCTCCAGCAAAAGCGTAAGGTAGATTTGAGGGGTTTTTTTATGTCGATTGTAGTAAAGAGTAATAGAGTAGGAATTGGATCACAAAAAGTTAGAAAAGTTTGTGATTTAATTAGGAACAAGAAAGTCTCTGAAGCGTTGAAAACACTTCGCTTTAGTGAAAAACGAGAAATTGCGTTAGTGCTTACAAAGCTAATTAACAGTGGATTAGCAATAGCTCAGAATGCACAAAAATATGACCTAGAAAACTTGGTTGTTGGTGCTATCTATGCTAATGAAGGCCCTATTCTGAAAAGAATTATGCCAAGAGCACAAGGTCGTGCTTATAGAATTAGAAAGCGTTCAAGTCATATTACAGTTGAATTAAAAGAAGCTTAAAAAATAGGAAGGAATAATGGGGCAAAAAGTTAATCCATTTGGTTTTAGATTAGGTTACATCAAGACATGGCATTCAAATTGGTATGCCAAGCAGGGATACGCTAATTCTCTTCACGAAGATCTTGCGATTAGAAAATATATTGAAGAGAACATGAAAAATGCTGCTGTTGCCAAGACAGAGATTTCACGTACTTCTGATCAGGTGAAAGTAACTGTCCATACTGCTAAGCCTGGTGTTGCGATTGGAAAGAAAGGTACAGGCATCGATAAAATAAGAGCGGATCTTAAGAAGCTCGCTAACGGTAATGTGATTTTCAACATTGCTGAAGTAAAAAGACCTGATTCTGATGCAAAATTAATTGCTGAAAACATTGCTCAGCAGCTAGAAAAGCGTGTTGCTTTTAGAAGAGCGATGAAAAAAGTTATGCAATCTGCTTTTAGAGCAGGCGTAAAGGGTATAAAAGTAAAAGTGTCTGGCCGTCTTGGTGGTGCAGATATGGCACGTGTAGAGGGATATTCTGAAAGAAAGGTTCCCCTTCATACACTAAGAGCTGATATTGATTACAACACGGCGACAGCTCAAACTACTTATGGCGCAATTGGCGTAAAGGTTTGGGTTTATAAAGGCGAGATTTATAAATAATTAGAGTTCAGAGGTTTTTATGTTAAGTCCAAAGAAAGTAAAATGGCGTAAGCATATGAAGGGCAGAAACCGCGGAAGTGCCCACCGTGGAAATACAATTTTTTACGGAGATTATGCTTTACAAGCCCTTACTCCTGGTTTTATTACAAACCGTCAAATTGAAGCTGCGCGTATCGCAATGACAAGGGCGATTAAGCGTGGTGGTCAAGTTTGGATTAGGATTTTCCCAGATAAGGTTTTAACAAAAAAACCTGCTGAAGTGAGAATGGGTTCAGGTAAAGGTGCACCTGATACCTGGGTAGCTGTAATTAAGCCTGGACGAATTCTATTTGAAATTAAGCACACTGATGGTGGTTCTAGCTTGGAAGCATTAAATCTTGCCAAGTATAAACTTCCAGTTAAAACGAAGATCATTAAAACTGAGGCTGCAGCGAAAGCCGCACTAGAAGCTGCCGCACAGAAGAAATAAATAAGCTGGAGCAATGAATTTTATGCTAACACAAGAAGAAATTAAGAAATTAGATGTAAAAGCTTTAGACAAGAAAGCCACTGAGCTAAGAAAGAAATTATTTGACTTCAAAATGCAGAAGTCTACTTCGGGAAGTGAAAAACCCCATGTTAAAGGCGATGTCAAAAAAGCTTTGGCGAGAGTATTAACAGAAAGAACAGTAAAGTTGAAAAAATAATTATTAGGATATTGTATGAGCAGCTTACAAAAATTTAAAAGAAAACTAGAAGGCGTGGTAGTAAGTGACAAGAGTTCTAAAACCGTTGTGGTTTCAGTTACAAGAAGATTTAAGCACGGTAGTTATGGAAAGTTTGTTAACAAGACAAAAAAATACCATGCACACGATGAAAATAGTAAAGCAAAAGTAGGGGACAAAGTGGTTATTATCGAATCACGACCTTATTCTGCGCTAAAGAGATGGGAACTTTTATCTGTTACTAAATAAGAAAATCTGAAGAGGATCGGAGAATATATATGATTCAAATGCAAACCAATTTAGAAGTAGCAGACAATAGCGGAGCCAGAACGGCTACTTGTATTAAAGTCCTAGGTGGCTCCAAAAGGGTTAGTGCTTCTGTTGGTGACATTATTGTTGTTGCCATTCAACAGGCAATGGCCGGTGGAAAAATTAAAAAAGGCGATGTTAAAAAAGGTGTTATCGTAAGAACCGTATATCCAATACGAAGGGAAGATGGATCTTATATTCAATTTGACACAAACAGTGTTGTCCTTCTTGGTGCAGATAATGAACCAGTAGGAACACGTATTTTTGGACCAGTAGCGAGAGAACTTAGAGCGAAGAACTTTACTAAAATTTGTTCACTTGCACCTGAAGTGTTGTAATTTTTGAGGAATTTATGCAAAAGCTAAAATTAAATGATGAAGTTGTAGTTTTGTCTGGTAGCGAGAAAGGGAAGACTGGCACAGTAACAAAAATTGACCTTAAGAATGACAGAGTTGTTGTTAAGGGTGTGAATATGAAAAAGAAGGCAGTTAAGCCATCGCAAGAAAATCCAAATGGTGGTTTTCTTGAAATGGAAAAGCCTCTTCATCGTTCGAAGGTTGCATTAATTTCTCCGAAAACCAAGAAACCTACAAGGGTGAAAATTACAAAAAAAGACGGAAAAGCAGCAAGAACACTTGTTAAATGTGGAACTACATTAAAATAAAAATAAGTTTTTAGAAATTGTTAAAGAGGAATTATGAAAAGCCGTTTAAAAGAAATGTATGACAGTGAGATTAAGGGCTCTCTATTAAAAAAATATAACTATGGAAATGTAAATCAAGTCCCAAGAGTTGAGAAAATTGTAGTGAATTGCTGCACAAGAGATGCGGTAAGTAACTCAAAAGTAGTAGACGCAATTGTTGCCGATTTGGCAGTAATTACTGGTCAGAAACCAGTGGTTGCAAGAGCAAAGAAGTCTATCGCTAGTTTCAAGTTGAGAGAGGGTCAGGCTATTGGGGCGGCTGTTACGCTTCGTGGAGATAGGATGTACGAATTTTTGGATCGTTTAATTTCTATTTCTCTTCCAAGAGTTCGTGACTTTAGAGGTGTTTCACCCAAAGGTTTTGATGGGAAAGGTAACTATACTTTGGGCTTAAAAGAGCAAATTATTTTCCCTGAAATAAATTACGATAAAATAGACAAAGTTCGCGGCCTTGGTATTTGCATTGTAACTACAGCTAAAACAAATGACGAAGGAAAAGAGTTACTTGCACAGTTTGGAATGCCGTTTAGAGCAAATTAATTAAAAATTTCGGAGATATATACATGGCAAAGATTTCTACAACAGTAAAAAATGAAAAGAGAAGGAAATTGGCACAAAAGTTTAGTGCGAAGCGCGCTGAACTTCGTGAAAAAGCAAAAAACCCAAACCTTAGCGAAGAGGACAGGGTAGGGGCACAGATTGCCTTACAAAAACTTCCAAGAAATTCAGCTATGATTCGCGTAAGAAACAGATGTGAATTGACAGGCCGTCCCAGAGCGTTTTATAGAGCATTCAAACTTTCTAGAATTATGCTTCGAGAGTTGGCTCTAAGTGGTATGTTGCCTGGTGTAACAAAATCAAGCTGGTAGGAAAGATTTAGGAGACAGATTATATGATGACAGACCCTATTGCAGATATGCTTACAAGAATTAGAAATGCGACCAAAGCAGGGCAGGACAGAGTTGAATTTCCTGCAAGCAAGCTTAAGGCAAATATTTGTAAGGTATTAAAAGAAGAAGGATTTATTAGATCTTTCAAAATTGTGGCGCGCGATACTTCCGATATCAAATTAAAAGTATTGCTAAAAGAAGATGCTATCCACGGAATTGAAAGAATATCTACTCCGGGCTTAAGAAGATATACAGGCTACCAAAAGGTTCCACGTGTATTAAGCGGTTTGGGCATTTCTATAATGTCTACATCTCGTGGTGTTCTTTCTTCTAGAGAAGCAAAAAAGCAAAAAGTTGGTGGCGAACTACTTTGTAACGTTTGGTAATTAGTGAGGATTTATGTCTCGTATAGGTAAAAAAGTAATTGGACTTCCTGATAAAGTTGAAGTGAAAGTAAATGGACAATCAGTGGCGGTCAAAGGCCCTAAGGGTCAACTTTCGTACACTTTTAATAAGCTTGTATCCTTTAAAATTGAAGGAAAAGCGGTAACTATATTAGTTAAGGACACAACTCGAGAGTCCAGCATTCAATGGGGAACAGCTAGAACACTACTTAATAATATGGTTCTTGGTGTTTCTACTGGATTCACAAAAATTCTTGAGTTCAATGGTGTTGGTTACAAGGCTGCGGTTAAAGGTGATGTCATTACTCTAAATTTAGGTCACAGCCATGCGATAGATTATAAGCTCCCTAAAGGTATCGAAGCGAAGGTAAACAAAAATCAAATTGAGATCTTGGGTGCTGATAAAGAACTGGTTGGGTTTGTTGCTGCAAAAGTTAGGTCATTTAGACCACCTGAGCCTTATAAAGGTAAGGGACTTAAATATCTTGAAGAAACTATTACAAGAAAAGCCGGTAAAGCTGCTGCTAAGGCTAAGTAATTTTAGGAAAATTTTATGAGAAAACCACAAGAAAAAATTCAAAACGAGAAACTTGCTAAGCGTATTAGAAGAAAATTATCTATTCGTAAAAAAGTTTCTGGAACAGCTGAAAGACCACGTGTTTGTGTTAATAAAACAAACTCAAACCTATATGTACAAGTTGTTGATGATAACAGCGGAAAAATTCTGTTGGCTGTTAAGACATATGGAGAAGGCGCTCCAGCGAAAGGAAGCAACAAAGAAGCAGCTGCAAAAGTAGGAAAGGTTGTTGCTGAGAAAATGTCAAAGTTAAAGCTTAACAACGCCGTATTTGATCGAAATGGGTTTAAATTTTCAGGCGTAATTGAAGTTTTGGCTAAGAGTATTAAGGATAGCGGAATACAAATTTAATCATTTGGGGATTTATAATGAACGACGAAGTTAAAAATAACGAAGTTGACGAAAATATTGCTGTTGAGGCGAGTGAGTCTGAAGGTAAGAGCAAAGGCAAGAGAAGACAAGCTCCAGCCAAAAAGAAGGTTGCTACTGTTAACCCAGATATTGAAGAAAGGGTTGTAGCTGTTAATCGTGTTGCCAAGGTTGTAAAAGGTGGACGTCGTTTCTCCTTCTCAGCCCTTATGATAGTTGGTGATAAAAAGGGCAACGTTGGTTATGGCTTAGGCAAAGCCAATGAAGTACCTGAAGCAATAAGAAAAGCAATTCAAGCTGCAAATAGAAAAATGATAAGAGTACCTCTAGATAAGGGAACCATCCCTCATTCTGTTTTGGGAATGCATGATGCGGGGAAAATTATTTTCAAGCCAGCTGCAGAAGGTACTGGTATTAAAGCATCTGGTGCATGTAGATCTATTTTAGAGCTTGCTGGTGTAAAAAACGTTCTTACAAAAAGCTTAAAAAATAACAACCCACATAACGTAGTAAAAGCAACTTTTGATGCGTTAAAACAACTTAGATCTTTGGAGCAGATTGCAGCAGCAAGAGGAATTGATCCAAAGAGAATTAGAATTAAGTAAGAATTTGAATTGAGGATAGGGTTATGGCTAATAAAACAATAACAGTTAAATTAAAAAAATCTACTAACAAAGTAACAGCTGGTGTTAGGTCTACGGTTCTTGGTTTAGGTCTGAAGAAAATTGGACAAGAGCGCACTTTGGAGAACACACCCAGCGTTAGAGGTATGATTAAAAAAGTAATCCACATGTTGGAGTGGAAATAATCATTAATTAGGTTCTTGGAGTAATATATGTTAACGTTAAAAAATCTAAAAAGTCCTTATGGTGCACACAAAAATACCAAAAGATTAGGTCGTGGCCATGGTTCAGGCCAAGGTCAGCAAGCAGGTAAAGGGCACAAGGGTCAAAAAGCTCGTAAAAGTGGAAACGTTAGAATTGGCTTCGAAGGCGGTTCAATGCCAATTTTCATGAGGCTGCCAAAACGAGGATTCAAGAATTACCCATTTAAAACTACCTATGCAGTTCTTAATCTGAAGAAGATTTCCGAATTCTTTAAAAATGAAGAAGTTTCAAAAGAAGCTTTAATTAAAAAGGGTTTATTAAAGGGACAAAATAAGCACCTTCCAGTTAAAATTCTTGGTTTAGGAACTTGCGAATCAGCGTTAACTTTCAAAAATATAGAAAAGTTTACTAAAACTGCTGAGCAGGCAATTTTAAAAGCTGGTGGCAAAATCGTTAACAATTAATTAAAGGTTTAATTAATGCTTTCTCAGGGAAAATTAGAGGAACTCAAAAAACGGATTTTTTTAACATTTCTTCTGTTGGTTGTGTACAGATTGGCAGCACAGGTTCCAGTACCTGGAGTCGATGGCGCTGCTGTTAGATCATATTTTGCAGAGTCTTCAGGTGGCATTTTTGATCTCATAAACACTTTCAGTGGCGGTGCCTTTAAGCGGTTTTCAGTCCTTGCGCTCGGGATAATGCCTTATATTACAACATCCATTATTTTTTCGTTGCTTGGGGAAGTAATTCCTCAATTGCAAGAGCTCCAGGACGATGCTGAGGGCCACAAGAAAATACAAAAGTGGACAAGGTATGCAGCTGTACTTTTGTGTTGCATCCAAGGGTATGGATTGGCAGCTGTTTTTGAAACGTTCAAAAGCCCTACAGGGGTACCTGTTGTACCAGATCCAGGTTTTTTATTTAAATTAACTGCTATGATCACTCTTGCGGCTGGTACTATGTTTTTATTGTGGCTCGGCGAGAGAATTACAGAGTACGGTTTAGAGAATGGCGTTTCATTAATCATCTTTACTGGTATAGCAGTTGAATTGCCATCAGAAGTTCTTCAAAAGATTACTCTTTATAGAAATGGTGAGTTACAAGGGATTTCGCTTGTTATTGGTGCAATTGTTATTCTGGCTACTTTTTTTGCTGTCTCTTATATCGAAAGAGCATTCAGGGCTGTTCCAGTTCAATACGCTAAGAAAATAGTAAATAATAGAGTATATGGCGGATCTCAAACTCTTCCTATCAGAGTAGACACAGGTGGAGTTATGCCACCAATTTTAGCTTCTTCTCTATTGGCAGCTCCAGCAACATTTGCAAGTTTTGTTTCCCAGGACTCTTTTTTGAAGCCCTATCTTGATGTTATTCAGCAATCTCTCGTTCCAGGGCATCTTTTGTTTAATGTTATGTTTGGTTTTTTAATCATTTATATGGCGTATTTTTATGCTCCAATTCAATTTAAAACAAAAAAAGTAAGTGATTCTTTGCAAAAAAATAATGCTTTTATACCTGGTGTGCGTCCTGGTCAGAAGACTAAAGAGTATTTGGATTTTATTCTCTCTAGACTTACATTTTTTGGATCAATCTACTTAGTTGTAATTTGTATTGCTCCTTCAGTTCTAGGCGATGGCAACACAAGATTTGGTGGGACATCCTTGCTAATTTTAGTGTCTGTTGCCATGAGGGTAATGCTAAATATCCAAGCCTTTCTTTACTCAGATAGATACGAAACTGCTTATAAGTCTCGTGGAAAGTACACTGGTGCAAATAAAAGGTTTTAGATGTCTACCCAGAAGCAATTAATTTTTTTAGGTGCTCCAGGTTCTGGGAAGGGTACACAGGCCAATACACTAGTTAAAAACTATTCATATAAACATGTTTCCACAGGCGACTTATTAAGAAGCGAAATTGCAAAAGGTTCAACCCTTGGCGCGAAAGTTAAAGGCATAATGGACTCGGGCAATCTAGTTGACGACAATACCGTTCTTGAACTTTTAAAAGCCAATTGCAATGTTAGTGCGGGAAAATATATTTTTGATGGCTTTCCAAGGACGCTAAACCAGGCGGTTCTTTTAGATAGGGAACTTCTGTCTTCTTCGTCTTCAGTAGCAATATATTTTAAAATAGACTTGACTGCCTTGATGCAGCGCGCAATAAATCGTAGGGTCGCGCCCAAAAGTGGAATGATTTATAACCTTTTAAGCAAACCACCTAAGGTTGCTGGTGTTTGTGATGTATCAGGAGAGCCACTTGTTCATCGAAAAGATGATCAAGAGGACGTAGTAAAGATTAGAATTGATGTTTTTAAAAATACTATTGGTGAATTGGAAAAATATTATAGCGAGAAAGGTATTCTGAGAGTAGTTGATGCGTCCAAGGATGAATCCACACTAAAGAATGAAATTTTAAAAATAATTGCATAATAAGATTTTTGTTAACGACTGGGGCTTGCTTTATTTAAAAGCTTTTTATATACAGTCAAAACTTTGAAGCGTGATAGATTATGGTCGAAAAAGACGTATTGGAAGTCGAAGGCGAAGTAACTGAATTACTCCCAAACACTAAGTTTAGAGTTAAGTTACCCAATGGCCACAAAATTATAGCCCATATCAGCGGCAAAATGCGCATGCATTTTATTAAGATTTTGCCCGGGGATAAGGTTGTTGTAGAAATTTCTAAGTATGATCTTGATAAGGGAAGAATAACTTTCCGATCAAAAGGTAAGTAGTTGTTTATATAGGTAAAAGGGAATGAATTATGAAAGTTCGTGCATCAGTAAAGCCAATTTGCAAAGACTGTAAGGTTGTAAAAAGAAAGGGTGTTTTGCGTGTAGTATGCAAGACGAGCAAAAAACACAAACAACGGCAAGGTTAATATTTAGGAGATAATAAGATGGCTCGTATTTTAGGTGTAGATATTCCAAGAAATAAAGTAATGAGAATTGCGCTTCAAGCAATTTATGGTGTTGGGCCAAAAATTTCAACTGAAGTTCTGAATAAGGCTGGTGTTGAACTAGAGAAAAGCTCAAACGAGTTAACAGAAGAAGAAGCACAACAGATCAGGAAAATATTTGAAGATGGTTACCTAGTAGAAGGTGATCTTCGCAGGGAGATTGGTCTTAACATTAAGCGTCTCAAGGATATGGGATGCTATCGCGGCACAAGACATAAGAAAAATCTTCCAGTTCGTGGCCAAAGAACCCATTCAAACGCTCGAACACGCAAAGGTCCTGCTGTTGCCATTGCTGGTAAAAAATCAATTAAACAAATGAAGTAACAAAAATTAGAGGATTCTATGGTTGTTAAGGCACCTACAAAGAAAAAAGTTAAAAAGAATGTATCCCATGGCGTATGCCATATCCTCGCATCATTCAATAACACTATCGTTACCTTTACTGATTTCCAGGGCGATGCAATCGCTTGGGCAAGTGCAGGTCACCTAGGGTTTAGAGGATCTAAGAAATCTACTCCTTTTGCTGCTCAAACAGCATCTTCTGAAGCTGCGAAAAGAGCGATGGAGCAAGGTGTGACTTCTTGTGAGGTTAGAGTAAAAGGACCAGGCGCAGGAAGAGAAAATGCTATTAGAGCATTGTTGGCTACTGGAATGAGAATTACATCAGTTTCAGACAAGTCGCCAATACCACACAATGGTTGTCGCGCACCGAAAAGAAGAAGAGTCTAATTATTAAGTTTTGGAGCATTTTTTATGTCAAGATATGTTGGTTCAGTATGTAGGCTTTGTCGTCGTGAGGGCGAGAAGCTATTTTTAAAGGGAACTCGCTGCTATACGGATAAGTGTGCTATCGAAAGACGCCCTTATCCACCAGGTCAGCATGGACAAAGAAGAGGAAAAGTATCTGATTTTGGAATTCAGTTGCGTGAAAAGCAAAAGTTAAAAAGAATTTATGGCTTACAAGAAAAGCCTATGCGTAATCTATTCTTTAAGGCACTCCGCTTGAAAGGTGTTACAGGTGATAACATGCTTAGCCTTTTAGAGCGTAGATTAGATAACGTTGTTTATCGTGTTGGTTTTGCTGGCTCAAGAAAAGAAGCACGCCAATTAGTTAAACACTATCATTTTACAGTAAATGGCAAGCGTACAAATGTTCCATCTCAAGTATTGAGAGTTGGTGACGTTGTTGAGCTTTCTGCTGACTCTAAATCAATTTCAAAAATTACCGGCGGATTGGACACTTATAGCATGAGAGAAGTGCCAGCTTGGTTGGATGTTGATAAGGGTAAATTTAAGGGCATGGTAAAAGATCTGCCAAAACGTGAAGATTTAACCGCTAAAGTTGAAGAGCGATTGGTAGTTGAATACTACAACAAATAATCTTTAGCTAATTGCGCAAGTCGCTAATAAAAGGTTATCATCACGAAAAATTAATTTTAGGTAGGAGCCAAAATAATGAACAACTATGTATCAAAAAATTGGACTAGCATGATTAGACCTGTTGCTCTAGAGGTTGAATCTGACACCCTTAAGAGTAATTATGGCAAATTCATTGCCCGTCCTTTAGAAAGAGGATATGGGCAGACTCTAGGTAATTCACTTAGACGTGTATTGCTGTCTTCTCTTCAAGGCGCAGGTATTGTTGCTGTGAAGATTGAAGGTGTTGAGCACGAATTTGGCACAATCAATAACGTAAAAGAAGAAGTTTCAGAAATTTTGCTAAATTTGAAAGAAGTTCGATTTAGTATTTCTGAAAAAGAAGATGTTACTTTAACATTGGAAAAGCACGGAGAAGGGCCTGTTCTTGCTGGTAATATCTCGGACAATAACAATGTTAGAGTATTGAACCCTGACCATGTTATCGCCAACGTTTCTTCTGGTGGCAATTTGAAAATGGAAATTAAAGTTGCAAGAGGAAAGGGTTATGTTACGGCTATGGATAATAAGGAACTTTTTGATCTTCCAATTGGCTGGATTTATGTAGATACACTTTTTTCACCAGTTCATCGTGTGAATTATACAGTTACAAATTCAAGAGTTGGAAAGAGAACCGATTACGATAAATTGACATTAGAAGTTTGGACAAACTCAGGTATTAGTCCTCAAGACGCTATCGCTTATTCTGCAAAAATTTTAAGAGATCAGTTAGCAGTTTTCTTGAATTTTGAAGACGAAGAAGAAGTAAGTCGAGTTGAAAATAAACCAGTTCAAACTTCAAGTTCAATTAACAACTTCTTATTGAAGCCAGTTTCTGAACTTGAACTTTCTGTTCGTTCAGCCAACTGCTTACAAAATGCAAATATCAAGTATATTTATGAGTTGGTTTCAAAGACAGAAGGTGAAATGTTACGGACGAAAAATTTTGGCCGTAAATCGTTAAATGAAATTAAAGAAATTCTAACAAATATGGGTCTAGGATTAGGAATGAAAGTTGATGGTCTCTTGAAAGAGGTTCAAGAGAAGCAGGCAGCTGATTCAACTAAAGCCTAATTTATTAGACTGAGGAGAGAGGATAATGAGACACCAAAGAAGAAAATATAAAATTGGATCTAGTCCAAGTCACCGTAGGACACTTCTTCGCAATTTAGCTAGCGAAGTAATTGATCACGGTAAAATTAAGACTACGCATACCAAGTGCCAGGCGCTTAAGCCTTATTTGGAAAAATTAGTTACGCTTGCCAAAGAAGATACTGTTGCTAACAGACGTTTGGCTTTCTCTAAACTAAATAATCGACTGGCAGTTCAAAAACTTTTTACAGAAGTGGGCGTTAAATTTAAAAACCGTCCAGGTGGTTACACTCGAGTTCTTAAATTGGCTGATGCACGCTTAGGTGATGGTGCCAATATGAGCTATATTGCTTTTGTTGAATAAGTTTCAAAATAGTAAACGATGAATTAAAGTAGCCCCACTTAAAAAAGTGGGGCTTTTTTTTATGAAGAGTCAGCAATTTATTAGAGTTTCAATCGTCCTGATAATATTACTAGGTACTATTAGTTATTCCCTTATTTCAAAGAAGGGTGTCGAAAGTTATTTTCGGGTTGATAGTCGAAATGAGCCAGAAACATTATTAAAAAAGATTCCAGAAATTGAAGTTGTGAGCGTACAGAATGACAGCAATATTTCTTTGACGTTGGCGATGACAAAGCAAGGTAGGCCATCCTTAGTACACTTTTGGGGTACATGGTGCGCACCTTGTGAAGCGGAGCTGCCTGCATTCCTAGAGCTGGTTAATAAATTTCAGACAAATTCAATTAATGTAGGGTTGTTGGCCGTTAATGACGAATCTTTAAAAATTAAAAAATTTATTGAGCGATTTACAATGCCTAAAGATGTGGATTTGTTATTAGACAATACCGGGAAAGCGATGGAGCTATTTGGTACTTTTAAAGTGCCTGAAACTTATCTATTTGATGGCGAAGGTCGTCTTCTTAAAAAGTTCATTGGTCCGCAAGATTGGGCCCACCCTCACTTCTATGATCAAATTAGTCTACTAATTAATAAGTAAAATTAAATAGTTGGTTTATTCGTTTAAATTTAGGACGGCCTGACTCCAAAAGTGTAAAGGATTTTTGCAAATTTCCGATTAGCAACCAGATAACTGTTAGATCATTAGGCACTAAGCCTAAGGAGTAAGTCATGGTTAATTGGAAAGAGATTGGTAGCTTACATGTCGTCTCTAAGCTTGATCAAATTATCGGAAGATGGTTTGGAGTCGAACTAGTGTTTATTGATCAACACTTCAAGATTCAAAGTAAGCACCTAGAGAAAAATCATGCCTTTAGAAATCACTTTATGAAAGTTGTGATGAATTTAAAGTATGGATATGAATATCTTGGACAAGATTTAGAAAAATTAGCAGAGGATTTAATTGAATCTGAATCTAGCACTAAGCAGTTTGACAGCTTTTTTCCTCAAGTGAAAATGTTGGCTTCAAAGGTCTTAATTGACGGCGAATTTATGGGGGCAGTGGTAGTTTATCCCTGGTTTCAAGATTCAATAACTGCGAAAGAATTAGAAGAAGTAACTAAAAAAATGGTTGAATGTGGCGCTCTTGCTGAAGATGCCAAATCAGCGCTATCTCATTTGAAAAAATTAAGCCAAGCTGATGTAGATTATTTACGTGAATTAGTTGAATTGGTGTCTGGTGAAATTGTAACTTTCCATGAGGAAATTACAAAGCGTGAAGAGCGCATTCAAGAGCTTAATAGTGAGCTGGGTGACAAATACCGTTATCATATGATGATCGGTAAATCGAAGCCCATGCAGGCCATTTACCGATTGCTCGAAAAAATATCATCATCTGAATCCTCAGTATTTATTCAAGGTGAGAATGGTACTGGTAAAGAGCTTGTTGCCAAGGCAATTCATTTTTATTCACCTCGAAAAGAAAATATGTTTTTGGCCATTAACTGTTCAGCATTCAACGATAACCTTCTGGATTCTGAATTATTTGGTCACGTGAAAGGTGCCTTTACTGGGGCCATTAAAGACAAAAAAGGTCTTTTTGAAAGTGCCCATGGAGGAACCTTGTTCTTGGATGAAATTGGCGATACTAGCTTGAGTATGCAAGTTAAGCTTTTACGGGTGTTGCAGGAAGGAACTTTCCTACCTGTTGGAGCATCAGCGCCACGTAAAGCTGATGTAAGAATCATTGCAGCGACCAATAAAAATATCAAAGAAATGATGGCAAAGGGTGAATTTAGAGAAGACCTTTTCTATCGAATTAATGTTATCAACGTTCACTTGCCATCTTTGCGTGAAAGAAGTGAGGACATTCATCTTTTGATTGACCATTTTTTAGAAAAGAGATGTGCTGAATCTGGTGTTCCAACCAAACTTCTTTCTAAAAAGACGTTGGAAAAAATGTTGGATTACCCTTGGCCAGGTAACGTGCGTGAGCTTGAAAATGAAGTGGAGAGATTAGTTGTTCTTGCTGGGCAAGATAAAACAGTAACACCTGAACTGTTGAGTCCGAGAATTTTGGAGTTCGGTGTGCAGCAAAATAATGCTGGCAGAGGCGTTAACACTGCTGGGACCCTTAAAGATGCACTCGAGGAATTAGAAGCCCTAATGATTCGAGAAGGATTAAAGCGCTGCAATTTCAATAAATCACGCTTGTCCAAAGAGTTAGGTATTAGCCGTGCAAGCTTAATTATGAAAGTTGAAAAGTACGGGCTTGATAAGCGTAAAAAGGCTGCTGGCGAGTAGCGTTAAAAGCCTTAAAAAAATTTGGCGTCCTTTAGAAGTGCGAGGTAGAATACGCCCGCTTTAGGAGGACTCCATGACCGATGTAATTGAACAGAAGCGCCAACTTCTTATTGAGAAGCGCCGCCTTGCAAGATTAGGTGGTGGCGAAGACAGAATCAAAAAACAGCACGAACAAGGAAAATATACTGCCAGAGAGCGGATAGAACATTTGCTTGATCCTGGAACATTTATTGAGTTTGACCGTTTTGTAGTCCATCACTGTACTCAATTTGGGATGGAGAAAAACAAATTTTTAGGTGACGGTGTAGTCACGGGAATTGGGGCGATAGATGGACAGCGTGTCGCTGTTTTTTCTCAGGACTTTACTTGCTGGGGAGGGGCCTTAGGAGCTTCTCATGCTAAGAAAATCTGCAAGATAATGGATTTTGCGCTTGAGAATAGAATCCCAATTATTGGCATTAACGACTCAGGTGGTGCGCGAATCCAAGAAGGGGTTGAGTCACTTGGTGGGTATGCTGATATTTTTTATCGCAACGTAAAGTCTTCAGGAGTTATTCCGCAAATAAGTCTTATTATGGGACCTTGTGCCGGTGGAGCTGTTTATTCTCCAGCGATCACCGATTTTATATTTATGGTAGACCAAACATCCTATATGTTTGTTACCGGACCGGATGTTATAAAAACTGTAACGCACGAAGAAGTTTCAAAAGAAGATTTGGGTGGGGCCAAGACTCACTCAGAAAAATCAGGCGTTGCCCAGTTTAGGTGCAAAAATGAGGACGAATGCTTTGAGAGAGTTAGGGAGCTGTTCACGTTTATTCCACCATCCAATTTTGCGGTTAAATCACTTCGACCAACTTCTGATCCAGTATACCGCGACAATACCAAAATAAAATTTACGGTACCTGCAAATCCAAAAAAACCGTACGATATGCGGGAAATTATTTTTGATATTGTAGATGACAGTCATTTTTTTGAAGTTCATAAAGATTTCGCAAAAAATATTATCTGTGGTTATGGAGCTATTGGCGGCATAAAAGTAGGTATTGTGGCCAATCAACCGGCGGCATTGGCTGGAGTTTTGGATATTGATGCCTCACTTAAAGCAGCAAGATTTGTTAGGTTTTGCGATGCTTTCGATATTCCTATAATAACACTTGTTGATGTCCCTGGATTTTTGCCGGGAACTGTTCAGGAGTATGGTGGGATAATAAAGCATGGTAGCAAGTTGCTTTATGCTTATGCAGAAGCAACAGTTCCTTTGATTACTTTGATCACTAGAAAGGCGTACGGTGGTGCCTATGACGTTATGGCATCTAAACATTTAAAGGCCGATATTAATTTGGCTTATCCAACTGCTGAAATTGCAGTTATGGGTGCTGAAGGTGCGGTTAATATTGTTTTTAGAAAAGAGTTAGAAGGGTTACAGGGAGCTGCTTTTGAAAAGAAAAAGGCTGAATTGGTTAAAAATTATGAAGACGAATTTGCTAACCCATATAGAGCTGCTGAATTGGGATATCTAGATTCAGTTATTCTTCCCGAGGAAACTCGCAAGAGATTGTATGAATATCTCATTGCGCTCAAAAACAAAAAAATCGAGCTACCTCGTCGTAAGCACGGAAATATTCAGCTCTAAATTGGGAGATTAAGATGACGGTGAAACGAATATTAATTGCAAATAGAGGTGAGATTGCAATGAGAATTGCAAGAGCTTGCCGAGAGTTGGGCCATGTTTCAGTTGGTATTTGGACTGACTTTGAAGTCAATGCACGACATTTAGAATTTTGTGATGAATGGGTTCATTTGCCAGGCAAATCAAATAAGGAAACTTACCTTAACATTCCAGGAATTTTAAAAGTTGCCAAGGAGTATAAAATCGATGCCATTCATCCGGGGTATGGATTTTTATCTGAAAATGGAAGTTTTGCGGCCGAATGTGAAAAATCAGGAATTGTTTTTATTGGGCCTAATCCAAAGGCGATTGCCGCCATGGGTGATAAAGCAACCAGTAAAGAATTTGCAAAAAAAGCTGGAGTTCCAGTAGTCCCTGGTTCTACAGGTGCAGTTAAGACGATTGAAGAGGCTATTAAAATTTCGAAGGAAATTGGTTTTCCCATCCTCTTGAAGGCCGTTGCTGGTGGAGGCGGAAGGGGAATGAGGCAATGCTTTACAGATGAGGATATAAAGAAAAACTTTGAAGCTGTTGGGCGAGAAGCATTGGCGAGTTTTGGTAATGGAGATTTATTAGTAGAGAAATACATAGTAAATCCACACCACATTGAAGTTCAAATTCTCGCAGACAAAAAGGGCAAAGTTTTTCATTTCTTTGAACGAGAATGTTCTATTCAAAGACGGCATCAGAAAATAATTGAAGAAGCTCCAAGTCCATTTATTGGTGATGATGAAGTTTTGCGAAAAAATATTTGTGAAACGGCTGTGAGGCTGGCCAAAGCAGTAGATTACGACTCAGCAGGGACAGTTGAATTTGTCATGGGAGAAGATCGTAAATTTTACTTTTTAGAGATGAATACTAGAATTCAAGTAGAGCATCCAATTACTGAAGAGATAACTGGTGTGGATTTGATTGTCTGTATGATTCAGAGTGCATTCGGAGAAGATTTAGGAATTCCTTCTCAAGAGTGGATTAAGAGAACAGGACATGCAATTGAATGTCGGATTTGTGCGGAAGATCCAATAACTATGTTGCCAGCTCCTGGAAAGGTGACTGGTTTCGAGACAAATTTTCCTCAAGGAACGAGATTTGATAATTGCCTATATAAGGGTCTGAATGTCACTCCTGATTTTGATCCGATGGTTGGGAAGCTTGTTACAAAGGGCATAGTACGCGATGTCGCTCTAAGGAAAATGAGAGCGGCTTTAGATGGATTATTTATTGAAGGACTAAAAAATAATATTCCTCTTTTGAAAATTATTCTTCATGAAGAGCAATTTAATAAGGGCCATTATTCAACGAGTTATATCCCAACTGTAAAACCTCAAGAAAAAATAAATACAGAGTTTGATTGGATGAGGGCGTTCCAAGTTATGGCATCAATTGAAGCTAGAAGGATGGGACTGTGAGAACATATTTAATAGATAATGATAAAAATGAACATTGCATAGACTTGAGAAGAACAACAGTACATTCTAGTGAATTAGTTGAATTTGAATTCTCATTAGTTAAAGATTTGCATTACTCAAACACCCAGTGCATATTTGTACGAAGATTGGCAGGTCAGTATTTTGTTTCAACTGATAATGCTCATTGGAAGAAATTAGCCAGACAAGATCTCCCAACAATTTTTCTCAACGTGAATAAAGTGCTCAGTATTTATAGAGGCTATAAACCTTCTGGAATAGGCGGGGCAAGTGATGGCGGACTCGTGACGCAAATGCCAGGCAAGGTTGTCAAAATTGTTGCTAAAGTGGGCGACAAAGTCACAAAAAGCCAAACCCTAATTATTATTGAAGCAATGAAAATGGAGAATGAAGTTAAGTCAAACATTGATGGTGTGGTCAAAGAAATTTTGGTCAAAGAGGGACAGGCCCTAGATCAAGGCATAATGATGATGACTGTGGAGCCACAGAAATAAAAAAGCTTCATAGGTATTGTAATTTCTATTTGAAGAATGGCGTGGAGATTTTTTCGGCAGCAGAATAAACATCAGAGGCTTCAGAGTTTGGTGTGATATTTTTCTCAACCAAGTATTCATGAAATTCTCGTAAAACAAATTCTCTGGAAAGATCCAATATCCAAGAGCCGCGTTGTAATTTTCTTCTTTCTAAAATTGAATTCCAATTATCTTTTTGTCTGGTCTTTATCCAGTCCCATACTTCCTTGATTCCATCGCCATTTAAATTTGAAATTGGTCGTATTAACTGATTTGATTTGTTGGAGAGATGAGAGGCTTCGGCATACTCGTTACTTGTTTTTTCTGCCTGCCTTTTGGAGTCCCCATCATATTTTGAAACCAGAATTGCATCTGCAAGCTCCAAAATTCCACGTTTAATACCTTGAATACTATCGCCCGTGAGAGGAGAAATTATAAGTAAAAACAAATCAACCATTTCAGAAACTTTATATTCAACTTGGCCTACACCTACAGTTTCCACAAATATATAATCAAAACCAGCGGCCTCACACAGGTTCATGGCTTCTCTCGTCCGATCATTTATTCCTGTTAAACTACCTTGAGTAGGAGATGGTCTGATAAAAGCTAAGTTATGAGCACTAAGTTTTTCCATTCTCACTTTATCACCGAGTATGCTTCCGCCAGTAATGGGAGAACTGGGGTCAATAGATAGTACTGCTATCTTTTTGTTTTCGGAGGTAACTATTTGTCCAATCGACTCTATGAATGATGATTTGCCTGAACCTGGGGTGCCTGTTATTGCAATTCGAAGGCATTTTTTGTCTGGGTACTGAAGTTGCTTAAAAAATTTTATAAATTTATCCCTGCTTTCATTCCTTTGGTCTTCGGCCCAAGTTATGGTCTTTGCTAAGGACCTCATGTCACCAGAATAAAGAGAGCGTTCTAAATTTTTTATATCATTCATATAGCTACTATAAAATTAGTTTTACGATATCATGGGCCATTTGTGGAATTGGACTACCAGGACCAAAAATTAAACCGACACCCGCTTTTTCCAAAACAGGGTAGTCTTGCTTTGGGATTACGCCACCACAAATGACCTTAATGTCAGCAGCTCCTAAAGAATTTAACAATTTAATAAGTTCTGGAATTAATGTTTTGTGCGCTCCTGCTTGGGTGCTAATTCCGATAAGATGAACATCATTTTCAATGGCCATTTTTGCTACTTCTTCAGGTGTAGCAAATAATGGGGCGAGGTCGACGTCAAAGCCGGCGTCGGAGAGTCCCGTTGCCACGACTTTTATTCCCCTGTCATGACCATCCTGTCCCATTTTCGCAAGCAAGATTCTTGGTCTACGACCGTGTTTCTTTAAAAATTCTTGAACTTGTGTCATGCAAATATTCCAAGTTTTATCATCAGAAAAAATTTTATCATAAATACCGGTTAATCCAGATTGAGTAGCCTTAAAGCGTCCCCAAGATTCTTCTAGGGCAAGACTAATCTCACCAACAGTTGCTCTTAATTTGGCAGCTTTAATTGCAAGGTCAAGTATATTTGCTTTTAACGAACCTGAAGCATATTTCTTAATATCCTGTAATGATTTTTGAACTTCGACTTCATTTCTGGACGACTTGACCTGCTTCAATCGCTGAATTTGTTTTTCTAAAACCTTTTTATTGTCGACTTCTAGGATATCTAAATTTAGTTCTTCCTTAACTTTGTATTTGTTAACCCCGACAATGACTTCCTCACCTTTGTCGATTTTGGCTTGCTTTGTCGCGGCAGCTTTTTCAATATTTCTTTTAGCCAGACCACTTTCTATGGCCTTTACCATGCCGCCTTCGTTCTCAATTTCATTCATAAGGCTTTTGGCCTTTTTAGAAATTTCATTGGTAAGGGACTCCATTAAATAGCTGCCGCCCCAAGGATCAATGACTGAAGTAATTTTTGTTTCTTCTTGAAGTATTATCTGAGTATTTCTTGCAACTCTTGCGGATACCTCACTTGGTAGGGCAATAGCTTCATCAAAGGCGTTGGTATGTAAGCTCTGTGTACCGCCGAATATAGCCGCCATCGCTTCGATTGTTGTGCGAACAATATTATTGTATGGATCTTGTTCCGTGAGTGACCAACCTGATGTTTGGCAATGAGTCCGGAGGATTTTTGATTTGGTATCTTTGGCACCGAGCTCTGTCATAATGTCGTGCCAAAGCAGTCTTGCGGCCCTAAGTTTGGCGATTTCCATATAGAAGTTCATTCCTATACCAAAGAAAAAAGAAAGCCTGGGCGCAAATTCATCAATATTTAAACCCTTTGCCATTGCCAGTTTTGCATATTCCTTTCCATCGGCAAGAGTATAAGCGAGTTCAAGGGCAGCATCTGCACCTGCTTCTTGAATATGGTAACCACTTATAGAAATACTATTAAATTTAGGTAAGTGTTTTGAGCAATATTCAATAATGTCAGCGATTAATTGGAGCGATTGCGTTGGTGGGTATATATAGGTGTTTCGCACCATAAATTCTTTTAAAATATCATTTTGAATTGTACCGGAAAGTAATTCTTGTTTTACTCCTTGTTCTTCAGCCGCAACGATATACATGGCCAGAATTGGGATGACTGCTCCGTTCATAGTCATTGAGACAGATGTAGAATCTAGAGGAATGCCATTGAAGAGAATTTTCATGTCCTCGACGCTATCAACGGCTACTCCGGCCTTCCCAACATCTCCTTTTACCCGTGGATGGTCTGAATCATAACCACGATGAGTTGCTAAATCGAATGCAACGCTAATGCCCTGGCCACCAGCGGCTAAGGATTTTTTATAAAATTCATTTGATTCTTCCGCTGTTGAAAAACCTGCATATTGCCTAATTGTCCACGGCCGTACGCGGTACATGGTCGCTTTTGGACCACGAGTAAATGGTGCTAGGCCTGGGTAAGTTTCAAAATTTGGCGGGAGATTTTGATTCGTATAAAGAGGCAGTAAATCAATACCTTCTGCCGTTTTTGAATTTAGCTGATTAATTGAGGAAATTTTTGCTTCTTTTTGCGCTAACTTTTCCCACTGATCTTTGACTCCGCTATTCTTTTCAACCATAAAGATGCACCACTAAATCTAGGAATATGTTCAAATTAAAGGTTGGATTAGCCAATTAAACAGCCAATAATTACAACGATTTAAGCCCTTTACAACCTGTTGATTAATGGTAGCAAAATAATCGAAAAATGCCCATTTTTTGCGACCTTGAACCCCTTGAATAGTTTAATTTTCAATAAAAATTGGGTTGGAAACACTTGTATTTAGAAAACATGATAAAATGAAAGGGACCTCAGATTAGGAGGTGATAGAGAATATGGCAAAAAGGGCTGCTAAAAAAACCTCAAAGCAATTGAATACTTCCTTTATAAAAGAAAATCAGAATTTTGATCTAAAAGGGGACTTTAGTTTAAAATCGACCAATTCAATAGAGAGTCCAGAGATTATACTAGAGACCAGCTTACAGTCATTCTTCTTTGATCAACTCCATGAGCTAAATAGAAAATCATCAAGGCCACTTTCCCAAGAGGCCATATATTATTCCAGTACAGTTTTAGATAAGTTTTCAGAATCCAATAATTATTTTGAAACAGTTGAAGGCCGAATCCGTGAGAAAATCTTAGGGCTAAAATTGTTGGAATCCCAGAATGAGTCAAAATTGAAACAAAAAAAGATATTGAATGATATTGGAGACACAGCACTTTTTATGTGTGGATATTTTTCTAAGTCACTCAATACGAAAATTGTGGATTCGAAATATTATAGCAATTTAGGGATATCTGCCTATCAAAGATTAAATCATTTAGAGCCGGATTTTATGGAAATACCTTCTTTCTATTTAAAATTATCCGGTTCCTTTTCAGCAATCACTGATTTAATAAGTGCCGTGGCCCATAAGCTTAATAAAGAAAATGAAGATATCACTCTCATGACCATGAACATTTCTGCAATTAAAGTTAGTTAGCTATTAAAGATTTTATTTTCTTTAAATTCTGGTTAGCGTCTGGACCAGCGATTACTAAGCTCATAGGTCTAGAAAGTATTTCACCTAGGCTTTTGCAAAATTTTTCGTAAGTCATTGACTCAATTAGCGATTGGTTTTTATAAATGTAATCTATTCCTTGACCGTGTAAAACTGGCAGGGAATATGAGGATGCAAAATCCTCATTGGTTTGAAGATTCAAAATATTTTGACCTTTAATCATTTCTTTAAGGCGTAGAAATTCAGAATTGTTCATTGGTGATTTTTTATATCGCTTAAAAATATCAGCAATGGCAGCAACAGCTTCTTCAACTTTGTCCTTTCCAGCTCCCATGAAAATTCCAAAATATCCTCCGAGAAGTGCACTAAAATGAATAGGGGAGACGCTGTAGCAAAGACCCTTTTTATCTCTCACATCAACGAATAATTCAGAAGATTGCCCAGATAAAAAAGCGTAGAGCATTTTCAAATAAATCTGCTCTTGATCATCGTATTTTGCAATCGGAAATCCGATAAAGATTTGTGACTGCTCTCTTTTGAATTCAAGAGCATTAGAGCTAGCTTTATATTTAAAATTCGGGATTTTGGCCTTGGAAGTCTTGCGATTGGGTAAGGTTGCAGTTTTTTTAATTACTTCCTCATAAATTTCGTCAAACTCTTTATTACCGCAATAAGTAATGAGAATTTCCTTCGTTTTTAAATTTCTAGAATGTTCGCTTTTTACTTGAGAATCTTTTATCTTTTTAAGACTCTGTATCGTACCAAGTTGGTTATAGCTATAAGAATGTCCAGGAAACATGACTTGAGCTACATTTAAAAAGCACTGTCTGACCGAATCCTCTTTTTGATTTTCCAATGCTCGAACTTGTAATTCCTTTTCAAGTTTAAAAAATTTCTGAGGCATTAACGGTGAAACTAGTGAAGCGAAAAATTGTTCAGAGAGTCTTTTAAAATGTTCTGTTTGACCATGAAGAGTGAGCCCATAGGCGTTCTTGCCAGCAAATCCGCTTAGGCTTGCAGCACTATCGTCGAGAAATTTTTTTAATTCCTCATTTGCCATAATTTTATTTCCATTTGTGAGTTGGGCTGCGACTAAGTTGTATATACCATTATTATTAGGTGTCTCTTCGCTTGCCCCCCCTTTGATGTAAGCATGCAAAACAAAGGTTGGTGCACTCGGATTTTTTCGATATAGTAATTTTATTCCAGGTTTAATTTGGACAACCTTTGCATTAGGGTCTTGTTGGCAGGTTTCAACTTGTACAGGCTTATTCTGTTTAAATATTTTTATCAAGCTATCTTGCTTGCTAGAAAACTGCTGAAGCTCTTTTTCAACTTTTCCTAATGAGATGCCTTGAGGTAATTGGGCTGAGATGTGCCAAGGTCTAGAAAGTATTTTGGGTAGCGCCACTTGAATTTGGGATCTGGTCGCCATTTTTATTTTTTTCAAATACATCTCTTCGCTTTTTATATCGTTGGTAGATGCATAGCTGTGACCTAAGGCAAAAGCGAAATTTTCCGTGCTCTCTAAATCGTAAACCTTGGATGCCAAAAATTGGTTTTTAATTTTTGTAATTTCTTCTTCCTCATAACCGTTTAGAATCAATTTTTTAATTACTTCATGAAGTAACTTTAGAACTTTGTTGATATTTGGAACTGGGCAATTAATAGATATTGAATGAATTCCACCATCCTTAAAAAACATCGTAGAGGCGGAGCAGTTGTTGGCCAATCCGGTTTCCGTTACCAATTCTTGGTAGAGCCGACTAGATTCTCCATGACCTAGAACGCTTACGGCTAAATCTTCATTTTCTACCCCGGGATCCATATAACCTGGACACTCTATCATTATACTAAGGCTTGCCATCCGAACGTCTTTGTTATGGCAAGAGACACTGGGCTTAGGTAATAATTTAAATTTAGGGAAGTCTGAGGAGGGACCATGTGGCAATTTAAATTTTTCTGCAAGGGCCACTATTTCACTTTCAATTGATTGGGTGTCACCAGCAATAAGCAGAAAGCAATTGTTTGTATTGTAAAATTGATTCCTGAAAGAAGTTAATTGATCAACGGAAAAATTTTTAATTGTTTCTTCTTGCCCGATAATTGGGTGTTTGTATTTGTCCTGAAAACATTGGTCTTGAATTTTCATGAAGCCAAATTGCCTGGGGTTATCAATGGATCTCCTATGCTCTTCAAATACCACACCTCTTTCTGGATGAAGGTCAGTTTCTTTAAAGAGTGGATTTGAAACCATGTCGAGGAGAATGTCCGTTGCTTGCAAAGTTTTTGCTTTAGGGCTGTTAATATAATAGCAAGTGTAATCAAATGAGGTAAAAGCATTGATCTCGCCACCAAAAGTTTCTACTTCATAGGTAATTTTCCCATCAGGTCTTTTCTCTGTTCCCTTGAAAAACATATGCTCTAAAAAATGAGCAATACCTTCATCTGATTTTTCTTCCAGGGCACTCCCAGCTTTAAACCAAATTTGCACGCTAGACGTCAGGCTGTGAGGAGCATTGATAAAAATCAATTCAAGTTTATTATTTAATTTTAGAATTTTATGTTCCATTTCGTTTCCCAATTTATTTAAATATTTTTTGCTTAAGAATTTCACATAATGTTATATCAAGAAGCTTAATAACGCTTGTTTAAAATTATGATGAATAAGGTTGGTCGGTTATATATTCATTTCCCTTTTTGTAGGCATCTTTGCAGCTACTGTGATTTTTATAAGGAAATAAGGGAGAGTGGGTTTCAATTTGAATCCTTTCATGACTATTTACATCAATCGTTAATTGCACATAATAAATTATTAGTTGAAAACAATTTTTTATGGCAACCATTAAAAAGTCTCTATATAGGTGGAGGGACACCATCTCTATGGAAGGACGGTCCCTCTGTGCTCGATGATTTTTTTAAAAAGCAAAATATAAAATTTGCAGAGGACTACGAGTTCACTTACGAATTAAATCCCGGCACACGGGATTTAGAAAATTTGCAAAATTGGATTAAGTTTGGATTGAACAGAGTTTCAGTCGGATTGCAATCTTTGGATCAGCGCTATCTACCAATTTTGGATCGGATTCATACAACCCAAGATTCCCTAGCAACGATGCAATCCTTGAGAGAAAGGAAAATAAATTATTCTGTAGATTTCATGATTGGATTACCTAATTTAGGTTTTAAAAGAGACATCCGGGCTGAATTAAAAATGGCCATTGATTATGGGCCATCTCATTTTAGTGTTTATATTTTGACGACAGGAAAAAAGCATCTTGGAGGAAAGGAGTTGCCTGGCGATAAGCAAGTAAATGAGGAATTTGATTTAGTAGCTAAAACATTAAAATCGGAAGGTTTTTTACATTATGAAGTTTCAAACTTTTCTCTTGCTGGAAAGGAAGCTAATCATAATCAAGCCTATTGGCGAGGAGAGTCTGTCGCTGCGTTTGGTCCATCTGCTGTTGGATTTTTAAAGTTGGGTAGGGAAAATTTAAGGCCCTCAAGCGCATTGCGATATAAATGGACACCCAATAAAGCTGAATTTGTTCTGGAGAAACTTAATGAAGGAGAATTATGCCTAGAAGCGATTTACCTTGGGATGAGAACAAATGAAGGATTCAATTTTCAACAATTAGCTCTAGACACTGAGTCGTTAGAAAAATTAAATAACGTCATGAATAAATGGGAGAAGAGCAATTTAGGTTTTAGAAATAATTTAAATAAACTTCATTTCACTCTAAACTCTGATGGTTTTATTATTCTAGATAATTTTATGAGCGATTTATTTTGGGTGTCGAAGTCTTTAAGATTCGGGTAGTTAGATGGCTGTTCTTACAAAAATAATTTATCCAACGAGCATTGACATGAGGAGATACGATACCACCTTATGAGAGATAACAAGAAACTGGAGCTCAGAGGGGAAAATCTTAATATGGAGCAACAAACTGAGAGAAATTTCCATCATGGTGAAAAACCTAATAAGAGTGGGCCAGGGGAATTTAACGAGGAAAACGCAATGAACCACGATTCTGAAAATCATGATGAAAATTCCGAACAAAAGGAAAGTGCCGGAACGGAAAAAACAGAGGCCAAGAATTCGACCTCTGCAAAAGAGGAAGTCGATTATAAGAGTAAGTATTTTTATTTAGCGGCAGAAATTGAAAATATGCGCAGGCGCTTTGAAAGAGAGAAAGAATCAACGTTGAAATATGGAACCGAAAAGGTTTTGGGTTCCTTGGTTGAGGTTTTGGATAACTTTGATCGAACTGTTGATGCGATCAAGGGTGATGACGATATAAAAATTAAGAACTTGCGAATTGGGATTGATATGGTGAGAAACCAATTTCTAAGTGTTCTAGAAGGAAATGGTCTTAAACCAGTTGTATCTGTTGGAAAGCCATTTGATCCAAATTTTCATGAAGCTTTGGCGCAAGAAGAAAGTGAACAGCAAGAAGGTACGGTAGTTAAAGAATTTGAAAAGGCTTATACGTTGAATGGTCGCCTATTGAGAGCGGCTAAAGTTATTGTGGCAAAGGGAAAAACAAATAATTAAGAAGCTAAAAATAATAAGGAGAATTTTATGGGTAAGATTATTGGTATTGACTTAGGAACAACAAATTCATGTGTTGCGATTATGGAAAATGGTAAATTTAAAGTTGTACCAAATTCCGAAGGTCACAATACAACTCCTTCTGTCATTGGTTTTTCTCCGTCGGGTGAGAAGCTTGTTGGGCAGGTAGCGAAAAGACAAGCTGTTACAAATCCAAGAAAAACTTTATACGGGCTCAAGAGACTTATTGGTAGAAAGTTTAAGTCAAAAGAGGTTGAAGTTTTTGCTAAAAATGCGCCTTTTGAAACTTTTGAAAATAAAAATGGAGATGCTTGGGTACGAGTTGATGGTAAAGAATTCGCACCTCAAGAAATTTCCGCTTTGGTTTTAGAAAAAATGAAAAAAGCAGCAGAAGACTACTTGGGTGAAAAAGTAACCGAAGCAGTAGTTACTGTACCTGCATATTTCAACGACGCTCAAAGACAAGCTACAAAAGATGCCGGTCGAATTGCAGGTTTAGATGTTAAGAGAATTATTAATGAACCTACAGCAGCTGCCTTGGCCTATGGTCTAGATTCCAAGAAAGATAGGAATATTGCAGTGTTTGACCTTGGTGGTGGTACTTTTGATATTTCAATTCTAGAGATCACTTCAGATGGTGTTTTCGAAGTTAAAGCAACTAACGGTGACACATTCTTGGGTGGTGAAAACTTTGATGAGGAAATCATCTCATGGATTGCTGAAGAATTTAAAAAACAAGAGGGAATTGATCTTAAAAAGGATCAAATGGCCCTTCAAAGATTAAAAGAAGCAGCCGAGAAGGCGAAGCACGAGCTTTCAGCGGTTACACAGACAGAGATCAATCTTCCTTTTATTACAGCAGATGCTTCTGGTCCAAAACACCTTAATATGACTTTGACTAGAGCAAAATTTGAATCACTTATTGCAAAATATGTTGATGGACTAGTTGGCCCCTGTTTAACTTGTATTAAAGATTCCGGCCTAAGCAAGAACGAAATTGATGAAGTTATTCTTGTAGGTGGTTCAATCCGCGTCCCCATAGTTCAAGCGAAAGTAAAAGAAATATTTGGTAAAGAACCTTCGAAGGGAGTAAACCCTGATGAAGTAGTAGCTGCCGGTGCAGCGGTTCAAGGTGGTGTTTTAGCAGGTGATGTAAAAGACGTATTACTCCTTGACGTTACTCCTCTAAGTCTTGGTATTGAAACTTTAGGCGGCGTTTTTACAAAAATTATTGAAAAGAATACGACGATTCCTACCAAGAAATCTCAAGTGTTTTCTACAGCTGCAGACAACCAACCAGCTGTTAGCATTCACGTCCTTCAAGGGGAAAGAGAGTTTTCTAAAGACAACAAGACTCTTGGTCGCTTTGATCTAGCTGGAATTGCTCCTTCTCCAAGAGGCGTACCTCAAATTGAAGTTACTTTTGATATTGATGCCAACGGTATTGTGCATGTTTCTGCCCAAGATAAGGCGACAGGAAAATCGCAAGAAATTAAAATTACCGCTGGATCAGGCCTAACTGAAGAAGAAATTCAGAGAATGGTTAAGGATGCTGATGCTAATCGTGATTCAGACAAAAAGCGTCGTGAAGTTGTTGACACGAGAAACGGCTTGGATGGTTTAATTTTAGCTTGTGAAAAAATGGTTAAAGAAGGCGGCGATAAAATTGCCGAAGCTTCTAAAACTGAACTTAATGCGGCAATTGCTGAGGCAAAAACTAAGCTTACTTCTGAGTCAATTGATGATTTGAAAGCAGCTCATGAGAGATTGCAAAATGCATCTCATAAAATTGCTTCAGAAATGTACTCTCAAGCAGGTGCGGCTGGTGGGCCTCAGGCTGCTGGGACGCAAGGACAAGCGGGCGGCGACACGAAGGGCGGAAATGATGATGTTGTTGACGCTGACTACAAGGAAGTTTAATTAGATAGAAAATTGAGATAAAAAAGGCCCGGACTTTGAGTCTGGGCTTTTTATTTAATGAGAGATAGAAAAATGAGCGGCAAAAAAGATTTTTACGAAATTTTGGGAGTAACCAAATCTTCTACAAAAGATGAAATAAAAAAAGCATATAGAAAATTGGCCATGCAATTTCACCCTGATAGAAATCCTGGTGACAAGGCTGCAGAAGCTAAATTCAAGGAAGCATCTGAAGCCGCTGAGGTTTTGCTCGATGACCAGAAAAAAGCGCAGTACGATCAGTTTGGCCATGCAGGGCTAGGCGGAATGGGCGGTGGCTTTGGCGGAGGATTTGGTGGTGAAGGCTTCCAAGATCTTGGAGATATTTTTGGAGACATTTTCGGGGATATTCTAGGCGGAGGTCGCAGGCGAGGTAGAAGATCTTCAGGTCGCCCTGGAAATGATTTAGAGCTAAATCTTAATATTAGTTTTCATGATGCTGCTTTTGGTGTGGAAAAGACTATTTCTGTAACTCGGCATGCGACTTGTTTGGCATGCCATGGCTCAGGTGGGAAGAATGGAGCCAAACCCGTTAACTGTAATATTTGTGGTGGATTAGGTGAAGTTAGGCGGCAGCAAGGATTTTTTACGGTCGCAACTACTTGTCCTAAATGTCACGGAAGTGGACAGACGATAAGCGATCCGTGTGGTTCTTGTCACGGTTCTGGATTAACAAAGAAAAAATCAGATTTAGCCGTAAAAATTCCTTCAGGAATTGATTCAGGACAAAGATTGAAGTTAAGCGGCGAAGGTGATGTAGGACTGGGTGGAGCGCCTAATGGTGATCTCTATGTAAATATAGAAATTGATGAACATGAGTTTTTTGATCGCGATGGTTTTGATGTTATCTGCACTGTCCCCATAAGTTTTTCTCAAGCAGCACTCGGAGCAGAGATTGAAGTTCCAACCTTAGTTGGTAAGGTTTCATTAAAAGTACCGGCCGGTATCCAATCTGGTAAAAGAATGAGGCTTAAAGCAAAGGGAATTCAAAAATTGGGTGGACATGGCTTAGGGGACCAAATTGTTCAAATTCATGTTGAAACCCCAACCAAACTGACTCCAGAGCAAAGGCAAATGTTTGAAAAACTTAGCGAAGTTGAAAATACTTCTAACGGTCCATTGACGCGAAGCTTTTTTGACCGAATGAAAGAGTTTTTCCAATAACCGACCTCTGGCCATATTTAGCAGAGATAATTTTTCTATTATAGAACACATTTCCTAAGTGCAAATCGGTTGATGCACGATGCCCAATCCGTTATTATTCTAACTACTTGTGTTTTTCTGTTCTGGAGTAGCTATGCGCTTATTTCTTTATGCCTTTTTGCTTCTAATATTTTGGCGTTGTAGTGGCGTTACTTTAATAGATAAAAAAGACGTTAGCGGTCTTTATGAGAAAAGCTTTATTGAACAAATTACTGCAATCAAAGAAATATATAGAAACGGAAAAGTTAATGAAGCGTTAGCAAAATTAGAAGCAATAAAAGAAGAAAGTTTAAAAGAGCCAGAGAGAGCTTTGAGGCGAAACTTAATTGGTGTTATTTATTTTAGTAAAGAGAATTTTGAACAGGCAATTTATAATTTCAATTTGGGGTTAACCTATTCTGGACAGGATTATTATTTAACTGGTCAGATTAAACTTAACTTAGCTAGTAGTTATTTTAAAATTCAAAAATTTGATAAAGCCGTTGCAATTCTCAAAGAAATTCCAGACGATGCCCTATCTGCAGCAGAAGCACAAAAATCCTATAAGCTTGCGATTAAGCTGTCTGATTCTACCGGGGACACATTTTTAGGAGCAATAGGTTCAGGAAAATTAATTCAAGTAAATCAAAACCTAACAGCAGTAAGAACCGATCCACTCTTTGAAAAATTTATTAGTTATTTTAATAAACTTGGTCAAACAGAAAAGAAGCGAATCATAGAGGATCTCCAGAAAACAAATCCAGTTCTATCAAGTTATACAGCGTACCTAGAAGCAGAGAGAAGTTATTTTTTGGGTGACAAAAGTGAAGCAAGTAGACTTTTAGATTTCGCTCAGGGGCAGGGTTCTGAAAGTACAGAGATCAAGGAATTGGTAAACACTTTTCAATCTCGAATGGAAAATTTCAGCAAAGTTGATTCAAAAGTTATTGGGGTCGTATTACCGCTATCAGGTAAAAATGCTGAATTTGGTAGAAGAGCATTGCTTGGAATTGATACGGCTCTTAAGGACGTTAATTTCAAGAAAGGCAAGAAAGGTCTAGAGCGAACAGGTTTAGATATCACAGTGATGGTTAGGGATAGTCAGGGAACTGCTAGCATTGGTGCTGGACACGTAGCTGATTTGATAGAAACACAGAATGTGGTAGCTGTGATCGGTGGACTTTCACCCAAGGAAGCGGAGAAGGAATATTTTGAGGCCAAAAAGCGTGGAACTGTTTTTATTTCTTTATCGACGCTCTTCATTTCACGAGAACAAAAAGATTATTTATTAGTAGAAATACCAGGATCGGTAGAAGGCCAAATTGAAGCACTCTTTAACGATGGTTTTTTGCAGCAAGTAGGGAAAAAAGCCGGAATTGTTTACCCAAAGTCTGAAATGGGACAAGCTTATCTTGATGAGTTTTGGAGAAAGGCTGAGGCAAAGGGAGTTGAAGTAACAGGTGCTGCTTCTTACAACCCTTCTGAAACCGATTTTAGGGACCTTGTTCAATCGATGCTTGGATTGCGATTTTCAAGAATGAGGGAAGAAGAAAATATTTTAATGGCCCAAATTCAAGAATTGGAAAAAACGACTATGCGTCGAGTCCAGGTTTTGCCACCCCAGATAGATTTTGACTGGGTCTTCGTTCCGGCTTTTCCAAAAGAGGCCTTACAAATCATTCCAACTTTTGCCTATTTCGATGCTTTTAATATTAAATACCTTGGGGTGCCTAGTTGGAGAACTGGTCTTATGGCCAAGGAAGCATCAAAAAACCAAAAGTTTTTATTTATAGGTGACCCGGTTAATGAAGTTAATGAGGAATTTTCTAAAAAGTTTTTCAAACTGCACCAATCCTATCCAAAACTGATCGAACTAAGATGTTATGATGCCCTCAAAATTTTTGTCGATGCTCTAGAGAAGCATGATTTTGGCTCTAGAGATCAGTTTGACCAACATTGGCGTGGTCGTTCAAAGTTATCGGGGTTTACAGGTAGCTGGATTAATTCGGAAGGATTGTGGCTTAAGGAAATGGTTTCTATGACCTTTGATCATGGAGATGTTGTCCCTCTTAATATTCCTAAGACGACTTCAAACTAGCTCGGTGCGCATTGCGTCTAATTTAAATAAAAAAGCGACCCATCAATGAGTCGCTTTTAATTTTACCAATGACAAAAATGCGATTACTTGGTCTTTTTTGTGATTTTCTTTTTTGCTCTAAGTTTCTTCTTAGTTTGGGCCTTACGGCGTTTCATTTTACCTACGCGACTTTTTCTTCCTCTTCCCATGATTAGTTCCTTTATGTTGCTTTGTGTTGAAAGTCGTTTTTAGTGTAATTAAAATTGGTGGTCTTGGCAATAAGGTCTATTTGATTTTAGCAATTAAAGCTGTGTATACTATCTGTTGATTTTACTTAGAGATTTTTAGTTTTTCCCTACGCTTACATTAAGGAAAGTTTCATGTTTAAGAAGGTTCTAGATTGGTTTTCAAATGATCTTGCAATTGACCTTGGTACTGCGAATACCCTTGTGTATGCGCGCGATAGAGGCATTATCATTAATGAACCTTCCGTGGTTGCAGTTCACACTGGAATGAAAGGCCAAAATAAAGTTTTAGCTGTAGGTAAAGAAGCAAAAGAAATGTTAGGTCGTACACCTGGTTCGATTAAGGCTATTCGGCCAATGCGAGATGGTGTTATTGCTGACTTTGAAGTTACTCAAGCAATGCTTAGATATTTTATTCAAAAATCGTTATCAGGCTCTAAATTAATAAAACCTAGAATTGTAATTTGTATTCCTTTTGGAATTACTCAAGTTGAGAAGAGAGCTGTTAAAGAATCAGCTGATCAGGCCGGAGCTCGTGAAGTTTACTTGATTGAAGAACCAATGGCTGCTGCCATTGGCGCTGGTCTCCCAATAACAGAACCTTCAGGAAACATGATTGTAGATATTGGTGGTGGAACGACTGAGGTTGCGGTTATTTCGCTCGGTGGTATCGTTTTCTCTAAATCTGAAAGAGTCGCAGGCGATAAATTTGATGAGGCAATTGCCCAGTATATAAAGAAAAAGTATTCCTTATTGATTGGCGAGAGAACTGCTGAAGCCATTAAGATCAGTATTGGTAATGCTTACCCATTTGATGATGAAGTGAAATCATATGAAGTTAAAGGTCGTGATTTAATCGCTGGTGCACCAAAAATCATAGAAGTTACATCTGATGAAATTAGAGACGCACTTCAGGATTCAGTCGCTGAAGTTGTAGAGGCCATTAAGGTGTCACTAGAGAAAACTCCACCAGAATTGGCGGCAGATATCGTCGATAATGGCATTATTTTATCTGGTGGTGGAGCGCTCTTGGCAAATTTGGATGTCTTAATTAAGGAAAAAACTGGTCTTCCAGTTAGCTTAGCAGAGGATCCACTCACTTCAGTTGTGCGCGGATGTGGCAAGGCCTTAGAATCTATGTCATTACTGAAACAAGTTGCTACACTAGGTTAATATAATAATTACCGCGCCAAAGTTAACCAAGGATGGTTTGTGGCAAAAAGCGTACGCAAGGTCATCAATCGGGCTCCGTTTAAGAAATTACTTTCACCGCGATCCAAGAAAAAAATTATTGAGTTGAATCAAACAGAAACATCAGTGCTTGTTTGGAATGAGAAAATAATTTTTGAGGGAATAAGCGGCGAAGGTTCCTTGCCTGAAAAAGATCAGGAAAAGCTGCTTAAGTTAAAGTGTATTATTTTGGCTGATGAGGTGACGCCGTTCTTTGCAAGCGGACAAAAAATTTTGCATATCTTTTAGGCACGGGATCCATTATTTTTTTGGCCAAGTTATTTTTCAGAGCGCAACTAAGGACTCAATCCTTTTTGAAGTATTCGGGAAGCAATTATATAAATTCGAAAGAAGAAAAAGAGATCGTCTAAGAGTTTTCCCTCATAAGCATATAAAGCTTAAAATGCAGCACCAAGATCTTAAGATAAATCAATCAAACTCAGCACCTAACAATGAAAATGTAGCGTTTGATAAGGCAGACAATGTGATCAGCCTAGGGCGGGCTCGAATACTTCGAAATAGTAGTGCAGGTAACTTGAGTGAATCTCAAGCATTTAGTTTATGGGATCTCGGGGGGAATGGTTTTTCAATTCTCGTTGATGAAGAAAATATGAGCTTTTTTGAAAGAGCAAAAGAGTCACAAGAAATTTTTAAAAACATTGAGCTGGCTTACGATGTTGTTAATTTGAGCTTAACTGGAGTACAAGTATTGCATACAAGAGAACAAGTAGCTCAATTAAACCCCTCTATAAAATATAAAAACCAAACTACTAGTTCAAAAAAAATAAGAGTTGGAATGGTTATAAATAATCCACATGAAAATCCACTTGAATGGTTTTTAAAACTTGAGAATGAGCCCTATGTTCCTGAAGAGGAAAGAGTTCTATTTCAAAAGTTTGTGGTAAATTTAGAAAAATGATTATGAAAATGGAAAAGATTGTAATTTTACTAGCTCTAATTTCTTTTAATGGTTGTGCCTTTTTTAAAGCGGTAAAAGGTGGTCAAGAGTCAAGCGCAGGGCCTACTACATTGTATGAACTGAACGACACTTCGGGGCGATTTATTTTAAAAAGAGATTCATTTGTTAATAAAAAGGACAATACCTCGATAGTAAAACGAAAAGTTTACCTACCAGAGAATTCAAAAAAAGAACTAGAGAAAAGCGTTGCGATTTCTGACATTGGTAGCTTAGATAAAAAGGTTCAAATTTTAAGACCACGGCGTTCTCAGTATATTGTTTGGTTGGAAGGTAAAAAATATCAAACAGATATGACCCTGGATCAAAAATCGAGAAGCCTAATTGTAAAGATGTTAAGTCCTGAATCTAAATGGAATGGAACCCAGAAAGTGCCCTTTCCAAAAGGCACTGGAGTTTATTGTTTTTTTTCCCAATTGGTTGAATGTATAAGCCGCACGGGATTTTTTGAGATGGCGACAAATAAGAATGCAGGGGAAATTAATTTCCATATTATTTGGGATGGGTACCCCTATTTCCAAGAGCAATACTCAGATATACCTAACGAAGTTTTTACTAGAGCACAAGCCGGATTCGAAGGTAAAACAGAGGGTGGCGAGCGTCGAATAACAATAATGTTTGAGGGGCAGAGTATTTTTTTAAACATAAATGAAAATGAAGGGTTCTCAAAATTATTTTGGGTTTCACAGGGACTGACAATTAGTCCAATTAATCAAGAATCGAGCGAAGATAGTCCTCAAATTAAAAAAATAACTAAAAAAAGTAATGCTAAGAAATTGCCAATTGGCGATAATGGGGATGATCAAGAAACAGAACAGGATGAATTGTTTGAGTGAATTAGGTCAACTTATTATAACCGGTGTGTCTGGAAAAAGTTTAACTCCAGAAGAGAAAATTTTTTTAGAAGAAGAGAATATCGGGGGCGTGATTTTATTTGCAGCTAATTACGAGTCACCTGGTCAGTTAGCTGAGCTGGTCAATAGTATTCAGCAAGCAAGGCGAGAATATCCTCTGTTTATAAGTGTCGATCATGAAGGTGGCAGAGTTCAAAGGTTTAGACAGGGATTTACTCATTTCCCGCCAATGTACGAAATCGCAAAATTGGATTCACCTAAAATATGTTTTGATGTTCATTATGCCATGGGAATGGAGCTTGCATCTTGTGGCATTAATATGAATTTTTCTCCTGTATGTGATATTTGGCTTAATCCTCAAAATAAGGTTATTGGTGATCGGGCATTTGGGAATGATCCAGAAATAGTTAGTAAATTTGTTTCTGCGGCAATTAGAGGTCTTCAGACTGCTAAAGTCATTGCATGTGCTAAGCACTTCCCAGGTCACGGATCAACATTAAAAGACTCACACTACGATTTACCTATTGTAAAAACTTCTCTAGATGAATTGCGAAATGTTGAAATGATACCATTTGTTAAAGCTGTAAAATCTAGAGTAGAAATGGTCATGATGTCTCACCTAATGGTTGATGCTATTGATCAGGAGTGTCCCATTTCATTAAGTAAGAATGCTCACCAAATTTTAAGAAAGGAATTAAAATTTACAGGGCTGATAGTAACTGACGATTTGGAAATGAAAGCGGTAACTGATCATTTTGGTGGGGCTGAAATTGCGGTTAAGGCTTTGGTGGCGGGAACTGATATACTTCTATACCGCTCAATGGAGTCGGCCAAGATCGGTCTTGACGCCATAAAGACTGCAAAGGCAAATAAAATTCTTAAAGTTGATGAAATAGCTCAAAAAGTTAAGCGAATAGATGATCTAAAAAAATCCTATATTGCTGAGTATAGTCCAATATATGTACCAAATATTAGCAAGCAAATGTCTGCTTCAAATGGCCAAGTCTTGCTCGCGCAAATTGTAGAAAAACTTTCAAATAAAACAACTCAGGTATAATTTCTAGATTTTGTAACAATAATCAATGGCCATTTTTGCCTGATTTCTAATGCGCCGCTCAGAACCTTTAATTCTTTGATATTATTCAGATAAGAGTAATGTTGGAGTGTTGGTTATGCGGCAAAAATTTTGGCAAAAAGTGTGCCTTCCCATTTTCCTGTTCATTTTTTATCAATCATTTTTTGTTTCAATTACTTTTGCACAGTCTGGAATTTTTGCGGCAATGAAAGAAGATCCAGCTGAAGTTGCAAAAAGATTATCTTATGAATGTTTTGCAGATGAAAAAAAGCAAAGAGACTCTTTGGAAAAAACAAAAAAGGTTTGTACGGATCTAGAGGAAATTTTTAAAGAGGAAATTCCTAAGGCAAGTGCAATTCAAAAAACAACTTGGGAATCAAATTGTGCTGATGGTGAGTATAAAAAGGAACGTCCTCTTAGACCGGCAATTCCAGAGAGTTGTACATCTTATGGCGAATTTCTCATGGAGCAGAATCGGCTAGACGATGCTCTTGTTCCTTTGAACAAAGCATGCGGGGACTTTTTCAATGTCAAAGAATTTGAATCTGGAGAAGAGGGAAAGAAAAAAGTATTAAAGCAAATGGATCTTTATGGCTGCTTAACTCCAGAACTAGAGCGCAAATATAAAATAACTGGGATAATAAAATGTACACCAGAAAGAATATTAGGTTGTCTAAGACTTGGCGATTTATTGGTAAAACAAGAAAAAGCTGATGAGGCAACAAGGTATTATAAGAGAGGATGCGATGGCGGGGAGCCAACATCCTGTGAAAGGTACAAAAACGAACAGCCTGGTAGTAACAAGCTCATGTACACGGCCCTCCTCTTGATTGGATTGGCGGTTTTTTTATTTACCAAAGTTGTTTTTCAAGACGAGTCACAATTTAAGGCGACAGAGCAACTTGAGGATACGGTATCGAAAGATGAAACTGCAAAGCATGGTGCTATTCTAAAATTCTCAAGGCCTATTTTTAAGCGCTATGTTTCTCCTATTGTTTCAACATTGAAAATGAAAAAAACAATTAGGGAAAAATATAAAAGACCACTGGCCGCTGCTGGACTTACTCAAATCTTAACTCCAGAAGATTTTTATTCTTTTAAATTATTTTTGATCATTGGATTCCCAGTTGCATTTTTGGGTATCAAAAATTTTATGGGTACTGATTGGCCTCTAAGTATAATCCCAATAATTTCTATCGTGGGTTATTTTTATCCAGACTTATGGATAAGGGGAAAGATATCTCAACGACAAGAGGAAGTTATTCACGCAATGCCATTTTGTGTTGATATGTTGGCGTTATCAGTTGAAGCAGGTCTTGACTTTATTGCGGCGATGACCAAAGTGGTTGAAAAGGCCAAGCCATCTGCATTAACTGAAGAATTTCAAATATTAATTAAGGAAATTAAAATTGGTGCGAGTAGAGCTGAGGCTTTGAGGAATCTTGCATGGAGAGTCGACTTAATTCAAATTTCAAGCTTTACAGCGACTCTAATTGCAGCTGATTCGGTTGGTGCATCGATTGGTCCGATCCTTAAAAGTTTGGCCATTGAAATTAGACAGAAAAAATCAAGTGATATTGAAAAAAAAGGCGCAACAGCGGCGACAAAAATATTATTCCCGATGTTATTCCTAATTACACCAGCAGTTTTGTTAATTGTTGCAGGACCACTGGTCGTGGAATTTATTGCAGGTAACAGCTGATGAATCAACTAGTAGTGAAAATGAAAAATTCTAGTGAGGCATTAACAGGGAATATCCTGCATGCGAAAAATTGGTTAGATAGACTCATTGGACTTATGTTCGCAGAGAGAAATATAAAAATCGACGGACTACTTATTGAGCCATGTAATTCCATCCATACCTGCTTCATGAAATTTAATTTGGATTTATTCTTCTTAAATAAAAATAATGAAATTGTTTGCATAATTAGAAACCTTAAGCCTTGGCGATTCACAAGACCATATTTTCAAGCGAGGAAGGTTCTAGAGGTGAAAGAAGGTATCATTCCTCAACATGTGCAGATTGGAGATAAACTGGAGCTAGTATGTATAAATTAATGGCCGTAGCTGGTAAATTAAGAGGTAAAGAATACATACTAAAAGAGGGAGAAAACACCTTTGGTAGAGATCCCTCCTGTGATCATCCAATAACTGTGGATGGAGTTTCAAAAAAACATTTCTCCTTAACAGTCTCCGCTGATGCCGCTTATTTACAAGATCTCGGATCATCTAATGGTACATTTTTAAATGGTAAAATTACAAAAAGAGCAACTGTAAAATCAGGAGATAAAATTGCACTCCCGGATACGATCTTCCAAGTTATCCAAGTACAAGAGAAAAAAATAGTAATAAAAAAGCAGATTGCCAAAGTCGCCGAGGGAGAATCTGTCGATGACTTAAATAAAATACCACCACCACCAGCAGCTTTGCCTCAAAAAGTAATTTGGGTCTTTAAATATAAATTTATGAACATTCTTCATGGAATTAATGAGGAATATGAATGGCGTGCGATGGTAGGAATCCTTTTTGCGGTATTTGTGTTTACCGTAATTTCCTTAACGTTGTTCCCTGTATTACAGGATAGTAAGAAATTACTTCTAATTGAAACGGCTAAAAGAGGAGAGCACTTTGCGGAGGAAATTGCCAGGATAAATGCAAGATTTCTTGAGCAAAAGAACTTAGATAGAGTCGATTCTGCATTTTTGGAAAGTGAATCAGATGTTGCTTCTTACGAACTTTTTGACCTAGAGGGAAGAATTGTTCGTCCAATGGGAAAACTTAATGAATATATTTCTGACTCATTCTCAATAAAGGCAAGAGATTGGGCTACCAAATTTTTAAATAAGCCAACACAGGCCCTCAAAGAGGTACTAAATGATGGCGAAATTGGAATTGCTCAAAAAATTATGGCCTATAATGCAAGAAGTGGTCAGACAGAAGCTGTCGGGGTAATTGCGATAAGATTTACACCTCAATCTTTAGCAATAGAGGCGACAAAGAATTCGGCAGCATTTTTAGAGGCCCTTATCACTTCAGGAATAATTGCCATATTTTTCTTTGGAATTATTTATTATCTGACCCTCAAACCGCTAGAAGAGATACGCATTCAGGTTGAAGAGACACTCAGGGGCAAGAGAAGAGGGATTGAGACCAAATTACTTTTCACCGAATTGGCAAACTTTAAAGGCTCCTTAAATACAGTATTGCAGCGATTGAGAGAATTAACATCAACTGGTAGTTCAAATGAATTTAAGGAGGCTGAAGATGCTGCTCCTTATATAAATACTTTAAGAGAATTTATCAGAGGATCTGGTGTACCTGCTCTAGTTATGGATTCAGAGAAAAATGTGATGGTGGTTAATTCAGAAGCTGAGGATTTAACTGGAATAAGGCAAACAGCTGCTGAAAATATGAATATTCTTGATGTCGCTAGAGAACAAGGTTTTGCCGCTACCTTAATAGAGTTATGTGACAAGAGCGCAAGTAATGGTGGCCTAGGTCAAGATGGGACTTATAGCTTGGGCGGCCATGAGTATAAAATTTATGTAAACACACTAATGGGGAAGGATAACTTTGCAAAGGCCCATTATGTTACGTTCGTGAAGGATAAATAGTAAATAGATGAAAAACAGTAATGCTGTTGCCATTGTGAAATCAATAAAAGCGCCTCCCACTCCGGGAAAGCACTTCCGTTTACTTTGCATGACTGGCGAAAGCAAAGGCTTTTCTTATTACTTAAAGGACAGTCGAATTGTAATTGGTAGAGGTGATGAGGCACATATTAAGTGTAATGATGTGAAGGCATCTCGGGAGCATGCCGAGTTTACAAAATATAAGGATACTTTTGTTGTGACTGACTTAGGATCCCAAAACGGCATCGTAGTAAATGATTTAAAAGTAAGTCAGCATACCCTTAATAATGGTGACAAAGTTATTATCGGACATACGGTTTATCGATTTGATATCCTTGATGTAAAGGATGTGATTAAGGAAGTTAAAAAGAATTTTGAAAAAGACAAAAAAGAGGAACCTGAAGCAGCATCAGAAGATGGCCAAAAGAAGAAGCCAAAAACATTACTTCTGCTTGTTGTTGGAGTCATCGCTGTATTTATGATGTTGGACGGAGATGAGAATGAAAAAGTAAAAAAAGATGATGACAGCAAGAAAATTCAAGATGTAACCGACACCTACACTGCACAATTGTTAAAGAAGAAAGAAGTAGAGGATAAGGATTTGCAAAAAAAGCTCGATGCAATAATCCACCGCGGACAAAGAGAATTTAGAGAGGGAAATTATTTTAGAGCAATTGAAGAATTTAATCTTGCACTGGTACTTAATCCAAATAATGGACGTGCCGCTTTTTATTTAAACAAAACTCAACAGTCATTAGATAAGCATATTGAGGATATGTTTCTCAGGGCCAAAAGAGAATATGATTCGTTGAGGTATAATAGTGCCGGAATTACTTACTGTTCAATTATGCGGCTACTAGAAGCTTACCAGGATGATGAGAGATTTAAACGGGCTGAAACTCAGCTAAGAATTGTTGAGAAAGATTTGGGGATGTTAGAAGGTGAATATAAATGTCTTGAAGAACAATGAGATCATAAACAAATATGATCTAAGTAAAGAGGTACAAGGTTTAGCAGGTCAATCCCTAACATTTTTTATTGGGCGGGCAAAACATTGTCAAATTCACATAGATGACATGCAAATATCGAGGGAGCATGCCCAATTAATTTTCAAAAATAATGAATGGTACGTAAAAAAGGTCTCTGAATTTGCTGATCTAAAATTAAACTCTTCAGATGTAAATGAATCAAAGTTATCAAATGGAGATATGATTGGGATTGGTTCTTATTTGTTAATGGTTCAATTACCTGTAATAAATGTTGAGCCTGTTCAGACCTTAGAGGCGAAACCTTCTTCAGATATCATCAGTGAAAAAATTGATTTTAAAGAAGCAACTGTAAATGAAACAGCGACAATTGATGCAGAGATTAAAGAGGAGACATCAACGGCAACTGAAACCGCTCCTCAAGAAGGGTTAGAAGGAAATGTAAACCTTGGTGAAGGATTTGAAGAAGGTGCTCAAACTGCAAGTGTGCAGGAAGCTGCTCAATTGGCAGATTTGCCGATGGATCTACAAGTCGATGGGCAAAGTGAAGGGGCAGTTGTCCCTGCTGATGATGGAGATAGCACTAGGGTTGTCCAAAGCTTTGCTAAAATAGAACTAGAATTATTTGGTGAGCATGCTCCCTATGACAAATTTACTGTCGAAGCGCAAGAATCTTTTATTGGCCGCGATAAAGAGAAATGCCAAATTGTTCTAGCAGATTCAGAAGTTTCTTCGGTCCACGCAGTCATAAGAAAAACAAAAATAGGATTAACCTTAGAGGATTTGCAATCAGGCAATGGAACCATTCTCAATGGTAGTCGTATTAATAAAGCCGAATTAACTAATAATGACGAATTTATAATTGGTTCAACAACCTTCACAGTCAAAATAACTTCTGATTTCATGAGCAAAGAAGAAGATCGCTTAATGCCTGTAGAAACCAATCAAGTAGTTGAAGTAGAAGAAGTTGTAGAAGAAGTAGTTGAGCAAAGTGTTGATGATTTAGTTGGTGGAGCAAATGCTGCTGACCAAGAAAAGTCTCCACTCAAAAGGATGTGGAAGGATCCCAAAAAGCGGAAGATGCTCATTATTGGAGGCGTTCTTTTGGCGGTCTTAATGTTGGTTCCTGATGAAGAGCAGCCTGCCGACAATAAAGACAAAGCAAAAAGTGCAAAAGGTTCTGGCCTTGGATCAGGGTCAGGCTTGGGAGCCAAAACTAAAAAGAGATCTCCTGAAGAAGAACAATTTCTATCTGCTACATACCAACTTGGGCAAGAATTATTTAATACAGGGAAGTATCCTGAAGCAATCACTGAATTAGAAAAAGTAAAAAGGGTTGATCCAGATTATAAATCAGTTAAGGAACTTATCGAATTGGCCAGTGAGGGATTAAGAAAAATTGAGGAATTGGAAAAAAAGCGACAGGCCGATATAGAAAAGGCTGAGCGCCAAAAGCGAGTTAAAGAATTGGTTGAAAAGGCCAAGGAGGCAACCAAGGAAAGAAATGTAACTGTCGCTGAAGCACTTTATGCAAATATTTCAGAATTGGATCCCGAAAACTTTGATGTTCCTCAACTTAAAATGGAACTCGATGCATGGAAAAAGGAACAAGAAAGAATTAAGGTCGAGGCAGCCCAAAAGGAAGCTGAAAGAAATAGAAAGGTAGGTCTGATTCAACCTTCGAAAGCCTATTATTTGAAAAAAGATTGGTACAGGGCCATTTTAAAATTAGAGGAATTCTTAAAAATTAAAGATATGGATGAGGATCTCATTCAAGAAGGGACTAAGATGTTAGAAGAGTCTAAAGATTCGCTTAAACAGTTAGTCGATCCATTATTAGGTAAAGCTCGATCTATGAAGGAAGGCCAAGATTTAAAGGGTGCGTACGAGAACTATAATAATATTTTGCAATACGATCCCGTAAACGAAGAAGCACTTAATGAAATGAATCAAATCCGTGAATTGCTCAATGCCAGATCAAGAAAAATTTACAGGGAAGCAATTATCTCAGAGAGCTTAAGTCTTTTTGATGATGCAAAGGAAAAATTTCAGGAAGTTCAACAAATCAGTCCCAGTGATAGCGATTATTATAAAAAGGCAACAGAGAAACTAAAAGAATATTTGGAATAATTATGATTAAACTTAAAAGCTTTTCTGCTAAAACTCACCAAGGACCATATCTTCAGGTTAATGAGGATAATGTATTTGTTGATTATGCAAACAAACTCTACTTGGTATTTGATGGTTTTGGCGGCGCTGGAATTGGAGATACTTCAGTCCATAAGATCCGCGAGTTAATTAAGAATTTTTATGTTAAAGCTTCCTCCGATCCGGATAGTACTATGCCGTTTTATTATAGTATTAAATATCTCTTGGAGGGGAACGCCCTTATTAACTCATTTCATTTCGCACACGAAGGAATGATTAAAGATAATAAGGAAAAGGAAATGGGCAACAGAGGTGGTGCTTCTGTTGTAGGAATTAGCCAAGCAGAAAATATTTTAACTTTTGTTAG